>Ga0335072_10000059_pt1 | contig 218544 bp, 205 predicted proteins | sample Lox_Sample_21_FD_206725 | JGI IMG/M metagenome (GOLD analysis project Ga0335072, IMG submission 206725) | Soil microbial communities from Loxahatchee National Wildlife Refuge, Florida, United States - Lox_Sample_2.1 | ecosystem: Environmental > Terrestrial > Soil > Wetlands | place: USA... | reverse complement strand
AAATCACTGTAGTTCTGAGTACGGCCGCCTAACTTGGCCCTTCTAACCCACCCGTAACCCACAATTTTCTAGGCTATTCGGCCACTAAGCCTTTTTTCTGCCACCTAGGACGGCCCGTAACCAGTACTCAGAAGTTCAAATGCCGACCAAACTGGCCGTCGATAGGATACTCGTGGCGGGCTTGTACCAAGAATTAATATGACCATAACGAACTCATCCACGACAATAAGGTATAGGTGTAGTAGATTAGACATATCCGTCATGTATCCCTTGCTCTGTTCCGCCGAGAAGCCTTCTGCAAGCAAGGCAAGGTAGAATTATTTCGGCCACAAGGATGTATTGATGGAGTGGATTTGTGATGCTGGTGCACCTGTTGGCGACAGCCAGACTCACATAGCGGCGAGATTGCGCCGGGGAAAGGTTGCACCTAAGGCTCCGGTCGGCTCATTGAAGTAGAAGAGTCATACAAGCACGATGGATTTGTTCGATTCCGTTTTCATGGAGGAAGTGGAGGGCGTTGACCATTTGTCAATACAGAAGCAACAATTCTGCATCTGGAAGGTCCACTGCTAATGATTGTTGGTCCAAACTCTATCCGTTGACATATTTGCTTCACGATCCTTTCCTGAAAGTCCGCCATTGAAGAGCAATTGATCGCATGGCAACAGCTTAGCGCTTGAGGACAGAAAAGCTGCATAATACTGATATTTCATGAGGTGGAACAAAGACCTAGATCCATTAACAGGTCGCCGGCTACAACATCAATTCCAGCAGTCTTGGAATCCTCTATTCCGAAAGAGATGAACAGCACGTCGTCGCTGTATCCATGATATTTCTGGCCATGGGTTTTCCAACTCAAGGAGGTGATGTAGAACATCTCTGTCTGATTCCATGATTCCGACTCTTTGACGTCAAGGAAATCGGGTTTTTTCCCTTCGCCTGGTTTTCCGCGACCGTGGATCCAAATCGGCTTCTGTGAAATGCCATAAATTTCAAAAGGCGCCGTCTGCTGAAAGACCATGGCGTATGGCTCATAGACGCTGTGAAAGGCGTAGAAGCTCTTGTGTTGGAAGATTGTGAGAATGAATGTATTAGAATCGGTTGGTTCGCAAGACGAATCCGATCGCTTACAGAGTGTGATTGATAAAGAGTTCGTCGCCTGGTGAATTGATTCCAATTCCAGAGCAACCTCAGGCATGTACTTTGCCATGCATATCTCGTCGCTAGCAGCAGCTAGGGGTGCTAGGTCTTGTCCGACCGAGCCATCGTATTCCAGCTTCGCGAAAACACGCTTCGGTGCAATATCGTAATGGGCATAGATCTCCTCGTGTTTGTCCCAAAAGACAAACCAATTCTTCTCGACATGTCCGTATGGAGCGGGCCTCTGAAGCTCTGTTGCCTCTCTGAACTCGTTCTCGACAAAAGTCTCAAACCCCCAATCCACTAGCATTCGAAAGTCCAGCATCCATTGTCCAAAGCATGTATATGCTGAGTTCGATCCATATATAGTGTAAGGCATTCTCGGTCCATAGAAGACTCGTGCATCATGAGGACCAATGTTGAATGTGAAGTACGCCAGATCGCCGTCACATTTGTCGCCAGAGGTCGCCGCTATAGGGAGGATCATCGGGGGATTTACACACCCAAGCCTACCATTCTTGAAGACCGCATTACAGACCAACTCGGCAAACCATACGGAGGTTTTCACAGAGCTCTTCTGCTGCTGGGCAACAATAATCCAGGTGTCGTTCAATGTTGGGTGAGGGATGATATTGGGATTCATCGCCTCCTGTCCGCCGAACTCGATCAGAAAGTACTTTTTGTCCGCTGTCGAGACCGAGAACACCTCACGGTACACCCCCTCGACATTGCTATAAATGGAATTCTCTGGCAGGCTCTGGATCTGCCCACTTGGCTGTAGTGTCTGTTCGGATGCAGATGTCGTGATCGAAAGGCTGCCTTGCGATTGTTTCGGATGCTGGCTTTTTGTGTCTACGGAGAAGGCATTTCCCGTCCAGAGGCCGCCCTGAAATGGCCAGGAGATCAACCTTTCGTTGTAGAATCTCAAAACGATAAATATGAGGACGAGTAGCGGGCCTAGGAAGGGCGCAAGACGTTTCAGCGCCCTGATCGACATTGCCGGAGAGCCGAAGTATAGCAATTCTGAGGGACTGGCCACCATCGATCAAGATGCAACCAACGTTTGTCGAAGGCACACACAGAGCGTTGTCTAAAATCACGTGCTCTTACTCGCTTCAAACAGCCGAGGTCTGACTAATTTTCACACTCATCTTACGGCGGGGTTATTGGGGCACAAGTGTCAACCATCGAATCCGCCCAATTCGCATTTTATCCCATCGCCCGCCAGAATGGTTGGAACATTTACGTTTTGAAGTACGGGCCCACGGGCTGTACCGGGCTTCAGGAGGGGAAACTTAGTGGCCGATCATCCCTGCAAAATTTCAAAGTTACGGGTGACCGGCAGGGGCAGGCCTGTACTCAGAAATACACAAATTTTCGCCAAAAGTTCGGGTCAACCTTTCTCGGTCGATGGGATAAATCAAAACTCTGGCACGGTAATGGTTTGCACTTCACTAAAGAGCCGGCTCTATGCAAAATCCAAGGACGCTCACATAGTGTCATTTCATGATTTGGCAGATGGTGCCAACGCCCTCCCGTACGCCCACTGCGAAAATTTGACACTGGGTTCATCAAACGCCCTGGTGGCTATCTCCGCAAGCCAAAGAGTGACTGGCAAGATGATCAAATGCGGGGCAAGAAAACTCAACTCCAGGCCAAGCGGTCCTGCTTTGGACAGTGGAAATTTGTTCATCCACTCAGGTAGACCCGTCACATGGGACTCCCTTGACCAACCAGTCGCCACATAGAGTCTATCGCCGAGTATCCAAAGGACCGGTCCGTGAACCAGGTAGAAGGCAAACGATATGCGGCCGAGGTACTGGTTGAATCGCGTCTCGAAGAAGGCTTTGAGCCAAGATATGCGTGGGATCGAAGCGACGAGGAAAGTTGCGGCCCAGAACAGATAGAACCACTTGTAGTCGAAGACAGCTTGTGGCTTCAGAAGGGATAGGTAATACCATCCACGTGATTTCTGCAACACCTGAAGGTCGGAACTGTGGGAAGGAACACCGCCGAGATATATGCTGATGACGAAAAGGTTGTAGAAGATGAGCTCTTTGAACGGCTCCAGCCTCGAAAAGAAACGGGGCAAATTGTTGCTCCCGGCGAGTAAATCGAGGTCGCAAAGAAGCATGCCCGCGACGAACAAAGAACAGAACCAGCCGTCTACAATGTACATGAAGTAAAAGATGAGCCCTACTTCACCCCACAGCCGAGCATTCCTGGTGCATCGCGAGAATGCCAGGAGTGTGGTGTAGATGACAATTGAGCCTCTGAACTCGACCGGAATGGACCATACGTGAAAACTGTAACTTAGCCAAGGGTCGCCGCCTGTCCTGAACACGAAACTGAAGTTCTTGAACTCGATGTACCACTTCCACAGCTCATCGCGATAATTGGATTGACGCTCAAAGACTGTCCAAATTCCGAGCGCGTGCCACGAAGTCATGTACAAAAATGTTATGCAAACCACGGGGATGTGAAGTCGTAGCCACCGCCTGAACAATGCAGATGCCAAATTGTCTCCAAGCTTTGTGTGGTCACCAGCATGGATATAAATCAACGGCTTCGCAGACAATACGTATCCTGAAATGACGAAGAAGACGGTCACCGCGAAGTGGCCGCCGGAGAAGAACGTTCGTATTCCGGGCAGGCAAGCGAAGTAATACTGCTTGTCGTAACCAAAAGCGTTCTCGAAGATACGATCAGCTGACATCGCGTCGCGAGCCCACAATTGATGGTGTCCCCAATACACCATGAAGGCTGCAAATCCTCTTAGACCATCGAGATACGCTGTGGACCTGATGTGTTCACCCCGCTCGCCTGCCTTGGTCAGAAGCGAGGGCCGCACAAGATCTATACACCGACTGGTTGCGCGGGCGTGTGCGGAGGGTCTCAATTCTGGTTTGATCTCCTCCCAATATCCATTTTCCAATATGCTGCAGTGGCTAGTAGGCATCGGGGTGCGACTGGATGTTTGTCTACAAGCTCAAAGAACTTGGACGACCTGGGAACGATTTATGTGACGAGGCAATATTGGATGTTTGGAGATTCGCGGAGACGGTTTTCTCTAAGAGACGTATCCAAAAGGAAATGGTCTAGACGAAGAGACCAGATGAGAGGAGATCCAATCCAAGGTTGAGGACGATAAGCTGCTGCTTAGTTAGGTAATGAACGATGATGCCCCTTGAACCTTGGAGTGCCATCGCCTGTCACAAGCAGACTACAAATCAAAAGCGAATAGCCCCGAGGCTGAAGTCCATCGTATGTGGGGAAGACGCCAGGATTATCGCAAAAGCAAGGTAGTAAAAGATCCATGTTTCCGGACCTGACATCCCACGATTGTCACACGTTGACCGAGGCTATCACGTTCGTCACATGTAGACCGAGGTTATTGCGGTTGTCACATAGTGACCGAGGCTACCACGGTTGTTCCATGTACTGTGGTACAGGCCATAATTGTTGTAGGGTTGGACTAGGTACGCTGCTCCAAAGTCTTGATTTAGAAATGCTACCCTTCACCACAAGCCACCCGAAGCCTTTTATCCGGCCCTCTGGTTAGCCGAACGTACAAGAATTATGGCCTGTACCTCAGTACACCAAGGCTATCCCTGTCGGGATTATTCTAGGTAAGACAACATGAGAAATTAGAGTTAGATATGGGATTTCGACCTTCCATCTGACTTCGAACGTTTAACCGATTTAAGGTTAGCAACCCACCGCCACCATCGCACATCATCGGTCAGGCACAGAAAAGCCCCTGTAACTTGGTGCGGGGTTATTAGCTACATTCGGGTTGGTATCCAAAGGTCTAGACGTGCGTTGAATTTGTCCTCTAACCTTCGAACGCTTGACGTCAGTCAGCTACAACTGCTTTTCTCGTTGACATCGGTGCTGTCCTTCTCCCCACCCCTACAGAACTTATCACGACCGGCAGAGAGCACAATCCGACAGTCCGGTAGGGCAGACCCCGCGACTGAGTAGTTCGATGCTGGCAAAGCTTCCGGGAAAACCTTGGGATGCATTCCCGTAGCAGATAGCTCGAAGCGGGCCAAAGCTTCCGGGAAAGGGCTTGGGATGCATTTCCGTAGCTCAGAGTTCGAAGCGGCCAAAGCTTCCAGTAACACCTCGATGGACATCTTCATTTCACCCCCCACCCAATCAACTTTTGTATGGCTCTGGAGAAGTTACGACCGACACAAAGGATGCAGGCCACGACATCGCAATTTGGGGGCCGCCTACCGAAACAAATCCAAAGAGTGTTACCAGCATACATCGCATGCATACTCTTCATCGTATTTCTCTCGAACGCCGATGTCTTCGGGTCACCTCAAAACGTCGCCGGCGTGTTGAAGCGCGAGTTGTCTTACCAGCCGACTTTAACCAGAGGTAACAAATTTCCGAGGAAAATCTGGCAGACGTGGAAGGTCGATCCGCTGGCCTTTGAGGAAAGAGACCTGTCATGTGCCAGGAGTTGGATATCGAAGAACCCGGGCCACAGATACGAGGTTTTGACGGACATGAACGACCTGTATTATGTCGAAACGCATTTCGGCCCGGCTGAGCTTAACCGACCCGACATAGTAGACATGTACCGATCACTCACCGCGAAGATTATCAAGGCAGACCTCCTACGGTATCTAGTTATGTACGTGGAAGGAGGAGTCTATACCGACATTGACGTCGAAGCGCTCAAGCCAGTTGATAGATTCATCCCAGATCGATACAATGAAAGAGAAGTAGATATGGTCATCGGCGTTGAGATCGACCAGCCTCACTTCAACAACCATACAATCCTCGGCAAGAAGTCGCAGTCCTTCTGCCAATGGACATTCATGTGCAAACCGAAGCTTCCGGTCATGTTGAGGCTTATCGACAACATCTTGGCGTGGCTCAACGATGTTGCAAAAAGGCAAAATGTGCCAATCTCGGAGATTGTGCTTGACTTTGACGAGGTGATAAGCGGCACCGGTCCTTCGGCTTTCACCAATGCAGTTCTGGCAGAGATGAGTGCGCGGCACGGCCAACCTGTGAGCTGGGATTACTTTCACAACATGGCCGAGTCCAAGCTCATTGGCGGCGTTCTGGTTCTCACCGTCGAAGCGTTCGCCGCAGGCCAAGGCCATTCAGACTCTGGAAATCACAACGCTAGGACAGCCCTGGTCAAGCATCACTATCATGCCTCTGGATGGCCCGCTAACCATCCTCGATACAACCATCCTGTGTACGGTGAGGTGGAAAAATGCAATTGGGATGTCGAGTGTGTCAAGTTATGGGACGCGAATAAGGCTGCCTTCGAGGCCCTCCCGCCGGAAGAGCAAGCCAAGCAGATCGTGGTTAAGGGAGCAGTCGATGTACCAATTGTCCTCCCGTAATGGAGGAGGAAAGGACATGATCAGAAAGTGTGTGAAATTGAAGAAGGAACAAGTGTGAAAGCCCGCCACATCGTAGATGATGAAAACTTTGCGGTATGGGATTAGAGCTTGGCATTCAGAGGTTTAAGATCACGGCTGAGACTGAGGCAAACAAAAGAGGAAAGAACTCAGGTGGAGTACTTGCGAAGGGCGCCTTGATAAGCCCTAGCAGCTGGCATAGCATGTTGCAAGCCCTTTCAAATCTATTTTTGCGACCTTCTGGGCAGCACGTGACCGAAAGTATGCGACTGATTTTTGGCTGCGGCCTTGGCATTGCCGAGCGTAAATGATGGGCGGCATTTCATAGCTTTGCGAATACACAAATGCTTGTCTTTGCATATGCACCTACTGCAAGACTGTCGCTTGCCTTAGCTAGCAACGGCAGACGCCTCGGGTGGTATATATGTGATACGCAAGCTTTATGATGGCTAATCGTAAGTGTCCATCACTAGACATAGAGACTGAGCGGGAGAATGAATCTACATCTCCGCCGATAGATTTACAGGCTTGGCAGAGCATGACAAATATAATCCTAAGGATCGGTGCTAGAGATAGTTGTACCAAAGGCGAAGGTGGAGCAGGTACCTACCACCTCGTCTGCGAAAGAGAAGCAGCCCGTTGGACCACTGAAGAACGGCCATCTCGATGACGTGTTCTCAATTTTCAAGCACGCCAACCATCGTACTGGTGGAGGAATCTGCAATGCGCTGGATGGGTGTACGAGTCTCCCCCGAAGAGGTAAATTTCACGTCTCCATCCCAGGCTGCCTCCCGTTGCTTAACGCTGACGAATCCAGGATTTCGAGTTATTCATCAGAGACTCTGAAACAGAAGCTATCAAAGCAGATCTTCTCGCAACAGACCAGTACGAGCTCGTCGAGCAGAACCTCGACCTACAATTCTCCGATACCTACACACAACAAGTTCCTCGACTACAACTCAAAACCAACGGCAATAGATCATATTACTGCATCAGCCTTTGGAGCGAGCGCGTCTACATGCTCAACGTCGACGGTGAGAAGATTGAAGTCCCTGATCTGAACGCCTGGAATGTAGTTCTTATGGAAGAGCGCTTCGATATGTTGCACGCAGCAAACAGGCGTACATAGGATGGTGCAAGCAACTGTCTTGCAACTATCTACCTACCAGAGGAAGAGAGGACGTCGTTATATGCATGTCCAACTTACCTTGCCACCTGGGCCCACGCTGTCCCTCAGGGACCACCATGCCACTTGGAGCCTGCTCAGCCGAACCCCCAGCTACAAACCAGCGAGTAGCAACCGAAACGCGGCCTACTCGCGACATGATCTATCCCTGTTGTGGGCCCAAGCAGTTCCAATCAGCTACACAACGAGGATAACTGATGGCGTCAAGACTCTGCCTCCGATACTCGCTCAAAGCAACGATACGAAGTGTCCTATTTCCATTCCAACAATCTCACGAATGCTCGATGCGCTACTAGATCAGGCTTGCTATCGTGTCATATTTGCTGAAAACTTCCTTGGGAAGCTGGGTAATCGGCCAAAATATCATCTACAAAATTTCGTCCGTTATCTTCACCTCGAGAAGCCGCAGCAACGGGAAAGGGTGCTTCCGGAGTTGGCGGAGCGCGATCGGGGAGAGGTGGAGGCGATTATCAATACGGTCAAGAGAAAGCCGCTGGTAACGCTGGCTTCTCTTCAGAATAAGGAGTTTGGTAAACCTATACAACAGACTGTTGTGGTGGGCCAGTTGGTCACTTGCCCCTTATGGGCACAGGAACTGTCCTTTGAGCATCTATTAGGGATAGCGAGGACACAGACAGATAGAGAACAAGCAAGCTTTCTACCCAACACGCCTCTGAGTTCTGCCTTTCCATCGTTGCTATGCCTTCCCAATTGTACAACCAGCCTTTTGGCGCACCTTTATCCCTTCCACAATAGTTCATGGACGCCCTACCTTTGACGAGTGATAAGCTGCGCGAGCCCAATCACTTGAGCGATCGAGGAGCAGCTTATGAGCTCCAAAGCTTTTCTTCAGTGGATTAAGAGGTAGAGTGCATACTCGTTTGCGCATTTCAGGTCTCTGGGCTCGCTGAGCCCAGCTACGTCAGCAGCGCTCGTTTGCAGCACAGCAACAGGTGTAGCTTTGCTGGGTGACTAGCGGTAGGCGCTGTGCTCCGACGGCACACGCCTGCAGCTTCTCATTCATAGCAAACTGATGTCAACTACTTCTGAAGATCTGAGATAAGGAGTCTTTCCTTCCCAAACATCCGAGATCATCCACTCCCGCCATTCCAAACACCGTCAAGCCTCGTCCCACATGTACATTCACAGTCCTCATGCGCATCCAAGTACCTGTTCTGGCGCTTATCGCCTGTCTCACTGGGGTACATACTGTCTGTTCGACGTTTAATGTAAGTGTCGCCCTCTCTCGTGCAGTCAGTGGGATCTTTTCTCACGACCTGCAGGACTGTCCTGGCCAAGTTTGCTGCAGTAAGTACATTCAAATAGTACTCTGATCTTGCGAGCCACGCCAACTTTGCCTTACAGCACTCATCATTGACGCCGCCGACGGTGATCCAGTCATCGAGTATCAATGCTCTGAGCCTTGTGCAGCGTACTGCCTCAACCAAGAAGGCCGTGCCACTCAGTCCTCCTGCGATGGGGGTAAAACATGCGGTCAAGCCGCAGATGGCGTCCCAGCTCGGGAGCTATGACCTCATGCACACGTCCTTTTCATGCTCTATCTTCTCTTGCAACCAGTGCATGCAATAATTGGTAGGTAGTAGCTGGGAGAGCCTTCTACTGCTACAGCTACAGCTACACTATGCTATAGCCATAGCCATAGCCATAGCCAACGGTCTGATTGGTCACTAAATGGGATGAGAGGGTTCCAGAGCCAGAATAGTTGAATTGTAGGATGATATCATAGAAGACCTAGCCGGCGCCAGACCCATAAGCCACTACTGCCTAATCATCCCACAGTCCTACCACATCATCGTGAGGGCCAGGCCACCGACGAGGAAAATATGGTTGAGGGATGGACGAATGAGCACAGAAGGCCACAGCAACGGTGTGGATTGACGTAGGATTAAGGGCGGATTAAGGTCGTCATTAAAATGGTTTGAGAGAGGTCAGACGGTACGAGCGGGGGCGAAGAGGTGAAAAGGGATCCATGGATTGGCGAGGGTGGAGAGACACAGCGACAAAATAAATGAGAATGCTGGGAGTGCCGACAGCGCAGTAGTTGAGAGAAGGGACTTTATGTTGTGCAAGGCGGCCATGCCCGATCTGACGATGCTGGGCGGCGCTTAGCCCCAGAGGGCAACGCACCGGAGAACGGTTCTACAAAATGAAGTTCCCCAGCCTGAGTAATCTCTAACCTTTAGATACGATTATCATCCGTATGAAGTGCACCTTTGCAGTCACGGAATAGGTTGCTTGCTGCCTGCCCCATAACAAACTGAACTTTTCTTCCGTTCCCCGACTCTGCAGAAATCACACAAGTAGCCACCGCGGCATTTTCATCTATTCCAACGACTTCGGCCATCACCGTTCCCTGACATGCCACAACTCACAGCAAAGGAAATCCTCGTACACCCTGAATTCGGCAAAGTGCCATGGAAGGGCACTCCTACGAAAGAAGGCTTCGTCGACGTTGCGAACGGCAGAGGTGGCCCGATATCAATCGCATACGAGGTGCATGGAACGGGTCCCAATAAACTTGTGGTGTGTGAAAGTGTTCAATTGTTGATATCGTCGTCTCTTCGTCAATTGCATACTTAAGAGACTTCTACTGTTTGCAATGGTGAAGTCTGCTATAGACATCTTTCTGTCCGTAGCTCTTCCCATGAGACCCGCGAGACCAGTCTTGTCTTTGGACTTTAAGACTCATTTTCGGTGTCTCTGTCGGATTGACGCACCTCTCCCACCCCCATTCAGCAAATGTCGTCCGTCACTCACGCATCCCTTCTTCCTTTCGCCATCTTCGCCGTTCTATCCCTCCCTTCCCTCGTTTCTTCATTCTCAGAACTCCCTTCCTACATCTTTAACACCTATTTTCCAGTGGATCATGGGCCTTGGCGCCTTCAAAAGCGCCTGGTGGCGCCAAACCCGCCACTTCGGCCATACCAATGCCTCCGTCTACACCTCGCTCGTCTTCGACAACCGCGGCATGGGCGCCTCGGACAAACCGACGCTTCGCTACTCCACTCTCGAAATGGCACGTGACGTCCTCGACCTCCTCAATTCCCAATCCATCAACTGGAAGGATCCGCGACAGCTAAACATCGTCGGCGTCAGCATGGGCGGCATGATTGCGCAAGAACTCGCGCTTCTGATTCCGGAGAGAATAGCGAGCTTGACGTTGATATCGACGGCGCCGAAACTCGTCAATGAAGTGGGCTTTGTGCGGAATTTGAGGGATCGGATCAACATGGTCGTGCCGAGGAACGCGGATGTCCAACTTGCCGACACCAAACGCCGCCTGTTCGCGCCAGAGTTCCTCGAAGAGCCAGACGCCGAGGCCTATGTCGACTCGGAAGGTAATTGGCATGGATGGCCAACGAACGGGGATAGGTTCGCGGGAGGGGAATTGAGCAAGAGACAGGATACGAAGGGGTTTACACGCAAGGGCTTTGTGCTGCAAGCGATAGCCGCGGGGTGGCATCACAAGAGCGACGAGCAACTACGTGACCTAGCTGACAGAGTAGGCCGGGAACGGATCTGTCTTGTGCACGGGACGGTAGATGGGATGATCACTTTCACACATGCAGGACTTTTGAAGAAGGGACTCGGAGAAGGTGTTGAGTTCAAGGTATTCGAAGGCAAAGGGCATATGTTGCCCTGGGAGGTAAGGGATGAGTTAAACGCGTTGATCGAGGGGATGGTGGAAAAGGGTAAGACGTTAGGATAGAGGTATGGCGTAAGGCAAGGAAAAACCGGATCCGACATCCCAGATGGTCACATTGTCATGATAGAAGGAATGACATCTTACAAGCTGCTAGAATCATAGCGTTGGCGTGAACTTATGAGAAGCTTAAGAGTTCTTGGTATCGTATATGCTCATGTCCTAGATAGAGAAATAAACGGTGGTGCTTTTCACCATTCAACTACCTTTCCGCTCGACGCAAGAACTAACAGTCCCACTCGCTTTAACCTCGTCAGCCAAAAGCACTTCTGGCCCACTCATCGGTGCGTTGGGCATCTGTTTGCGGAGACTGTGAATATGATAGGCATGAAGTAAGTACACAGTTCAAATTCAGCCAAAAGTATCATGATTGTAGCTTGGAGATTGACGGCCCAATGATGAAAAGAGGGTGGTCTGTGGTCTGTTACTCTTCCATCTTGAACATTCCATCCTCATCGTCATCGCCATGCGTGCGTATATGAGTTCTGGAAACGCCATCAATATACCCTTCACCCTTCACCTCACGCTCGTCGGAGAGCTGCTGTGTCAAAGTGGGGGGATGCATGCCCAGTGGATTGTATATAGCAGTTTGGCAGCTATTGGCAACGAATCTGCTGGTAGTCTGGTACCGTTCGGGTAGTGGTGGGACGGGCGGTACGTCCTGAGAAGTCTGTGTGGGTCTGGTGCGCGGAGTACCAAAGTTGAGCAATTCAGCTGCAGCTGCGAGTCCACCATCATCTGTTCCCGAGGTGCCGGGACGGTGGTCTGCCGAGTAGCGCTGTGGAGGTAGACCTGGAGAGATGACGCTTTCTGCATACGAGCTTGATGGAATGGAGCGGTAGGAACGAGAGAAGCCGGCACTGCTTGTGCTTTGACGTTTATGATCCGGCACAGGGTAGACTCCATCGCTCATAGGTGGAGGACTGGTCTCGGCCGAGCTGAGATCGTCTTGTGGTTCTGAAGAACCTGAAAAGCCTGGAGACGCAGAAGAGCCTTCGCTGTCTTGAATCTGCAGGAGCTCTGGAGGTGGCGACGGGCTGTCCGCATTCATCGTCACCAATACACTAGCTGCTTCCAGTAGCTGCACTTGCTGATGTTTGGAGATGAGCAACTTGGATGTGACTGCCCACGCTGGATCATGCTCCCACCTTGTCAAGTCAGCTAACAACCACCCATTGTATCCTAAGAGATACATACAAATGCTTGGTAAGGCAGCTGCTATGCTTGTAGCTTTTTCCGCACGTATCACACCGCAGCTCGGAGCTTACTCGCTTTCCCTCACCTTTGACCAAGTACGAGCCCTCGCTGGCACGCCGGTTGCGATTTTTCGCTCCCATTCCTTTCTCGGCCGGTACTACGTCGTCAATTGCATTATCCTCAATCGATTGGTGAGCGAGGTTGTGATCCATTGTATGTCCATTGGTAGTGCCGGTTGAGGTCCGTGGAAAATGGCCACCCATGCCGGAAGAGGTGCCCATTGAAGCAGACTCGAGTGCTTTCCTTGACCCCATGCTGCGGCGGTATGTGTTCGTTGAGCCTGCGGACGCGTGTCCTGGTTCTCCTAAAGCGGCCGCAATGGCTGCAGCGGCATTCGCAGCCGTAGACGAGGTCATACTCTTCCGACGGTTGATGCGATGAGAAGGGTTAGCAGCACTGAGGGAGACGGAATGCGAGTGTTGTCGCGAAGTGACCGAGTGTCGCGGTAGGCTGCCTGACATTGGGCGGGAAGGAGGCATCTCCTGTACGGGTAGGGTTTGTCAACGTGGGTAGTAGGTTGGAGGGGTGAAACTTTTGCTCACCTTGGATGAGGCCATGATGAATTGTTCTTTCTAGTCACGACCCCCGAGCTCAAGACCTTGCCGAGTCTCGTAGTTCGAGAGTCGTCCAACCTGCTTGCTCCAATTTGTGTGAGGTGGGGGCGGGAATGTGAGAGATAGCCTTGCTGCGCAACTGAAATGTTGAAAAGGTGGAATTTAGCTGCCAATCTGTCGATCGTTCAGAGTGAAGATGTTTAAGGGCGTCTCGAGGAGAGGTAAAGAAGGTGATTGTGAAATTGTCTGAAGTGAAGTTGGCTTTGCGGGGTTTCGAGCAAGCCAATTGTTCCTGCAGCAGCCGCGGACGCCAATGTTTCGACAGGCGGGTAGTGGCGTGGCACAAATGATGTGGTTAGCGCGGTGGATTGGGTGGGTGAGAATGGGCTCAACAACACTATGAGCAAAATGGCAAGGTGATCGAGAGGTGTTGAGTTGGCGCTGGACGAAGCTGGAGGTTGGAAAGAGAGAGAATGGTGAGCAGTGGTGCTGCGGGCAAATGCGTTCCTGACTAAACCGAGCCTTGGAGGGTTGGATCGCGGAAGCAGGAAAAAGGGAACAAAGGATCGGCCAGGCTTTTTTGGAAAGAGGGGGAAGCCTGAGAAGAGAGGCAAGAGCGAGGATGCCACTGATGCCTCGCGCCTATGGGCTGGGGGTTTTTGGTTGTACGGACGGGGATCACTTGATACCCACAGCTGATTGACAAGCACGACCAACAAGTTAGCTCCCCCCTCCCTCGGTCAACGTGTGTCTTGGGTCGGGCAACCTTGATTGGTACGGTTGGGGGTGCGTGGCGTGGTCATGTGGAGGCGCTAAAGGGCCGCCTGCACGAATTCCAAAACGGAACTGATAGTAGCTGACTTTGATCGCAAAAAATATCTCACTCAAATTTCAACGTGTTGTGCCCAGCATACACAGCTATATTTACTGGGGATCGCATTCCTTCAAGACAACTGATTTGGCGAGTGCGGGCGTCCGTCTCATGAAGAGCAGTCGTCTACAGGTGGACTTGTTCCAATTGGGCACCCACGAACCATAGAGAGAAAAAAAGGATTTGAAGAACAGGTGATCGTGGGCCGGCTGATCTCCAAAATTATGCAACTGGGACGAACATCTGCCGATCTCCGAGTTCTAGCAAAGTCAAAGTCGAGGCCCAAGTCCCAGTCCAGTCAGGTCACGAGTCAATAGAGTTCAGAGCCCTAACTTGACCCATCTCACCCCAACAGGCAATGTGGCCTAGTCATGGTCGCACAGTCCTCATTCTTATATCATGACATCTAGCTCCATGTCTCAATCCCTTCAGAATACGGAGAAGCTTCCGAACTGGGAAATGCAGCAATGAACATCTCCGGGCCTTGGACAGTCCCTTTTTGTTCTGCGCCCCGATAGTATGCTACGTCGTATCGCCGATCCTTGCCCAGGGCTCAGCTGAGAAGCCACAAGCCGGATGAGGCATCCGAGGCCCCCAAAAGAATTGGATTCTACTCGAAACAGTCAAGTTGGACTCAATTTACAATCGTTGAGGCTTTTCGCGATGCTACAGTTTGCCTATTCGCCAGAATACATACCGAAGATTGACAATGCTTCTTAGAAATCCGGGGGTCTCGAAATGTAGCAGCGGCCCGTAGTTCGAAGCCATACTTCCACCAATCGACCTAGCCTCTTAGCCAGGTCCGGGTGACAGATGAGCAATCCCGAACCCGCGAGAAATATTACATGGCAGGGTCAATTCAATGCGAAAATTTGCTGACCACATGGACATCGTTCAAAATCCCATTCGCGCTGCCACTCATAAGCAACTCTAACTTCGCCACGCCAACTTCGAGCATGGTTCAGAAGCAGCAGCAGGGGGGGGGGGAACGTTATCCGAACGATTTTCTACGGCGTACCGCTGAGTTTTCACTGTTTAATCCAGAGTCTCAAGGGTGGATCGTCGAGAATCAAGGTTGCTTTTGTGGCATTTTTTCCGTGCGTGATCCTTTCAAGTTGGTTGCACGGGACGCCCGTGCATGGTCTGATGCAAAAAGCCTGTACGTAGTAGTTCTGGTGTAGCCTAGGCAGCTAGGTGACCTATCCAGTTTGTCGTTGCTCAACTTGCTTCTACACTTCGAAAAGTCCATTGACAAAAAATGCGCAGAAATATGTTCACTGAAGCTCTTGTCCGCACGATCGCCGCATCGACCACTAAACTCATGCCGGACTTTCTTTCCGCCGCGGGCGCAGAGAAGCCTAAAGTCCAAAACAGCTATTCCCCCCCGTAGCTGCGCGCGGCACGGCATCCAGTCCTCATGCCTCATGTCCCAAACTGAAGTCCGCTGGCAAGAATAAGTGGCAAGGAAATTTCCACTCTAAATACACTCGCTTCACAAATTGGCTTCTATTCTGTAGCTCCCTCGCCCGCTCCCAATCTATACCCTCGTTCCTCGTTTACCAGCCGCCGAGCCCAGCAACCCTCTTATCACCATGTCCAAAGCCACAGAGTCCTGGGCCGATTGGATCCTGAGTTCATACTCCGAGGCGGTCAACTCGCCCTTAGCCGAACATCAACCCACTGAGCCCGAATCCGACAGCTCAGACGCCAGCCCTAACACAAACTCCTCCCCCTGGGGACCATACAAAAAGGGTGGCCGAGGCGGCGTAGGAAACTTCGCATGGCAGCCAGATCTGCCTCACGATGTCGAAGTGAAGCGCCAAACCTCTCCACATGGCATTCGACGTGCCGCTACCGCCTCCGAGGCGACCGAGCACGCCGACAAAGTGCTGTCGAAGAAACGTCCAGCCAATATAGTGACTGGAAGAGGCGGCGTTGGAAACGTGGTCCCGCCCACATATGCACCTGGCACGCCGCGATCGCCGACGTGGCCCCCTCCGCCCAGCAGTCCAGTGTGTGCGACACCGAGGAGTGCAAGTGCCGTGTATGGCAGAGGAGGATTTGGAAATATCGCCGCATCCAGCCTCGCGCTAGTTCAAGCCAAGGATGAAAAGATTGACGAAGAGAGAAGGATGGCAGAAGACCTGAGAGAAAGGGCAGAACACGATGTGGAGACTATGCTAAGGCCGCCGGAAGATGCTTTCCTGGCTGGGGCGCGGCGAAGAGAGTCGGGTGTGGGAATGTAGAAATCCCCCGGATGGACGCCTCTGGGAAAGATGCACCAAATTTCCTTGGTTGAAGGTTGCGCTTGCTTCTCAAGAAACACGGTCGGGAGGAGAATCTGCCAACGGGAACGAAGGAAGACAGAGGAGAGGCAAATGACTCGTGGCTGACTCTCGAGACAACTAATTTTCGAACCCACTGATCGAAACCAGTTAACATCTGAAAGAGGAGGAAGTGAGATGGTTTTGAATTTTTGAACTGCAAAAATTTTGCTATCTAGGGACATGCGAAGCCAGGATCTTACGATCGACTGGCTTCAGAGAGTGGTTAGCTCCGCTGGGCTCGCAACGGGCTTTAGAGATTGTTTTCGGATTGGTGGGTTTGTTGAATGGTGGCTGCTAGTCTTAGATACTGCATGCCTGAGAGCAGGGTATAATTTCCGTGTCTTCCCCCCCGGACAGAGGGAGAAGTTTCTGCCACTCGTGCCCAGGAGTAGGTTGAGAGATACAACCGTCGATTTGTTGTCGAGCGAACCTCTTTCCACCAAAGCGAGTCCGACCAAAGCTTCGCCCAATCCACAAACTGCACATTGCGGTTTCCCCAGGGAAACGACAATGATAAAGCCCCGTAAAGGCTGCAATGTGCATGGCGAGTGGACCTGGGAGTTTAGTAACGAAAACTTTGAACCAAAACGCCACCAGTTCTCCTGCCATCCAAATGCCATTACCATTGTACAAAAACTTTTCCTGCTCATCCCAAACGCCTGAAGATGAAATGAGAACCAAAATTTTTCATGTGAGGGACGAACTCGTCAACTCCACCACTTGCAAAATAAAGTGCTTTTGCACTAACGAATGTTCTGAAAACCACTGACACCGTGGAAGCCCAACCTCTTTGAAAATCCTGGCCCATCTGCCACCGTCTGACCCGTTCTGCCGATGCAGCCTTTGCAATATTTTGTGGCCGAATTAGAGCAGCGCTCCCGAATCCATCCTGAGGCATCGGATCGCAGCCGTTGTTGGGTCGGGCTTTGCCCAGGCATTGCCATGCCCCTTGTTTTTTACGCCACGCTTTCGAAAAGTTCCATGAATTCGTCAGCCTGGCCATTGATTCGTACCAGGAATTTTAAAGAAGAGAACTTCTCTCTTGTGCTCTGAAAGTGCATCCCAAACCTCTTCCGCACTGGGAAAACCCCCTCACTTCTTGAGGCGGGTTGAGGAAAGCAGCCATCTGCTAAGTGCTTGCTAAAGCATCTTCTAACCCGGGAATAGCTACTCTTCCAACAATAAAGTCATGCCTGTTCTCTCCAGCTCCTGGTAGCACATCGATTTCTGGCTGAGGCTCGGTCGGTGGTTTCAGATGCCACTCCCAGACAACTGGATCCTGGAACGCAATATTCCGCAACACAGCTTTGAGTCGTGGCACCTCGCTCGGTCCAATGCACAATTTTAAGACCAAGTTCTCTTCGAGAATGCCTTTGGCCGGTATTGCTGCCCTGATCGCATCCTCCGTCGGGAACGGTAATATTCGAAACCACTGCGCTTTTATATCGTCGCGTATGGCGACCTGCTGCACGAGTCCCTTGAATACCTGTCTGCTCTGTTTTGGTATCCGGAATATTCGAACCAGTCCTTCCGCTGTTATGCCCAAAGGCGGCATTGGCATCGCATTTGCGATTGCTTCGGGTGTTGGCATGATCCCCGACCATACTGCTGCGACTGGAGGTTTGGCAAGGTTCGTTAAGAGAGGAGCTGCCATGTCTGTTGTTGAGCCCTCTTCAGCTGGACTGGAAGCCAGTGTAGCTGTGATTGTTCCTCGGGCAAGGGCTTCAGACGGAGGTTCTTGTTCATCGCGCGGCAGGGCCATCGAAGTCTCTTTGCAGTGAGCCGACTTTGAATCAGCAGTTGTTTCTGGTGCCGGTTTGATACCCTTGAATTTGCCGTTAGCATCCCACTCAACATCAAGATGCTCAATATCTCCATCCGCTCCCGTGAGATCCACCTTCTTCCCGAAGTTTATGTTGGTTGCAAACACGTTGTCAGAGCAAGTGCTCGCCGGATCCTGGCCGACTGACGGCGAAGGACGTGACTCTACGCCGAACACTGGGAACGAGATTTTCTGATCAGGGCTGCCCTGTTGCTTCTGGCCCGGACCAGATTGGTCTGCGTTGTTGGGTGTCGCTGGACAATTAGTAACCGAAAATTGCTCGCTGGCACTGCTTTGTTGATTCTGCTTCTTTGTTTTGGGATAGTATTGACGTGTGTCTCTATCGATAGACGCAATGCTAATCAACAGCTCGAAGAATTTTGCTCGATATTGGGGATCTGGCAAGTGAGCAGCGAAGAGTTCCATAAGAATTTCATAACTGCACGGAAGTTCTCTCAAAATCAGAGCCCTGGTAGGGAGCGTTGGCGTTCTCAGTCGACGCAAAGGGGTCGTTTTGTCCATCGAGAATTCAAGGACAGTGAGTTCATTTAAGAGACTTCTGTACCTTGGAAGTTGGCCACCAATTCGATTTTCAAACGTCTTGTAGATGACCAGGGCCTCAACGCCGTCTAGACCCACGAGCTCTATGAACTCATCTCTGGATGGAAAGGTCTTCCCCTTCTTCTTCTCCTCCTCCTCCTCTTCCTCCTCAGAATCAGAGTCACCTTCCACCATACCGATCTCGGGTATCTGTGAGGGGATTTTGTGCCGAACTGGCACGAAAAATGGTGAGGGGTTCTCAAAGCGAGGATTTACCTTTCCAATAATCACGCCATCGGATTCAACTGCCTGAGGAATGGGAGTTGAGGCTAGCACGGCCATGGGAACTGGTGTAGCAGAAGACGCAGAAGCAGATCCAGAGGTGTTGTTCATCGAGACGTCATTCTTTGCGGTTAAGTTCGACTCGGGAGCAACACTCGTCGGAGGTTCTTCGATCATGGTTGGTGCTGTGCTCTGCAGGCCGTTCTGGGACTGGGAAATGCCGCTGGACTCTTCATTTTGAGCATTTGGCGACGATTTGGGTGTGGAACGCCCTTTCGCGTGTGCACCCTTCTTGTAAACCTTCCCCCGGCGAGCGCCACCCTTTTTGACGGCAGGACCACGGTTGATCAGGCCATTTTCATCGTTGCCGATCGTCGGCCGGAAAGAAGTCGTAGGCGTATTGGGCTTATACTCTTCGACTTGGGTTGGCTCCGCTGGTTGCGAGTCTATCTCAGCTGTTGGAAGCGTTATTTGGGAGAGAAGCGCGCTGTTTTCCATCGGAACATCACGATCAGGTTCCGTTGATGCTTCTTCGGCATCCTTCATCTCTTCATCATTATTTGGAGAAGACTGCAAAATCCCATGGTTGTGCTTCAGGGTATTTTGGAAAGCCCTAGACTTGGACAGCTCCGCCGAAATTGTTGTGAACTCCGGATTCATGGACTGGCTATCCGTCGCGGGATACGGGTTCTGGACTAGCGGGTTGGCTATTTCCACATGGTCAGCTGGCCCTTGCGCCATATCCACATCCCCAGTATCATCCCGATTGAAGGGGGTCGGAAGAATGCTTCTTGGGTTAGAAATTGGGCTGTGCCTGCCCGTCGGCTCGCCCTCATACATGTCCAAGTCCTGCTGAGTCGTGGCGACCTGCACGAGGTTTTGATGCTGCCGCACCGGTGGGAATAGCCCATTTTGCATAGGCACAGGGGCCGGAGGGAACCCGAAGTTGCAGTTTATGTTTTGAAAGCCACCAAATGCCGGAAATAGAGGCTTTCCAAAGCTTGGTGTTCTGAATGGGACTAGATGGAATAGTTGTGGATCTGATTGTGTTGGACTGGGAGGTGCGTCAAGATTGGGAAGGGTACAAATGGGACTCTGACTTGCGGCAGCACTCGGGGTGAATTCAGCGACAGCTTCCACACCAACCTGAAATTGGCCAGACCCTTTTGTTGGGTCATATACCATGTTATCAGCCCCGTCAAGGCAAGCCTCATCGACCTGCATGCTTTGCATATCAAACCCTGCGGTTGGTGGCATATCGGCATTCTTTGGCTCCCTTGCTTTGATAATCCCACGATCTGTACTGGCAGATTGGGGATGGTGCTGGACGGATGCCGGCAAATCTTCATCCATGTCTGACTGCTCAGTCGAAGCAACGGCATCGTCACGCTGATTTGCGTCTATTTTGTCCTCGGTGGGACCACTGGAATGACTTTCGGTTTCGTCATTCGGTTGATCAACGGCCTGCACCGGCTGAGTTTCATTGTTGTTGGATTCGTTTGGATGGATAAAGGCAGGAACTGCACTGCTAGGAACAACACTTTGCCCCACCAGAGGGGACGGAGTCTTCGAATCCCCTATCCCTAACTTGCCTTCCTCGGGAATGCATTCAGGCGCTTCTCCCAGCCAGGCCTCTCTAAGACCACTATCATTCTTATCTTCTGCCGGTAGGCTCACGTTGGGCTGCTGTTTTTCATCCCTTTTAGTGTCTCCAGGCGAAATCAAATCTCTGCTTGCATGTGCAGAGGCATTCATCATTGCAATAACATCCTCGTCAATGCTACCAGGATCCGAGCTCAAGTCGCTGAAATCATCATCTCCGTTAGCTGTGAAGGAACCGACAGTGGCCGCGGTTCTCGCAAAAGTCTGAGCAACTGGATTTAAGGGAAGAACCGACTCGTTAACATTTCCAGGCTCAGGTCCATTGGCAGGCTCAGGCTGTGCCTCATTGACGATCTCAGAGTCTGGTGTATGGACAGTCTTAGGGTTTAGTGCGTTGACATTCTCAGCTTCTGGTGCATTGACCTGCTCAGGATCTAGCGAGTTGATTTGGTCAGGCTGTTGAGCACTGCGGATGGAAAGGTGCTTGAACTTTTCCGCAAGCAAGAAGTCAGCGAACTGCAGTTCTATTCCCCAAACAAGACATACGTCGGCGAGTTCGTCGAAAGTCCTGTTCTTGATATCGGAGCTTTGTGGCCAAGTGACAATGATTGTGATAGGAGATACGACGAGGGTGTTCTCGTCAGCTGAAAATTTAGGTTCGATCTTTGTGTGGGCTTCTTCTATACTTGAGCTCTCATCATCGGGGATCACTTCTACCTCTCTCCATCCTGAAAGCCCGTGAGGCTTGTAGCTTTCAATCTCAGCTCTTCTGTGAGGTGTAGATTGGGGATGGGGGAGTGGATGAACTGCTTCCTGCTGGGCTGCTCCCTTCTGAGATGCTCCAGACTGGATCATTTCTGGTAGAGCAACGCCTTCTGGCAGATCAACTTCTGACAGAATTTCCTTTGGCGAGGCTTTCTTGGACTGCTTCTCAAGTGCTGCAACTGTGGCTGTGGCCTTTGCCGCCCTTTTGGTCCTCGGACTCCGCCTTTTTGTTTTCGGCACTGCGTCTTTTGCGCCAGTCTTCTCTGCCTTTGAAGCTTTGGTCTTGGGTGTTGCTCCCTTCTCTTGTTGGACTGGCGCTGCGTTTGCAGCTTGGGTAGCCTGGGGTGGTTGCTTTCGAAACCTCTTTGTCTTTTCCTCGGTTGGATCTGTCGTGGCCGGCGTTTTCACGACCGGCTCTTCCACAACTGGGACGTTGACCATTAACACTTCTGAGAGCGGTTTTTGGATTCGAGAGGTTCTACTACGTGGAGCTGGAGTAGGAGTTCCTGGTTCAAGTTGAAGAGCTTTTTGAGCCTGTCGCTTCTGATCTGCTTTCAGGTTTACCATCCATGCTACCCTCTCTGCCTTCTCGCGAGCTGCTTCTCTCTGCTTGAACAAGATGGCACTCCTTCGCTGTTCTTCGAGACGCTGTCGCCAGCTCGAAAGTTCGAACTGCCACCGTGCAGCCGCTGCAGCATCACGTTTTCGGAGACGGAACTCTGCATCAGCGACATCACGATTGTAGGCTTGGATGTCTCGCCTTTTCTTCTCTTTCAGCTGCTCTCGAGCGGTCGCCTTCTCCTGCTCTTCTTGCTGTTGTTTTTTGGACTCTTGAATCTGCCTTTCAGCGGCGGCCTGTTCTTCTTCTTGCTTGACCCTCGCAGCCTCTTTCTGCCGATCCCTCCTTACCGCTTCCATCATTGCCAGCGCCTCTCTGTCTATAGTGCATATCTCTCCGGGAGGTTCATGGTGCATGAATGCTGACAGCCCTGTGCATCTCTCGATGAGAGCCTCCTTTCTCATTGCTGCCTCTCGAAGTGTTCTTGCTGAAGCCACAGGCTCGTTGCTTGTGTTCACCAAACCGAGGGACAGGTCGTTCTGCTGGGTAACGGTCTCCTTGTTTGGCTCAGAGGAAATAATTTGATCTGATATTATTTCCTGAGTCGGCCGAGCAGCTTTAGTCATCCCGAACTCGGCCATGAGCTTTGCTCTGTACCGGGAAGAAGTGTGCTCGGGAAAGGTGATCTTCTCTGCAACCGCCGGATTGGCAATCTTCTTCAAAGTCAATGCAGTGCGACTATCAAACGTCTCTGCAGCGGGAGGGATAATCTTGTAGGCAAGGGTTGCCTGTCCGGTGGACAGAACTGGCGTAGTCTGAGCAGAACGAATCTCTTGGTGAGTTGGGAGGACCGTATGAGAAAGGGGCCACTGGCCTGGAACAGATGGGAGATCATCCCATATTATGACTTGCTTCTCATAGCCGGCAGAGGCATCTTGCTTGTCGTCTTCCTCAGTTTTGTCGTTGGCAAATTTCGGTTTGGTGGTGGGCCACCCCTTACATTGACCCAAAGCAGGGGCGGCTGAAGGAGCTTGGAAGTCATACCCATTCTTGCCTTCCTCTTCAGTGCCCAGAGGGGTTTCGCTGGCCTGGCCGCAAAGATTACATTGGAGACTGCAGAATTTGTGGAGAGCATGTAAAGTGCGCCAGTTCTGGTCTGTCCCTTTGGTAGTCTTGCGTCCTTGGCTTTTCTTATCTTGCGGGGGAGGCTTGTGATTGCTTGCTTTTCCTTCCGCGCGAGGCCAAAAGTTGAAAAGGCCGAACAAGATGAGAGCTGCCATGGTGTATGTGCCTAGAAAGGCTAATGGATGCTTGATGATGAGAGCTTGAATCGGGTGCATGGTCGCTGGGGAGAAGTTGCCGTCAAGAGTGGCTTCGAAGAAGTATGGAAGTGTATCAGGTCCATCCAGCAGCATACCACCATCTAACGCAGCTTCTGGGAGGAGCGGAGGTTCGTATGTTTCAAGGGTGTGTAGGAGATCGGGTGACCATGGCGAGGAAGCTTCTGCCTGGCCACAATCTACCATGATGGCATCAGTTTCAGGTGTCGGGGAATCTTTTGGCAAGCGACCGGTGTTGTCATCAGAGGTTGCAGAGGTTAGCTATTTTGCCGTTTAGTCACCAAGACTGCCCAAAGCTGACGTTTGGCTTACAGGAATTGTTCCCTTGCGAGCTTGTGGTTTTGCAGTTATCGAGAGCTTCGGAAAGTCTCGCATGAAGAAATCAACCATACTCTTTGCGAGCTTCTCGAAAGAAGTCGAAACGCTTTGAACCGCTCTAGCGAAGAAGCCCTTCACGAAGGCAAACATTTTTGAGGCCGCCGCGAAGACTGAGAAGGTTTTGGAAGGCCCAGACCATCGACTTGACTGTGGAAGGCGATTATGGATAATTTTCTTGATGAAGCCGAAGAAACTCAATGCCGATGAAGAAGGTGAAACCGTTTATGGGAGATGGTGAAATATGTTCCAAAAAGACTTTCTAAGCAGGTCGTTGGCGCTAGTGGGAGATGGCGAAGTCGGCAAATACCAAGGAACACTGCTGGTGTTGACGGCAGACAGAGGGTTCGGTGCGTCTCACGGTGTTTGTGAGTCTGGCAGCTAAATGGCATTCGAGAGTAAGTATTCGAAGCCTAACCACAAGGTTAGAGTCCGCCTTTGGACCCAAACTCGGCGGAAACTAGTGTCCTAGGACTACATTCGACGAGGGGTTGGCACGAATATTTACTACGCTTGGGCGTTAGTAACAAATAATTGTTGCAGACCCAAAAAATAGAAGGTTAGACGTCACTATCTACTTTGGGCAAATCTCTGAGTAGGGCTGTTGGCATGCCCAGAGGTTAAGCTAGCGAAGAGATCTCACCCTAGAGATAGGTAGTTACAGGAGGATGGGCCGAACTGCCGTTTCACTTTGGCCGAAAGTCTAGCAGCCATCAGCGCCAGCAGCCTATCTCCTTGCTATCCTTGCCGTTCGGGATGATGCATGAACAACTCGGACTCTACAGCCTCCCAGCGAGGCTGTCACGAAGTGCGGTGTTTTCGGGGTGGCCGATTGGTACTAGATCGCTGTTTGCCAGCAATCACTTCGTTGGTAATACTCCCCCTCTCATTGCGAATATCTCTAAGATTTCGGAAAATACAGATCATCCAACTACGCTTTCAAGTGTTGCTCTTCGAAAATTTGTTGGCGAGTTTCTCTTCAAGAGCCGATGGTTCTAGTGCTGCGCCTTTCCACCTTGTGTAATTAGCCTTCGAATGTTCAGGTCGTCTAGAAATCGACAAGTAGGACCGATTGATTTACATGACAGCTTAATCCAGATATTTCTGCATCTATAAGGCAATATAGCCTGCTGTGCCAAACCAAAGCGTAGGGCCTAACTCAGGGGCCCGTCCGCGTGGTAAATTTTTGCGAGTTTGTTGAGGTGACACCTGACTAAGCAAGAACATCCTTGGCGACATCAGCGCGGACAGACAGAGATCTGCAGTGAAATCGCCCTTGAAGTCTGTGGGTAAAACTGCCGTCAAATGCTTAGACTTATCCCATGTGGAATACTGCGCCTAGACCTTGCACAACTGAGACAATTCTTCCCACCCGGCTTTCCCGGCGGGCTCTGCAGCATAAAGGCGGTGCTATCACGACTTCTTACTTTCTCTTGACTTGTTCCTATCTACTTGACAGTACTTGACGATGCAAGCCTTGATTTTAACGAGCAAAGACGTTCGCTGAGACGTTTTACCCTATCCGTATTACTATTGATTACCAACACAAACTTGGCAACCAAGCTTGGCAATCTGACTGTGTTGGGTCTACATGACCCAACACAGTCAGATGATTCTGAGGTCAAGCGTGTGCACCACTTTTTCAGTCGATACAATGCTTCGTCCGCCACCATTTGACCGTTCTTATATGGGCTCACGTTCCCCATTTCGACATACCACGTTCCCGCAAAGCCAACACATCTACATCATTGCTCTCCATAACCACTGCCCACTATGACACGGACCGATATTTCTTTTCAAACATCGGACGGTGTCACCCTTCGAGGTTGGTTCTTCGCCCCAGAAACGCGTTCCGAGGATGAGAAACTACCGTGTCTAATCTTGACACATGGATTCACGTGCGTCAAAGAAATGGGACTTGACGAGGTCGCCAGCCGGTTGACCTCGGCGCTTCCCCTCAGCTGCCTGGTATTCGACTTTCGAGGCTTTGGATCGTCCGACACTCTCCCCGGCCAACCGCGGCAGGAAGTAATTCCATCCCTCCAGTGCTCCGACCTCCGTGATGCCATCACCTTCGCTCAAACAACAGAGGGAGTGGACAAGGACAAGATTGGGCTTTGGGGATACTCGTTCAGTGGGGGTCACGTCTTGTACCTCGGCGCTGTCGATCGACGCGTCAAAGCAGTGATCAGCCTAGCACCAATGACAGATGGATGGGAGAACTTCCTCCGCCTCGCACGGCCTGATCTCGTGCAACAATTGAACCAGGGCTTCGAGATGGACCGAATATCCCGTGCAGCAGGTAACCCGCCAACAATGATGCCCGTCGTCTCGGCGGATCCTCACGGGCCTTGTGCACTGCCTTCGCGAGTTTCATATGAGTTCTTTTCAGCTTGGGAGCACGAGAAGTCGGCCTGGAAGAATGAACTGACACTGCGAAGCGCCGAGGAACTTCGTGCGTACACCCTGCCGTTCTCGCACCTCGAACACATCACGCCAACGCCTGTCTTCATGGCAATCAATACGGAAGACACCAATACTCCACCGGACATTGGGATGAGGTCATATGCAAAACTCAGTGAGCCCAAAGAACTCTGCATCGTCGATGGAGACCATTATGAGATATTGGGCAGCAAACTCGATTCTTGGCACGAGAGGCAGGTTGCCTTCCTGAGCAGGACATTGTGCAAGGCGTGAGGGCTTTTGTCGGCCGGCAATTGGCGAAGGAGGAACCTCAGATATGAGTAGACTTGAAGAGACGGTCACCAATTGAGTCTATAGTGCCACAGCAAATAGATGTCCCCGAACGCTTGCTTCATTTCTTAGCTGTACGTCATGAGTGGTTGATATCGCTCTCTGCCAGCTCGGATTTTGCCGTGCTCACGAGAGCCATAACCTCGGCCGTAGTGTAATAGATCTTCTCGCTGGGGCATGCCGGACCAATGCAAATCCATCTCCGTTGCTTTGCGTTAAACCGGTTTTCCATTTTGAAACTGGCTTTGTTTACTGCTCATCACTACTTCCCCGCAATCGGTTGTCGCTTTTGCTTCCCCTACCTATCCTAGCTTCCAGAATTGATCGTCTGATTGTACACAGTGGTCCACAGAATCCTTACACCCCGGTGCACGGCTAGCAGAGATGACGTCCGTAGCTAAAGGTACCTGCGCCGTACTTATTGCCAGTCGACCGATGGCGAGATCTTCGTGCACCTCGCTGCGCCTTTTGTCTAGGGACATCCACCGTCGACCTCTGTGTAACGTACAACAATGTCTCTGTTTTCGACAGCTCTGCTATGCGCTCTTGCCCTGCGAGGTTGGGCTGCACCGCAGTGCAGTAGCCCAGCAACAAGACAGCATTTACCGGATCCTCCGTATCAAAATTATTTCTATTCTGATTGTCGCGTCGATGCTCAAGCCGTTGTCACCAGCCCCCTTCCCGACAGCAATCTGACCATCATTGGCCCGCGGTTCATCATCGCTTGGCCAGGCGGCAACTCTGGTGTTGCTGCCTACTTCGAGCCACAGAATGGGATCAACGGGACTCTTGGAATTGCGCTGGTGAACTCGACGATCGGTTCACCTCTTGCTTCTGTGTATCACGAAGCCGCTGGCTCCAAGTACCCTACCGTTGGAGTCACTGGTGTTCTAAGTTTCAACTCGTCGGCAGAACTGACCGTTCCAATCCTAGGAAGTATTCGGACTATTAGAGATTTTGTCGAGGGTCCAAGCCTTCTTCAGCCAGTTATACAAGATGCCATCAAGGTGCACACAATCAACTCAACAGGCGCTTCTCTGTCAAGGCTTTGGCTCGATAACGTCACCACGACCACTTTCTCCTGGGTACCGTATGGCCACGGTGTCGTTACAGTGGACAACAAGACACTCAAGTTTGAGGCTGGGTCCTACGTCTTTACAGCGTCTTACAATTACCCACAGCTGGAGCAACTAACCCCGAATCAAGTCTTGAGTCAAGGATCCAAAGTCCTGATTGCCCAAGAGCCGGACCAAACGACTTCATTGTCATTCTTGTCTTACACACAAAAGCTGTTGGCGGGCGCGTGGCGTTTCCTCACTTATTTCGGCCGCGATTCTATGATCTCAGCGCTCCTATTGAATCCGGTTTTGAGCAAAGGCGATAACAGCGCGATTGAAGCAGTGATTGGAGCCGTCCTCGAGCGGATCAACAGAACTGATGGAAGCGTGTGCCACGAGGAGACCATCGGAGACTATGCGACCTATCTTAATTTGCAGGACAACATTACTAGTACGGCACCGTCCTATGACTATAAGATGATAGACTCCGATCTGTACCTGCCGGTTCTTATGCAGCAATATTTTGTCAACACCCCTGCTGGAAAGTCTCGATTATCGCCCTTACTGTCAAAAGCAGCCGGCAGTATCAATCCAGCAAACAAGAACCTGACTTACGGCGACCTTGTCGTCATCAATGCCAACAAAATCATGAAGATGGCAGCTCCTTTTGCAGCACCGGGCAACCAAACAGCCTCGAACCTCTTCCACCTAAAAGAAGGAGAGATTGTCGGTGAGTGGCGTGACAGTACATATGGGATCGGTGGCGGGCGAATCCCCTACGATGTCAATACCGCGCTCGTCCCCGCCGCCCTACGCTCCATAGCGGCGCTCGCCCGATTCAATTCTTCAATCTACCCATCCCACCCGCACTGGGCCACGCTCGCCGATAAGTACGCCCAAGTCTGGGAAGACTCCACCTTGGCTTTCTTCGCCGTTACAGTCCCGTCCTCCGTTGCAGCGAGCCGGCTGAAATCATTTGTCAACGAATCAACCTTTTACCATGGCCCCAGCCAATCCAATTACACCACATCAACGCCCAACATCACTTTCCATGCACTTGCCTTGAATGGCTACTCTAATCTCAAGATTGTCGACGTGATGAACACCGACGATTGTTTCCGGCACTTCCTCCTCAACACTACCAACCAGCCTCAGCTGTCGTCTTTCCTGAATCAAACCGCCCTGAACATCTTGCGGCCCTTCCCAGCTGGTCTCCGCACATCAGTCGGTCTTGTCGTCGCTAACCCAGCCCTTTCGGCTGAGTCCGTCCTAATCCAGAACTTCACGAACGCGGCCTATCACGGAACCGTTGTCTGGTCCTGGCAGCTTGCTATGATGGCCCGCGGTCTTGAACTGCAACTCGACCGATGCAACAACGAATCTCCAAAACCAGACTTTTGTACCGACAAGCCTGTATACACGAATGTACTGAAGGCCTACAACACGCTATGGGACGGCATTGAGAATAACTCTGCAGAATTGAGCACTGAGGTCTGGAGCTGGGTGTACAAGAACAATGACTTCCATGTTACGCCATTAGGTGTCCTCCCGAGCCCACCAGGCGTAGGTGCACAAACAGAGAGCGACATTCGCCAGCTGTGGAGTTTAACATTCTTGGCGGTCAAGCGGAATGCGAAATTCAAGTAGGAAACTGTCTTCGTTCGTCTCATCACTCGTTCTTGCAATTGCACTCCAGCCTGGCTTATAACAGCCGCTGCTGGTTCTCGCATCCAAAATTGTTTCAACTACAAGCCTACGCTCTCGCTACTGGTGTACATGTTCGATCCATAGTCAGATATAATAACGATATACTCTCTATTTGTTGCTTCGCATTCTCATGTTAATGTGCCGTAACAAGACGGGTGGACATTTGTTGTTCCGCGCTAGATTTGAAGCCGAGTAAGTGATTGATGTTATGCAGAGTTTTCTAGATGCTATGCCCTTCGACGCTCTCGTTTCGGCGGGTAATTTCCTAACTAGTCTGCTGTCTTAGCTGGTCAAGGCCAATCTGCGCATCTCTTAGCTCTGTGGCGCTCTTTCTGTGCTCATGTCATGCCTATGCTCGCCGTCAAGTGTCGATCTCACTTCGTGTCCACCAAAGCTAGCCAGTTCACCACAGCCATCGCCTTTACCAAGTTCCCCTTTAAGTCCAAATGCACTCCATCGAACTTGTCGGTTTGTATACTCATGTTCCATGTTCCTAGGTGTTCCAAGCCTCTCTCTGCAGCTTCAATCCTGACGCTATGCTCAAAAATCTGGAGCGCCTTGTCTCCCTGACTCTGCTGTACCCACTGGTTCGGTTTCAGCATACCGGCAGCGTTTGGCGTCACGATCAATCTTGGCCATATTGCCCCTTTCTCCCCGAGATATGGTGCCGCTTCCTTGGTATACGCCAGTATGCCGTCAAGCCAATTGAGTGTAGCATTTAAGTCGAGATCGTTCGAAAGTCCGTGGCCAAAGATGAAAGCGTAGGGCTTGGCAGGTTTCGAAGGTGCCAGCAAGCGTTTAAAGCGTGCAACTTCGACAGGGTCGAGTGGGAACGTGGGCATCATTTCGATCGTGAGGTCCACGTCGGGTTGCGTGCAGGTGAAGGAGTCCCGATCGTGGGCAAGCACGTCAGAGGTGCGGTATATGCCTTGTACAGAGCAGTCCTTGACGTCAAATTGTTTGTTGCAGAAGCACTCGCGTCTGCAGTAACGGAAGAGGTTATAATGATGGTCTTCCAAGATAAAGATGGGAAGGAGCGCTGGAGGTTGCGTATGCTTACTTCTCCTCCGGGCTGAAGTTCCAATCTGTGACAGCGCCGTAGCCCAGATTCTTCCGCAGCAAGACGTTCAAGGCTCCCACTACATGCCTCATCATGTTGTCTCCGACTACAATGACCTTATCGAAGCGACTGAAGATCTCACAGACCTCTTCTGTTGTGAACCAACGCATGTCGCAGCCACGAGGTATGAACGGTGCTCCGAAGCCAATACGTCCACCACCAGAGATTGCGTCAAGCATGTCGGCACGAGCTGTGCACAATGGCGCAAAAGACGTGTGTAAGTCCAAGCTGGAGATTTGGCAATCGGTATGGTTGTGAAACTTGTAATCATCGAAAGTGTCCAGAAAGTCTGGTGTACGGTAATCAAAAAGCTCTGGGGGTTGGAAAGCGGGCACTGGAGTTATCGCAGTCTTGTCGCATGAACACATGAGGCGAGAGGTAGGTGAGAGCCTTGCAAAGCCGAATTTCTTGAGGAAGTCAGCGGGATAGCTTGCATGCTAAATTGATGAGTCTGCTCACCTTTGTTCTCACTCTTGCGTGAGGCAAGACTAGGTACAGGAAGAAAAAGGCCGTCAAAGTTGCAAGTAAGGCAAGGACGAGCTTGCGTAGGGTGATCTTCATGCCAAACATATTGCAGCGAGGCTCTTGTCGCTCATTCGGAACAGGAAGGCTTCTGTACCAGCGCTTAATGCGCAAGCCCACGGTATTACCGATCTCAGGATTGTCTTCGTTGTCTCCTCCCCAAACGTCACCTGGCTTGAGCCACTTTGGTCTCGTACTCTTCTTGGATGTGACAGAGCTCCATTTCTCCATTTCTCCATTTCTGCCGAAGTGAACTGTTATCGAGGCTGTTCCTGTTCAACCGAAATAATGGGGGCGGAAGGTAGCCAAGGGCTGGTGTTTTCGAACCAGAGACAGCGATTTCAAGCTTGTGTATCTCTCCGAACGGCTATTCCACTGAGAGTACATTTTAGCGTCCGCCTTGCTACATCCTCTTTGGACTTCTCGCTGACTACTGTCAGTAAGACATACCAACGGCCTCCCGGTGACATGCTCGTTGAGTTTCTCGGCGGTGACTTTCAGCACAGAATCACGCTCTTGATAAGTACTCACGCCTCTGACAGTTCATATGACAGATGCTATCCAGGATGGTGGCGGCTTGATAGGATCTATCAGCGGTGCCGTCTTCTGTATCCTCAATTGAATCTGTGCCTCTTCTTCCTCCCATCTCCTTGCATCATTTGCCAATTTGACCTTGTTCGGACCGAACCAGCTAGGCTTGTCAATGGCGTCTTGCTCCCTTTGCTCAGCCTCAATGGCCATCCTTCTGGCCATCTTCTTCCAGTTGTCAAGCCCGGTTCGAAGACATTGTTGACACTTCTCCCTACCGTCGTTCTTCTCCTCTTCTTGCATGACCCACATCACCGCTTCCGCAGCATCTACAGCATCTCTGGTCCATGACAGTCCTTTCTCCTCAGACGAAGTAGCGTAAAGGATTTCTCCAATATACGTCATCAATCCAATCTCTTCACAAGCTTCTTTCAGCGTGTGAAACGGCCGCTGATTTCCGTCCGCAGGCCTAGGCGGATAAGGAGCCTCCGTCAGCCAGTCTAGTATGGCATAGTAGTATGGCCAGAGGCCTGTCTCATCCTTCGGCTTGCTTTTCTTCTCGAAACTCTCACTGGTGATGGCCTCTGCCGGTAAGTCCTTCCGTGCTCTCAACACGCTAAGGAAGATTGGCAACGCCGCTTGAACATTTCCCGCAGAGGCATGATGCACTGCAAGCGCTGTCGAAGCTCTCAAAAGATTGTCTGTGACATGTTTCGTTGCCTCAGCATTAATCACGCCAGTCTTCCCATCCACCACAAAATCTGCGGGTGCTGCAAGACCACTCTTTGCAATGTCCAGGGCCCAATCATACATGCTTCCTGCCGTATCCCTCAATCCCTTAAAGTCCAACCAATCCGCATAAGCCAGCGCCGCATCCAGCCTCTGCTTCGTGGTGAACCCCTCTGTTGTAAGAATCTTCATGTAGAAGACCTGTGGACTGGCGTACGCATCCTCGCAATCCTCCTCCTTCGGTGCCTCTTTATGCCCATACGGCATAGGCTTCGGCCTGGGGTTGCTCGGTCCAACCACAACATCCTTTGGGAACGTCAGATTCCTCTTTTTATCCAGCACATGTCCCTCTAGATTTTCCGCGGCCCGTGCAGCGCCCATTAGCGCCTCATAGTATCCGCGTCTCCACGGCTCAGACTTCATGCTGACATCGAATCCCGTCCGTCCTAGTCCTTCAACTAGGATGCCTCCATCTCCACCCCTCGGAATCAGAAACTTCCCGTCAATAGTCTCATTCTCCAGCCGCCCAAGCAACTGCTTGTAGAAAAACCCAACCCTCCTCCAATCCACCAGCACCCGGTCGACTTTGCTGGAATCATCTCTCTCCGTAGCCAGGGCCGTTCTCAGAAACCAGCGAGACAGGAACGACCACTCCCTAGGTGTGGGATATTTCCTCTCCAGCATTGTTTGATGCACACCTGCAATTAGGGCAACGCATAGCACAGCGATTGGCCAGAAGTACATATGAAAACGAAGCTGCCATCGTAGATTATACTTCCAGCGCGCTTTGCGCTCAGTAGACAGGAAGCGGTTAAGCTGTGATTGGAGCGTGAATTGCTGCAGAACTTTTCTTGATGACGGGTGGAGGAAGGGTAATTGGGGTCGGGTAACGGAGGAGGAGATGAGTAGGCGTTGCGAGTTGTGGTAGAAGGGGCGGGCTCTCGGAGGGTGGCGAGTGAGAAGTTGGGAATTGGGTGGCCGTATACGATGTAGAGACGAGGGTATCCTCTTGGAACATGATGGAGCAATCTTTAGAGAATACATGGTTGGTACGAGCGAAAGCTAGACTTCAATACGACTCAGCAGAATGAAGATGCCATTTAGTTTCGATATGTCGACCACGACTGCCAAGGCTGCGGAGTTAGTCCTAACTTACCTGACTCCCCTTCTAGCGGAGTTTTTACTCAGGCCATGAGGCAACAGTTACCAATGTACTTGCAGTCATCAAGAATAATCCATTCATCCAAATCATGACGCGCCTGCTACATGCTATCTGATGTGCCTCGTTATTCGTTCTGTCCCGTGAATGAGTCCCACAATCAAACAAGTCTTCCAAAAGACCCCCATGATGTGGGTTCCGTAGATACAAAAGCGCTGAACATACAGTGTAAAGAATGACATGCTTGAATAAAGAAACACCTCGCTTTATGCTTGTCCCGCTCGATAAGTCTGTGACAAAACCGGAAGATGCCTTTTTGTCTTGGTGTAAGTAGCAAGACGTGTTGTATATTGCATGAATAGAAAAGGATTCGGTTTTCGTGAAAGGCGCCGTGTGAGGAATACTTCTTTGCGATCCCTCTTCATTACTGCATCATATCCTCATGTATGTCGTTGCGAACACCAAGGTTGTGACTGGTTGGTATGACCAGGTTATGGTTGACTCCAAGCACCGCTTCGCCAATGCCGGTAGACTCCCTTAAAAATTGGTGATTGTCCTCCATCATTGCTGCCCCGCTTCGCTCGAGAGCCTGCATGATTCCTTGGCTATGCTCTACTCCTTCCATCTGTTGTTGCGCCACTTCCGTTTCCCTCACAATAGCTCTTCGCTCGTCGTCTGGCAGACGTGGTCTTTCGTCCATACGACTACTACTGCCCCAGGACGGTAAACGCGGGCCTTGGAGGCCGTACATCCTCGGTCGGCTTCTCGGCCTAGCCTCCGCTCGACTAATCTCGCTCCTTTGAATACCGTGGAAAGATGACAATGCATCACCAGTATTGCCTGGGAAACTCGTTGGATCATCCTGATGCAAGCCACCATCTTGAGACCTGGAGTTACCTCGTCGACCTCCACTGAACATGCTGGGCATCAACATGCCATGAGGCCCGAACAAGCTCCTCCGTCGATCGCCATCCAACGGCCTCGAACTAGGACCACTCGCAGTGTTATTTAACGTACTGACAGGATTGTAAAATTCCATCGCAGACTCCAGAGTATGTCGTCTTGAATGTCCTCTAGACGAGTCTCTTTCATCATCACCATCTCCATCGTCAAACCCAAGGTTCTGCGGGCTGTATCTGTACTCTGGGTCATGGTGGTACATCGTGCCACCCAAAAAACTTGGGGGAGTAGGCGACACCCCTCGTTGAGGCGTCAAAGAACCCAATGGAGTGAGAGGTCCCATACGTTCCATCTGTTCCATAGGTAGGAATGGCATATCGACATGGATAGCCCTTGATATTGCGGCCGAAGCTGCAGCCGAAGCCGCGGTCGAAGCCGAAGCCGGGGGAAAGTTGACAGTAGGAATGTCGGGCTGACGAAAGCCAATCACGGTCTCGTCGCTGCCTTCTTCTCCTACTGTTTCATCTTCGGAGATGGTGTCAGCGCCTGCACTGTCGTCACCATCAATGACGCTCTCTTCCATTGCTTCCTCTCGTCCGTCACGCTCAGCTTGGTCCATGGCTAATCTATTCAGATAGTCCCGTAAGCGAGTGACACCATCTCCAGAGAATACGCAGAAGACATCTCGTTGTGGGTGCGTGAACTCTGGCGGTGCATCACGACAGAATCTGGTGAGATCTTCGCGGAGAAAGGCTTGCACTCCGGTGAGCGACAGATGGGTCAATCGTGGACAATGATGTAACAGAGCGTGTATGCCCTGGAAAATAGTTAGTGTCTGTTTTGAACGAAAAGGAGTAATAAGGGGGTAAGTCTCACTTGTATTGTAAGGTTAACACAGTAGCTGAGATGCACCCTTTCGAGTGAGCAGCTTATTGGGTTCGCAGTGAGTTTCCCATTGACGTGCTGTATAATGGGTCCCCTGGCTAATGCAAGGATACTGCGATCAGTCAACTGTTGACATTTAACCAATCCAATTCTCCTGAGTTTTGGTAATTGCGCCAGGTGCTGAACACTCGCATCGGTGAGCCGATAGCAGCACGCTAGGTCAATGTAGCGGATCCTGTTGCAAGTTTTGACCAGGGCAATGATTGCAGCATCAGAAAGATTGACGCAGTGTCCCAAATGGATGTAGTGCAAGTTCTTCGTCAGCCTGCAAATGGCCGTAACCGCTCTGTCGGTAATGTTCTTACATTTGGCAAGGACGAGATTTCGGAGTCTTGGAGCTGCAGGTATGATACGAGCGATTGCGTCATCACGAACATGTTCGCATCCTGTAAGATCCAAAATGCGAAGAGAATCAAAGACTAGGCGGGGTGGGAGGTTGAGGAAAGCGCTGTCTGAGATCTCACTACAGTGAGCGAGCCGGAGCTCTCGCAGATGGCTAAGATTTGCCAATAGCGCAGTTACAGATTCGGAGGTAATGCGAGAGCATGAGTGTAGATCGATCTCGAGTATTGAACGACAGTTTCGGGCGAACGAAGTAACCGAGATGTCGGTAGCTTTGTTCACGTTGTTCAATTTGAGCTGAAAAAGAACCAGGTCAGTTTTCTCTACCATGGGGGGTTATCAGATTTGGTTTTTTTACTTACGCGCTTAAGCTGTCGGCAATGTTCGGACACTGCAATGAGAGACTCATCGGTGATTTGTGCACAATTCGTGATGTTTAGCCCTTGAAGTCTTGGGCAACTTGCAGCAACGGTCAAAAGCGTGTGGTCGGTCAGAGAGGTGAGATCAGTGACATCCAGAGCCTGTAAATGCCTGTTACCATCAACCAGCATCGAGACTCCTTGATCTGTCAGGTTGGCACAGTTTGTTAATGTCAATCTTTCTATCCTCTTGCAATGCATAAATGCCTGCGCCGTCCCGTCATTGACCTTGTCCGCCAGTGCCGACAAGTTCAACCTCTTGACCAGGTCCTGATATGGGAAAAAGCCCGCGCCTGAACTCAGTGACGAAGTCACGTTGATCAGATTGGACACTTTGTTGCAGAGGGGCCTGTGCCACAATATGCCCACGGTATGTGCAGCCCAGTGATAAGACACGAGCATACAGTTTCTGAGGTCGGCGGAGGTGGTGAGTCGCGCGAGGATGGAGAGGAGAAGTTCCGGTGGTAATTTGGAGATGGGACATATGCGGTGTTGGCGCTCGAGGTCAATGCTAACACTCATTTCGCGAATGTTGGGCACGCCAAGGGATGACTGGGAATCATTTGACTGGATCATGAAGAAATCGGTGTCTTCGTCGAGGAGAGCTTCTGGGGAGCTGATTGAAGAGTCTGATTCCGACACCGCCACGCTGCCGTGTCTGCTGTGTGAATAACGTGACATCTCCATGCCTGCCTCGAGGACTGGTCTCCCTATTTCCTCCATCATGAATTTGTTTTTGTGAGTTTGGTACACCCCAGCGCCGAATGCCGTGGAATTGCGGCCTCGGTGTCTTTGAGGACCGAGTTTGGCTTGGTAAGACGGGCAGTGCTCGCTTGCTACTGATACAATGTCATCGCCGGCGATGGATCCGGAAACTCGAAGTATTGTTGAATGATTTTGTGACTCGAGATCTTTTCCGCTGACCTCGCTTGGTCTGCGACTGGGGTAAGCCTTGTCAGGCAGTAGCCGCAACCACTGGTTCGAAACTAGTTCTGAAATTTGGGGAGAGGGATGACGATTTATTCTGCGGCTGAGAAAGTGCAGGGTCGAGCAGGCTGTCTCAGCAGGAAGGTTCAAAATCGTATCAGGTTGGGTAGGTTTGGTTCTTTGTTTGCAGCAGGTTCCCCTTGACCGTGACTTGGGTGAGTTGGCGCAGAGGATGAGGCAGGAGGTAGGGTTTGTAGAGCGTTGAGTATGGGAGGGATATTAGCAAGCAGGGAGTTGTTCGCGTCTGGACCGGTGGCAGAAGCGACGGCGTGGCTGCTCAGCAATCAATCAGGTTCAGGGCATGGGCTCTTGCTTTTGGTGGCTAAGCGTCACGGGGGGGGGCAATTCCGTGCTAGTCGACAGATCCAATTGCCCCTACAGACGCAGCAAGCCAGCAGTTTCACAAATTATATTGCAATCTGAACCAACACAACAGATTATTCCAGTCCCTCTCACGCGCAAAAGATTAGGTCGCAGTGTGACTCCCAATCTTGTGGGTCCAGCTGATTTTCTCCTGGATCGCCTGATAAAGGAGATGCATGTTTAACAATTCCAGCCACACAGGCGGCACACACACCTGACCTCCCCTTCGCCGACATGCCGATCAGCTAGGCGGCTGTGGTGGCTTACTCCGAACAAGCTTTCTGATAGGGGACGGACTCCTTTTTTGCCTGCGACAGCAACACGCGTCAATGTAGATAGTTTGGCCTTGGCATGGACGGGTTTAACGCATTTCGCGCGTGTTGTCGCTCAAAATACTTTCAAATAACCATACAGCGTTTGACCACGCCACTTGGCGTTAAAAAGTTCGATCATCACATCTCCATTCATGTCTACAATGTCTCATTCCTTCTTTCTATCTGCACCCTTGGCCCATTCACGTAGCACATTCTTCTTGATCTTGCCCGTGCTTGTCTTCGGAAGTTCATCCACTACCTCGACCTCTCTTGGAACCATGAATCGACTGATACCAGGATGCTCCTTCGCAAACTTGACCACATCTTCTGCCGTCAACTGTGCACTCGGCTTGATAGTGACGAATGCTTTGGGTCTTTCGCCCCAGTGTGAATCGCTCACTGCCACCACACCACACTCTAAAATATCCGGATGAGTGACTATGAGCGATTCCAACGCCAACGATGAGATGTTTTCGCCGCCTAAATAAATCTCAGACACATACGTAGAGTAGGAGAATGGTAAAGCTTACCACTGATGATGATGTCCTTTGCTCTGTCCAGTATTTGGGCAGAGCCATCTGGATGCATGACGGCCAAGTCGCCTGAGTGAAGCACGCCGCCGGCAAAAAGCTTTCGGGTCGCCGCTGGATCCTTGTAGTATGCTTTCGCACAGATGTTGCCTAGAAAGACAATCTCGCCGATCTCTTTGCCGTTTGGCTCAACATCCACAATCGTACCATACGGGACATCAGTCTTGATGACTCGGATTGGCAGACTAGTTATAAAACCATGGCCTTGCCTTGCCATCCTGGCGTACTTCTCCTTGGCCGGGAGCTCTTCCCAGATCGGCAAGTGATAACCCTTGGTTATAGGGCCATATGTCTCCGTCATGCCGTAGACGTGCACCGGTTGGAGGTTGAGGTTGATCATCTGCTCAAATAGATGCGCCGTCGGTGGACTGGCCGCAACTGTGACTCGGACTGGATTCGGTAACCGTTCGGCGTTTTTGTCGTTGCACAGCAAGATGTTGACGGTAGGTGCTGCGTTGTAGTGAGTAATGCCTTCCTCCTTCAGTAACTGCCAGATCTCCGGGTAGTCGATCTTGCGAAGGCAATAGTGAGTTCCTCTAACTGCTGTCACCGCCCACGGGAAAGTCCAGCCTACAGCAAAGTTAGCATTCACTTGTGGACAAGTCATTTCAGAACAAACCCCCTGCGTGGAACATGGGCAAAGTCCACAGATATTTACACCTGCCAATATTGTAGTTCAAGCCCGATTCGATCACGTTGGCTAGTGCGCCCAGGTAGCATCCTCTGTGTGTGTACTCCACTCCCTTTGGTCTTGCTGTTGTACCACTGGTATATGCCAGCGCATTCACGGCCAACTCGTCAGGTGCTTGCGTCTCTAGGCCATCCCAGCCCTTATTCCCCGTCTTTTGGTCATACTGCAAGCCTTCAAGAATGGCTTCGTCAAAGGGCCCGCTCAGCTCTCCTTCCGTGGCATCGGTGTCAGTGTCCACGATCAGAGGAACGTTTGGGTGGCTTTTGCAGAAGTCGTCTAACAGGTGCTTGAACTCGGCATCGACAACAATGGCATCCGAATCAGAATGGTCAAAGATATACGCGATATCGTCGGCTTTGAGTCTGTAATTGATAGCTACAGGCCAGTTAGCATGTGAGGGTCCTATGCATCATACATCGGAGAGCCTGTTTCGTACCAACATTGACAGCTCCAGCGGCGCCAATGCCGAAAATGCTTTCCAAGAATGCCGGTGTGTTTGTACATAGAATGCCGACCCTCTTGTAGCCCTTCTTTAGCAGGTAGTACGCGAAGCCTCTCGCTCGGTCGGCGGTTTCCTGATACGTTCTTCTAAGGATCTTGCCATTTGCCGTCTTATGGTAGATCGCAACAGCCTGTAGGGGCAGTCAGTAGAGCAATTTTCGGAAGAGACAAGGATCTGCCTACATCAGGCTCTATGGAAGCGGCGCGCGGCAAGAAAAAAGTCGGCGACAATGTATGGACGTGATACTTGTAGGCGGACACATCGTCTAGTGCATCTGCTACTTTTGGAGATGAATTGGAGGGAAGGAAATGCGCCGCAAGCTTAGAGAGTCTGCCGACAGTGCTCGACATGTTGAAAGTTGATTTCGGCCTGTCAGAACATTGCAACAACTGAGACAAGGAGAAATACGGAAGATCTATTGAAGTACAGCTTCAACTCCCTTGACCTAGAACTAGAAGTCCTGGATCAGCCACCTACTTTTGGCCGAGAGCTCGGAAGAAACAATGTGGGGGGGGTCTGAGACCCGAAAAGGCGGGGAACCGTTTTCGTTTGCGTGAAATGATCTCAGAATCTGGGAGTATTTCTGCCGCCTTTTACTCTCTTTTTACTGTGGTAATATACAAACACCTTAGAGTAGACTCAAAATGTCTAATTCCTCTCTTACTAAAGTCCACCCCACCATTGATGTCCATTTAGGCACTTTGTCTTGCTAGGATTGAAGGAAGACCGAGGTACGGCGTCAACTCCTTTACCATAAAGGAAGAGCATGACACCGACGACCTTAGCTGGGCTAATCTCGCTGGAGCCAACAAAATACAATACATCCCTCCTTTAATTACGCTGGCGCCTAACAGTGTCACTAGGATGTTGTTCCCTTTATCTCCAATGCCTCACAGTGCTTCTGTCCCACCTCTCAGACTCCCGTGTCTCCCCGAATCCACCCCTCTTTTTCCGCAACAACGGAAACATTTCGACCACTGGCTATCCAGATAAGAGTTGTCCTTCAAGAGCTATGCCCACCAATCACTATTTTCAGCAAAGCCACGGCCTATGCGCACAACCTTTGCCCACGATACGTGCATTGGGACTTGGACATTCTAGAAGTTGAAGCTGGATAGAATGTTTGAATCGCTGATTGCCGACGTCAAGCTCATCCACAACCACAAGGATGAGGAGCTCTCCTACTACAACGAGCGGTACTTCGTTACTCTGTGTCCCAGATTATCGCATGTGGTTGAACGCACGTTTCTCACACTGCAGAGATGTTGTTCCTTTGGAAGTGGGACACGAATACCGAATTGACCTCAACCCCACATATTCCACTTCACATACTAGGTGGGATTATGGCAGAAAGTGATAGGTGCTGAAAGAGAGGATTTCGCAATTTCGTGGAAAAAGTACGCCCTTGAGGAAAATGTAAATGGCAGAAATCCTGCACGCCCAGTTGAAATCAGATGCGTTGAGATTGGTACGTTCGGAGTCGTGGATTGACGCGGCTGGTAAGCTACTGCCACCATTTCTTGTAGCCTCCCGACAATTTAAAATCCGACCCATCGCCATTAATGTGTCCATTAGTGGGCTTCACCGACATACTCGGCGAACTCCTCAATAAACACTGCAACCATAGCTTCCATCGAATCCATCCTCTGCGGCTCCTTAGCAACCTCCATGCCCCCCGCCTCCCCACCGCCATGTCCGCCACAAAGACAGAGGCAAAGGGCATCATCAACGCGCACCACATCCTCTTCTTCAGCAAGTCCTTCTATCCATACGGCAAAGCACCCAAGACGCTGTTTAACGAGAAATCAGCAGCCAGGACAAAAAACTTCCTGTTGCAACTCGACCGTGTTGAGGACGGCGCTGCGCTGTAGGGCGCACTGGAGGAGATCGCCTGCTAGAGGGATGTGCCGAATCTTTTTTAGGTTGCGAAGGAACATATTGGTGGGAATATCGATTTGCAGGCTATGTCCGAAATATCTCCACGGCACAACGTACCAGACAAATTACGCACTGGCCTGTGAGAGCCGCACCACTGCGAAGAACAGCCGACAGCTGCGGCATAAAACAGAGAGAGGCCCATCGTTTGTTGCGTAGAAGCCGGGGCAGGTCCAGATGAGCTGTGTTAAGTTACCTGGAGCTTGACCTTTTCATTACTTTATGGAAGAGAAAATATTTCTGCGGATGTCCTTTCCATGGGATAGAAGAAGGCACTTTCGGTGGTCTCTTGAGGTAGAATTCTAGGGGCTTCCCTTAAAGCCAAAACATTCATGCATCTCACGATTAATGGCCATTGTGAGCTACCTCATTTCGCTATTCACCAACGTATATATCTCCCCCTCTAATGCCGCCAGAACCTCTCTCGCCGCTTTGTCTTCCAAAATCCCGTCTTGCCTCGTCAGTGCGATAGCCATATCACCTCCATTAACCGTGGCAACACAAAAACAGTAGGGTGGCCCAGTAACGCTTGCGGGCTGCGAGAATATAATCCGGGTGAATCTTGCAGTATCGCCCTTTCCTATGCCTCCACCAACAGCACCGATATTTGACAATTCAAAAGACGCCTCTCGCCTTTTACCTATCCTCTTCTTGAACCATCCACTGTAGTCTTTTAAGAAACGGAGCAGGATGGTATCTTGATTCGCTGGGGACATTGCGACAGTGTCTATGGCCTTCTTGCAGGAACGAACAACGCTCCAGTCGAAAGGATTACTGCCGCTGGCAAAAAGATAGCCCGACTTTGGGTGCGTGGCGAAATGTGTAGTCACTGACGCAACATGATTGACAATTTTTCGATCATCAATCCCAGTGAAGCGGCGCAGCGATAAGGCAATCGTCCCAGTAAAAACCCCCTCAGTGGGGTGCTGCCTGGCGAGAAGACGAGCGATGACAACGCTAAGGAGTGGTGTAATGGTCACACCATTCTGACGACACCGGTGAGTAAGTCGGGCAACGGTTTGAGAATCAACGAACAGCGTCAGAAGACGTGTTTTGGGAGGGCGATCGGGAGAAAATTGCACTGGTGGGCCCGTCCATAGAGAGGGGTTGTCAGGTAAGACTAATTCCTTGAATGCCCGGCTGACGATGAACATCGTCGATAAGGGCCAAGAACGCGCTCCTTCTACAGAAGGTAGGAGATCGAGCTTTGGGGGTTCAATGACGGCGTCCGCCGAAATACCAATGACAGGATCGGTACCTGCCAGAGCATTCAGGGTGTCCAGAAAATCCATATGAAACGCCGCACCGGATTTACCATCGCCTATGGCATGGTGATAAAAGAAACCAACTTTAAATATGGTCTCTTCGCCTCCCGCCTCGTCTTTTCTCTGATCGATTAGAGAGGTAAGCTCCTGCGGAGGACGGCCAACCACTACAACGCGCCACAATGGAAGCTCCCCCATGCGGTCAAAAGCCCGTTGATGCATATCTTCAATGAACTGGTAATCTTCGCTCATATCCTTAAATTGCACAACCTCTCGAAGATCAATCTTGTCCAGCCGTATCCAAGATGGACTCTGGGTCATTTCCCCAGCAATTGACAAGCCCAAAGCAGGATGTCGCTGAACTAGGCTATTCAATACCGCAAAAATGACATTTTCCATACCGCCGGCATTTTCGAGCAATCGAGAAGACACAGCATATGATGCTGTACTCCCAACGCAGTTGTAGAACCGTAGTCCATTGCGGGCAATGTTGAATAGTTCGTGGCGCCCTGCGGTCGAGGGTTAGATTGATAGCTATCTACAAAGCATTGAGTGACATGATTACCTGGGGATCGCACCGCCATCATTCCTCTCTACTAAGACACTTCTGGAAAGACTAGATCAGACATGGGCATTGTCTGGCTCAGCCTCAGATAGTCCCTTCTCCGCCTCGATATAAACTTGGGCTTTCGAAGGGGTTTTCCGCCATTATCCGACCAAGCGATCGTTGGCTGGTGCCTAACCAGCCGCATTCGGCCCCGTTTCGTCCAGGCCCTCTCTTGGCGCCAAGCCTGCGCTGTGAAGGTTCTTGGCTAGAGTCGTCCAGTCCAGCGGCGCCTGCTCGCTCCAACAATGGCGGACTACTTCCTCAGCAGTATGCCAGAATTCACCGTCTCAGGTGATTCGTGGATCCGATTGCTCGTGATCAAAGAGCTGATGCCGATTGCGGATGTAAAAGACAGCCATCCGCTCGATCAGTAAGAGAGATTGAGATTATCGCTCAGGAAGTTTTTCGGTTGATGCTCGCTGATTCTCAGATTGCCAATGCAAATGCACCAGGCAATACACCAGGCTTTGCACCAAGTGGTAGGGAGGATACAAGCTAAAATCCCCATCAATTGCGGAAGGTCAAACATATGAAATGACTTTGCCACTTACAAGCAAAGCTGTGATCACAGTAATCCAATCAGAGCCCGTTTCGAACGAAATAATGGACATTCGGGGGAATTCAAAATCTGGTTGTTCGCAAAGGCTTTGAAAGCCTCCATCATTGCAAGTAATTTGCAATCGGCAAACAGCTGTCTGGAACAATGCGCAGCAAGAACGACATGAACATGTACATAAGTATTCGCAGAGTGCCAATCCTTCCGCTTGTGGTCCTGGCGCTAGAGTTCTGATAAAGATAAACACATCGTGGGCAGTCATTACCCGCTCTTTCAATGTAAAAGTCGTTGCCAGGAAATCCGTCTCCGGTTTAGACTCCCCTGGTCTGATCGAGCAAAGGCGCCAGTCTTGGCATCTGGCCGCTTTTGGGGCTATAAGAAACCCCCACGGTCCCCCTTCGTCTTGCGCAGTGCCCTCTCTCTCTCCTCTTTCCCTCCTATGCACCCTCGGTTACCCACTCTTTTTGGCTGCACACTCCGCTCGCCCATCCCGCCTGATACCTGAACCATTTGACAGTGTCTGGACGTGATGTCGGCAATGATGGGCAGCACATGAGCGGCGGACTAGCAGCACCGATTTGTGCTACTTACATTGGTATAGCTGCTACGACAGATGCGAACGGGGCGTCATTGAGTCCGGCGTCGATGCTTCCCTTTCTAAGCTCCTTGGCCGTCCTCGCTACTTGATGCGGCCGCTCGGAACGCCTGCCTCTCAACTAATTTGGAGCCTAAATCTGGTACTCAGATCACAGTCCAGGGGCGCCGGCCTAATCGCTTGAGTCTGAATCTCGCAATTGCTGCCTGGCCGCCAATGGAGCCCCGAACACTGCGGCAAGGGCGGGACAGGGCAGGTCGAAGAAGGATGAAGATACCCTGCCTGGTGCGGCGCATCCAATTAAGAAAATGCCCTCATCGAGATTGGCAAGATGGCTACGGTGCTGCGCCGTGGCGGAGGGCTTGCCGGCAGTGTTACGGCACACAGCATCGATCGATCTGAGAGGATAATGGATGCTTTTTTGTTGACGACTGGCTGCCAAATACTCTACATCGCGCCCCCCACGACGCGCATCGCAGGTAGAGATCTATCAGGCGGTGACGGGAAGAGAGCGGGGACCGTAAATCGTACATAAAAAGTCAGAATTCTCCTTCTCCTTGAATCCAACCTCATCTATCTTCCCTCGACGATCACCTCCCAAGCTCTGCCAGTCCACTTTTGGCTGCTTGCACGCCTTGCCCTGAACCCAGCTCGACAATGGCTTCTGTCCTCATTTGGGAGCCTCTACAAACGCCCACCACAGTCTTGGAAGGCAATGTAGTCCGTCACCGCCCCCGTAGCCAGCACCCATCACCAACGTCCCAATACGACTCTCCCATCTTTTAATGTAAACCAGCCCCTCTTTCATCGGAAGCTCCGTACGCGATAAAGACCACGGTCTCAAAGCCCAATGATGCTCTGGTCGGTGTTGAAGGTTTGTTCACATCTCGTTGATGCCTTGAGATGGGTCTCTGACGTAACATAGGGATCTCTAGGACCGACAAAGAGCGTCATGACGAGAGCGAGGAGGAGGACGACTTTGAGTCCTTTGAAGAAATCCTCGCCGAAGCAGGACCAAGTCACAACAATACGGATTGTAGAGGCCCATCGTCTACCGGTAGAAATCTTCGACGTATTCGCTGAGTACGAAGAGGAATTCGGCAAGAGCCCTACCACCCGAGACACTCAGGAAGCCGCACCCAAGATTCGCTGCTGAGCGTCACCGTGAACCAACCGCAAGGAGGCACTGCCGTGACTGAAGGAAAGGGAGACAAAGCAGGGCAGAGTCGAGATTCCTTGAACCCAGAACCACCAACCGAAGAAGCGGCGGAGGCGGCCTCCCACCTTTGACAGCGGCCGTGGCGCCAAACGTTCTCGTTCCTCGCGACCCGCAGCACCACCAGTCGACCGCGGTCCGGCCCCCCCCTTGAATGATGACAACCAATACGCTGTCGAATGCCTGCGCGAACGCCGTAATCGAGGACGTATGATCGAATATCTCGTCAAATGGCAAGGATACGGAGAAGTAGATAACAGCTGGGTTAAAAAGGCTGATATCCATCCGGGTCTCATTGAAGATTTTGCTAGTGCAGCCGTCTGAACATCAGCTGCTCATCACTCACTATGAGCTTTGTATTTCACTTTTTTGATTTTACCAAGCTTAAACAATCAATCAAGTCCGGCTTCGATTCTGTCACGAAGGTATACGGCAGTCCTACCGCTTTGCTGATTACTACACGGCAGTATTTGCCCATCCAGCTTGAGTTAGGGCATCCCGCTTACGTTGTTGCTCTCTTCATTGCCAATGCGATTCCTATATGGCTTGCACCGGTACCAAGGCCGGTTCTATCTAGATACATGACGACATGAACGGCCATGCCAGAGGACGAAATTACAGAGACACATGTAGCCACCAGAAGGACACATCATGCTCTCCCAGAAACGTATCCCTTCCTAACTCCTCATGACGGTATCCTGAGCGGCCTTAATACAAACTCGTACATCCCAAGAGCGATCGCGGCAGACGGTACGGAGATGCGCGATCAGGCGACCATACAAAGACGTAATCCCTTCCTTTTTCAGCGGATTGTGACTGCTCCGTACGGGTCCTAGATCCTGGTGAAAGTCAGCGTGATAGCAGCAGCCTCTAAGTTGGCACACTCCAATCTCAGCCCTGCTGTCCTGTACCCATGCAAGTTTGCATCAATCTGCGCTGCGAGGTCTAACCCGCGAAGGGCAGGGTATTGTCTGCAGAGTCATTGATGCCGCTTAGCGGGGTGAAGACCGCCGCTTCAGGGATCTTGCTGCGCAACCAGCGAGGATCCACCGCCATGCCTAGCTCAACTGTCAACAAAGGGTTGAGAGGCCGGCTACTTGCCCGTGATGCCCTGCGCAGCCATGCATGCACCTTCACCCCCTTCCTTCATCCTCATTCTTAGGGACCAAGCAGCTTGTTCCTCGAGTGTCTTCGGTATCGAAATCTTCCAGATGAAGAGAAAGGTGTGGAGGAGGTGCCAGAAGTTCGGACTCTTGTTAGCAAGAAATGGGTGTCGAAAGAAGTGATTGATGTCTTCAATTAATTTTTTGGTTGACCATAATGCAGGTTTATACTCTATCAAGGCAAACTCTCTTACGTAAGTCATCCTTGCGGCTATTCATTTACAATACACCCTTCACGAACCAACCCAACTTACCTTACCCAGGGCCTGGTAAAAGAATTGCACGACGTCTCCTGTCAAGTCATGGAAGCGAACATTCGGACGTCCTCCTGCCATGCTCTAGAGGAGCGTCGCCTCGCCAGACAGCTTGCACAACCAGTTGCGTTTAAGCCATTCCACGTACGAGCACTGTGGGGATTTGAAGCAAGGATGCCAGAAGAGCTTGGATTTCGCCAAGGAGACATCATAACAGTTGCCGAACCTATAGAAGGCGATGGATGGAAAAGGCCAGCTTCGAGATCAGGTTGGGTCTTTCTCTTCGAACTACGTCGAGGAGATGCAAATTCTGTGGCACCAGAACTGCTGGCAACTCCAATAACTTTACATCCCGGAAATGCTGACGCCAGAAGATTCACTGCTTCGCCTTTCCTGCCGAGACAAAGTCAAAAGAAAAGGCTGGCACATCTGTGGGTGCCAGTATTCCTCTGATGCCAGCATTTCTGTTGCGTCGCCCATTTCTGTGTCAGCATTCTGTGAGCTCTTTTGGTGCCAGGGTTGCTCTGGCATCAGCGTTGCCCTGGTGTCAGCATTGCTCTGGTCTCAGCGTTGCCCTGGTGTCAGCATTGCTTTGGTGTCAGTAATTCTCTGGTATCAGCATTTCTCCGGAGTAGCGTAATTCCCATGCTCTTGCACATTCTTAGAACCGCTCTTAAGCGCCGTGATGTTTATAGCAAAGCGCTTAGGATAAGCAGATGTTTTTCCTCATTGTGCCTTTTTGGGGAAGTCATCATGCTTTTGTGCAGTCAGGCTCTTACGCATTCATCGTGCCTTTTATGCGGTCACCACGCCGTGGAAGCGGCCCAGGGCAAGGTGTCTCAGATACTTCTCCAAGCAGTCGCAACGAGGGAGTGATGAGAGGCAGCAGGTAATCATGGGAGGCAGCAGGAAGCCGTGGGAGGTAGCAGGAAGTCGTGGGAGGTAGCAGGAAGTCGTGGGAGGTAGCAGGAAGTCGTGGGAGGTAGCAGGAAGTCATGGGAGGTAGCAGGAAGTCGTGGGAGGTAGCAGGAAGTCGTGGGAGGTAGCAGGAAGTCGTGGGAGGTAGCAGGAAGTCATGGGAGGTAGCAGGAAGTCGTGGGAGGTAGCAGGAAGTCGTGGGAGGGCAGCAGGAAGTCGTGAGAGGCGGCAAGCTATCTTGCAGGACGAGAACATCGGTGTAACCACTTGCCACTGGTGGGGTGGGCAAAAACCTAAAACGTCAGCATCCACAAGCCAATCAGATATATCACCTAGAAACCATCACTTTCCTGTGGTGCTCATCCAGGGTCAAACGCATCGCCTCCATTTACTTGAGATTTTTTCATTCTGCTCATCAGAGTCGAGTCCCCAGTAGAAAATCACTCAAGTCCTCCGGCCGAGAATCACGTTTCACAAATACTACATGAAATAAGCGGGTGGTCTGTTTCACATTTCCGTATCTGTACACGAGTACTGCAATGAGCATACGCCAAGGCACTATTTCCTCATTGTGGTAGTTGCTTGAGTTTTCGTTAGCTCAAAAAAAGGTGGGTGCTGAAAGCAAGGGTTACAAAAGTCGCAGTCGGTACAAATGTTAGTTTCTCAAGGGCCTGACTTAGTGTTCAGGGTCGTGTATCAGCGTACCCACGTTGATTCCTACCAAAATGCCAATTCTTTTCGCCCAATACCTTGCGAGGGCTAACGTACTTGTGCCTTGCTGGGGCCTGGGGCCTCACCGAACCAGCCACTCTCATGTGATTATTGTTTCTCGTCCCCGACGATCTTTCCATGCATCTTCGGCAGGCTATGCACTTGCGCCTTGATATTGATGCATAAGCCTGCAAAGATTTCTTGAACCTCTTAAGCAATGCCTCGCTCCAACTTTTCTTTGCGTTAGAGCCTCACAATTCGCTTTGCACTCCCATTGTTTTCCATGGATGACAAGGATTTGTACTAAAACATACTAGTAGCACTGGCACATTTCAGGTCTGGGAATCAGTACTCTGCTCCTTTCTCTCGCTCATGAGGAGATTGTGTCGTTTCAACATGACATCTTCCAGACGCAGAATGAATCTGGAACCTGATGCTGCACCCGGCTCTAAAGAGCATGGCCATGCCGTCCATGAAGCGACAGTACTTTCATCTGCTACTGAGCCTCTGGCCGCTCTCAACACCGACCTTCATCGAGGACTCAAAGCACGTCAGATCAGCATGATCGCGCTTGGAAGCGCCATTGGCAGTGAGTTCACCATTAACAGCATTTTTCATCTGATGATCACAGTTTTTAACTTGTTGCTTTCAGTCGGTCTCATCATCGGTACTGGCTCAGCTCTCGCTAAAGCTGGACCTGCCTCTATTTTCATAGCCTACGTAGTTGTAGGCTTTATTGTCTACCTCGTCATGTGTGCGCTGGGAGAGATGGCAGCATGGATTCCGCTTCAATCTGGCTTCACCGGCTATGCCACACGGTTCTGCGATCCTTCATTAGGCTTTAGCCTCGGTTACACATATTGGCTCAAATATATTATCGTCGCTCCGAATCAATTAACAGCCGCAGCGCTCACTATACAGTACTGGGTTCCAAGAGAAAAGATTAATCCTGGCGTCTTTATTGCCATATTTCTTGTCGGTGTCCTCGTCATCAACTATCTGGGCGTCAAGTACTTTGGTGAATTCGAGTTCTGGCTCAGCTCACTCAAAATCTTGACTCTGTGTGGACTAATCATCCTTTCACTCATCTTGGTTCTCGGGGGAGGGCCCAAACACGACAGGATTGGTTTCCGATATTGGAAAAATCCTGGAGCCTTCACAGAGATTTATGGCAGTAAGTACGGCCAGTAGATACCGCACGCACTGAGCTAAATGCATATAGCTGGTGATAAGGGCCGGTTTCTGTCGGTGGCGAGTGCCTTCATAACTGCAACCCTCGCCTTCCTTGGGTGCGAAATTGTGGGAGTAACAGTAGGAGAGGCGCAAAATCCTCGACGTGCGGTACCACGCGCAGTGAAGCTGACCTTATGGCGGATCGTTTGGTTCTACATCATCCTTGTGCTATTGTAAGTCTATCTCACGGACGCAGAAGCAATCACTAATACCCTGTCAGAGTTGGTATGCTCGTCCCTTACGACTCCAAAAATCTGGCATTCGCAAACCAGGCTTCGACAAGTGCTGCTGCGTCTCCATTTGTTGTCGCCATCATCGAGAGTGGCATACATACCCTGCCTAGCTTTCTAAATGGCTGTATCCTTCTTTTCATCTTCTCAGCTGCCAATTCGGACCTTTACATATCATCACGCACTCTATACAGTCTAGCGAAAGAGGGCAACGCGCCTGCCCTCTTTGCCCGAACCAATCATCGAGGAGTCCCAATCTACGCTCTCGCGCTGTCCGGGGCCATTGCCTGTATAGCGTTCGTGAACGTTTCAGAGAGCTCGAAAGTGGTATTTGGGTACTTCGTCAATCTAGTCACCGTCTTTGGCCTTTTGACCTGGATATCGATCCTCGTCACGCATATTTGCTTTATACGAGCAAGGGTTGCGCAAGGACTTACCAAGGCAAAGATGGCTTACACAGCCCCGCTGGGTGCTACTGGATCTGCTGCGGCTCTCTTCTTATGTATCATCATCACCATTTTCAAGAATTTCGACGTCTTCATCCATGATCCCAAGCGAACTTATGGACCACATTTCGACTATCGTGGTTTCATCACTGGCTATCTAGGAATACCAATTTACCTCGCGATGATCTTCGGCCATAAAATATTCAAGCGAACGAAGGGCCTCCAGCCTTCGGAGGTGGATCTGTACACAGGAAAAGAGGCAATGGACCAAGAAGAACAAGATTTTGTCGCCAATCGTGTCGCAGAAAAGAAAATGAATTCTGGAAATTGGTTCTACAAACATTTCATCGCTTGGCTCTTCTGAAAATGGAAAGGAGGCATTCATGGGAGCGCCGATGACAGCACCAACCAATCTAGCTTGAAACCGTCAACCGGCCTGGAGCTGGTGATCTCTCCGTCTTGGTTATTATGGGGCTACTCTGCGTTCTGGGGACACTTCGGACCATTCTTGAAGTGCGATATGATCAATGTTGGGAACGGCACATGAAAGGAATGATCTCATCGGAGCAGGTTGGTTTTCTGGTCACCATTATCCTATTCTCAACTTAATCAATGTCCTATGGCAAAAAGCAGAACAAAGCAGCCATTACCATAGTATATGAAGTCGATAATACTAGGCACAGCAGACGACGCCCAGGTCTACCCCCCAATTCCCCTTCTTCAGTTAGCATCGTCTTTCGCGGACAATAATCCAGTTGCTCCACCTCCACACCTCGCCACACAATGAAGTCGTCCGAAACCGGCGTCGGTATCGATGCCAAGGTCAAGCCTTTATCATGCGAAGAGGTCCGCGCCAGGCTGGAAGAGATTAGGCAACTGGGAAGACGCGACGATTGACACTGTCCGTGTCGCTGAACGATATTGGCGAAAGTAGGTGACCCGTCCACTCTGGCCTCTCTATTCGCGGTCTGAACGCTTACAAAATTGCCGTATAGGTATTGCGCTGTAATGGGCGTAGACAATAAGGAGTATCTATTAAGGCAAGATCAGTCTGTTTACATGGCTTTTATCGACTGGATCGCTTGCACGTCCCGAGAGAAAAAGAAGGGCACCTATATTATGTACTGGAAGTGGCTGTGTGAGTACTACTGCCTGTAGCTCTGGAAGGAGGATAATTTCCCACGCCGCATGTGGGACAATGGGTTTCACAGCTTCCTCGACCTGTTGAGGGCCAAGCTGCCAGGCTACTACTGGTAGGGAGGGGGGGTTGGCTTGGTTGAGTGGCGTGTCGGTTGGTAAGCGATAGGTCGATAGGTATGTATAGAGGCAAGTTGAGGGCTGTGCTGGACAGAACCAAGCTCCAAGGGAGTAGAGGAGATGCTGAATGGTAGAGGCTTGGGCCTGGATGAACAGCTTGAAGGTTGCGCAGCACGAGAAGGCGTTTGAACAGGTGGAGAACCGGTAAGGAGGGACCCTGTCTGGCTAATAAGGGCAGGCATGATGAGGCATAGCATAATGGTATCATCTCCTGCTAGAAGAGGGTTTTTGTTGCGCGCAGCTGGCAGGTATGCATATACTGGTTGTGGAAGCACTGCTTATTGCTACTATTCTACCTGGGGATGGGTAAATACATATACACATAGGAAAACCCTGTCGGTCGAGAACCTGTCTCGTGCGAATGGCTGGTCCCTGTCCAGCTCTACCTTTCCAGCTGGTTCCTGTCCAGCTGGGGCGGACGAATGTACGAGCGTACGAGCCTGCGAATAGCCACCGAGGCGCGGCCTGTTTGCAATAGTTTTGGCATCTCGCTGTCTGAAGCCTCATGCCAGCAGGTAGTGTGGGGGGTTAGGCTTGATAAGGGCCGTGCCCGGCAAGGGGTGACTTCGCTTGGTGTCCTGGGAAACCGGCGGCTTAAAGCGACGTCGAAAGCCTCCAGTTTCGGCTGCCATTTTCCTTGAAACTTGCGTTACCTTGTAGAGTTGTTATGTGGTCGTTGTGGTGTCTGATCCCTTGGAGCTTGCCCTTTTCATTTTACTTCGCCTGATCTTCCACCAGATCCCTATGAAAAAGGCCGTGATAGTTACCGCACTGCTAAATGCGCCAAGCGCTCCCATAGCGGTCGCGTTGAGTTTTCCATCACAGCTATCGCCAGAGCTTGGCGTGGTGGTTGGTGTCGAGAAGACGTTTGTGACTGACGAACCTGGTGTAGGAGCGGTTATGGTTGGAGGCCACGACCCTGACGCTGTTGCCAATACCAGAGCTGATTGTGCCCAAATGGTGGGGTTACATTGGTAATTCGTCAGGCTGTGAGTGGTGCCGTCTTCAGAAAGGGCTAAACCAAAAGTCATACAGTATTTCGAGCTACTTAGCTGTCAGCGCGACCTTCGTGACGATGTCAAATTCAGACTTACCATGTCAGGGCATCGGTACCTGCATCGTAGCTGCTATAAAAGCCAGAGCCAAGTTGCTCACAGCGCTGATATGCCTCCTGTTTCTCGTCATCGGCGCAGCCAAACACACTCTTGACGGTGTTGTATGTACATGTTTGGCTACCTCCACACGTGTATGGCTGCCCTAATTATCGTCTTCAGCATTTTGAAAGGCAGACAACAAGAAACAAGGTGGAGACTTCCTTACCAGCGTTACCATCAATGAATCCACATGTTTGCGCCATAGCGGGCCTGTCGCGACTTGGCTTGGACTGTAGGAGCTATCAAAGAGAAATCTTCCCGTTGGTATGAAAAGCGTGTCTTAACACGACCACCAAAGGACAGACCGAAGCCTTATAAACCCCTTAACCATACACAGCCCCCGTTTCACAGACTGATTCGAGTTGCCTTAGGCGAATTTCGTAACTGTCTCATCATCCATTACAGCGCCACCTTCCAACCAGACGTGGCTTGTTCAGATCTGCTACCTATACCGAACCCAACAGCTTCGTGCGTAGACTCACATTGTGAAGAAAGCCCAAAGACGCGTTGCGAAACCTCGCCACTGCCCCTAAAGTGGTCGAAGTGCAAGTAATTACAGTACATTCGCGAAGAGCCCAGACTCTCAGGGACGCAGATAAGCTCAAGACCGAGCCAGATGCAAGATATTTGTCGGACTTGCCGACTAATAGGCTGTGGCAGTGCGGTGACGCAGCTTTGTATGGCCCAGCTCTACCGTACAAGGGGCAAACGTCTTCGGAGACAGTTGGAAATTGACAGTGGCGACCTCACTAGCAGGTTCCAAACGGGGCTAGCTTGTGCCTTCAACCAATAGATTAGTGCGAGAGAAAAAAATTTGCGCCCGTGACTTTTTAAAAGCACTGCAGAGAGGATATGTGTCGCTATTGGTATCGCGGGTAACACTGGCAAGCAAGGCAGCCTTCCAGCAAGTGCTAGATCTCAGCTAATCAGGCAGGGAAGATGTCGCAGGAGGAAGGGTAGAGATACTACCCGAGCTGCTGTTTCGCCTAGGACAAGGTGTGATTGCTGTTAATAGACGTGATCCAACAGCCCCCATGTTACAATCACAGCCTTGGCAGGGTTGCACCACGATGCAAATATGCCAAGAGATTGGTGCTCGAAAGGATGCGGGCACCCGAGCCACGGTACTCGCAGATGCTCGAGAGGCTCGAGGGCGCGAGCACGTCGAGCACGTCGAGCGCGCCAAGAGTTCATAGGTATATAGGCAGGCTCATGGAGCAGTCCCAGGGGCTCTCCATGGTCAACTCCCAATACAGATTGTACACCCTACAGCTAGTTACACCTGCTACACACACCATCGCGGGCCCCCCCCCCCCCCCCCGGGGAATATGGCTGTGTACGCCTGGAACCTTTCTTGCTCCAGACAATCCTGCAAGCGAGTGGGTTCCCAACTGCTAGAGGTCGCCACTGTCATTTTAGTCGCTGTGCCGACAGAACCAGCAACATTCCAATCAGCCAACGGGGCTGGCCGACTGCCTGTTTTGCGTGGGTTACTGTTTTGGCGTCCCATTGCTCGAGGAATCTCTATAATTACTTCCAGGCACGTTAGGCACCGATACAGAATACTTCAAATTTTCAGGCCTGTTGCCGTCGTGGCCAAGCCTTGTTGATGAACAGAAAATTGTCGCCAAGCCCATTACCGGCGGTCTCCGAAAACGTTTTGGCCCGGCTTCAGCTTGGAAAATGAGGCTCACGATCGACAGTCAGCATCATGCGCTCAAGCCACTTACTCAGTGACTACACGTTCACCTTACTTTTATGCTTTCGCTCGACATCTTAGAGCCTTGGCGCTCGGGTAGGCCCGAACACGGATAAACAAAAATCGTCATATCTCTTCTCATACATCTCGCCCAAAGCATCACATGAAGAAACCAAGTCGATATTCGCAATCGCCACCATCTGTTCCCCTGGAATCTCAAAGGCCAGCAATTCTGGAGGTGCGTCGACCCCAAAAACAATCCAAGTTGAACCGACCCCTAAAAGACTTCGAGCTCCTCCCCTCCAGACAACGCTCAATCCGTCTCTACACCTCATCACTCGGTTATATCGGATACAAAACTAGCTTAAGTGTTTGTGAAGCTCTAGGCGAACTCTCTACGATTTTACTACTCTTCTCTGAGGCCTGTGTAGATCGAATTGTGGCTGCAACGAATTCCTGTTGTCAATGCGACCAAGACGAGCTCCATCGCGATTCCCCACGAAGATGGACCCCAATGACTTGCTCAGACCTTCTACGTTATATCAGCTGCATATTCTATGTGGGGATGCACAGGGAAACGCTCCGCGAAGATTATTGGAGTCCTCCGAGCCGATTAGTAGGTGATGAGTAATAATTCAAGCACTCTTCAATGTCGCTGAACAGACACACTTTCATGGCGCTTCCTATACATGGGTGTCTTCCCTCGGGGCGCTATAGGAGCACTTTCCCTACCCGTAGCCAATGTTAGTAGTGTAAGGCACACCTAGAGGATAGACGATTAAAACGGAAACCCCCAAGACAGTCTCTCAGGAAGGTTGTGAATGGAGTAGGCCCAGGGCTCCCCGCGCCTCCAGCAAAACTAATAGTGGTTGTGGACTCTATGGGACTCATCTCTGCCGTGAGGGCCCTTGTTTCGACCAATGGTATCTTCAGAATAAGCTATGTTAGCTATTTGGGAGTGAAATGATCATTTTTGTACCCCAGAATGGACCCCCTGTCAATGATCGGCAACTAAGATGTACTACTGGCGAAGAGATATGCCAAGCAATTTATCCCAAGGCACGATTCGCGTCATCCCGATAAACCTGTGACTTGCAATATCATTGCATCGAGCTCGCTCTGTGACCTAGAGATAAGTTTGAACTCGAGAGGGGCTGCATACATCACCTGGTTGGGGCCACTGAACAGCCATCGCTCCACCCTTCTAACACGCCAGATCGTTACCATGAAAGGGCTGCAATGGAAGCTTATCCCAAGGACTATGTTGAGCATAACTTACCACTGATTGTTTTATCTGGCCTTCCGTCTCAGTCTGAACCCTCCAAAGAAGCACCTGAGCAGTCACGCAACGCTTTACTCGAGGGCGGCTTCAGAATCAGGACAGATGCTGCTCCACTGACAGGTTCCGCGGCAGAAACCCTTTTACGGGCTTTCCTTGCTTGCGACTCAAGTGATGCTCCGTGGAATAACAGGGCCACGCCTGTAAAGGGTGAGAATGGCGGCACCTTTCGTATCAAGAGCGTTGGGCGGGTAGGTCAGACTCCCTCTGACGCATTGCCGGCAGCTTTCTTCCAGCTCTTCCTCTCACAACATTTCCTCTTTACAGAATTGACTGATTCGTCTAGTCTTATTCTCTTCCGCCACGAAAAGCCCCACCTCCTCCACATTCCCCCAGATTGGCTCCGACTAGTGATAGCGGAAGCCCACCACCACCTCTGAAGCTTCACTCGACGATATCTCCTCTGACCCCATCCTCACCACTGTACCCCGACGGTATTGTGACGCCGCTATGGATTGCCAAACACCAAAGCCGCCTTCCAGCAGCTCTGATCTCCTTCTTCTACCTGACATCCGATCCGAACACAAGCTCCTTGCGCGATAACCAGTTGAAATCTGAAATAAACAATATTCGGAGTGTTCTTACTTCCACAAATTACAAGACCAAGTTTGTTGTGATACTATTTGGTGAAGATGGGCCAATCAGTGCTCAAGATCTTGATGAACGAATAGGAGTACTTCGCCGTGCGACAGGACTAGATGCAAAGTCTTTGTACTTCGTGCAGTCTACAGCTTCCCCCGCCCAGATAACCGAATTCACCCGGATGGTGCTTGCCTCTCTGTCTAGCTTTTGCATTGAATATTACCGTGATCTGTCGAAGCATGCTAGGCGGAAGCGAAGCAGGAGCACTGTACCATTACCCACAGTGCCACCCACTTCTGGTACATCACAGGTCTTACCGTCTCAAGGCTGGAACGTACGATACGAGTTCAAGCTCGGTGTTTTCGCAGAATTTCGGCAGGAGATGGACGCTGCAGGCCGTAATTACGAAGGCGCCTACGAGGCCTTGTTTGTTCCTGAGCTACTCGAGTCTATCTCAAGCTGGAGTCCACGCTTTAATGAAGCTAGGCTGCTAGTTGATATTATCGCTTTAAGAATTATCAGGTGCCAGCTTTGGACAGGTCAAACTACCGGCGCTGTAAGATCATGGTCCAACCATCGCAACCGAATGCAAGATCTAATCGACCGAAGAGGAAAAGGCACCGGAAACTATGGGTGGGAAGCTTGGGAGGCTACTTGGTCAAAGGCCATGGCGCAGCTTGTTGAAAGAGCTGACGCAGTCCCTCTACTACCACCAGAACCGCTTGATCCTTTATTCAGAAAGACCGGTGCCATTTTTGCTCTGCCGGAGAAAGCAGTACCCATGGGTGAGCGAGTTGCTCCTTGGGAAACACTCCATCATCAAGCCTATTGGCTTCAAAAGACACAGCCACACATTCACCGTCGACGAGCGTTAGCTATGGAGATGCCAGAGGAGGACCGGGTGTCGCCAGGGAAGTCACCCGCTTCGGTCATTGCGAGTAAAGCCCATCTTTACGACACATACCTAGCCCTGGAGCCGCACCTTGAGTACCCAATAGATGGCACGCCTGGCTATGACTATTCAAGCCACATCATAAACAACTTGGGTGCTGCGGTGCTGCACTTTTCGGCAAGGAATCAGCTCCGAGCTGCAGAACGCATTGAACTTGAAATTGCAAGAGAGCACATAAGTGCTGAATCCTGGGATGAAGCGTTGACAGTGTTGCGCCCGCTCTGGTCACAGATTGCATGGAGGCAGGCCGGTTGGTGGCTGCTACTGGCAGAGGTTGGCTGGGCATTAAGGGCATGTGCTTTGCGAACTGGAAACGCGGAAACGCTACTCTGTGTCGAGTGGGAGCTCCACAACAGAGTCTTCGCGCCCCGAGAAGGTCACAAATACGACTTAAGTCAATGTTTGAGCGCGCTTGCGGGCAGCGTCTCTCGACCAGCCGTTGTTCTCAAGGCTGAACAGGCACTCTCCTGTGTAAGCGCGAGACTATGCTTTGGCACTGCCGAGGGCCACGTTGGCGAAGCGTTGAATGCCCAATTGTGCCTTCAATCGCTGAGCCAACCCGACTCGGCACCAATCCGCCTTACAGAAGTGAAAATCGTGTTCGAAGGAAGCTTGCGGTCAATACGCCTGCTATCTGATGTCGCCGAACCAGCTACCGAAGCAACGTCCCGTGCTCAGTCGATTCCAGTCAAATGGCGTGAGGTATCAGTGTCAACAGACGGATCCAACCTGCAGTCTCCTACTGGCGGCATGGCGCCTCACGTCGGTATGACGAGCTTGTCCATTGAAGCTGGTCAGGCGAAAGTGTATGACTTGCGTCTGGTACCGCGTGAGGCTGGGGATGTGAAGGTCGCCTCAATTACCCTTTTGGTCGAAGAAGAACCCTTTAGTCTTGCTTACGTTTTGTCGCAACAAACGGATGGAGAAGTAGCCTGGTGGGAACGAAGAAACGGCGTTCTCGTCTCTCGACAGATCGGTAGGAATCGAGATGCAAGTACTATCAAGATCCTGCCGAAACCGCCAAAACTGCAAATTACCGCTCCGAACCTGAAGAACATGTACTATACCAACGAGGACCTAACCTTACAAATGGAGCTCCTGAACGAAGAAGAAGATGCAGCGGTAGTGTCGATCGAGGCTCGGTTGAGTAGCCCTCAAGCACATTACGCCAGTATTGGATGGAGCGACTTTGAAGAACGTATCTCACATGGAACAAATGGGACCGACCAGGGTTTCCTACCTTTGCCAACACGAGATCTAGGAGCCCTGGCTCGACTGAGTAAGACGAATCTGGCAGTGACCATGACCGACACAGTGGACGCGCTAGACCACCAACTTGAGATAACAGTCCGCTATCATCTCCAATCTGAACCAGAAACCCCACTCAGCAAAGTAACGATCTTCTCATTGCCCTTCACCAGACCTTTCGAGGCCAATTATGACTTCCTATGTCAGTATGATCCACGGCCGTGGCCAAACTTCTTTGAGGCACCTAGACTTGCTGCACCTTCGGCAGAAGACCATGACGGACCGCTCGAGCGGGACACGTCGGTCGCTATAGGCGTCCACCAAATATACGCCTTAGTTGCCAAGATCTATTCCTTTGCAATGGAGCCTCTCATTGTTGAGGACGTGGTAGTAACCGCTCAGAATGTGATTGGGCGTGCTGTGTGCCATGCTTCGCCTGGCCGTCGAAAACAAGTTGGAAACGAGGGACCAGACCTTCTCCTCGAGAGCGCTGCAAACGTTGTCAGGCCAGAAGAGACACAAAACTTCGAATTCATAGTTGACGTGCAGAAGCAAATCCTTGGAGATCGCCATTCAATCGGCCTTGATCTCGCACTTCAGATCCGATGGAGAAGAGCGGACGGGGAACCGAGCACAACGTCAGTCCTCGAGATACCCCGTCTAGTCGCTCCAATGGCAGAGCCAAGAGTACTGCTGACCGCTCACTCAAATACTGAAGCTCCGATTAGGGGTCTCCGGCATATCATCTTCACAATAGAGAACCCTAGCATGCACTTTCTCACATTTAGCATTTCCATGGAGTCAAGCGAGGACTTCGCGTTTAGTGGTCCGAAAGCCACGAATGTTTCACTTGTACCGTTGAGTAGGCATAGCGTGGAATACAGGATTGTTTCTTCAAAGACCAGCGAATGGATTCGGGTCAACCTAGCTGTGGTGGACGCATATTTTGGGAAGACTTTGAGGATCAATCCTGCAAATGACCTTGTGAGATCAGACAAGAAGCACAATATTTCTGTCTGGATCGACTGAGTTCAATTGGAATCACGGCGAAGAAATGTATGAGAAATGGCGCGAGCTCCTATTTTCTAGACAGGGATTACGTATTGCTCCGTCTACCAAAGCCTTGGCAATTGACAACAAACGTCATTCGAAGCAACATTTTGTTTTTTTTTGCTTTGATCTCCCATCGCGGAATGTCTGCCAGCTTGCAAGTTCTATAGACCATTGCTCTTTGATTTCCATCGCGCTATAATGGATTACGTTCAGGACCTCAAGACTTCTTTCTTCAAAAGTGAGAAGGTCGGTACAATAGAATTTTCTCAGCCAACTTTGTGCGGTGAGGAGCAAACCAAGACTCGGTCCATCTGTCCATACTGAACAGGTTTTAGTTTCTGCTGCTGCTATTGCCTTTAATCCAATATTTTGGAAGTGAGTCTTCACGGGTTACATATCTCGTATTGCGATGGCTGACAGTGCCAACAGTATTATTGCTCGACGAGGCATGTTCCACCGTTCCAACATCCCTTCTTCAGGCAGCAGATCTGACTCGCAGCAGAGTATCACACTCATTTCCTTACCCGCATCTTCGGTTCGGCCCATCGTGGCTGCTATGCGCTAGCTGTGATGATATTCGGTATCGGCATTATTCGCGACCACCTTTATAATGAGGCTCTTTCAGCCCAGCCCGTGTATCCGCCACTCCATCAACCACTCATCGGTTACGGCCTGATAGCTGCAGGAAATGTCCTCGTCCTCTCTAGTATGTGGGCTCTTGGAGTTACCGGAACTTACCTAGGCGACTACTTTGGGATTCTGATGGACAAGAAAGTCGAGGGCTTTCCGTTCAACGTTACAGGAGCGCCAATGTATTGGGGCAGCACATGCTCTTTCTTGGGATGGGCTTTCCTCAGAGGAAGATTGGCGGGTTTCCTCTTGACTGCTGAGGTGTTCATCATGTACCTGCTTGCACTGCGCTTCGAAGAGTATGAGAACCCTCTACGATTAGCTGATCGTCGTCAAGCTAATGAGTTACAGTCCTTTTACTGAAGCGATATACGCCCAGAGAGATAAAAGACGGGTTACGGGATCGTTGTCAAAGGACAAAAAGAAGGCTTGAGACTTGATCAGCTCCTCACATTCTGTGGACGGGTCTTTTGAGATTACAGATGGCCCTCCCACTTGGCCGCACAAACCGCGCAAGCAGAAAGCTTCGCGAATGTCACTTGCTGTGCGATGAGGAGTGCTACGATATCAGCTGGGCTCCGTCCAAAGATCTAGTTCTTCCGATTTGGCTCAATGGCCAGAATCGAAAGGTGAGCAGGGAGGGACTGCCGGAAATAAAGCTAGAACGTTAGCAATGTCGGGCCAAAATACAATATTAGTCCCTCTACAAGCATCTGCGCAGCGAGAACAGAAACAGGCTTGACTACACAGCATCTGTTCTCTCCTCGTGACAACCCGCCCTGAATGCAGAAGGCAGGCCCAAAGAAAAGGCTATTCGCGGTAAATGCGAGACGCTCGGCCTGGACCTGGACGCGCTTGGCTTGGCAGCGTCACCGGGCATAGCGCGATTTTATGATCTTCAAGGATGGGGCTTCTTCCACGATTACCTCCAGACGACCCTTTAGTTGCCAAATGCTAAACATGCTATCAAACTCACGAGCAAGTGCAGTTTGATATCTGTACAACTGTAGCACGAAAGCTGGACAGATTAGGCAGCCCAGATACCCCATTTCCAGCTGCGCCTCTGCCCACATCCTTCGTGGAGCAAATCTCCTACCACAATCACCGCAATGCCTTCGCAGCAGGCGGACATTGCAGAGACGATCGCGGCACTGAAGAGAGCCCTTAAATTTCAGAGTGATGGTCAGAAAATCCCAATCCATCTACGGGACCTGAGGGGGTATCGCTTGCTAACATTTCTCCGCATCCAGCGCCCTCCACTCAGCCCATCACGGCGGCCTCAAACCGAGGGAATAAACTCAAGCAAGGTGCTAAATATGTACACGAAGGTGCTCTCGCGTTCATGCGTGGACCAGATGTCTACAAACAAGTACGTTGGACGACTCATTCCAGTTGCGCGTGAAAGCAACCCAATCTAACCCGCGCTACAAGAAAATTGAGCATGCTGGCTATACACGATTCATACTCGAGCGCAATCCTCGCCGATACAACGAGTATGGAGACGAACTTGACGACAGCGAAAGTGACCAGGAGGCGGACGAGGATGCTGCTGATGAGAATGCCTATGCTGGAATCAGACTTGAAGGTGTGTTTATGCACATGGCTTTTAGAGGCAATATCGCTGATATACCATCTTACATTAGAGCTTTTGTGCCCTCTGAAGCACCCCTCAGAATTACCAGTGCACCCGACTATGTCACATCCCTACTTATCCACTGCCCTACCCGACATGGTCAAAAGTACACAAGACAAACTGCGACAAGAGAGGGCGAATCTATGGAGAGCGAAGCATTTGAATAGACAATTGATTGGAGATGAGTCCTGGATGCCGTGTGGAGCAGTAGAGTCCCCCAATGACTGGGACCTCTTTGAACCAAGGAAGAAGCCATTCCAGGAGCCAAACGGTGTGAAGAAACGGAAAAGGGAAGGCACTTCGTCTGAGGCCCTTGAAGGTGGTAGGACAGAGGCGATGGATCAAGCAGTCGAAGCAGGCGAGATGACAGAAGCAACCACAGGAAAAGACATTCACGAACCCTCCTCGGCGCCATTAACAGGTCGTGCATCTGCGGAGCCAGGACAGGACCTCCATATGCACGATGCCGGGGATACCGAAGATCTGGATACCAAAGCTCATCTCGATGTGAAGAGGGGAAGCGACCCTCAAGCTGACAAGACTGAGGAGGAGCCCGAAGACGTACAAATAGACGGTGCGGTTCCTTCAAACGCTGTGCCCGAGCCTAACGGCATTCATCCGCCGGAAGCCAGCAAGAATGAGGATGCACAGCATGTGGAGGACAGGCCCGATGGGACAATGGACACAGAGGAGAACCAGAACGCAGAAACTCCAGAGGAAATTGCTATTGAACGCTCTCCGAAGCCTGTTTCAGAACCTGACGATGCGACACCCCCGCCTCCAACCCGGCGTATCACCCGAGCACTTGCTGCGAATAATAATTCCAATCCACACTCAACTGCTCCTACTCCTCCGTTTTCGCCTACGCCCACGCTTACGTCTTCGTCTTCCTCCTCCCTCCTCCAAATCGACCCTATTTTTCTTCTTCCGCCTTCGGTGCACCCTTCCAATGCTGCTTCGGTACTATACGCATTGCCTGCAGAAGAGGCTGCTGAGACCCGAAGACTTCTCGCAACATATATACAGAAACAAGAGGAGAGCGTTCGAGGATATGAATCGGTTCTGGCCAAACTCCTGAAAGCTCAACGACTAAGAGATGAGGTACTTGAGATGTGCAAAGCCGAGGGTCATGTAGGGGAAATGTCAGATGGAGAAGACTGGATTGACTATGAGCGGTGGGGTCTACAACCTGGCGAACTCAGGAAGGGGCGAGACGAGGACGAGGATGCGGTGGAGGAAAATACCATAGGTGGGCGGAAAGGCAAGAGGCGTGCGAGGAACTGACACGGGCTGTTGACAAATTTTCTGGACTTGATCCGCACGTAGCCTCTTATGGAAAACACTTCGAAATCTCATTAAGATTCTTGAACGATGCCCAAATTTATAAGGCCCTGCCTCATCTCCAATATCTAATCAGACCGAAAGGTATTCGACAACGACGTGGATCAGTAATATTAGACTATATCGAAGCTCCTTTCGACTAACTAGGTCGATTATTGGCCTCGGCTACGTACTTTTTTGCCCTTTGCTTTAGGTCAAACCGGAGTGTCTCCGATTCTGCGTTATGACGACTGGCGTTTGGGAGCTTCTAAGTCCGTTATGCCCGCGAGAATGGACCAGTAGCGGAGCTTCTGACGCACTCTCTGGACTATTTAACGAGAGCCGATGAGCTTTCGAATCGGTCCTTGCGAGAACGTTCAACCGTCGTTCCAGTTACCTGGCCTTCTGCAAGTTCGCCCTTCTCACTCGTGAAAGCTTTCGCTCTTGCTGTCCTCCCTTACATTGCCCAAAATGTCCACACGCCCTCCCCTTCCTAAAGAACTCCAGGAAAGCCTCGATGGCACGAAAGTCTCCTATGTCCAACTTGGCAAATCCGGCCTCCGCGTCTCACTGCCCATCCTCGGCGCTATGTCGTTCGGCCACAAGGACTGGATGGACTGGGTCATTGAGGAGAAGGAGGGTCTGGAGCTACTGAAAGGCGCTTGGGACCGAGGCGTCAATACGTGGGATACGGCAAATGTTTATTCCAATGGCGTCAGCGAGGAGATTATTGGGAAAGCGATCAAGAAATTTAAGATTCCGAGACATAAGCTGGTGATACTGAGCAAGTGTTACGGGACGGTAGGGGAGCAACCCGGATTGAGACATATTACATTTCCGGGGGAAATGATGAGTAGCAAAGATTATGTTAATCAAGGTGGTGAGTAGATGAACGTGTTCTCCTGCGCCCACTGACACTGGCTACAGGTCTATCCCGAATCGCAATCTTCAACGCAGTCAATGCATCCCTGAAGCGACTCGGAACAGACTACATCGACCTCCTCCAGATCCACCGCTTCGACGCCTCCGTCCCTATCGAGGAAACAATGAAAGCACTGCACGACCTCGTGGAGTCTGGCAAAGTCCGCTACATTGGTGCCAGTTCCATGTGGACCTACCAATTCGCCAAGATGCAATTCGCCGCTGAGAGAAACGGGTGGACCAAGTTTGTCAGCATGCAGAACCACTACAGCTTGTGCTACCGGGAAGAAGAGCGCGAGATGAATAAATACTGCCATGAGACGGGCGTAGGCTTAATCCCCTGGGCACCATTGTTCAGAGGTCATCTCGCGAGGCCGTTGGGCGAGAGCACGGCAAGGTCGACGACGAAGACTGGATCGGTAATGTCAAGGGAACTGACAGATGAGGACGAGGCGATAATCAAACGTGTGCAAGAATTGGCTGACAAGAAGGGATGGAAGATGAGTCAGGTCGCGCTGGTTTGGATTATCCAGAAAGGGACCATTCCAATTGTTGGATTCAGCAACATTGCCCGCATTGATGAGGCGTGCGATGTACGTAGGAAGAGCTTGACGGATGAAGAGATGAAATATCTGGAAGAGCCGTACAAGCCAAAGGAGATCATCGGCCATTCCTAGATCGCTAGACCGGATACTTCAAGATAGAATGACTGCGTGGACATGATCACATGCTACTGCTGCCTCCGTTTCTTCTTGTATATGGTAATCATCCTCTGCATCGACGTTGATGTCCTGGCAGAGTAAGGCGGTTGAACGATCGCCGCCCAAATGTTTTGAAGCTCCGGGATTTTTAACAGTGGCGTCTGCCAGTACCCCAACTTTCATTGTGGGGGCTAGCTTTGATACCCAAGTTGCTACGTGCCTCACTTGCTGGTCCAAGCTTCCATTGATGGGTCACGAGGCGGGGGTACTCGCCCCCTCCCCAGGCCCTCGTCTGACTCCTGATTGATGGTCTCTCCCTTTCTTCGTACCATCACACCACACCACGCCCCAACGAGTGCTCAGCCTCACCCAATCTTAGCCTTGTCCATCTCTGGTACTTCCTTCAAGCTCTACCCGGATCGTCCATCATCAAACCTGACCTGATATAGCATACGACAGCTACATTGACAACGTCAACCTCACATCAACCTCATAACACAGCCATCATGTCTGCAGATACGTCAGATGTGTCAAAGGTCGACTCCGGCGTTAGCGATCTCTCCTTGTCGCCTAAAGACACCAAGAGTGAACCGGCCAAGCGGCGAACGACCTCGAGTGCACCTGGTGTGATGAACATTGCAGACCTAGGTGAGTAGCAAGCAAACCCTCCATTGGCACCACTTGCATCCTCGTTCGCCAAGCTACAATACGGTACCCCAAAACGGGTAGTCGTTGTCAGATCAACTCGGTAGTCAAGGCTGACTGAAATGACTTGTTGCAGAAAAGGAAGGCATTGAGATACAAGTTGCCAAAGAGACCCAGAAGCTTAACTGGTAAGAGCGGAACCCTTTCTCAGCGTACCGCCTCCCAGCGCATTGCTGGAGACTCTTGGAACCACCCCGTTAGTGACCACCATTTGGAGATTCCTCGCTGAACAACCTTGCACAGGAAGCTCAACACCTCACCTGCTACTCTCGACGATAAAGAAGCACTCAAGAAAATGCTCACCACTCCACCAGTCAAGAAAATCGACCTGCACTTCCCCCTAGGCCTGGAGGTGACAGCACGGAATCTGAAGGGTGTCACCATCAAAGACGCATTAGACGCAATCTACAAGCAGTTCAAGAAGAAGGTTAGACCTCTCCAATAGCCTTGAATGTCACCTTGCCTTGTGCCTTTTATATCTGGCTCTCTTCTGAATGTGTGCTGACAACGTCTTCCCAAAACAGGCAGATGATGAACTCGACAACCCTGTCCTAGCTGGCTTCGAGTGGGACAAGGAAGAGTCGTGGACAAGGCTGAAGGTGCACCAGAAGAAGGAAGGCGCTCAACAGAGCAGTAAGAAGGCGAAGAAAGGAAAGGGAGAAGACGACTAGTCTCATCGGTTGAGCCGCTGAGCAGGACAAGTCGCCAGCTGTGTCTACAATTTTCTGTACTTGTGGGTGGGGCCTGGGTATCGATGGGTGCCTAATATCGGTGGAACCTATAGCTTCATGAGGCATTGCCCGGTGGCTTGCAACTACATACTATTCGGGGCAGAAGAACTAATTTCTGGCTGATTGCGGGAAAACGGGCATTGACATGTGAACATCTGGGCTGGCACGGCAGTTGGCTTAGATATCTCAATCGACCATTAGAGCACATTTCCTAATTTGCACTCTGGACGATTCGTGACTGGGTGGGACTGTTGTAGCCCCATGAACTATTCTCGGTGACTCTTGCTGGCTGTTGGAAAAAGTGAGTGGAGGAAGTGAGTGGAGGACTTGCTGGAATTTTCCTATTTAGAGAACTTATTTCCACGGGTCCTGTTCGGCCATTCCGTTTGTGATTGGCTTGTGTCTAGATACAAACGCATTCACATGAAAATGTGGAAAGAGTGTCCTTGAACCTAGCAGATAGCACAGAGGACTATCTAACACAGCCTAATTTTCCAACCCCTACACCTCATGTAGCCGCTTAGTCTTCAGCGATCCGAGTCCCAGTTTGCCTATCTTCATTACAATGCCCACCAGGTCCATCGATGTCATAATCTCCGATACAGTGTCCGCCATCGCGTTCCAGACGTAGTACTTGCTGCCAGACTGAAATATGTACATGTGGTTGTCAGGGTAACTGGACATGACCGGTTGAGGCGATTTCAGGCCGTAGCTTTCAGCCATGTAGTCCCACGAGGAGTTGTAGTTATTCCACTCTGTTGTCCAGTCCTTTGGTGGAATTATCTTGGATCATAGTTAGCAGAATAAACCCGTAGTCACGGAGAGCACTCACAGTGGTATTGCGAGGGAGAGAGCTAGGTGCAGGATCCATAGAGTGTTCGGCGAGGCTTCAGCGATCTGTCTGGAATGACGGCGGTCTGTTAAGGCGTGTGGTGTTAACGTCGAGCGTGAGAAACAGTGAGTGGAGGACTTGCTGGAATTTTCCTATTCAGAAAAGTATTTCCACGGGTCTTGGCTTCAGTCTTTGGCATTAGTTAGGCCATTCCGTCTGTGATTGGTTTGTGTCTAGATACAAACGCATTCCTTCCAGCAGATCGTGATCACCCTGCCTTCCATTAGCCGCTGAACACCCGGAGAATCGCCTTCAGGAAGGCTTGTTACTAACATTCTACCGGACCCCAACTTAGAGTAAGGAGAAAGGGAGACGAGAACAACCAGATTGAGAACTGTAGGGGCTTTGAAGGAGGTTATGATCAAAAACTGTATGAAGCGTAGCCAGATAGCGTACTAATACCCTCTAGGCCTAGTGCCCACAAGCGGATGAATCAAAATAAGATGTTACAGTCATCATTGAATTACTCCCGCTCACGCAAACGCCAAAAGGCCTTCAATATGGAAAGCACTATTCAAGATCTCTGCGCGAACAGAATCCTCTGGTACAAAATCCACGTCTTCGTGTATGACCTGCGTCATCCTCAAGAGAATGCCTCCAAAGCCCGCCTCGAGTGCGTCATAGACAGCTCGTATCTCAGCCTACCATATTTCACCGCCGGCGAGGCAGCCCAGCTCAAAGCAACAACCGTCTACAACAATACAAAGAAACTTGAGGTTGTTATTCAAGAAACACTTGATGAGCGGTTGCAGCGGAGAATGAAGAAGCGAGTTCAAAGTGGCGACTTCCGCGTTTGTGCTGCCCATGACCTTGCACCAATTTTTGAGAAAGCCCTTGATATTAAGCCCAAAGAACTTGAGCGCGATCGTGATTTTCTGGCTCTAGTTGAACAGTTTGGCTTAGACCTCGGAGAGGCACAATCCTGGTCCGGCGTGCTCAAGAAACCTAGCCAAAAGAAAAAGAATGGCCGTCGCTGAGGACGGCTAGCCGAGGAAAGCCGGGTATCTCCTATTCACTTCACGCTTCACACTTCACAATACGGTCGCTTATTTGCTCATTCAATAATGCAACCTCCCGGCCTTTACCCAACTCATTTTCGGTGTAGCTCACTCTTCATTCAATTCTTCCTCCTCCCACCACCGATCGGTTATATCTCTCCATCAGTCCTCCACACCACCGAACTCCAATCTCATCCACCTCCAGTGTTGTCGAGCTCAGCTACATCTCCCCGCCTTTACCGTTGACATAGCCAGTCAACGTTTCGATCCCTCTTCACAACACACCCACATACGATGTCTTCGAAAATGGATCCAAAAGGACAAGATTCAGAGCAGCTATGGTGGTTTGTCACTGAGTCGGCCGAGGACTCCAAGTATTACCAGAGAAGTAAGCTCCTCTCAGAAGTTCGCAGGAAAAACCCCAAAATTTCCGACATTCTAAGCCTCCTTCGCCTGAAGGGGATGCCTGAAGATTACAACTTTTGGATCCATTCTCCGTCGATGAACGCAGCAGTCCAGCTCTTGAAGGACACAGCAATCAATGTCATCTGGACACTGTACTGTCGAGACGATCCGACCGTTACGATTATTGTTCGCCCAGCATCAGACCATTCCCCAAACACCTCAACAGCTCCGAGTGCCAAATCGTCCTTAGCGGAAAGACGGAAAGCATCAGGGAGACGTACTGTTTCCGAAGTTTTCACCCGACCGGATCCTCGGCATGTGTCGCAACACTTCGATCCTGTTACACAAGAACCGCTTAAAGATCTAGCGGAGAGCGACAAGGTGCAGATCGATTTTGGAGGCGGAAAGTATGAAACCTTCTCCAAGGATTACTTGATAGGTATGAGCTTCCATTTTTGCCTTCGAGGTACCTGTCGGAATGGTGACGAAAGGATAGGTGAAGAAAGCGGGTTTCCCTTACTGTCGATGAGGCGTAAGGTAGGAGTTAGGGAGGACGAAGCACCCTACACTCTTCAACTAGGTTTACATGTGCTTTTTGCTACCGTGTCATTTTCATTCCTGCCGATACAGATCTGAGGTCATACAGAGCTTCCCATTCCCTTTCCCTTGCGCAACATTCAGCGCATAGACAGCATATCACCCACCCAGCGGTCATTCAGCCAGCCGTGAAAGACACTAGAGTCTCACTTTGCAGTCGCCTCGTGTCAGACTACATATGAGCCTTGATTGCTATGAGCAACGAGGTCGGTCTTTTTGCCAACGCCTCATTTGGGCTTGGGCCCGAATCAACAGTGCCTTAGATCCACCCCACCAGAAACCAAGACTTCCAAAAGAAGCTGATGCAAATTTCAGCGTACCAGAGATTTATGATTCGAGCATATTCGAGCACTACATCGTTGAAATTAATACGACTCTTAATGCAGTCACTAACTTGGGGAGGCCTCACCCTAGACCCGGAGGAGGGTGAGCTCGAATGCAGATTTCTGCTACCTTAGCAATTCCAGCCGTTGGAGTTCCCGGTTGCCATCACGGGCACCATCGCCAGATCGGACCCAATGAATGGATGTTGTGTCTCGCTAGACCTAGAATTTCTTTTATGCGGAGCCCCCCCCCGACACGAACCATGTCTACTAACTCAAGGAGATGTAGGATTTTGTGATGCTCAATCGGATGGTGTGCAGCGTCATCTCCTTCCCCAGAATGAGCCAGGTGACTTGTCACTGTCACTACCACTCTTTCATCTGGATTGTCGGTCACCTGCAGATTCCCAGTATGTTCGTGAAGAACTCGTTCGACCTGATGTTCCAGGTCTTTGTGAACGATCAATATACTCCTTCGCATTCCCATGTATGCTACGCCAGTATTCTTCTTCCTCGTCTTCCTCCTCTTCTCTCCTCGAGGATTGTCGGTCTGACGGAGGTCCCCAGTATGTTCGTGAAGAACTCGTTCGACCAGGTGTTCCAGGTCTTTGTGAACGCTCAATATACTCCCTCGCAGTCTCTTTTCTTCCATGCCGTTTATGTTCTTCCTCATCTTCCCCGTTTTTCTCTTCTTCTCTCCCCGAGGTAGGCCTTCTCGTAGGTTCCGGCTTCGGTCTTGGTCGTAGAATGGAGTCGAATGGGGGTCGAGGTGATGGTGGCCTGTTGATCGTCACATAGGTCGCAGAGTCAGAATCGCTACTGGAGTAGTCATCTTCCACATACGCTCGCCTGCTGCTTTGTTTGTCCATCCGAGCGCTCCGGTGGTCCTGATCTCTAGACTTTGCGCTTGAAGCATGGATCTCCTTCTCTCTTGTCTTCTCCTTGACTGTGTCTCTCGAATCGCTGTTGGAGTAGTCATCTTCCACATATGCTCGCCTGCTGATTTGTTTGTCCATCCGAGCGCTCCGGTGGTCCCGATCTCTAGACTTTGCGCTTGAGGCATGGATCTCCTTCTCTCTTGTCTTCTCCTTGACTGTGTCTCTCGCTTTCTGTGCCTTGGCCTTGAATTTGATCGCACTGTCGAAGGCCAACCTACTTGGCGTCTTCTCAGACCATTTAGTACTCTTTCTCTCCTTCTCGGGCTCTTGGACATCTGGTCTTTTCTCCTGCTCATCGCCATCGTATTTTCGCGATGTAGTTCGTGGTTCCTCCTCCCTGTAGCGATAGCCTTTGCGCAAGTAGTAGCCACTCGGGTCATATTCATCGTATGTTCTTCGGTCTCGGTAATCGCGGGTCGGTGGTGAGGAAACTCGTTTCTCCTGACGCAGCTCCGCGAGTTCTTCTTCAGTACGCTTGATATGGACATCGAAATCGCCAACGTTCCCGTCGGATTTTGCCTTTGTCGGACGATGGTCCTTTCCACCATGCTCGGAAGCTTCAACATTAGGAGCTAGTGACTGATCCTCATGTAATACTTCTTCAGGTGTATTCAGATTAACTTCCCGTTCAATTTCTGAATCCTCACCCGATAACACAGTCCACTCGCTCAGCAACTGATTTAACCAGTTATCCGTATTTCGAAGGATAAGAGCCCTCTTCTCGCTTTTCGAGCCGAACGCGTCCGCGGCAACGGCTTCGATGACAGCCAAGGTTGTCCCCTGATTTTTCATTAAAGCGCTGGAACTTCCCAATTTCGGTGACTCATGCGGGATAGGTGATCCAGGCCGCGTCTGGATTAACCTAGTATCGTCCTTTTCTGCAGCTTCCTGCAAGACAGGAAGCATTTCTTGAGCCCGCTGCCACTCGATGATGATATTCTCGGCGCGTAAACACTGCCGCTTAGCTGCACTATGCTTATGTTCCTTCTCCTTAGGCTTCCGGATGTCCTCCCTGAGATCGTTTATTAGCCGATGTTCGGGAGAAAATTTTGGAAAGGACGAACTTATATGCTCGAAGTTGCCTTGCAGCACAGAGTATTTGTACCAGGAGTTGTACAGTACTCTTGAGACTCTCTAACTCACCCACGAGGACATCGACCTTTGTCTTCTTAAAGTTCCAGGCGATCCTCTGCAAGAAAGAGATTTGATCTCCGTTGCGGTGTCCGCGCGGGACCAGATCTCGAATACGATTAAACAGGTCATAGCTGTGGTCATATAGTTTCTCAGCTAATGCGATAGCTTTAGTGGAATGGATAGGTCGATCATCATCGAATTGCTCGACAAGTAATTCCAGGACGTCTGAGTAAAAGGAGACATTTTTGGCGATGTAATCAACGTGTTCCCTTGCAGCAGAGGTAGTTGAGCCGAATACATAGAGAGTCCTAGTCAGCTGTACTGCAGCTCCCGCAATGCTAACAAGTGATGCAACGAGTCCTATCTCTGCCATGACATGGCGTCCATATCACTTCATACCCGTTTCATTGACAGGGAAGCGCACTCGCATATCTGAGGCTCGTAGAATTGTCAGAGAGAATCAGAGCACTTGCGGCGCGCAATAGGGACCACCCCGCAACTAGCGCGAAACTGGGGTTTTTGCAACTCAGATCTCGGCAAATCGATTAGCACACCACCATTTATAAGAGTCTCATGGGCGTGTACCTCACTGGCGTGTACCTCATGGGTGTGCATCTTACGGGCGTGCATCTCATGATGATACGCTTCGTGGGCATGCACCTCATAGTGTGGTGAGGTGGATACCACCCCCTAGGCTGGAGAGACTAACACATAGGACACAGCCTAGACAGCCCCAGCCAGGGCAAGAACAAGCATCTTTCTCTTCCTTTTCCTCTCTCTTGGTCGTTAGGATTGACGTTGGGCTCGGCCTAGACTTTACCGTACACGCTGGCGTGTACAGCAAAGTCCCTTTCCTCCCCTAGAGCTGACTGTCGTTGTTGATGTTGTCCTCCACGACCCGACCCCCTTCACAATAGGCATTCATTTCATAGGCGTGTGTCTCACGGGCATGCATCTCATAGGCATGTGTCTTATGGGCGTGCATGTCACAGGCGTGCATATCATAGGGATACACTTCATGGGCATGCATCTCATAGGCGTCCATCTCACGGGCATATGTCTCATGGGCATGTACCTTATAGACGTCACCTCATGGGCATGTACCTTATAGACGTCACCTCATGGGCGTATATCTCATGAGCGTCCATCTCATGCGTGTGTCTCATAGGCGTGTACTTCATGGGCGTGCATCTCGTAGGCGTGCGCCTCACGGGCATGCATCTTACGGGCGTGCACCTCGCGGGTGTACATCTCATGGGCGTATACCTCATGAGTGTGCATCCCATGGACGTACACCTCATTGCGTGTACCTCACAGGCGCGTACGTTATGGGCATGCACATCATTGGCATGAATCTCATAGGCGTGTCCATCATGGGCGTGCATCTTATGGCGCGTATCTCATAGGCGTGCATCTCGCAGGCGTGCATCACAGGATGTAGCCCGTTTTACTTAGTCGTATACGTATTTACCGCTGTTGGTAGTCCTGGCTTGGTCGCATTTCTCATTTTGGCGTAAGATGACACTTGGGCCCTATTACCCTTGATAAATTTCCCGATTTCAAAGCGACAGCGAGGTAAAATAGGCAGCGGCGAGATCACAGTGTAGGAAGAGAATTGAGTTCTCATGTGTGAGGGCGCGGAGTTACGGAGAGAGGTGGGGTGGGGAAGCGTAGGGACAAAACTAAACTTCCCATTCATAGTCGGACTGCACCTGGTCCATCAAATAGCAAGGCTTACAAGTGTTGCAATATCGTTCAACTCTATCGCTCAGAAGCTTCACCCACGTTTCACCACCCTGCTGACCTAAGAACTATAACTCAGTAGTTGATGGTAGTGGACTATCTAGTTCCAAAATGGCTGGAGATGAAGCCAGCGTCCAGCTCACAAACGGCCACTTGCCGGACAAAACCATTCCCATTGTCGACTTCGCCAAATGGAAGCCTGATAGCCCACCTGAAGAGCGGCTCAAGGTCGCGCAGGAGCTTGTCTCCGCTTGTCGGTCGGTCGGCTTCGTCTACATCATCAATCATGGGGTGCCCGAAGAGACTCTCGACAAAGCGTTTGAAATCACCAAGAAGCTGTACGATTTGCCTCAGGAAGAAAAGATGAAAGCTCCGCACCCGCCGGGATGGGCTCATCATCGGGGCTATTCATGGCCTGGACTCGAGAAGGTGTCGGCAGCACTAAGTGAGAAGGATGATGAGAAGATGGTGGAGCAACTGAGAGAGGTCACGGATTGCAAGGTCCGACTTGACTTTGCGCGCCACTGATGCTCATACCTTGCACACAGCTCTAACGTTACTTGCAGGAAAGTTATGAAATAGGCTCCGACGACAACCCTGACCAGCCCAACATCTGGCTTCCGTCGTCGGTCCTACCAGAGTTCCGCCCCTTCATGACCTCGTTCTACTGGACGTGCTTCGAGGCCGCGAGCAGGATCTTGCGTGCCCTTGCACTCGGCATCGGTCTTGACGAAGACCACCTTCTCAAGCTTCACAGTGGCCATTTTAACCAACTCCGTCTGCTACATTACCCGCCCATCCCTGCAAGAGCGATCGAAGAAGGAAAGATGGCTAGGATGCCCGCCCACACGGACTGGAGTAGCATGACGATGCTATTCCAGGATGATTGTGGAGGATTGCAAGTCGAGGATCCGAATGTTCCCGGGAAGTTCGTCGGAGTCGAGCCATTAGAGGGAGCTTTGGTAATGAATGTAGGCGATCTTTTAATGCGATGGAGTAACGGTAAGTGAACGGATGCTGCAAAGGAAATTTTTCCCGTCCCTAATCGCTTTCCAGACTACCTGAGATCGACCTCTCACAGGGTTGCCCTACCCCCTTTGCAAGACAGGTTCACGGGTAATGACCGCCTAACAAGGGCCAGGTATTCGATTCCGTACTTCGTCACAACGGATCCTGATCTGGTCATCGAATGTCTTCCTTCATGTATTGACGCGAAACATCCGGCTAAGTATGAACCTATCACTCAACGAGACTACTCGAACATGCGGGCAAGGATGCAGTATTGAACTAGCTCGGCAGTGGCCATGGCCAGCATAGACTCGATAGACTGTTGAAGTCGTTTTCATTTGAGTTGAACTTCGACATTTCTATTCTCTACGGATAGTTGGTTGCGGTGCTGGCCAGGTAATGATGATCAATCAATCAATCAATCATAAGGCCACCCAAACTCCTGCTCGCTAGCATTTGCAACCAACGCCTTTCACCATGTCACATGTCGATGGTCTCGTTGAATCTCAGAATGCCATTACTTTTCATGATCCCGTTGACGCCTTCCGGCATTGGCATCCAACTAGCGTTATCTTCTTTCGCCGGTTCATCAGTCGTATCTACAACCAAGACCAAGCCAGCTTCTTTGATGGCCTCAGTGAGTGCAGGAACCATTTCCAAAATGCGAGATCGACAGGTCAACCCCATAAAGTTGTTGTTCTGTGCCAGCCTTGCCGATTCTTTGATGGAGAGAGGAGCTCTTACTTCTGCTAGCTCGCCCATAGCCTTTTCCTGAATATGACGGGCACTGCCTAAGTCGTTGCAAAGCAAGACTGGAAAATTTGGTTGCTTCCAATTGAAAGCCGAGCAGACTTGTGGATTGGTAGAGGTGAACACAATTGAGCGCATAAAATCGGAATTCTGAATCTTCGACGCTCTTGCATGATCGAAAACGATTGTGAGTATAACGTCGGTAAACGTGTTGATGTCGATCGTAGGGCCTAGTCGCAAGGCATACTCTTCGATCGCCGAAGGGTAAGGAACCCGCAAGTTGACATGGATGGAAGTCTGCAGATTTTCGAGAATATCCTTTACCGGCAGGAGTGAGGATCCGAGCAGTGTGTGGAGGGCTGATATGTCTGCGCCGATGGTCGGCATATCTGCCAACTTGCCCTCGTCCACTAGGCCAGCATCTTTTAGTGAGGCGTAAGTCAGGTTTCCAATGGGAATATCCATGCCTCCTAGAGTGATACAATACGCAGGGTAGACGATCGGAATATCGTCTCGCGTCATCTGGATGACGAGCTGTAAGTAATCACCCGAGAGGCTCGATCCTGTAATTAGCCCACTTCTGTCGTCCAGAGCACTGGTCGCCTTCCAGTATGTGGCGAAATGCGTTATCTCAAGAGGCTCGCCACTGAACGGTTTGATAACTTGGAAACCGAAATGGATCTGACCAACAGCTCTGAGACGCGGGTCGAAGAGAGGCAGACAACACGTCCCGGAGCTACTGTCAATCGCTCGGAATACATCTGGCAATGCAACAGACTTGGCTATCACTTTTGATCCGAAAGTGGGAAAGATTTCAAAATCCACAGCAAAGGATTCCAGACTGTCGATTTGGAAGGATACTGACTTCGTATCGTCTTGAATCGGCAGCATGATGTTTCGAGGTATTAGGTCTGACAGTTTGGATGAGATAGTAATTCTTGCGGCGGGATAACGGCCTTCGTTAAAGAACTTGATCGACTTTGCGCCTCGACTGAAGTTGATGGCTATGTATGTTTTGCTGTCTAAAAAGTTGTGTCCGTATCTTCGGAGAGGAATGATAGGTGGAGGTAATGATAAATCCGGTATTCCATCGATTTCGCCACTTTGCTGAGGAGTCGAGAGATCCATGAGTACGGGTAAGGGTCGAGAGTGCAGAGGCGTCAGCGCTCCAGCTGCACGAACTGTTTGTGAGCCTTTGTCATGTCTACGACCGCTCCTCTCCCACAACAAATTCATGCATTCCAGGTGACCTTCCCAGGTTGCATAATACATTGCTGAAAGATCTTTCTCGTCCAGAGCCTCAACATTTGCGCCGTTCTCTAGCAGAGTACGGAGACAGTCCACTCTACCTTCGCTTGCAGCGTGAAAGAGAGGTGTCCATTGGTATAGCTTGTCTTTCTGGTTCAGGTCTCCACCATGATCCTTCAGCAACAGCAACAATTCCGGGGACTGGCCGGATCTTGCAACGAGATGTTGTGGATATAGACCCTCAGCGTCCGGTAGAAGACGTGCATTTCTTTGTAGCAGAAGCTTAGCCACCTCTATCGAGCCATGCTGGCAAGCTAGGTTGAGTGGGATATGTTCGCCGTCAGATGTAGGGTCGATCTGAGCATGATGTGAAAGTAGTTGTTCCACACATGCGATCTTGTGTCGAACGATGCTGTGGATGAGGGGCGTGAAGTTGTCATGATCTTTGTTGTTGACAGTCGTAGGTCCTCGCTCGATAAGTGTCTGCGCCATCATGACTCTGCCTTTCAAGCATGCATAGTGCAACGGTATTCTGCCGTATACATCATGTCTCGATAGATCAACACCATTGGTGAGGCCGTAGTTCAGGACGTAGTCCTTTCCATAGATTGCCGCTTCGTGCAGGCAATTGCGCTCGTTCACGTCGTCTTCAGCGTGTATGTCGATCAGGTTGGTCTCAAGTAGTAAGGCAACGGCTTCATCGGTCGAATCGCTGATAGAGGCAAGGAAAATACGCGTGAATTGTTCTTTGGCGTTTGGCGAGGGTCCCAATCTGACGATCCATTCTCTCAGGGTTGCGAGATTGCCTGCTGCTGCCGCTTGTAATATCTGCAGATCAACGTCACTTTCGTCTGTACCTACTCGCTGGCCGATCGTCCTGTCAGCCGGTCGAGCGTCCTGCTGCATGTTTTCCCCCTCTGCCCAGCCTTCGAGGTCGAGCCTGGCCGTGGTGGACCGGTCGGAAAGGTCGCGAAGCACATCTCGACGAAAGCAAGGCTGAATCTCAACGGCTCGCTGCAGGTACAACTCTTTGGTGCGAGACTTGGAAGTCTTGTCCCATTTCTTGAGAATCTTGGAGACGGCAGTTTCGTTGACCTCCACAAATTGTTGGAGTTTGTTCAGGTCATTGTCGAATTGTTGAAAGCCTTCAACCAAGGTTGCGAAGCTGGCCGAGATCTTCGAATCAGAGGCAATGCGAGCTTGTATTATGCGCTTCTTGTCGAGTAGTGTTTTGAGCCGCAGGGAAAACTCAGCCTCTTTCTGTAGGTAGAAGGCATTGACCTTTTCGATTTCCCGCTCCTGGAAACAAGTAAGCAAGCGAAGATGTAGGAGCTCGTTGTCATCCTGACCAGGCGAAAGAAGAAAACTTCCTTGTTTGCCCGTAGGGCGACTTTGGGATCCACGACTAGAGCATCGGGTGGGCCTTGCGCAGGAATGGTAGGAGTTGCACTCAGTTGCTTGATGAGTCTCTTGAGGGCCTTGTAGTTTAGGAAACTTGAGGCATATTCTGGCAAGTCGAGCTGTTGTCTCTGAATCTGTTTTCCGAATTTCATGATGAAGAAAGAGAGTGTAATGTCCGAGCGGACGTGGGCGCCCTTTAGGGGCTACCGAATGGGACAAGTAAGATAGCAGGACACGTCCGGTCTTTCACGAAAGTACTCGGTTCCCGTTACATGCGCGCCACGAGGTCCATGCTTTGAGGGGCTACAAATGCTACTGTATGGCTTGCATCAAAGCATTCAGGGTCTTGCCCTTTCTGGAGGACAAATTTCGAACCTGATAGTGGCTAGAAATGGGGCGTTTGAGCACGTGGGGGGGCAGAAGGTGCGTCAGAACCTAATCAAGCACGAACTGACAGCATCCAGCGCCGTGGGGTAAGTTTCATCTGGTCCAGGCAAATGTTGAAGTCCCGCCCAGAGCGTGTGCTTGAATCATACGATCATGAATTTCCTGGACACCATTATTGTGCCTGAAGGTCGATTGAATTTGAGCTTGAGCGAATGGAGAACAGCCAATCAGGCGGGCGATCCGAGACACGCACCCGAATGCTTGTACTAAACTTCTTTCGAGTTGGGATTCGTTGCATATAAACGTACCGACGTGGCGCGTGATCGGATCGTGAATCAATTCCGGCTGATCCAAATCCTCTAAACCCTTAGAAAATTTGGATGTAGATCAGTTGGACCCGCAAGACTCGACATGCAAACACCATGCAGACTTTCATCCGAGATTGGCTTGGCTCTTTTCCGTTAGGCTTGGCACGAACGCCTTTAAAGAGTCGGTGGATAGACTTATGTTTGCTCTCTGAGGCTAGCCTTGTACTAGAATTGTGAAGTGGAAGGTGCACACTACAGCTTTGTATCCCAAAATTAAAACAGTAGGTCATTCAAATTACCTTGTTGAGACGGGCACCACTTTTGTTCGAAGCCCGGAAATGTGACGTTGCAGGAATGAAGCAACGTCGCCCCTTCTTAATGTGCACGTCCTTTGACAAACTGTGAATACCGCTCCGAGATTGAGTAGGCCAACGGGGGCTTTGCAGAACAAGTCTCCCTCGTTCTTCTCTGCCAGCTCATCATCTAGCTACGACCTCAGCTCCTACCACTTCACCGTGTTGTGCGCACGATGCCTCCAGTACCACTCCACTCGTCCTCCCCCATCAGTCCAACCGCTGGGCTCGCAGCCGCAGGCGTGACACCGAGGACAACATCTCAAGAACATTCACCATCTAGGCTAAGAAACCGTCAGGGGCCTGCAGACGCCCCTGAAACAACGACGACAGCCCTTCCACATCCAAATGGCCCCACCGCCCAGCCTGGCGCCTCCGCTGGTCCTACCCCCACTTCCATAGCTACATCCAGTGCTTCAGCATATACGCCAACTCCAACAGTACCCCTACCATCTTCAAGCACATTCGCCTCGCCACCACCTCCACAACCGGGTGCAGTCCCTTCGCCCTACCCGCCAGCTCCTGCACAACTAGACAAACGCCGTCCCTCTGCTCCTCCTCCACCGAAAGCCGGCGAGATCCCTAAACCGGTCGTGTATTCCGCTCCACAATACGAGGCCTCGCCCGCTCCAACAACAGCATACGTCTCTGCTGCACTTCCACCGCCGCTTCCCTACCATCAGCAACAGCCCAACATCACCACATCGGTACGAGCACAACCGCCAGCATCCATAACATCTACATCTCACGACCTCTCCCACCCACCAGGCTACCTACAAGATGCCCGCGCCTCCTTCGAAGACCGTCCAATAGAGCCGTATCAGCCCTTCGCGAGTCACTCGAGCCACAAGCGCACACCCAGCAGTTCAGGTGGCGGAGACGTCCTGGACGAGAGCCCTGAAAGCCAGCTGCTGCTGGAAGAGGGGAAAGGCATTTTAAGTGAAGCAGTCTCATGGGCAAAAACAATTGGTGGGAAGGTTATCGAAGGCGAGGAAGCCCTCTGGAAGAGGATCAATGGCCAGAGATAGATTGACAAAGGAAAAACATGGCAATGTCGGACCTTAGGCTAGCTTTGATATCGTTTATGGAATCATTTTGGGATTTGCAGGGTGCGGCATGTAATGTGTAGGATTAATAGACTCAGCTTGGGCTGTGCACACGCGCTGGACCCTGTTATGCTAGTAGAAGCGAAAGTAGAGCTAGCATGGAATCAGTTCTTTTTAGTCTCAGCCAATATGGCCTCATACAGTTCTGTGTCTCATTCTAGGAAAGATGAAAACTCTGAGTGAGATAGTTTACTAGATTTGAGCTGCCGCAGAAAGCTGTCCTAATCTGGAATCGGCAAAATGTCACGATCACAAGTGCACACAATGCGGAAAGGGGCTCTGGAGAGTAAGCATTGTCCAGCATGGAGGAGAAAGTTGAAGCCAAAATCGCAGATCCTGTTGCAAGGGCAGTAAAGTACAGTCGATACAAGGAGATCATCCTCAGCAGTCTATGCTCGATGGCCCATAACTTTGACCAAAGCCACGTTTCTATCTTCTGCCTCCAGCTCACAACTTCCACTGCTGAATTATTGCCCCCGTGACCCGCTCCATCTACCCCTCTGCCAGCCCCCGTCTCAATGTTTTGCCTACTGCCACCACTCTTCTACCATCCCCCCCCTCTTCGTTTGTGGTCTGTTCTTGGAAGGGTATTGAGTTTAGCCGGAGCCGCCCTTGAAGGCCTTTCCGAAGAGGAGGAGTTGGACCTCTGCACAATTGTTAGCGGATTAGAAACGTTTTATCGTGGAATATTGAAATGCACTTACGGTCGTAGATTGAGAGCACACCGGCACCCGCGACACCACGGAGGATGTTGGCACCTGCACCCTTGAAGAACGATCGAACGCCCTCAGCAGCGAAAATCTTGCGAGCAGCGTCTAGGGAGCTGGAATATTTGACGGCCTGAAGAAAAGTTGTTAGTTGGGCGGGGATAGTGGAATTTCAAAGGCGCGACATACCTCTCCAGAAGTCATCATCATACGACGTCGGATAGTGTCAAGAGGATAGGAAGCGATACCGGCACCGGTGGTGACAGCCCAGCCGAGCATGAAGGAGGCCAAGAAGTTACCCTCAAGAGGACCAACCAAGAGAACGGGCTTGATCGAGTCGTACATGCCAAAGTACAGACCACGGTAGACAACGATACCAAGGACCGAAGGACCAAAGCCACGGTAGAGACCGGCGATACCATCAGAGGCGAGAGTCTTTCGGTAGACATCGACAAGGCCGTTGAATTGACGTGTTCCACCTTTGCCAGCAGACTTGGCGTCGTTCGCAAGACGAGTACGAGCATAGTCGAGGGAGTACACGAAGAGGAGGGAAGTGGCACCAGCAAGACCACCAGAGGCCAAGTTACCCGCCATCCACTTAGCATATCTGTGTGCATTAGTGAAAATTCTTTGTTCCTGCCAGATCTTTCGCTTACCCATCGCGATCCTTTTTGAAGGCGAACATCGACTTGTAGGTATCTCTGAATGCGAAGTTTAGGGCTTGGGTTGGGAAGTATCGGATAACATTAGCCGTATTGCCTCGCCACAGAGACAAAACACCCTCGTTCTGTATTACAGATTAGACAGTTGTTGCGCTATCGGATCGAATGCTAGGAATCGGCTTACCCTCGCAGTACGACTGAAGCAATCGATGATACCATTGTATCTGCGATCAAGACGACCGGATTTGAGCATTTCATCCTATTGAAAACTTTGTTAGCGCTGGCAAGATCGGATGGCGCGGGACTTTGCAACGGCGGCGCCGAGCTCTACTAGGAACTTCCACAAGCAAGTCTCCGTTAAAGTGCAAATGCCGGGGCTTGATATGGGAGTTGTACCTGATTCTGAATCAAGAGCTTGACACGCTCGATGGGAGCTGCTGCTGTCTTCGAGACCGCAGCGGCAACGCCACCCACTGTGATAAGTATTGTCAGCTTCGGCATTATATCCTTTTGTGTGGTCCACCTCGATTTTAGTCGATGAGGCGTTATCGTAGAAAGCGAAAGTTTCTCAATGGTAACGTACTCAAAAAGTCAACCATGAACCCCGGCATCCTAGGGAAAAGCGCAAGTTAGCTTAATCTCATCAATTGAAAGGTAGAGCAAGGTTGCAATTCCAGTTTGAGCTTTGCTAGCAGCAAGTCGGTACAGCTTCGACGTTGTTGCAAGCTCTCTAGCATCTTGGACATGTGCGCGGGAATAGGAAACTTCAGCTTAGGAGCTTACCCCATGAAGCTCTTCTTCGCCTGGTTAACATCGCCTTCGACCATCTTTGCGGTGCTGTTGTGACCGTGCTAGGAGAAAAAAATGGTGAGAGTAGAGATTGGTGGTGGAGAGTGAGAAGGTGTCGCTCTCGGTGGTGGAAGGAGGTTCGAAGATAAAGTTGACCTCAGGCTGGAAGGAGTTCAAGTTTTTCTTAGTGGTCCAATTGAGCCGAGCAACGGCGCTAGTCATACTCCCGAATTTTGCCGTTAACGAAATTGCTGTGGAGGCAAAAACAATAAGTCGGATTAATTTGGATTTTCCGTGCGTCTTTCTCCTTTAAATGCGTGATTTTCTGCTATGGCTGTCTTCGCTTCCATTCTCTCTTGCATCAATCTCCGATTTATCTTGGTAGCTTAGCCTCTGGTTCCTTACAGAGGATGCCCCGCAAGGAGAATCACGTGGTGTCCTTGGCATCTACGAACTGAGCTTTAATCAGAGGCCCCTCTTCCATGATTGGAGGCTGAAGGGTGCAAGAACAGCTCAACTGCACGTTCAAAAGATTCGCAGGACTGGCTACATGAGCCCGGGTGATTTTGCAGACGTCATGTACATTCAAGTATGAGCCGAGGAGAGGATCTATAGCTTAAATATTTTGATTTCGTGTCACTGAATTAATCTGCTCTGAGCTCGAGTACCTTACTCTTCTTCTGCCTTCTTCGCTTCTTCTTACTACCCTCTCCCCTAATGTCTACACCATCTTGCATATTTGGAGAATGGTTGTCAACAACCCTATCGCCCTGTGGGACATGGACGAAGCTGGCGTTGTTAAGTCCCTCTGCATCCCCGAAGGTTTCGTGCCGCCACTTCCGAAGTCTCGCCTTTTTCCCAAGACGCTTCTGATCTCTTCTCTTCTTTTCCGGATCACGGAATGCTGCCAGCTTTTTCAAGCCAACAAACTCGTTCAATTGGCTATCCGATGCCAGAAGGATGTCCCTCGCAGAGAGTCCATAACTCACAGGCGACGTCTCTCGATAGCGAAATCCTGCCTTCTTCGAAGGTCCACCAAGAAGAGCTGTGTCCATTTCAAGCTTCTCATCAACCAATAGTTCAACAATCTTTCTTTCTTTCCGAGCCATCTTTTTGCTCTCTTGTCGTTCCCTTTTATAGTCTTTGGACATCTTTTTGGACCCGGTCTTGCCGTTGATCTCCGGAGCATCGACCTCTGCGTGGCTTCCCTCATCCTCGGACAAGATAAACGTCGGTTTCTCGTCATCACCAAAGTCAGGCACAATGTCGCCGATATCGATGTCGTCGTCCCATTTCGGCTTTTTGAGCGTCCGCTTCTTCCTTGCTGATTGATGCCCTGGCTGTTCTTCATCATTCTCAACATCCTCGTCACCGTAGTATGCTTCGCCGAAGCGTTTTCGCATTTCCTCCTCCCATCTAGCATCGTCCCACGTGTCGTCCAAAAATCTTGACCAGTCCTCTACTTGCAGGTCCTTTCCTCTCAGGCCCGCTGCTTGCTTTATCTTTTTGAGCTTTTCTTGGGCATCTTCAATCTTCAGTTTCCGTAATCGAGCCTTATCTTCTGCAAGCTCCCGCTTGGCAGCTTCATTCCTTTCCTTTTCGGCTTGGCGACGCTTTTTACGGGCATTCTCCTCCTCCCGTCTAACAGAGTATTTGGACGCAACATCACGAGCATGAGACGTCAGCTTCTCGTTCGCCTTGGCTGGGTCTTCGAATCTGAAATTGTATGCTTCTTCGAATTCTTCGGCGCGGCGCTCCTCTTCTTCATCGTCTGATTCGAAAGCTTGAAAGCGTGATCGCTCTGACGGTACCCATGCTCTTGAAGACATGAAATTTGAGAGGAACGTTTCGGGGTCTTTACCGGCCTGCTCAACATCAAGGGCATCTATCAAAGACACCTTGGGCACGTCGTTGCGCGTTTTGGTGACAAGGAAGCCGTCGTCGCTGGCTTCATCATCCTCATCCATCGTATGATTCGTGCCGCTGTTCGCAGCCGCCGTATTGATTTCGCCAACAACGGATCTTTTCAAGGCCTCCTGTTCCTCGTTATATGTAAGGGGAACTTCCTCGTCAACCTCATCCGCCGTAATTTGGCCATTCAACAGGTTCTCGCGATGATAGTCCCGCAGATACATTGGCTTTTCTTTCTTCTCTTGTGGAGGTTGTCCCTCCTGATCGTGGCCAAGACTTGAATAGAATGTGGTTTTCGGGTCGTAGACTCGTGGATCTCTGGACCGGATAGCATTGAGAATGGCATTGATTTCAGAGTCAAGAGCTTCTGTAGCAAGTTCCCCAGCGTCATCTTCATCTTCAGACTCACTTGAACTTGTCGTCGTAGAGCCGGTAGAGTCTCCGACATCCTCGCTCTGTCTCTTGCGCTTTAATGAGCCTTTTCCAAGTTTCTCCTCCACTATTTTGCACGTCAGTCTATGTACAAGCTTGAAATAAGGTTGTGTACGAGAACTCACGGCGATGTAGTTCTTCTCGTTTTTTGCTAAACGTAAACCTTTTGGCGAAGTCCTCATTGACCTTGAAGTCAGGACCACCAGCAAGTTGTACGCCGCCATCCTCGCTTTCAGAACCATCGAATTCTAGCAGTTTCGCCATAGCTAGTCTAGCAGGCGGGCAGAGAAAACCCACATATCTGTTCTGAAATGCAAAGACGCAGCGTACAAGTCCCCGCACAAAATTTCGTGAGAACTTTCTGTTTCCATTATTTTGGTCCTGCGCCTAACTATGATAGTGCGGAAAGCTTACTTTTGCCTTACGGCGCACCCGCCCGCAGATTCACGTGGAGCGCATGCTCAGATCCTGGCTGCAGTCGCGCGCTCTCCTCTTCAGTACTCGGTTACTTGTCCACGTATCAGCTGGGTTCTGAAATTTGGAGGACCTTAAGTTTCGATCCGCGCATATGACCAGACCCAGCGGCGCATTTCTCCCTCCCGTCCAAGGCGGCCAGCCCCCACCGAGGCCCGATGTGTCTGCGGTGGGCACGCGCCAACCTGAACAGCCGGCCATGGCGCAGGTTGGCAGACTGCTCAATGTTATGTATGGTCATCCCCATGTCATCCAGTTTCACCTGTATACTCATAAGATATTTAGGCCTGTTGGTTTAAGAGAAGCGGCCCTAGATTCGCCAACCTCGCGTGCCAGCACCATTCATTTTGCAGACCAAGTTGACCTCATCGAAAAATGGCTGGACGACTACTTAAAGTCGACAAACCGACTCATGGCAGAGTCGCTCACGCTAGAAAATGTCTTGAACAATTTCATATCCCACGCCACGCTTCCCACCAGTATCTCAGAAGCGGTCCTAGATCAGGACTACAGCATTCTTGCAATGCGCAAATATTCTGAAGGCGCAAAAGACTACTGGATGAGCATGCTGGCTGTTGTGAAGAGATTGAATAGTTTAGTCGTTGAGCCGATAAGAGCCTTCCTCCAAAACGACCTTCGCGCTTTCAAAGAAGTGCGACGCAACCTGGAGCATTGCCAGAAGAGCTTTGACAGTCTCCAAAACAAATATGCGGCACAAGGCAAATCAAAGGAGCCTTCTTCGCTGCGTGAAGATGCATTTCAATTACACGAAGCTAGGAAAGCATATCTTAAGGCCTCGATGGAATTTTTCATCCTTGCCCCTCAACTAAAGCTGTCACTTGACAAGCTCCTTGTTCGTCTATTCTTCGATCAGTGGCGGGAGATGCGCATCTCTCGCGATAATTCTTCTGCGAGCTTTGCAAGAAATGCGCAGGATATGGAGAGAGTGAGGGGCTGGACCCAGGAAATCGAAAACAGCGAGAAGGCGTTTCGAAAGGAGCTGCACATCGTCCGAAAAGAGCTTGAGGACGCAGCAGAGCTGAGCACACGTCCTTCCAGAGAGCTTGAGGACTATGCGATTTCAACAGCGCCGTATTCGGGGCGGCCGGGCCCTGCTACAAGTGGTGCCAATCTAGCAAAATTTCTGAAAGGGAGCTCATCACAGAAGGCAGAAAAGCAAGGCTGGCTATATCTAAGGACATATACAGGGAAACCTACACGGACGAATTGGTTGCGGCGCTGGGCTTTCGTCCGGTCCGGCATTTTTGGTTGGCTGATACAAGGAACTCGTGCTGGTGGAGTGGAAGAGAGCGAGCATATCGGTGTCTTACTCTGCAATGTCCGCCCGGCACCAGCAGAAGAGCGCCGGTTTTGCTTCGAAGTAAAGACCAAGAAACATGCAATCATGCTTCAAGCTGAAACGCAAGCTGAACTCAATGAATGGATCAGTGTCTTCGAGGCTGCCAAGTCAAGAGCAGTGGAAGACCCTCAAGCCTCTGCTCCATTGGCTTCCACAAGACAAGAGAGCACGGACTCGGCATTCGCTATTTCTGCTCCACCTGTGCCTGAATTTGGTACGACTATCTTAGGTTCCCTAGAACCCGGTGCAGCCGACGAAGGTACTGCAGTGGAACGCTCGAATACGCTTCCAGTTCCTGGCCAAGATCTATCTAAAGACGGCGTGGATGCTGCAAGAAGATCGACCACTTTCGACAGAGATGAACCACCACGTGAATCTACCTCAAGGCTAGGTAGGAAGCTTGATTTACACCGGAAGTCGGCCAATAACTCTCCGCTACCTTCTTCACCCTCAACTCCTACCGTTGGCGGGGGTATTGCAAGCTTGATTGCTGCAACCCATGGCTCGATGCCGGTTGGACCCAGCGTACCGATAACACCAGTTGACACCCAGTCAACGAAGCCTAAAGTCGGCTTCACGCTTGCACTACGCGACATGCCTCCTAGTACTTTAGCTCCGTCCACTCTTGCTAACCCTCCCGTCGCAACCAGCCTAAGCAAAACAGCTGTCGTCGTCGCAGGAGAACGACGCCTCGGCGCAGGCAGTGGTAGGGCTAATGCCATTTCTACAGGCATGATGGCCAATATGTGGGGAAGCTTAGACTGGGCCTTTGTCAATCGTCCGGAGCATAATGAGTCCCAAACCTCCCGTGCTGCGAAGCCGTCGGAGCAAGCGCCTCCGACAGGGCTACTGATTGGATTTCCTTCAAAGGACAGCCTATTGGTAACGAAAGATGTTGCTGCAACGACGACGACGCTGTCTACAGCAGATAATTCGGTGTCGCAGGATTTTGGCAGGTCCAGGACACCATCTCCGGGCTCACAGCACAAGAACACCATTAGTGGAGAAGGAGACGCCGCAAGACGGGTGAGGGCTGATGTGGACATTGCAGACTTTCCAATTTACTATCCCTTACAACTCAAGACACAAGATGCACAATTTCGATTGCTCTTCCCTGGTGCCAAGCGAGAGGAGAGGCTTGTGTTTGTTTTCCGGGCCACATGGAACCCAAGCGACCAGCAGGAGTTCCCTGGTAGAGGGTATGTCACTAGTGACAAAATCTACTTCTACAGTCATCATCTTGGTCTGGTTCTTGCAACAGCGGTGGCCTTCAAAAATATCGATGAGGTGACGGCCGCGCCTGGAAGAGAATGCGACTTCGTTTTCCTCCATCTGAAAGAATCTAGACCCGACAACAGCTCAACACGCATCACTATCAAGACATTTTTGGAACCTTTTGGACTTCTGCAAAGGCGACTGAGCTTCTTAGTACGGAACAGTGTGGCTGATGAGCCACAAAACTTGGAGAACATCATCAAAATTTTGGTCAGAATGGAGCAGGAGGGACCTGAAAGAAGCCCAAGCATGGAGAGCTGGGATGAATCATCCCCGATTGTGCCTGCACCCGATAGTCCTATCTACCAGCGCGGTCGCTCGATGCCAACTTTGACAGACTACAAGGCGCCGACCCGAATCGACAGGACTCTTGGCCAAGGCTTCGACAGTACCTTCACATTGAATAAAGATCTCAGCAAATTCAAGTTACCTGCGCAACCTGTCAATTACACGCCTCCTGGGAACCTGCCTTTGGCTGTTGAAAAGCTTTTTGACGTTAGCCCAAAAGCATTGTTCCATCTTCTGTTTGGTGACAAGAGTGCAGTGTGGCAATTACTGCAACATGAGCGACGCGCAGAACGCCTTAAGCAAGGACCATGGATTAATATGGGAGAAGCACGACTGCGAAGAGACTTTGACTTCATTATCCCCACAACTGACATTCTCGGTCGTGCTCAACTCGCTGAGGTCAGAGATTATCAGGTTGTCGATGTCAACAATGATCATCTCTGCTACGTCGTAACAGACAAACGAACGGCTTGGCATCTACCATTCCGCCGCAACTACCGTTTGGTGAGCAAAGTCGTAATCACACATGTTGCAAAAGGAAAGTGCAAGCTGGCCATCTTCATCAAGGTAGAATGGCTCAAGAAACCCTGGGTAGTGGGTGGACTTATCGAGAGATATGCGATGAATGATCTGAACCTTGACGCACTGGACATTGTTGACCTGGTAGCCGACCAAGTTCGCCGCCTTGGCCCTCACAGCCGAACGAAAAAGGCCATCCAGATCTTTGGCCAGCTAGGTCAGTCTACTGAAATCACCCAGCTTCAATTGGACCATTCGGCTTTAAACCTTGAGCTGCGCCGCAACCCAACATCCAGAACCCTGTTCGACCTCGTGCGCCAGGACTTAGGGTCAGTATTGGAGAGCATGCTAGCCATGATGCTTCAAGGCATCATGGGCCTACTGAAATGGACGTACAACACCTGTACAGCTCATTCCCTCATCTTGGTTCTTCTAGGCGTCAGCATCCTCTTCAACACCTTCTACTCCTACCGCGACACTTACTCCTGGTGGCATGAGCGTAACGCTAGCAAGTTCATGGTCCGGATTGGCGTCACACCCAACACGGTCATGAGTAAAGCCGTGCACGTCCAGGACTTGGAGGAATTGCTCAGCCAGAACGGCGACCTCCCCTCGCTGGAGACAACCACTTGCTACTCTGTCTTCCACGATGAACACCAGCTTGACGATCTGGACGCTCCCCTACGGCCCAGCTCCTCCCACACAGCAATGACAACACGCGCTTCTGCACATCGCCTGCAGCGCACGCGGCAGCGGCTGGGGACATATCGACATGACCTACTCGTGGCCATGCGGGTTGTGAACAGCATCGAGAGAGAGGTACTGCAATCCGAGTGGGAGCGCTGGCTCACGACGGAGAACAGACGATGTCGGCAGATTGAGGCAGTCCTGAAAGAGTCGGGGAACAACGGCACGAAGATGCTGATTCCGGATGCGCTGGCAGCTAGAGGGAATGACGTACGCGAATGGTATGATGATTATTGCGTTAGTTGTAGACACGAGCATGATAAACTTGTTGGGCAATGAGCATGAAGCATTGTAGGATAGTGTAGATAGACAGTTGTACAACAGCCCCCGACCGTTTGGAAACTTGGAGTCATCTGGACATTCTTTTACTTCTCGATGCGAGTGTTCAGCTCACAAGACAGGAAGGAGCCGATGAGATGCTACTGACTGGGAAAGCTCACCACCTGGAAGTTATAACTGTAAGCCCGGACTTTCTAGAAGCTCATCTCCGCCGAACAGTCATCTCAAGCCACAATCGTGAGAGTCTTGAACCAACTGAACCAGCCCTCCCGCGTGCTTCATTGCTCTCGCCAGCCGACGCCACTGTTGATGTGATCTTGCTTGGTGCATAGGCATTCCTAGGGATGATGGACTTCTCCTAGTCCGATACAGGGTCACAGACTACGCTGGAGAGAAGATGCAGCCTCTCCTGAGTCCCTGATATGTCCAGTTCGGTCTAACCGAATCAATTGCTATGAACGAGCTGTTCTAAACACCAAACGGCTGAACCATGCTACATCTTCCCACACGCTTGTAGGATTTGTTGGTGCCGGTTCCATCGCGTCGTCAGAAACGTGACCAGAGCTCTCGTCTGGAGAGCTCTTAGGGCCGTCTTTCCCCTCTCTAGTCGTGCGTGATTCAGCTGGAGCTTGTTCACTGTTGTTGTTAGGGATTGCTTCCGGTATGCCAACCTCCAGATCCCGCTCTTCTTCACTGTCGTTGTCATCGAGCTTCAGGAAAGCATCTACCACCCCGTCAACCCATCGCCCAACTCCAAATCCCCTCTCCCTAACAGCGCGTTGTATCTCGGCCTCGTCTTGCTTTTCGTCTTCGTCCCAGTGGCCTTCAAAGTCGACCGCCTCATATCGATCTTCGCGCCACCACTCCTTGTCCTCATCGTCTTCGTCGTATAGCTCCGCGGGCTCTAACTCAGCGGCCATCTCACCTTCGAGCTCTGCGGCAATCTCGGCATGCGTTTGACTATCTACCCAATCGGGTCCAGAATATCCTTGGCCATGGGATTCGGTCGTGATCAGTCTGGATAGTGCTGGATCATCTGTGCCTGTTTCCATAACCTGAAGGAACGAGCCAGCCGGCCGCGGGGTAGAAGGTGACATCGCAGTAGCCGGCGTCATGGCCAGTTCTCTCCTGTTTCTTCTCCTGTCTCTGCTGCTCCGCCTGCTTCGATTCGGGGTATTTCTCCCAGACACGTAAGGCGATCGCATAGGACGCTCCACTCTCTTTTCATCGCTCCGGTAGTCTTCTGGAGGTGTATGTAGCGAGGTCGACGAAGCACGCTTCACGAGCCATGACTGGCCTTTACTCTCGCGCGAACCTTCTGTCAATGCCAGTCCGGTCTGCACGAGCCAGCTCTGATCCGGGTTGCGGGGGTTGATCCTGAGGCGCAGGTTGGATCCAGACTTTGCAGTCGTGGACTTTTCAACGGTAGTTGTTATGGTCCCACCGAAGCCTTGACTTGTCACCGCACCATGGGGGAGCGTCCCAGATCCAGCTTGAGGGAGTGACGCCTCCTCCTTTTCCAATGCCTTAAAGGCAACTGTGCTTCTAGCTTTCCGTTTCAGACTTCCCGTCCGACTGGTCGCTCGGCTCCTGGTTGGTGAATTGGTCAGAATGCCGCCTGGGCTGGGCAGCCCTGCTATATGGCTCAGTGAGGTACTGGTATGTAGCTCGCTCGTGCCCGGGTTGAAGTATGCATCGTAATCCGAGGGATTGATAGGATACTTTGGCGTTAGAGGTGCAAGAGATAGGTGCTGTAGGTTGGGGTGAGAGCGTCGGTGGGCACCCGGGGCGAATGCACTGGCGGAGGAATGAGAACGCGAGAGGGACAAGGTAGAGCTGCGAGACTGCGGGTTGTCAGTACAATGCGTCTCTATTACGTCTAGAGAAGCTAGAACGAATTCGTAAGTGTCTGAGAGGCTGTTGTGTGAAGAACGTCTGTAGCACGTAACTGGCGCCCGAATCCTGGGGCAATTGGGAGGGCTCCGTAGACAGTCACTCACTTCCATCAGAGCCTCTAGAAGATTACGATTTAACGAAGTTGCGTGATCAGTCCATTGAGAGGCGATCAGTTGGACATTCAGAGCATGAGATAGGTGCAGGTCTAAGGCGCGGTGTTTACACAACAGTAATATGAGCCGATATTTGAGCACGGCCCGGAGGAGCTCAGAGAACCAGTACGTCTGAGAAGAAGCTGGCCGTGTATCAGTCAATTCTCCGCCTGCACAGCGCAAGCTCGGACTTGAGACCGCGGTGCCAAGCCAAGCCATCAGACCGAAACTCCCGATTGGAAGCCAATGAATGGCTATTCTTGCAAGTCCCTACAATTGTAGCTCTCCTATCTCTCTGCCGTTTTGCCAGTTATCGTTCCCTACGGACAAAGGCCCGAAATCTGAAAGGTCACACTGGCTTTTGTATGCTTGCCCGGAACAGGGGCTTGCTCGAGACTAGCTAGGGCTCATGGCGGGCTTCTTGTCAAAGCCACGTTTGGCCATATCTCTATCTGTGGCCGCACAAGCTAGGCTTCAGACGATGTTGCCTTTGTTCACCACAAACCCTTCCAAAGCAGAAATAGCTGCCCACAATCTGTTCTCGGCCTCGGGAAAGACGAGCGATCTAGGACTGTAGAACACCTCGTCGCTGACTTCCTCTTGATGCCGAGGAAGACAATGCATGAACTTCCAGTTACCTTTTGCTCCTCCGCGCTTCGCCAAATCAGATGTGACCTGAAATCCTTCGAAGGCCTTCAATCGCTTAGCTTTCTCCTCTTCTTGGCCCATTGATACCCATGTGTCGGTCACAATGACATCTGCGTTCCTGACGGCCTCCTCTGGCACGTTCGTTTCTGTGATCTTTCCCGGACTCTGGACCCCTGTTCCAGCCTGTTCAATGATGTCTTTCATGAAACCAGGAATTTCGTAGCCCTTCGGTGTCGCAACGGCAATGTTAACGCCTATCTTCCTCGCAGAGATGCACATATCGAAAAGGACATTGTTGGCATCTCCTACCCAAGCGATCTGGAGGCCAGACAGAGCCTTCGCAACGCTGATATGGGCGTGAGCACTCTCGCTGCCTGCGAAAGCTTCAAACATGGTTAAGTAGTCTGCAATCATCTGTAGTGGGTGGTATGTGTCGCAAAGGGCATTAATCACCGGCACGCTGGAGTGCTCTGCGAGTTGTGCAACATCCTTGTGTGCATTAACGCGCGCAACAATACAAGAGACCATGCTAGAAATGACCACGGATGTGTCGTAGAGGCTTTCGTTGACGCCCAACTGAATATCATCCTTGCCAAGAAACATGGGATGTCCGCCCATAGCCACGGCAGCTCCTTCGGTCGAAACACGGGTTCTTGTCGATTTCTTGGAGAAGAGCATGGCAACAAGCTTGCCCGTCAGAGAGTCCTTCAGCTTCCAGTCTGTGCATAGCGTCGGCTTGTTGAACTTGTGTTGGGAAGCATTGAACACAAGCTGAGAGAACTCTTCAGGAGCGAGATCTTTTGTTGAGAGGAGATGCCGAGGATTAGATAGGATGGACTGTCCCGTGTATGCGCGTGTCTGCAGTCGTGTGGCACTCCGAAGCGCAGAAGCGAGCGGTCTTGAGGGTGTCATCTTTGAAAGCTTGGACGAGAGCATCCAACTCAATTCACGACTAGCGGCGTGTCTGCAGGGGAGCGACTAGCGCCTTAAGAGAATAGTAGTGGTTGTCCTTCACCTGAGCCTTAGGCTTGTGGAGGGGATTTAAAAGGGCATTGGTTGGCGAAATGATCTTCTAGCTCGTGACATGTCCCGATTTTCATGCATTGCAATTGCCGACGGGAAAGCCATTGACCGCAGCTTTGGCCCGCAATGGCTCCAAACGAACCAATGAGCGTGATTTGGTTGCTTCCGCTTCCACCTGCAGGCTGACACGTTGTGGATTCGCCTCAAGAAATAAACTGCATTTCATGTTTAGGTCAAAGTCTATTCAAATCCCAAATCTATATTGGTTGATTTACGCGCCAGCCTGTTCTAAATTTGCAATTTCATCAACTGGGAGTACTGAAAATTACAGTTGTGAACAGATAAGGAGATCTAAACGGCTATTGAAATGTAGCTAGCATTCCCGGCGGTCGGCGGCCAATTGGATCGCTCCCACAGTGGTCCATCCACTGTTCGTTTTACGATACGTCCCCCAGTTCCGGGAGGAGTTTAAAGAACGCTCATGTAGCAAAAAGAGCGTGGGCGCAATAATGGAAAGAACAGCTGGGCATCATGAAGGACATGCTGGCGCCAGAACATGCATTAACGCAGATGAAACTAGACGAGTAAGCAGACCTGGTACTTCCCCGCTGTTCCCCGAAATCCTTTTGTCCAAGCACGGTAAAACCCTCAAGCACACGTCAATTCTTCCTTGTACGCGGCCATGACCAGATTCTTCACTTGCTGCTGATAGTCTGCGCGCAAATCTCATTAGCACTTCTCCCACTATGCACCCGGTGCTATCCCTGAGAACCTTGACGCAGTAGAATAAAGGTGTACTCACGAATGACACCCCCCTCCTTCTTGGGATTCAAAACCCCCTGACAATAGACCCCCTTTTCCAAATTCCCCTGCGCCGTCTCGCACAACTCATAGTCCTCCATCGCTACCTTCCTTACAAACGTGAAGTAGTCCTCAAATTCCTCGCCATCCTTCTCGTGATAATAGTCAAACTCCATCCGCGTAACACCCGGCTCGGCGGTCGGACAGACTCGAAACGACGACATGCCGCCATTGTAGAAGTTCAGTGTGCAAATGGGGAAGAAGTAGAGAAAGAGGCCGTCTATCGACCTCTCCGGGTCGACAATGTGCTGCGAGTAGTTGCCGTAGTTGTGTACGGCGTAGAATGTTGGCGGGTAGAGGACTGAGAACGAGCGGTGGGTGTATTGGCAGTGGAGACACTCCTGATATCCATCCACCCTTTTGCGACGGACATTAGCTGATCGCAATAGACCCACTTGCAGATGCTTGAAGCCTGAGATGCGAAAGGCTCTAGCTTACATAGTCTTCCAGTTGAAGTTCCCTTCATACGCGATGCTGCGCCGATGCGGCAGACGCGTGAAGTCGAATTTGCCGAGCAGTGTCTCCAGCCCTGGGAAGAAGGTCTCAAACGGCACCGCGTCAACTGACAAAGCGGCAAAGACCAGTCCGGTAGAAGTCAAGTGATGGGGCAGCTCCACCATCTAGTATTGGACAGTCAATCAATCATCCGTCGAATCCCCGGTCGGTCATACATACGTCTGGCCGCTGGTAGACATGGAAAGCAGACTGGCTATCCCTGGCTACCTCAAGCTCAACTTGCGCAATCTCATAACTAAGGGTGTTCCCAATTTCAAATCGCGTAACCGGACCTAGAAGGTACCACGCCTTCCACCTGCTGTCAGTCCATGTGAGGGCAGTTCCCCTGTGAAGAAATCTACCTTCAAGAACACTGCTCGTCTTTCAAGATCGTGGAGTTGCTTTGAACAATACCATGAGCCCGGAAGAGTTTTGGTCAGCTCGCCCATCTTGAGCTTCAGGGACGGTGGCGCAAGTCTTGATGCGAAAGGTTGAAAGGAAGTAGGTGTGGTCCTAGATGCCGATATTCACCGTCGCTTATATCCAGAAGGCTCAGTGAGATGCCGGGCAATGACGTGTCCTTTCAAGGTGGCTGTCGACTTGTCCAACAGTGCCTAACGTAGAAAATGAGTCCTTGCAGTGCAACAACTTTTGAGTCATCCGAGAACCTTATCAGCAAATGCATGCTTGTCCTTGTGGCATCGTGGACTTGGTGGAGACCACGAGTCTACATTAGCTGTAGTATCTGAATGTCAGGCCTAGAACGCAATGGGGTCCCTTGTCGACATGGTATGGCCCTTAGTGTCGTCATCATGATGTGATTGGTTGGCCGAAGGAGACAGCAACAGGAAAACATTACCATTTTAGGAATTTTCATTAGACAACAAACCCAAACCAGTCAGCGAAAGGGAGATGTTCATGAAGAGAGCTCATGACCATGAATGAATACGTCTGACAAGGAGAATTACTCCCAAAAGCCATATGATCATGTGCTTTCGCACATTGGTGGCGTTGAATCGGTGGAGTCAGCGTGGAGCCTTTGAAAGCATTGAAGATTGCGGAATATCTCGAATCAGTTGCTCGAGCTTCAGCGTCTTGCATCAGCTACCATGGCATTGAATATTCCCTGGAGTATGTTCAGGAATGATGGCAGTGGCCCGGTGTTCGTGGCGGGCTTCGTTCTTGGTAGTCTTGCGTGTCTGATGTGTCGATTTGCCATCAACTTTGCACACCGTCTGCGCAAACACGGCATACAGGATGAAAAAGCGCTCAACGTGGATGCAGCAGAGAAAGGAGGGCTTGAAATAGGAAGGAGAATCTCACTTGACGAAGACCTGTTCAGCTTGGAAAAAAGGGCATTTTTCAATCAGGTATGCAATGTGCCGCGGCGGCAGCCTCACCATTCTGCGTCGACGAGAAATTTCGAAAAGACTTGCGAGCAGTAGTATCAATTCCACAGTAAGTGCTAACCGTATCGCAGTCGTGGCTCTTCGCATGCCATCGTAGCCGATTTACGAAAGCCGGCGACTACCACACCTTTTCAATTGCTGGCAAACCTTTCTTCGTTGTCTTGGGCAGCGACTCGCAACTTCGCGCATTCCATAATGTGTGTCGCCATCGCGCATACACAGTCGTCCGACGAGCCCAAGGTTCATCACTTCGATTCTCGTGTAAGTATCACGGCTGGCAGTATGACAGTCTGGGCAAGCTTGTCAAAGCGCCCCAATTCGAGAATACGGTCGGCTTCAACATGCAGAATAATAGTCTGTATGAAGTAGCGCTCCGGATAGATGAAGACGGCTTCATCTTCGTCAACTTTGCGAACGGCGCAACCAGTCCACCAGTCTGGACATCTTCGCTCAAGAATTATGGCGGTGCGCTCTATTGGGAGTCATTTGAGATCAAAGCCAACCTCAACTGGAGAATTGCAGGTATGAACATAAGCTTCTCGAAGATGTTCATTAGTGACACGTTACAGCACAGCACCTCGAGAAGTGCAGTGGGAAAGCGGAGAAGACGACACTGGGCATTCCGTGCCGGCTCTTGTCATTCCGAAGCGATGCCAGAGATAGGCCCTTGGGTCCACTGGCGATGCTGCAATACATAGACAGAGACTCTTGGTGCACACTATCCGTTCTGCCAGAATCGTCGTCGAACAGCACGATCAGATTTGATATCTACCAGACTGGGACGTCCCGAAAGAATGCCATCCATGATTTCAAGTCTCAAATGCACCAGTACTGGGCCAGACTGGAGGACACGCCTGCTGAAGAACTGCAAATCGAGCGAAGCTGCATTCGTAAAGGTAACTATGGAATGCCTGAGCAGTGCAATCCAACTAACTGTCGCCACAGGGAGCAAGCTTGATGAGATCGACAACCTGATCTTAGATCATAGGCAGCAAGAACAGAGGGCCGGCAAGACGATTGATCCAGCATCCAAAGATCAGTCAGGGTCTGGTGAGCAGGACGCGGTTATGCTGTGTCGTGCACTGGAAGGACCGAACGGAATTCGCAACGGCTGTCCAAAGCAGCAAGAGCTGGGTCTGAAATTGGATTGGTAGCGGGCTGTCGAGAGCCTTCTGGGGCTGTGTAGATGCTAATTGCTCTTGTACAGCTCTAGAAGCCTCAGGCGAAACTTTCGATGATAGATGTACGGGTGTGAATCATGTAGTGGCTTTCCGTGAGAGTTGATGCGATGCTGGGTCTAGGCCTCGTCCTGCAGAGCAGAAGGCCTGTCAGGATGTCGATATGGTCAGCGCTTGCGGCATTGACTTTGCAGCTCTTTGCAACTCCTCCATGTTGGAGCAAGCTGCATAGACGAACCGGTCAGGTCTGACGATAACGAATTTTTTGCCGTGAACCTCATGCTTCATTCGATACGCATCATAGTATCTCGGGGCTGGTCTGTTCGTGCAGAGTCTCACATCTGCAGCAAATTCTGGTCCTGTTGCAATTCGGGCAAGTCGGGCTGTTTTGCCGACTTCCACTTTCGCGTCGGCTGGTAGTTTGGCGGTGAAGTCGTGCACAAAGATCGTGGCTTCGTCTTCCCGCACAAGTCCTTGTGAGAGCTGCGAAAGTCCGGTCAGTGTACTGACTGCAGGGCCAACCTCATCAACGCGATCAACCAAAACCACAACCTGGCAGAGTCCCTCTTTCAATGGTGCAAAAATCAAGTCGTCTGTGAATGCCACTCGGCCTGCATTCTGGGCACCATCAAGACCAGTACAGTAAACCTGCGGGAAGCAGACACCTCCACCATACTGAGACAAAAATGGCATGCCAGACTGGTATTGGTACCGTATCATACCGTCTTTTCGAGGGCCCTTTTCAAGGTCGCGCTTCCAGCCGGGGACAAGCTGTATAGCCCACAGGTACCAGTCGCGCACAAATGCTTTCCAAGGATCGCTCTCTGTAACATATGCACCATTCTGTATTGTGGCTGCCAAAGATCTCTCCAACTGCTGTTTGCGTTCAGCATACCATGCAGCCAAGACTCTGTCGTGGTCGGCGGAGTGCGGATTACAGGACAGTATGGCGAGGCGCCAGGCAAGTGATGAAGCGTCGCGGAAACCGGAAGCAATTCCCTGACCACCGAATGGAGGGAACACATGGGCTGCATCGCCGGCGAGAATCACTCTACCCAACGCCCATTTGTTGCAACTCCGCGCAGAGAAGCAGAATGGCCGAGACCGAAGCGTTCGAATACAGTCTGTAGGGTATTGAACGGGTGAGGACAGCCCGTACCGACTTCCTGGATGAGTGATGTAAGGGTGGATGATCTTGCTCGTGCTTTCTGGCTCGGCCATGGCCATTGGATCCTCTCCTTTACGAACAACAAATTCGAATCTCCAGAGCCGGTCAGCCGGGGGGCCAAATCGACCGCAGACTGCGGGTCTTCGCGGGTTGCATAGAAATCGGAACTCATTGGGAAAGAAAAGATCGAAAACATCTTCGGCAGTGTATCCCAAATTCCAGAGTGGAAAGTCTGGATGTGTCTTACGAGTTGGTAATGAGATATGCCAGTTCAATGCGACCCATGTTTCTTCATACGATGTCCTGTCAAAATCAGTAAATCTCTTCAGCAAGGTTGGTGTTTGAGAGGGTCGACTGACTGCGAGCATTGTTCCATGATGATACCTTTTGGCTCGAGATATTTCTTTCGGGTGTATCCAGTCTTGCCATCAGCGCCAACCATGAACCTTGAGCGCATCTTCCGCAGTGTTCCATCTGCGCTGGTGTATTCGACGTAGACGAAGTCGTTGTCCTCTCTGATCGACACGATCGTTGAACTAACTCTCAAATCGGAGAAGGCGTTCTCCTCAATGGCACCTCTGATGGCTTTCTCCAAAACTGGCTGCTTGTGGCATATGAATCCGACGTGGCCCGTACCGCCTTCTGTCGTGCTATAGTCAATTGACATAAATGGTTTCACGCTCAGGTCGCTGTGAACACCCCCAACGAAATTGAATCTGTCCATGTCTGGGATGATATCAGTAAACATCGTACTTGAGTAATTACTTCAACGTACTCCTTCCGATATCTGTGTATATCTGATCGTACACTCCAATGGCCTGCAACATTCGAATGCCATCTTCGTCTAAAGCGATACCACGAGGGTCTGTGGTGATGTCTGGTTCCCGTTCAAGTACGACATTCGGTACCTTCATTTGACCTAGGAAAGCAGAGAGAAGTGCACCAGTGGGTCCACCGCCGCAAATCAAGATGTCCGTTGTCTCCCATTCTTCGGATGTCCCAGGCATCGTGCGAGCTGTGAAGGGCGAAAGCTGTAGTTCTAGTACGCAAGAAATTCCTCTTTGGCAGATAGAATGCGATGAATGATAAGAAAGAACATGAGCGCTTCTGAGATAGGATCTCCATTTTGATATATGGCGGCCTCCGGCCTACTCGCACTCGGCAGGTCTCAGTGTTGGGAACGATTGGATTTTTTTCGCCTGGCTGGAAATTGTGGAGAAGATTTTGCTCGGGGGAAGGTTCCGTGTGGGACGCAGCACGTGATCAATAGTCCTCCCCACATTGAACTTGGCATTCTACGGATTGCGGGACTGCTTTTTCACTCTCGTACTCCATAAGGGCACCTGTGGGATGGTAGGTGGCGGTCTAAGCGGCGCAAACCTCAACTCCCCACTTGTCGCAAAAGACCGATCCAGGGGCATTGTCTTTTTGCGTCCCATGGAGGGCAGGGCCTCAGTCATCCTTCGCAAGCTCCGTGTGGCTTGATTCTTTTGAGTGAGATCCAAATGGCTCGTCCGATGTTTCATACAAGTACAGAGCTTCATCACTCCGTGAACGCGTCTCCAAGTTGCAGGATTTCAACCGGGTGTCAAAATTGCCTTCCGCGCAACATCCTATCGACATCGAATCCAAAATTGCTTTCTGTCCGTCATACCTTTCCAAACAGGCTTGACTCGCAAGGTCATTCACGTCGTTGAGGCAGAAACGCACGCCGAGATGCTACCACGCACCGAGATCATGGCTGACATCGCCGGCGCCCATTTTGTCCACGCCCACAACGCTCCCAGTGCCACTATCTTGGTTCCGCAGCCTACCGCCGACATCCACGATCCATTGGTAAGATCAGTCATGCAGAATAAATAGGGCCATCTCTGACTATCCACCAGAATTGGAGCCGACTTTGGGATGCGCTTGTGATGATCAACCACAGCTGTTTTGACAAATTCAGGTTGGAGCCGCCATCATTGCCCTGGGCTATGCAAACTTCTTCATCATTCCTTGTGCGAACGTATTCGGACGCCAGCCTGTGACGTTGGCCTGCTGCATAATTGTCCTCGGATCGAACATCTGGCAAGCGACTGCTAAGTCGTACGAATCCTTCCTCGGGACTCGTATAGTCTCAGGATTGGGCTCTGCTGCAAATAAGAGTATCATGATCATTGTCGTGAAGGACCTCCTTTTCCTACACGAACGTGGCTAATGGGTTGGGTTGTATTTGTGAGTGTTATCGTTGCCGATTCGGGAGAGTCAGTCATTGACGTTTTCCAGCTGGTGCTACTTCGTTGGCACCACGATAGGGCCGTTCATCTCTGGCAACGTTGCGGCGCATGTTTCCTGGCGCTGGTTCTTCTAGGCATGCACGATCAGCCAAGCCATTAATCCGATCAGTCTCATCTTCCTCTTCCCCGGAACTCGCAGGTAACAAGGACCGAGCCTGGCATCAACGCCAAGATGTCGAAAACATTGACTCAGGAATTGCAGTCATCTTCCTCTTTCAAGGAAACGTCATCTGCAGAAGGAGCGGCCGTTGTGGACGAGTGCCTTGGACGTGGTCGACCAAGCAGGTCACAGTTCAACGTTTTCCAGGCAATCGACCGCAAGGCAATTGCTACAATCTTCCACCACGTCATAACGTCAATCGAAATATTCTTCTTCCCAATCGTCTTTTTGGCAGCAATGACCATGGGGTGCGGCGGCCAACTCGCTTCTGGATATCAATTTGACTCAATCCCAGGTCTTTTCTGCTCCTCCTTACAACTTCGCTCCTTCAAGTGTTGGCTTTGTAAACTTTGTCCTAGTAGTGGGCGCTATGATCGGACTAGCGGTAGCTGGACTATTTTCAGATTGGCACGTTATTGGCGTTGGCTATCAGAAGAAATGGTCATGGGAAGTGATCATCATCATCAGCTTTGGATTGGTTGGCATGCAGTCTGTGAGCACACTCGTGGTGACTGCAACAGTGGTGAAGAATACTTTCGGAGTAAGTTTCAGACTCTTGATATTGGAAGACGGCCGAGCTAATTCGTCATAATCAGGTTGGTATGACATACTACATCAACGACTGGGCCGTCTGCGACGGTTTAATTACACCCTTATTGCTGATCATGGGCATGGCGGTCGGCTTTGCCATTATCGGGATAGTTCTGCTGGTGATCTTTGAGAAGTCGGCACGAAGACTGACCCGGAACTCTAAAGTTCATGGGTTCTGATACTTCGCACAGCAGCGAAGGCGTACAGAGGCAGGCGCGGAGCAAAAGTAGAGTCCATCTTTAGTAATGCCAGGCATTGCATAGCTGTTTAGTCTGAAATCCTTGACCTTGAACGATCCAAGGAGGTGCAAAATCATCCGTTGGGATTCGCTTCATTATGGATCAACGCTCCCAGGATCGAGCCAAATTTGCGGGCTATCTCCCAGTGTCCAATACGTTGAAGTAGGTCGGTCAAACCGCATAGTGCTCCACTGGCTTCGATCGCTGCGGGCTTCCCAAGCTTGAAACCGTTCGCCTCGAACAGGAGCATTGCCGGGTTGACCTTAAGCAACGCCATCTCAGGGAAGTTGAAAGGGCCGTGCGTCAAAATGTCGTTAGGTCCACCGTCCGGTCCATATCGAGTGTAACAGTACCACGAGACCGCTGCTAGAAACATAGCTCGCGGGACATGGATAGCGGGTTCGAAACCAATAGACAAGGCTTCTAGCTTCTTCTGTATCAGCGAGGCATGGATGATGCATCTTTTCGCCAGAGGGGAAGCCGCCCACTCTACGACAGAGCCCATATCATCTCCATCAAGCACTGGTCCATCTCTCCCAACGGCGCGCTCGAGAAGATCGAAATCGACACATAGAGACATGAAGGTCAAATGCCACAATACTGTGATGCCCAGGTTGTCAGACTCGAACGGTGATACGCTGGCAAGGTACCTTGCATAAAAGGACGTCAATATTTCTTGAAACTTTTCGCTGTGATGCGCGTCGAACTGGCCAGACTGCCGAGTCTCAACGACTTTAGCAGCGACGCCTTCGAGCGCCGCATAGATGGTGAAGCGGCTAGAAATTGGAATAGTCTCAAGGTCGTGGGTACCCGGCGTGCCAGGGTTGGGCGGAGTAGAGTACAAAGGAAGTTCGGATGAGAGCTCATTTGTGTATAGCGCAACCCATTCGCTGGCGGTAGAAGCCGTGAATAGTGCGTCTGATGCAGCAACTGGAAGGTGTTTTGTCCCGTGGCGCAGGAAAGGTTCATGATGGAATATGTCTGCCAATTCAGCGTCGTGAATGTGCAGTCCCAGAGCAATGCGAATAAGTTCTTCTGTTTTGGCCCACTCATGCCACTTTTGATCGAGAGTGCTACTATCCAAGGCGTGGACGTGCGTTGGAGAGTGGCGGGCGGCAAACATGTTCCGTCTTCTGGCCCAGGATATTACAGTTCCATGGAAGGAGTCGACTGTCGCAAGATGGGTGGGATCTCCCGAGAGGAGGCCGAATGTTTGTCCAATGAGGGCCGCTTGGATCATTGGAACCACTTCCGAAGCATCACGTGCTATCAAACGGTCCCACGTTGCAAGCACGGCTTTGTTCAATCTTTCGAATATTTGCACACCTTGGGAAGCAGCATTAACGGAGCCAGTGAATAAGCTCCCCACAGAACAGATGGAAAGCAGGAGCATTGAATTTGTCGCAGACGGACGGAAAGTCGCGGCATGCACAACGGGGAAGACAGGGCTGAAGCGAGCAAAATACAGCCGTACGCATAGGTTGAGGAATTCCGAGGATGGCAGAGAATGTTCAGACGGGCGGACCTGTAGCCTTCGGTGCAGGGCACGGCGGTAGCTCTCGTCCACTTCGACTTGAGCTGGCGGGGTAGGGCTGGCAGCTCTCGAAGCTGGCAAGCTTGGCAAGGGGTCGTTCATACGAGTGAACCAGAGGTGCTTTAAGCTGTTGATGGACTTGTCGCTGGCCGAGCTTCTGCGTGGCGCATTCAAACAACCTGGTGCAAGCTCGGCCATTGTCGCTGCAATAGGAGTATCAAGCATGCCAATGTCGAAGTCATCGTCAATGAGCCAAGACGGGAATTGTGCGTCAAACTCGGAATTCCAAGAAGAAACTGCTTGTGCCGGGCGGAATGTGTCCGAGGGCCGTATCGCTCCGTTCGAGAAAGCGGCTCCAGTGGAGGCGAGAGAGCTGTTCTCCCCAGACTTTGAGAGCAATGAAGCAGATGTTCCAATCGCTTGAGATGATCGATAGCCTGCGCCAGAACTTGGCATGAACGTTTCATCTGCTGGATGGTCGCCATTGACATAAGCTGAGTCAGTAGCGCCTTCATCAGCTACTCCGGCGGTCGCTGGCTTTGAAGAGTCTTTCAAGTGGTCTTTCTGATGGCGCAGTAGAGTGTCGCTTCCGATTCGTCAGCGAGGGTAGGGAAGAAGAGAAAGCAGGACATTGCGTACTGCCGTCCATAGCTCTTGCCGCACACCGAACACTGGAATGGCTTCTCTTTCGTATGAGAGCGCACGTGTCGCTCTAGATGCTCCGTCTTGGTAAAGGTGCGCAAACAGTGTTGGCACTGTCGTCTCTTCCCCACTCCGTTTGCTTGCCTGGTATTAGGCGCCTCACTCATGGCCGGAAACCCCAGCAGCGTGTCGGGGAGGAGGACCCGTAGTAGTTACCAACATACGACGTTCGAATTGTGCACACGGCCTGGACCGACTGCTAAAGGTCAAGGTGCTTGGGGTCTTAGGCGGCGTAACTTTCTGGAATGCGGGGGGATGAAAAGCTGTGGTGGTGGGGGGGAGGGGTGCGCCCGGAAGTTTGGCAGTCTCGTTTTCCGATTCGCCCTATACAAGGGCCCGACTTTCAAGAGTACTAGAAATTTCCGAGAAACGACTGGTGAGGGCATAGTGGACTTACGAATCAGGCACAAGTTGACTCGGACCGGTGATGTGCGCGTTCATCAATTTCAATGGCAAGTCTAGTTCTATTTGGCCTAAAGCCCGGAAAGCACGCAACGTTGCGAGTATACAAAGTCAACCTCAGCGTCCCTTCACCACTTCTCATAATGGACCTTGTTAACCAACGTCCCAATTTCGCTGATATATATCCGAATATCGCCGCCGTCCTCCAAAACAACTCTAGGCTGCCGGAAGAAACCAATGCCAGCTGGAGTCCCTGTCACGAAGATTGTGCCAGCTTCTAGAGTGGTGCCTTGCGATAGATATGCGATTTGCTTTTTGATGTCGAATATCATGTCCCTACAAGAAAGGCCGAATTATCAGCAATGGAAAACTAGCAGACATGCTGCATGCTGTTTGACTCACTTGGTGTTGCCGTCCTGGACCGTTTGGCCATTGTATATCGCCTTGACTGACAGCGTCTGAGGGTCTATGATAACTTTGGGTGAGACGAGAACGGGCCCTATGCAGAGTAAGTAATGGAAAACACTAGGGGAGGCAGTTCAAGACCGACCGACAGGGCAGCTCCCATCAAGGCCTTTCGAAAACGACCACTGAGTAGTGAGCATTTGCAACGTGCGGGCGGAGACGTCGTTCGACGCAGTATAGCCCAATACGTAATCAAGTGCTCTCTCCTCTGGTATATTGCGACCACTCTTGCCAATGACTACGCAAAGTTCGGCTTCGTAGTCGCTGGTGCCGTCTTGGGCGCACTTGGGTATGGGGATCGCCGCTGGATAGGGATCTGCGAGAGCCGTGCGGGGTTTAGTGAAGAGGATTGGAGCTTTGGGAAGGGCCATATTGGCCTCCTGTAGAGAAGTCAACTTCGATCTTTCTGGACCGCCTCCAGCTCTTAGGAGCCCTCACCTTTGCATGGTCCATATAGTTCAGGCCTAGACAGCGGATGTAGTTGCAGTCCTCCATTGACACTGGCGAGAGAATTTGCTTCACAGTCAAAATCTGGTCGGTGACCTCGCCATCGAAGATCGTTCCATTGATCAGGTATGCTTCTATCTTGGTGCCATTGACACTGTCAAGCCCAACATCGCGGCTGGTATCAACTAGCTGGCCGATGTGGGTGCGGCTGTCTTCCACAGCAATAAAGCGGATGAGATGCGTCCAGGCAGGCATGGCAGCTATTGTTGCTTATCTCACGATATTGAATGGAGACTCATAGAAAATGTTTGCTGAAGAGCATGAATTATTGAAAGGAAGCATTTTTGTTTTTGGAGTGCAAACCCCCAAACAACGTCCATTCCGCCATCCGATGTATTGGTCATTCGCCCGAACTGGAGGTGGAGAACAAGAAGACGTCGTCTCCGCATCTGCCATTGTGCTTGTTTTTGCTCCAAGCAGAAATTCAAGCTCGTCCCACATTTTGCCTTGGGGGAGAATCTTCGACTCTTGTCCCACTCCCCACTTGAAGTGGAAAAGCCGGCGGGGGAATGTTGCTCAGGAAGTTCGTCCTCGCCGCACGAAGCTTCGGCAGCTGACTCTGGCCCATATTAATCATTGAGCCGCCTCCCTCTATCGCCGGCACTACGCGTCTGTTGTCCAGCGATAACTCCGAGCCGAACGTCATAAAAGCAAATAGATTCCGCACAGAATTCAAGAGCGTTGTTTGGTAAAAGCCATTCGGGGGGAAATCGTGACTTCAAGTATAGATCTAATTCCTGACCATGGCCGAAAGTTTGATCAGCGCCAAGATGAGCGCTTTGAGTGAATTCGACCCTGACCTCACAGCCGCGAAGACGAATGTAGAGTATCTGGGCTCTTATCAGATCAGTGTCAACGCTAACAAACTCCCAGGGTCACGCCCAACTGAGTCGGGGACCGTCTCCCAACCGAGGCGCCTCTGTTCCAGACTACGTCGCCATCGGCCCGGAAAGCGAGAGTAAGGAGTCGTGGCGTAAGTCGAACAACATCGACAAGAGCAAGCAAGTCAGGATAGTCAAGCTTGCACACATGCGATATCAGCACCCCGACTTGCAAGAAATTACGACGTTCCTCAGAGATTTTGGCATGCACGTGGTCAAGAAGACCGAGACGCAAAGATGGTACGGAGGCTACGGTCCAGACCAATATGTCTACTACGCGCAACAGGGTCCGAAGAAGTTCCTTGGCGGGACGTTTGAGGTCGAAAGCTTTCAGGATCTCGAGAAGGCTATCAAACTCCCGGGTGCAAAATGCATCAGCGATGGAATCGAGGAAATGAAAGACGCTCCTGGTGGCGGCTATATTGCGACTATTCTCGATCCCGAGGGATTTCTAGTCAATTGCATCTATGGACAGGCCCCCGCCGAGCCAAGAGACATGCCAGAGAAGCTTGTGTTCAATGACGAGTCGACGAAGCCGCGAGCGCGGAAGTTTCAACGGTTCGAGCCTGGGCCAGCTGCTGTCCACAAGCTTGGCCACTTCGGGCTCTGCGTGCAAGACTTCGACACCCAAGTAGCCTTTTATACCAGGAATTTCAACTTGCTGCCGAGCGACCTGCTATACGTTCCTTTGGATACCCCGGCCTCTAATGGCGACGGCCCTGCACGCAAGAACGTCGCCATGTTCGCACATGTCGACCGCGGCCAGGATCTCGTCGACCACCACACCATGTTCCTGACTACTGTCGCGCCTGGTGGGAAGCCCCACGTGCACCATTGCAGCTTCGAGGTCCATGATTTCGACACCCAGGCTCTTGGGCATCAGTGGCTAGTGCAGAAGCGGTACAAGTCGGTTTGGGGTGTTGGCCGACATATCCTCGGAAGTCAGATATTCGACTACTGGTGGGATACGACGGGAAATATGGTGGAACATTATGCGGATGGGGACCTGGTTAATGAGGACACGCCGTTGGGGTATGGGCCTGCGGGACACGAGGGACTGGCGGTCTGGGGTCCGGAGGTACCGAAGGAGTTTTTGGATTGATTGATGCATTTCAAATGAAGGCCATGAGACTTTGGTCGCAGGAATAGGTTATATAAGTGATCTTATATCCATACTAGTTCTGTGGTCTCTCCAGCTCCAGAGGCTAGATATTTCGCAGCCTCGTGCTAAAATCGGGTCGGCCCCAAACACGTATGCCACTGCCGAGGAAGATAGTCAGATCGGTTCGTGTCATTGACGCGTTCAAATCGTTCTGGAACTGGTGAACAAAAGTCCATTTTGGAAGTACCCCAATCTGTCGTTATACACGAATGCTTCCGGAGAGCAATCAATGCCGCTAAGGCATTGTAACGGTGTTGCCAGCGGAGAGGTCCCAGGGGTGAATACTATGGGCACTACAGTCTCCTGATCCCGACGCGCGCTTGTCCCTTTAACCGTGATGATCCTACATTCGATACCTTCCTCAATGTTTGGCGCTGAGGATGTTCAAAAGCTTGGCTTCCAGTTTGTTGGGCCGTAGCTTTAGTATTGTCGCTTGAAGTTGGCGTCTCAAGGATTTGCATATTCTCTTTGTCGTCGCCTAGATCAGTTGCGGTAGAGGGCACAGAATTCTCGGCCTTCGCAGACCTTGGGCAATCTTCCTGCCGTACTCTACCATAAGTGTTAAGGCTTCGTGCAGAGATATCAAGCTTTGGAGACTTTTTGAGGGGTTCTGAAGATGGCTCGTTATCCGCAGTTGGCGGCCGGCTAGGAGGTGCCTTCTCCTCTATAGTTGCGCTGTAGTTTTCCACCAGAATATCTGGATCCATAGAATCTGGATCAATTGGCGTTAGAAGCTCTGATAGTGGCCTCTTTCCCAGAACGATCCTCCGGCTACTTTCGTGGTTTAATAGAGCCAGTGATGGTGAGTGAGATGGGTCATTCTCTTTGGCGTCATCGTCTTCCCCGTGGTCATCTGGCACATCTGAAAAGCCGAGTGAGCCTAACAAGGCGTTGTTGTCGTTTTCTCGGCCTGCGTCCTGGGTGTTTGATTCAGCTTGAGTTTTCCTGACGGCCGATGTGGCAATAGACGAAGCTCGAGAAACAGTAGACCGCGCTGCTGCTTCGTAATGTGGTCCCGACCCACGTTCCTCGCCCCTACTTTTCGCCTCCAGGACAGCATTTTTTAAATCAGGGGGTATCGGGGCATGAATTGAAGTCATGAGTCGTGCTTGCTTTGCAAAGGCATCATAGTCGTCTTGCAACAGTGCTCCGGCGGCTGAATTTAAGGCTGAATCGGGATTTGGATATATGAGTAGGCAGGAAATTGTCTGTACAGGATCGTATTAGCCATCGAATCCACACTGCACACGAGTAGGCGTTGAAATACAATCAGAATATCCCGCAGTGTCAACTTCGATTGCCAGTCCTTCTTCAATGTGTCAAGGCAAACCGCTCCCGTTGACTCTTCTACATTTGGATGATATATTCGCGTCTTGAATGTTGCTTTCGGCGGGCTTTTAGGATAGTCGTCTGGCATACTCAAATGTAAACGCCATAGACCCTGCGAATATGCTGTACCTTGGGCGCCGGTAATCAGAATTGTGAGTTGCGTGAGATCATCTGGTAGTGATGAGCTGTCCAAGGTGGGAGGGAAGAGATAGTTGGGAGGTGTGGCGCGACGCAAAGAGGCTTGGTCTGAGGCAAGCCTTCGAAGCGTAGATGAATTCTGGGTTAGATTCAGTATAATTGATCGTGCTAATTGACGGAAAGTTGCGCCACAGTAGACTCACCATTGCGGACGTCAAATAAGGGTGCGAAAACAGTTGCGAGAAGTCCACTAACGTACGGAGAAGATTTGCTAATTGTCAATACTTCTCCTCCAGAATTCGTACACTTTCTGCAGAGGTTGGCGATGACGAAGTTTGTTTGTTTGAGATCGACGTGTTCTCGCGTAACTCACGCTAACCTTAGCGTACGTTTCGAGTGGGAAACTCTCTGCCGAGAAAAGCCCTGGCAATGAGGGGCTGCTGCTACAATGTACAACTAAACAATGGAGAACTTCTAGCACTCGCTAATAGACAAGACCGTAACGCCTATGGAGCAATTCCTTTTTGAAATCGTGATCCTCCCACTGGGCAGCGTGATAGCCTTCCACACGAACTTCGGAGTCCTTCGTGCTACGTTTCCTAGAGGCGCGGCCGTCTTCTGTGGCACAAGCTGCTGCTAATGCTGATCTTGTAACGGAATAGTCGCTTGTCTTGCTGGCCGGCGGCATACATAACTGACGACGCCGCGGCAGACACGAATGTCAATGTGGGGCCCATTGTTGATAATGCTGAAGCAGGCCTGGGGCGCCGAGGAACCTGTTAAGCGATGCATGACCCCCACAGGGAGCGTTTGAGACTACCGGAACTAAACTCCCAAAAGGCCAAGCTACTCAATACATTTTGCTCCTCAATCCATTCTCATCTTTCGTGATTTTGGGCACGTACAGCATTTCTGCACGCTTTGAAATGCTAGTCGTGATAGGGTGCTAGCAATCCTTTCTTTTGACCATGACCAGCGTCCTCGCTCTCTGCTGTCTCTTATCCCGGAGCATGGATAGGTATTGGCCGGTTTACTGGATGGGCGATCGGGTTAATGCATATTTTCTTACTCACACATAAGAACGCTGACGTGCGAGTCTGGCAAGCTACAAGGTCTTTGGCGCCCCATATCTCTCGTACGAAGAGGCACTGCAACATTTCGGGAGGGAGAGAGTCGGGAATGACGGGGCCTCAAGAACCGCGAGATATTACATGAGTGAGCAGGGCGCGAAGATGACTGAGCTGCTTGACGTTACCGGGTGTGCCTTAACTAGACCTGGGTGACACCGTGACTGGCTAACACTTCCGGACCGGAATGATTCTCGGAACCGAGAGCAGAAAAAGGAAAGTGCCGCGAGAGTTTAGAGGACGAAGATTGGTTGTCATGCAGCTGAATCAGCCGGCAGTAGCTAGATTATTGGCGTAAAGAAAGTTTGTAGGCTAGTGGAAGATTGCTGGGACAAAGTCCACTTCAAATGTGCCGCGCGTTTTCCATAGATCACGGACTTCACCTCATCCCTTCTAGCATCATAGAGAGCACTTCTCTCAATACGTTCTGATTTCCTACGAATTGTGGCGTGTTCTGTGGAAACTTCCAACCGACGCAGGGTCCTGTTAGAGCCGCGGGTACGGACAAGCTCCACTAAAGTTTTGGAGACGTCCCCAGCCGGGGAAATCTTGGTGATTCAGTGCCGGTGCCTGCCCCAAGTGAGGGCCAAAAGCTCATTAGCAGACACTCGCTCGACTCTTCTGGTTTAGAAAACCATCTTTCCATCATCCTCAGCCAAAGTCATCGCTTTGCTGGTATCCTCTATCACTTGCGAGGTTCGCATTGGAGCACCCTTAGCCGCATTCGCCGCGATGTCGGCGCCAGAAAGCACAGAACCGTTTCCCGCACTCTCTCCTGTTCCTACGGCCGCAAATGAACAACCAAATGCCCAACCCGGAGATGCAGGACAAGAGCATGTCGGTCGCTCTCGTCGCTCTTCCACCGCTTCGAGTATAGGCAGACGTTCACGTCAAGCTTCCTTGTACGCACGTCGAGCATCCGCGAGTGTCGGGTCCGCATTCCTGACTTCCAATCCACCCCTTGGCATGTGGCAAGCAACCGGCGAAGTCGCCTCACAGATTCCAACTCTACCTGACATAAAGAGTGGAAGCTTTGGACAAGAGGGATGGAATCATGAAGGGCAAATGGAAAGGCGAGGCACAAACCCGCACGAGATTCACAGAAAGCGCCTCGCAAGGACCAGTTCTGCCACGACCAGAACAAGGAGAAGCAGTTCAAGAGCAACGGGAACGCCTGGCACAATCTCCGAGGAAGTTCAGTACTTTCCCGCCGTGGAGAGTCAGGAAAATAGGAAGGAGACAAAGCGGGTACCTACCACGATCAAGGAAGCACCAGCAACGGAAGATGGACAGCTGGGAGTGGAAGGGGAAAGACCGTGAGCATGCATTGTTCCCAAATCGCTGTCAAATCTTTAGACTAACACCTTAATTATAGGAAGCCTTACGACATTACAGATAACGTTCCATCCTCCTCAAACTCCGACCGTGAACAATGGGTGGTAGGCCCTGATGAGACAGGCACATATCCCAACGGCTACCGCTTCCCCAAAAAGCACACCTGGACCCAAGCAACAGTGATCGGCCTAAAAGCATTCTGGAGATTTACATTGACTCCCTTCGGCTTCCTCATTACCCTATACGGTCTCAATGTCGTCGCCTGGGGCGCCATGATCTTCTTTGTCCTCCTCAACGCAGCCCCAGCCATGTGCCACCCAAGCTGCGACGCCATCAACAGCGCCCGGAAAAAGTGGATCGAATATGACTCCCAAATCCTCAATGGCCTCTTCTGCGTTACGGGCTTCGGACTTATCCCCTGGCGCTTCCGCGATTTCTACTTCCTCATGCGCTGGCGACTCCGCGGTGAAAAGCTCTACTTCCGCAAGCTTGCCGGCGTCCACCGTGGTTGGTTCCGACTCCCCGGATCAGAAAACCTTGCGGATGACATCGGTCCACCACCCGTCTACAACAAGAAGAACCCCATGACTGAAGAATCGCCTCCGCCGTACTCTGAGGAAGAAATCGCCGCCATGGAAGCCAATCCCGCTATCCCCATCCCCGTCACCTCGATGCCACCCGCGCCTCTGACTGGCGTCCGCGCCAAACCCACAAAACCCTACAAACTCGATATCGTTGTGTGGATGTATCTTTGGAACACAATCTTTCAAGGCGCCCTCGCTGGCTGCATGTGGGGCCTTAACCGCTACAACCGCCCCAGTGCCACGACTGGCATATTCATCACCCTTGGCTGCATCGTCGCCATCATTGCTGGCATTGTCGTCTTCATCGAGGGCAAGAAGATAAAAGCTGTAGAGGGTATTCCAGTGCATGAATATGATGTGTTTGAGAGTGTAGAAGAGCGGATGGAAAACCAGGAGAAGGAGGCAAAGAAACATAAAAAGGATAAAAAGGCCAAGAAGGACAAGAAGCATGCAGATACGATTGAGGTAAAGGACGCATCGACGGAGACGGGGGAGCCGAATGATGGGTTGAGGCCCACCCTGACAAGGACGCATACCCGGACGGAAAAAGTTAAGGGAAAGCATTGGTATGAGAGGCATTGATGTTGGGCACATTTGCCCTTCATAATGATAGGCTGGGGTTGGATTTGCTGGAACTTTGCATCCAATAGCAACGAGCTTCTGTGATATAGCCATTGAATGAGAAGCTTGGATCCTGACCGTTTGCATCCTCTTTCAAACCGGACGAGGACTGGCACCAGTGTACAGCCTGCTCTATCCGGCCTTTTTGGCGGGCCTTGCATACGAGATACCGGTTAAGGCGCTTATCTCTGGTGATATAGAGATCTAGTTTACGATGGTGAAATAGGGAACCAGTCTACAGTCGAGCGGACCACGTGCCGCACTTGGTCGTCCGGCATTTGATTTTAATGTGCTGCTTCTTGTAGTCCATGCATGGTATATGCGAATTAGCTTGTCAAAGTGTCTGATGAAGCACAGTCGCAACAAAAGATACACTATTCGAAGGATGTTTGCTGATACAATCCATCCTACGCTCTACCTGGTGCCGCTGCAAGGCCCGTCTATCTTATTCCCTGGTCGTGTCTGATAAGTGGTGGACGCAATATAGCTTGGTGTGCTCTTCAAGGTGACTGACAAGCCCTCTTAGTGTTCACTTGCGTGGTTGATGTCGTAGGGTTGTCCAAGTGCACATCTCCTCACTGGAGTCCTTTGTACACGCTGCCTAGTTAGTGGCTTATAGACGGTTGATAATATGCCCACAGTATCTTTCATATCCGAAGCAGACGCGAACAGGAGTGCTCAGAGGACAGATGCCTCCTTCCTCAGTTCTGCCTAGGTTTTACGTCGCCTTCCTGCATAATGTAATATACAATCGTCCCGTCCCCACCCTTCCCCTGATGACTCAGCATCGCTAGTAACAGCCGTTTGGCGTCCTGGTGACTGTGTGCATCTACGCCCTGGAGCGGAGCCCTGGCAGGCAGGGTGTCAAAGACGGCGCAGAAACGCTTCAGCGTCCATTTCTCACCAATGTTCAGAGGCAGTACCCATTCGCGCTGAGCAGGGATATCAGCATCGGTGAGACTGTGTGCGAGGAGGTGTGCTTGAAAGTCGGGATGTGTGTAGATGGGTCGAGGTGGGACACCGGAGAGGAGGGGGACTGGTGGAGGATGGAGGGGATCCAGGGGAATTGAATGTGATAGAGGGTCGACTGTATCGTTTTGGTTGAGGCTGGCGAGGGCGTTGCTGTTGAAGGGTGGGGATTGTGAAGGGTGCATATGGAGCTCTGTCCAGTTGTGTTGGTATCTGAGGTTGTGGAGAACTTCGAGCGGGAGGGCAATGGTGGGGAGTTTGGTAGAGGCTGAGTCTATGAGCGTAGTGAGAGGGGATGGAGCTGGCAGAGACGAGTACTGTGCTGTTGAAGTCATTGCCATTGTGAAGGCAGCTCCGGTGTCAATCAAGGATCTTCGGTCTGAGAAGAAGCAGACTGCGAGTCACAATTGCTGCGATCTCAATGACGAAGCTTTTCAAGGTTAGAGTTGCAGCTTGGACCCCCCCTGTAAACTTTGCTTCGTCAGCCCTACGCAGTTTCAGGAGCGCGCGGGAACCGAATATGAGACGTAGCATCTTCTTTCGCTTTACTCATCTCCTTTCCTTATATGTTCTCGTTTCGTTGCCAAAACGCTCTTTCTTTCTTCTTTTGTTACTCCTTGTACTATTGCGGTTCATGACTCCCCAAAAACCTGGACCATAAAATACACCCGCGACGCGCGCAAAATGGCCCGCCGCAAGCAATTGAACCCCATGCAGAGGATTCCATCTGGGGAGGTCATGCAAAGTCCCTACGAGTTCCAAGCTGTTTTACAGAAACCGGTGAATGGCCATGTGCACCAGCCGAGCGCAAAAACCCAGAGACCGCCTCCCAAGTCTTCTGCTACCGCAAGATCAACCGCTTCAGAAGCTGGTTATATACATCTCATCGTCTGCGTTGCTGGCATCTATGCGTCTTTGTGAGTTTCTACAACAAGATGAACGCTAGGCGACTAACCCTACTGCGATAGTCTTTCCTGGGCACTCCTCCAAGAACGTATAACGACTACCCCTTACATACCCATCTCGAACTCCTTGACAGCCGCACCGAGCACAGAATACTTCCGCTTTCCAGTCGTCCTAAACACCATCCAATCGCTCTTTGCATCTCTCACCGGCAGCATCTACCTCTTCTCGTCATCCAAACCATCTTCCGGCCGAATCTCCATATTCCCAACCAACGCAATAATCGCCCCTTTACTCCTAATCAGCATAACATCCTCCCTTGCCTCACCTTTCGGCTATGCCTCTCTAGCCCACGTTGATTACCTCACCTTCGTCCTCGCGAAGTCATGCAAGCTCCTTCCCGTGATGTTCCTCCACATCACCCTTTTCCAGCGACGATACCCCCTCTCAAAATACGTTATCATCCTTGCAGTCACTGCTGGTGTCGCCATTTTCACAGTTTACCACCCGCCGTCTAGCTCAAAATCAAAGGCCAAAGCAAAGCCTAGCGGCAACTCCACATATGGCCTGATTCTCCTGGGCATCAACCTCCTCTTTGACGGCCTCACAAATACAGTCCAAGACCACATCTTCACCACTCCTGCTCGGTACGGCAAGTTCTCTGGTCCGCAAATGATGGTGGCAACAAATATCATCGCTACATTCCTTACCTCCGCCTATCTCCTTTTGACCCCTATGATCCCTCCGTCGCTACTACCCACCATGGCGCAGTCGAGCGGACACGAGCTATCCTCCGCGATCAGCTTCCTCCAACGCCATCCCAGGGTCCTCTATGACGTCCTTGGCTTTGCAGCCTGCGGCGCCGTAGGCCAATTGTTCATCTTCGCAACCTTGGAGCGTTTCTCGAGTCTACTTCTTGTTACAGTGACGGTGACGCGGAAGATGCTCACTATGCTGCTGAGCGTGGTCTGGTTCGGTAAGAGGCTGACAGGTGGGCAGTGGCTGGGTGTAGGGCTGGTATTTGGTGGAGTCGGCGCAGAGGGATGGATACAGCACAGGGACAAGAAAAAGAAGCTTGACCAAAAGATGAAGAATGGGTAGGCCCAGCATAAATCTGTATACTAAATTTTGCGCTTTAAAGCTAGAACTAGAAATAGAGATTGAAAGTGCTAGAGCCGAAAGGCGTGTCCGGAACCAAAAGTCGATGCCCGCGGTCAAAATAACCCCCATCTTTCCTTCCATTTTCGGTCGAGAACTCACTGAGGCGTAGTAGTGGTGGTAGGTATGGTTAGGAGCATGCGCGTGGATATGGGCCGGGACACGGGCTGTAGGTGTTTCTCGAGGAGGTGCGAATATGTAGGCGGGAGTAGCTGTGGCTGGAATTGCTGCTCCAAGGTTGTATTCGGTGGAGTGGGTGGAGCAACTGCAGGAGGAACCGGTCTCGTCGTGCACAGTTGTAGTAGAGGTTCATTGCCTGGGAATCGATCAAAAACAATAACGCCAGTAACGACCATGGCGAGCGTTTGTAAAGGTAGGAAGTAGGGATTGAAAAATGGGGGGTGTAGAAGTAAGGAAGAAGAAAAGGAAGTGGAGGTGGAGGTAGAAGTGGAAGAGAGCTAATCGCAAGCAAGGACGTCAGTATATAAAGGGGATCTAGCTCCAGTATTCAACACAAGTATTCAATGATAGTGGGTTGGGAAGCAGATCCACCAGAACTCTCCTGTTTCCTTCACAGCTAGCGAGATCAGAATCCGGTCATCCGACGCTCGAGCCAGCGAGCTGGCACATAGAGCACGACTGTGACAGCAAGCGCCAGCTCCCATGAGATGTCGGTGCCGTACGGTGCATTTCCGACGGCCAGCGCAATTGGCCCGACCCACCAGACCTGCGACATACACAAGATCGCAATCGTAGTACCGATGCAGAAGACGACAAATGCGGCGATGCCGTAGGGCAGCTTCTTCGGATTGTCCCATGCGGTAACGTCGTAGGCGTAGCCGCGTCGGAAGCAAATATGCTCGAGGAACACGATAGCGAGGAATGGAGTGAGCCAGTAGGCGATTACATTCAAGAAGTCTTCCATGACTTCTTGCAGGTGGTTGCGGCCTGCAATTGCGGCAGCCTTTTTATACACGAGGGTCAGTCAATGTGGGTGGAAAGGAGCTCCGAGTTATAACTGTCTCGGTAGGACATGCCTTGGAAAAAACTTGGAGCAAAGGGACTTTCTTACCAAGAATGCAATGCCACCAATGGCCGACCATATAAGGCGAGGCACTTTTATCAGGTAGTTGCTGACGATTTGAAAATTGAGACCAAGAGAGTATATGTTCGTGATGACGACAGCCACGACCGAGAAGGACAAAATAGCCTCGATGAATTTGCCGAAGTTTCTTACGCCAGTTCCGTAGCCCTCAAAGATCTGGCCAGTCAATCCTCCCACTCCGCGCGCATTGTAGGCGGCCGTAAAAGCATCACTGCCATTGATGGTGGTCATGAGAGCCGCACCCAGGAGTTCGATCAGAAATTGCGAAAAGAATAAGCCAGACCAGGTCCAGATGAACACTTTCCATGGTTTTGTCGTCTCGCGTATGTATACTGCATAGTCTAGAGGGGGGTAAGATAAAGGTAAGCAAATCGCCGTTTCACTTTGAAGAAAAGGCGAGGATCACGCACCAGCAGCAATGGTAGACCACGAGATCTGAAAACCGATGATGGTGGTGCCGAAACTCAAGACACTGGAAACCTCGGCGGCTCCAGTACCCATGGGAACATAGACAAAATGCTTGGCGCCAAAGCCCGCGACGATGCAGAAGCAAACTAGCATGACTATCCACGAGTAGCGTTCGTACTTGTGCACCAACTCGTAGCCGAAGGCACCGACAATGAGCGCCACCAGCCCGAGGATCAGGACTGCCACGGATTCTGGTAGATGCCCGCCGCCAACGTCGTACAAGATATTCGCGCCGGCAATGGTATTGACCATGGCCCATCCAATGCTGATGGTAATGTTGAGGATTGCCATGAGTTTCGCGGGCCACCAGCCTGCACCGGGTCAGCCGAATTATGACTCGAGTCAATCACAGCTTGCTCTGTGACGTCCAAGATGTATAACGTACCGAAAGAGAACCGCTGAACGGTCATGGTTCGAAGGCCCAGCTTAGGTCCGAGCGTAGCCATGAGTGCCGGAGGAGTTGCGCCGAGAATATTGAAGAAGAGAAGACAAAGGAATGAATCCCACCAACCCAAATAGAAAAGGCCAGGACCTAGTGTGCCAAAGGCCAAAGTCGCAGTGCCGACATTTGCGCTCGACCAAAGGGTGAAAAGACTAAAGGGATGTTGGTTTGTTCGCAGCTCTTCTGGCACGCGCTCGATGCCTCGTTCCTCTGCTCCAATTTTATTGATCCAGGCACGGGTCTTGAGGCCCAATCTGGCGACTTTTGAGGGTGTAGCAAACTCTCCAGAGCCGTCTGGGGAGTCTGTCACGGCGATTCCGTAGACTTCTTTTGCAAGAGGGTCGTGGTCGACAACATTGCCGTTGCCCTTCTCGAGCATGCCATGGTCTGCCATTGGGGGCTGTTTGTTCTAGCGATGATTCTCACTGGTGGCCAGTGCAGTTAGAAAAGAGTGTGGGAGAGCTCGCGGCTACCGCGAGCATATTAAGCAACACATCATGCAGTTGTTTGCGTTGGCCGAGGCCAGAATAGCCGGGCCATGGCCCATGCTGCTGGCGAAGCTCGAGTCAGCTTATCAGTTACAAGCACTAGCGCACCACATCCCTGTCTTAACGCGAGCGGGGATGGGAGTTTCCACGCCCCGATAGGGCTCCTCCGAGCCAGCAGACTCTTCAAGGAAAGCTTGAACACCTTCTATCCAGGGAATAGAAGAACCAACCGGGAAGATATCCTTGACATAACTGCTTGATCGTTATCTTTTCTACACCGAGAACAACGTTTATCACGCTCTGGCGCTAGAGTCGGCCAAGACACTGAACGGCAGATGGCGTTGATGGAATTGCGGCAGCTTGGCCTTTTTTCGACGCGGCCCTTGAATCTCCCTACTCTATTATTGTTGCTATTTGATGGATGGCCCGTCCCACGCATGCCCGTGTAGAGTAGAAATGTTGCGGAGGGCCTCGCTAGCACTGGCTTCCGTGCGGCCGCGGAAGCCTATGATCCACTCGGCCCTGCAAGTCCAATCATTCGATTCCTCAACCCATGTCGTCGATTTCATTGGATGACTATTGCCGAGGGCGCTATGTCCTTTTTGGTGGAGTTTACGGCAGTTGTTGTCGAGGCCCACTCGACTACCCCAGAGACACGAGGTGTCTAGCTCGCCCCCTAGCCCGTATAGGCATTTCCATTGGGAGCAATTAGGGGTGAGTGGAGCGCTTACTCCCCACCACTTCTCTGCTGTCACCTTGACCGCGGCTCGGGAAGATTCCGAGAGAAGAAGCATTAAGCCCTAATTTGCCCTTTTGTAACATTTGCGTACCTTCCAGAATATCCACGCGAATTTCACAGTCTGGTCTTCCGGCTATTACGCCAGCTCTAAAATGCCGAGGCTAAGCAGTCAAAAGGAGGAGGGACTGCACGCGGCCCCGTTTCTTCTTGTTGGTGTGTAAAGAACTTATAAACTTGGTCGGTAGGACTTCTTGACAAGCCTGGTGTCACCTCTTCGCGGATTTCTGACTCGTTTTGTCAGCTTTTCACCAGATCTGCTTGGGACGACCACGAGTGTACGCACGAACGAACCTAGACCTTGATCATGAACTCTAACATTAACTCCTACCGTCTCGCTACTGCTCTCCTCCTGGTTTTCTGTGCGTCGCACACAATTGGAGGGCTATTTTCACCTTACGATTATGGCCCGCCCGGCAACAACGTGCTCGCTTCGATGAAGCAAGTTCACTTCGAATTCTTCGGCAGTGATTGCAGCTTCTACGGCTTCCATATGGGCTTCGGTCTCATGGTCAGTGTGTTTTTGGCTGTCAGTGCGGCAATCACTTGGACATTGGGCAACCCGCGTGCGAGGGCGAATCCAGTAGTAGTGCGAGAGATGAGACCAATCGCCTTGGCACTATCGGTGGCATATGCGGGTGTGGCGCTGCTTTCCTGGAAATATTTCTTCATTGGGCCCTTCGGGCTCTCCACCGCTATCACTCTCTTGATAGGCCAAGGATTTCTGAAATCCGGCCTTTCTCAGTGACTGCGGTTGGAGTCCCTGCCAGAACCTTTAAGGGGACGGCAGACCCCGCTAGGCTCTGACCAGCAACCGAGGCCATGTCGGCAGGCGCTCTGGCTTGACTGGCTGTCCATGTGCTACTCGATTTTCTACAACTGCTCCAAGTCGAAATGCTCGAGGAGCGGGAGGCAGTCACGGTGGTCGACAGGATGTGGCTTGTAACACTCCGCACGAATCCTAGCTCCAACAACAGAGTGAGCCGTGTGCGGTCTACTCGTGCCCCTGTAGACGTGATAATGGACCTTGAGTTAACTCTTACTCTCCGCAAATGGACCCGCCGTGCAATGTCGATTGATATTTACCCCACTAGAGAGCATGTCTTCACGGCCTTGGTGGAAGTACTCCTGGCTCCCGACACGAATTGTGACTTCGTCAAGACGCTGGATCTTTCGAAGAAACGGGTCTCCATTATCATGGAGCAGGATTCATGCTGCAGTGATCACGTCGTAGCTACATCCGCAACGTAGGGGTACCGGCCTATCAATCAGTTGAGACGAAGTCCCCAGTGCACGATGGACCACCTAGACCGCCACGCGATGTTAGACGTTCATTGCGTTATCGGCGCGCTTGCATCGGAGACCGAACTTGTATTGACTGAAGGTGGCTACCTGGGCAAGAGCACGGAACCAGTCACAGCTGGTGACATCGTCGTTCTTCTAGTTGACATGGACCTCCCGATGCTACTCAGGCCCATTCCTTCAGGATATACGCTAGTTGGACCAACCTATATTCATGGTATGATGTTTGGAGAAAGATGGTATTTTGATGAAACCGAGATGGAGGGATATGCCTTATCTTAGGCCTACTCAAACACTAAGACAAGAGCAGTGCGGTGGATTGGCCGAGGGCTTGTATATTAGCGTGGTGCTGGCCACCGCAGCACTTCTTTCTTCTTTTGTGCTCACTTCCGCTCTGAGTTTGTTCGATGAGAAGGATGACTTGGCGGCAATCCGATCGAGTGTCTCGTCAATCTCATCCAGAGTCACGCCCGGACCAGGGCTGAAGTCAGGGTCTGTTGCGGACATAACGCGCTCCACCGATGAAGCAAAGTCGGTGCCATCTCGGCCTCTCCGGCTTTGTAGCCCCTTTAAACGAGCTGTACCGAGACCGAGCGCCTGCTTGATGATCGGTTCCAGGCGTCTTTCTTGGAGCTCGAAGACACGATCGGCCCTACGCTCAAGAAAGAGGTAGGACAAGAAGGCCGCGGCTTTCTAGGCCCTGTCGTGGAGTGATCGGATCGTGATCATTGAACCAGGGATGGCCGCTTTAGGCGCGAAGCGCACAGAGCTTCTGCTGGGTTAACCGATCACAACAAGCGAACATGCGGGTAGCTTCAAGCATGCCACAGCCAATAGGATGTGCCACATAGCACTCTTTATGTGGGGCAACAGCATTTTAGGAAGATAGGGCAACCTTCGCAGCTAGTCCCGCGATGTTCCTCACGACAACATGCACCTGCTGGTATGTACTGAGCGGGTCGAGGCCAATATGCTTTCAGATAGCGAGCTGTAAGGAGGCAATGTCAAGCTTATATCCTCCTCAGTCGCAACCTAGACATTGCTATCAAAGACCGCGTTTTATGTCTTTTTAGAGTACAGAACATTTGTCCGTTTCGAATTGCCCAGCGCTGCTTCTGGCTGAACGGCATGGCTTCGATCTGCTTTTGAGGTCGTTCACATCAACAGTCTAATGTTTCTTAACCATTCTTCGCTGGCGGTCTAGCTCGCCGTGGAATATCGTTAGTATATTGACTCATCATTGAGCAGACAGTAAAGTAAGAGTTCTTACCGCAGCCGTTCAGTCCGCAGAAATTCGATCAAATCTTCCACATCCTCCAGTTCGAGATGTATTCAAAGCACGATAACCTACGAAGAGAGTAGCTCCCGCTTATCGCTTGTGGCTTGTGGCTTATGGCTTACAGTTCTCAGCTCTGAGGCAGGGTAACCCCGCTCCATTAGTGTCCCTTCATTTCTCAGTTCAGACGGCGCTCGGTTTCTTCGTCTTCTTCAAAAACTCACATCAACACCCATCATGACCGATCCTTTGTCAGTAGCAGCAAGCATCGCCGGCCTCGCCAGCTTGGCCTTAGAACTGACTAAAGGGGCTTACGGCTGCTACAACTATTACAAGTCTGTGAAGGATGCAAAAGGGCAGATCCAGGAGGTGATTAACCAGTTGAACTGCCTACGCGCCCAGCTCCAAGATCTCGAAGGAATTGTTGCCCGCGCATCTCAGCCGCTGTCCTCAACACAACGGATCCTTAGCACTGTCGAACAATGCTCAAGAGACATCGAAAACTTCTGCAAACTCCTGGATCCTGACTTTAGTGGGCTGTCTGGAACGCTTCGACAGCTGAAATGGCCGACAAAACGGGAGATGGTGTCCGCTTTTGTTGCCAAAATTCAGATTTATCAGAAAAATTTCGAGTCAGCAAAGTTGAGCGACGCACTTCGACTAACAGACGAGACCGTCTCCCTTGGAAAGCAGACTGTCCAACTTCTGGAGCTCGAGAGACAACGCACCACAAAAGCAGAGCAGGAGCAGCTGTGGAGCCGCTTCCTACAATGGCTCTCTCCCCTGGATCTCAATGAACTAGAGACACTTCAGGAGGACATTTATATGTCCAGACGAGCAAAACATTCCAGTACTTGGATCTTGAACGAATACTACTATGAATGCTGGTATTATGGCAAGAATGGACACCTTTGGTGTTACGGCGACCCAGGCGTTGGCAAGACTATTATCTGGTAAGCGCCGTTTACTTTGAAGGAGATTTTTGGTTAAGCTAATACTACAACAGCTCGGTGATCATAAATCACTGCAAGAAGCGAGAAAGGCAGCTCAAAATGCACCTTGCCTACTTCTACTGTAACTTTCAAGCCGAACGACTACAAACGACAGATTATGTCGTCGGTTCTTTGCTGAAGCAGCTCGTGTCGAAGAGCTACAGTTATGAAACGCTACCTCATCCGGTTCGGAATATCTATGAGCGCCACAGGACACAGCAAATTTCACTGCAACTCTTGAAGCCTTTGATGAAATCAGTGTGCGCTTCTCTCGAGAAGGTGCATATCGTCATCGATGGTTTGGATGAGCTCTCTTCGGTTACACAGGCAGACATTATTACTTCATTTGGTCTTTCTGCCGGTGGTAACGGTGATTATGAAACCAATGTCCTTCTGTGCAGCAGACCGCACCTTCGACAAGTTGTGATCTCGCGCGAGCTGAAAATCAATCCGCGAGATACGGACATGCGCAGCCTTGTCAAGCGAAGGATGAGCACAGATCCTAACATTCAAAGGATCATTGACGGCGACAGGCCCTGGGGTGGGCGAATTGCTGCGGAGATCCGTCGCCGGTCTGGCGGACTGTAAGAAATCCCCTGGTTGAAATGAGAATAGTTATGGAGCACTGATGAATTATAGCCCTCTATTAGCACAGCTACATTTAAGTGGTATTGCTGAAGTATCTACCAAAGCGGACGCGCTGGACCGAGTGTGTGCTTTAAAGGTGAATGTGCTCGACCAGTATGATCAAAATCTCGCGAGGATCAAAGCGAACCCTGCATTTGCGAACCTTGCTTTTCGCGCCTTCACCTGGCTCTTGGCCGCTCATCGACCATTGTCCACGAATGAACTGTGCGAGGCTCTGGGAATAGGTTTGCATGATGAATCATTTAGGCCAGATAGAGCACCAAACCTCGCCTCTGTTCTGGAATCCTGTCTGGGACTGGTGAAAGTCAACAAACCTCTGAACACGGTCGAGTTCTGCCATTTCTCAGTCAAAGAGCACCTCATTAGACGCAACCATGCCGAAGAGATAGCAATTGTGGATGTCCCTCTGAGCTGCCTCAGGTATCTCCGCTTCGCAGACTTCTCATCGCTGTGTTCGGATGGGCAGAGTCTACAGAAACGCCAAGATCGGTACCCGTTGGCCTCTTATCTCTCCGAACACTGGGCATCCCATATCCGCGGAGAACGGGAGAACGAGCTCGGCGCTCAAGTTGGTGCTTTCTTGGGAAGCATCAATGTAATCTCATCGCTACAGCTGCTTCCTGATGTTCTTCGAAATGCCCGCCTCATTGGCACCGTCGCAGATATGCACATGGACTATCCTCCATCGAAGCAGATGGCGCTGTACCTATGCACCTATTTCTCGCTTGCCACCGTCCTAGATACGGTCTTCGATAAAGAGGTATCGGCAGATTTCTGTGTTCCCTGGGGCCAGCATTATTCAGCCGCACATGTCGCTGTGTGCTACGGGGATGTGGATTTGCTGCAGAAAATCCTTACCCACACCAACGGCAAAGATGTTCGGGATCGATGGAGACTCACCCCGCTGCATTTGGCTGTCCGGCTACAGTCAACAGAAGAAGCTACATTAGTTCGTACTCTTCTAAGCAACGCAGCTGATCTCGAGTCTGTGGATCAAGATGGTGACACAGCTCTCCATCTTGCCGTAAGCTATGCAACTACGAACTCCATTGAACTGCTGCTAAAAGCGGGAGCAAATTTCAATGTTCAGAACAAGCGTGGGAAGACGCCACTTCACCATGCTATCGAGCGTGACTCTTTGCTCGTCACCGAGGTGCTTCTCAATTATCACGCCAACCCTACCGTACTTGATACTGATGGTAAAAGCCCTTTAGGCCTGGCTCTCGAAAGGGCACAAGTAGCGTTTATAAGTGTTTTAACGGCAGCTAGAGACAAGGAAGGTCATAACTACGACTTCGAATTGGTGGAGAAAGCAGCTGCTGAGGGATTCATGAACTTGAAGGATGACGAAGTCCAGGCGGAGAAAGAGAAACAAGAGCGACTTGAGCGCGAGCGAGAGGAAAATGAACGAAGGCTGCGAACTCGGTATTGTGGAGCGACGATTATAGAGCTATTGTGGGCGGCAGAAAAGGGAGAAGTTGACGGACTGCAACGTCTTATCAATGGCGGTGCAGATGTCAACAAGCAGGATCCAGTCACGGGGAAGACAGCGCTCCATCATGCAATCCAGAACAGACGAAACCATTCAGTCTTTTGGCTTGCAGACGCAGGAGCCGATGTGTGCATCCAGGACAAGAATGGGAAGACTCCATTGGACTTTATTCAGGGCTATCGAGATATCGAATGGCAGCTCTTCCATGGCGGTGCCATTGCTACGAGACCACCAGACCCAGTAATTGCATCTGTTACCGCTAAGGAGCCTTGGGGTTTGTTATCCCAACGCGATAAATCGACAAGCCGGCTGTATCGTGGTCGACGTTATGTCAAACCTGTGGAACCAGACGAGTTGTCAGACTCCAAGAGGGATAGACATTGCCGAAGGGAGGAGAGCTGGGCAGGCCCAATCGCGTATCCAATGCTTCCTTATAGGGGATGGAGCCAAGAAGAGGGTGCCAGACGCAGAGAGAATGAACCGTAAAGCGCGTTTTCGTGATTAACAACTTGATGGATTAAGAGAGAGAGAGTGCTTCAGTGCTCTGCCCGCACCTTTCTGGAATTGTCTGTCTGTCTGAACGTGTAGGTTGCTGTCTGCTTGCTCTCTGCAACGCATATCCCTTGTTGTTGCTATCTACATCTGCTGCTTTTGCCCTTTCAATGCCTTGATGTCAAGCAGCTCATACGAATTAGGCTTGGCTTGCGTCGCGCCAGGACAGCAAGGATGAGTAGCAAAATAGCAGGAGAGCATGTTGACCAAGGGTTTAGAGAGTCGAGAGTACCCGTAATGGAGGAGCCAGAAAGAGACCTCCCGAGGACCGAAAGTGGACCCAGCGCAAGTCACATGAATATCATGGGTTGTTAGGGCGGAGAGCGGCTGCTTCGGCTTGAGTGGGGGAAAGCTACACGAAACATGGGCAAAGCCTTCCATTTTTGTGGCCCGTTCGCAGGTACTCGGATTCTGCGTTTCCGTAGCCATCCCGAATGCCATCGTTAGCACCACTGGCGGGCCAATGTCGGCTTCTCCACACCTTCGAGGATGTAAAGGAGATGAGAAGCCTTGCAAGTTCATGAAAATCCCCTCCTCTACACTTCTCCATAGCCATATCTTCAGGATAACTATATCTCAAGCCCCCCCCCCCCCCAAAAGCGGGCTAATACCACATCAATTCACAGCTGCGTGGATCAACGGCTCCAGAGGCTTCTTCCTCTTCCTCTTCACCACCTCAGCATTCACACCGCATGTGTATCGCGACCAGTATGCGTCAATCGACCCCGACTCCGCGGGTTCTCTCCCAAGCTCGCAAGGTCATCGTGATCGTGAGGGCGAGCGCGGGTATCGGAGCGCATGGTTTCGCTCCAGCGTTTGCAAAAGCGGGACCGACTTGTAGGTGGCATTGATGCATGCCTGGCGAAAGACAACGCTAAGTTTCTTCTCCGGGAGATCCACATTAGCAAATTGGTCCATGGTTGGTCCAATAAACGGGAAAGATGAGTAGAGTGCGGGAAATCGACTTGAAGGTTGTCTATGAGGGGAAGTTTGGGCTCGATCAACTCGCTTGATTAGAAGTGAAATCACCCATCACCTTGTCCGCCATAGATTCTAGACAGAAAAAAGGGAGGGGGAAGGGTTCGCCCTGTATGGACTGGTGTCTCCAAAATTGGCGTAAAGCCCCTCCCTTAGAAATATAGCAGACGCGGTAAAACGTTTCTCGAGAATGGACTTGCTCCTCGAGCGAACGGCGAGTGTTTTGTAAGAGAGTGGTATCACGATGGTATTCTCAAGAGACGGAAAAACAGCACAAACTCCGTGCCTAAGATCTGTGTTCGCATATGCCATGAGCCTCGCCAGCGTGATACCGGTCCACGCGCAGGTTCTAGCTACTGGTCAACCTAATCCAACAGATGATGAACTGAAAATTGAGACTCCTTGATCCACGAAGGAAGATGCCATGCCGCTACGACAAGACCCACTCTTCAAGTACCCGGTAATATGCATGATTGACCACTTTTTGTGAATTTGAAAGGACTTTGTGCCCGCATCAAGGCAAGACGAAACAGCTCACTGCTTTCCACAGCTCAAGCTGAACTTGGTTGATCTATCAGCATTGAGCGCTCCCCATTTTGTTTCAATTGCAGCCGATCCGTCCTGGCCAATGCTAGGTGGCTTTGCAGGCTCATCAAAAGCCTCGAAATAGAAGACGTCGACGCCCCAGTCGAGCAGACCGCAGACGCCGTCGTGCCAGAACTCGTTCGCATTTGAGGTGCCAGCCTTTGCGGCCTGGTAGTCGGAACCACCATCTAGAAGCAGTCAGCATCGTCCAAGGATATAGAAAAAACAAAAGTAATCCTACCGGTTGGCCAGCCCGTCTCGCCATTCATGATTCGGATTGAATCCAAGCTTCCGCTGACTTCTTGAATATGACCAATGGCTTGCTGCATATCATCGAAGTACGTAGCAGTTGCATTGCTGATGTCTTGGCCTTGCCAGTAGGAAAACGCGTTTGCAAGACTGCGGGTAAGGGGTCAACCTCTCATAGGACAATATGGACTGCAAGACTTACAGCAGTTTGACGCCTCCAGTAATCAATGCATCTGCCGTCCCATCGGCGTATTTGTTCCAGCTATCTGCGGTGCCAATCAGGACGTTCGGAAACATGCCTTGGACATCCTGAATTTTGCTCAACAACTGTTCTCCAGTAAAGTTACCACGGTACAGGGTCTCTGATCCAACAGTGATGCCAAAGACTACGTCCTCGTTACCGGGAACCGAGGCATTGAGAGCGGCTACATCGGTATTGAAGGACTCGTCTGTGTCGGGCCTGGCAAGCTTTCGGTCAGCAGGAGCTCCAACTGTCAGCATATTTGGACTGACCAAACGCCTAGTAAGACCTGAAATCCAGCATCTTTGGCAGCAGGAATGATATTCTGTGATTGGTTGCACTGCCCAGCGGCGTATGTTCTAACGAGAGTGGTGTATGGTTTCAGAGCCTTGAAATCGGCCTCGTAGTCGGAGGTCTGCTTGCAACTACCGTCCGGGTTGTTCATTCCCAGAGCGAATCCCAGAGTACCAGCTGCAGAGACCGCGAGAGGGGCCGCTGCGAGAGCGGCAAGCAAAACGTTGGTAGAACGCATGGCTGCTTGGCTTTCGAATGGCGCAGACGAAGTAGTTGGGAGCAGGTGGAAGCCGAATACGTCAGAAGGAGTGGACGACGCTGTATGTCCAGTGGCTCAATGAATGGCGGTTTGAAGATGACTGTCTAGTCGTGGTGCCGTGGTAGGCTGACTGGTGAAGGGAGTGACAATGGTAGTGAACAAAGAGAAGATGCTAAAACAATTTGTCGATCTTGAGCCTTTTGGCCTGAAGACGCGATTCTAGTTAGCCAGGGGCGCGCCGGTGATCCTTGCATGTCAAAATTGGCGTCGCGGCTAACCAAGCCCATGCCGAGCCCCCCCATCCAGAGTTGAGGTTCCCGAATTGGGCTCCAGGACTTTGAATCCAGAATTCTACAATCAAGAGTATTGTCAGGAATCATGTCAATACTATCCCAATTCTGTGTCGGCTTTGGCCTGTTGCTCCTCATTCATGCGTAAGACATATAGTTCGTTCTCCATGCGGTTCTAACGGTCAAGCAGAGGATACTCGGCGCACGAATTCTCCGCGCTCTACACTCAACACCATCCCAAAGGATCCTCTCCATTACCGCTAGACATCCGAGTTGAGGCAATAGTGTCCACTGTTCTAGTGTGCCTTGGCCTCGTTGCGGGGGCGGATCGTCTGAAGCCGATAAGCTGGAACGTCTGGGCGGGCAATATAGAAAGAGAAGGCGGAGGTGCAAATCCGTACAGAGGTTTGGAAGAGCGCGCTGGCTTTCTGGACATAAGGGTATACCGAGCGAATTGCTGGTTATTCTATCTTACAACGCTGACGTCTACAGGCGAAGCGTAAGGAGTTTGCAGACTGGATCCGGGAGGGTGGCAATGTCACCAAAAGCTGAGAATACTATTTGGTTTCTGGACATCATATTCCTTGCGCGTACTAGCCTAACAGAACCGCTTTGAATACCCAAAGTATCTCCCTCATCGTGGTGGTGAAATGCAGGGACAGAGGAGGAAGATAAAGTAGTGCAAACAACGAAGTGGAGTGCCCAGCCATCAGATCTGCCCTACACATTTCCCACGGTTGGGCTCGGCCACTGCCACGGCTATCGAGCATGCCTTTCTCTCCACCATCATGAGCTGCAATTCCTGTTCAACCCTCGGTCAATCTGTTGATTCGGGGAAGAGTGTGGCTCCTTCGAAGTTGCCGACATATTTGTCCAAAGAACGTGGTGCTAGTTATTGCGTGACAAATCTCAAACGCCGGGTGAATTGATGGAAGAAAGAGCACTCCGATGAAGCTTGCAGGTGCATGCTCTTGAGGAATCAGTCATTTGTGGAGGTTACTTGTTTTCAAGCCTTTGAAGCCAAAAAGAAAATGAATTAATCTATGTTCAGCTTTGCGCTGTGTAACAGCCGTAACTCGTGTGGACCTATGTCTCGTGGAAGGTATGTAATGTCCTGCAATACCAGCATCCTCCCATCACAATAATTCCCCGTACAGAAAGCTTCCGTGGCTGTGTTGCGTTGACACGGACGGGTATCATATGCCTGACCAATACTACTCTAGAAGAAAAGCTGAAACCTCGTCAGTCTCCCTTACTCCGTAACAAAGGTTACCCAGATGCACCAAAGCCATCGCCGTACTCCATGCTCATGAACATTAACGCGCAATTGTAAAGATCGATGTCCGCTGTAAATTGTGACGTCGTGACGATCAGATTCCGCCAGGCTTTCTCCAGCTCAGAACGAGATCACCTCTTGCAATGTCTCCCAATTTTTCCACGAGTCGTCGCGCGCTCTCGTTGCTTCGACAAAAACTTGTCTTGTTTCATAAGCAACGTTCTTTTTAATCTCGTGCAATCGGTTCCTCTCGGGAATGTCCTCCCCCCACGGCACATCTTTTTCCTCAATCTGCGCTATCCGATCGGCAACAACTGCCATAATCGGCCCTTCCCAGACGCCTTCTCGGCCAGCTCTTCTAAGCTCGACGATCGCCCTCCTCCTCAAGGCCCAGTTGCGGCATTTCGTAGCAATGAAAAAGAGAGGATGAATGATACCAAGGTCCATGGTGAAAGGAGTCACTTCGTTGTCTAGAGGTGGGCCTTCACGCATGCCCAGGTCATCCGCCATCTTTTCAACCTGGATTATCATGTCCTCGAATTCACGTTCGAACAGGTCGAATGATGATTCGGGTCCACAATCAATGCACGTCTTCAACATGATGAGTGCCACTCTAATTTGCAGCCGGAGACCGAGTAAGCTCTTAACATCTCCGGGTCGCAGCGTGACGTTGCTGTGACGGAAAAAGTCCTCGAGCGCTCTAAGCCAAGCCTCGAAAGTCATTGTTGCCTCGTCTTTTTGCATCGACCAGTTCACTGGCACGGTTTCACGCTTCCAATACCTGTACATGCCAAGGTTGGATTTGACGAGTTGATAGACCGAAATAAGTAGGTTGTCGAGATGCATCCTGACTTCGGGTAAGGTGAGGCTGGTGGGTAGAACTCTTGGGAGGTTGAAGTCTAATCTTTCGGTATGTGCCTTGGAGAAAGTGCACGCCTGGATGTCGTAACGAGCAAAAACGCGAAGTAGCTCGTCAAGCTCGTCCTGGGGAATCGGTGCGAGTGCCGGTGGTGATGATGAGCTGTGGGGTAACGTAGTGGTAGCTTCCTTGGCGAGGCTCATCTGCCTGGTCAGCTCCCGCAGTCCAGCCTGGTAATGAATGACGGCAGCCATGTTGTTTCTCCTTAGAACCTCGAAGCAAGTGAACAGGATACTTGATATAATTGCGAGTCTCGCCCCTTGGGTACTGCCCTCGTGTAGGTGACCGTTCAATTGACGTAATGCTTTGCCGTACAGCTGTAGTGCATGCTGGTACGATGGTTCGTTAATCAATTGATTACTGAATTTGCCTTCGCGGGTCTGATAATCTTCATGCAGCGTTCCAAGGGCCACAATGCCGTTCCGAACTACTGGCTCTTGCTGCCCCACTTTGAGGAGAAGAGAGTCCCAGAAACCCGTCTCGGATCCGCCTGCAAAGGCAGGGACTGTGCAAACTTGGAAACGGTGGAAGATGCGGCGCTCCTTCGTATCGCCTGGGAATGTTGCAGAGATAGATGTGGGCAAGAACAATTGAGACCATGTAACGGAATGTTTGCGTGGCAAAGGCAATGCAGAGCTGTCTGGCTGGCTAGTCTGTTCTCTTGGAAATTCGTACCCGTCGCAGGTACGACCTGTGGAGGTACATCGATGACACGCGGGTTTTGTCTCGTCACATTTTATTCGCCGTATCTGCTTGGGGGATGGGAGAGTTAGCTGACGGCAGGCCACAAGCTTTTCAAGCATTTCCCGCCACAACCCGTATACCTAATCATCTGACCATCTACGACCTTTTCTCGACCCAAAAGTGGGGTAGGAATGCAAAGCGCGACTGGAAAATAGGAAGCGGGGGCATACCTTGCAGGTTTTGCAGCCGGTTCGTACCTTCGGCTTACTAGCACGCTTCCTCCTCGCGGTTGGCGGTGGCGCCATGTTAAAGAAGGAGGGTGTGGCGTGTATGAGTTGGCCTGAAGGGTGACTGGCGAATCCGGAAGGGGGCAGGTGCGGGCGATCGGCCAGGTCATATTGCCGGTTTCGGGCGAGCATGGTAGTAGACAGTGCAGGTGGAGACTGCAAGCAAGATGACCAGTTTCAGGGCGAGTAAGGCTTGGCACAGGAACGAGCACGCGTACGAAGGGGCAAATGACGGATTATGTGGCTAGATATATGGCATCACGCTGGAGGGAATGGGCGGTCGGACACGAGAGTGGAATTCTCACGCAATTACCCTGGATTTTGTAGCTTCGAATATGAGGTCGGAATTGCGCCTGGGGGACAGGCAGACTCGCTCTTGACCGATGGGCAGTTCCTGGAACCGAGGCACGAGTGCACTGCTTTGGCGCAGCAAGCAATGGTTTGTTGGAAGTTGGTAGGCCAGCTGAGCCACACAGGGAATCGACGTTGTGAGGTTGGGACGTGCCAAGCCGGAGTAAAGCGAACGAGCCAAAGCGGATAACCCACTCGGATTGGCCGTGTCGTAACCGCAGCACACCAGGGCTTACTGCATCCGCTCCTTACCTTGCCGTGCTACGAGCTGCAAGCTCACCCATAACAGCCTATATTTAGCCATTCACCTCGGCCTCCACTGTACGGCCGTGATTCATCCGGTGCTCGCATCTACAAAAGAACATTTGATCTCAGCCAGGGGCTGAAACCTAGATCTATCGAGATTTGCCCCGTAAACGGCCCGGGGGATTCCCGTATCACTGTTTCCAGCTTTCGCATTGCACGAGGCTCCAGCGCCCGGTTGTGCCGATTGTCCAGCGTCCGAAAGAAAGTATAGCGGGTATATGCGCTTCTCCTTATTTACTTTTCTGTTGCACAGCGCGGCATTGTCGCCGCGTTTTTCATGAAGACCACCTAATGCTTTGAATTCCAATATTGATGCAAGCACGTGCTAAGCAGCATCTCGTACTCGGAAAGTTCTACGAGGGTGAACCACAAAGCTCGATCACCGTGTTCAACCCTTTGTCCCAATCCACTGCCCTAGACGATCCCGTGAAGCTTAGGCGCATTGCCAGTCTGAAGATCTACATTCAACCCCGCTTCTTGCTCACTTATTCCTGTCAACGGTATCCCTGTATTGAATTGTATAGTTTGAGTAGCTGGCCATATCCACAAGCAGAGTTCTGTGCGCCTCAGTTGCTCGCTACACGACTTATCTGCCCGTCGAGGACGTTTGATCCTGCCTTGAACTTGCCACAAGTTTGGCTCCTCTGATCCCGATTGATGTACATTAAGGAGACAAATAGTGTGTATTAAATGCGTTTCAAAAATTCATCTTGTGCCCGCAGCCCGGTGATCAAAAGCGTACAAAGCCAGAGCCTCTGCGGCTCTGCACACGCATGCCCCTAGAACTACGCATCCCCCTAATGTGGCGCCACACAAAATTACGAGAATCTAAGGTAACGAGCTGGAATTACACTGCAAAGCCCATTTCCTGGCGTTTTATGCCCGAGCGTAGGACCACGCTAGAGGCTCTGGGGATACTACCAGGATGTTCAAAAGGCACCCATTTCAACAGAGCCTAGTTTAGCGTAAGGTGAGTCCACTTGTACACTGTCCAACTCGTCCGATTGCAAGCGTCAACTTTCTAAACGCCACATACTAGCTGATTCAGGTACTGATCGGATGAGTCAATGAGCAAACGTCGTTGAACGATTCGCTCTATTAACGACTCGCCGGTTCCTAGCTAATGCACGATTGCCATCAGGCCTGTTGGACGGTGTACACTGTCCAACTCGTTCGATTGCAAGCGTCAACTTTCTAAACGCCACATACTACCTGATTCAGGTCCTGGTCAGATGCGTCAATGAGCAAACGCCGTTGAACAATTCGCTGTGTTAAGGTATTGCCGGTTCCTAGCTAATGCACGCTTGCGATCGGACGTGGTGGACAGTGTATGCTGTTAGCGGCGGGGAATGTGGTCAAAGGGGTATTTGGGGGTTATGTGACTCATTGAGCTCGCTTTCTAACTTTGTCAAGGAAGGCAGCTCTGCATTCAGCTCTATTTGCTAGGCATCACAGATGCTAACGCTTACCTCTCGTGGGAGCACTCTAAATTAGTCATGTATTTGGTACCTCTGCATGCTCGCTAGAATTGTAGGTTTTGGCAACATGGGCTTTTGCGAGAGCTTCCTCGATGACGCTGGTGCAGGTTGTAGACCCCTCCAGAGCCTGCCTTATTTTCTAGGGTGAGAGGGACACTTTGATTGGTACTGCCAGTGTCAGTCGGTGGAAAAGGGATCTGCAGAGTAATTATGCATCCTAGACATACATGAGATAGTACCCTCAAGAGAGCCACGCTTCTAGGTCAAAGCTAGCACTCAAAGGGCTTATAGGGAAATGCTGGAGAGCTTCAGAATCCTTCAGGGCCTTGAAGGAAATATCCCTTCGTTTTGGGAAGCTCGCCTAAGCCTACCGCCAAGTCAGAGCCCCTGTCACTGCAGTCTAACTTATTTCACAAGCCCCAATGCTGCTCTCGCACAGCCTCCCAATGAAGCGAGTTTGGCGTAAGGCTACTTCATCTTCCAGACCAGCCTAAATGGCAGAATTCTTCTTTCAGACGCGTGACAGCGTGTGATCGCAGGTCCAGCACCACGGCCTCATGACAGTCCCCTTTGGCTTCTCTGTTGGTAAGGACGGTGAATTTGTGGTGATCACTTCGCTCCCAGGCTCACAAGTGATCTCCCAGGAGATTTTGTGGCAGCAATCAGTATCTTCAAGGACATTGGTGTGGCCTTGAAGGACACCGGCGGCGCGGCTTCAGACTATCAGAGCGTCATTTCTCACTTAGAGAGCCTGCTATTAATACTGCAAGAAATAGAAGCACTGAGATCAACTCAGCAAGATCTGAGCTACATCAACGCCATTTGTGGGCAAGCACAGGTGTCCCATGAAACAGTAAAGGCTTTCGCGCAGAAGATCGCAAGATATGAAAAGGATTTGGGTGTCAATGCTCGCCGTGGCTTTCGGCATGGCGCAATTTCAAAGACGAAATGGGCCACTACGGTGGCTGGCAAGGTAGCAAAGCTGCGCCAGACTATAGAATCGCAAACGATTGGCCTCAAGCTCTTGTTAGACCTTCATGGCCAGTAAGTACTGAGGCACCTTGACTCGACGACTGTAAAATAAACTTGCCAGTGTACAGCTTGCCTCCATTTCCAGTCAAAGTGAGACCAGACATGCCGAGATGGTCTCCTTGCTAGAGCATGCCAGAGATGAGAACGCTGTCTCGCAGGCAAAGCTCCAACGCAACGTTTCGTCGAGCGCGACAAGACTTTCTGGAGAGATCGCAGAGGCTAGACAGCAGCTAGTGCTCTGTGGTCAGGCACATCAGACATCCCATGCCCACGCAATTCCTCGTCTGGAGGAGCGACTGAGGGAAGGTCTCGCACATTCAGTAGGTGCGCTCCAGACAATCCTAACCCGAAGCCTAGACGGTACAGCGGTTCAGCTCAAAGACATAAGTAGCAGCCTGCATGATATCAATTTGAAAGTGAACGGTCGACGCCTTGCAGCTGGAGAGATGAAATGGGTTCAAGCAGACCAGCTGTTTGATGGACAGCATGCCCCAACATCCGCGACTTTTGCAACCGGCCCAATAACCGAAGAGGTCGACTGGGACTACGCTTACCTAGTCTTCCGACTGATCTTGCATCAGGGCTATCGATGTGCAGTGTCAAGTGCTCAGAGCCTCTTTTCCTTTCTCTCGAAGATTATCCAGGCCTGGCCGCAGATCCTGCTCGTTCTGCAAGCTCTATACGACATCACTAGAGCGCCGTCCCAACTTTTGAGCGACAACATACACTTCGAAGACATCCTTGGTCGTGTGCATAGTCTACCTTTTCGGTATTTCCAATACCGTGAGGTCTTTCTGGAGGCTTTGACATGCGTGTTCTCTGGGTCTCCCGCCATGGAGAGAGTAGCACAGGGAAAATTCAAGATCTGGAATCGCAATATGCGTGCTGTCACAAACGCTAACTAGAAGGAGCTTGTACAGCCAAGATCTCGGCTGGTCATGTCAGTAGATGTTGAACACATTAGGGTGTGTCGTCGATGTCCTAGCCTGGCATGTTCCGGCCGCTTGAAGGCCATTACCTCTTTAATATCGGAATGTCGCAAATGCCAAAAGGTCCTAATCAATCAACAGTCTCCTTTGGAGGCTAAGGCCATTCCCGACACAATCAAGGAGAGTTCAGAACACCTGGCAGGCGAGCTGGGAAGCGAGCCTACTGCCCCATCAAAGATGGGGGCCTTGTGGGACTCTGCTGCTCTACCTACATCTCATGCAAAGTTCCAAGCCTTGCGGAGCCGGCTAGCTGCAGATTTTGTTAGATTCTGTCTTCAGAAGACCGAAGACTTTCAGACACGAGAAGATGTGTTCGATGAAGATGTGTTTGCTGGAGAAGAGGACATTAGCCGGAACCCACCCTTGCAACCGCCGACCATTGAGAGGTGGAGTGATCGGAATGGTTACTCGGAATCAGACCCAGAGCGATTCAGCGCACGCTCTGGCCGGCAAATGCTTCACATATCTGAGGAGCTCGCGGAAGAAATGAGAGGCGTGGCTCTTGCTTGTCAACAGGAAGCCTGTGCTCGGAAAGCCGTAGCCGAGAAACGGCGGATTGGAAGTGAGATCGAAAAAGAGGAAATAATGCCCTACCGCCGCATCAATGCGCGGGTCGAAACAAGACACCGTACTGTGTCAGAACTTCTAACCGAGGGCGAAACCAAGCAGCTTGTTGACGCTCTAGGCAACAATATTAACGTCGAGGAGCTTGACGAGGACGGGAACAGTCCTCTTGGTATAGCTATCTTTGTGGGCAACTCAATGATGGTGGATTTTCTGCTCGAGCTGGGCGCCGACCCGCTCATACCATCCCATGGTCATACTGACATGCTTCAAGCTGCCGTTGTCTATGGCTATGACTCCATTTTGTTTTCACTCCTGACAAGGCTGGTTTCCTGCATTGAGCTCGACGCAGCCTCTAAGAAGCCGCCGCTTCCCCATGGCCGGCTAGTAGAGGTCCTTCACGAAGCTCTGGCCACAGCGACTGCACAGCACCGCTTACTCGAAGTAAAGCTACTCCTGTTCTTTGGGGCTGATCCCTTCTCAGCGGGCTCAAGCCGGAGCTCTTTGTACGGTACTGCTTACGGCATCGCTCTGCGTCAGGCGGAGACTGATATCATTGCTAGCTTTCTGCTTAAGGCCATAAGTGTCAACTATCTCGACTTAATCGAAGTCTGGGCAACCGTGAATTCAATTGTCGATGGGACCACGAGTAGACTGCAAAATCTTATCACGTCATCTCACCAAGACTCTCAATTCCTCTGCTTGAGTTACGATATTCTCTCAAGAGCTGCCGTTGCGCCTGTACCTATAGAAGCCTGGCAAGACTGACTGGGGTAATTCTGGTAGAGGGTACATGGGTCAATTGTACACGAATAAGTTGTTCAACAATTGCTAGTCAAGGAAATGGTTTAAACGAATCTTAGATTTGAGAATATTGATCTACGGTGTCAATTCAAACATGGTCAATCCGAGCTCAGCTTATCTCGATAATATTGAATATTGGAGACTCCTCGACGACGGCTTCCGGAATATGCGAGAGTGTCTGGGAGATCTGCAAAACATTATGTGGAAATGGATATGCAACCTTTCCGGGATGCTGACAGTGTTGCACAGCAAGAGGGGCATCGGGGACACTTTCTTTACCGCTTTGGCCAGCATCGCTGCCTCAATTCGAAACATTGCGCAGTGCTGTCCTTCGAGATCAGAGATGATGGCATTGAATTGGGTGAATGGCTCCGGGACATGCCGCACCTGGATTTGCAATGTGTTGTACCCATAGCGGCGGAGTCCACAAACCTCGTAGACCATTTTCAAAAAACAACGGAGTGATGAACCTGAAAGGAACGCAGGTCATCATTTTAGCATTGCTTTGTACAGCAACACGTATGGTCGAGGCAGATTGTAAGCATTTTCATAAGTTGCCAAAGGTCGTACTGACTTGAGCGGCTGTGAGTTTGCCTTTGGCTGCTGAAGAATATATCTCGCAGATATTTTAGCTTCTCGAAACAATAAACGCGCCCCGCTAGAGAACTTCGGTCATCATGTTCTGGGGCGGCTTTTGGGGCGGAAGTCCAATACTTGCGGACTGCGGCAGATCTAATATTGTGAGGCCATGGTCAGGATTGTTGGCTGTAACACCGCCTAACCATCCACGTTTAGCCTCTCAGCCGCCGAAGCAATACCATCCACATCTTCACCCTGCACTCCCTCATCGTCCTCATCCACCTTGCCAACCATTCCACTCTCCCAAAGCTGTTTGCCCGTCAACTTCTTCTCCTCCAGCCGTCCCCTCTTCTTCTTCTCTTCCGCCTCTTTCTCCTCCTTCTCCCTTCTCTCCCGTTCTTCCATCTCTTCTCGGAACTTCGCTCTCCACTTCAGAAAACTCTCCCTCGTCACGGCTGTGCCGTGAAACTTCCGATTCTCCTCCTCTTCCGCTTTCGCGGCCTCTATGTCCTTCACATTCTGTGCTTGGCGCTGGCGCTCCGCGATTAGCGTCTCAGCGGACTCTTTGAGTGTACTGACAAGCGTGAAAACCATGGCCATACCAAGGCTTTCGTCAATGGTTGCGGTTAGGGAGTCAAGGAGGCGACCCCTATCTTCCGAGATATTGATGAGGGGGTGGGGTGGGGCGTTTGGTGGGGCAGAGACATCGAGGTTTGGTGCGACGTCGGGATATGTTTCGGGATAGGAGACATTCAAGTAGATTGTGGGTTGCTCGATAGGCTCGTCATCGTGGGAGGTGACATCGAGAGCGATTGCGATTCGGTAAGCTGTGTCTGAGATATCTGGAGAAAAATGTCAGGATGGGGCGGCCATAGGGCGGCCACGAAGCATGATACCTGTGATCTCATCTGGAAAGATTGAGCCGAGGACTTCTCGCTCTTCTTTCTGCTCTTCAATACCCATGACGCCGGGGCGGAAGGTCTCGCTTCCTGAATAGGAGTTTCTATTTTGCACTTCTATCGATCAATCATTTTCCAGGCTGACAGAAAGCAAATCATCGCTCAAGCATGATTTCAACGGGTTGGTTTTCGTTGTCTGTCCGAGATCGTTAAAGTCTCCATCTAATCGATAAGATTAGATTGTGAAATCTTTGGCCAAGTCGTGACCTGGCACTTTGCAGAACCATTCCGCCGTCTACAACCAGCCAGCGTCATCAATATCACTAAATATGGGCAAAACAAAGCCGGGCGCCCGCCCCTCCAAATTGCGTGACAAAGATGTCTTGCACACCACGAACGGCAGCTTAAAATCCAAAGCGCCCAAAAAGCCCATTAACGAACTTCTGTCCGAAGCCGCAATCCTCCTCCAACAATCGCAACCCGATCTTGCTCTGTCGCTCGCTGAGAAGGCTGTCCGCCGTCTCGAGAACCAGCCCTCCCCTTCCACCAACCTTGCAACAGGCATATGTCTCCTCGCAGAGATACAGCTTGAGCTTGGTGACGCCGATAGCGCCCGCGCAAACTTTACCCGGGCCATCGAGATTGACCCCAGTGGAGCATACATCGGCGCTGATGCTCTCCTGTGGCTGGCACAACTATGCGAAGAAGGCGGTCAGAAAAGCATTGAATGGTTTGAGCAGGCGAATGATGTTCTCCGGAACCAGATAGCTGCCCTCGAGGACGTGCTGAAGCCTACACAGGAGCAACAACTAGAGTTACTTGAGGCGAAGAGAAAGCTATCTGACGCGCTATGTTCCATGGCGGAAGTCCACATGACAGATCTGTCGCTAGAAGCAGACGCTGAAGCGAAGTGCGAAGCACTGGTCACGGAAGCATTGATGATCACCCCGGAATCGCCATCAGCACTGCAAACGCTGGCCTCGGTGCGGATCTCGCAGTTGAGGACTGAGGACGCCAAGGCGGCGCTGACTCGGAGCACGGATTTATGGGAAAATCTGCCGCCAGAGGATGTGATGGTGCCGGACTTTCCAACAAGAATCTCGCTCGCGAGGCTCTTGATGGAGGTGGAGATGGAAGGCCGGGCGATGATCGTGTTGGAACGATTGGTTGGAGAGGATGACCAGAGCGTTGAGGCGTGGTATCTGGGCGGTTGGTGTCAGGTGCTGCAGGCCGAGAAGCTGGATCAGGCCGGGACTGGGAAAGAGGAGAAGAAGAAAGGAGCGAGAGAGTGGCTGAGGAATAGTTTGAAGTTGTATGAATTGTTGGACTACGAGGACGAGAGATTGAAAGATCACGCTATTGAGCTTGTCACGGCACTCAACCAGGAGTTAGGTGTCGAAGATGGGGGAGACGAAGAAGAGGAGTGGCAGGATGAGAGTGATGGAAGTGAAATAGGAGAGGATCTGGAAGCTACAGACGGAGACGGAGATGCGGAAATGACCTGACAGCAATAACCGGGATTCGACAAATATATGGAGTGGTCGCATGAAACATAGCCAAGCGATAACATGAAGTTTTGTCGACAAGGCGTTAGGAGATCCAGCGGGGCGTTCAGGAGCAGCGGGAAAGCTCGCATATGTGACTGGGAGGGTTCTAGAGATAGAATTAGCTATATATGGGATTGTGGAAAAAGGCATTCAGAGGCGACCAGACAAGATGGATGTGAGCCAAGCAGGCCTGCAATTGAAATACAATGTTTGAGCTCTCAAATCCAATCTCTAGAGAAGTTACCTGTACTCGAATGGAAGGACTTTCGATGCCCTAGGCCAGTATGTAAACCAGAAGAAGTAGTACGGATGCATATGCCAGCCAAACTCCAGCCGATGGGGTATCGCCGGACTATCCAAGAAGAGTACGCGAGCCAAAAGCCAGAAGGTCGAGTTTCTCCAACTTTCAAATGCTTGCCGTCATCCAAACCAAGGCGTCTGGTGCTGGTGAATGCGCCAGAGGCTAAGCAACCGCTCTTTGCATCGATCTGAACCAATCCATAACGCCAGTGTACACGACCAGCAATACACCTCCACCAGGACCAAGCCTCAGCACTTTCGGCAAGAACCCCTTATACAGCGCTCCAAACCCTTCCTCTTTGAGAATGATCCCAAGACCAGGCCACGCCCAGTTGTACTTCGGTATTGATCCCTTAACCTTTGGGCTGTTCTGAATTCTGCTCTTGACCACATCCATCGGTGTATTGAGTACCGTTCCCACCGTCCCACCAATCGCGCCAGAGACGAAGTCCGTGCCCATCTGCTGACTCTTGTTCCCTGGAGCAGGCTTGGGCAGCAGAGCTCGGACTTGGAAGATGCAGCCAAAATAGCCTGCGTTCCATAGAATGTGTCTCCACAAGGTGGACTCGAGGCCATTGTACAACGCCAAGGGGCCCTCGGCTCTCACCGTCTTGACCACACAATCGACGATACCCTTGTATTTTCCTGTGTTCGCGCGATCTTGCAATCTGATCTTGACCAGTTCGAAGGGAACGACCACAAATGCTTCTGTCGCACCGGCCGTGGCTCCGGTGAGAATGGCGAGTGACTGGTTGGCTTTCTGCATCCCGAAGAGGTTGCGGTAGAACAGACCCCAAGAGTCGTTGGCTGCGAACTTTGTAGCTCGTTTGGGAGCCTCCATCATGATTGGTGCACCGATACCGCGGTATAAGCGAGCGAAGCCTTCATTTTTGACGATCTTCGTAAAGCAGTCGACCATGCCCGTATACACCTCTTGGCCTGGAACGGAGACATTCGATTGTAATTGCCTAAAGCTGGTCAGTGAAGATCGGTAGAGCACGATGATATGTGGTTACGCACACTCGAGTCTTGACAACATCGAGAGGGTACCTGCAGCAGTCCGTCAGCAACCGTACGTCCTCGTCGGCATGGGTTTAGACCAGACATGAGCAATATCTGTGGAAAGCGCGAGTTAGACAACTTCCAGGTCCAGGATGTGGCCGTACACGGACCTCAGAGACCCCAGCAATGGCACCTGCTCCGACCTGGTAAATAAAACCCAGGTGCTGTTCCGACATTTTTGCAAAGCCGTGACGTTTCTTGTTTGCAAGAGTGTGAAATGCGCGTGAGGTAGTTATGTCTGAGACATCAAAATTCCATGAGTTTAAGCCGACTGGATGCAACAACAAGAGACTGTTACAGTTACAATGTCAGTTGTTGCCGAGTGCGTTTACCGAAGCTTCTTGGATTGTTTATCTTTGGAGATAAATTTGGTCTCTGTGGAGAATCTCCGAGGGGTGCCGTTCCTGCAATGCTCCCTGGCCCGCCGGCTCAATAATTTGCCACGAAGGTGGCAAAGTCACCTTTCGTAAAAGTTATCAATATTCGGCATGAACTGGGTCTGTTATTGGGCACCATAATAACTAGGAGCCTGAAATGGAATTCCCCCGATTGAAGAACTAAGTGTATGCAATACCGTCACAACCGCTGGTTGCATACTCAGAAGACAGAAACAGAACCGAGAGTCGCTTCACAACAAACCTTGACGCTTTCTCAAATAAAAGCCAACGACAAGGATTGAAGGACCATAACATTACCGCCATAATGGAGAACTAATAAGGGAATGGGTATCTCAGAAATTCCAGATAAAAGGCAAACTCCACCTCCCTGACGAACCGGATGAAATGGACTGTTCCTCCCTAATATATAGCATCGCAATATACATCTGATATCTTATTTCATCAAACGCCCCGCTAACATGAAATAACTCCTTCACACCATGTTGGCAACAAAGAACCTGCTAGTTCATATCCATGAACTCATCTTCTTCCTTGAAGCTCATGCCGGGATGCCCGGCTGAATTCCAAAACTGAGGTTGCCCAGGCCCTCCGCTGCCACTGTTCGTCCCGCTACCGCCACTGTGGAAGCCTGGACTGAGCTCGAGCATGCTCTGTGGGCTCACCTCGTTGCTCCCCTGGATAGGGTCTCCGGCAAGGTTGGTATGCTTTGGCACGCGTAGACCAGACCCGTGTGTTCGTGTGTAGGTGAAACTAGCTACGTCATTCTTCTCGATAGCGTCCATAAGTTCAGTCCGCATACGCCTCTCGTCTTCTGTAATTTCGAAAGGCCATGTTCCACCAAGTTGGGTTATGTGCTGAGCTAGTTCATCGTCCTGCACATATTTTTGGTATAGAGCCCACATGAGGTCACGAGTCCAGCCAACTGCGCCGGTCAAGATGTCACCTTTGTTCGGTCCCTTCTCCTTTTCCTCGATGGGAAGACCGAGCGTGATGTTACCAGCCGTGCTAGCGGCTCGACGACCACTAGCACCCGCAAGCAATGACGTGGCTGCGTTGTTGGCATTCGGTGGGCTCATGCTCGTTGCACCAGCGTTTCCTGACAACGGTGAGCTGTTCTGCAATTGCTTCTTGACTTTGTCATCGTCAAGGCGGTGCTGGGGTACTAAGTGCGACAGGTCTTGGATGCGCTCGTTGATGTTGTCTCGCCGCCGCCTTTCAACCTGGTTGTGTGAGTCTCGTCGGCGTCTCTTCTTGTCGTCAACGTTCTGGGTACCGTTGGTGCCATGTCCATGCCCAACTTTGGGTAAGGAGGCATGCTGTCCTGACTTCAAGACCTCGGAGATGCCGTTGGGATGAGAGCCATGACCTGGAGCGGACATTGGAGATTCGAGGAATTTGGAGTTCGAGCCGTAACTGTCAGGCGAACTTCCAACATGGCTCGACAAAGTTTTCTGTTGTCTATTCTGAAGGCTCGAGGTCCTGATTGGTTGAGATGGGAAACTCGCAGAGTCAGGTGTACCTAATTGCAGTCCAGCCATGGCCGGAGTCCTTGGTGTCATGGGGCTTCGCTGATCGGACGACTTTCGGTGCGTGCTATGCATACTCGGCCTCTTCGTGTTGTTGAACGAATGATCGTAAAGAGTATTTTGATGTGGTGACATGTGCGAAGCCGTTGGCTTGAACTGGCTGAAATCGAACTGGCCTAAGAACGGGCTTTGAATCGGAGGACCGTCTGGCGTGTTTGAGTAAACATGAGCCATCTGGCCCTGGTGGCTCATCGAAATACCAGTTGGCTGTCTTTGGTTTGGGTAGCGGTGATTGTTCTGCTGCTGGGGTTGAACGGTAAAATCGGTCATCTGCCCCTGTTGCCCAGTCAAATCAAGGCCTTCGAGCAGCTCATCGTCACCGAAACCAGAATTGCCCAGATTGAAGCTTGATGAAAGGTTTTGTTGTGACCCGTAAGAGTAGGGCATCACGCTATTAAAGTTCCCGTTCTGCATAGAGAGATCTGATGGGTCGATGCCTTGGTTGTGGTTGCTGTTGGCGAATGAGTTGCCGTACTGTTGCTGAGCGGCATAAGAGGGTGCCGACATCATGTACTGGTTCGGGTCACCCGCCCGCTCGTCTGGCTCATTTTTGATGTACGGCATCGAGCTGACAGAATCGGTCATTGTCCGGTATATACCAAACTGCTACCACTGTCCAGTAAGCTGGCTTTGTAGGGAGTGGTAGCCTAGTACCTGGACCCTTGTGACGTGTAAGAACCAATTACTTCCACTTCACCATATGATATGCAGCGAATATAGATTGCGTCTCGCAAGCAGAAGAGATATTCACTTCTTCTGTTTGCTTGACCACACGTCCACCTTACTGGGCAAGGCTCGTCTTCCAAACTCGTTTATCAGGTGAGATGCGGCTCTAGAGATCCGTTGTTGTGGGCTCGAGGGAATATCGCAGACTTTTTGCGGGAAGGGGTAATCTTTGGTCTGCGATTGGGTCGAGAGCGGTCGAAAGATGTGGCAGTGCCGATACGATGGAGGAAGAGGCTGGCGCAGGTACAAGCTGCGGGCTTGAGGCGGACAGTCGAGTCCTCGGATGTGAGTACCCGATAAGACGGTAAGGAAGTCTGCTATGGAGGCGGCACTTCGGCGGATGAATTCGGTGTGCTATGAGGTGTTGTAGATGTGAAAGGTAGAGAGTCCTGTGGACAATGCCGTAGATGGTAGGGGCTGTCAGCGGTGAAGGGCGATGATGTCGCTTGTGCGCAGTTTGCAATTCCCGGTGAAAGAATGCTTGGCAAATCTGGCGGGCGTCTCGGAGGCGGCTAACATCATAAATACCTCATTGCGGCAGAAGGACAGAGTAGCAGCTTGTTGCCCCAAGTTAACGCGGTATGGAATCGAGGAAGGAATTGTGTAACTTCAAAGATACAACTTGGGGGAAGGTTTCCTGCCTCTTCGACTAATTATGGGGAGAGGTCGCCCAATCTAGATCTGGTGTACAGGGGAGACAAAGAAATGCAGGTGCTAGGCGAGTTTCGCGGCTTTATGGGGGGACAAGGTCAAGAGGCTCTGATGCCATAGATCATGCAACGGTCGCTCGGTGTGACTACTAGTGGTCATCTATCCAATCGTCAAGTCATCCGCCGAAGCCAGCCACAATTCTCCATTATCCGGGGCGAGTTGCATTACGTTGCCTGGCAAAAGGCCCCTTTCAGGAACTGGGTCAGATCTCAGCAACACCCCCCCCCATGAATACAGACACCTCTATTTTGATTGTCGACAAACATGACTCATTGACTCAGTCGGGGGTGGTGTAGACAAGGCCAACTTATATCGGTGTCGACGGGCATCAAGGCAGATGATTAGACTTGTGCCCAGGATCTTGCGGCACCCTTTTTGACATTGTGAATGCAGGCCCACGGAAGCCGCGGCGTCCCTGCCCACCCCTTCAGATATGATTCCAATCGGTCTTTGCGTAGGGTTACAATGCACTGCTCATGCGACTGCGCTGAGAATAATGCGTCTCCTGTCCTGACTCGTGGAGTATCCTAATAATACTACAATATCACTGAGAGAGGAAGCTCTGGATCGTAGCGACCCGTTGTGGCTGTAGCTCGCCTCATAGTCAATCCATTGGCCGACAGACGCAAGGGCCTCTGCAGCCTTGTTGCAGGCTTCAGGCCCTCTCCCTCAGTACCCACTCCCCATACAACATAGTTGTTGCCCCGGATCCTTTTGGTCCGAAAGCATCTGGCGCCCGTTTTGCTTGCATCACCGAAGAGGGTGTGGAAAGACACGCTATTGGAGCGGTGTTGGTTAAGCTCCGGGTCTGGGGTAACGCCAGCATTCCTGACACTTTCCAACTTCTCTCGAGCCTGCATGACCTCGACGCTGCTTTCTGCACACATACAACCCAGACCACACCACCTTCTTCATCTATCACTCCTACCCGACCTATCACAACTCTCTATCGGAGAGACCCACGTTGCATCTTACCTGCAATCAGCCACCACAATTCAGATTCCAGCCTAGACTGCGTGGCCTAGTGACCAGGCTCTTCTACGATCGACGCCTTAAGCATCGCTTACGCTCACGACGGAGCTCCAGACAGTCCTCACCTTTCTTACATGTGTACGAAGTAGGCAGACGCACCCTCATCATTGGTCATTCGGGCCCCCCAGTCACCTGCAGCCATCCGAATCACCGTCCACGCCGGACTGCGGTTCATGCACATCATCTGCAAGGAATAATACATCCGCAATTACATATCCGGAGATAGCTTCGAGTCTTCCTCACCGAGACCAGACAGAGCTTTCGGTTGGCATAACTTCGAGGTCGACACAAAGGTGTTGTGCACAGCCCGACAAGGAGGGCAAAGCCGCCGGCGGACGCAGCGGGACGAAGAGTAGGTCCAGGTGGCTCAGCGAGACAAGATGACCTCGACTTCATTTCGTGACTCGATGAACTCGTTAGGGTGGTCTCGTCGGGTTCCGGAAGTTCCAGCCAATACCAGTTCATCCACACCCATTCTGTCGAAGCTATCCTCCTTTAATCCATTTAAAAGTGGGGGTTACGTACAGCTGCCTACGCATGAGGCGCCTGGCGCTCCACTACCGGCACCAAGCAGGAGAGAAGAAGAAGAGGGGTGGTTTGCCTGTAAGTTATGCTTTTGAAAACCTTGAAGCCTTGGCCAGGCAGAAAACAGCTCCTTTTCACACTGTTCACAGCAGACCACGACCAATCTACTTTTCGACATGATATGATTTTGACTGACGAGCGCTCACAGTGAGCAGATGGGATCGGCTACTGGTGTTCGGGGCCTGCAATCTGGCAGCTTTGGCCTGCTTCGTCATCTGTTTCGCTTTACTCCCAGTCCTCATGGTGACTCCGAGGAAATTCGCCATCTTGTAAGTCAAGAATTCTATTCCGGCGACCATCACCCCCCCCCTCCAGTGCGCGTTCCGACACGACATTGCTGTCTTCATCCAACTCCGAGCTTGAATCTTCTCTGCACTGGGAGTAGCAAGATTGAAAAGACAGATTCTAGCGCAGGCCCGATACCCTTTGTCATTCGACATGTTTCAACGTTCACTAATACAACTCTTCGCCTTAGGTGGTCAGCAGGCTCTGTTTTGTTTCTGGCATCGTGGGCAGTCCTCATGGGACCAATTCAATACGCCCAACACCTGACGTCAGGTTCTCGATTGCCTTTCACTGCTGCCTACTTTGGAACCATCGCATTGACGATGTACTTTGCCATGGGAGTGAGTTCTATTTCTCTTTTTTCATGATAAAATGACATCCCTCTTAGCTACTTGTGATCGATCCAAGCATTAACCTTGGTGCTGTACGACCTCATCTCGCTCGCCACGTGTTTGTGCTACAGTCCCAGACTCGGCCAAGCGATACCCTAGCGGTCCGATCCCCATCTCGTGACGGACAACACCCTCAGGACAAAATCAAAATGGCCTACTCCGAATTTTCCCGTCAATTCCCCTTCACATCAGTGCTAGTCTGCTGTTCTTTGGAAATTGTACTTTTTGCTAACCAATCGCACCCTACAGCTCCACTCCACGGTCCTTACTCTTATATCTTCCATATTGCAGCTTATCGCTTTGGTCTGGTACCTCGTCAGTTACTTTCCTATGGGAAGTACTGGCCTTCGCTTCGCAGCTCGAGTCGGTGGAGGAAGAGTAGCGGCATGGATGAACGAGTAGAGGTTCAATGTCTGGCCTTTTCGAATAAAGTTAACCCCGCATTTGAATCAACCTCTCATTCATGTCCACCCTTCAACCAATACCGTGTACAAGGTTCTTTCACCTCCGAGTTTGAGCTGTCGTACACCTCAGCCAGCGGCCCAAGTCGAAATTCCATTGATGATTGCGCAGTATCCACGTTTGTGATGTAATTGTAGGCTTCCATGCAGCATTCACTGTGAGAATAACCTTGATCAGCATGATCATGGTCCGATTCAAGCGCTTTTGCAGAAGTTTGTCAAGTGATAGAGTCATTTGAGGCCTGGGGGCTCAAAAGGCGACAATGTTGATACCATGGAGGTGAAAAGGGGGTGTCTGATATCGCCACCGTCGTTCCGAGGGTGTCCTCCGAAAGGTCAGCTGACACCTAAGCCACCCTTCGCCTGACATCACGATTGTCACCAACCCCATGCACTGCATCTGTAATTAGATCGCGGAGCTCGCGTTGTCCCTCCTCGCTATGGAAGTTGTCCTTCGCTGCAAGCGCCTCTATTCTTCTCTTGAACTCTGGATCTGGTTCTTGAGCTTCGTCATCGAGAGGCTGGTCTGCCAATGTAGCGACGTCGATCGTGACATTGGGTGGTAGTGGTGGAGGATGGTTGGATGAGCTTCCCAAAATCTCTCTGAACGTAGAATTGCCATTCATTTGACCTCCGCCGACAGACTGTAGATAAGCTGCCACCTCTGGAAAGTCGCCTTCGTATGCTATCTTCTCAGCTGCAGTCATGCCTTCGTCACTTCGTATCTCAACGTCGATGTGAAGTTCCTCGACGAGACATTGCGCGATTGGCACCGTTTCAGTGACAAACAGGCAGGTCTCGCCATCTTCATCTTTCAGGTTAACGTCCACCTGGAACTCATTCACAAGGGACCTTAGAAGGTCGATGTGATTGTAGGATGCGGCAGCGTGAAGTAGGGAATAGCCATGCTCATCCTGTTTGGAGGCGAAGGATGTGTTTGAACGGAGGAGAGGCAGCAGATTGGATGAGTTCTCCGCCGCGAGGAGGAAGGGATTGCTTTGTGCCATTGCTGGAGCGGTGTTAAACTCCTCTGCGGGCAAGGAATGTAGCTCTTCTGTGGGGGGGTGTGGGGGGCGGCCTCCCCCCCCGCGGCCGGCCCTGCCGGTCGGGGGGGGGGGGGGGGGGGGCGCGCCCCGCCCTTCACCTAGCTTTTCACAATTTTAGCGGTCGATCTTTGCAGCGGCAGTGGCGCTCGATTGCCTAGGAAAAGTTTCCCCAGGCTGAAGCTCTAAGTGTCGACCAACCATCATTCACCTAAGACTCATCCCGACTTGACTCATCCAAAAAAATCGGGGTCTGTCTTTCCACTTTCTGAAGGGAGCCTTGCAGGTTCCCATTAGGACTCTTTTCTTCTTGCCAGTTCTCAAGGTATAAGTGAGATATCCTGCAGCCTGACCTTTCATCCCAGAAGACCTCAGAATTTTGATTCCCAAGACTTCCAGGAAGCTGCGCTTTTACCTCTTCTTCATGTCCACTTGACTCTGTTTCAGCAGTGCAAAGGAACGTTACCCAAAGGACTTCTGTACAGTACTGAATCATGGCTCAACAAGATCCTCACGAAATTGCTACCTTCGTGCGGAGCCTTGAGGCTGCCAAGGGCGGTAAGGGAGGTAAGAAGGGCTTCTCATGCAAGAAGTCTACATTCTACGTCGCTGGCTCGGACAACATAAGTGTTGATTCATGGAGATTTCAAGATTGGGACTACAAGAGAGACGACCTTCCCACATACGCTCGAGGTCTCTTCACCACCAAGACCAAGAATAATGTCCCGGAGGTTGCTATTCGTGGCTATGATAAGTTCTTCAACGTTGGCGAGGTTAGAAGTACTGAATGGCAGAACATCGAGGCCAACACGATAGGCCCCTATGAGCTGAGTGTGAAAGAAAACGGCTGCATTATCTTCATGTCTGGTCTTGAGGATGGCACGTTACTAGTCTGCAGCAAGCACTCGACAGGCGCTAGAGAAGATGTGAATCTCAGCCATGCAGTTGCAGGCGAAAAGTGGGCCGAGAAGCACCTAGCATCCGTCGGTAAGACTACTAGAGACCTTGCGAAAGAGCTCCGACGCATGAATGTCACGGCCGTGGCGGAGTTATGTGATGACTCGTTTGAGGAACATGTTCTCGAATATCCTCCTGAAATGGCTGGCCTTTACCTCCACGGCATCAATGCCAATCTTCCCGAATTCGCCACCTTGCCCGGACCTGAAGTACACCAATTCGCAGATACGTGGGGTTTCAAGAAAGCAGAATACGTCTTGCTTCAATCCTTGGACGAGGTCAAGCCGTTCCTTGAAAAGTGTGAAGAGACTGGATCCTGGGATGGACGAGACACTGAGGGGTTTGTCATACGTTGTAAGATGAAGGAAAATACTCGAGAACCGTACCGAGACTGGTTCTTCAAGTTCAAGTTCGAGGAGCCCTATCTGATGTATCGACAGTGGAGAGAGTGTACCAAAGCGGTTATTGCTGGAAAGCCCCCAAGGTACAAAAAGCATAAGAAGATCACTGAAGAATATCTACTGTACGCGCGGAGGCAGCTTGCAAAGGACCATAAGCTTGCAAAGGCATACAATCAGAACCACGGAATTATTGCCATGCGAGATGGCTTTCTAGCAGAGAAAGGGCAGAAAGGGTCGGATATTATTGCACAGGAAAGAGCAGAAGATTCTGGCAAAGACGACAGCGATGGCGCTTCCAACATTGTACTCGTCCCTATTGCGACTCTTGGATGTGGCAAGACGACGGTTGCTTCGGCACTGGTAAAGCTATTCGGCTTTGGTCACGTTCAGAATGACAACATCGAGGGCAAGACGAACCGCCCAGGGCGATTCGCCATGCAGGTCACTAACGCTCTTGCTTTGCACAAAGCTGTCATCGCCGACCGAAATAATCACCAGCGGAGAGAGCGAGAGCAGATTATCAACGACGTCAGTGCCGTCGTGCCAACAGCTCGTTTCGTCGCTCTCCATTATGTGCACGACCCCAAGGATAGGATGCTGAACGATATTCGAAAAGTCACTCGGCGACGCATTCTGGATAGAGGCGACAATCATCAGACTATTCACGCGTCCAGTAAGGGCGAGGAAGAGATAGTGGGTATCATGGAAGGCTTCCTTCACCGCTTTCAAGGATGCGATACAAGCATCAAGCCTGATAGCGACTTTGACGAAGTCATTGATCTTGACGTAACAGCTTCGTCTCTTGAAAATCTCGAGACTGTTATCAACCACCTCTACAACTTTTACCCGAAGCTGCTGGGGGACGAGATGCCCAGCTACCAGGACATGTCAGACGCCATCGATTTTTCCTTGAACAACACCGTTACAGTGAAGCATGACCTGTCTTTCAACCCCAAGAATCGTCAAGTCAAAGGATCACGCCAGACGCAGGGGACTCGAAATGACAACATGTCTCCAGCTGCACAAGACCTTACACCAGATCAGCTTGTGAAACGACTGGAGTATTTCAGTGTCTCCGTCTCCGCCACGGTCATCAATTCCACACTCTCAAATCTTTTCGCCAAAGCATCAGCCGACGAAGCGAAGGTTTATAACATCCTGAAACACTCTCGTCGTTTGCAGCAAGAATTCCACGTCACTCTCATACATCGGGCCAGCTCCAGTCAGAAGCCCGAAATCTGGGAGAAATACAGTAACGACTACCTCCAGGCGATGACAACGGCGGGCACCAAGGAGAACAAGCAGCTCAATCCTAGCCTTGGGCCGGCGCGAGTCCGACTGGAACGGGTGGTCTGGGACGAGCGTGTGATGGGAATTGTAGTCCGTATCATGCCACCAGAAGAATACCACCCTGGTAGTGGCACTGATTGGCCGTGTGCAAATGCGATCCCTCATATCACCATTGGCACAGTCTCTCCAGATGTGAAACCAAAGGAGACAAATGACCTTTTGGCGAGGTGGATGGAAGGGAATGAGGAGGGCAACGGACCAAAGATCTGGGAAAAGGAGATTCCGGGGATGAAAGTTCTTGAAGGTACTGTGAAGGCTGTCATGCAGAGAGGCAAGTGAGAGGGCTGGATTGAGCAAGCGGGAGGGTGATGTGCACTTGGGAGGCTTCTGCATGATCTAGAGTTTCTGGCAGAAGAGCAGCACACTTTGTATACAAGCCCCTTACGAAGTCTACTTTAGATAACCCTTCCTAGACTAGCTCTCAAAATGGCTTCGATGTCCCATGACGCGGATAGCGAGGATTCAGACTCATTTACGAGCTGCCGCATGAGTCCAGACATCTTAAATGTGTAGGCTAAAAGATCGGACCGAGCCATGAGGGCGATGTTCGGAAGCTTTAACGCTGCTTGAGCAAATTGGGTCTAGCGGTAAGCAGTTCCTGCAGCAACACCCAAACAGCCAGTCGCGCTTTGCAAGCTGGGCAGCTCTGCTTGGGACGAATTGGATTTTGCCCTGACTGTAGCATCACACATCCCGACATAGCAGCTCCGATTCAACTTCAGCTTCAGCTTCTTCCCAACCTTACCTTGTACTTTCTCCCTAGAAAGACAGTTCTTTGGATTTGCATACATACTCGGTTCCGCGAGTGTGGGGCAAGCTCAGAGACGCCCCAACGCCAAAGACACGCCGCTCGCGCTAGTCGATCGAAAACAAGCTCCATCTTCGCCCAAAAGCACATCTCCATTGCACCCTCCCACTCAACCGATTTTACCCTTCCACCGGCACGACGATATTCGTTCAAGCTTTGTGCATGCAGCCTCATGCAACCGCTTGGCTATCTCTACTGTTTTCAACGACATTGAGATCACGGCAAAGCCAACATTGGGTTCCCGGCAACCACCAGACTCCATCGTGACTTGTTGACAATTCCGGCTACAAATCTTTTCATATGAGAAGACACCTCAGAGACTCGGTACCTACCCCTCCAACACGCCCTTATCTATAGAGCCTCTCGGTCGTTGGTTTAGACGCGCTTCCAGCACCGTACGTCATTCTAAATTGCTCCAATTCTTCATGTCTCAATGCTGATCTGAGAGGTAGTGCAGCCACAACATCAGACTCGAAGTCTTTGAAACCTTTTGCAAAAGGGGTTTCAAATTGTATCGGCCATACGCTCACAGTAGTGTAAGACCTACACATTCTCGACATGCCTCCAGTAAGTCATTCTTTCCACGTCGAGAAGCTTTTCTCGCACCTTCGCGTTTAGGTGTGATGTAACAACTAACACGTACGACAGGTACGACCTCGCTCACGCGTGGTCAACAACGAGAACGACGAGAACGGTACTGGGGCAACACGTGTGACACGTGCCAAAGCTGCCACACTCACCACTGCCGATGACCAGACAAACATCTCCAAGAAGCCTCTCCAAACCAAGCGCTCAGCTACAAATACAAACACTTTAAATGGCCAACGAAGAAGAGCAGCACTAGGGGATGTCACGAATGCAGCCAAGAGTGTTGAAACTCAGGATGAGAAGAAAGCACTTGGTACTACCAAGCCAGCCCTAGCCTCGAAGGCTGCCCGACCTACCGGTGTCCAGAAACTCAACAGGGCAAACTCTGCAAGATCAGCATTAGGAGCCAAAGACACCAACGGCAAGCCGAAGTCGGGGGAATTGAAGAGGCCGGGAAGCGGCTCAGGAGTTTTAGGAGATGGACACAGAAAGCGCGTGCACACATCAACGTCAACCGTGCAATCAACCGAAGAAGCAACCTTCGCTGCCGAACAGGCACCAACACAGAATCAAGCCTCAGAAGCGCCTATCGTGACAAAGGAGGAGGTCAAGGCCACCATGCAAGCTTTCTCAGGTGCATTCAACGACCTCGATGCCGAAGATATTGATGATCCGTTGATGGTGGCTGAGTATGTCGGAGAGATCTTTGAGTACTACAGGACCTTGGAAACAGTAACCATGCCGAACCCAGATTATATGGATCACCAGGACGATCTCGAGTGGAAGATGCGCGGCATACTCATCGACTGGCTGATCGAGGTCCACACCCGCTTCCGGCTGTTGCCCGAGACGCTGTTCCTTGCCGTCAACATCATTGATCGCTTTCTCTCTCAAAAGGTTGTCCCTCTTGACAAGCTGCAGCTTGTCGGTGTCACTGCCATGTTCATCGCCTCGAAGTACGAGGAAGTCCTCTCGCCTCATATCGGCAACTTCGTCCACGTTGCAGATGACGGTTTCACTGTCGAGGAAGTTCTCAGTGCCGAGCGTTATACCTTACAGACACTCAAGTATGACCTGAGCTACCCCAACCCGATGAACTTCTTGCGACGGATATCGAAAGCAGACAATTATGACATCCAGACGCGTACCATGGGCAAGTACTTGATGGAGATAAGCTTGGTCGATCATCGCTTCATGCGATATCCACAGAGCCACGTTGCTGCCACTGCCATGTATGTTGCTCGACTGATACTCGAAAGCGGTCCATGGGTATGTTGATGCTTTACTTGTCGATCTTCTTGTTGGACTAATCCTTGCTCACAGGACGCCACCCTTGCTCATTTCTCTGGTTATACTGAAGAACAAATCCAACCAGTTTTTGAGCTTATGCTTGATTATCTCCATGGTCCTGTCGCCCATGAAGCATTCTTCAAGAAGTATGCAAGCAAGAAGTTCCTAAAAGGTGAGATAATTAGCAGTCAAGGATTGGCAATTTGTAACTAACAATTATACAGCCTCAATCAGATGTCGCAAATGGGCAAAAGACTTGTACGCTGTGCAGGGTAATGGTGGTGGGGTCGCGATTGGAGACATCAAGTCATCACAATAACCTTTGTTGACCGACCAGAGTCACTAGGGGCCCTATGGACCATCTCCTCATTGTCAAGCAGTGAATGCAGGTGCCGGCCTTACTCATTGTCCAGTAACTCCTGCTCAGCGACACCCGCACAAACAATTACCATCCCAGATTCAAACATTACCACCATGCCAAACATTATCCCTGTCACGATCGAAAACGTATTGCATAAAGTTAGGAGGAGCATTGTTATTCTATCGGTTTGTCTGCGTGTTTCAATCACTATTACACCATCGGAGATGAAGTGTTTGGGCTATGGGCGTTCGTTTCCTTTCATAGTCTGTCTGTCATGATCTCATTCTGTCCTGCTGTGCACAGTAGACGGCGCATGAGGCGTTAGTGTTGGCCGCAAAGAAACGTCAAACGCACGAGAAGCGAGATTGGCTGGTGATAGCTGCGCTAAGGAGATTCGTCAAGAGCACAAAACGCGATTCTCGTCTGCGGAATGATCTGCTACCAGGCTAGGAGCGGGTACTGTGTTAGCTGGTCGAGTCCACTTGTTGGATGCGATTTGTAAATAGTCTCCGAAGTCTTATGGGACTAGACCGGACTGCACTGGGTATTCTAGCTCACAGGTTCCTTCAAGCGATAGCACAATCATAGCTTGAGGAATCCAATGACTTTCGATAAAATCCCCGTTCATCCGCTTGTGCTTCTCGTGTGTCATAACTTATCCCTCCCCACAACAGCACCCTTATTTCCCCCGGACCCTCCGTCCCGACGAGCTCCTCCATCTTCCACTGCCCTCGCTGCTCCTTTCCGCAACCACAAATCCTTCTCGAGATCAACGCCCTCCTCCGCCTTGATTCTTTCGACCTCCCTCCGGACCTCGCGGCGAATCTGGCGCACAAGGACGGCGGCGTCGTCGTCGTCGAGCTCGGTGCGCATGCCGCGGCCAAACGAGAGCCAGGACTGTTGCGCGAACGAGGGTTTGGAGGAATATGAGTTCGGGCCTGTCGGGGGTCGGGGGATCAGGTGGAAGTGGATGTGCGGGACTACTTGGGCGGCGCGGGGGCCTGGGATGGACGGGTGGGTGGGTTAGTGGTTTGGGCTTGGTTTGGGTTTGGTTTGTTGCGGTGGGGTTGATGGGTGTGGAAGGAACTTCAGGAAAGGGGAGGAGACCAGAGGGGAGGATGTGGGTAAGAAGGAGGATTAGGGAATTGGAGATGATCGGTGGGAGGGGAAGAAGCAGAAGAGATAGAGAGAATTGGAATCTTCAGCGGTAAAGGCGGGGGTTCTTACCATTGTTTTGGACGAAATTGTAGTCTGTTTCTGCCGGGTCGAGGTTGGGGAAGACGGCGCGGAGGACGGAGCGCGTGATTAGAGGGAGGACACGGCCGATCTGAGGGAGGTTAATGTTGTGGGGATTATTGGTTGAAGGGGGTGGATATTGGGGCCAGAGGAGACATTGATCGGCGAGGGACGTGATTGAATATCGGATTAGAGACTCTCTTGGACTCTATTGGGTAGGCTAGATAGAGAAAGGCGATAAGGGAGCCTGAGGAGCCAGATGAAGAAGGGTAGAGTAAAATTTGTGAAACAGTAGACGTGGAAGAAGGGAAATTAAGGTCAAAGGCAAAAGCTTTGAGACTCGAGAAAGGCACAAGTACGCACCTCAGCGCCCTCGGTTGTGGTTAGATTAACGGTCTTGACGAGATGCCGCCTCGTCGCGACGAGGATATGTCCTCTCGTCAGTGGCGCAATGTCAAGAAACGAAATCACATCCGGCGTTGACAAGATGACGTAGGAAGGCGGGAAGGTATTTTCAGGATTCAGTGGGTCGGAGGCGATGTCTTTTGTTGGAGTAGACGACTGGAAATCAAAAGTTGATGATGGAGCAACGGGAGGGAATGCTGAGGCAATGGCGCAGAAAGGGCACGATGGGTCGGCTCCAGGGAGCAGGGGAGGGGCGGACATTGGTTTTTGGAATCCTGGTATATAGAGTTCACAAGTTAAAAGGCAAGGACAAGAAGAAGCCGGGATAGAGATATTAGGCAAAGCCGTTCAAGGAACTAAAGGGTGTGCCAGGGTGAAAGTTGTCCCTGGATAGATCAGCAATCAGGATCTTGACATCTATTCACGTGACAGCTATTCTTGACACGCCACTCCGTTTTGTAAATCCCAGCTTGTATTGACCTCCACTATCATACAATCGATTCAGGCTTCCAGCCCGCTTTACTCGCCTCATTTCGTCTGCGCTCTAACGTTATGCTTCCGGGTCTTATGGCGGTTTTGCGGTTTGGGGAGCAAGCAGTGAACAAAGACACTCCCAATCCTAAGGCGGATCAAGAGCATCCAGATCCTAAAGCGCCGGCGGACAAAAGGACGGCGCAATCGGAACGGCCAAAGAGCTCGGGTTCCAGCAATGGAAAGGGGTCAAGTTACACATGCCGCTTCAAGTAATCGCATAGATTGTCAGACATTTGATTGGCGAAACGACGTGATTAGAAGAACGACCATACTAAGTACATCACCTCAAATCAGTCCTAAGGATCCGTGACTGCAATTACCTTACGACCTTTCTCTTTTCCCGTGCTCATTTCTATCCATTCTATAACCCTGATCAACCTCGAACTCGCTCTGCCTACGAGCATCTCTCCCGAAACCGTAGGCTCCGCCGCCCCTTCCAAAAGGCCTGAACTCGGAAGGCCCAAAGCTTGGAGCGAACCTTGAGCCAATGTTTGAGCCCTGAAATGCGTACTCGCCTTCGAACATGGTTCCTTCAGATGGCTGGGACAGCGGTCGTTGGCCAGGCTTTTGTGAGGTCGGTTGAAGAAGGCCTGAACCCTTATCGTCCACACTGGTCTCGTCGTATCCCGCACTCAAAGGTGCTGCAAGTGAAGTCGGTGGATAGCGCTGTGAAGTTCCTGAAACTGAGAAAGACGGACGGCTACCCTGGTGACTAGTACTCCTTGGTCGACCGGCAGAATCTTGACGCGAGCCAATGTCAAACGAAGATCTTCCGTTGTAGCCGTTGTACCGATCGTCGTGGTCCTCCCGTGCTTGTGCCGACCGATAATATCGATCACCTTTCACGTGGTCTGCGCGATGCTCCATCTCCAGAGCCAAATCCTTATCGTTCATTCCGGAGAACACCTCTAACATGTAGTGGTCAAAGGATTCCGTTATTTCGTGCATCATGTGAAAGTATTTGACATCTAAGACAGCAGGCCGGGCTTGCTCGTTCGAACCACTATCCTTCATTTGATCGGCTTCGGCCAGGGCGTCGTAGTATGCAAGACTCCTTGCAACTTGGAAGGCGTTACGGATTTGGCGGCCATTCCACTGACCAGTACCCCGTCGCTCACTGTCTTCGAACTGGAGTTCCGCAAAGTCAAGAACCCTGGCGTCGGAAATCTCCAGTGGCCGTTTCTCTTCGCTCTGCTCGTTGATGTGGCGAAGCCTCTGAATATTGAGCTTCCATATGTTGAGGGTTTGGTCCTTTGTCAATGGAGGATAATAGATCTTGTAGTGGATCCGCGACTTGAATGCTTCGTCGAGTGCACCCGATCGATTGGTAGTCAGGAAGAGAATGCCCGTATAGTAATCCAAAACCCGCAAAAACACTAGACAGGTTAGCCATTTCGTCCCATTTCGAATTCGGCACTTGAGCGTGCGCTCACCTGACACAAGGGCATTCTTTGTGATCGCAGAGTCTCCTTTCGATCGCTGCGAAAAGAAGGTGTCCACCTCATCCATTAAGAGGATGCAGTCCCATATACTCGCAAGCCGAAATATGGCTCTCAGGGAGGTCTCAACTTGATCTGGCGTGAGACCTATGTCACCACAAGTGATCTTAAACAATGGCTTGCCATTCGCCTGTGCTACCGCCTCCGCAGTCGCGGTTTTACCGACGCCGGGGACGCCGTGTAGGAGTATAAACAGCCCGCTTCCTTTCCCTTGTATTACATCCAGAGACATTCCCTCCTCGCCATTCCGTCCCTCGGCTTCTTTCAGAAGGAAATGGCCTCGAACGGAGCCTTGTATAAGCTTCTTGGTGGCGGTTGGAATCTTCAACGCCTCAAGTGCATCGAAATTCCGTGCAGATGGCGTCAACTTCGATACATCAAGCTGAGCAAACTTTCGCTCTTGAAAGACGTAAGCGAATACACGACAATGCATCAGAATCTTTTCTTCCCAGCGGAGAAATTGCTTCGTCGTCGGCTGTCCCCTTTGGTGATTTTGGGACACTGCAACCAGGAAAGGGTCTTCCAACACAAATTTGTTTCGTTTCAAGTGATGCACTCCTGTACGGTATGGGATGATCTCTCTGGTCTCTCGCAGCAATTTTGTCCTGTCCCTCCCCGACCAGTAGCGGATGGCGAAGTCGTCAGAAATGACAATCTTGTTAGTAAATTCCGTCCTTATGACAGTCCGCTTTGGTCGCCAAGAAGGGCAAGCCTGAAAAGCCTCTCCAAAGTCCACCATAACCTCAGAATTGATATACTCGGGGTGCTTCACCATCACCCCATTGGCGTCAGTAGCGAACCCTCCTTGTGGAGTGCGCATAATGGTCCAGGCGTTGTAGAAGGCGTGCTTTGACTCTATAAATCGAAGGACCTGCTCGCCAATTTTCAGTGAGGTTTCCAGATACACTTTCTGATTTGGGTTAAATCGCAATGGGTAGATGGGTAAGGCGGTGATGGGTTTCCACCCTTCAAATGGTGATATCTTGAAAACATTTGTGACAATGCAAAACTCGTCGCCTGTATAGTCGATGTGATACGCGTGTACTGTGAAGTAAATGCTGTCATCCTCACTTGGCTCGGCGTTCGAGTACTTTCGATGATCCGGAGGTGTTAAGTTGTAGTTCCTGATGGCATCATTGACGAAGAAAACCCTCCACATCCTCTCTCCCATTCGGTGATCACGACCCTCCACTGGTGATTCACCTTCGAGCGGCTTGTAGATGTATTCTCCAGGCGCGAAAAGATAACAAAGATCGGAGAACATGATTGTTTCGTCGCTCGAGTAGTCCAGATTGTCATAGTGATGTGATTCAGGCACAACTTCCTCATCAATGAAATCAACGTAGGACCGCAAGATGGCCAAGGTGGCTTGGCTGTCGTCGAGTAAATCTTCTTCCTCGCGTCCGTGTCCGTCATCCTGCGGCGTCGTTCCCGGACTGTGAGGACCCTCACTCTGAACGGACCACTTCTCTTCAAGCTCAGCCAGAGCTTGTTTCACCTGAGGATGGAAGTGCAGAAGAGTGCAGAACGGACGATCATAAGTTCGCGGCTTGGTTGACCAAGTCTCTCCTTGGACCTTGGCAAGTATCTGGAGAAGAGCAGGGGCCTGAAGCCGAATCCGCCGAATCCACGTACGATCAGATTGATCATTGCGCAACGCGTCATTACTTCGATTTGTCTCCTGCACAAGAGCCCCCACCTTTCGTTTTGCCGCTCGAGAGTTGGGTTTTCCGTGCTCAAATAGTCTGTCACGCAGTCCTTGCTCCTCCAGGTACTCTTGTTCAAAAAGGGCCCCTGATTCCAGAACATCAACAGCGTAGCGGGTATCGTCTTCGTTAAAGCGATTCTTGAAATCCATGAAATTGCATTTCCGCACTTTGGGAACAAAGCTGCGATTCGTCGGATGGTCGATGTCAGCGCCGTGCGCTTCAGAGCTGGCCGTGGCGTCGTCGAGTTCGTTGAAACCGGCTACCCCGTCCATGGAGTAGTCGGCCTTACCATGGCTCCCAATGCCATCGAGCCTGGTCTCTAGCCTCCTGATCTGCTCCCTGAGATCCGAGATCACAGTGCTATCCTCGCTGTTCATGGTTTGTATTTGGATGAATCTTGAACCCACTGCCCGTATCGTATGTTGAGATTCTCAGAGTGGAATATCTATTACCAGGCCGCGATTGACCTGGTCTCAGGCCCGCGAATTTAAGGCTGTATAAGGGTTCAAGAAAATCAGGCAACCTCGGGAGGAACTTCTGAGTTTGCGCCCGCCTTCCCGTGGTCAGTCTACGATGACACCCTTTTCCGTCAGCCAGAGTGCACATGCAATATTTCTGGCACAGCAGTGCATGAGATCCCTTGTGTATTTCGTATTGTCCTTCCAGCACTCGTGGATTGGTCAACGGGTGACGCGCGCCCCCACGTGAGGCTTCTTCCGGCGCACCCCTCAACAAATCCTGTTAACCAACGAACCGGCCTGCTTCATACAGGGTGAGGAAAGTGGTCCTGTCCGGAAAGTTCTTGTTCCCTGCAAGCTTTCATCAATCTTTCTACTTATAGCTAGGATCTGATCATCGAATGCCTGAAGGCCTCACTCTCGCTCTCAAATACGTGCTAGAAAGACGGAAACAGAGCAAAACCATCGCGCTTGGAAGAATGCCAGGGGGTTAGGCCAGGGTCGATTGGACTGGAACATATTCCTAACCTTTCCTTTCTCAACGTAATCACTCGCTTCTTTTATTGGTGCGATTGAGGTGATCGTCAGGTCCCCCTAATCGGCGCCTTACTCCCCCAAGCGATCTTCTACACCACAGCCTATTTATTCAATCCTTTCGTTCTTCCGCCCCGACGAGATCGTTGGGTCTCCGAATCGCGCCCCTCACTCTTGAGCGTTCTTCTAACTGCTGCGAGCTTCAGGCCCAGATGGGGGTAGAGGGTAGCCAATACCCCGATAATCAACCTCTGTTACTCTAAGACAACGCGTCTATTCATGTGGCCGCTCAATCTCGTCAAGTCTTGGCCTAGACGGGCATTATGACAATTCCTGACTTCCCGCCTTGCTCGCCAGAACCTCAATCCAATCGAGGGCGTCTGGGCCTTGCCTAAGAGGCGTGTCGACCGCCGGATGCCGCGCCCTACAACCTATGACAGTATTAAGCAGGCTATCGTCGAGGAATGGGACAACCTAAAGGTGGAGGACTATGAGGACATGATTGTGAGCATGCCGGAAAGGCTTGCGGCCTGTCTAGCTGCCGGGGGAGGTCATACGCGTTGGTAGACACTTAGGAAGTGTCAGAATCGGTGTCAAATAGCTTCTTTACTTGACCGTAGCCATTCATTTCTATAACCCAAGGTCTAAAGGCTTGTGGAAAGCCTCTGTCCTGCCAACTTAATAAGGGAAAGGTTTTGGTTAATTGACTAATGTGCCAATAAGGCGGCGAGCCCATAGAACCCTTGCGGTTCCGAGTCAATCATTTCCCTTTGCGTTAAAATGTACAGTAGCGGCGGGATAGGACTTCCTTCCTCGCTCGGTACGCTGAGCAACAGGCTGGCCCCCATAACCAACAGGCCGATGGTAGCCAATAGACCGCATCCTGTTGATCAACGGGTGCCACGTTGGAGCACGGCCCGGAACGGGGCTCACGCATGATACTGTAACATACCCCGCACCAGTGGCTGTATTGCTTCGCCCGACTACAGTGTAAAAAAGTTGTTCATGTACTACCATGTTGGTGTTCTAATTCCAGGTAAACAAGGCAGATTTGACTGGTCGCCTTCTGATCGTTAGGTTTCGTGGTCCGTGTGTCAGCCTTAAGTCAGGCCCCTCAAATGTATCTCCAGGGATCTCGGTGAGAGGAAAGGAGAAGACGGGAGCTTCAAGTTGTAATATTATTCGGGATGCTGAATTGGTCCCAGAAGAGACGGCTCGTTCCCTTCGTGTCATTCAACCTCACCCAAGACTTTGTTCGAACACCGCCGCAGTACGGGTAACGAATGTCAAGACCCCAGCAAATACTCATTCCGTCGTCTATTTCGTTCTTCAAAAGCAAGAGTCGAGATGGCCCGCACAGATACCCCATCAACATCATCAACAGCCATTGCCAGAGCGTTCATAGACCAGCGAGCGGCAACGTTTCACGAGGCGTTTGGGGTGGAATCGTACTTCAACACGGTCATGTCAAAATATCAATCAAAAGAGATTTCGTAAGTCCTCACGAATGACTTCTCAAAGCTCCTATGGTACAAACTGACTGCGTCAAGCGACCTCGAAGAAGCCCTGAAGCGATACCAGAGACAGGCTCCGGACCAAGCTGACTTCGACTTCGACCTACTGAAATGTACGTGGCATGATGTTCTCCACGAGCTAGAAAGGGCGGAAGCCGCGGTTTCCGAGAGCGATAAAGGTGGAAAAAATTTCCATCGAAGAGCGTGGCGGGCGCTGGGAACAATGGAGGGTGTCCTGTCTCCCGGGTTGGTAGCTATTCCAAACAACCTGTGTGTCTTGCAGGGAGGGCTAGCAGTCATGTTCAGCGTAAGTTGGGACTTCGAGACATACTTCACTTGACTATCGACTGAGCCTCGCCCATATAGCTCGCTCGGCAACGGTCCCAGAACCGGCAGAAGATTCTTCGCGCATTTGCGGACATCCCGAGTGTCATCATGATGGCCTATGACAAGGCTGAGAACATTCCCCGGGATCGACCAGGAAGCGATAGACTTCATGGAATGATCAGGGAGCTGCAGCAAACTCTCCTACGCACCATTCCAGTCTTGATTGAGAAATTAAATCCGGTAACTTTCGGTGAGTGCGCGCCCCTTCCCTACAACAAATCTTCGAACCCGTACTGATGATCAATCACAAGTCGACAAAGTTATGAGTCCTTTCAGAGATTTCAATATCGATGATCTCTTCGCAGCGGTCCGCAGCAGTTCCGAAAGGGTTCGGGTCTGCGCCGAGGGAGTAATGGACGACATCACAATCAACACGCACCAGACTGTCCATAGTAATCACAGGGTGTCGGATGGTATCCACGCGATCGCGAAGCAGACTGGAGAAGAGGTTGGGCAGCTACGTGGGAAGATTGACGAGATTCTGCAACAACAGAAATCCTTCCAAGCCGCCCTAGACGCAGTTTCCGGCAAGAATAGTCTTCTCAGCTTCCTCATGGAGTATCTGAGTAAGTTAAAAGCCGCTATTGTTTTAGGAGGTACGTTATCCTCGCTTACCTGAGAAGAACCAGAGCAACAACCTGAGGAAGACAAGTCACCAAAGGAGTCTCCGCCCGTCTACGAGCCAGCGACACCAGTGACTCCGCGACAATTGCTAGGACTGATGAACGTTCACCACCTCGGAGCACTTGACGACGAGCAACACATCATTCGACGCGGCCATTCGCTGGATAACGAGGCCACTTCACATGCAGCCACCATGTTCCAAACAACCCAGGTGCAGAAATTACTGCAATCGCCAGAATCAGGTGTTGTGCTCGTGAATGGCTGTACAGATCGGTCTCAGAACACCAAGATCTCGCCCATCACGTATGTCTGCGCGACTCTGACTCATGCCCTTCGTCGTTCTGCCGCCACCAATGCTGTTCTGGCCTTCTTCTGTGGGCAGCATTCATCATCGCAGGACGACCTCATAGGCCCACAAGGGCTAATGAGGAGCCTGGTCGCCGACTTGGTTTTGAGTCTGGCTCAGAATGAGCGCATATCGGAAGCCGCGCCAATCTGGTTCCCAGCCCCTCAAGAACACTTCGAGGAGCTTTCGTTCAAAGACATTTGTCAGCTGTTCTGCCATCTGGTTCAGCTCGTGCCAAAGGAAATTACGGTATATTGCGTCGTCGATGGGATATCATATTACGAAAGACAAGTCTGGAAGGAAGACTACGATCTGATGATGGAGTGCTTTGGCGCCATAATCACAAATAATGCTATTGCCGCAGCATTCAAACTCCTCCTCACCAGTCCGACGGTAAGTCGCTGGTTGCCGGATCTCATGCCATACCAACGGGTCTCATTGAGGAACATGAGGACGAGAGGGGTAGTAAGCCCGGAAACTTTATTCCAATCAGCCTTCGGTAACCTAGCCTCGCGAGAAGAATTGTAGCTAGAATCTCAATTGTGACCCTATATGCCATTGCTTGGAGAGGCTGATTCTATCTCTTCATCTTTACCTATGGTTCATGCGCTCGAGATTGTTCCTATCCGCTTGACAAAGCCTGAGGAGCTCCACCTCGGTTGTGATAGAGGGCTTGACGTTGAGCGAAACGTCGAGGGAGCCGGGCCATGCCGTCGTTGGCGGTAGCACTACGAGGGGAAGTGGGTGGGTGGGTTATGGGAAACGCAGAGAATCGAGGATGGTAACAACAAGAGACCGAGGGTTAATTGAGAAGAGACAGTCGATGATTGCAGCGTTAGACCTATTTCACCTGAACAGCGACTCAACGGAAATTAAAGCGTCAGCAGGTACCTACCAATTAGCAAGCTGCATGCCTACATTTGCGAATGTTTCTAAGATTTGCATGGTGCATCGACCGAAAGCAGTGATTGGCCTATGAAGATTTGCTTTTGAAAGGAGCATTCACCACCTAACCTCCTGTCCACACGCCTTCCGTTCATGATTCCATAGTCATAGCAAGAGATGTCATCGCCTCCCTCCCAACTAGAAATGTACATTAGGGCCGTCCTACTGGAAATGATAACAGAGGGGACGTCCTAAGAAGCCTGATGCTTTGGAAAATGGTCTCAAAATCGTAAAGACAAAAAACTCGCTCGCTCTAAACAAAGACCCGGCGCGGATCATAGCTCTGAAAGTCATATGACTTCCTTCACCTTCCTCCTCGTTTTCTTTCCCATCCCACGCAAGCCACCGTTCCCATTCCCCTTTCCCCCCAGTACCGTTCCATTTCCAAAGCTCAGCGCAAATGAGTCAAAGTATGCCGTGACATTCAAGCCGCCAAAATTCAATGGTAGCGTACTGCTCACGTTCGACTGCAGGAATAGATTCCCGATGCTCTGCTGGGCCTGAATTGCTGCGTGGAGATCGCTAGTTTGTTCAAGTACAAATAAGACAGCTATCCGGGCAAAGTCCAGCGTGTCTTCGGACACTGAGGACTCTACACTGGGCGTTGACGACGGGGTGGAGGATATGATAGACACGACTGTCTGAGAAGCAGCGGCTGTCGTCGTGCTGCTCTGCTGGAATACAATCCCTGCTGATGTACCGACCGTCTGCGGATTACGTTTTCCATTTTTCGGCGCAATCCTCTCCGCCCTAGCTGTCGGTGCAGGTGCATGGCTTTCTGCCTTCTCGCGTATTGGCTCTTCCTCGGAGACGATGTAGAATCGTTTCGATTTCATGCTTTGAGAATTGAAGGTCACGAGAGCGTTCTCACTCGTGCAAGATAGGCTATTGGCGGAGAACAGACTTAGCAGTGATGTGCTGTTTAGTGGGATGCTGAAGTTGCTCTGCGATCCAGTGAGTAATCGAGGAATGGACGCGCCGATAGTGGCATTTGAAATGCTCTTCGAACCACTAGTGATGTCGCTGGTGATACATCCAGGATCTTCCCCTGTGGTACATTGGGCGCCTGTGAAGCCATTGACACATATACAGCTACAGACGTTGCTGCTGATCAAGCTGACGCCACCATTCGAGCATGGCAGGTACGCCGGACAGTCGCTCAAAGCAGCTTGTGATGCCGCATTGTGCTGTGCTTGGTGCTGTTGTGGGATGACTATTAGGAAGACCGGCACAAGAACGGCAGCTGCAATTAGCACTAGAAGGATCAAGCATATAATGATGAAGGCCCAGATAGACATTCCACAGCAGCGGCGCCCTGGCTTTTTCCGCTCTTTGTTCGCCGATGCATAGTCCGGAGCAAATCGGTCAAAGGTTGGCGTGGTGCCAGGAACGGGAAATGCGGAAAGTATGTCTGATATAGAGCCGGCCATTGAATGTGCATCGGTTCTGTCACGGTTGAGCTTCTCAGAACTGGAAAACATGTCCAACATCCCGAGCCTACTGGCCGTCTTTCCACGATCCAGATTCGCAGCCAATTTGGTTGCTCTTCGAATGAGATCTGGCAGACTCGTAAGGCTTCCTCGCGCCTCTGTTTCCCTGACCGTATCAAGATCCAGGCGAGGCGGACGCCGACTCGCTGGTCTCTTATCACTCATCGAGGGATGCGCCTCAAAATGCTTTTCGGACTCGGGGCTCGACCTTTCTTCGTCTGGCGACAGTAAAGGAGAACGTGAACGGGAGCCATAGAAAACGGCCGGTGGTTTTTCAACCTCAAGCTCATATTCTGAAGAAGAGCGAGACCGAGTGGGCGATGCAAATGGAAATCTAAAGCTGCCCGCTTGCTGGGCTGCCAGTCCAGCCGAAAGGCCAGTAATGGCAAGTTCAGGTTTGGGTTTCTGACTACGGCTAGCCTGCCGAATCAGTCTTGTTGCGTCATCACGGGTCGATATATGTTGCACGTCACTCTCTCCTTTCTCCACGAGGAACGGGCTACGTGATGGAACCTCAGCACCTAACCTGGTACTTCGATGCGAGCCAGCTCCTCCATTGAAAGCAGCACTCCTTGGGCTTGCCTCGGGACTCTCCTCTGCTATAGGTGTAACAAGAGAGTCGCGAGTCAGGTACGTCGGACCTGGGCGCCGTGCAGAAGGTGGACCAAAAGTTTGGCCTTTTCTTTGCGGAGCTAGAGCAGGAACGGGCATCGGTGGAGCAGGTATTTGTGGAAGAGGAAAGTCCGGTATTGTGCCAATCGATGACACCGTAGAAGCACGAGACGATGCTCTCCGGCTTGGGCCGATGGATTGCGGCGGTGTAGGCTCGTATTCGCCAGCTGATGGCGGAGCATGGGAGATGGGAGTGCTGACGGGAGGCTGGTTAGGTGGAGCTGGAAATGTATGCTGTTGACGAGTGCTGTCATTCAACGCGTTGTCGACCTTGCGTCCCTGGTACTGAGACTGGGGATTGCTCAATGGCCATTGTGAAGTTGATTCGTCGGCCGGTAGTTCAGTAATTTCGGGGCCTATATTTCTCGCGTACCCATTGGCACGCCCGGCTGGGTTGGGTGCATACGGTTGCCGTTGCAATGGCGGTTGTGTTCTATCATCTGGGTATGACATGGCTCAGTGTTGACCTTGTCTGGCCCTGAAGATACCTTCGTATTTTGGAGGCGGTGCCTCCGCAAGTTTAGCCCTGCCCCTTCAGATTTGTCGTCCTCGTCGAGGTTCACTTTTCCTGCCGAAACGTAGCTGGCCCGCCAGCAACTAAAGGATTGAATTCCTTGACGAAGTATTAATTGGTCAACTTCTAGGAGCCGAGCCGTAAGCGTAGAGCGAAAGGTTATGGTTGAACCATACCGCCTGCAATATATAGTTGTGAGCTCTGTTTGGGCGCAAATGAGTGTAGCATTGAGCGGCGCCGTAGGCAATCAAGGAGTTGATAGGAGGAGCGCAACCGGCGCTGGGTCAAAGGAGCAACCAGCTTGTATCAAGTTCTCACAGCTAGGGAACAATTTTGGTGCTTGGTCCTGTGGATAGAAAGATGGTTAGTATAAGATGAGAGGCCTGACCGAACAGTGGCGAGGTAGCCTTCAAAATAACCATAACTGACAAAGCCAAACAAGTAAGAAAGTCCAATTGAATTCTAGGTCGAGACTGTTTTGCGCTTGGATCTCTGAGAGTAGGTACCACGTTGAAAATGATGCCTTCCGAGTACAATAAAGGATCCACGCTCACGTACTGAATATACAGATCGAAGAGGATACACCAAAGCCTTGTTCGCGCACAATACCACGATATCTAAGGACGGAATTTATGTCGCTAGTTGCGTGCTCGGGAAATGTCTAGCTTTTGCTTGGATGGAGGAGGAAATCCTTTGTTTGGAACAGCGTTGCGGGCAAGAATGAGTGAGACGTCTTGGGGGTTTTGAAAAGGAACGGTAGACTCGACGCAGTCGGCAAAAGAGTGGAAGGAGCTTCAAGCTCTGTTAAAAAACGAGTGTGTGGTGCTTGAGAAGCAGCTACTGTGCAGATGCAGGAGAACGAGACCAGGAGCGAAGCAGCCTGCATCACGAAACGGCGGGGAGGAGCGCGCTGCCGGGCACAGGAGATGGCCAAGGCTTGTAAGGAAGGTAAATTACAGAACGGAAGGGATAGATTCAGGAGCAAGAGGAGTGTGGAAGTGAGCCGCTGGTGCCACACATCTGAGACGGGAGCTCGAGTGGCCGGCCCCGGAAGTGACTAGGTGACTGCAGGGTCGGCCGTTCAGGCAGCCCATCAAGCCTCTTCGGGACTGATTCGAAACAAGGATAACCAGGGGTTGCTCCTTAGCGCAATACAGCTTTCGTATGTTACGGTCGCGTTTGGGAAATCCGCGTGGTAGGCCATGCGGTGGTGACGAGGATTGGTGGAATTGCTCACTCTCGTCACCACAGAATTTGCAGCATCGGACAGTTGCTGACCTGGGGACTGGAGGTCCCGGTCTGGCCTGACCTTGAAGCATTCTCTCCACGCGGAGCCAAGGTTGGTCGTCGTGGGGCTGCTTACGAGTTCGCGCTAAACCTGTGCTTTAGCCTGCGGACATTTGTTAGATTGCACAATCCCTTTCGCCTCAAAAACTTTAGATTTTAGTGTCCCAAAGATAGACCTAGATCTGATATCGGCACTGATCCTGCCAAACGCGACAATGCCTCACTCATGATGCAATAGCTACTCAACCGTACTGTCGTATCGCTGTAGAAGTACGACTTAACCTCATAGCCTATGCAGTAAATGATCCGAAGAGCTGTCCAATGTGAAGTATTTAGAAGGGGAAAAGACGGGCATACTGGTCGCGGTCGAGGATTTCGGTCACTCAATTTTCTCGTGGCTTAGTCCTCCACGAAGGTCCACTGTTTGATCAACTTGTCGAAAGCGAGGCTATGGCAAGAGAGACCTCCCTGTTGGATGTTGATCACATCGAAGCAGCAGCTAAGTCCACGGATAACATTACTCTTAAGCATGAGGCAGGCGTCCGCCGTTCAGTTGCAGACTTGATCTTGGCCGCTCCCTGTTGCTTTGATGCTCATCTTTGGTTATGGCCCAGAACGCCCCAGCGATGAACCAAACGGGCATCAGGCGCAGTTTCCTGCGAGTTAGCTACTCAGCTCTTTCTTTTTCCACTTCAGTTTGCACCTGCCAACATTTTCAGCACCTGCTTCAAGCACAACCCATCATGCAACATTTTCCTTTCTCCTCTCCTCACGCCAGACTCGCTCGCCATTGAAGCGTTGCTTTCATGGGCCGTATTACCTCGACTATCCTCTGAACGGTCCGATTCGCCTGTCACCTGATTGCACGCTCCTGTATACTGCTCTTCAAGTTCGAACATGACAGAGCAAAACGATTTGTCGCCTACAACGGCACCTTTGTGCAGATCAGCACAAGGAACAGCTAAGCGTTAGTCCACAATTATGCAAGATGGTTCATCTGTTGGCGAAATCAACTGGCGTTCTCTACAGTGGCTTGTGTTGCTGATGCCATTATAGCTCCAATCGATCCACCTCGAAGACTGTCCTCCCTTGCCTTCTCATTGTTTTTGACTGGCACACCAACCAAGCTAACTGCCAAGGATGCTGCCCATACGCCAAATGTCGGCCGCAAGCGAACCCATGCTACGCCTCTCATGCGTTCAGCGGCCACTCCAGGCCACACCTCTCGGATTCAACGGATATTCCAAGATGCTACTGCAATGATGCAACTCGACGTTGCATATGCAAGCTCTCCCACAGGCTCCATCGACTCACGCAAAGTCCCAGTGTCTCCTAATACTCCTGGGCCTGAAATCTCGCCCATTTCGCCAGACGTCATGAACTGGAGGTACTCTAGTGCATCCCAGCAGCTTGCGGGGGCCGAATCCAACATTCAAGAACCTTTCCCCGCCCTCGAACCTCCAAGCAGTGGCTATTTGCCACCTCTACCCGATTCGAGCTCTCCCGGAAGTACCGGACCTTCCGGAAGCCAACATGCGTCTCAATTGTCCGATTTGCAAATCGACACCTATGTCTACCGGCCCAACTTGACCGAGCTAGATCGACCACTATCAAAGCTACACGTCAATCACATACAAACAGCGCCCTTCAGCTACTATGACCTAGCCCTGCTAGATGAATCTCCTGACCCGATATCAGAGCCTACAACAGACCTCGATATATTCTGCTCTCCAGCAGCCGGAACTGCCGCAGACTCGGCCAAACTCAAATGGGGCCTGAATTCACCAGCCCACACTAATCTTCAGGAGACTATTCATGGCTCAAGTTATCCGGACCCCTCAGTACACCAGAGTATTCTCCAGGAGAATATGCTGGTGCCTGCTTGCCCACGCCGTCCGGACCCTTCAGTGCATCAAGGTACTCGACAACCGAACATGCTGGGTATTCCTCGGCAACTACCCTACCGACGTGCAAACTCAAGAGGCAGCCCTCTACCACAACTCAAGGCTAGGTATCCAACATCGTCCCAGGGTAGTCGTTCATCTCCACTACGACGTAGCTATGGAATGCAGTTGACGCCATCCAGATCGCATTTTCAACCCCAGCTTTCCTCACCACCGCCGGCTAAGCATTTTCAGCCTGACTGGTCCAATTTCCCAGCCCAGTCAGCAAGTACAGGGGCATACTCGCTTTCGACGGAGGCTGCAAAGATCATAAGCTCCTCTGAGGCGCCAGATTCTCGCATTCGAGACTCATACCATTCTGATACGTTGACGCCCTTAGCGAAGCCGCAGGCGAGGTACAAGAAGACGGGTATCGCCGCGATGACCGGAAGTATGGGTAGGTATTACGGGGCACAATTCAGCCAAGGCAGGAGGCTGCTACAGTTTGGCAGCAGTCCTCCTCGAGTTGCGCAGGGGATACCCAAGAAGAGGATGAGGGAGGGAGGGCGCTGCAGCCTTGAAGGGGCGGTCATGCAAATGAATGAAGATGTTGTGAAAGAGCTGAGTCCTAACGTTACGCCGCACAGGAAGGGAAGAGAGCCGAAGAGGCCCAGGCGCAGCAGTTATTGGGACAAGGATATTATGAGTATTGAGAACAAACCGGATGGGAGAGTTGAGGACGCGGTAGATGTTGGGAGTCCGAAGGAAGCGAATAAGGACAGACAGAGATTGTTGGATAAGAATGACGAGTGAGGCGATGAGCTGGGTTACACTGCAAGAGGATAGAATTTCATTGATTAAATGCAGATCATGCAGGTACAGATGGGTGCGACGCTACGCATAAGAAGCAACACGATACGAGACTACATGATATCTTTCTTCAGCGGTCCAGTTTCAAAATGCGTGGCTGTGGCTCAGGTCTTTGAACAAGGTGCTTTCGCAGACTCGTTGAAACGTGAGCGACGTCCTTTGTGGGTTGCGAGGGCTGCGAGTTTGGACTTGTGCTGATACCCTCCCCTTGTGCTGACATACTCTCGTCAATATTCTGATCAGCGTCCGGCCCTGGCCGCAATCCAAGCTCGATCCTGAGCTTTGTGATGCGGGCTTCTAGATCGTGCATCGAGGCAGAGGTGTTGAGGAGTTGGGGCACGGAGCCTTCGACAGCGGAGATGAAGGACGCTTGGGCCTGGCGCAGAGGTAGGGGAATTAGGATACCGTACCAATTTAAGGGATCTCGATTGGAGGGTGCGGGTTTGGTTTTGGTGGAGGAAGGCGAGGACGACTTGGCTGTAGTCGGCAGAGCGTTTGCGAATGGAGAGGCGGTTGACTCACCCCTCTGAGGGACTGTGTCGGTGGTTCTCTGTCTATTTGTGTCGGTCTCGTCGGAGCTGGGTGTTTCTTGGGAATCCAGAGGAGCCTCGGTCTTTTGAATTGACATCCTGTAGCCTGGCAATGTATCTGCTTTTGAATCTGAGGGCTCTAGGCTCTGCAATCTAACTGGAGTGCCAGCTTTCCAGTCTTCAGTCTCGTTCCAATTCTCATCCCTCTTGCTGTCTCTTGTGGAGTACACAATCCTCCTCTGCGCTTTCATCCGCTCATCGTAGCCCTCCTCGCCGTATCGTCTTCCGCTACCCAGAGTGGGTGAGGTGTGATTCGCGCGCGCGAGCGAAAAGAAGCCATCGCTGAACTGCTTTGACAGTTGTGTACGGAGGGTTGTGTATTCGTCTAGGAGTTCGAGGTAGGTCTCCAGTAGGCTGTCGAGGCGTTCAAGAGATACTTCGGGGACAAGTTTTGGTCCTGAAGGCGAAGTCACGGATGGTGGTGTTTCAGGGGGAGTTGGGATTTTAGATTCAGCCATCGTGATCGGATTTTTGAGAGACAAATGTATAGTTACAGGGGGAATGCATGGTTCGGAGCTCCAAAACGCCGATCAAAAAAGCTGCGTGAAAGCGTCATAGTGCGAAAGCTTCTCCAGCCAGTTCTGCAGGACTCAAGATCTGGAATGGACCATTACGTTTCTATCTTTGCTGTATAACAATTGATGTTCTTTATTAACCGGCCTTGAAGACTACGGCTGCTGGCATCCACGTTACAAACTAGCCACTCGGATTCATCCTTCGACATTGAAAAGCCACAGCTCTAGACGGTTGACTAGGTTGCAACGTTTGCTCCTTAGGGCAGCACTTCACTCCTTCAATTCGATCGCCCCGATTTCCTTCCATCATGGCTGCGACAGCCATCGCAGCTGCAGGAGACACGTCTGCCTTCTCAGTCCGATCATTATAATCATTATTGAGACAATCATCACAATTTGCGAATTATAATTTCAGGCTATATGCCAGGCGAAGAACGAAGGATGCTTTTCATGAACAGCACGAAACCGACCAGCGGAGAATACAAGAGCTTGTCCAGAAAGGGTTGAAGGAGCTGCAGGTTATGAAGGTGGGTGTTGTCAATCGCCTTCCACCATCCCATCAAGGTGGCAGACTCAAGACTGCCAACGAAGGATGTGCTGCTACTGAAAGTCTCAACAACTATGGCTGACTCGGACAGCGCCAAACAATTATATCACAGTTCTACCAACTCGATCGATTAGGAGATACAGGGTAGGCCGTTTGGTTATTATCTAGGCTTCCAGGACAGTGTACTGACTCCTTCTACGTGGGACTAATGTGCAGCGCATTTCTGTATGATAGTTGAAAGATGACATATGCATAGCATTCACATCTTCGAAAACAGATGGCGCTACTGGTCTTGTTGGTGGGACATGGCAGGGTCAAGGAAAAGCTGGCGACGGCTACAGGTCAGTCTACAGCTACGGGACTGAGAAATCTTGGCTTGTCTTGAGTAGCCCTCGAAGCTCCTCTCCACATCTTATATGCTTGCTTCAAATCGCATGGAAGCGGCACATACGTACATTGATTATCATAATGTCTTGCTAGTGATGCCCAATGCTTGTGAAGCCTTACCCTCAGCTGTTAGTCCCGATGAGCGAACCCCCTCCTAATCAGGACTACGGCCGGCGCTACCCGTAATATCGCTTTGGCCAAATATCCTGGGCATTGAAGTTCTCCCTGATGAATACACACAGTCTTTCACGTGCATTACCATTGTAGCACTTAAACCATTCGTACTATACAACATATATATTGGATTTTTGCGTCTAGTTCGGGACAACATCAAAGGCGGTAGGCTAGCGCCGCTAGTCTAGCGGCCGAATATCAGAACCATGGCTCCAGTATGTGGGTTTTCTTTAAGTCGTTCACGTCGCATTGCCTTGCTTCTTGTCATTCGAACACAACTCGTGGCAGATGTTGATATTCCGCTCTACTTACTGCCTAATTCGTTACTCTTTTGCTCTTCAATTCGCATCAGCAAGTGCACACGGACGCCGTAATGGTTGGCCAACACCACCCTAACCGGTGCCTTGTCTGCTCGAGCGTCTTGCCTCGAGCCACATCGGCCAATGAGCTTGTGCGAGAATGAAACCGGAGAAAGCTACTGAGGTTAGAGAATCCGTTGCTCAAACGGACGACTCAACGCCTGCCCTCAGCCTCCGCTGCGACTAAGATGTCTGCCTCGACCGCCTAGAGGGCAGACGCACCAGCAACGCAAATTATCTGGTCTGCCCCAGCTTCTCGGTTTCCCATTGCTAATTTGCATGTTCTGTCTGCCGTTTTTGCTGAGCTCGCAACCGTAGCCTCTGGTTTTGCTCGTACCCTCTTTTAGAGCCCTTCTGCTTTCATTTCCCTAAGCGACTTCCCGTCATCCAAAGGAGATCCTCTTCTTGAACCCGAACCCCAAACCCCACCCAGCATCCTCCCTATCTGCTGCCCCTCTCTCTGCTCCGATTGCACCTCTTCAGGGCTAGATTGCTGATATTTTGATATAGTTCCGGTCTTCTCGTTCAAATCGCCATCTCCAGCATGAGAACGTACCAAGAAACCGCGGCGGTGTAAGCGGTCCTATTGATCACGATCCTACAGAAGGATTACCTGTCAAGAAGTGGCAATTGGCGGATGTCACGATCAAGCAAGTCGAGAAAGACGACGATGGCGATGAGACGAAAACTGGTAGTGTCAATCCGGACTATCCATGGCCTGAGCTACCACTACCGAAGGATTTTCACCAATTGCCCCCTCACAGTCAGGTATGTAGCTCTCTATCCACTTATTCGCCTCCATAAGCAAACCCCTTGGGCTGGTCCGGAGACCGCCGGGGCTTTAACTCCCACGTTGTACTCTCAGCCCACATCCTAACTACTTCTACTTTATTCAGGAGATCCTCCGCCGCGCCCGAATGGGTAATACCCGCGTCCGACCCGCCATCTACAACCCAGCTACCGGAACCTACACCGCCGCGCCACCATTAATCCCCACCACTGTCAAATCCAAACTCCTCACCACCGGCCCCAACCCTGTAGCTGCGAGCGCTGTCACCCCGCCACCTGCCGACATTGACATGCTGGATGAAGACCCCGAAGCAGACATCACCGCGCAACCAAAGCCGACCCTGGACGAAGACCGCACCTTTACCGTACGCAAGTGGACGCTCGTCCCGGCCGCGGAGGCGGATAAGAGACCAGAACCGAAATACCTGGCAGATCGGAGGCCCGGGTTGAAGAACATATACGGATTCGGTCAAGCGCAGAACACTGCCACAGGAAATGGGGATTCTGCTACGACTGGGGCTGTATTAGGAGCGGTTGTGGATGCTGCTGGTAAGGAGATCTCGTCGACGGGTCTCGAGCTCGGAAGCGCGGGTGGGTTTGGCATGGGAACGTCAGCGAGTGCGCCGGTGGTTGAGACGCCGAGACGCAGGGGTCCGCCACCGCCGCCAAAGCGCAAGAAGAAGGGGGGCCTGGGACGGAGGAAGAAAGCATCCGTTGATCGGATTCCTGGCGAGCAGCAAGGTCAAGGCGCTGCGGGAACAAATGGTACCGCAAATGGGGCTGGTGCGAGCAGTGGGATGGTGGGGGTTAAAGTTGAAGATGCGGACGCTGGGGCGAAAGATGGCGAGGATGAAGAGGGCAGCGGGAGTGACGACGGCGATGAAGGGAGTGAGGAGGGCGAGATCGATGAAGGGGAGATCATGGATGTGGAACCGACTAAAACTACAACAGCACACGAGCACAAGGTAGACGCAGTGGTTTCTGATCCTTCAACGGCCGCGGGTAAAAACCAAGTCGACGCACCAAAGGTCGATGTCGCAGAAGCGGTCGCGCTCCCGGCCGCTGAAGTCAGGCAAGTCGAGGAAGCCATGTCACTAGTGGCCTCCGGGATGAAAGGTGTTGTTGAGGAGAAAATCCCACCACCAGCCACTGAGATGACCGATTTAGTCGAAGAGCAGGGTATTTCGGCAACTATTATCAAAGAGAGTGCCGTCCTACACGCCACAGCCCCCGCCCCACCAGTCCAACAGCCCCAAGCAGAGGAAGCGGAGGTCGATTTGCTGGGATCGCTCGATCGCGCTGTGGAAGGAATGGAGGGTGCGAATGCCGATGCAATGGACATTGCAGAGGAAAAGTATACTGAATGACCATGGGTGGTTGCGCTAGCAAGGGCAATGCAAGACGCTCATGTGTTTTGAGATGTGGTTATGATAGCACGTCAGAGAGTGTGGATTGCTAGACCCACGGAAGACCACCAGGGACCGCCATGGAGTTCGTCAACTGATTTGATATGACCGCGATACTTCAGGAGCCCTTGTGAGGCATGACGACATTGCGGTACACCCTGTATATTTACTTACGCGCAGGAAGAATACAACTGTTTCGTTTGTAGCCGGTTGTTGAGGTTGATTCTCTAATCATAACGTAAACTGACGAAAGGGGTATCTTGTACACGAAGAAAGCAATATCAAAAACACCTGACCCGCTCCCTGCAACCCTATGCCAGCAACTCGTCTATGTCACTCTTCGTCAGCCCAAGTAGATATGCCAGATCCAGCATGCTCTCGCCTGCGTTGAGCCTGGCCGGTGCTTCCAGCTGGACTTTGCTCTTGGCCTTCCACGCTACACCCAAGCCAGCTGTCTGGAGCATCGGAATGTCATTTGCCCCATCGCCGACGGCCATCACTTGTTGGAGTGGTATACCCTTTCCGCTTGCCAACGAAAGGAGCAAGTTGCGTTTGTGGGCGCCATCGACAATGGGATATGCTGGGTCCAGTTCGCCTGTCAATGTTTTCGTCTCCGGATCCGAAATAAGGTGATTTGCAAAGGCGTGATCTAAGCCTAGCTGTTGCGCCAGCCAGTCAGCTAAAGGCTGAAACCCTCCTGATAGAACTGCGAGACTGAAGCCCAGTCGCTTGAGCACTTTGCAGAATTCGATTGCGCCAGGTGTAATGGTTATCTTCAATTTTAGGCGCTCGAAGACATCGCTCGGCACACCCTTAAGCAGTGCAACTCGAGCTTTGAGACTCGCCGCAAAGTCCAGCTCCCCATTCATGGCTCGAGCAGTTATCTCGCTGACCTCTTTTTGCACGCCAACGTAAGCGGCAATCTCGTCGATGACTTCTTGCTCAATGAGCGTGCTATCCATGTCGAAGACGCAAAGTCTTTTATGTCTTCTAAAGATGGTGTCTGGTTGTAATATGACCTCGCAATTCCACTCACGTTCGAAGTTATAAATGCTTTCATGTTTGCAAAGGTCGGCAAAGGAAAGGTATTCAGGATTCGGTGGCGGGGAGAAGGTCACCTCCATTATCCGTGGTCTAGCGGAGTCCGGTGCCAGACATCGGTGTGAGGAGGTCAGGCGTCTTGAGTCCGACTGGTTATGGGCCAGGAGACTGTCGAGGTAGTACAAAAAATGAGTGAGGCAGGATTCAGAGACGTGCGCCCCATAGAGGTGGTCAAGAGGCTCTGGCTCTGGCACGGGCGGCTCGAGAGGATAATCGGAGATGTCGGTCGTCGGTGCAGACCCTGTGGCGATCGTTGGGACCGGAAGATGATCGCTTGGCTTCGCAAAGGGCGCTTGGTCAGGATGAATGTGTGGATGTCGTGGCGAGGAGGAATTGTAGAATATCGTTGCAACAATCCTAGATGCGTCTTTTGAGTGTGGCACACAATTCGTATGAGACAATGTATGAACTACGCCACTATCCCTAACAAGTGATGGTGAGGGCGGAATGGCAATTGGGCTTTGCGACCTCCGGTTCGAGAGGGTGAGTTGGGACATCGAAGCTGCAGGCAGACCAGTGGCATCCTCCATTACCCCATCTATGCTTGTCGATGGGCCGCTCTGATGAGATCTGTACTCCTGGTGGTCATTGAGCGAATATGATCCGGGCAGAGAGTGCCGGCTCAAGGTTGGCCGTCTGGGCTGCTGTTCGGAGGAAGCCATGGCCGGCTCGGTCTTGAGGACGCAGCACGGGGCAGAGGCTGCGAGAGCGAAGATCGCGCGTTGCTAAGAATCCTCTCTCATTGAATCATTGTGCGAACAGAGGCGGCACAGGGAAGAAGACACGATGCAGCTTTCGCAACTCTTTAGGGTTTTCCTTGTACCTGCTGAAACGCCGTTGGAATGGGAGGCCATTGATTGGCTATTTCTGACGTAGGCTAAGCTTCTGGCAAGTTCTGTCGGACGGAAATAGCGACCCCAACGTCCACCTCAACATCGACATGGCGACCCTGCCTAATATCGACAGCAAGATAGATTCAGTCGATGTTGACGCTATCATGTCGTATATTTAGGGGCATGGCCCTTGCAGAAGGGGTTTCCATCATACTAACTAGGATCTCGAACTGCAGGACGCAGGGTCGCCTGCTCGATCTCATGCGAACCGGCGACAATAGTTTGATGGCGCAAACTCGGATCCGCGAATCGTGAATTCTAGTCCTGGTCGCTGCGTCAGAGATTGTGCTACACAGATGCTCTTTCCCTTGTCAGAGGCAAAATTTGCCTGTCGAACCGTTATGGTGTCAGATTGGTGGCTCATGATTGGCTCTCATTGGATGGTCTTGGCATGTCGTGATTTGTTGCGACTGTTGCGACTGTTGAGGAATTACGGGAGCAGAATGGCGAGGCCGCGGTATGAAATCGGCCACCAGTCATCGGGCTCGATGTTTCAATTTATCACCTTGATTTCTAACTCCGTTTTCCCCCGCTGTTTCCTGTTATCCTACTTCAAGCTGCCCTACTCCTCGCCTCCCCACGTCTTACTATGTTCCCATTCAGTGTCACGAGAATCCGCATTCAACTCCTCTTGCAATTATTCCGAACTTTGCTCCTCACTCACAACTCAGCTTCCTCCATGTCGTCGCGATCGTCCTCTCCATACGACCATGACTATGACCATGTCACCTTCAAGGACGCCGATTCGGGCTACTCCAGTGGCTCGACAAGCCAAGTCGACATGCCTGAGATTTATTTCACCAAACGCCATCTCAAGTTTCTCAATCGCCAGCTTCAATTCCTCGAACCGCAAGAAATCCTAAGATGGAGCGTCACCACACTGCCAAATCTCTATCAAACCACAGCGTTCGGCCTATCGGGGCTAGTCATCCTCGATATGGTGTCGAAGCTCAATATCCCGCGGCCGCAGATGGTCGATGCTATTTTCCTCGATACCCTTTATCACTTCCCAGAGACACTATCGCTAGTTGAAAAGGTGCAGTCAAGATATCCATTGGTCACCTTCCACACATTCAAGCCCGAGGGCATTGAAACGCCAGAGGCTTTCTCAAGACTACATGGGGACAGGCTTTGGGAGACCAATGACCAATTATACGACTATTTGGTCAAGGTCGAGCCAGCCCAACGAGCATATCGAGAACTGCAGGTCAACGCAATCTTGACCGGCCGAAGACGCAGCCAAGGCGGCAAACGAGGTGACCTTAGTGTCATCGAGGTCGACGAGGGGGGTCTGATCAAGATCAATCCTCTCGCGAATTGGTCGTTCAAACAGGTGCAAGAGTATATAAAGGCCAACAATGTTCCGTACAACGAGCTTCTCGACAGAGGGTACAAGAGCGTAGGAGACTGGCACTCAACGCAACCTGTGCAGGAAGGCGAGGACGAAAGAGCTGGACGGTGGAAAGGTCAGGAGAAGACCGAATGCGGCATTCACAACCCTAGATCGAAATACGCTCAGTTCTTGAAGGAACAAGAGAAAAAGAGAGAGCGTGAAGCATTAGAACAGGCGCTGCAAAAAGTCTCGACCGAGGATAGGATCTCTGGTTAAGAAAAGTCCTGTGGGCAAATTTGATTTTCGCATAGCGAGGCGTTGTATGTGATTTGTGTGACATCGGAATGTCCCGCAAGCATTTGAGAGATTGGAGCCAAGCATGATATCCAGTTGCAATGAATTGCCAACTAAGATGATTGGTCACGCGACCGCGTTAGATTTTGGAACTATTGAAAATCTAAATAGAGAATTGAGAAACGGACATTTGCACCGCGTTACTTCTGTTCCAATCGTGACTGCATACAAGGAGCGAGCCTGGGCAGGAATAGAATTCCCTTCAATCCTGAAACTGTGTATGACGTTGCGATTTTTCCCGCAGGGCTGTATGGCGTGCGATTCGCTTACCTAACCTCAGCCCTAAGAATTTCAAAGCGGTCTCACTCAAAAGCACTTTTTGGGATGGCTTCATCTGTTTCCTCAGTAACAGCTTCCCCATACACTATCTTTTATCGTAAATGCTTGTCGAAACTTCTGGCTAGAACAAGAGACGAGGACAGCAAAGATTTGCAGCTTGGCACCTTCAATAACCCCAAGCCCTCCCAGCCCCTGAATCCTGCCCGATTCTAGTGCCGTGTTGACATCCCGTTATTTGAAGCAGCCACCCACCATCTTCTTTCGCAACCAGTTTGAAAAAGTAGAAACCAGTTCTGCACGTCGGAAAATCCAAAATGGCCAATCCCCCTCATGGCGGCATCCTGAAGGACCTTCTCGCCCGGGATGCCTCAATACATGACCAGCTGGAGGCGGAAGCCGAGAAGCTCCCAGCTGTCCTTCTCACTGAGAGGCAATTGTGCGATCTTGAGCTTATCCTCAACGGTGGCTTCTCACCCCTCGAAGGTTTCATGAACGAGAAAGACTACAATGGCGTGGTCGACCATCTTCGACTTGCAAGCGGAGCTCTCTTCAGCATACCAATCTGTCTTGACGTTGACGAGAAAACCATCAAGCTCAAGAAAATCGCCCCAGGTGCTAGAATCACTCTTCGAGACTTTCGAGATGACAGGAACTTGGCTATTCTGACCGTGGACGACGTCTACAACCCCGACAAGAAGAAAGAAGCTGAGGAAGTCTTCGGCGGCGATGACGAGCATCCTGCTATTAAGTACCTCTTCGAGCAAATGGAAGATTTCTATATCGGTGGCAAAGTCCAAGCTGTGAACAGACTCAATCATTACGACTACGTTGCGCTCCGCTATACCCCCGCTGAGCTCCGTTCTCACTTCACCAAACTCGGCTGGACTCGTGTTGTTGCCTTCCAGACTCGAAATCCAATGCACCGAGCTCACAGAGAACTGACGGTCCGTGCTGCCCGCTCTCGCCAGGCCAATGTTCTCATTCACCCTGTGGTCGGTCTGACCAAGCCGGGTGACATTGACCACTTCACGCGCGTTCGTGTCTACGAGGCTCTGATGCCACGTTATCCCAACGGGATGGCTGTGCTGGGCTTGCTTGGCCTCGCAATGCGAATGGGAGGGCCTAGAGAGGCAATCTGGCATGCCATCATCCGCAAGAACCACGGCGCCACGCACTTCATCATTGGGCGCGATCACGCTGGCCCAGGCAAGAACAGTGCTGGACAGGAATTCTACGGTCCATATGACGCCCAGCATGCAGTCGAGAAGTACAAGAGCGAACTGGGAATTGAGGTTGTGGAATTCCAGATGATGACCTACCTGCCCGACACTGACGAGTACCGTCCCAAGGACGAGGTGCCAGCTGGCGTCAAGACCCTGGATATTTCTGGCACGGAGTTGCGAAGGCGACTCCGAACTGGCGGAGAGATCCCCGAGTGGTTCTCATATCCCGAGGTTGTCAAAGTTTTGCGCGAGTCAAACCCACCTCGAGCACAGCAAGGATTCACCGTCTTCTTAACCGGCTACCAGAACTCTGGAAAGGACGCGATCGCACGCGCACTTCAAGTGACTTTGAATCAGCAAGGGGGTCGATCAGTTTCCCTGCTTCTAGGAGAAACCGTTCGCCACGAACTCTCATCTGAGCTGGGATTTTCAAGGGAAGATCGTGACAAGAACATCGCTCGTATTGCCTTCGTTGCAGGAGAGCTGACCAAGGCTGGCGCTGCCGTGATAGCTGCACCCATTGCGCCGTTCGAAGCTCCAAGGAAAGCTGCGAAAGAGCTTATCTCGCAATACGGAGCATTCTTCCTGATTCATGTTGCAACCAGCTTGGAATATGCAGAGAAGACGGACAGACGAGGTGTCTACGCAAGAGCTAGAAGAGGCTCAGTCAAGGGCTTCACCGGCGTGGATGACCCGTATGAAGATCCTCAGTATCCTAATCTCAAGGTCGACATGGAGCGTCAAACCGTCAGGGAAATTGTGCATCAGATTATTCTCATGCTGGAGAGCCAGGGTTTCCTAGGCGCAATCTAGGCAAAAGAACAGCATCCAGGCTCGAAACCAAGCGATACTTAGTGGTGTAAAGTGTCATGCAGTCACCGGCTTCTAAGGAGAAGTCTTAGAGGTATCGTTGGTCAATGCAGGCATGAAGAGTTGGGAGTCTTACCGATCACGCTGGTATGGAGATAGGGGGAGGACAAGAAGAGTCCACAGGTTTTAGACAAACTTCTATAGACAAAGTTGGCCATTAGAATAGAAGCATTGACAAAAATGAAGCTCGAGCATCATTCTCAGTCGAAGAGAGAGAGGCGCAATTCGTAGGTATGGGGAGCTACAACTACGGTTCTAGTTAGAGCCTCGCGGGCGCTAACTAATGCAACGAAGATCCCCGATTTCGCCAAGCCAAGCAGCCCAGGTACAACTTTTGATTGCGTCGAGTAGAAAGTTGTTGACGAACAATTCATTCAGTTCTGACGAGTCGTTGACACTGGATTTATAACTCTTTGCCTTGTCCATCCCCCTACATCCAAAACTCTCCCAAAGATGTCTGACGGGAACATCTTCAAGCCCGACAAAGACTTCACCAAGGAAGCAGACAAGGTCATTCCAGAGGCACAGGAGATTGCAAAGGTCAGCATCGCACTCCTCTAACCTAGCTACTCGACTGACATTGGACCAGACAGATATCCACAAAGGCATTGACAAAATATTAGGGTTGGAAAAGCAAGCTAGACAGGTAAAGCTATCCACTTCAAACCGTACTGCATGATGTCTGTCTAATGTCTGAGATAGTCATCAGATCTCGCCTCTTCATCACGAGCACTTGTCGCAATTGTCACGATCTGTAAAGATGCCGGCGACTGGAATCTGCTTGATGAGCAAGTCCTCGTGCTCTCAAAGAAGCATGGACAGCTCAAGCAAGCGATCACAAAGATGGTGCAAGTAGTGATGAGCTTTTTGGATGACACACCAGATATGGAGACCAAGTTGAGGGTGATTGAGACCTTGCGGATTGTCACAGAGGGCAAGGTTAGTCATTTTTCAATTCTGGAGCGCATGCGACGTTGGCTGACGGCAGTTCAAGATCTTTGTCGAGGTCGAACGAGCGCGCATAACACGGATCCTGTCAGATATCAAAAAACAACAAGGTGACCTCAACTCAGCCACCGACATTCTCTGCGAGCTGCAAGTCGAAACATTTGGATCCATGAGCCGACGAGAAAAAACCGAATTCATTCTACAACAAGTTGCGTTATGCATCGAAAAGGAGGACTGGATACAAGCAGGTGTCCTCTCTAGAAAGATCAGTACGAAATACTTCGCACGCAAGCCAAAGAGGACGCCAGAACAAAAGGAAGCGAGCAAAAAGGCCCGCGAAGAGGCAGAGAAGAATCGCTCCGTCGATGATCCTCCAATCGAGGTAGAAGACGACGTCACAGACCTAAAGTTGAGGTATTACGAGCAGCAAATCACGCTGGCCAAACACGATGATAAGTATCTTGAGGTCTGCAAGCACTACCGACAAGTCCTAGATACCGAATCCGTCGAGGAGAACCCCGAACAATTGCAGGCAGTGCTCCAACGCGTCATCTACTTTGTCCTCCTTGCGCCCTACGACAATGAACAGTCCGATCTCCTCCACCGAATAGCACAAGATTCACGCAACTCCCAAGTACCCCAAGACGCTGCGCTGCTGAAGCTATTCACGATCCCGGAACTGATGCGCTGGCCCATGGTTGAGGAGCAGTTTGGTCCACACATCTGCAGCACCGACATCTTCTCCAACATCCCTTCCTCTACCGACCCGAAAGCCCACGAGCGCTACCTAGCTCTTCGACATCGCGTCATCGAGCACAATGTCCGCGTCATCGCAAAATACTACACGCGTATCACTTTCCCGAGACTCACATCGCTGCTGGATCTGTCGGAAGAGGAAACAGAGAAGTACATCAGCGACCTGGTCTGCAAGAAGACTGTCTATGCAAGAATCGACCGACCAGCGCGCATTGTGAGTTTTGAGATGAAGAGGAGTCCGGATGAAGTCCTGGACGAGTGGAGCAGTAGCATGAAGGGACTCTTGGGTCTACTAGAGCGGGTGGGTCATTTGATGCAGAAAGAGGAGATGATGGCCAGGATACAGCCGGTCGATGGTGGAAAGGGCGCGAAAGGGGTCAAAACGAACTAGGCAGTCCTCCTCTTCTCCAGCATCATCGTCTAGCGAGAAGTTTTGTCCGTAGCATAACTGCGGTGTGCAGGAAAGGAACAGAGAACTTCTTCATCCTAGCAGTTCAAACCCTCACCACACACTGTCATTGCACCTTTTTGGATTCCTTTTCCATGCGTATCGCTTATTTGGAAACTCTCAGTCAATGGAATTCAGTGGAAGGTAAGTTGGTTTCCGATTCCCTGGCTCTGAAACCACCATCTCTGGTACTGACAGAACTTTATTCCATCCTTACATATAAGAGGTATAAATGGAGCACAACGTTCAAGCGTCCATCGTCACAGTCGCTTGCTTGCGAGCTATTTCCATATCCTCATCGAAGTCATGTGAAGGATGCGAGAGGCAGATCCAGAGCGTGCGCTAGCACGTCGAAGGGGAATGGTGCTCGAGGAGAGGGGATTTATTAGGGACACTGTCCCCGAGTAGTACTACGACGAGCAAGTCACAGCCACAGACACAATCACAGAGCGGAAATAGGCAGTTTGGTTGTTTTTGTTTTTTGGTCTATACAACTTTTGGGGGTGTTTTCGTCTATCTGCAAATCCGAAAAGCAAACGCTGACTATCATCCTGGCGACTCCGAGGTCGCCTAGAGTCGTTTATGAATACATGGAACTTTTATGGGCTGGCATCCAACGCCGACGCTCTCGAGAAAAGCAAAAAGAAAAGTCCAAACGAAGCGCTGGCCGTCATATGGCAAACCCGTAGGAAGCCGGTCGTCTATGAACACATGAATCGTCATCACTGAAATCCAAATGGACACTCCCTTTAGCGCAAAAAAAGTGTGCAAACGAACGCTGGCCGTCAGATGGCAAACCCGCAGGTAGCCTGTCGTCTCCAAAAACATGAATCGTCATCGCTAAAATCAAATCCCACACGGGGTGAAAAGATGCCCAAATGCTTCCTCACCGACATAGGTGGTCAAAGAACCAAGGTGCAGAATATTGGGTGTTGTCAGACTCGGACCATACATTGACATCCTGGCCGTCGTGGTGGAAGGTTTGCGTGTGGAGAGGATGGATATTCGTTGAAGTGGGCAGACCGTTCTGGCATTGAACTCTCTGATGAATAGGCGGCCGGCGAATTTGAACTCTCGCGGCTTGAGCCCATGATGAGATGTCGCCCTTCCGGCCCTTCTTGTCGAGCATGGAGCAAATATAGCGCCAGAGATTTCCTGCCGTGGCTTGGCTGCTCGTTGCCCATGTGGCCTGTGAAGCCGCGTCAGATGAGCCTAGCAGGAGTTCACCGTAGCCATTGTCGGTGGGATTTGACTGTTCGTAGAAATACAAGGCAGACGGAGGAATCATTTCGAAAAAGCCAGGACACGCGTTGCGGAGCAAGCCAAGGGCCGGATATTGGTGGAGGAGCCGGATGGTACGGGCTTCGTCGATTGGCTGGTCGGGAGGATAGAGCTGGTTCCAGTGGAGGCCAGCATAGAAGCAGATTTGTAGGTGAGCGGCGATCTCGGTTGCCGTATATATGGTGTGCTCCCGAGGATGGCGTGGGGAAATGAGGTTCCAAAAGAAGCGGCAGCCGCTGCAGTAGTAAACCTCTTCTGCAACAACTTGGTGGGTGATGTTATTGGTCTGCGGATTGAATGTAGTCTTTCTCAAGAGGCCAGGAGCGTGCATAGCAGATAAGAAGCGAAACCTAAGGCTTTCGGGCGGAGAGATATCGGCCTCTGCAACCAGAGGTCGAGCAGTAGTTATGGGATAAGATGAGAGGGGCCGAGCCTTGGGTTTTTGACCACAGCGCTTGATGACTCCTGCCTGGCGCCGGCGGGCAGCTTTGGCCTTTTGGTGGCGTCGTTGAATGATGGTGGGTAGCTCAGGCATATATAGCTCGAATCCCTCACCGTCTACACGGACCGGATTGTGCGCTGAAAACTCCAACGCCGCTGTGTAATCGACAGCACAGCAACTGGGTACGTCTCCCTGAATTCCCAAGAATTTCGCACGTGGAATGGTACTTAGATGAGGTATCTTCGGCAGATGCTTGGGATCGATGCCCATTATGGTCTGTGCGAATGACATAGGAACGCTGAGGAGCCGACGATCGTTTGCCAAACAGCGGAAGCAGCATCTCGCAAGCTTCAGCAGTTGGAGAAAGGTACCGCAGTCGCCACAGAACTCACATCGAGTTTGGAAGATGGCTTTGGAGATGTGCGGGACAGTGAACATGAATGCTGCTTTCGTGACGATCAACACCCTGATGACATCAGGACCATGGGTCATGATCTCGGAAAATGGTGTCCAGTTGTCGATAATGCCCCTCAGGCCCGAGTTGGTGGCCCTCAAACGCATGACGCTGAAGAGATCGGTGTTTCTCAGGACCATATAGATCAGCTCAGGAGATAGATTTTCGAATTGACCAAGCGATGCTGATTTGTGCCGTGGGGACCACTCTGGCGACAAATTGCCAAGACGAATTTTGGTGAGCTTGCTTGTGTCGATTACCATGTCATTCCAACCGTACGCAAGGTCAACCATAAATCGAGCCTCGGCAGGGGAGAGATCTTTAAGTGGTGGGCAAAGAGACTGCCGTGCAGCCATGATGACAGATGATAGAGTTTGCGAGTGCCACTAAGTGACTCGAAAGTGGATTGTAGGTAGAAGTTGCTACGAAGGAGCGCGTGTGTGATTTTGTGTAGTTGCCGTTGAGCGGCTTGTAGGCAGAGATATTGGTATGCAGCTTTTACGCGGTTTTGCATAGATGCCGCTGAACGGGTTGTGAGTAGAAGAGATGCTTGCCTCAGAATCTTGGGTTTGGAACCGATGAGAAGTCGGTGCTGAGAGCGAGCTCGTGCGTTGTAAGAGAGAAGAGAAATTTTGGAGAGGAGGGCCGGAGACGTCTATTTAAGCATATCGTGAAAGACTCATACGCAGTACCAAGAAAAGGGAAGCTAGGAAGTTTGTCGTCCTACTAAGATGAGGATAGCGTGGTCATTTGATCAATAGCCTACCTTATTCGTTAGCTCGAGTAGTTTACCGTTCGCTTTTCCTTCTCAGAAGGCAACCCATAGGGCATGCTGAAATGCAGGGCACTGCGGGAGAGTGAATTCCCATTGCTTTCGAGAGGCAAGCCATGAGCAGGCCGAGTGGGTGAAGTGGTGTGGTGCCCGACAGGGAGTAGTATGTTCGAGGGGCTGTCTGCGCTCGGCAACTTCATCAGCTAGGCGATTCCTCTGTTCAATCATATAATCGAATCAGTCGTGTCCTTACTGAGACGGGCCCAGTCCTATATCTCGGTAGTCTCCAAGAGTGATAGGTGCAAACCACCGAGTGTTTTCGATTGGAGAAAAGAAATCCTTTGAGAGGACAACAACAGAAAGCTTCAATAGAAGATTGCGCAGGGAGTTGCAGCAATTCGATTTGTCAAGTAGTCAGCTACTTCCACATCTAGGATGTAGCGATTATTGAAAACCCGCATTTGGGGCCAACCTGTACGCAGTTACCACATTGTTGTAAACGGCATCAACTTTGGCAAAGACTTTGATAGCACAAGAGTAAGAAATTTACTGCAACCAACACTACCCGTCTGCTGCAGCTGTGAGAGATGAAGTATCTGCGAGGGTGGTAAAAAGGAGACGAGAATTGTCCTTCGCTTTGAGACCTTCGAACGACTAACAGAAAAATGGAAAAAGGAGTAGACTGGCGAAGTTGTCGCCAAGATAACAAACCTACCGGGCCCAACTTGGGCCCGCTGACAGCGCTCCTACCGTCAACATTCAGCCGGTGATTGGCGCAATCGTATTTGAAATAAGCCCGCAGTGAGACAGCGATTTTCATAAAGCGGCGACATCTCGTCGCTGTCATACCTCGAGGCGATCGGTTATCGCGCCCCCTCGCCGCTTTGCTAACTATAAAGCCCCCGTCCCCTCTACTGTTGTATTCCAGGTTATCTCTCTTTCGAGTTATCAGTCGCGGCTACCTAGACCGCCCTTCGTTTCCAACCATCCTCACTCGCCCGCAGCTGCCCCACTCCAGCCCCCTTCCTTGGTGCCCTAATCACCTTGCCTCCTTCAACTCGATGAGCGACTTTGGTTCCTACCTCGATCCACACTGGCGCTGCTGTCATTCACCCACCCTTCGATTACACCTTCCTCGTCAACAGCCCGACTCTGACGTTAACCGTGCGATGGAGTACCTGGCCCTCCAAGCTTGCTGGCTGCCTGCTCATACCTTAGCTTTGTATCCGCATACTCGACCGTGTCCTTCCTTCTCCCTACGTCATCTGACGCGCCGCGTCGGCACAATAGGTCGTCCTAGGATGAAAGCCCGGGGAAAGTATTCCTAGGATGAAGGTCCTGCGCCGAATACTTGGTCAGGAGAAAGGTCCTATGTTAGCCAGGAGCAATTCTTGCCTGGGACAGTCGTCGTAGGCCTCCCGGCCTCGTAGTGGCCAGAGAAATGTAGTGACTAGAGAAAGGTAGTGGCCGACACCTTCCCTAGCCCAACTTGCCTGAGACAGCTTTCGTCGTAGGCAAATCGGCCGAAGACGCCTTTTCCAGCCCTAACTGCGCGGGACATTTTTCCTAGCATTCCTCTGGTACCAGCATTTCTCTGGACCCCCTTAGCATTATCACCTCCTAAGGTTATCAAAAGGACTCTTAGAAAATGTGCTCCCAGGAGCATCTAAGCTCCTAGGAAGGGGTTCATGACCTACAGTTATGACGACAGAGCGTCGAATGGGCAGACTTGTGTTCTTCTGGCCAATGGGCCACTGCTGGAAATGTCGCTTTGTGCAACGCTACGAGGACGACGGGACGGTGGGCAAGGAAACTCCTCGGCAAACGGCTTTCAAAGCGCATCCCGCAGGAAACTGTGCAGAGGATCTTTGCCATGCACTTTGCATTTATATTGTCCTTGAACCTTGCCGATCGGCCAAGCCTTTATGTTTTGGTTGTAAATTGCTGTCTACTGCAAAGACTGCAGCAAGTCGTGCACCGCCATAGCTGTGGGGATGCCCCACAATGGGGGACTCGAGGACACCAGCCTTTGCACAACGCCCCAAGGACGGCGCTGTCCGAGCGATTGCTACGGCGCGCAATAGGAACCACCCCGCAACTAGCGCAAAAACTGGTAAGCTGAACTTCTCCTCAGACCACTCGAGGCACATTCATCAGAACAATTCTTTTCACGCCAACCATGGAGGAAGAACAGTCTGTCGACGGATTCTTGTTTGTCAACTCTGACGCCAGGACTAAGGGTCAGCGTCTTGAGGCACCTCTGCGGTCAATGAAACGTGCACACGTGATGCGACAGCACCACCGCAAGGTCCGGCGTCAGCGCATGGAAGCATCGAGTAGTAGTATTGAGTCATCAGCCGGAAGTCCTGCCACGCTGATTACTGCTGGCACGAAACGAAAAGAACAACTAGCTACTCGGCTTGCGCGCGACTTTCACCAATTGCAAAAACCCGTCTATGGCACCGACGAAGACTTCCAATATCAGAATATTACGAGTAGCCCACATTCCATGCTTGGACAGGGCCGACTGGACCCATTTAAGCTATTCCCGGCAGATAATGTTCCTGTCCTCGTGCAAAAACTGCTTGATCATGGTGAGTGCCCCTGATTCCCCGGAGCTGGTTAACTCTGGCGGAGAATCCACGTCTCTACTCTCCTGCAAGCGTCATCACACTGATTGGCAAATGTTGTAAGGATTAAACCATTATTGGGTTGACCTAACAGCACTCGATTCAAAGGACGGGCTCCATCCTGTCTACAAGGACTGGATGATAGCAACGAGGACATCACCACTCGCCTTTTATTCGTTTGTCTTTGCCATATCCAATCATTACGACTATGTTCACCGTGAAGCTACCAGCTCGACAGCTCTCATGCGTCTGTCGTATAAGACAGAAACGATCAAGCTAGTCAACCAAATGCTAAGCAATCTCGACAAGGACGTTCCTGATGAGCTCCTGGCAGCCGTACTGGTATTAGCTTCTCAAGGACCACGTATTAACGCAGGAAAGGTATCACGCTTCCAATCGCCCCTAGCCACTGCCCAATGCCTAGATCACCAAGGAAATCTGTCATTCGAACCAGAGCATGTGAGAGGAATGATAACTCTTGTGCAACTCAAGGGAGGGTTGCATAACATCAAAATGCGTGGTCTTGCTGATATCATTGCTTTGTGAGATCTCTCTTGCTGTCTCCGGAAGAAGCTGACGGTTCTTCCACAGCGCGGATATCCTCGCGGCTTCATTATCCCTCGCCAAGCCGCACTTCCCGTTGATGTATCCGCCAGTGTCTCTGGTTGCGTCGGGCAAACATAAGAGGGATAGTATTGCCATGGACCTAGCTGAACGGCTCGGCTCCGGGTTCCGGCAGCTCTACTCTCTATGTCTCATCGATGAGGTCTGGGCTGTCATTAAAGCTATGTGTGAAGTCACCGTTGCTGTCGATCATTATCACCGTGACGGGCCCTCGGCCCCGATTATGCCTGACCTCGTCGTGGCGCGTAACACGACTCAGCATCGACTCCTCTCGCTGCCCGAATATCCCCTACAACCTCCTTCACAAGCAAACTATATGTATGAGGTCTGCCGTATCGCTGCATTGATATACAGCAATATCGTGATATTTCCACTGCCTCCTGCAGCTGGTGTACACACCAACCTGGTCTTTCGCCTTAAGAAATTGCTCACACTTGTAATACCCTCATGCCCAGCCGCATACCTCCATATCATTCTATGGGCGATAACCCTGGGCGGTATCTCCACAGGCTCATCCTCAGACAGGGTGTGGTTCCTCTGCAGGTTCGCCCAGGTCTCGACCAAGCTTGGCCTTTACCCGTGGAGTCGGATCCAGGAATGTCTGTCATCGTTTTTGTGGCTCGAATTTGTCTGTGAGAAGGAGGGAAGGCAGCTTTGGCTGGGAGCCAGAGAGCTGATCCATTAGGATCATAATTGTATATCCGGAGCCACAAGGTTGAACTATCCGGCGGGCAGGCCAGCGGGGCTTCATCAATTGTTTCGAGAACGTCCGTTTTTCTAACATCGGTGGTAGCTTTCGTGGTACTTTCGTCATTCGTCTGGGGTTTGCCGCTGGCCTTGATTGGCTTTCAGGCTTTGAGATTTGTGCAGAGATGATTGCAGGATCCACTGGAGCACCTGCAACAGTAATCCCTTACGACACGTAGCGGTCTAATACCGAATTTTGACTCCTCTTAGTCTTCTTACTGTGCTTCCCGTTGTCTCGAGTGCTGTCCTTCTCTCGGTGCGCCCCTCTCTTATAGCCGTTGGTGTCGGCTCGAGCTCCCAGTTCTTCAGTCGTCGCTTTTCGTTTCGCCATGATGGTGAAGGCGGCCGTTGGAAGAGGGAGGAGGGAAAAGGAGGGAGGAAGAAGCGGGAAAGCACGCGTTGCTGAACAAACTGCAGACATGACGGAACAGGCTTCCACGCCCTCAAGTATCTGTCAGTCGGATCCACAAGGGCGAGACGAAGCCCAAAAATAGCGTAAAGAAAGGGTGTCCATTTTGGGACCCATCGATCGAGGCTGAGCGTGCACGCGAGCCATGAGGCGCTCACTCTTCACTCACCCGTCGCTCACCTTGCTCGCGAGGTGCGAGTGTTTAAAGTGGCATGGTGTGGGTGAGCGGGAAGGTGAGCTCGAGCGGATTTTACTTCCCTGGTGTTGCCAAGACTCAAGTCTTTCCCAAATCGGGACGCGTGCAGAAAATCTTGGTGCTTTACTCGAAATGCTTCTTGCAAATGCTACGGGTCGCCTCCGCACAGCAATGCTATCCCGACTACCTTTACCTCGACTCTGCCGTGCTTGCCGAAATGACCTACTTGCGGTGTTCGACTTTGTCTCTGGCGTGTCGCCCAAGCCTCGAGTGCTCCTCCTTCCCTCCCTAAAGTCGTCCCAGCAGACCAATGCCGCTCGGCAATTCTCCCATTCTCGACCCTGCCGAAGAGACGCGCAGGACACCGACCCAGCACCCACTACGCCGAAGTACGAAGATGCCATACCATCTGAGCGGACCGTACCACAAAATGAAGCTACGCCGAGAGAAATACAAGAACCGGAGACTTTAGTCGAGGACAACCGCCTTGGGCAAAGCTCTTGTGAACAGGCATCAGGGGAACTTGCTACAGATTGGCCAGAAGAAAATACTACGAATGGATCATGTCCAAATTCAGTGGCTATGCTGAGATTGAGCGGAGCGAACACAGAATCAGTCGTCCGAGAAGCAAGACAGGTATTCGGCGAATCTCTACCGGAAGAGGTGCTTAGCAATGAAGAATTTAAGCTATATCGGAGGTTATATGATGACCCTATTGAAGAGACTGCGGAAATCCCAGAGAGCATCCTTCATCCCGCCGAAGCCGGTCCCCGTGATCCAGGGAAGGTCATGGAATTGCTTGATGATGACGGAGAGCTTCTGAACTACAGCTACGGTGGTGGTGGAGGACAGAGGATTACTTCTGGCGATGTCCGAAATTCTGAACTTCGTTCCCACACATCGATCCCGCCTGAGGCGAGAAGTGGAGTTACGCCAGAACAGCACGAGCCATCAGATGCGGCCCAGTATGCTCCAATAAATGGTCATGTTCAGAAGATCGCTGAAGAACTTGGCGGCGAAGTATATGATGCCGATGAGGCCGATCCCCCGGATTCGGACCAGGATTCCTCAAATAAACGTGCCCATCCTTTGACAAGTCTGGGGCGATTCGCAACGTATCCACGAACCGTGTATCTACCTCGAGAAGCCGTTATCAAACCAGTCGAGCAGATCCTGAGTGATTATTCGAACAAGCACCTCAAGGATGTGTGTGAACGGACTTTCGGTGGAGGCGGCCTACCAAATTCCCCACTCACCCCTCGCTCTGGTAGGACGATGCCGCAAGTTCCAGTTCCTCTTCAGGCCTCTCAACATAGCATGGGTGAGATGGAAGCCAATGCTTTCATGACGGTCATCATGCCAAGCGCCTATGCCGCAATCAATTCCGTACTCGTTGAGATTCGAAAGCGACTAGGGACTTCTTGGCTTAACACCCTCCTGGCCAAGGAAGGTGGTCCTCGAATACTAGATGCAGGCGCCGGGGGTGCCGGTATCATTGCGTGGCGCGACATTGTGAGAGCAGAATGGGAAGCCCTCCATTCTTCCGACCGCCATGCTCCACCAGCACCTATTGGCAAAGCCATAGTCCTGACAGGATCCGACACCCTCCGGCATCGCTCTGCGGCTCTGCTCGAAAATACTACATTCATTCCTCATCTTCCAGACTATGTTCACGTACGAGATACTGCTACCCTGGAAGATGACAGGCCAGTCCATCAGCGGAAAGAGTTCGACATTATTATCGCATCACACACACTTTGGCCTTTCAAGGAGGACTGGGAGAGGAAACAACACGTCCAGAACCTCTGGTCCCTTCTCAATCCTGACGGCGGTGTTTTAATTCTCATCGAGAAAGGTGTCCCGCGTGGCTTCGAAGCTATAGTGGGGGCTCGGGAGCTGCTGCTCGCGCGCTATATTGCTTCCCCAGATTCACAAACCTACGACAACGCCCTTGATTCTCCACTCAGTGACGAGGCACCGCAGACCCAGAAAGGCAAAGGTATGATCATTGCACCTTGCACTAACCACAAAAGATGTCCTATGTACCCCGTTGCGGGGATGTCGCGTGGACGGAAAGACTACTGCTCCTTCCAACAACGCTATATTCGCCCACAGTACCTCCAGCGCATCCTCGGGGCCAAGGACCGAAGCCACGACGATGTAGATTTCTCCTACATCTCCGTGCTCAAGGGTAGAGACCTCCGCGAACAAAGCCCAGTATCCTTTGAAGACATCAAAGACCCATCATCAGCACCACAAGCGCTGACATCAGCACGATTGACGCCTGATCAAACGACAGACCAAGCCTTTGAAGGATTCGAACATGTTGAAATACCCCCAGGAGTCCACTCAGACGGTATGCAGGCCACTCAAACCGCCCGATCAGCAGACTCGCTACCCTCGCTTCGCGATATGCCACGCATAGTCTATCCGCCGTTGAAGCGCAGGGGCCATGTGACACTCGACGTATGCACCCCTGCCGGTAATATCGAACGATGGACGGTGCCGAAATCATATTCCAGGCTAGCATACCGTGATGCACGAAAGTCCAACTGGGGCGATCTGTGGGCTCTGGGCGCCAAGACGCGTGTAGCGAGAAATCTAAGATTGGGCGGGCCGGGGACGAAGGAGGGCATGAAGGTGCGGAAGCAGAAGAACAGAGTCCTCGACAAAACGGCCGAGCTGGCAGAGAGGATGGAGGAGGAGGGGTTGGCCGATTTGGAGGAGGTGGAGGCATTGGAAAGGGACTTGCAGAGCGGATTTGACGATATGACGGACTTGAACATGGAGACAAAGAGACGGTCTCCCCAGGCTATCAAGAAGCAGACTATGCTTGAGGATGAGCATGACGAACACGAGGACATCGAGGTGGCAAGGGCATTGGCTGAATGGGAAGAAGAATTCGAGCATGACAAGAGGGTTGGCAGGAAGAGCGTCCGATCTGTAAGGGAGGGAACCAAGGTGAAACGTTCCACGCCTAGAGTCGCCCCAGTCTGGCGCGGAAGGCGAGATGCCAATCGCGAGTAGTTTCAACCTTGTGGTTGACCCTGCTTCAGTGTCAAGTATGCAAATGCCAACATCACGACCTGTCACAGTTTGGGACTCAGGGATGGCGTAAATGGCAATGTACAAGGGAAGCGTGTCATAAAAAGGTTACGGGAATGTATGCTCACGAATCTGTGTAAGAATATGGCATTTATGGCGTTGTGGATGAGCTCAACTCAACTAGACGAGGGATTGATGAGAAGATGATTGACTAGCCTGCTCATAGACAACTGTACATTACATGAAGCCAACCATGCCGCTCCGAACCGACAAATTGCTCCCTCAGCCCAGTCTTATGAGTAATTGAAATGCTGCTCTCCCTAAGTTGACGTGGTACCGCAAGCTTGTATCAGTACTGACGTTCAGTTGTAGGCCAGTCGCTCAAGCTCCACTCCTATCACATGGGAGGCAGTGCGGTCGTGGTGCTGGCTCTTCTAGAGCGGCCGGTGTAGGCGCTGGCACCGCACTATCGCTCGTTTGCCGTACCTGTGCTTCCGCAATGTTTCTGCAGCCCCTATGCCATAGCGATTTCTTGATATACTATGACCGGGCGTTCGGCAAGACTGCAGGCAAGGTCAATGGTTGAAGCAGTTGCAAGAGTAGTTTCCTCGTCTGCCAACGCATGAGCGAGCGCGGCGTCCAGGGTTTCAATAGGGTGCGCCATGGTCATTTGAGTGCTCCCTTGCTCCCTGGCTGAATGAAGATTGCAATGGTGGGCTTGGCGTGGACGGTACGCAAGGAAATTCGGGGGTATAAATGGTTGTGACAGGTTCGTGACGGGTCAAGGTAGAAATACAATTTGAGGCCGGCATTGAAGTACGCGACTCAGCGCGCAGTCGAGTGAATATCAATGGTGCCGCTACGACGAGGGATCGGTGATGAAGAGGCGTGGCCTTCAATGGCTGGGGGAAGTAGTAAGTCGGTGGAGAATGTAGCGAAACGGATAACGATAAATCGCCAGGAAGTTCTGCTTAAACCAGGTTCGAAGCTACCTCAATATTGAACAAGAAATCCGCTGGCAATGCCAAAAGAGTATTGCGGTGTTGAAACTGAATGCAGAGAAGACACAAAGGATATGCTCGCTCTTTAAATCTTTGTGAAGGCTTCAACTGTCTATGATCTGAGTCACAAGTATGACTCCTGGTCCATCCCCTTTCACTTCGACTTCTTCACTTCTTTGCCATCTGCTGCGTTCTCGACATATGGATGCTTTATCGTCAGACACCAAATATCCAAGTAGTCACAGATTGTGGTGATAACATCGTGCACGAAGCTGCCGTATACGCCGAGAGAGAGGCCGACGCAGAGAAACACGAAGGCGACTTGATAAACGTCATCTCCAAGGGCGCTTGGCCAAAGTCCTAGTCTCGGGCCCAGGCTATCTGCGACTGCCCAAGCAAGAGGGGCGATAAGGACGTTCTTGTAAGGGAATCTATCTTTGACAAGATGTCGGGTGATCATTTGGCCAACAGAGAAGGCATTGATGAGGCCGGCATAAAAGACGAATGGGATGAGGTGGTGATGCAAAATAACTGGCTGTAATGTGAGGTAGGCAGGGATTAATATCCAGGTGATCGTGATCGGTAGAAGCCCAAGAAGCGCTCTTTGTGGGTTCTGACCTCGCTCTCGACGCGCCTTCATGACATTCGCGGTGCTCTGATAGGTATTAAAGACGAGGACAAGGCCACCATATATGATGTACCATTCATTCCACGCCTTCTGATAGAGGAAATCCGGGATTATATCACTTTTAGGTATCCCAATCGAGGGCAACAGAGGTTGCTGCCAGAAGCTACCGCCTCCTTTAAGGTATGTAACGAAGTAGACAACGTACAGTGTGATGATGCCTTCAACTGGTCCGGAGATGACGCCTAGAGTAAGAGTATGTGTATGATATTCGTCCCAGGTCTGGATATAAAAGGTGAAAAGGGCTCCGAAAAGGGTAAGAACAGTGTTCCAGGACTGTCCAAGGTTCATGGCACCAGCAAAAAGGAGGACTTCAAGCGATGTGTTGAGAGCATCCACACCTAGAACTTGTTAGGGTATACAATGAGCAAGTGGCACGCACCGACTGACCATGATCAAACAGCTCGCCCAGTGGGCCACTCTGATGCGTTCGTCGCGCTTGACTGCCATCTACGGCGTCAAAAGTCTGGTAGAGGAAGAGGCCAATCGACCATGTCAAGTATACCCAAGGGGGACAGTCCTTGTAATCCAAGTCGCGTCAGCACCTGGCCCTTGGGGGTATTTGCTTGTGTTGTGGAGCTCTCTCCGTGACGAACCTGATCTAACGTCGGATTGTACCATAACAGAGTCAGGAAGTTGACAATGACGAAAGCAAAGCCGCTGAGGGTGATCTAAGAAGATCAGTATGTGGAGGCTCATAAAGAGGGAGGTAAACGCGTACTGCATTGGGTCTGTTTTTGTGTCAGTCGGCGACGATCAGAAGACGAGTGAATGGGACAAACTTACGCCATAGACATAGGGAAACATTTTATCACGACGTTTGTATAAAATGGCTTCAAGATGTACTTGGAAATGAGTGAGTTATCGACTCCAGAGTATTTATACTCGTGCAGCTTGGGCAGATTGCGCTGCCGAATGTAAACCATGATGAGAAAGTTTCACCGGGCGTCGTCTACCACGGTCGATCTTCTTGCCACACTCTGATTCCTGTAATATGACAGAAGGAATAGAAACAAAGGCAGGAGCATAAGAAAGCCGTAGAAGATGATATTCAGGATAAGCGGCATGGTAAGGAAGGCAAAGTAGTAGTTTGGTGCACCCAGCATGTGAATTCTTTCAGGAACCAAAGGCACGTCATTTGCCAAGCCCCCTTTCCGGCTTTTAGGGTCGCGGTTCAGCTTTGCCAAGCACGTCCACTCAAAGCATTGTTCGTGAATTTTCTCCTCGACAAGAATCTCGATCTCAAAGTCGCAGATTTCGCAGGGGCGTCAATCGGCCGAGAAATTCGTGGTCATTCTATCGCATCACGCATCGGCTGCCTGACACGGACGGGAAGGACAGGCCGCACATGAAGATCACGACAGCGTCTGAGATTTTCGCCCTTGACTCGGCGCTGTACTACATGGTCATAGGGCATGATGCCTTTCCGGAACCTGGATTATGACCGGGACCGAGCGGAGATCATAGAGCGTCTTCGAGAGAGGAAGTTTCCCGATACTAGGGAGCTCCCGGTTCTGAGATCTGTGATTACGAAATGCTGGAATCTGAAGTATGGCTATATGGCGAATGATATAGAGGGCACCGATGCTGAGAGTCGTTAAAGCCGGTCATATCATGGCTTGACTGCTGCTGAGGTGCTTGTGCAGCTTTGGGGATATTGTAGCTTCGGGTCTCGCCTGGTGCCGCACCCAGCAACCTCGCCGCAGGTGCCTCATTGATAACCTACGCATCCTTTTCTACGTAAGTCCCATACCAACTTGCGGGATTATGACTGATTTAACATTGTAGACGTGTGGAGACATTGAGTCGGCAATCTACGTTGAGTGTACCAAGTGTTTACTCCCAAAGTCGACGCGGTTGTGCATTGCACTGCTGTGGTAGGCGTAATGACTATGGTGGTCCTTGGTCTGCTCGAAGCGCCCTAAATATACCTGATCGAGTGAAGATACTCGGTGCAAACTGGCCGTTCGTGATGAAGCCACCAGCGTTGACGTTCCACCTTATAGCCTCAATATCAGAACAAGTCCATTGAAGCTCCGTCGCTCTTTTCGGTCCCATCTCGGAGGAGGACTACCAGCCCCAGGTTAGGGCCAAAGCAGCCAACGCCATACCCGGTGTCGCACGGACTGTCAAGTGATTCTGAAGTTGTGGAGTTGCCAGTGACGACGACGTTGAAGATGCTGCGCCGTAGACGAGCCAGTCACGCTTGCCATGCTCATCCAGACCTCGGTTTCTCCTTAGATTGCCTCCTCTGGAACACTAGCCTTCGTAAAGAGCGAAGACCAACACCAGACAAATACGTCCTTCCAAGGTAAATCTTCACCGTACTGCATAAAAAGGACCACCATAGAAGATCTTCCAGTTTGAGCAAATTCTTGACAACTCTACTTGACCGAGACCCTACGCAATTGAGCATGTTTTCCTCCACCAGGTGAGCACGGTTTTTCTTACCGTGGTTCTGTACCCAGATGCACAGAAGTAGGGCTCTTTCCAGAGATAAGCTGACCTGCGCAACGGTTTCGATCTTGCTCTTCGCCTATTCTCCGTTTCTGCTTAGCGATTAGAACAAAAGGGTTTAGGTATTTCACCGCATCCCGACCAGGAACCCATACCACCCACCACCCTAAAAAATCCGCGTTTCCACACCTTACTACCTCTCCTCCAGACCCACCAATTCTCATCGCAGTGCTCCCCCGATGATCTTCTTACGCGAAGATTGTTCCGAACAAAGACACTAGTTCCCCTCTCCAATGCCGAGCGTGTCCCTGATCCTGGCAACATTAGGCGCTGGGGGACACTCTGCCGCCAGATCTCCCCGAGCTGGCAGCTTTGATCGATGCGATTAAGAACGAGCCTTTTGATCGGCGTTGCTATCAAGGGCGTTTTGGTTCTCGAGCGGTATCTCAGTTGCAGCACGTATGTTCAGGGATGGCTTGTGAAGAGTCTGGTAGCATTTCGTCAGGGAACGGGGGTGAAAAGGTGGATAGGCGGGTAAGCAGGTTAGTGGCTTGTTGCAAGGGATTGCATCGAGAGAGTCTTGGATTATTTCAAGGGAACTATCTGCACTGTTGAGGGATTTCGGCGATTCTGGCGAGGGAGTATCCAATGTTATTGAGCGAGTCTTGCGGTGCCATGTTGGAGTGTAATTTGACCTTTTTGCATGAAGCGTATAAGGTGAGTGGGTGGATGTTGGTCTTTAGAGAGGATATCATAGTCTGGGTGAGCAGGTGGCAGGCCAAAAGAACACCCTTGTGATCATGATGACATCCAATCTTCCCGCTTTGAATAAGGTCCGTTGCAAACCTTCGAGCAGCCGGACTTTATGTTGAACGAGAAGATGATTCAAGCAAATGAAGTGGAAGAAATTTATTTCGATGCCGAAGAGCTGCAGCGGATCAAAGCCATTGACGAGGACGGCTACATGGCCGGAGATCGCCTGGAAGCGAAAGTCTAGAAGGTACTGTGCCAATGTAATCAGAAACCCAAGTTGGGGCGGACTTTACCGGCGTTGTGACTAAGAGCCGGTATTGCAGAAATGGCGAAGCAGGAGCAAATCAAAGTGACAACGGATATACTTCTGAAGAACCCGGTAGATACTGGGAGAAAAGAATGAAATAGAAGAGCGCGAGAATCTCAGAATGACAAAGGGCAGCCAAAGAAAGCGAACGACTCAATAAGAAGTCCATACCTCTGAATGGGCCCGGGGGGATTTTGATGAAGCGTTGTGATATGCTTGGTCCAGCGTATTTGAAGTTATCGACAACACTTCAAATGATCTTCATCATTGAGTGCTAGTAAAAAGTCCAAAGGCTTATACGCAGAACGCTTGCATCTGCCTTTCAGGGGTAACCACCCATGACTCCATACAAATGCTGCTCCTTGAACTCCGCCGCCCACAGCCACTCAATACTGCCGTCTAACTCGTAACTCGTCCAACCTACTACAACTCCTCATCGGCATTGACCGAGCCTGCTTTATTTTCTCCTCGTCAACGGCAAACCAGCCCTGGGCATCTTGAAGCATCTGTTGTTTGGTATTTCTTTCGACTTCACAGTTATATTGTAAGGTCGATATGTAGTCCACTTCTGCTCTCTGGTCCAATTGGTGGAACTTTCTTGAAGTGTAGCCGTCAACTTCAACTGGATTGATAAAGTAGTCGACTCTATATTTCGGCGTTATGCGGTGCATGGTATTTGGAGGTACTGGCGAATCGAAGCGAACGGACGGACCTGATGAAGAAGATCCGGAAAATAGTGAGGACAATAACGGGAGGATAAAGAGTAGCAAGAGAGGTAGAAGCTGCGTCAGAGCTGTCAGTCCACCGGGCGCCGGCGCAGCCTCCCCGTTCGCGGCCTGTGGTCTCCTTCTCGGTGTGCCACCACCCATTCTGTGCACCGTAAAACCAGGACCTCCACCCATGTTGAACACGAATTGCGGCCCACCTCCAAACCCCCCTCCGAAGGGTCCAAACCCTCCGCCACCTAATCCGCCACCTCCAAAGAAGCGGTTGAACAGCTCCTCTGGCGAGATCTCGTCTTCATAAAATCCACCACCACCCGCTCTTTCGCCCGGTGAGCGTGCAAATCCGCTGAAGGGTGAGCTGGCGGCGCCGGCGCCAGAGGATGAGAAACGGTTATCGGGATCGCCGCCGAACTGGTCGTATCTGGCTTTCTTGTCTGCATCTGAGAGAATCTGGAAGGCTCGCGACACCACTGGTAGAACGTCAGCGGTAGAATCTACTTCCACTAGGAACCTGGAAATAAGCTGTGTTACATACTCTTGAATGCCTCATCTGCTCCTTCATAGCCATTTTTGTCCGGATGGGTCAGAAGACTCAGTTTCCGATATGCCTTTTTAATCTCTGTATCTGTTGCCGTCTTTTCCAGGGCAAGGATCTCATAGAATGCTGTCGCGTTGCATTTCCGTACTCGTATCACCGCAGTCTTCTGCTCAATTGTGTATTTTCGTTCTTGGTTCCCCTGTTTATGATCCCTGGAATTGGCCGTGCCATTGGGCGTCGCATTTGCGCCCGAGGCAAAGGCGGACATAGCCGCGTGGAAGACGCGAAGGGTCAGTCAATAATGGATAGGAAGGCAAGACGCTCGACGTTTAGACGGTGACAGAATTGCGGCGATCGCTTGAGCTGGGTTAGTATTGATTTAGCGATCCAAAAAATAACGAGAAAGGTGGTCAAATCAGATGTACGCCGCGCAACTAGCCGGGAATACGGGACGCCAATGACGATGCTGCGGTTGAGAGGTACAAAATCCATACCCACCAGCATCACGAGACCTTAGAAACGACAGGTACGATCTGGGGACCCAGACCTGGCCGTACAATCACTCATAGCTGGGTGATATTACCTGGGCAGTGACACGACCAACCATCCCGTTACTTCGTAGAACAAGATGTCTGAGCCGCAAGCCGCGCGTGAAGAAACAAAGAAGACAGCAATACAGAGCGCAAAAGCCTGGGGAGGTATGTTCTTCTTTTCTCTATTCCATTGCAATCTGTCCATATTGGCCCACTGGTTCTGACATTCTAGCTAGAATACCTGCTAAGACTATTGATAGAGAATCCCGCGCCTCCAGCTTTGCTTGCAACTTTGATCTTCGCACAACATGCACGACCCTTTCAACCCTTGCCGATGCTTTTCCCACCGCTACTGCTCTTCTCGACATACCTCAACCTCCAGGGGTACAAGATTGACAGCGCTGGTACCACTGCTGCATTCAGCGGTGCATACCTATTGTTGGCCAGCCGGAGGAGACTTGGCTTTCTGAACAAGTTCGGCACTCGAGGCATCATAAGAGGAGCGACGATGGGGTTGGCGTTGGTCAACGTCATGGGCGGAGGCATAGCCTATATTTTCGGTAGTCGGTCGAAGGAGGATGAGAAGAGACGCTTATAGTTGGCTATGTCGATTGCGTCGCCGATTGCTCTCGTCTCGGTCAACATTTGAGTCTCCGGCCAGTTGGTCGGACTCTCGTTTTGCGGACTATAAGTCTGCTTGACGCCGCGATCTGTGTCATAAGGCTGGCCTTTCCATGCATCCTGGTCGTTACTGTCATTCAGATTGACCACAGCAAACCTCGAGGGCCCTTGGGGCCTAAGGATGACCGCGAGGAGCGTGGTAGGGACTGCCGTGTCCTTCCCTGAATGAATTCATGCGGAAAGGAGGTCTCAGCAGATTTTCGGACGCTGGCTTCCCATCAAAGCCTGTACTATAGCTTCTTGTACATCACTGGTCGAGACTTCACCTATAACCTTTGCTAATTTAGCAGTGGATCGTCCCGGTTGAGGCTGATGCTCTCCATCCTCACTTATTCAATTCACCTTCGAGGTACAACTTTTCCGAAATAATCCAGTCCTGGACCATCCGTGGGACATATTTTTCAAGCGATTTCGGATCGATTTTGGCAGCCTTCCTGGCTAGTGTCGAACTGACCACTTCTTCTCCTTCCGCCTTACCCTCAACAAGCTGAATCCTGTCAGCCCATTCAGGCTTTGCACCCTCCTTCTCCCGCTTGCCGTCGGCGATTTCTTGAACATACTTCCTTTGCTCCTCTCGCCCACCCCACTCATCGTCAGGCCGGTACGTGACCCTGAGCCGATGCTTGCTCAGGAATGGCTCCAGGACCGCGAATGTATGATCTGGAGGATAATACTTCGTATTGAAGATCCTTATGATAGAATCAAACCCTGTAAGGTGGACTTGCTGTGGTTGCCCTTCGTAGACCCCAGATTCGTCAATAGAGGCTGCTTTGTCGTGATAATAGGGCAGCTTCGTCAATCCAATGTCGACGGCTGGCCGCCCTTCCTTCAAGCTTTTCCCGGTCTCATCATGGAGGGCCTGCGCGAACAGCGTCATCATAACAAGTCTGTCCTCGAAGGACGCTGGCTTGGGTGCCTTATCCGCATTTTGGGTGGCGAATAAAAGTAGCAACCGATGTGGTTTAGCTCCTTGATCACATTGAAGGGCAGACGTAGCCATTTGCATGTGCATCCGCGATGGCGGATTGAACGACGAGTCAAGTACGTAGAGAGTCTTCGTAGGACAAGAATTGGGTGGATTGTTCATTGGAATACTGCGAAGTACACGAAACGCGGCAGCCGAAGAAGCGAACTCTTTCAGGGCCGACGCGTAGGAGGCTTTCATCTGTCGAAGCATCTCTGCGTCTATCTTTTGGTCTTCCATGGCCCGTGAAGCCAGCAAAGTGAATAGAGGGTCTCCCCAACGCACTCTTCAAGAATCAAATGATCCTTGGGCCTTGGCACTATTGCTGGGTGGCACCCGGCATTAACCCTTGATGTCAAGAGGCAAATAACCATCCAAGAACATGGCGGTTCCTTATACCGCCGCCTGAGCAAACTGCTAGAGTAAATCGGTTACGACTGAAAGTATTGTGTTCTGCTCTACTTTGCTTTGATTTCTCTTACACCTATCGAGCTACTAAGTTCATGAGGGGAGTGTCTATGAAGCGATATATAGGAGAAACCCTCCCGGGAAGAAGACCTATAAGTCCTTGCCAGTCTGCTGTTTTGCATTATACCGAGTAGACGTGTCTTCCTACGAAGAGTCATGAGAGGCCATTCCCTCTTTCCTTATATTGCGAACTGTTGCGAATTGTTGCGAACCATGTGTCCGGGCTGCTATAGTCCGAGGCTGAATTGCAGGAGGAGATCTGTGCGTTGGAGCCATTCCAAATTCCAATCTCCAAGGAATCGTATCACAAGTGCATTTGGTCGGATGAGTTGTGTTCATTCTCAGTGCTGAGATTTTCCCGCCAGCGGGGGAGGGGGGAGGTCTCGATCTCGATCAGGCGTTTTCTTCCCTCTTATGGTCTCTTCGCTTCTCTTCGTAGTAGTTCGTACTTCTGTGATGATTGTTGTGATCAATGCTTCCAGCGTGTCTGGCTTCTTTTAGTAGATCTCGCGGTCGCCGCGTTGCTCCCTAGTGTGCACGTTTGCGCTTACCGAGTCCCGCACCATTTAAAAATACGATTCTAGCACCTTGGTCTTCCTAGTTACCACCATAGAATGGAGGGTATGCCTTTAGAAGTTGCAGACACAACGGAAGAAATACTTCGTAGGATTGTAGGAGAAAGGTCTTGTGCGCCAGCTGTCGTGGAAAATGGAAAACCCAGTATTTCGACCGCAAGCCGATTGCCGTAGCTCATCATGGTCCTGGGCATGCGTAGACAGAAAATTGACATTGGCTTTTTGGGGAAAGCTCGGACATGAGTGTCTGTGCTTAAGATACGTCTGACTTGATTATCAGAGAAGAATGCCACAGTTCGCAATACCCAAGGTTCAGGATTCCAGAGCCTTGCGGCCAAAGGCTACCGCGCATTCGTAGGTAAAACGAACGCCCTTGAGTCTTTCCGTATCTAGCTTTTCAATGTCTTCTTCAAGTCCTCCTCCAATACGCCGAGCCATTTCTCTGTATGCTTCAAGTTGGTTGTCAGTCCAAAACCGCCACATTTCCCTCTCGAGGCTTCCCCATTTTGATCGCCTGCACATCTGCTAAACCACACTCCGCGAAAATGGACAACAATTGACTAATCCAGTCATTGCTATGGTGGGCGTTGGCACCAGGGTACATAGACACCAAGCGCTTTTCGAAGCTATTGCAAGCATCAGGGAATGCCTGGTGGGTACATGAAAAGGCTTGCGATATCCAATTCGTCCCATTGAAATACGCCGCCGGGCTTGAGCATCTGCATGAGGTGCATAAGCACCGGCCTGGGATCGCCATTTCGAACTAGCCCAATGAGCAATCGTACATGGACGACATCGAAGGCACTCTGCAGAGAGTCTGGAATCGGCGCGTACACATCGAGGGTGTGAAACGAGATATTGGCAGGTACCGATCCGGAAGGCGGGAACTGGGAAGGAGAGATATCGAAACCGCAAAATCTTGTAGTCGCCGGAGGATGGAGGCGAGCTTCCTCGATAAACCAGATCCCGCTGCCACAACAGACGTCGGCTACCATTCGAATTGCTTTGTCCTCGGGGTTGCACCAGCCATCTGTGGCGCGTGGATGAAGATTGAAAACTAATTGGTCTTTCCAAAGGAAATGCTGGCTAAAAAGGCGAATAGAAGCTTGTGTCATGCCCGAGGCGGTAATATTCAGCCGACATGATTTATTGGGCTACTGTGCACCAACTCCACGTTGGAATGGGTGGTGTGTACGCAGCGTGTATTCGGTTGTTTTGCGAGAGTCCCTATTGTTGGATCCTTCGGGCTGCTAAGGGCATATTGACCCTTGATTCTTCCCATGAAAGATACGAAAATATCAATGAACAAGAGGTGTCGAAGATGCCACCCGCCTAGAGGTCCTCTACCCTAGGAATTTCGCTGGTTTTCTAGGAGCCGCCACGTTCGCAGTCGAGTACAATCTGTCCTACGCTTGGCCGCGATGCGGAGCAGGCATTTCTAGACTGAAAGAAGACCCGGGGAAGGGGGGGGGGCACATCTTTCACTGCCGGTAATGACGAAGATAAATTGGACTAAGCCTTACTGCCGTCTTCGCGACTCAAGACTCCGTCCGTACGTCCTATGTCTATTGCATCATTTCTAAGCTGTAAGCTTGGAGAGATAGAACAGACAGGATCTAGAAGCCAGAATACTGTGGTGGGGCAAGTTGGTCATTTATCCTTTTACGGGCTGGGCGATGAATCTTTAGCTTCTGTCAGAGAGAACATCAACAACACTGATAGACAACAAGCAAACGGATGATACAACGCGTCTCTAGGGCTTTTGCCCTTCTCTCACTGTCACTTTCTCTCTTATCATCATATAATCAGCCTTTTGGCATACTTCTCCTTCCACAATACCTTCAGAAGAGCAGGGATTATGTGTCAGTTAACCGCGATACGACCTTCGTCATCATCATAATACAGATCCACCAGGCACGACGCTCAACCGGCTTCGTTGAACGCCTGCTAAGCGGAGATAATTGGTTCCGCCGTCATCGTCCTCCTAAACGCAGATCTATCCGATATAGCTTCTGTAGCATCAAAACGGGGTATGGAAAATCTGGCTGGTAGTACATCGACTACCTCAAGGTAGTAAATCACCTAGAGTCATCCTTCGCTGGTGTCCATTGTATCCGTTGCGCCAATAGTATCCACAAAATCCTTTTTCTTTCCGCCCATCTTCTCAGCCTTGAACGCTTCGATTTTTGCTTTCATCTCGGTTGCTGTGAAATGGTTAGTCACTTCCCAATCAGGATTAGGGAACCTTGCTTACCTTCTTTGACATCCTCGATCTTCAAGGCCACGCGATTGAAGGGATCGTGAGGGTCACTCAACAGATGACTGCGGATCGTACTTCGATCAATAATGTTCTTGCTCGTTGGTAGTATGACTGGGTCTTCCATGAGGGTGAACATCAGTGGGTCTAGGAACTCGTCAGGAATTTCGCCAAGATCTGCCTCTGCAGCTTCGTCTTCCGCTTTGGCAATCGCAAATTTCTTCTTTAGTTGTTCCCACTTTGCTATCTCTTCTGGCGCCTTGATCTCCTTGAACTTGTTCATGATGGTACTAGCTTTGTCAAAATTGGCGGGCTTATATGACCGGCCATCGCGAGCGACCGCCAGGATGAAGTTCTCCTTGGCCCTGAGGTTGATGTATACATCGATGATTTCGCCAAGTAGAGCTTTGGGATTGAAGTTGTATTCCTGAAGATTGTCGACCTTGAGGTTTGAACTCTTTGGCCCAACCATAGCGTCAAGATTGTAGTCCAACATGTCAGCCAATCGCTGCACAACCTCGGGCATCGTGAAGGCATCGGCAAGAGCTTCAGTGAAGAGCTTCAACATGCCAACAGTCTCGTTTGTAAGCTGCATATACGATTTGGCTTTGCCTTGCGTTTGAGCAAGCTCTTCTTCCTTCTCCTGGCGCTGTGTTTGGTCTAGCGTGATACCCGAATCTGGTGCCAGCTCTTTCTGCAACTCGTAGATCTTGAGGAAGGAAGTGAACGACTCGTCAAGCACGAAAGTTACGTCATTCAGCAACAGATTGACAAAGCGGACGAAGAAGTCCATATTGGTCTTTGCCTCTCGAAAGAGCTTCTCACGATAAATGGAGTTTGGCCAGATACACTTGATGATCTGGAAGATCTCGAAGCGGACGTTGAACTTGTCGAAGAACTGGCCATGGCCTCCCATGAACTCTGCCTCAATGAAGAACTTCATCAACGAATGAAGCATGTGTTCCATGGCGAATGGCATGCCATTGTACTGATCAGCAAGAATGCCATGGCCACCAGGTCTCCAAGTCCAGGTGCCACGGAATAAGATCGTCACCAAACTTGCTTTGAGGTATGGATTTCTAATGTACTCGGAATTTCGAAGAAACGTGATGCAAAGCATGATCAGCTCGTCTGACTGGGTTGATGAGACAATTTGCGGCAAATTGGACATGATGAAGCTAAAATTTCCGGCTATGTCGTCCAAAAAGTACTCTGGCAAGCACTTCACTTGCTCTGGTTCATGTTCAGGTAACGGTAAATCCAACTTCTCTTTTGGGAATTTGCCATGTGCTGACACCAGGCGCAACATCCAGACAGTAACAAATCGCTGAAACTGCATTGATCGCGTCTGCGCCAATTCGTCCATAAGGACACCCTGCACAGAGAACTTGTACGACAGCCCTTTGTCAATTTGATCTTTGTACTTCTTCAACGCTTCGTCAAACCGTTGCAATTGCGCATGGTTGTTGACGTATTTGTGCCTTTCGGTCTCGAACTGGTCAACTTGTTTCTGCATATGCTTCAGATCCTTTTCCATCTCTTTCAACATCGTACGAGCCGCTTCACTGCCGTAGTGATTCGCCGCAACGGCCAAAAAGAAGATCTCGGAAATGAAGTTGTTCTTTCCTTCCACATGTTGACTATAAAAGGCGTTCGCTGTCTCTTCATCCGCGTTGATCTTGGTCTCGTCTTTGACGTCCACCCGCGGGCTTCGCCGGAAATAATCAATGTCCACTCGATCAATCTTTGAGAATGAAGCGTCCATGAAAGGTTCACAGAGTTGGTTTAGGCACGCACTGACGTTGATCATAAAGCCGTCCGAGGAGACCGTTGACTTGTCGATCCGCATCGCCCGACGCTTATGGTTGGAGTTGACAATCAGAGCAAACCAATCAAGCACCCGTTCCCGGGCTTCTGGGGAAGTGCGGATCAGTGTATTGGCGATATCAAACAATTCTTGCTGGTGGGTCCTCAAAGTTAATTGTAACGACTGTTGCGAAGCCCTCACGCGAGCTGGATCAATAGTTTTAGGACTCGAAAAGTATTGCATCGTGACGTCAGCCTGCAGTGGCGAGATCTGGAAGTATGGCCCGAGGAGCGTATCGAGTTCTAGCTGTGCCGCTGGTATCGTCGTATCACAGAACATGGATGAGTTGGTTATGGCAATAGCGATTGGTTTGTATCGAATTAGGTTGCGTAGGGCTGAGGTATAAGATCGATAGTCGCTGTCCATAGACTTCTTGGCTAGCTGGTGACTCAGTTCTTCGACCGCTGCCACAATTGCAGGTTTTATGGATTCATCTTCCTCGAACCTTGACACCACCTCTGCTAAGAAGTCATGGCAAACACCGCGGTCATCCTCCGGGTCAAGGAGTAGGTGCTCTGCTAATCGTTTCGTCCCATCGTATTCTTTGCCAAAAATTTTTGGCATCGTTATCGCAAATATGCACCAGCTCATGCACAGTCGGCGAGCCTCGTGAACAATTACCCACTTCTGATTCTCTGGCCCTCGGTCCTTGAAGCCTTTGCTCAACCGTGAGACGCGTTTCCAGCACCCAAAGAGGTAGTCTATAGGCGTGCTTCTGCCACCCAGAGTCTGTGAGCCAGCCTCCATGATTCCCTGTTCAAGCAGATCTATCCGCATTCTTACTTCTTTCCCATCTTCTCCGTCTTGTATTTCTTGATGAAGTCCATCTAGATAATGTAGCTTGTGACCATGAATGTCATGGAGGACGTTAGGGTCCAGACTGAGACGGAAGATGTTGCGAAGTGTCCGATCTTCAAACTGCTCGATCGACTCTCCTGCTCTAGAAGTAGGTCTGGGAGGCTCTGTCCGACCGGCTAGATCACGTTTCTGTGGTGTGACCTGAACAGATTCTAAGGCTGGCTTGGGTGTGATGCGTATCCTGGATACCCCTCCGTTAACTTGCGGGCCCCCGATGGAATGATCGTCGGTAGTGGCATGGGAAGGCTCCGGTGCTTTGGATATCGAGATTGCAGAGGCGGAGTCTTTCGATTCTGGCGCCGGGTTTGATTGTTCGGGCGCGGTCTGAGCGCTGCCTGTCGTCGAATTATCTTGTGACTGGGGTTGAGAGAGCTTTGCGAGCCTTTTGTTGCGGATCTTGTCCGCGTCAGATATGGGCTCTGACATCTTGCGGTAGATGTGCTAGATAGCAGAGGAAGTAAAGCCAGCACAGAGAAGTCGAAATAAAAGGCTTGTGGCGCCGTTATTTGTCATCTACTTAAGGCTGAAACTTTTGGAGACGATGATACAGAAAGCAATAATCTGGGTAAAAAACGTACCTGTGAATTACGGGATCTAGTTTAGCGGGCCCGTGACCTCCCTCACCGCCCGCCGCGTCTGGTCTGGTGTGTGAACCTGCCTCATCTGCCACTCCGACCTTCGGCCAGGTATAAAGACGCGTTCGTCCCCCGCCGCTTTTTCAACAACTCTCTGCCTCTCTTTTTCCTCCCCCCTCCACTCTCCTCACACGACCCCCGTCGTGCCTCAGGCCTCGGCGAGCTCCACCTTCCCCTGCAGGCCCCCTCCCCTCACCGAAAGATACGACGCGGCCTATGAGAGAAATGCCTCAGAGCGACCGCCCACTTTGATTCGTTCGACATCCCCGCCGCACTCTCTTGTCAAGCGTCCGACTGTGGGCCTAGCCTAGACGATGACGCTGACAAGAGGGCCTAGGTCTCCAGGCCACCGGCGAAGTGGTCACGCGACGGCCTGAGATGCTGTACTCTCACTACCCTCACTACCCTCCAAGCCTCTTGAACGAATTAACGACACCGCCCTACTTCCCCACCGTGGTCGACCACGCCGCGTCAGCATGTTGACTGGCTGCCTCACCACTGCCTCATCCCTTGCCGGCCTCCACTAAGAGTAGTGGGGAGGGTTCTGGACCGGGCGCCCATTGCGCAGCGACAGAGCCAATGGAGAAAATACCGCATCCTCGGCTCGAGCCCACTGGAGTAGGCTCAAAATAGCCACTGGCGAGTTCCACTTTCTCCCCGATTCTTTCCTGCGGGCCCGCGGCCCCACAGAAAGATACGACCAAGCCAGTCAGAAGAATGCCTTCACATCTATTATTCGCTTAAGGTCTCGGCAGCACTTTCTCGTCAACTGCCTGACTGTGGGTCTCCCCTCAGTGATGACGAAGGATGACGCTAATGATGTTACCTAATTTTCAGCTCGCTAGCTAGCCACTCACGCCATTGGCTTTTGATGCAGTCCAACTGTAACCCGCTCCGTTCCAAGCCTCTTGAACAAATCCAGCACGCCTCCCTCTAACCCCTTCCACGACAACGCCGCGTCAACACGTTGACTAGCTGCCTCAGCACTGCCTCATTCTTTGCCGATCTCCACCCCGGCAGGTTTTATCTCAGGGGAAGTTTTAGACTGGCATACATATTGACACTGCGACAAGGCCAATTGGGGAAAATGCCGTATGCTCCAACCCGAGCCTCGGTTTAGAGATGGCGCGGCAGTTCGCCGGAGCAGGCCCAAATTAGCTATCAACGTAGTCGGTGTCATCTGCTCATCTGAGCCACTTACCCCCCGGTCCGTTTGGGCTAAAGTCGATGTGGAACCTTGTCCAGCTGAGAGCCTGGACTAGGCCAATGGAGAAAACAGAGCGTGCGACGCCCCTCCTCCGACCGCGATCCGGAACGTTCGTCCCCGCTTCCAGAGACTAGTAAGGGTCGAGAACGCCTCGTCAGGCTGTCGCACCGCACAGCAGACGAAACTTCGATATCACATCGCTCCCAGTCTGAGGTTGCAGCCTGCCCACTCACTGTTGTCTTATGAGACCACGTGGATTACAATGCTGCAAGGCTGCCTGAGCGACTGAGGTGTCGATTAGACTCGAACTACGCAAGTCCCTGTTCCATTGATTCGCCGAAGAATCAGCTACTTCCGCAGCGACCGGACTGTACGGAAGGCGAATCTTCACTCTACGGACGCAGATGGCGTTCCAACTCCACCGTTCAAGCGCGGTGTTGTGAGAATACAGGAGATGTACTCTCCCGGGAAGGCATCCAACAGCGGAGACATCACCGTCACCGACAACGACAGGAAAAGCCCACCGTGAAGCACGGCTAAGCAAGCAGCACGCAGTGAGGAGCAAGGATGGTCTTTGAGTCGACGCTAGATGGGCTGGTGACTCGTAACACGGCGGGGAGTGGAGTAGCGCATGAGAGACCCGACATTGTAAGCCACTGGGGGCCGCTCTCCTGACCGGCTGTCCGAGCTTTCAAACTGCCGAGAAGACCATGGTCGGGTGTCTATAAAGCTCCCACGATCCCCGTTTACTGAAGCGTCCTCCCTCTCTTGCCCAGCTCGCGCGTCACGCTGTATTTTCTCTTTCGCAATCTACCCATTTCTCTCCTGTGAATGGGTGACTTGATTTTCGATGGCTTCCACATGTTATCAACCAATTGCAGACAGCTATCCGTACAACTTGGATTTTCAGACGCCCAAGCCTCCAGCCCCTTCAGACGCTATAGCGCTCGGCTGTGCCGCTCGCTTCGACCTTTCTCCGGTGAACACGCCGTGCTTGATGCATGACCTTCGATTTCAAGGCCTCCCTGCAGCCGGCCAATCTCTCTCATTCAGCTGCACAGCCGATCCCTCGGAGGAGGCAGAAATGTCCGATTCCGACGACGATGACCTCCCCTCCGTTAGGAAGATCATCGCCCGTTCGAGGTCGACAATTGATCTCACTCTCGACGATGACGACGATAGTGTTAATGATAAGAATGTCATCGAGGTAAGCTGGCTCAGAATTACTCGGACGGCTCGACACAGCGTAACGCTAATTCCGCCTTTTGATAGACCGCGTCCAACTTACCGACCTACTCCCCCCACGTCCCACCATCCTCATTGCAAAAGGCACCCGCACATACCGCCGACGACCACACAATGTCGTCCGCAGCGGCCACGCCTGCTAGGAAGATATTTCCTTGGAAGAATGTCCCTCCGTGGTCACCCTTGTATCACAAATTCCAACTGCATTCTACCACGTCTCTTCATAACCAAACTGTTGATACGCCTCACGCTGGCTCAGACAGCCGGGGGTCCACTTCGCCCGAGTCTCCACCAAATAAAGTCAGAGTTCTCGCCGTCGAACTGTCCGAAATTTCACCCGAGATTCTGGAAGCGCCAGGCATCAACAGGAGTAGCCCTCTTGTTCGCGATAGTGCTCATGATCCATCTTCTGTGGAGATGGACAACCTGCAGAGCACGGATCAGACCAAGGTTATCGCCAGCATCAATGGTTCCGGCGAGACTCACCTCTCAATCGCTAGATCGTCCGAGCAGACCCTCGCCCTAATGACCATTTCGGCCTCGAGCTTATCTGGCGCTGGTGAAGACGGCCCGGCGATAATCAACGTTTCGAAGGTCCTCGATAAACGGTCGAGCTCGTCTGGAGTTGAGTACAAGTGCGAGCTCGAGCCGCTGTGGTTGGCTGCAGACTTGGTGGAAGGAATTCAGATGGGACGCGTCCGCATTCGGAGTTACGAAAACGGACTTATACGAGACAGACGGCTTAAGACGTTGAGGGTGGGAAAGCGAAAGTTCTCAGAAATGTAAGAGCGTTGTTATAGCCATGGCAGAAGGGCTCGCTGTGCCCGTAGCATGAAGACACATCAGACAATTGCTCCCTCTGATTCAAAGGCTCCCAAGCGAGCATTGAGAGCTTGCCAAGCGTTCATAGATAATATAGGCAGGCCATGGAGGCGACTCCAGGAGTTCCCCATGGTTAACTCAATTCAATTATATACCCTACAAGAGTTACACTTTGCTACCAACAGTGATACGTGTTCCTACTCCTTCAACAGGACCTGCAGAGTCCAATCCCTCCTAGTCACAGACCCTGATTAAGTAAGCCTAGCGAGGCCCATCATGGCCCTAGGGAGTCAGAGTCCCTAAGGGGAACTTGGAGAAGAACAAAAATAGCTTCCGTCATTGGCCCTGGGGGTCGGAGCCCCTAGGGATACTTGAAGAGTAAAAATAGCTTCTCAGCATCTGCAAAATCTGGCCTATTTTAGTTACTCTTAACCGTCATGCTTTTGTGGAGCGGTGTTGGCGAGGTGCTTCCTGAATCCGGTCCTTCTAGGGGCTAGATGTTGTGGGTTATCATGACTTCAGCGGCTGATTTGCGGAGGGTACACGCCATCGCTGAAGTTCGGATGATCTGCTCTGGACTTCATAGGGCCATGCTCTTATTGAGTTGCCGGCTTGCACCTCACGAGACATGCGAAGCTAAATACCAGTCACTAGTAAATTATCATTGGGAGCTACGTCTCCTGATTCCCTACTTGTAATTGTTCGAGATCGCTATGAGGGGAAGCTGCTGTCGTTTTCCTCCGCTTATGTTGTATCTCTCTTTGATGACTGATCAACGTTTGTATTCTATCATTGACATCCCTCTTCCATGCCTTAAACGCAGCCTCATGATCCCGCTTGATCTTCAATGAAGTAGAAATGACACTTCTTGTTGTATGTAGATCTGCATCCGCCCTGCTACTTCTATTAGAGCCCATTTGTCTCTCTATTCCTATTACTCTTGCCATGGCTTTAACCAGAGGAAGGTACTCGATATGATTTTTGACAAACCACACCGAATGCGAGGGACGCGCTTGATCCGTCCCATAGAGCCTATTCAAAGCTTCTGCTCTTCGACGAGCTGTTTTTAGGGACTTTTTACTCGTTGGCTCGTCTTCCCTGTCCACGGACCAGTCCATATCAGGGAGACGAATGGATCCTCGGAGGAATGCTTCCCAGTACTGATGCTCCATCAGAGGCATTTGAGCCTGGGCAGCCTCCACAACCGCTTTTCCAAGTGGTGCGGCTGTGGCTTGGAAATTGGTCGCATCTGCAATGCTGCGATCGCTTGAAATGGTATTTATGAAGGTATCAAGCTTTGAGAGGAGTAGAGCAGGGTTATCGCTAGGCAATGGAAGAGCTAGGGTTGGCGATGCTCGGCGGCCAGCTAAAGTACGTTAGCATACGTACTCTGACTTTTGAGCGTATGGTTTACCAGCTACTCCGCCTTGCCGCTGTGCGTCTTGATCTGAAGAGTGACCAGTTGTCGTGGAGAACCAACGCTCCATTGGAGGAGCACGCGGTCCATAGAGATAGCTATGCAGCCTATCCTTCTCCAGCATAATCGTGGGTGCACAAGCATTTCCCTTTGAGAAGCTGTCGATCACCACGACTCGCTGCTTCAAATTGGGTCCTGGGCGGTCAGAGGCAGCAGAATTTTCTCCCGCGTACCATCATCACACCCGTTGCTCGCCCGACCGGGGGGGCGAGCGCGGGAACGCTCGATTTCTGATCCCTCCTTCAAAGGCGGCTCACTTTAATCACCAATTTTCAGTTTCGTCTTTCGTCACAGAAATGCGTGCGTTCTTTGGCGTCCACTTCAGCTCATGATCGTGTCTCAAGTCGTCGCGGCTGTGAGGGCTGCCTTCTCTCCCAAGCATATCATCTTTTGCGTTGTCGAAGAAGTTGCGCTCAACTATTACAATGTGCCTCGAATACTCAATGTAAGTCTTATGTGACAGAACTGAAGAAGCCTTCGCTCATTTTGTTAGACTCTGGGAATCTGCGTGCCGCACCAACAGCTAGATGCCGCAACGAAACTGATCAATGCCTTTGGCGATGTTTTTGTACGCACGACATGGCCCGAAGAGCCTCCCAATGGATCCTCCGACTGGAAGAAACCATATCCTCGCTTTGAAGCATTTATTGAAGAAGAGCACCTAACTCTCGTCATCTTTCCTGACACGTACTTCCACCTTCAGCCGCTGGAACATTCAATTGTTCAGCGTTCGGCATATAGCACAGCTCGTACTAAATTCAGCAAGGAGTTCAACTTCTCCACTGATCTATCCGAGCTGTCAGAGATTCCTGTCCCTCGTCTGTCATCGCTTTTGCAGGGACTGCTGAAGAGGGTTTGTGAGACTGGAGACATCTACACGGCCATCTGCGTGGAGCAACTGGTTGATGGAATGGCATTGAGTGAGGCGTGGTGCAGTACACATCTCGAACGTAACCGAGAAGGAGAGCTTCAATATGTTCTCGGCGTGATACAGACCAGACCGCAGCGTCAAAATTTATTTTTGGAAGACGATGCCTACCATCGCCAAGATGATCAGGAATTGATGATGATCCCGGGCTCGGATGAGCCGCTTCACGATCAAGAAGGAACTGGCGAAAATAGTCGATGTCGGTCTTGGATGTCAGCTTTTCAGATGGCTTGTTCGCTTGCCCTCACCTTTTTTCGAGACACAATGTCTCATTATCGTCTAACCCCCCCGCGGCCCTGGACATCCCTTCAATATGTGTCAGATCTTCACCTGGAGAGCCAAGAAACCTACGCCTCATTTGAGATCCCAAAAGTCGCACCATATTTGGTCCTGGCAGGCGATATTGGCTGTCTTAAGAACTACGAGAAATACTTGGATTTTCTAACCATACAGTGTCAACGGTTCTGGCGGGTTTTCCTCGTCCTTGGGAATCACGAATTCTACGGCATCTCTAGACAGGAAGGACTCGATGCGGCCGAGTCTTTAAGGCTAGAGCCATGCCTAGGTGGCAGACTCACCATTTTATGCAGAAACCAATTCCACCTGAATCGAAGGGTAACCATCTTAGGATGCACGCTACACTCTCACATACCGAGTGAGTCCGAGCTATGGGTGAGGATGAAAGTTGCGGATTTCAGCCACATCAATAACTGGACTGTAGAAAGCCATAATGCGGAACACAAGCGAGATGTTGAATGGCTCAGAACATGCGTGCAGGGTGTTACTCGAGCGAATCCAGGAAGCACGATACTCATCATTACGCACCATGCTCCAGCCCTCAAAAACACGTGCGACCCGAAATATTTGTCCAATCCTTGGAATTCTGCTTTCTGTACCGATGTACTTAACTCTCAGATTCCTTATTGGACTGGCGCAAGAAGCATTCGTTACTGGATATTCGGCCATACGCATTGGTCCACTCAATTTGTGTATCGTGGTATTACTCTCTGTAGTAATCAACGAGGAGCTCTACAGCTGAAAGCACAAAACGAGGCCTGGCTGAGGAGACTTTTGTCTCATAGATACAGGCAGCGTCAACGAGAATTCCTGGTCACAAGATTGGTCAACTTGTAGACCATGCACTGACCGCTATTCCATCAAGGCCTTTTGACAATAGAAAGGAGGGGGGTGCATGGAGGTGATCTCAAGGCTGCCTGCTTGTTCGACTGCCTTGTGAACATCGACACCAAGATTACCAAACACCGTGGACAATGAAGGGTATCTCTTGATCGCTTTGCCAGCATCCTGAACGTTGATTCGATGTACTTGTGTTCGAAGGTACGACTCAAAACGAGCGTATAAGAATTCGATGTCACCGCAGTCAGAAACCTTCGGCCGGTTTGCGGCCGCATTCACTTTTCCCTTGAAAATGTACACGATGTCCAATAGGCGCATTTTATGGTCTCGAATCTCGACTGTCCGGGTTGCAATGGTCTGCATTGTCGATTGCATAGCCTCGGTGCTCACTAAGGCCCTGGTGGATGCTACTTCCCTTTAGTCTATGACGGTGCTACCGAAACCCAAACTTACCAGGAAAGAACTCAACAAGTACATTTTCCGTCCTCTCTCCTACCAAGAAAGCGATGTAGTCTTGTCTTTGACCGGGAATTCGATTCCAACCCCGCTTACCCAAGAACATGCGGCCGACGTCCTCCTTTTCGGCGGCCACGAAGCAGTCGATATCCTTCGTGCCACGAGCGCTACCAAGTGCATTGATGGCCCAACCCCCAAAAATTCCATACCCGATATTGTTTTCTGTCAATACTTTGTCAAGCTCAAGGGCAGCTTGATAAAGTCTCATTTCGTTCGACATAGTGGTGACAGTTTGATACTGCAAATCGGTCATACCTTGAAATCCTTATCGTACCCTCTTCGAAGTCCTTGGGCGCATGCACGAAATACATAGGCGGACAGATAGATCATTAGAATTGTCAGGTACATATCCATTCGCTAAAATCTGCCTTCATACGACGCTGATGACTGCTTGGCAGTCACGTAGTGCTGCAGGGCAAACCTGCTCTTTGACGTGGCAGTTATCCTGGCCCACCCTGTAGTGTCCTGCACCGTCCTACACCGCTGCATTAAACCAAAGAACTTCCCACTGCCCCGATTGACCTACATGCAGCCCCGTTACCATTTCTGGTAAAGCCATAGTAAAAGTCCGCTATCTTTTGCAGATGCAGTGTAATCTTCATACATATTGCCAATAGTCTCGTAGGTGCCCGAACGCCGCGCAGGGGATAGACCACCACATATACTCGGAATAACTAAGAGCCGACGTGAAGTCCTTTCAAAATTACGCTAACTCTGAAGTGAATTGCAGGGGGAAAATGGCTTCGGGGGGCACCAATCTCGACCACCAAAACGCCACAGCACCAGAAATGACGTAGTGGGCATACCGCATGGGGAAATACTAGCTTGCCAAGGCCGAAGGCCAAGGCCCGCAACACGTGACCAAAACTTGTCCTGGGAGCAATTCCACTCTTCCTGGGAGCTTAGATGCTCCTGGGACGCTTTAGGGTGTGCCCAGGACCGACTAAGTCTCTCCTAGGACCAGTGAGGCCCTTCCTAGGAGCTTCAGCGCTCCCAGGACAAGTCAAACTAGTCCTGGGAAAGGAATTGCTGTGGCAGAGTCGTAGCTCCTTATTTTAAGCACTCCTTGCGAGACCCCAACCACTATCACGTGCTTGGTCTTTGTCCTCACTGGCCTCATACTCAATCTTACTGGGCATTTTCTAGCAAATGGAAGCAAAGCAACGTCATCGAATGGTACAAAGTTCTAGGTATACCCCTTCATACCATATTAGGCGTCAGGCTCTTTTAGTCGGCCTTTTTTGCTTAGATCACGTGGCTTGCTTTAGGCCTTGGCAAGCACAGAAAAAAAATCCCAAGTAACGAAAGGCGATGCGTTTGACCAGGAATGATAGGAAACTGAGGGCGCCTATTGGTGATATTTCTGATTGGCCTGTCAATGCTGATGTTTCAGATGCGAAAGATAGGCGACTTCCCAAAAAAGGACACAATAAGGAAAAGAACCTAAGCGCTTTGCTATAAACAGCACAACGCTTAGGGGCAACCAACTA
>Ga0335072_10000058_pt1 | contig 218765 bp, 210 predicted proteins | sample Lox_Sample_21_FD_206725 | JGI IMG/M metagenome (GOLD analysis project Ga0335072, IMG submission 206725) | Soil microbial communities from Loxahatchee National Wildlife Refuge, Florida, United States - Lox_Sample_2.1 | ecosystem: Environmental > Terrestrial > Soil > Wetlands | place: USA... | reverse complement strand
TTGAAGTTTTTCGAAGTGTGATATGTGACGCGAATCAAAGGGGGAAATAAAACCAAACTGTGGCTGAGATTTACAGTCAAAGTGTGGCCGGGCACCCACGTGATTTAACATTTCCGTTTAGGGCAAGGGTTTTGGGCGCGGCAAGAAGCCTTTCGTCTCTTCGTTCCTCAAGGCAAGAGCCTTGAGGAACGAAGCTGAACCAAACAATTTTCCGGAGCTGGGTTAGAGACGTTCGCCGCACCCGCAATGAATTTCCCCACATGCTCTATCGAACGTGCACTATTCCGCAAACCTTTTCTCAGCCCTAACACACGGAGTGCTGTGGCTGAGATGTTTGGCGGGGTCGGCTGAGTGCGAGACTTTCCTCCTTGCGTATTTGATCGCGAAAACCTCATTCCTTAAGTTCTCTCGGTTGTCTGTGAGCTTGAAGATGATAGATTATTGCGATCCAGATCCTAAAGGGGACGTGGAGCTCGTTCTCAAAACTTCGGATGTACCCTTTGCTCTCTGGGATGCAGCTTTCGATTTCCAAACACTTGCAGACAATGCGGAGAATGACAGATTTAGATCAACGCCAGACGTTCTAAAGCCAAAGTTTCTAGAGCCAGGTGTCTTCCACGGCAAAAAGAAGATGAAAACACACCGAGAGCTACAAGCTGCCGAACCTGTCAATGGTCATGAAGGCATAGAGAGACTTTCAACGCAAGATGCAGACTTGCCTGAACCTGACCGTCCATCTTCCGCACCTTTTGCGTTGTTATCCCTCAACGAGGGCTTGGAACTTCCGGAGATTCGGATGCGCGTATCTTCAAGGCACTTGACGCTCGCATCTACATATTTCGAGCGCATGTTAAGAAGCAAATGGAAGGAAGGTCATACGCTGGCTTCTAACGGAAGTGTTTCCATTCCTGTAATGGACTGTGATCCTCAATCTCTGATGATCCTCATGAACATCATTCATGGACACACGCGAAAAGTCCCTCGGTCAGTCAGTCTTGACATGCTCGCAAGGATCGCCGTGTTAGTTGATTACTTTGAGTGCGCCGAGGCTGCCGAGCTGTTTACGGACACATGGATCGATCATTTGAAGGAACCTCTACCCACAACGTACGGTAGAAGTCTGATTTTATGGACTTGCGTTGCTTGGGTTTTCCGCAAGCCAGCTGTGTTTACAAGAGTCACCGCCGTTGCTCAAAAGCAGAGTTACGAGCCAATTCAGACGCTTGGACTTCCAATTCCCCAGAATATCGTCGGTTAGCTTCTGTCCAAGCCGCGTACACCGGAATATAACTAATAAGCACTACAGTCAAACTTGATCAACAGAGAGAATCATCGGTGGGCCTCGTTTTTTCAGCTCTTTACGGCCTTCTTGATGTCTTCCTGGACGGCAGTCTGTGCTCTTATGAATGTGATTCGATGCGTTTGGGTGCTCTTACCAAATATATGCATATACGCGGCATACACTCTCCACTTCCAGAAGCTCCTTTTCACGGCTTTAGTCTCGCGATTATCGTTCGAATCGTTCGTAATTTCCGAGAGCCAAGATGGTGTAATGAGCCCAGTGGATACAGCTCGTCGCATTGTTCGCATCACAGCTGTTCTATCATGTCTGAAATTGACCCAATCATTGCTAGCCTTGAGAATAGTGCGCAGGGCTTGATGTTGGAAGAGTTTACCGGCGAGAAGGGAAATAATGGAAGCAGAGGAAATGAAGAGAACGCTAACACGGCAAAGGCTGCTTTGTAGGTGCAGTTAGCGCTCAGCTCGTTCTTCTAGTATGGCAACATCGGTGTTACTTTCTGGAGCGTGTCTCCGAATGTTGGTCTTGCTCCCCATCGTCGTGGGCGTGCCCATGGTCGCGACCGTCTCCGTCCCCGTGTCACCGTGCTCCTTCACGAAGATGCATATGCTGTCCCTGATGCTCGTGCCGTTGGCCTAATGAGCGGCGCCGCGGGCTGGATCTCGGCCACGATCCCCTCCTGTCTCCGTCAATGACTTCTTTCGAAGGCACGGGATAGGGACGTGGTTGGCAACAGGGTGCCAGACTCGATGCTGGAGGCGGAAAGGAGGCTGGAGAAGCTCAGCGAGGCGACGATCAGAGAAGCAGAGTCGTGGTGGGACTGGTAGGGGAGTGAGCGTGCAGTGAGGCGCAAACAACGTGACCACATCACGTGATCAAACGCTACCTAAGGCCGCCAAAACGCCAAAAAACAAAATATTGAGAGGGTGTTTTGAGCGCGTAGGGCATTTACAGGAGACGCAAGCGCGAGCTCGCGCTTTGCAAAGAAGAGCCTTGAGGAACGAAGCTTGGGATTAAAAGTCGATAGAATTAATCAGAAAAGATTTTTTACCCTCTGTGTGAACTGCATTATGAGGGCTGAAACAGCGTGCGAGTCGTGGTATGGATGAAACCAGTGGCCCGAAATATGACAGTTGAACCTGGAGGAGCTCAGCGAAGCGACGATAAGGAAAGCGGAGGAGGATATGGAAGGGTGGGAGTCGACGACGGCAGAGGATGGGCAAGAGGAGATGTGAGGAGACCGAGAGCGGATATGGACCAAAGTCGCGTTGTCGAGCAAAAGTCGCGGGGGCAGGCGAAGGGATGCAAGGGCACGCGCTGGCAGAGGATGTCAGCGAGGGCATGAAAAGCGAGGAGGGGGAGAGGAGAACGAGATGAACACGCAAACCAGTGACTTCAGACCGGGAAGCACGTGATTTTTCAACCTAAGGCAAATTTCAACCTAAGGCAGAAACGCGAAATTTAAGGCAGAAGTGTTTTTTTTCCAGGGAGCGGAGTTTTCGGGCCCTGAAGGCCTTTCGTCTCTTCGTTCCTCAAGGCACTCCGTAAACTGCGAAGGATTATTAAGTTATGTGGCGGTGTGAGATGTACCGAGCCACTTAACGCTAACCAGAATCGTCGATCGTACTTGCCCCGAAGTACCGACCAGGGTGGCGATTTTGCGTGAATCCGCACACCACCGAAGCCACAAGGCTGATGATGAATTTTCCGCGTCAAAATAACGCTCTGAGGATAGAATGGGGTTCATTTATTAGTTTGAAGAGTCGTTCAAGTTTGGTGGTGGTGCTGTGGTAGAAGAATTGTGTTTCGCCATGAAACAAAGCTCTCCGCAAATGGGGCGCGGCGGCGACGGCCGGAATGTATTTTCACGGTTGAGGGCGTTCGGAGCATTGAGAAATGGTCGAAGCAAAGTATTTATGCAGAAGTTTGGAAAAGATCCAGTTATGCATAGTGTTTGAATTGTTTGAAATGAAAGTACCCATCAATTTTCTCCGCACGTAGGGGTTCTCTGCACGTGGTGACCCACATTAGTTAGCCCGATTACCTACTATCCACCTTCTCGCTCACCTAGGGAAGTCTACAGTAGAAACTTCGCTCTAGAGATCTGCAAATTTCAGACTCTATATTCATGGCTCAACCCCGTACTCCTCTATGGAATAGAGAATGTAGAAAGGCATTAAATCCATAATATGTCATTATGGCCAGGTGTGACCCTTAGCTCAAGTGACCCTACCCCTCGCCTTGCACGTTGACTACGGCGCCGTTGTCGAGCAGTAGCTAAACCACCTGCTCGTGGTAGTACCGCTCCGCCGCTTGCAGCGCGCTGCCGTAGCGTCCACCTTGCACATTAACGTCAGCGCCGTTGTCGAGCAGTAGCTGTACCACCTGCTCGTAGCCGCGTCACGCCGCCGCTTGCAGCGCGTTGCTAAAGTATCCACCTTCCGCGTTGATGTCGGCGCCGTTGTCGAGCAGCAGCCGCACTACCTGCCCGTCGCCTCTAAATGCCGCCGCCCTCTGCAGTGCGTTGGAGTAGAATCCACATTGTGCGTTGACTTCGGCGCCGTTGTCGAGCAGCAGCCGCATCACCTGCTCGTGGTTGCCGAACGCTGCCGCCTGCAGCGCGTTGCCAAAGCGCCCGCCTTGCGCGTTGACGTCGGCGTTTCTTTTGAGTAATAGACTCACAATGTTAGCCAGACCCGCGTACGCTGCGTAATACAGTGGTGCCGCAACTGTACTCAAAGTTTTTTCAAAACTAGACCCGCCGTCAGTGTCGTCGAGATCATGGATCCGAATCCAATTAAGGGTACGTTCAAGGCCTTGCACTTATAAGTGACCTAATAAGTGCAGCAGGGGCCAGAAAAAGGCGATATTAGCGCGCCACTCTAGTTCGCTTGTAATTTCGCTGGTCGTTCAAGCGCGCTGGAAACAGCTCAGTTATTAGTTTGCATGTGAGCCCACTAGCCTCTCTTAATATCGTAATATCGTGATCTCGCCATGGCGTTGACTTCCGACGAGGTACGCGGCTCGTCGATTCGGATCGTACCAGTGTCTAGGAGCACGCCTAGGCTCTTCAATGATGATGGCAGCAGCTAGTACTACTACCATACAAGCCAGAAGTACGCGCCGGCGATCGAGATAGCTCTCGAGATAGCTCTCGAGAAGCCTCATGGTGTTGATATCGACTTTAGAGGCGGTTTCCGCGCACACTTATTAGTGCAAAAAAGGACCTCTAGAGGCCCTTATTTTCGATCGGCGTCTTATTGATGAAATCGGCTCTAGCAATACCTCATCCAGCTAGCATCAAGCCATTTCAGCCGTGGCTGGCTAACACCAGCTTATTCGCACTTAATATTTGAACGATCAAGTGGTATAAGGTGGTTTCAGTGCACACGGCGACGATGTCGGCACGTGCTGGCCTAATAAGTTCGCTCTAGCTAGGTGCTTGAACGTGCCCCAAGATAAGCGCCATTTTCTGTCAAGAATAACTTCATTGCAAGCTGACTCCACGTTTCGGTTTCGTTCATTGCTGCTCGGGCATGATTCATCCAAACCTAGCCGAATACGGCGCTAACTTTTAATCTTGAATTATTTTTTCAGAGAGCGGTTCCGATTGCTGTGGGAATTGAAGAAGATATCCAAGGCAGCTCTTCGCAATAATTTCGTTGCATGTGGCGTCTTGCATACTATACAGCGCTGCTCGACCTTGCCGAATTCGCTCCGAGATGAGATACTCCTTCACGGAAAAGTGAGTCAAAACAACGATTTCTCCTGCCGAGTCTGACCTATTATCCCACGTTATATCCCAGCCTTCATCGCTGGATTCGTCGCTGGATTCGTCGCTGGATTCGTCGCTAGTGGCTAGAGTAACAAGGCTTGAGCATATGTTCAATGCTTCTAAGGGATCTTCCAAAACTTCCTGACGGTCGAACATCGGGTCACGCTCTACGTCGATAGCGACTATTTCAGAGATTTCCTCCACTAGGAGCGGCCTAGACGAGAATGTAAGCCACCGTAGAATACGGATGGCGTACTCGGAGTCCTCTTCATCGATGGCAAGAAGAATTCGATCGTATGTCTCGTCCAATGTTGACGGGAGAGTTGCGAGGGATTTTCGTAGCATTAACCGATTGCGACACTTTCGAAGCGAGTCTAGCTGGCATACAGCCCATCGAAACCTGTGGTTGTTAGTATCTGACTCTTTAAGGCTGGGAGAGCATATAAGTACATTCCATGAGCTCCGTTCATTAAGGCAGTTTCAATCTCTTGCCTGATAGTAGAATCTTTCTGCCATTTGTTCAGGCACTTGTCATTGGACAATCTGTGTCGAACATAGCTCTATATATCCTTATCCACTACCTGACTCTGGAGGCCGATGATATTCTTCTTCTCAATAAAGCACTCTAGGGAGCTCTCAATGTCTCGTTCGCGGCGGCTTGTCAAGAGGAGATGAAGATTCTCAAGTTGCCATGCAGATATTGTTTCAAGGATGTTCATTAGCTCTGCACTGTCGTTGCACTCATCTAGAGCGTCAAGAATAATGTAGGACTGTGGCAATCCTTGAATTACTTGTTGCATTAGTTCCAGCAGAGCATCTCGTGATGGCTGCCGGCTATTCTCGCAGGAAGACAAGAACGTGTCAACACCTGCAGGTGTATGGACACATCTTTCCGAAAGCTGGCAAATTAACGATCTCAACATTAGTTCTGAATCTTGCTTCTCCACGTCATTGAAGTCGAAGCAGAAGTAGACAGCCACCTTCCCGGGATCGCCATCACAATATTGGTACACATTTTCGAGGATAGTTGAGCTTAGGACTGTTTTGCCGCACCCTGGTATGCCATGCAGCCAGATAGATGACATAACGCCGGCTTTCCAATTGGTATATTGTTCGCTCTCGAGAAACCAAACGCCGGTTCCAGTTTGGCGTTGTTTGAGCGCTTTTCGGTAGTTCGTGGACGGATCTGGGGCGGATAGCAAACGGCGCAGCTTGACGAGTTTGGTATCTAAGGACAGACGTTAAAGTAGTGCGGAGGTTGTGCGATTTGTTTATCGTATACGATACTACCTGTTAGAGGCTGAAAGCTTGATGATGCTACAGTATAGTAGAACGTCAGAGTTCCAATATAGCCTCGTAGAATCTTGCTAATACTCTCGACTCTGTGGTCTTGGTTCAAGCTGAGTATCGCCTTTTTTCCTCTTGTATGCCAGCTATCACCTGTCTCGGGTAGCGTTTTCGCAAGTATAGCATCCAGCTCCGCAACCTGCTCTCGACAGCCTTGGATTGCAGGCAAGAGAGCTCTTTTTGTTCCATTTTCAACAGAGCCAGCATCGATCGCTTCTTTGATGAGCCGAAAAGCGTCTTGTAATAGGGGGAGCTCAACCTTGATGTGGCGAAATTCGTCGAGATGACTTAAGATTTTCGAGCTGAAGTCGACAAGTTGGACTATGCTGGCGACAATGCCAACTACGGCGAGAGCTTCAGCCATCAAGGTGCAGATATCTATGGTAGAGTATACGGCATCAAAAGGCTGAGTTGTAGAGTTGGACTGCGTAAGGTGGAAATTGGATATGGAGCTGTTTTGCTTGAGAGTAGGTGGGGTTAGAGGTTCAAGCACGAATGTGTCTCGGGTGGCGGCTGGTGTACGGAGGTCGAGCAGGTACTCCGTACTGTATGAAATTAAAGGCTACATGATTTTGGGTGCTTGCTCGAACCACTTTATTTGCAGACCTGGAGCACTATCGTAGAAGTACTTGTAACGTGCGCGGAAAACACCATGTCCCTCCATCACAAGTAGCCGGTGCATCTGCAGTTAAGTCAGGTCGAGATATGCGTTTGCTGAGCTTGTGTAGATAGCATCTGTTCCCAAACACAATTTTCACCTTAGCCATTGTTGTTTAGAGAGGAAGGGTCTTCCTTTCTAGACCAAGGTCTCAAAGAATGTTGTTGCGCTCCAGAAACCGGACATTGATTACGATATACGCAGAACGTCCAGTCGTTTCATTCTTAGTTGGGAGCTGATAGTTTATGTTCCGAACTACATCCTGTACCAATTGTATCACTTAAGGATTGGCATTTATGTACCACAGACTACAATAATGCCAAACAGTTGTGATTGCGTTCGCAAATGCCAAAATGGCCAATACTAATGACATGGAACGATATGGTGATAGTGTCTAGGCCGTCATGATGCAATAATTCCTTCAATGTCTTTGGAACGATCCACCTTCCTTATTAGCAGAAAGTTTACGACATTCTCAATTGTTTGGCTGCGAGAAATGTATTCGTGTATTCTCTCCCATAAGGACACGAGCTGGCGGGAAATATAAAAGAGTACCTGCAGCATGATCATGGACACAAAGAATCCGATAACGGGAGATTTCGAATCCACTTGGAAAGGGATAACCGCTTGAGGCATAGAGAAGTAACTAGTGGTGAGTGCGAAAGGGTAAATGAACTGATTCTTGTTAGTTTCCTTCACACAGCTATCAGTTGGCGTGGACGGACCAAAAGCGTAAGATGTGTGATATGATTGGTGTGGACTGCTTGGATGGTGTTCTTTTGAGTTGCTTCCGCGCTGCGCTGTGCGGCTTCCGCGCTGTGCTGCGCAGTTTGATAGGCTCGAAGGTGCAAGCGAAGTTGGAGCTATAGGGAAGTGTCTCAGCGAGATGGCTTTCTACGAAGAATATACGAAGCTCACATCATTCGCACGCTGCTGCGAATCGGTTTTCAACTTCCCCAATTTTCGTCGAAGGAGGGCTAGCTCCTCAAATGTTTCCTTGATGGCGCGCAGCGATCCGTTAAGGTAGTCATGAATCGACGCCGAGGATGAAGGGGAGTCCAAGAAAAAGCCAATATCTCCGCTATCAGAACAGAACGTTTCCCATGCGAGAAGCGATGAAGAAAAATCGTACTCAAGATTATTTAGGAGCTCGATAGTTGGTTGTGTCCAGTCATAAATATCCTGTAAATCTTCAGGTCTGTCACATCTCATTCCGCTATCTCGTGATGTCCAGGCATGCTGTTTTATCTAATTCTTCTTATTAGCGATCTTGTACTGTTTGACCAGTGAAAGTAGCGCAATGCTAGGATTAACACACGTAATTTTCAATGCTGCGTTCCAACCATTGAACTAGATGTCTTGAGCTGAGAAGGGTGTGATTTGAACGGACGTTGAAGATTCGAAGGAAATACTGTCTCGGATCCCAAATGGGAATGTTGGCTTCAACTTCGCCCTTGTAGCTAGCATTTGGATCGTCTTGAAAGTCTTCATCTTCCAAATCCTCCGGATCTTCCTCTTCGGGGTCCTCGTCGTCCTGATCGTCCTGATCGAAGTCATTTATTTCAAACGAATGCACTTCCCAGTTCCGGTTGCTGTATCCATGAATAACCATTGAAAAATGGCCCTTTATGATAAAGTCGCGTCCTTGTACACTGAGGTTCGAGACGCCGGATCGCAAAAATGAGACGTTTGTTAGTCGACTTTTCATTCGATGGCGGTGTTTCTTCGGCGAATAGTTTCTAGCGAGGTTGAAAATTGGCAGATGAAGCTTCAATTCGAACATTGTAAAGGCCGTGGGCTAAATCAGACTTATCAGCACTTAGTTCGCTGTCAAATAAGAGCATTAAAATCTGACTCGAATTTTGACTCTTATAAGTGACTCGAACAGGATGTGCTCTCTAAGAGCCTCTCTCAATACTTCCAGCTGGTGGCGGCTGCGTGCGGTGTCCAGCAGAGCTTTGATATAGGAGATATCAAGATTTCGAACATAACTGCGACCAACACTTCGTAAGTGGCAACAGCATCTTGAAGGGATTGAGCTTACACCAGACGCCTTTTGAGTCGCTAATACAACAAACTATGATCAGTTGTCTGTTTCATCTGCTTAAGCTGGGAATGGCATCTGGATTCAGCATACCGGTTTTTGCAGGCGATGATATAATGCAATCGCGGAGAGATCTATATGTTGCCGATAGCTTCCACTCCATGCTCTTTCATCAAGCCACGCCGCCTGTCGTTGCCCTTCCGGATTTGTTTGCCCGGATTCAAAATCTTCCACTTGCTCATCGCGGCAGAATTCACGAACTTCTTCCGACAAGCATGAGGAGTCTGGCTCTTCAAGGTCGTCAAGGAGAAAGCTCAATTCATCACTACGGCGGATATTGCGTCTTTTCTCCCGCCAATGGCTGGAATCCTCTATGTCTCGGTCATTTGAGAAAAGTGGATCCCATCTTTTCGCGTCCCATGCAGGAAGAAAGTGCGGTCGGGCTTCGGCCATCGCGTACCATGCAGGAAGAAAGTGCGGTCGGGCTTCGGCCATCGCGTACCATGCAGGAAGAAAGTGCGGTCGGGCTTCAGCCATCGCGTACCTAGCGGTCAAATTGCCTTGTGGTTCTCGAAGGTAAGATTGACGGAGTCTGGTCGATATCTCGGCAAGGAGTCAATAGTTCAGCCTGCTATCGTCCGTGAGCAGCAGACCTCTGGACAGCGCCACTCCAAATCTTTGGTTTAAAGCCTCATGAATGATATTGGAAATATTGAAAATTATAAAATTAAGCCGTATGTATGTCGATAGGCATATTGAATTTCTGGAAGGAAATATCCAGAATTGACAGAGGCCGGCTCCATGCTGAAAGAAACTCTGCCATTAGAAATTAAACGCGTTGGATCGGTATTGAGTATAGGACCAGTGGCCAAGGATTCCAACAGCTCTTTCTTTACCGCCCTGTGCAACATTGGATCTAGGATGATAACATAGGTCACATTGCCGGCCGGAGGTGGCCTCGAAGAACAGACCGGCAAGTAGGAACTTCTCTCGCCGCATGGGCTTCTTTCTTAGTGTCTCTCCTTTTCCAACTCGCATTAAACACGTCAAATATATGCCCACGTTAGCGCACCTGGATCTTTGTTGTTTTACACCATGCGCACCTCGGCACCGCACAGCGAGGACACGTGGTGGTGTTGATACCAATACTATCTGTTCCACACTGACACTGGGCGTAGGGCGTCGTTAGGCTGATTCGAAGGAGGTGATCGGGTTTAAGAGGCTACTTACGCATTCCCATATATGCATATACCGTTTTTTCGGCTGTTCCCGAGGTATTAGCGTTTGTGGAGTCGCAATTGGAGCTGTTTACTAGTACTTACGAACTCCCAGGGTGTTAAGCTCGTTGGACTTGAAGAAGCGGTGTGCGTGGAGGATGGATAAGAACAATCAGGATACCTGCTCTCATCGGATCGACAGCATGTGAAATCGTTATTTGCGGTGACCACGTGGACCATCTTACCCGGGATGGCGGCGTCGGGCATCGACGCTTGCTGAAGAGCCTGTGGCAGCTGGTTTGTATCCAAAATCTCGGCGATTTGCGGGTGCAGGGGCTGGAATGCTTCAAGTTTCAAAGAGAGCAGCTGACGCCTTTGCTTCTCGCCGCCGATTGACACCCCATCACCGTCTCCCGCGATGATAGACCTCTCCAAGGGCTGTACTCAGACTTCGCTTTTGAGGTTTTGCAAAAAAAAAACAAATAGAGGAATTAGGCTAACCAAACTGGGACGATGGGCTGATCAACCTTGACACTTGCAGCTTGCCGTCGATCGGAAAGCTTCTTTGCCGCTGCCAAATCTAGGCTACTTTGATGTAAAGTAGTACGATGAGCAGCGGCTTCAACTACATGTGTACCTGCTCATGGCTCTTACAACAGCGATCCAATATGGCCAGCCTCACACTATGCTCTACTACACTGGCTTGTACCATCCCATACAGGAGTCGGTCGATTTGCACGAGGAAGCGAAGTTACCGTGAGACATCAGCATTACCGAGACTAAAACAGCGTCACCGTCTGTTCTTGTCGATCTACACGTTGGACATGTATACCTTGATCGTCTGGGGAAGGGTCGTTAGGTCACGCGATACCCAGTCAAATGTGCTTTATCCTTTAGCTATTAATGACTCCTACTACATAAGCCAAGCCGGTTATAAGCAGCTAATCACGAAGTCTTCAGTTGCAGACTTAGCTTCACCAGGAGTGGCATCAGTTGGAGGATCATCTCCATGCTGGCTTTACTGCTGGAACTTCAGTACTGATCTCTACCGAATATTTGGGTATGCCTTGGATCAATTTCGCCGTCGGCGACCTGAGCACCACCTCAGTATGCACGTTGATACTCTATTCGGCGACACCCCTGACTGCACAGAGCTCGAATGTCCTTGATGTAATTCTTAACATGTACAAAGGGTTACACCACAACTGAAGGAGACACTAGCAGCACCGCGAAACTCCTATCATCAGCTGAATTTTTAAGCCGCAAAATATTGCATGTAATAATTTAGCTCAACCGTATGATGTTACTTGACGCCGAAGATGCCACAGCGGAGTAGTACTCTCGCGTAGCAAGCAAGCAGCTCCCATCGTTTTCGGATGTCACACTTGCAGAGGCGTGAGCCCACCGTCGCACCACTATGTGGCGTGTATTGGCGCAATTCCCGCTTCGTCTTCAAAATTGGACTTCCAGAATCATCCCAGAAGATTCGCGATGTTCTACCGTCAATGGTGTAACTATTGGCAAGCCTCGAAGTTGGCATGTACAGCATGGCGGGCGCCGGTTTCGGATTTGGACACGTTGGCACATTGATACTCGTTAGAAACCAACAGCACTTAATATTCTCTGCAAGCAGCATCCAAATACTAATACGAACCACAGTATCCACCATCAATAAATACAACACCATATGTCCATGGCTCCTTGCCGTCGTTACTGCCACCGCTTGAATGCTGGATGATTGGTTTGGACTTTCGGCTTTGCTCACATCAACGGATGACGGTTCGTAGCGTCTGTAATAGTCCACAGTCGCGCACAGTGGTTTGCGTCGTGATACATGTCACCATCGCGACGAAGCCGTTGGGAGACAAGTCGAGTAGCTCGCCTTTCTGGATCACTTCGTCAGCCACTACGTTCCGGAAGAATTCGCGGCCGGCTGTATTCGGTGGATCGAGCTTAAAGTATTTGAACTTCAAGAACTCGTCGAACAGATTAGCTCACGATTCCACGAGCACCCATCTCGCCGTCCTTGTCATACTCTTGTTATCTCTTCGTACCACAACTTTTCATGATGAAGTTCCGGGATCCGTACCAAAGTTAAAGTATGCCTCCTACATCTGGCCATCGACATCCGGAGAGATGAATCATACCTACGTTCACTATGAGCTTAATTATTCTTGGCTTCAAACATTCAATGCTTAGGTCCGGAAATGGAAATGAAATTTGGTGAAAACACTGAAATCATTTTCCGCGTGAGCATTCTGTATTACTGTACAGGCGGACCAAGCCGGCATGGAATGAGGTAAGGGCGTTTCGCAAATTTGGAAACTCGCGTGAGACGGCCTGGGCCGATACGATCCACTTGTGCGTCCCTTCAAGGGTAAGGCCTCTCGAGCGTCGTTAATTTGCTTACCGTACGAAATCACTTGTGGTCTGCTGAGGCCTGACAAAGCTGAAACGAGCCTGTACTTAGCTCGTTGCAAGTGCAAGATCGCAAATGTCGGTAAACGTAAAGAAAAGATAGCACGAGAAGGCGGTTGCTCCTAAGCCAGAGCGCGTGTGGCACAGCATGAATCTTGCATTTTGCATGCGACATCAGTGAAGATGCATGATCAGGGCATATGACGTAAAGTCTGCAGCGTTCCATGTAGAAGTTGAGCGAATATTGGATGTTGAATTCGGGCTCTCGTGGGTGCCAGGAAGGAAACCATAGCATAAGACCCGGACATACCTCCACACTACTCTGTGTAGACCTCCACGAGATGTTCGGATGGTCAGCTCTGGGTTAGCGGATGAGGAATTTGTGGTAGGCGTCAAGCAAGAGCAATATTTAGTACGTGGGAGTCCGCTCGCTTCTGGCGGGTGGCTCACCCCTTTAGACCAGTAGCGGGCCACCCGCGTTCAGATGATCGCTTTGGTGCAGGCACATTGTTCGGAGTCAGATGGCGTTCAGGCCAATGAAGCTGAAACGTGCTGAAAACTGACCCTGAGAAGCAGCGTCGACTCAGCTCCCGCGACGACGCCATATGGCCTTTGCTTTTGCAGGTGCATTCCATCACACCTAAAGGGGGTGGGCTGCGCCAGCGCAGTGCCGTGAGCAGGCAGACCTGTATCACACTTGTTTTTGGATCTGATATATTTTCAGAGTCTTACCCTCGTGCTCTCCTTCTTCTTTCATCGATCCTCGCCTTTTTTTCCCTTGAGATGCACCGTTTGCAAAGATGCTCGCTCTTCTGCATTTGCTGCTTATCGTGGTGGGAGCTCTAGCTCCCTTCGCTGTAGCGTTGCCGCGACCCGACGCAGGCAACCCACCGATCCGGGCAGATGCTACCACACTGCGAGATGCGCTGCCAGATCCTGCGGGCCGCAACCTTAAGGGCCGCTTTTTACACATTACAGGTAATGGATAATTGACGGAGAGAAAGCACTTCATTTGGGCAGATTGGGTGTTGACCGAATATGTGCAGACATCCATCCGGATCCGTACTACAAAGTTTATGCCTCTACAGACCAAGAGCGAGCATGTCATCGAGGTGTGGGACCTGCGGGATACTACGGAGCTGAAACTTCGGATTGCGACAGTCCTGTCAGCCTTTTGAACGAGACCTTCCGATGGATCAACGCCACGTTGAAGGACGAAATCGACTTCATCATTTGGACTGGTGACTCTGCGCGCCACGACAACGATGAGAAATTACCTCGTGACGATAAGCAGGTCTCTTCGCAGAACGAACTAGTGGTGTCCAAGTTTTTAGAAGTATTTGGCAAACCAGAAAATTACGAAGATGACGATCCTACCAATGATTTCCTCGTACCTATCATCCCGACTTTCGGTAATAATGACATCCTCCCTCACAACATCTTCACAGAGGGTCCGAATCATTGGACGCAGAAGTATTTGCAGATATGGCAACAGTTCATTCCAGAAGCCCAACGTCATCAATTCGCACGTGGAGGCTGGTTCTTTGTGGAAGTCATTCCGAACAAGCTGGCAGTGTTTTCGCTCAACACCCTGTATTTCTTCGCTTCCAATTCCGCCGTTGATGGTTGCTCGCGCAAGTCTGAGCCTGGCTACGAACAAATGGAATGGCTACGCATTCAGCTTGAGCTAATTCGACAACGTGGAATGAAAGCCATCTTGACAGGCCACGTGCCTCCTGCAAGGGTTGATGCGAAGACGAGCTGGGACGAGACATGCTGGCAGAAGTACGCACTGTGGCTGCAACAATATCGAGACGTCATCGTCGCCTCAGTCTACGGCCACATGAACATTGACCACTTCATGGTACAAGACTTCAACGACATCAAGAAGAGCGTCAAGAATGGCATGGGGCTTGTTGATTTCACAAAGAGCGAATGGGAGGATGAGATGTCAATATCTGCGACTACCGACTATCTTGTGGAATTGAGAAATCAATTCGCAAAGATCCCACCGGTTGAGAACATCAGTGACATTGCAACCTTTGAACATAAGGACACGACATTGACACAGAAGGTGCTGTCGCTATTCAAAGACAAGAAGGATGACCAGAAGCCACTTGATGAGATTGGTGGTCCATACGCCGAACGATTTAGCATCTCACTCATCGGTGCGTCGATTGTGCCAAACTACTTCCCGTCTATTCGAGTAGTAGAATACAACATTAGCGGTCTCGAATCCATAGTGATTCCGGATCGTTTGGAGCCCAGTGGACATCGAGATGAAGCAACAGAGATCATGGAGCAACTAGAGGCTCTGGACGATGATGAGCAGATTGAGAAGAAAAAGAAGAAATATAAGTTCACCGTTCCTAAGGGACCTTCCAAGTCCGCTCCACCAGGACCCGCATACTCTCCTCAGACTCTGACCTTGAACGGATTTACAGTCTATTACGCTAATTTGACACGCATCAATAATGATTTCCTTCATTCGAATGAAGAGGACGAGGAAGTTGGTGATGAAGGTTGGAGGTCGGGTAAGCACAAAGGCAAATCAAAACAGGGCAAGCCGAAGCCGAAAAAATTCAAATTCAATGTCGAATACAGCACGAATCACGACAAGGTGTACAAGATGGAAGACCTCACAGTACGAAATTGGCTACGACTTGCGAGGCGCATCGCCGGTGAGCACAGCGGCAAATCGACCGCCGATCTTGTCGAAGGGCGAAACGGCGACGCAGAAGCCGAGAAGAAGAAGCATAAGAAGAAGCACAAGAAGAACGGAAAAGGTGGTGAGATCAAGAATAAAGTCTGGCTCACGTTTATCAGGCGCGCGTTTGTTGGTGCAAAGGAACCAGAAGACCTCGAGGAACAGTTTGGCGGAGGACTGAATCTCTACGGCAATATGCCTCTTGTAGGCGATGAAAACCTTGAGCTTTAGCGTTTGACGCTCTATTGCATTTTAGATTTGGCGTTTGTCTATCGCATTTCTTGACCATGAGAGCGTGCTTATCATGGTATATATACGAAGGATAAGCGCCCACAGCGCCTGTATCAGTTTGTAACTTCTAGATACCCTGGATGAAATGAACGAAGATGACCAACAGGAAACTTGAGTCATTCCTGATATTAACAGCATCTTTCGTGTCACTCGAGCTTGCTGGTTTTGCGGTGATTCGTTGTTGGTCACCGTCGAGGTTCGCGCCCTAAAGCTGGTTTTATTGTAACCCAAATTCGGCTTAGCTCGCTTTCCCATCCTATTGTTGCGACTCTCCCACCAACCACAGTTCGACTTCATTTCCAAACTTCTTATTGTCGGCTGCATGGTGCGGAGACGGGCACATGCGACAATAGGAAATTCATAGCTGGAATTCTGCCGTTCCTACTGTGAAGAGTGGAGGCCCACCCGCATCACCGTTAGCTATTGATGCCCTGCTTCCTATTGTTCTCGTTACAAGTGTTTCCTATTGATGCTGGTGATATATTTGCAAGCGACGCTTTCCTCTCCTTTCCGTTTATCACCGCTCTCCCGAAGTGTTCATAAAGTACCAAGTAAACTCAGGCTTTCCTGTTGAGTCGTACTTTTCATGCTCCATACCTTTCCGGCCAACACTGTCCGCCAACATTGTACACCAACACTGAACTCCAACATATCTCGGCCCTACATCCGGTCATCCTTCCATCTGAACAATAGGGTATTTCGTGCTAAAATTTTACTTTTACAACACATCAAAATGTCGACTGCTTCAGTTCCGACAACACCCACCACCAACCTCCCCGTTTCAGTTGTCGAACACATGGAACCAACAAACGGCCTCCCTCCACCCTACGAAGCCTCTCAGACATCAGATGACGAAGGCAGCGAAGATGACTTCCACACGCCTCAAACAGTCATCCACATCAACGCGTCGACCTCCATCCGCGGCCACAACAACACGGTGGTGCTCCCGGGGCTTGACCAGTCGCACCTGGCGGCGCACATCAGCCACGCGCTGCGCCAACACAACTACCAGCTGGGCACCGACGCCGGGCCGCTGACGATCCGCATCGACCGCTCGGTGCACGTCACGGGCGACCGCAACGCTGTGGGCGACCGCCTCGCCGCCGTCGAACGCGCCCTCCTCGCCGACACCTCCACCGCCGCCACAGCAAAGATCACGCCGCAGCAGCTCCAACTCTTGCTGCGACGCGCGCAGGAACGGCAGGCGAGGGGTGGAGCGAGCGCTGTGCGCGGCGTGAAGAGGAAGGCCGATGGCAACTGTGAGGAAGGGCAGGTAGCGAGGAAGACGGCGCTGGGCAGAGCGGAGAGTTGTCCTCCGTCTTGAGTACTTATGGCTGCGGTACGGATGTGATGCGAGTTGACGTTGCTACGACGGGTGCGAGTATGGATTTAGGGAGGACAGATTGCTGAAGCGTTCATACTGTTGCTTCGCGTCGGGAGGATTGCTTTGACATGTAGCTTTGCAGCGTTAAATGGATCATAGCAATACACAACAGCATCTTCAACTCATATTGTTCCCTTAACCATGGTATATTCTGGTGATATCGTAGCTGCTCTGATATCCTGACGTTGGAATTCGTACAAAGCCCTTATCATACACTGATCATTTGCTGCAAGCATCGCGTATCTTATGTGCTTCCGGCTGGCGACGCGTTCTGCTCACGTTCACACGATCTTCGCTCCTGCAATAACCACCGGCTATCCGCCATCAGCAAATCGATCAACACCATCTAATCTGTCTATTTTCATCGTATATCTCCTTCAGTGTTCTTGCTCGTGCGCGTAGGGTGGGTGGGGAGGATCGCGAATAGACTGTGTTGCCTGCTCCTCCACCGTGATGAAAACTTCGTTCCCAGCGTTTCGTGACGTTCAGCCATCTTCATGGGTCTCCTATTCGTTCATCGCATTGAAGGTATCATCGCTACGCGTGCGTAAATGAGATTTCCATCAACTGGCGTCATCATTCAAAGTCAACACCACGCAGTTCAGGACCTCCGACGGCGAAAGGGATCGTCAACGTAACGAACGCAACTTCGCATTATGGCATCAAATACACATTAGACTCTCTTCTACGTTATGGCACTGCGTCGCTTAAGGTATATAGCACTCGTTTCAACCGTGGGAGACGTTCACGTTTACGGTCGCGCACTCAAAGCGTTGGTCTACAAAGGGTACATCTAAAAGACAGTCAACGTCTCTTAAACGGTGACCTGCTCAAGGCAAGCCAGTCATTTAAAAAACCTTGTAGCTCACTTTTCGATTGCGTGTCATCCTTAGTGCAGGGGCCATGCTAATCTTCTCTGTATCGTTTCAAATTGACCAAATGCCCGAAGGCTGGAGAAAAGAAAAAAGGAAGAAAGCGAGAGATTCACGGGCTTTTATAGGCACGCAGGTGGTCCGTGCTAGAAATGCTGAGTCATACATTAGTCATCAATGAGGCCGTAAGGCATTAAACACCTCGAATATGACTACGGAGTACGGAGTATCGCTATTAGAAGGCCTTGGAAATTTGCTCTTAGCCCTTAATGCCGCCTCGGCAATTTGGTTCAAGTTGGTGATGATACTTTGGTGAAAAAGGCCACTCGGCAGCATTCTACCTATTCCTTGTTTTCCACCATAGGGAAATTTCGACCAGCCTATTCGATAGGGAGGTCTTTTGATCCAGAAGCCGAGTCCTCGGCTCAAATTTTCCGGCTTGCAGCGTTAGAGCCACTTACGCGACTGGCAATGTGGCAATCCGCTTCCAATCCTGCTTCGTGCTTAATTTCTTGACAGGCTTTCCCAGGCCGTAAAGCAGGGCTAAAGTGCCTCCCAAGACGCCTTTTGCGGTCGATAATCATACAATTTCCAGTTATTCCAATCCCAGGTGCCTCCTCCTCCTACCCTCGCTCCTTATATTCCGTCCAAGTCCCACTTTGGTGTCGAAAAGCGAGAGCAATTTGTCCCAAATTCTGCCGTAGGTCAAACGCTCGCACCGCCACACGCGACAAGGGCCTGCTGTAGACGAGTTTGCCCAGGCCAATCCGTCCCGCCATCGGTGATCGATTCACGCTGAGGATGCGATCCCGATGAATGCCAACGACCAAGCTCGCGGCGTGCGTTTCCGCGAGGACAATGCCCAACCCCAGTCCGCTTCTTGCACTTCCAATGCCGCCGAACCCATAGCGGGCATGGATCCGCCTCCGAAAGCTGTCAGAAACGACTCGGAGACCTCTGCATCTTCCGGAGAGTCCGATCCTGATGCTAAACAGCATAACAGCTCCGACGATGATAACGAGGGCCAGTTTCACTTCACACCTGCCGTAGCCACCACTCCTGTCGACGAGATCCCTTCCATGACCAACTCTAGCTCCTTTGGCTGGGTGCCGGCTCGAGGGCGCGGTGCAAGCGGCTCGGTGACAAGTTTGGATGCTACTTCACCTCCCACATCTCTCCCGAACGGCGTGAGCTCCAATCCAGGACGACCAGCCAGACCTCAAGCAGCCAGGACGCCCTCAAATGCGTATGCTCCAGCTTCGGCGCGGAGACCTACTCAATACTCCTTGAGTAGTATCTCAAGCCGCCATCGCAACTCTTCCGCTACCCGCAGGAGTCGAAACCCTGACGCCGCATATCGAGCTCAAGAGAAGGCATACGTCCAACGCATTCGACAAGATGCTCCTGATCCCGACGAATACATCGATGACCTCCGCACTCCGAGCCTCGACTACTCCTCTGATACCAACAGCGACGATGAATCACCTTCCACCGCCGAAATGTACGATGACCAATACGATCAAGACACTTTCCCTCTCTACTATGGAAATGAAGACATGCAGCCTTCAGTGGAAGAACTGAAGATACCTGCGAACAGAGAACGGCTTGAGTGGCACTCCATGCTTGCCAGCGTTTTGACTGGTGATGTCGTGAAGCAGGAAAAGAAACGTCTGATCGGCGGTGGTGACTCTCAGAATGACGCCGAACTCAAAGCCGAGATTTGGCTGAGCGTTCGTGCAAGAGTCTGTGGTCGTCTGCTGCAAGCACAACGCCGTTTGATTGAAGAAGCCAGGATCAATATCAAGTCTGATATCTCGAATATTGTGAACTTTGAAATCACTGGAGCGGCCGAAGTTGGTCAGACTCCAGCGCAACAGGTGGCAGAGATTGTCAAGAAAATTGAGAAGATTGAATGGTTGTTCCCAACTCGACAGGCGTTGGAGGCTGCAAACTCAACCGTGGCATCGGACGCATACAAAGACTCATACGACGCAATCATAGCATGGCACAACACCACCCAGCTGATAAATACCGAGTTGACGGTGCTTCGAAATTGGGTTGGCAATGACGAGTTAGATTTTTTGAAGCCCAGGGCACCGAGTCCAGGGGAGAACGAGAATCTAGCCGACGAGTCTTCGTTTATCGAACGAATACTGAAAGAAGATGGACTCAAATCACTGCAAGGAGACTCCAACCTACTAGTTGGACTTGACAATGTCATTCAAAAAGCCAAGACGACCTTGATAGAGAACGCTCGGCTCTTCGAGAACAGACACCTTCCACCATACATCGAGGAGCTGCAAACGCTTATCAATTTTCCATCTCGTTTGGTACAAGAGATCATCCGAGTGCGACTGTCATACGCCAAGAAGATGAAAGACCCAGCGCAGCAAGGTATCATCATGACGGAACAGCTGATCAGCCAATTTCAGATTCTGCTTACACTCGCCGGCAAGGTCAAAGAAGACTACACAGTCATATCGCAGCCGGAGCCTGGATGGGAACCACCGGAGTGTCTCGAGGAGAATTTCGATTTGGTCGTGCTTGATGCTTTGAAATATTACTTCAAATTGCTAAATTGGAAGCTGTCCGCCAATAAGAACGCCTTCAAGGAGGCAGAAATCTTGGAACAGGAATGGGAGTTTTCAAACAAACTCGGACGCTACCTTGAAGGTGGTGATGTTGAGGTCGCCGAGCAATTTAGCTCGCTGACTTCTAAGTCATTGTTGCGACTAAGTACCCAGTTCGAAAAGGAACTCCAGAGACGGCCAGATGAGGTCGCCGGAGCTGAGATGGACAAACGCTACAAGGGCATCCTCGATTCCGTTCGTGTTCGACAACGAAAGCTTTTCCGTTTCTCGCGTATCCTCACGCAGAGATTTGAGAATTGTGCCGAATATAACATCAATCTGCCTCATGACCAACTGATGGACTTTTATGATGCTCTCGTCGGCACGGGACACTTCTTGGTTCAGAGCGATCAAATTGACACTCGTGGCACGTACATCATCGCTTCACCAGCTCTGGAGAACCGACCGATGGATATTCAGTCTCTCCTCGGGACTTGCTACCATGTCGAAGATAACATTGAAGACCTCACCAACCCTTACGTGCTAATCCTCAAGCCCGAAGAACCTTTGTTTTGGGCTGGTCATAAGATGGAAACGAACATTCGTCAGCCATATCTCGATGTGCAAGTATCACGTCTCCGCCTCGTCGCCGATGGATCGCAGCAACGTCTTGCCAATGCAAAGATTGCATTTATGTCTGCCATCGGCATGGATCTCACAGTGCTCAACGAGCAAAGAGCCAACCTACCTCGAGTCAACACCGAGCTGAAGAAGATCAAAAAGACGGCTTTCAAGCTGTCCAACACAATCATGGACAGTGTCGAGATCATCCGGAAGCAGACCGAAGGTCTTGACTGCCAAGAACTTATCCAGACCTGCTTTGCCTTTGCAACCGAGTTCGGTCAGCGATCTATTCTTTATATGGACACCAGCCGCCGTGCTCTGAACCACCTTAAGCTCCTGCGCCTTGCACTGGACTGGGTTTCTTTCATCTGCGACGATTGCCTGGCTTCGGAAGGCAAAACATTCCGCTGGGCTGTCGTTGCATTAGAGTTCGCCATGATGATGACGCGAGGACAGAATATCTTGTCTATCAGTGAGCAAGAATATTCTCGGCTTCGGGCAAAGGTCGCCGGGTGCATGGCGCTGCTCATCTCTCACTTCGACATTATGGGTGCAAGGTCCACGATGGCAGCGCAGGCTGAGAAGGCAAGAATCGATCAAATGATGGGGCGCCGTCTCGACGTCTCACGCCTCAAGGATGACGAGGAGTCGCTGAGAGCGGTCTCGGCGCAATGGATGGAACAACTCAACGATATTGACGAGTGTCGGAAGTTGAAAATCTCGGAACGCCATTCACTTGGCAAAGTCCTAGAGCAGTCGTCCGAAGCCGACCGCGCGCTCACGTACCTCTCCAGCTCATCGACGAATGTGACGATGCGCTGGCAGCAGGGACAATTTATCGGTGGTGGTACCTTCGGATCAGTCTACGCCGCTGTAAATCTCGATAACAATCAACTCATGGCCGTCAAGGAGATCCGTCTTCAAGATCCACAGCTCATCCCGACCGTTGTCTCTCAGATCCGCGATGAGATGGGAGTTCTGCAGGTGCTCGATCACCCGAACATTGTTAGCTACTACGGCATTGAGCCACATCGCGACAAGGTGTATATCTTCATGGAATACTGCGACGGCGGGTCACTGGCAGGCTTACTCGAACACGGGCGCATCGAAGACGAAACCGTCATCATGGTGTACGCGCTGCAGATGCTGGAAGGACTCGCTTACCTGCACGAGCGTGGCATCGTGCACCGCGACATCAAGCCCGAGAACATCCTGCTGGACCACGACGGCGTGATCAAGTTCGTGGACTTCGGCGCCGCCAAGGTGATCGCGCGGCAGGGCAAGACGCTAGCCGCCGAGCACGCCGTCACAACCAACCAGAAAGGTGGCGGAGCAGCAGGAGCAGGAGCAGGCGGCAACCGGCAGAACTCGATGCAAGGCACGCCGATGTACATGTCGCCGGAAGTGATCCGCGGCAGCAACCTGGGGCGGCTGGGCGCCGTGGACATCTGGTCGCTAGGGTGCGTGATCCTGGAGATGGCGACGGGGCGGCGGCCGTGGGCGTCGCTGGACAACGAGTGGGCCATAATGTACAACATCGCGCAGGGCAACTCGCCGCACCTGCCGGGCCGCGACCAGTTCAGCGACTCGGGTATCGACTTTTTGCGTAAGTGCTTTGAGCGCGACCCCACCCGCCGCGCCTCCGCCGCAGAGCTCCTCCAGCATGACTGGATCCTCGTCCTCAAGAATCAGCTCTCGCTCGAGCCGACGCCTGGCACGCCAAGCGAGACGAGCTCCGGGAGTGGCAGTTTGAGTGCGAGCCGTACGAACTCCACAGGACCGCTGCACGAGCAATTTGGGAGAGCTTCATGAGACTGTTACTGCTGCGGTTGGCCGTTTGAGGAGAGAACGGACATACTATGAATGTTGCAGAGCGCTTCTCGTCACCCTCAAAGTTGCAATATTGAGGTCCTTTTTTTATCCTCACGGACATAGCGTTGGTGTTTTCATTTAACTATGGGACTTGGCATCGAACTAGTATCTGATAGCTGGGAGTTTCGTGTTTTTGCAAGCTTGATACCCGCCAAAAAGTAACGAGTGCGGTCTTCGTTTGAGTATATACCTTGCATTTGCAATTCATTTCATTCATGATATTTACACGCGTGGTCTACCATCTATCGATATAGCTCTATTCATACAGGGAACCTTATGGTTTCGATCTCTCCACGCGGCCCATCCCACGCCACACATTTCCCTCATCCATCACCGCAGCCCGGCCCTCAGAAGCCACCCACGACTGCCCAAACCACCACCGCAGCGACCAGCGCGCCCGCCCACACACTCGCCCGCGCCCTCCCCGCCGCGCCATCCAACGTCCTCCGAATAGCGGTGCTCCGCCCGCCGGGACAAAAGCGCACCTCCCACCCCTGCACCTCTCCCCTCGGCACCGCAAACGTGGAGGAGGCATCATCGAACGCAAACGAGTACGCATCCGGACACACGGCCTTCGCGCGCACGCTGTAGTAGTTGGGGCCGCAGGTCGCGGCCGAGCCGTGCCTCCCGGCGCAGCACAGGCGGTCGCCGCCCCAGCGCGCGCACGCCGACACGCACGGGTTGAAGGGCGGGTGGGGCGCGCTGTCGTCCGCCAGGCACGGGCAGCGGCCCTTGCCCGCTACGCTGTGCGCCGGGTTGGCCTGCAGGTCGTACGGGCACCAGGCGCGCAGGGCGGCGGGCGAGACGCGCGTGTCGAGCGAGGCCGGCCAGCTGCCGTTGGTGTTGAGGAAGGGCGCCTGGTGCGGAGCGTCGGGGGCGAAGGATGCTGGCGCCGCGTCGTTCGCCGAGGCGACGCACGCCGGGTTCGTCTGGTTCGCGGGCGGGAGGTTGGACGCGTTGGCGGATGGCACGGCGAGGATCGCAACCGGCAGGTTGTAGCCGTCGACCAGCGAGATGTCGTAGAAGGACAGGTTGGCCCAGCCCAGGAGGTTGAATTCGGCGAGCGTGGCCGCCGCTCCGGGGATCGTGCAGTTTAGCTGCCCGCCGCAGTCGCCGGTGAAGCAGCCGCCGGCGCCGCTGCTGTTGAAGGTGCAGTTTGTGCGGCTCCACACGCGCCCGTTCCAGTCCGCGCCGACGGTCAGGTTCTGCGCCGAGCCGGCCGGGAGCGCGAAGCCGTTGGTGTCGGGACCGGTGCCATTGTTCGTTTGGATTCCAGGCCAGATAGTGTCGCTGCACTGGTTCGTGATGATTAGTTGGACGGTTGAGTTGGAATTGCTCTGTGAGCTTTGCCGCCGAACATGTTGGCTGTGAGCTGGATGTGAAGCCGATGTGAGGCCGGTGAGAACGACCAGAAGTAGCACGTTTGTTAATCGCATTGTGATGAAGGCATTTCTCGAGTGAAGACGCCCAATTCACAGAATGTAGGGTGTTTTGAAGGGCGAGGCATGGCCGTTTGAGGTTGATCAGTACCAAGGTACGAATACAGTTTGAAAGCGCATGGCCAACCAACCCAACGTCCGTCTCCAAAGATGACGTTGTACAGGGATGGCAAACAGGGCAGGGTAGCTTCACGTGACTTGGAGTTGGAGTGGTCGAGAGTGAAGTTGGAAGCCACTGAGATAACCATGGGGCGCACTACGCGGCCGTGTAAATCCCTCGTTCCTTGACCGGACCATTCAGGTTTTGACTCACACTCACAAACAATGTCTGAGAAGCCTGGCATCGCCTACGCACTCCAATGTCCGTGGAGGGTGAAGAGGGCTGTGACAATCCGCTGGCCGCGCATGAAAATCCCGCGGATGGATTGCCGGAAGCCGCAATTGCGGCGCATTTCCTGTCCGGATGAGAAGAAAGCCCTGAGTTGATGTCGTGATGGTTGGTGGTGATAATTAGTGGTCGTGGCAGCATCCGGTCCTTTGCCTTGAATAAGGTAGCTCCATCCGCGAATGCTTCCTGCAGAGAGCAAACCGCCACAAACTCTGCTCCACCGCTCGATATTTGAATTGATGGAAAGAAACTGGGTGTTGAGAGGGGGGTGTGGTAGGCCAGTATTTGGGCGGTGGAGATTCGCTGCAGAACTCGCGTCAACCCCGCGTTGATCCCGGGGTAGAACGGACGGGCTTGCGAACTGTGGCCGCGACGGGCAGCGGCTGCTTGCATATGCGAAGCATGCGTTCATGCGGCCAGCCGTCACAGCGCCTCGCGCTTTCGCTCAGCCCGAAGCTCCACGTGTGGGTGTGGAGAAGGGTTTCAGTGGCTGCTTTATCCTTTATCGATTTCGGTTCACTCCCTGTAGCAAATGTATTGCACTCCTCGTAAACCTCAGTATTTTTGGACGAATGTCGGTGTGAGAGTGGGTTTACGAACGGTAAATCGGGAGATCGACGCGACGGAGGGGCCGCGACAGCTTCTCTGCGAGTGTTCCATGGCGTGAATTGTTTGGACAAGTGTGGCCCGTATTGGGTCAAACTTCATAAGCCGGAATGCTTTCCAGCCGGGTGACGCCGTAGGCTTATTCCTGACCGCCCGTGGAAGCCATTACGATCATCATTGGAGGCGCACACACTCATCATGTTTAGCTTCTCGTTAATGCCCGTTCGATACGAACGAATGCGTATCTGACAATACCCTGTCGTGATGACCATGCCGGCGCATTCGAGAATAGAAGGCGCATCAAGGTCAAAGCTAGCTGCAGATCGCAATGACCTGGATGAATTTTGTCGAGGGGCCGCGTCAATCATCAATAGAGCGAGAGCGCCAAATCGTGGCGGACTTGTACAACGACAGCTCGCACCAGGATTGGTGAGACTGGCGCATGGGCAGAGGCATGGGCACAGCGGTGATGTATTTGACCGGGTCATGGTGTGGATCAAAGCGACGAGGTGGTGTGGATTCGAAGATGTTTCAACCTTCGTCCAGCTGGGACTCACACGCCGTCACCGAATCGGCCCGCCAACGGGATCGGCTGACCCGGCGCGGCGTTTCCTTGATCGGAAGTATTCAAAGCTCGACGTCAAGCTTGGTAGCAAATGGTAAAATGCGATACGCCGCGCGACACGTGAACAAGTCATATTCGATGACACGATTCATGTTACTCGTTCATCCAAGCTGAGATTCTGTTTCCCCCGAATCGCGCCGCAAAGCGCAATCCTGTCGATCCCATAGGGAAGTAACTGACCAAGTACCACACCAGACAGACCATCTGCACAATCGCCGCAATAAGCGTCAAAACGGTGTTGTGAAGCTGCAAAGGTCACGCGGACCAAATTGTCAGTAAATGGTGCGCAAATGGTGTGTGCCAATTGAAGCATGAAGTTTGCCACGGATTGCGACGGGATGGAGGCGGATGCAGGGGTCATGCATCTCGACCGGGGTTGAAGAGCTGATGCTGGAAGGGTGCATCACTTACCGCGATCGAGAAGTACAACGTCAAACCGATGGAGCCAAAGTAGGCGCCTGTAAAAGGGAGCCGCGGCCCGGAGAAGAGGTGTTGAACTAGCGATTGTCAGCCGCGCGAAAGCTGCCGAAGAGCGCGCTCACGTACCATACGCGACAGGCCCCATCATGACTGCCCAGGAAGCAAGAAAGAACACAGATCCCAGTGTCCATCTGCGTGCTCCATTGTTAACGAACAAATCCCTACCGAAGAGAAATGGAGAGAAACGGAAAGAAACGGAGAGAAAAGACTGCGGGAGAGGCGGAGCCCAAGCCCAGCTGCCGCTTTCCGCATACTAGCACGTTATGGCTGGATGATCCTCACGGCGAGGACGATGTCTCAGCCCAAAGGTGGCTCACGCTGGCCGTGACTAGGTGATTTGATAAAGTGGGTGTTCTGCGATGCGACTTGTGATATTTCCCAACAGAAAGAGCGGACTTACAGGACGACAAACTTGCGCGGCGCCACCAGAATGAGTCCGGTGGGCAGTAACGCGAAACAAATGACAAACATAACAATCGCGGCGATGATGAGCGCACCGAAAATCAGTAGGCGATCCCATCGGCTAACTATGCGTCAAGGCGAGCGAGCGTTAGCAAGCAATTTTTATTTCAACCAGAAATTTATTTGGTAGGGCGAGACAGATGCAAGCCCCTAATGCGCAGATGCGGCTGCAGGTACTCTCTGTCCGGGTACCAACGCGTGAACATCCGGCATGAGCAGCTGATAGATGCTGGCAAGGCCATTGCGCTAGTAATTCGTAATGGAGGGAAAGGTGTTAGGAAGTAGCTTACGTGCAAACCACCCTTCTTCTTCTTCTCGCCTTGTGGGAGCCGGTAGAGGTGCACCGGGGTTTTCTTGTGTCGGTAGCCTGACATAGCCACCACCGTTAAAGGGATTGAGGGATTGGAGCCTGGAGAGGATTGGAGTTCTCGCGGAGGTGTTGACAGGATAATCAGGATCTCTGCGCGTCCATCCCAAGGAATTCATCGAGTCTCTGAAAGCCGTCGATGCCATGTTTGCGACGGTCAGGCGGAAGTTTGCGGGTGCGGTGGGAGAGCAGTGACGACAAGCAAGAACGACGGCTGCCACACCAAGGCTGGAACGGGCGGATCGTCAACCGTCAAAGCTGGAGGCGTTCCCAATCGATCGGTAGAGAAGAGTCGACGAATGACTTGGCCAAAAACGGACGTGTGTGAGATGTCAGTGGGTTCGGTGGACGACGGAGGTAGGTTCGGCAAAGATAGCTTGCCGGGAGAGTAGAGGTTCGCGTAGAATTAAGTGCAGATGACTGGCTTTGGAAGACCAGACAGGTTTTGGGAGAGCAGGCGGGAGCTAAGGCAGGAGAGACTCGGTACGTAGTGAGACAATGGAGCTCAACTTCCGTGGCTTGCGGCAATGGAGGCCGGCCAGGATGTACGACCAGAGGCTTGGGAAGGAGTAGCAGTCGGAGATGACCGACCAAAGCTTCAGGAAGGGATATGCAGCGGATGGTGGACAATGAAGCTATTATTGGCTCGCCGAAGGGATGCTGTTCCGGTACGGTTTGAGACTTTTGGGAATTGGAGGGTTGGAAGAGGAGGGTGTGTTGATGTGGTGTGTGCGTGTGCGTGTGCAGCGTGTAGTGCGGTGGTGGTTGTTGAAGAAGAGTTGCGTACTAGGTAGTATTGAAGGCTACAAGCCTGCCACGACGCTAGCTCTACCTACCGCTACACCCACCCCAGCTATTACTACGCTACTTGCGCCGCCGGTACCTTATAAGATGCGCGCAAGCTAATCCAGTTGGGTGCGCAACTGTGGCTGAATGACCCGCTGCCTTTACCGTTCAAACGCTCAAACAGGTCACCCTCCAATCGACAACGGGCAAATATTACGCAGCCGCATCATCATCTGAGAGGGAATTATGGTGGTGACGGACGTTTGACAGCTTGATTTCTTTGTGCTTTCCCATCCATGACTCAGTCGGCGATGATTGAGACAAGGAGATATCACGGCGCTCTTGGGTCTAAGACGGCGGTTTGCCGTGACCATTTCTGACTGTCTTTGATCGAGGCCGACCCACGACAGGGCGAACTCGAGGCGCTGAGCGAGCAAGAAACGCAGGTAGGCCTAGCCACCATCAATCGGGCGTATTTAAACAGATCCATGCTCCGGCATTTCATGAGGAATCCTCCCGATAGATCAATCAATCAATCTGATCTGCATATCAATCTATCGTTGCGCTCCTGCCTTTTCCATCGTCGTACTCCGATTTTTGCGCGTTGCCGCCATAGCCAGCAGTCAAGCACCGGTGTTGGTGCTCGTTGGCCGCTTGCATAAGTAGCATTCCATACAACGACCACCACCTCCCACTCTAGTCCATTTCATTCCATCGCGTTCGCGCATGCATCGAGACTGAACGACAATCGGACCGGTGCCGTCTGATCGAATAGCAAGTGTTCCCGCGCCGCCAAAAGCCGTGAAACGCAGATCGCGACGGCAAAGAAAATCATCAGGCATTGTCGAATTATTTTCGACCACGGCTGCGCGGGCTTTCGAAGCAGCCTGCCAGCGGTTGATTGGCCGGGCTCCACCGCCTCGCAGTTGGGTGGCCTGTCAGCAGTCAAAAGGTGCGTTGAAGCGTGGGTTGAGCGTGCGCGCGCGTGCTGGGGTTCTGCGGCTGCGCTTTGGGCTATCGGGCTCTTTTGCTGTGCCCTTTGGCGCGCCTCTGCGTATCGGGCCTCTGACGGCGGGCGCAGCGGGCGAGCGCGGCAGGCCGTGGGGAACGCCCTCTGGCGCACCATTCCACTGTCGCTCCACCCAGTCCAGTCGAGTCTTGTCGAGTCCAGCTTCCAGCTCCAATCGATTCCAGCTCTCCTCTTGGCTGGTGCCGAGTGAGGCCTGCTCGCTGTCCTTTCCATTTGCACTCAGCGCGGCGCAGCGCATCCCCGATTCGCAAATCGTTTTTTTCTCACCTCACCTCACCCTCCTTTCCTCCCTTTGTGCTCTCCCTTGTCGCTGTCTGTCTCTCTTCTTGCGTCTGCTCGCCGCTTTACCACAGGCCGGGGGACTCGCTTTGGGGCCACTCAGATTGCGTTACTCACCGCGTACGTACAGACAAGCCGACCAGGGATCTGCGACCGCGGTGCGATTCCTTTACCCAAAGCCATTCTTAGCCTCAACTCCCCGCCAAAGTTTCGAAATTCAAACGTCGTACCGGCCCTCAAACTCCACCACTCCTCAGCTCCCGAGCGACAAAGCAACCCACCATCCACCGCTACACCGAAGCCATTACGCTGCTACTCCCGACGCTCCCGACTCTACGTGCGCGCCACTCCATCCAACATCGTCACCGACCCTCCCGTCCCATCCGGGCCTCAGAACCGCCACACCGCTACAGGCGAGTTTGCCTCCTCCATCGCACCGCGCAAAGCAACCGCCCGCCCGACACTTGCCATCGCTCATCAATCCTCTGCCACTCACTCCTCTCCGACAATTTCTACCGCTCCTCTCAGCCTGATTCTCGAGGTGAGTCAATTCTGCTTCGCTTGACCGGTAGCCGTGGGTGCCGGCGGTGGCGAACTTCGTGTATATCTGTCCCTTTTGCCTATGTCATGCCCGCGCGCATTTGGAAACCGTGAGTTGGTGCGACCAAACCGTTCAGCCTATGCCATTGACGGCAAGCTTGACTGTATTGGCTCACTCGCCTGGCTCGCCGTTCTGTGTCTCTTTTACTTCCCAATCCCCACTCGAGTCGCCCACCGTATCCTTTGTGCTCATCTTGGAAGCCAATGCTGACTTATTCTTCGTGTCTGCTAGACCAGGAAGCCGCAACTACCAGCGCAATTCCGATTTGAGCCGTCTCTTCACCTCGACAAGGTAACCGCAAGTCCATCGCCCTACTTCACCCCCACGCTTCTGTATCGGCGCTTTCAATCCTCCCTCCTTGAAGCCGACGGAATACCCTCTTTGGACTTTACCTGACTCACACTGGTCATCCTACTATTTCGACACAGAAAATCACTGACGCGTTGAGTCTCATAAACTAGGCATCCGCCTTTAACCAACGCGATCCACTGTGAATATTTGTATACTTGGATCGGAGCTGCCACATCCGGCAATCCTCAAAGACTGGTTTCATCTACCCCCACCGCGTCCCTCTGGACCGCCCATTTCCGTTAACCTGCGCACAATCTTGACAAGGTTAACAGATATATCACAGTAAGTGTTCCTTACCTAGCCGTTGCACAGCACACGTGGCTGCCGAGTGAAAGTTCGCATATTCCCGGTTCTGCCCACTGCAGTGAATGGTCTGTTTGCTTGTATTTATATTGCCACTGACATCTTGCTAACAAGCAATCTACAAACAGAAAGTAATGACGGGATCACCGGCTGCCTTCATCAAAAGCGAAATTGATGATTTCGACTTCAGCCCGAACAAATTCGTCAACAGTGGCGTTAACATGACCCAAAATTTCAGTGGCCAATTCGGTAGCTCGAGCGGCGACATGGCTGGTATCAATCCCTCAGAGCTTACCATGGGAAGCAATGCTATGAACAACTTTGGTTCGCAGAACATTGGCAACAGTATGTTTGCAGATGACGAGCTTGCACTCGGTTTGGAAGGCATTGAGGACCCAAACAGCCAATTCTCGAACTACAATGGATTTGGCAACAATAACAATAACAATAACAACAGCAATAATCAATCCGGAGGACAAGGCTTCTTCCAAAACCAGCAAGGCAGCGCCATCAACACTCAGATGTACTCCAACACTCCCGACACACAACCCATTGCCAGTCCCTTTGTCACCAATTTCAACTACGACCAATACCGTACGTCCATGTCCGGCCAGCAGGGTTTCTCGCCGAATATGGGCATGCAAAATGGCGGATACAACATGAATTCGCGCATACGCCAGAGCTTGCCGGACCGCCATCCTTCCGATTCGCGCAGTCCCATGACGCCACGAACCCCTGCAATGAACGGTCTCCACCTGGGAACGCCTGACTCTCTGCAGGCCCATGCCATGATGAACAACCTCAATCAGAACGCCAAGATAATGTCGCAAAGGCAATGGCCTGGATCAGGAAGTGCCGGTTCTTGGGAAGACGACTCATCCCTTCCATCGCCACAGAGCCATATACAACATCCCGGCATCTCCGAGATTGTTAAACACGCTTCCATGCCAGCCAAGGTGGAGAACGGTGGACTTCCTGCCTTCCAATCGTCAGAGGCGAAGAAGAAACGCCGTCGAGAGTCTCACAATGCCGTCGAGCGTCGCCGACGAGACAATATCAACGAACGCATCGGCGACTTGTCCCGCCTTGTGCCACAACATCGCCTGGAAGACGAAAAAGTGCGGAAGCACATCACCAACAACGGGCCAATGTCTCCGGGCCTGCATGCTACCGGTATGTCACCACCTCAAGCGACGTCGCTCCTCGCTGGAGGTAGTGGCCGCCGCGCTGCTGGCAACATCACCCAAGGCCTACCCATCGAAGAGAAGGACAAAGGTCCTAACAAAGGCGACATCCTCAACGGTGCCGTTGGCTGGACTCGGGACCTGATGTGGATCCTTTACCAGAAGTACGAGCAGGAAGCCGAACTAAAGAAGGTCATCGAAGACCTGGGCGGCAATTGGCCACTCGTGCTCACCGAAGATGAAAAGCGCATGCGAACAGAGCTCATCGATGCCGTCGAGAAGAACGGTATTAGCAACTTCCGCTACACACGGTATCCCGGCAGTGGTCTCCGTGTTCCCAAGCATACCAACTATGCCGGCGAACCTATCTCTCCACAACAAGGCCAAAGTCCCTCCGTTCAAAGTGGCCAATCCGCGCAGAACTTCTGGGTGCCGCAACAGAGCGGTCGATCGAACAGCGGCTCCTTCAGTCTGAAAGAAGAAGACGAGTACGGCATGGACATGGGTTGAAGTCTTCTACTCAAAACATCAATGTTCCATCGGTTCCTCCAATTTGTTCTACTACTACAATGCATCACGCATCACACCATCACACATCAATTCGGCGCAACATATCCTTAGATGATCGATGTATACTCGCATACATAGATCGCGCCTGCGCCATATATATTATTCCGATCCAGAGATTCCCCAATCTTCTTTCACTACATCATTCTGCGGCGTACAATCACCCGGACTCGGCTATTTTGGATTTCAACCTTTTTCGTCTTCACCATTCTCCAGACCGAACCAGATATATACACAATCCCAACCCTCACCATTTGGATCCACCTCCAACCCTCTCTCTCGGCTGTCTCCCGACGCAGAGTCCCTATCTCTAATTCCCTCTCGGTACGCTCAGCGATTTGCGGGTTTCAGAGCGGCGTCATTGTCTTTGGATTTTCAGTACAAGGGCGCAGGGGAGTCCTTTCAGTTTCTCAGATGGATCGAGCGTAGTACGCCGTGAGCGCGCACGCGAGCAAGCGACGCGCAGGCCGGTGATCCCAGGCCTGCGGAGTCGCTCGTTGCGGCGCGCAAGGCGGCTTCCCATTTCTATATTTCGAGAGTGTGCTTTGAAATTCTGTTTTTGCTTTCTGTCTGCCTGCTTTGGATTTTAGCTTGCTGCAAGGCTACCAACTGCTTTTGCTTTGTGGGATCGGCATCCATGCGTCACTATCGGGCCTCTTTTTGGATTCCCTTCTTTTCCTCTTGCTGTGAGGTGGAAGCTGCCCTCTCGAGGGCCCAAAGGCGATCTTCTATTCCATACCAAATGCCAATCCCGTTCCAATTGACTCTCTGTGTCTGCGCCTTGTGCCGTGTCCTCCCCTTGCCGTAGCTTCTCACCGTATCTCATCCTCTAGTCGGCGTGCTGCCGGACTTGGTCGAGAGCGCGCGGCTTTTGCCTCAGTGCCCGCCGTCATTGTCTCTGAGTAATCTCCATGAGAGCAACGCAGACATGCTCTTGCCATTGTTTGCTCCTGCGAAAGTCCGTCACTTGTCCGCCTCTCGCTTGGTATTCAGCAGCGATGTCTTGTCCTGAGACTTTACGATGGAGTCGTCGAAGCCTAAGTTTCGGAACTCGTCGGGAGCCATGAGGTTTCTTGCAGTAAATGTCAGCATAGCGGAATATGAAGCCTGAAGGCCGCTTCCTGATGAGCAATCCCAAGCAAAGGACGTACCTCTCCATTCGACATTGAAGGTATAGGCGTGCGAACTCTCTGCATTCTGGCGCATTGGTGCCGCGATTTTGTTTGAGGCAGCGGAGGTAAGGCGCCATTAGTGACTTGCACTCTCCTTGACAATCAATTAGAGCTTGTAATACTAGCATGGAGACTCGACTCAAAGCGAACGAACCTTCATGATCGAGAGGAAATGAGCCGCGTTCGGGTCTGCAAGATATGAGATTGAGAACACTGGAAAGGAAAGGCTATACAAACGGAATGGGCTTTTGGATCTTCTGCTGGCCACCTGGCGAACCGAAAGTGCTCATGATCTCAATGCTTGCTTTCGATGTTGGATGATCATGAAAAGTAGAGCACGCGCGGACTTTTCTAAGAAAGCTAAATTCGCTTGCAAGGGAACATGGTTTTTTGATTGGTTCGACCCGAACTTCCAGTTTCAGATCAACACTTGTATTTAGTAGATCAGCTAGCTGAGGTTACATCTCAATCGATTACTAGCCTCCTGATGCAAGTCTTTCAACGGAAACGCCTGCCTCCCGGACCTTGCAGCCGCCTCCAGAGCCTGCTTACCCCCAAAACCAGAGCTCTCGACCGCCTCCAGAGCTCTCGACCGCCTCCAGAACTTGCTGCCTCCTCCAGAGCTTCCTGCCACCCCCGAAACTTACTGCCGCTACATGTAATTCATCCATGCGAATAATGAGTTACGCGCTTATATAGAGTACTGAATACGAACAAGAGGTGCCGTGGGGATTTGCGAAGTAAATCCCCGGGGCAGCTCGTACTTCATGGTAATTACACTCACTTCTTGACATATTTGTCGAACCAGCTCAGCATCTCGTAAACCATCTGCTCATTCGATTGCTGTGCTCGGTACCAGTGCGATTCGTGCGGGAGTATGACCAGTCTTGCGATTCCGCCGTTTCCGCGTATTGCTTTGTAGAACAACTCGGAGTCGGAAGGCGGTGTCCCAGGATTAGAGTCCTCCTCGCCATGCATGAGGAGTAGAGGCATCTTGATCTTATCGGCAGCAAAGAGCGGAGAAACCTTCAAATAGACATCCGGCACCTCCCACAAGGACCGTCTTTCACCCTGAAATCCGAATGGACAGGACGTTTTGTTGTAACCGCCGCTCGTCGCAACCCCAGCCCGGAACAGATTGGAGTGAGCGATCAGGTTTGCAGTCATCATGGCGCCAAAGCTATGTCCAGTGACGCCAATTTGATCTGGGTCGGCCACACCCAGTCGCACTGCTTCGTCGACGGCCGCCTTTGCATTGGCAACAAGCTGTTCCAAATACGTATCGTACACCTTTTTGGGATCGCCAACAATCGGAAACGATACCTGATCGAGGATTGCGTATCCTGCAAGCAGCAAATACTTATATTGCTTTAGCGTTGTGAAAAGCGCTTGGGATCCAGAGATCTGGCCAGCCGTCGATGTGTCAGCGTATTCAAGCGGGTAAGCTCGAAGTATGGTTGGGACGCGCGTGCCCTCCTGATAGCTGGGCGGCGTGAAGAGTTTGAATGACAACTCAAGCCCGTCGTCGCGCTTGTACTTCACAAGCCGCTGCTTGATCTGGCGGACGATAGGAGTTGGATCGGGAACTTGGGTGATCGCAAGGCTTTCGGAAGTGAAGGTTGCCTCACCGTCCGCAGCATCAATGCCAGTTAGCAGCATGTGGCGGAATACATTAGGCGGATCGTTCGGCGACTGCCGCCAAGTCAGGAATGACTTCGTGTCCGAATGGTCAAAAACGACAAAGCATTCGTAGAACGATTTAGGGCTGCGGTAAAGACGACGTGATTTCAGCGATTTGAGGTCGAGTTGATCCAGAAAGGGCCGGTCGCCATCCGGCGATGAACCAGCGCCGGTGAGGAATATCGAGTTACCCTCTTGGCGTATTACCCAAGCCCCGTTCAAAAGCCGGCGATGTATGGGAGTACCTGGATCATTATATTTCTCATCCATCGAGAGATCCCAAAGTGGCCGGCGTAGCCTCTCAGGTTCATCTATGTTGATGATGAAGCTGCGACGCCAGCGCTTGTTTAGATCGTATTCCACCACTATCGCCAGTTCCAAGCGTTCGCCCCATAGAATTTCAGAGAAACGGTGTTCGAGCTGTGTGACTTCTTTGGGCGGCGCGCTGAAGGGAGCTTGCCACATCATGATCTTATCGCGAGCCGGTACGTCAACTTTCCAATCGCCACCATCGAGAGCTTCGGTCCAAATTAGCGTGGCCGGGACGTTGGCCCTCCAAGAAAAGTTGCGTGGCCCAAGCCGGACGCCTTTGCTAGGAACGCGGTCCGCCAATGGGAGAGACGCGATATCGTGAGTAGCGATCTTCGAATGGTTTACAATCGTCCACACCTTGACTTCGTTGGGGAACCGACAATAGGTAGTCACATAGGAATAAGGCTTTCGTATCACTCCAACGAGCAAATGCTTTCCATCCGGGGCGGGATCGAGCCAAGAGTAGCGGTCGACTTCTCCCACATACTGAACTGCTAGCGAAGCGGTATCAACGAAGGCGAGTTGAGAAGCCGCGTAGTAGTCGAAGAGGTCCTCATCATGTGGACCAGTCAGAGCGTCATGGGACTCATAGGTGCTACAATATCCCTTGGCGCGGTCCGTTTCCTGGATTTTAGGGCCCGCAGGAGAAGCAAGCCTCGACGGCGGTGGCTCCATTCCTGTCGGCACGAGTTTTACGAGCAGCGTTCTCTGGTCTGGCATCCATTGTAAAGAGTCGTCTAGCATTGGGTTTAGACGAGCATCAGTCACACGCCGGACTGCGCCCGTCTGCCCATCACCGATCCAAATCTCGACTGCCTTAGCGGTAGTGTTTCGAAAGGCGAATAATTTCCCGTCTGTGCTCCAAATCGGCTTACTTGGGCAGCCATTCTCGGGAAGCTCAATGCGGATCTGCGTGCCATCCGCAATATGTACGAGGTCGTAGCCGCTTGCACAAGGTTCGATGCCGGCACCGTTGTCGGTATCACGCCTGCTATGATTATGAGGCTCGACGCGGATGCCAGCCAGGCGCAGATATGGGTTCCTCATGCGCTCGATTGATTGATATATCTGCCACTGTACCATAATCATGCGATCACCAGTTGGGCTTACGACTGGAACAGGCAGTGATGGTGCACGCATGACGTCCAAAATGTCCTTAGGCGGCCTTTCGTAACCTGAAGAGTTCTTCCCGGCTTCAGACATGTTCAGTGTGGCGTAAAGTATAGACAGTGATTGGGATTGAGACTCTCAGAGCTTTGGAGTTGTTAGGTCGTCTTCAACTTCGGGTCGCACTCTTATATTCCTTCAGCATTGTGTTGACCGAGAAGGTGTTTGCATATTTCACACCTTACCTAGTTAGTCTTTAGTTTAGTATTCAGGCGCTCTTCCCAATCGTAGTCCCTCCAAAAGCAGCGGGACCAACCTCCAGGCTCGGCAGCGAATTTCCCGTCAACTTACGTTGAGCTGTAATCGATGAGGACATAGTGTTTAGACCACATCTGACAATCTACAGAGCTCACTCCCTTCCAACTGGTGGACGACTAGTTTTGTGTTGCTAGCTGTGTTTTAATGATGGAGAAATCAACATCTTCGTCGGTTTTTTTTTTTTTTGCCCTCTTTGAAGTCAAATTGGCTTCTTGGTGTCAACTTAACAGAACGGCAATCTTCGCTTTCGCATATCTCCAAGCTATAGAGTATGTAATACACCCTGCCAGGCTGCTATTACTTGATGAGAGCGATTTTGAATACTAAAGGCCCATCACGTTTATGATGGTTGACAACTTTCGTACTTGCAGCCGTGCAAATTCGGCTGGCCAGTTATTTTATCTGGTATCCACTTGCATCACGATACGATAGAGTAAAGCAACGACCGCACAAGGGTTTGTACAGGCCAAAACACCAATCCAAACCAGGTGAAAAAGCATACAAATTCGACCGCATTTTCACTTGGAATAATATTTATATATGAGGAATTGCCCTTCAACCCCTGACATATCGGACTTACTAGCATCCTATATCGCCATGGGAAGAGCAAAAATAGATGGTCGTCGTATATGAAAGTCTTTAAGATAAGCGAAATTGCACCTCAAGGAGCCACGGACTATAATGCGAAGTAATATTTCACCTTGAGGTCAAACAGACCGGAACAACAACTTCCGCAAGAGAGTTTAACGTTCAAATTCCTCTAGAAGTCGTCAACGAATGCCTCCATCCCAAGATGCAGCTGCGAATCGACCGAATCTTCTCTAAACGATGTATTGTCTGCCCGAACGAGTCACCTGTGTGCCCGTCTTGCGCAAGCGACGAGACATGCGAACTTACTGTCCAGAGTTGTACCGCATGTGCATCCGCGTCCTGTGTCAGCGCTGATGGCGGTAGCGGTAGCACTCAGTCGTCGGCTTCGACTGAGACGGAGTCAGCAACGGCCACAGCAACAACGTCGGACGCAAATACAAGCAAGTATAGTACGGCGACTTCGGAAGCAACCAGTACTGGTGTCACATCGAGCACGACTAGCGTGGCGGCTTCGCAATCTTCATCGTCCGGCAATACTCCTATCGCCTCCTCCCACTCTCATGCTGGACTTATTGCGGGGATCGTGATCGCGGTCATTGTCGTCCTTCTCGCTGCGGTCATTGGGTTCTTTTTCTGGCGGCGAGCGAAGCATAGACGTGGAGATAATGCGCACACACCTCCAGCAGAAATGACACAAGCGGACGGCAATGGAGCAGCAAGGCAGGTACGGGCGGGCCATTCGAATGTCTCTGATCTTCCCCAGGGACACGATGTTCACGAAATGCGTGATATTAAGGGATTCATGAGTCGGAATCGTTAGCGGAGATTAAGAAGAGAGTGAAAGGAAGATGTTTTAGCGAGGGCAAATGTTGAGCTCATTTATAGGTCGTATCAGGAGGAAAGGAGCTGTAGTCGACGAAGTATATTGGCACTACATACGGCAACCAACTTTTAGATCAGACAAAAAACTCGATAAAAGAAAAGTGTAGGGCTAAAATACAGACAGTATACAGATGTTGTCTTTGAGCACACATGTAAAAGCCCTTGTAGAATAGCAGAAACACTTCGCCCGGGCTCTTATGTCCCTACAGATGCTTTTCGATGGAGGTCGGACGCAGTGACTTCAGGTGCCTTCGTACCATGACGGAAGATCATGTGCTCACGGCCTGGGCCTGTACCAATATACTTAATCTGCCTTAAATTAGCGCTGGTGTTCGTTGGAAATGCGAGCGAGCAATTGGACATACCGGAACACCAACAAACTTTTCGATGAAATCAATGTACTGTCGAGCTTTCGATGGCAGGTCGTAGTAGGATTTCACACCATACGTCGACTTTTTCCAGCCAGGGAAAGTCTTGTACTGGACTTCAACATCGGCGAGGATTCGGCCGTTGGCGGGGAAACTCTCCAGCGTCTGGCCCTTATATGCGTAGCCAACCGCAATTTGAATCTCATCAAACTCGTCGAGGATGTCAAGTTTCGTCAAGTTGATAGCCGTATAGCCATTCACCTCATGGCTGAACTTCACTAGGACCAAGTCAAGCCACCCACAGCGTCTTTTCCGCCCGGTTGTTACTCCAACCTCTTTTCCTACCCGCTGGAGTTTTGTCCCTATTTCGTTCAGTTGCTCAGTGGGGAATGGCCCTGCACCTACGCGTGTCGTGTAGGCTTTCACCACTCCAACCACCTCCTTAATCGATCTCCAGTCCAGAGAGAGACCAGCTAGGATACCTCCTACGCTGCAGTTGGAAGACGTGACGAAAGGGTATGTACCAAAGGTATTATCAAGCATGATAGCCTGAGCACCTTCAGCCAAGATTTGGGCGTTCTTTTCCTTCGCAGATCGTAGTAGTGGAACTTCATCAACGACATATGGCCTCAGCTTCTCGGCGTATTCCTTGAACCTGGTGATCTCCTCCTCCACATCATACTCCAGCAAATTGCCGTACCTTTTCTTGTAGCCGTCATACAATCTGCGCAATTTCGTACCCAAGTACTCATGGTCGAAGATATCGGCAAGCATAACGCCGGTTCTGGCGGCTTTGCTGCTAAAGGTTGGTCCAATGCCTTTCTTCGTCGTACCAATGGAGTTTTTGCCCAGCTCAATCTCTTGCGCTCCATCAACAGCCTGATGAAGATCGAAGTCGACATGAGCTCGATCACTAAGGAAAATCCTATCGTCCGAATTCAACCCTTTCTCCTTCAGCTTTGCCAACTCGTTGAAGAAAGACGGCACGTGGACGACGCAACCACTGCCAACGAGATTGATGCAAGACGGATTCAAAAGTCCGGACGGGCACAGGTGGAAATCATATGTCACACCGTCGGCGACGATTGTATGACCGGCGTTGTGCCCTCCCTGACCGCGTACGCAAAGCTGTACTGTAGACGCCAGTACATCAATCATTTTGCCCTTTCCTGCTCAACGGTTAAGCCAATTGATAACGCAATCAAAGAAACTCGTTCATACCTTCATCTCCCCACATTGATCCAAGCACGAGAGTTGCTTGAGCCGTCATGATGCTGCTATTTCACTTTTCCAGGCTCTTCAGATATCGCATGTATATTGAACCGGTCGCGGACTAAGTGTTGACCAATTGGAAACACGACGGGCTATCAGGGTTTTCTACGGCGGTTTGCGCTGGGTAAAACGACTTGTCGGTGTTACAATGCCACGGGATTGCGGTCCCAAACAGCAGTAAAAAGAATTTGACGGGTCCATTTTTTTGAGCTTTCCAAAATTCGGGAGCTACGCTTCCTTTATGTGCTCGGGTGGCAGGGAATGTGTCGTTGGCCGGATCCCAGGCGGTCTCCTATATCGGCGGGGAAATGACACCATCGGATAGATAATAGGAAGGAATGGCATTTGCCTTTTTCCGAAGCATGATTGCCGTGGGTTTCCAAGTCTAGCGCTTTGCTGCTTGAGTGCGCAGGAGGTCTCCGACCGCAGCATCCGCAGCCGCAACCGCAGCCGCCGCATTGGCCGCTTTCCACGAAAACTTAACGACAGATGGAACTTGGAAGCCTCCTTAAGTGAACTGCAACTGAACACGCGACTTTGCCTTCTCTCAAAGCACACTTGAAAGGCGTACGCCTAGGACTTGTCTGTAAAAGCTCTCTCTTGCGCGCCCACCTCCGAAGGTGCACTCTTCCATCTCCATCCTCCCCCACCATCACCACCATCGCCAACCCGTGAGCTTCACGCTCCTCTCCCATACCACCATGGCTTCACCAGGTTCGCCGCTCTCAGAACTCTCTTCAGATGAGTTCGACCATGAAGGCGAGCAAACTCGAGCCTCCATACGAAGCAACAGCGCCGACCCATACCGTGATCACTCCCATTCACCGCCGGACTCCTTACGACCCGCAAAGCGACAAAGGATATCAACATCCAACACTTGGGACAACCTTCCACAACCTCCAAGCGATGCTGAGATATCCTCTGACACAGATGGATCGGTTCCTGGCTCACCTCATTACACCGGCGCGAGTAAAGGTGGTGACGACGATGAAGACGGTCCTGCCGGGCGCGAGCAGATCACTGTATGCAAGTGGGATGGATGCACCGCTGGAGACTTAGGCAATATGGACCAACTCGTTCAACACCTCCACGATGAACACATACAAGCCAGACAGAAGAAATACAGCTGCGAGTGGGCCGACTGCACACGAAAGGGGATCGCACACGCCAGCGGGTACGCTCTCCGCGCGCACATGCGCAGCCACACGCGGGAGAAGCCGTTCTATTGTTCGCTGCCAGGTGAGCCTGCCGCATCCACGCCAGCGGCATAAGAACCAAAACGCTAACACACGCGCAGAATGCGACCGCAGCTTCACGCGCAGCGACGCGCTAGCAAAGCACATGCGCACGGTGCACGAGACCGAAGCGCTACGGCCCTCGGACCCGGTCCCCAAGCACCACAGCTCGAACCCGCAGAACAAAGCGCAGCGGCTGCGGCTCACGCTGAAGGGGCTGGCGCCGGCCAACGGGCCAGGCAGCAGCAGCGGCGACGCCAGCGGGGCGATGCGGGACGCCGCTCCGCGCAACGCGTCGCACCCTGCGTCGCCGGGCGCGGGTGCGGCGCCGCCCGCCGGCCCCGACGCCGACTACGACCACCACAACGTGACGTACGAGCGCGCTGGCGCCGCCGACGAGTGGGAGAAGGCCTTCCCGGCCGACGTGCGGTTCGCGCCCGAGGAGCTCGCGCTGCCGCCGCGCCGCTTGCTGGCACTGCTGCGGGCGCAGGCGGGGTGGGCGGCCGCCGAGGGCGACGAGCTGCGCGCGGCGCTGGACGGGCTCGAGCGCCTGCGCGAGCGCGAGTGGCTGAAGAAGGAGCTGCTTGTTGAGAATGTTATGGAGGGCGAGTTTGCCGGCGCGGAGAGGGCCAGTGGCGTCCATGAGAGCGTGCGCCCGAGACTGCTGAGGGATGCGGAGTTCGCGCGCCGCTTGGATATCCCCGATGAGGAGAAGCTGTGGTGGAGGCTCGCGAATGGGGCGGGTGAGAAGGCGCGCTCGGGGCTGTGAGTGACGGAGCGCTTTTTCGAGGTTACGATACTAAAAGAGAGTTGCATTGCTACAGGCTGAGTAGATCTAGAACTCGTTAAAAGATGAAAGTGCGCAAGTTCTGTCCTCATTTTTCGTTAGCTGTCTGTCTTCTAAGAAATGCCCATTGCGCCGCCAATTGCATATTTGCCATTGAGTCTTCACTACCCTCCATTGACCATCCGAACCACAAGCGCCAGTTTCCTTGCAAGCCATTGTCGACCTCATAAGGACTTCTATCTGCATAGCTATCTGTAGCCGTGTCTCTGTCGCCGCCACCGCCGTCGCCACTTCGGCCTACAACCGTTTTCCGGCCTTCCTCTTGTCAGCTTCGACATTCTTGAACGGATACCCACTCGTCCTCTTATCGGCGCCGGTCTTCTTGCTGAAGCGGCCCTCCGTCGTCGCAAACAGGATACACCACAGGCCCATCGCCGCAAGCACCGTGCTGCCCGCCACTCCAACCAAGTGCGGGAACAGCCCAGCCTGCGTCCACACCGCGTAGCTGTAGAAGGCGCACGCCGCGTGGTAGAAGAAGGTGGTGACGAGCGTGGGTTGAGCGTAGGGGGCGCTGTGGTCGTCCGCGTCCGTCGTCGCCGGGCTCGTCGTGAGCGGCACGGTGCCCGTGAGCATCAGGCTCAGCGCCGCCAACGCCAGCAGCGTGAGTCCGAGCAGCCGGCTCAGGTAGTGCTCCAGGTCGGTGGCTGCCCGCGCGTCCGCGCTGAGCATCGCTACGATCATGCGTGGGCTCAGGAGCATCGGCAGCGCCTGCGCGGACAGATACGCTGAGGTGCTGAAGGCGTAGGCGTTGTAGACCTTTGGATGCGGCTTGTTAGCTGGATTGCTTTGGATTGGTTTCTAGGAGCTCCCATTGCTTACGTCCATGACTGTTATGGAAGATCAGGGCTTTCTATACACAGAGTGTCTTTTGAAGTCTTTAAATTGTAGACGTATGAATCCGCTCAGTTCTGATTTCTGTGCCATGCATGGGCAGCTCTGCTATGACGCAGTGTGCCTGGGCTATCCGAATCAAGTCGCGGGGGTCTGCACGTGGAGTGAAAGACGTTATATCCGCCTTCTTCTGGCCTTCTCATGAATTTTCCTTTTCTTTTTGTATGGATTCTTCTAATTATCGATTGAGGGCTTTCGTCTTCGTTTTCGTTTCGGTGTTTCTGATAGTAACTTTCTTGTCTCTTCAAGGAACCTTCAGTGGAGGACGTCAGGTCTTCGATACTGAAGGAGCAAAGAATTCCGGCCCCGAGATCAGTAAAGGCAAGGGAGATGTATCGTCGTGGTGTTCACTACCGAGCAAACTTGCAGAATTGAAGGACGGATTGGATCCATCGACCAAATTCGAACAGTCATCATCCGTTCAGCGACAGCTTGAGCGACTGTCCCAAGCAGTACGAGTCGCAACTGTGAGCTACGACGACAATGGAGACGTTGGAATCGACGACAGATGGCTGCCCTTTTTCCATTTCCACGATGTTCTTGGTGACCTATTCCCACTCGTCCGAGACCATGTCAAGGTAGACTCAGTTAACGAGTTGGGATTATTGTACACAGTTGAAGGAAGTGATCCGAACCTCAAGCCGATCATGTTTACAGCACATCAGGATGTAGTACCAGCAGCCTCGCCAGACAAATGGAGCCATCCACCATTCGAACCATATTACGATGGCCGTTTTGTATGGGGACGAGGAGCAGCGGATTGTAAGAACAACCTCATCGGCCTCCTGTCTGTTGTGGAAGATCTGCTTTCGCAAGATTGGAAACCAAAGCGAACTGTTCTTTTAGCATTCGGATATGATGAAGAGACCGGTGGCGAAAGAGGTGCCGCATATATTGCCACAGAGGTCGAGAGGAGATACGGTAAAAGTGGTATCGCCATGGTCATGGACGAAGGCGGCATGGGTTTAGAAACAGTCGGAGACTACGCCTATGCTCTACCAGCCGTGGCTGAAAAGGGATATTTGGATATTATCCTTATGCTCGAAGTCAATGGCGGTCACAGCTCTCGACCTTCGGAACACAGTGGAATCGGCATCATGAGCGAAATGATTTGCGCAATGGAGCAAAATCCCTTCAAGCCGCGATTAACCCAGTCCAACCCATTTAGAGGTTTCTTGGAATGCCAGGTTCGCTACACACCGAATAAAGTGGAAGACTGGCTTGAAAGAGCCCTTCTCAAAGGCGAAGATGAAGTGTCCATTGGTACCAAACTCGCGGAAGCACGCGGCAAAGAGGTTCGATTTTTGATGCAGACAAGTCAAGCAGTGGATATCATCAACGGAGGAGAGAAAGCTAATCAGCTCCCTGAGAGTGTTCGCACTCTTATAAACTACCGAATCGCGCCACATGACTCAATTGAGGCCGTAAAGCAACATGTCGAAGGGATCGTTTCGCCGATAGCCAAGAAGCATGGCATTGCTGTTTTTGATAGCTTCAATGCAGACTCACCAGTCGATGAACCAACGATTGAAGAACGACTCATCCTTTCTTCCCACGAGGACCTGACACCTTCACCCATCTCCCCAACCTCTATCTCCGATCCTGTCTGGTCTATCTTCAGTGGTGTAGTTCGCCACGTGTTCGAAGATATCATGGGCAAGACAATCATTCCTGTAGGCGATATTATGACAGGAAACACAGATACGAAGCATTACTGGAATCTGACGAAAAATATCTACCGCTTCACGCCCGCGCGCCTGGGAGCAAGACTGAACATGCATACAATCGACGAGAGAGTCGAGTTAAAAGCACATGTGGAGGGAATGAGATTGTATTATGATTTGATGAGGGCGTTTCAGCGAGACGATTTGTAGAACAAGTTATAAGTCATGTAGAAATGCTCAGCCTTTTGATTGATCTGTCGATGTTCTCGGGGTATGAACAGGTAACACAGTCATTCATTCATCGCCGATAATCAAATACGCCTCCAGCATGCATGTTCCGCCAGGTTTCAATCCCTATTTGTTCAACTATGCGCCGCCTTTCAGATACCATAGGCCTGCTGAGATGTATGCAAAAGTGTGAGAGCGGTAGGAAGTTCGAGGTAGAGATATTTACGACTCATCGGAGGAATTTGTCAATGAAAGATACGCTGTCCACGCAATACCGATTGTTGAGACAAATGGCTGTACTAAATGTTAGCATTAAGGAAGTGGAATGAAGTGGCACGCTGCACTCACGATCTGGAATGCTAGTGGGATAACCCTAAAGTTAAGAATCTGCACAGCCGGCCACACCATGTAGTTGGCCTTGAGCGCAGGGATATACACGTCTTGAAACTTCTTCACGATCGCTCTCTTGCCACCACCCTCCGCAACGGTCATGAAGGTGAAGAAAATGCCCAGACCGATGGGAGCAAATAGTAGCTGGTCAAAGGCGACTCTCTTCAGCGCTGGACCAGTCCCACCGGTCTCTTTGGTGATGGGAAATGTCGTAGACAGGAAAGCGTACCACCTGTGCTGCACAGGTGCCATCAGGAAACCGTAGGCCATGAACCGTGTGAGGCGCTCGAAATCAAAGGGCGGAGGTAGACGTCTCGAGTCTGGAATCAACTCTTCTAGCCCAATAGGCTTCTTCTGATCAAGCTCGTGGATCTCAATGGCGATGAAGTCGTCTCGAGCGTTTGGGCCGCTGGGTTTCCGAACCGCGCGTTGACGGATTGCTGTCAGTGTTTGGGCGACAGTGTCAGCGATACCACCGAGAACCTATTCGCGGATTGATATTAGTATACGATGTCGGGACTTGGTGGAGGTGATATGTTAGACATACTGCGTTGGTGACCATCGTCGTGAGGACTGCATGTCTAGGTTAGTAAGATTGAACCCAGCATTCTGATCATCTCTGTGGCACACCTGGTCTTGCGGCATAATAAGAATTGAATTTTCGGATCAATATCGACGCCACCGCCATCTGGAGGAGGAGGACGAGGGCATGTAGGAGTGGCTAGAAGGTGAGACGTCATCAGCAGTCGGCGACGAGGGTGAGAGGAGAAGAGAGGCTAAGGACGAGCACTGACAAGTTTGCCGTAGATATATCGCGAATTCAGAGCTTTGAGGAGTCGCCTCCTCTGTGATTCGATCATGGCCGTTGACAGATGGAAGGTAGTCGTAACTTGGATATGATGGGGCAATGACGCTGTAGGCTGGTACCGGCAGCCAAGCCCTGGCTGAACTGTGGTCCGAGGGAGTTCAGCGGTAACACGGCGGCCTCAAGAAGTGGCACAGACTAAGCAACAGGTGAGGAGCATGCAAGTGGAAGGAGAACAAAGCAAAGGAAGAGTTCGTGGAGTTCGAGAGGTGAGGCTTGGATTGTCGCAGGGTGTTAAGCATGGCCAACTTTGCAGAGCGGCTGACTTCAAACAGTGGGGCGGGTTACGGCATGCGGCGCGAGGGTGTAATTGGACCGCTTCTTTCTGTTTGCGGTCGTGCAGTGCGCTGCCTGCTATTACTTGCCGCGCGAATTGACTTATTCTGAGAACTACCGACGTATATTGCACACGCCAGATCATACATGTGATGCAAACATACTTGGACGGCTCATTGAATCTTGACTCTTCTATGAACGCTGTCGAAGAAGATACGGTATCTCAAGTGGTCAAATGCCAAAACTGATCCTCCGTCACCACGTTGCTTGATTTGAGCTATTCTAGTCGGACTGTTTCGCAGCGGCCACAATGTCTGGTAAATCTGTGATATCAATTACTTCCTGTGTATTAAGATCCACCAAGCGCACAGATTCTACGTGCAGAACGCCTGTTTCCAATGGCAAAAACTTGATCTCGGTCTCGAAGCATGCCAACGCTGCCAGCGGACTATTACAATGTGATTAGCAAGTGTAGCGTAGAAAATCAATCTGTTGGCTTGACTCACCCGATTCTGAGGTCTGGACTCAAACATATCAGCTCCGTCGGTTCTTGGACCGATGCCCTTTGGAGTTGCGCCAATGTGCGGTCGTCAACTACAGCCCTTGGGACGGATTCACGCCTCTGTTGCGGTCCATCCCTAGAGCCAGACCCGGCCGCAATTGACTCCATCCGCCTTTTCTTCGCCATCACCACCAGAGCCAGTCTTTGTACCTGCTCGGATCGATTGACTACGAGTATTTGCCATTGAAACATTTCACCAACGCATACGAGGCTCGGGCCGGATATAGTGATGCTCACTCCAGCTGCGCTGCTTGCCGTTGCCCTTGTGTCGTGCTGTTGATCAGTATTCGGAAGTGAATCTGGTCCCGGCAGCCTTGGGAGATCTTTTCCGCTTAGTCTGTTGCTAGTTGTCCCACTGCCAGAATGAGGCAAAGAAGTTGGTCTTGTGTTTGACCCAAAGGAGCTGAAGTCTACCGTTGTCTTCCACGATATTCGGATTTGGGCCTGACATTTCGTAGAAATGTATACGGTGGCTGCAGCATCCACTGTCAATTCATCCTGACTACTACGGCTGGTCATGTCTCCTATCTTGGTCGGCCCGGGCAACAACTTGTGGAGGACCGTCACTTGATCATTCGGCTGGCATTGCACCGGAAGCAGGGATCCTAAGGATTCCACGTGCCCGGAAGCCAGAGTCAAGTTAACCTTATCCAGTGACATACTGCTCGACGCAAAGTTTGCAATCTCAAAGTCGAGAGAAGCAATAACGGTATCTTTCTGACCAGCAACAGGCACAGGAATAAACCGGACTCGCCAAAGGAGCGCTGGTGCTGCTCGAAAAAATCGACGCGGACCCGTTTTCAACAATTTCGAATTGCTCTTCTGCGGCGGAGCAACGAACGTATTCCGGTTAATTCTCGAAGCTGACAGGTGGATTCTAGCTCCGTCTAGCATGGGGTCATTGATGAAAGGTTCCAGTAAGTTCAATGGAGCAGGAGTCATGCTTGGTAAAAATTCGTCTGTTGTGACCTCAGCCGGGGATTTATCTGACGGTCTTAATGAGGCAGCTGTTGCAAAATACACGCCCATCTTCTGAATCTTTACCTTCGGGCGTCCTGTAAATTCAAAATGAGTTCTTGATGTGAGCCAGAAGAAGCGTTATACATAAGCATACCTATAGGAATCAAAGTCTTCCAAAATGAATATAAATACCGTTTTGGCCCATCCTCATCCTCCTCCGAGTGTAATTCGACGGCGCAGACAGTGGGTTCGTCTTCATCCACAGACGTAGAGTGCAAAAGCTCATTTGCCTGAGTGAGCTGCGCTCCCTTGCCATCAGCCGACTGCGTAGTGACACTCCCAACAGCCCGAGCCTCAATTGTTACGGTGAGGCGCCCAACGAAGCTCCGAAGTGCATCTTCAGACAGAGGACCGGTCCTCAAAACGGCATAGACTGGCAGTAGTTCATCTAAGCAACATTAGATTAGGCTCCAAATCGCGATTACCATAGCAAAAAGGAGAGCTACCGAGAAGAATGAATTGTCGTTGTTCAACAAACGGCACTATTGACGTGCTAGCCGTAGCTCCATTGCCATCCCAATTTTCAATCAGCTCCCGAAGGTTCAGGTCTGAATCGGACGGGGCAAATGCCTCGATAACGGCACGTTCTAGGAAATTACTTTCAGACCATTGTATAGGGTTTTGATCGGTGTCATTCATGCTATCGCAGCATCCTGGGTTAACCTAATTCACTTTGGAGAAGATCGAAAATCGAACGGTCGCAGATGGAGGAAGTGAACGGGTCGCGTTCCAATTGTCCGTAACAGTATTAGCGCTGTACATTCAAGCTTCGACCAAACGATAGAATTGGCTCACCGCCTTCGCTCTTGGCACGCTAGCGGGCGCGTTTCGACAGCAATATTTACTCTCTTCTCTCTTCCCTCTTGCTTCCTCACCAGTGCTCGATCAATAGCAACTCGCTGTTGTCACCTTCCTGAGCTTCAGAAGGCATCGGTGGTATCTGAATCTCTCTCTGCTCGATTGTCAAGATCTCAGAGCAGCATGGAGGGGGCAAGCGACTGGCAGGAGTTGAAGAACTCGGAGGGGCGTGCGTATTTCTACAACAAGAAGGAAAACAAGACACAATGGGAGAAACCCATCGAGCTCATGACAGCGTCCGAGGTATATACCTTTTGTTCATTCCATCCATCACATCATGGATCACTAACATATTACAGCGAGCCGCGAGTGATTCAGCATGGAAGGAATACAAGAACTCGGAAGGCCGTCCCTACTTCTACAACCCCATCACGAAGAAGACGACATGGGAAATGCCAGATGCGCTCAAGAATGCGGCTGCCGCAGGTCATCAGCTTCCCGCAATCCCGCCACCGCAATCAAATGCTCCCACTTTCGTCTCGGCCGGCTCACTGGGTCAACCAGATAGCTATCGACCGCGCGACCGTGACGACCATTACCCAGGCTCTCACGCTTATGACCGCGCAACACAAGACCGACCTACCGGCTACACTGGCCCATCTGCGCTGGCTTCACAAGCCCAACCTGCCTACGCCACCGCCGAGCAAGCCGAAGCGGCCTTCTTCGAACTCCTGCGACAACATAACGTTGATGATAAGTGGACATGGGACCAAACCATGTTGGCTGTTATCAAGGAGCCTCAGTATAAGGCAATCAAACTACCGGCAGACCGCAAGGCTGCATTTGAGAAGTACGTGGCCGATTTCCGTGCCCAAGCAGAGCAACAAGAACAAGACCGGGCTGCGCAGTTCCGGATGGAGTTCACCGCCATGCTGAGCCGTCGTCCAGAAATCAAGCACTACAGCCAGTGGAAAACTATTCGACCACTGATCGAAAACGATGCCATCTTTCAAACCGGCAAAGATGATGGAGAGAGAAAAGCTGTTTTTGAAGATTATGCAGAGGAACTCTGGCAAAATTTCTGCACCGAAGAAGAGAGGAAGCAAAATCTCGCAAGAACTGAGTTTGCTGCGCTCATTCGGACCCTGGGATTCACTCTTGACGGCTCTTGGAAAGAGTACAGACCAGTCATTGAAGCGAACGAGCGATTCCGAAGCGAAGAGATTTTCCGCTCTCTGAAAGAAAAGGATATGCTTGACGAATGGATCGAGTTCTGGGCGGAATTGGCTCGTCAGGATGACCTTCAAGACGAAGAAGAAGAGCGTTTGCGCTACCGCCGAGAGCGCAAAAACCGGGACGGCTTCAAGGAGCTACTTCAAGAGCTTAAAGTCAACGGCCACATCAACCCCGACACAACTCAATGGGAAGACATCTACCCGCTGATTGAAGATGATCCTCGCTATGATGCCCTTTTGGACAATACCGAAGGGTCGGACCCAATGGAATTCTTCTGCGACCTCATTTATGCAACGGACATGCATTTGAAGGCGAAGCGTTCCATTGTTCGTGCAGTCCTGAACGTAGGTCTCTCAAGAATGCTTTACATTTTAATCTCTCGCTGAAATTGAACAGGAACGCAAAGCTGAGATTACCACTTCTACCACTCTCGACGAGTTTTCTTCCATCATGCAAAGTGATGATCGCACCTCGTCGCTAGAAGACTGGGAAATCAAAATCATCTTTGAACGATTCCAGGCAAAGGTTCGTCATCTGGATGAAGAAGAGAGGCACAAAGCAGAGCACAATCAACGCAAAGCTATCGACGACTTGCGTTCCCGGATCAAGCACCTGAAGCCACCAGTCAGTCTCACAGATAGCTGGGATGAAGTTCGTCCTCGTCTTGAAAAGTACACCGAATATCAAACTTTGGATGACGAATCGAGGCGTGCAGCATTCGACAAGCATCTGCGCCGTTTGAGAGACAGCCAACGGGAAGTGAGTGACCGTGCAACCGATCGAGAACACCGCAACGGCAATTCTCCACGCACTCACACCACAAACGGACCGGCTGAAGCGGATGCATATGAAAGCGAGCGCAAGAAGTTGGAGGCGGATCGCGAACGTATCTACTCAAGAAGCGGCGTTTCTCCATTGGGTCACTATCGAGACGATCGCGATCGCGATCGCTACCATGATCGAGACCACAGCAGACCTGCCAGCTCTCATCGCAATTATGATCGTCGTGACCGGGAGCGTGACTCTCGCGGCGATAGGTCTCACTCAAGTCGGGCAGATCCGCTCGAGCGTACGGTAAACCTGACATATGACGAAGGCCCAACCGTGCGTGGCCATGACAATGACGGAGATGAGTATCTTCGAAAGGTAAGAAATACTTTTTAAACTTTAACCGAACGGGAAAATCTTATCCACTCCCAAGTGCGTTGCCGATGAGCAATCTTTGGAGAAGCAACATTCGCAAACGGACAAGGTTGAAAGGTGTAAGCTGGAACTTCGGATCACCGGCTCGAAGCCCACGACACTCGTTCCTGAGCCTCAAACTCAAGGACTTGTGTCCCGTGGGCTCGCTGACAGGATCCAGCCTGCTTTGCACGCTCCCCAACCCGAAATTCAACCACCCGTGAGGCGTAGCCTTGCTGAACGCATCAGGTTTGCTCAACCTGTCGCTTCAGGTGGGCAGACAGCTGAAGGAATTGAGTATTTAATAAAAAATTTTACGACTGCCCCATCTGAGGATAGTACTGACACTTGGGTAGGACTCCACCTCCAGGAGAAGATATCGGGCTTCGGATCAAAGGGGAAGTGTCTCAACACCCGTCCGGACAACGGAAGCGAGCGAAGAAAGGGCGCTCCGGTCGGGGTCGGAAGAAGGGGAAATAGAGGAGATATGAATGGCGTTTTAACGCAAGTAATGGACAGCATCAACGACAAAGCGAATCGGCAAGCTAAGGATCTTATTTGTTCCTAATCTCATTTTCTCTGGACAACAATCCGGAATGCTTGAAAAGCTTTCATTCGGTCTTGGGATGGTGAGTCGATTCTTTTAAGGATGGTGTTCAAGGGCGCTGGCTGATTTTGTCGGTTGCAGAACGACAGTTTTCACACGATGGGAGCCAAGAATGGGAAGTGCAGATGGATGTAGTATCGGGAGGGACCGGGATCAGTGGCATCTCGATGGCATTGAAGTGAAAGGTTGGGCAGAAGGCAATTGGTCATTTCCATGTAAAGTACCTATATTTCAACCAAAACGGGTTTTGGATGGTCGTTGTCACCCCTACGATTCATCTACTCAACACCAATATTTCCTTCAGACTTCTCTGTTCCAACCCAGTGATATCCAACGGCAGTCACCTAACTTGACCCGTGCTTCAAGCCTCACAGACAGATGCAATAGCTCCTATGCAGGAGTACATCAAAGACGAGAAGCGACAGGAGGTAGACTGCCGTCAGCGTTAGATATCATCTTCGTCATCATCTTCTTCAGCAGCACTCTCCTCAGCTGGAAGTGCTGCTCCACGGCGTTTGCGGTCCTTGTTGGCACCGACCGCGGCCTTGCCTAGCCCGCCTGCATCTTCATCAGGCGCGTGACGCTCGGGCGGCGGTGTATCTCTCTTTGGGATGCCCTCGGCAACTTTCAGGATTCTTCTTCCAGGAAGAACTACAAAGCCAAATTAGTCTGTTGCTCAATCTTCAGCCTGTCAAGAACAGCCATGAACTTACGTAGTTGCCTGACAACTTCTGCTCCTGGTCCAATTGAGAGTTCAACTTGTTGATTCGCGGACGATACGAGGTTGGATCGCGGCGGAAGGTGACGTCAAGAGACTTTAAGAACTTGTTGCAGCCGGAGAGCAGCGACTCAGGCGAATTGGCCTTGGCCTCAACGGCAGGCTCACCTTCGAAGACGATGACGCGGTCGGCGAGGTACGTTGCCATGATGAAGTCGTGCTCGACCACGAAGGCAGTCTTCTTCGCGTGCATGATGAACCGCTTAATGACGCGGGCAGCGATAACACGCTGTTCCGAGTCCAGGTACGCAGATGGCTCGTCAATGAGGTAGATATCGGCAGGAATACCGAGAGCCAGTACGATTGCCACGCGCTGCAACTCACCACCTGAAAGGTTCTGCACCTCCTGGTCGATAAAATCGTCAATCTTGAGTGGCTTGTACACGTCTGTCTGGAACTGCGGGCTGAGGAATGCTGCTTTGATCTTCTTGAAGAAGAGTTGGCGCACTGTACCCGTGAACTTGGGGGTAATCTTCTGCGGCTTCATTGACACAAGCAGCTGTGGCATCTTCTTTGTGCCATCGGGCTTCTCGGCACCAGCCAGCATACGGCAGAAGGTCGTCTTGCCCGTTCCGTTCTCACCCATCATGACGATGATCTCTGAGTTCGTGAATTGGCCTGCCTCGATGCTCAGATGGAAGCCACCCAGAGTCTTCTCCATTGCTGGGTAACTGTAGCCTCGTGATTTGTCGACAACGAACTCTTCACCAGCCTCACCGATGCGGAATTGCAAGCTTTCCTCGCGGAAGCGCAGATTCTCAGTAGGGATGTGACCGTCAAGGAAGATGTTAATGCCTTCACGGACGGAAGCTGGAAGGGCCACAACACCATAGACGGCTGGCTTTCCGTAGAGGACGCAGATGAAGTCGGAAAGGTAGTCGAGGACTGACAAGTCGTGCTCGACAACAACGACATAGTCGTCCGGTCGAAGTAGGCTACGGATCATGCGGCCAGCGGCGAGACGCTGCTTGACATCAAGGAAAGATGATGGCTCATCAAACATGTAGACGTCGGCTTGTTGCACACACGTCGTGCCGATAGCGAAGCGTTGAAGCTCTCCACCGGAAAGTTGACTAATGTCGCGGTCGTAGACTGAGCGGAGTTCAAGAGCTTCAACGATCTCTTCCAGGTTATCCATTTGCGCTCGTGCCTTGATCAAGGCACCCACGCTCCTGTCTGCACTTTTAACTGCTTTGGGAAGCTGATCGACATATTGAGGCTTCACGACGGACTAAAGAGTTTTAGCAAAAAGCATTCCAATCGGAAGTTAGCGAGACATACACGCAAATTATCCTCGAGGATCTTGGTGAAGTAGTCTGCTTAGGTCAGTATCAACAAACAAATGAGCTCGTAGGTCGCTTACTTTGAAGCTCGCTTCCTCGAAAGTATTTAAGGATCTCTTCCCAATCTGGAGGGCTGTCATATCGGCCAAGGTTAGGCTAGACGAATAGATCAATATCCGAGTACGGTCAAGTCTTAGAAAAGAGATTATACCTTCAACTTGCCGGAAAGAATCTTCAAGGCAGTGGACTTTCCAATACCGTTGGTGCCGACCAGACCGAGGACTTGACCGGGTCTTGGCATGGGCAATCGGTGGAGCTTGAAGCTATTTGCAGAATAACGATGTGTCACCATACTAAATCGAATTAAGAGCCTGTATATGGACTTCCAGAAGGAATGGTACGCACGTTTCAAGGTTGGTGGGCAAGTTGATGATTGTGATAGCATCAAACTATGCCATTATGTCAGCAACGCTTCTGATTGGTTTGAAATTCTTTGGAGGTGATTCATTAAAAAGCGGTGGGACTTGGGGTGTAACCGAGAGGTTCAGAAGAATGTCGGATGAGTTCACCGTCCAATTATGCCATCTATACAGCAAGTAGACTTACAGGACATTTCTTTGGGCAGATACCACAGCCGATGCCTATGGCCGTCAGTTGCGGTAGTAGCATGGAGTGCGTGGATACTGACATAGCCGCTCGCTGATGAAAGCGATCTTCGAGTCTGGAGTGACCTCGATACATAGTTTTCCTGATCGTTGTCAGAAAATATAACTCCAAGCTTTTGCAGAGTGAACGGCATCAAATTCCCATCTCGGAGTATGAATTTGAATTGTCGGCAATGACGGCATGCTTCCACGTACCGGTCCTGACGACAGGGCAGCTCTTTTTGCATTCTTGCCTGCCTGTATTTTACTGTTCAGTGCGGAAGTGATGTGACTCAGTTGAGGAATTGTTACATTTCTGGTACGGTCAGAGGGAGTGAGATCAGAGCGAGTACGGGAGGGTTGAAAAGTACCTTTGGTTTGCACTGTCTCGGTGTTAGATTTCTTTCAACGAACAGGTAGAGTCAGACTATTGACGTACTTTATCGCTATTCACGATAGCGATTCTGGTGAGTTTGTCCGACATCTTTTTTCTGTTGCAATCCTGCGAACGGACTGCGTAGAGGTTTGTTGGTGGGGTCTTATCGAAAAAAGAGGCGTTGTGGGAAAGAAAGACGAGGGCCTATCCCTCTTTAAGTGTGCGGGATCGAGAGAGAATAGCCAGGAAACCGAGAGCTGAAATTCTTGTCTAACTCTAGGTTACGGTCTGAGTCAAACAAAGCAGCACAAATCGAGTCACCGACGACATCAGTGTGTGTGTTCGCCAGGGCTTTTGGCGGCGTGCAGTAGCATCAGCGGCGGCATAGGGCACCCGCACAGCCACCCCGGCAGCCACTTTTTACCGACCGACCACGCTGCCTTTCCGCCGGCCTGCTCTCGCCTGTTCGCAAAGTCAGGCCCGCCCAGTCCCCCAGTTCACCCGTCAAACCCTCCCCAGGTCGTCTGCCTCTCACTCAACCTCATCCACACTTCCACACCCTTCCTCCACTAACACCGTCTCCTCCCCATCCCCATCAACCTGACCTCACCATCTTCTTTTCGCCCGTCCGGAGGCTCTTTCGCTCATGGCCTGTAAGTTATAATTCCTGAATTGCCGTCTTTCTTTCTGCCCAAGCCCTTGTCGGCCGGCCCGCTGCTGGCCTTTCCGCACCGAGAATCTCCATCTACTTTCATCCCCATTTATCCATTACTGGCCCGTCGTGGCCATGATTTGCGTCTAGACTCGACTGTACTCCTTCTACGAACTGCTCCATGCTACTACAGCTGCCTTAAGCGCACCTGTCATTTCCCATCACTTTCAAGAACACTCGACGCTGTGCATCCCCATCTCATCTACCGAAGCCTTGTCCGGTCAGACCTAGTGTACTTTGCGATTATACGTTTTTCTGCCCCTGTTTTGCATATGTGATGTCGCTTGGTCATTCTCCACCTCTATATGCGGTTTTGGCTCGTCCGGAGCCATTGGTCATTAGAATCATCAAAGCTAACCATCTACTCCATCAGCCGGATCCATCCTTAGTCCCTCCTTGTCGAATCCAGACGCACCAGACTCGATGGCGATCACTGAGTCGCCGCAGATTGCCGTGAACGGCCATATCTCCCTAAGGCCTTCACCAATCGCTCCTGCCGAGGACCCCCCTGCTGCCTCCGAGAGCGACCTGTCAGAAGTCCATGTCGATGTTCCATCCGAGACCTTTTCTGATCCTCCATCACCATCTCCTGAGGCACAATCGCCTGATGAGTACAAGGAGGATGCCAGTCCCTCCGAAGATGACTCGGATCAGGATGCCGAGGGCTCTGACGACACCGATTACGAAGAGCCTCACCTGACCGTCGAACACCGTGAAGAGAGCGAACAGTCCCGTTCAGCATCAGTGATATCGTTGAAAACCAAAAAGAGGAAAATGAGCATGGATGAAGAGGACTACATTCGTCGGGATCCAGAACTCTATGGCCTCCGTCGCAGCGTAAGAATTAAGGGCTTGTTGGCTCATAGGGCCACTAACGAGGTAATCAAGGATCGAGCCCACCCGAAGCGGCGCATTATCGAGAGTGATTCCGATGACTCCAGTGATGATTACGACTCTACCGCGGCTTCTCGGTCAAAGAAGCGAAGACGAACCGGTACGCAGTCGAAAGTCTCAAAGCAACCCACACCCGCTATCCCCACCTCCGCATCACATTCCGACTCCGATGACGTCTATGTCACCAACAAGAAACACCTCACCAAGCGATTGAAGCGACGTCAGCACGAAGTTGCAAACGGCCTCGCGCCTCCAACCTTTGCAGAAGTCCGCTTCTCCACTCGTCGTGGCGCAAAAGTCATGAACTATAACGAAATTGACGATGATGATTTCGATGAAGATGAGTCCGAGATGGTAACTCCTAACTACTCTGGTGTCGTTGAGAGCAATGAACCCAAGATTGACGTGGTCTTGAACCATCGCCTAAAGAAGGGTTTGGAGATGAGTGTCAAGCTCACCTGGAATGACTTTGAATACCTCATCAAGTGGACCGGCCAGGCAATATATCATGCCACATGGGAGACTACCGATGACTGGCAAACTACATCTGGATCGAAGAAGAAGCTCAACAACTACTTTGACAGCATGATCAGCCCTGCTAGCGAGAATGGCGAACTCTTCTGGCTTCTCCCAGGCGTCCTTCCCGAAGATAAGGAGGTGTGGAGCATGGCACGTGAAAAGGCACTCGAAGAGACGGAAGCACGTAAACATGTTGAGCGTGTAATAAACAGTCGCGACGAGGGTACTGGCACCGAGTACCTGGTCAAATGGAAGCTCTCTGAATATAGAGACTGCACGTGGGAGTCCGCCGATTTGGTCAGTACACTAGCACAAGATGAGATTGATCGCTATCTCAACCGCATCTCGAACTTGCCCAGGTCAAAGCCTCGAACTTGGGCTTCACACACTCCTCTACGCTCCCAACCCGACTACGTAAAGTTCGGTCAACTGCGAGAATTCCAACTCAAGGGACTCAACTTTCTGTGCCACAATTGGTGTCAAGGGAAGAATGTCATCCTCGCAGACGAGATGGGCCTAGGTAAAACGGTTCAAACTGTGGCATGGCTTAACTGGCTGTTCCATGAGAAGCATCAACAAGGTCCATTCATGATCGTCATCCCCCTCAGTACCGTGCAGGCTTGGATCGACACATTCGACCTCTGGGCGCCAGCAATCAACTTCGTAGTGTATCATGGCCACCGTGAGAGTCGATCGGTCATTCAGGAGCACGAAATGGCCGCCGACGGTGATCCTCGCAGACCACGCTTCCATGCCCTCATCACCACATACGAGATGGTTTCAAAGGACTTCGACTACTTGTCTCAATTCAAGTGGCAGGTGCTAGCCGTTGATGAGGCCCATCGTCTAAAGAACAAGTTTTCCAAGCTGTGGAGTACACTCACGAAGCTCAACGTACCATCTCGACTTCTCATCACCGGAACTCCGATGCAGAACACACTGACTGAACTGATGTCTCTAATGGACTTCCTCATGCCCGGCGCCGTTCAGGTTGACGAAGATCTCGACCTACAGTCGGATACTGCCACACAAAAGCTACAGGAACTCTCGGACGCCATCCGCCCGTTCATGATGCGCCGAACGAAAGAGTCTGTCGAAACCGATCTTCCTCCAAAGTCCGAAAAAATCATTCGCGTTGAACTATCCAATCCTCAACTCGAACTCTATAAGAATATCATGTGCCGTAATTACGAGGCTCTGAATGCTGGAGGCAATGGGCCGAAGCAATCTCTTTTGAACATCATGATGGAACTGAAGAAGGCCAGCAACCACGCTTTCTTGTTTCCGAACTATGAAGACAAGATCCTCGCTGGCACCGAACTTCGTGAGGAAATACTGAGAGGTCTTATCACCAGCAGTGGCAAGATGATGCTCCTCGACAAGCTTCTACAAAAGCTAAAGAGCAATGGACACCGCGTCCTCCTATTCAGTCAAATGGTCAAGATGCTCGATATCATCGGCTGGTACCTAAGGCTTCGCAACTACAAGTTCCAGCGTATTGATGGAAACATTTCCCAAGGTCCCAGGCAACGAGCCATAGACCACTTCAATGCTCCGGACAGCGATGACTTCGTCTTTGTACTGTCGACTCGCGCAGGTGGTTTGGGTATCAACCTTATGACTGCAGATACCGTTATCCTCTTCGACTCGGACTGGAATCCCCAAATGGATCTCCAGGCAATGGCTCGCGCACATCGCATTGGCCAGACCAAACCCGTTACCGTCTACCGCTTTGTCTCAAAGGATACCGTCGAGGAAGAGATTCTAGAGCGCGCTCGTAACAAGCGCATTCTTGAGTGGCTGACTATCCAACGTACCGTTGCTTCAGACAGAAAGCAAAAAGAGCTCGAGGCGCTGACGGCCAAGGCAACCGCCGCGGTCGCGGAGCCCACATCTGCCGACGATATCTCGCGGATCCTCAAGCAGCGTGGTCAAAAGATGTTTGAACAAACCGCCGACGAAAATCAAAAGAAGCTTGAAGAACTCGATATTGACGCTGTTCTTGAATCCGCAGAGGCATACAAGACGGAGCAACCCGAAGGCTTCGTTGCTGATGGTGGAGAAGACTTCTTGAAGAGCTTCGAGTACACCGATGTCAAAGTCGATCTAGACTGGGACGACATCATTCCCAAAGATGAATTGACTCGCATGAAGGAAGAGGAGCGGAAGCGTAGGGAAGATGAACAGACCAAAGCACTTCTTGAGGAATCAATGCCTCGTAACCGAAAAGCTCCCTCCTCAGGTACCGCCGCACCCCAGCCACGCGCCGCCAAGAAGAAAGCTCGTGCTGCAACGAAACAGGTGGCTGCTGAAAGCGATGATGGCGGAGATGACGAGTCAGACCCCGGTAAAGTGAAGGATCCAAAGCGCCCTCTGAACACGAGTGAAACTCGACGCCTCCACAAATCTTTCGAAAAATGGGGATCCTTCGAGGATAAACGAGATGAGATCATCCGCGATGCCAAACTCAAGGGTCGAGATGTAGCTGTTCTCAAGCGCACTCTGGATGAGATGTTTCAAGAGAGTGTCAAGCTTGTTAACAACGACGAGCAGCGCCAGGATGCACAGCCTACGAGCAAGAAAGATAGACACGAGGTGATCTTCACCTACAATGGTGTCAAGCGCATCAACGCTCGTACGATGGTTGAACGAGCGGTAGATATGCGTATCATTCGTGAAAGTGTGGCTACCGTCTCAGACTGGAGGCGCTATCGCATCCCAGAAGCGACCAAAAGTGCTGATTTCACTTGCGATTGGGGAGCGAGAGAGGACGCGATGATGATCGTTGGCATGGCCCGCCATGGATTTGGCGCGTGGATTGAAATCCGTGATGATCCCGAACTCAACATGAAAGACAAGTTCTTCCTCGAGGAACAAAGAGTCGATAAGAAGAACGAACAAGCAAAAGCGGACAGCAAGGATTCGATCAGACCTCAAGCCGTCCATGCAGTCCGTCGTGCAAAGTACCTGATCACCGTCCTCAGGAGCAAGGTCGGTAACGACGCTGCTGCCGCCAAGGCATTAGAGAATCATCACCGCAATACGAAGAGGCAGCTTCTCGGGGGTGTCAATAGCAGCGTCGGCAGTGCGGCATCAAGTCCTGCCCCGCGAGCCGGTACCCCGCTTGCTCGTAAGATTAAGCATGAGAAGCCGCGAGATCGTGGATATAGTCAGGGCGAGTCTCGACACAGTGTCGATCGCAAGCAACTGAATGGCTCCGAACACCATACAACACCCGAAATTCGCCGAGCTGGGAGTGATGACAAGTATCGACTCGGAGCTGGCAGCCCTGATTCTCGTCACGGCAAAGATGGGCATAAAGAACTGAAGCGTAGGTACGACGAGGATGGTGATCATCCAGATTACAAACGCCATCGGTCGAGCTCAACTCGCGAAGGAGATGCCGACCATCGGAACAAGCGTCGACACGAGGATGAAGAAGGTGGTCGGGAACCAAAGCGTCGGAGGCCCAGCGATGAGCATCACACTAGAGTTCACCGCGAGCATAGCTTAGGTCACAAGCGTCGACACGATGATGAAGACGGCGATCGGGAACCGATGCGTCCGAGGCCTAGCGATGAGCATCACACTAAGTTTCACCATGAACATAGCTCAGGTCACAAACATCATCGAGATGAAGACGACGACCATCGTGACAAGAAACGCCATAGGCCAAACATCGACCATGAACGAAGCTCTACTCGCCCAACGGCCAACGGCGATGTTGAGCGTCCTAAGCACCAACATCGTCCCTCCGAAGAACTCAAGTCCCGAAACAGCGACCGCTCAACTCATGACGAATACCAGCGACCATCTCACCACAGTCCAAGTCACGGTGGAGTGAATGGTAACTCGTCATTTGACTCGCAATTGGCTCGCTTGTTTGAACCACACAAGGATCGCGTGAGGCGTAAGCTGAAAGTACACAGCAACGCCACTGCTTCCAAAGAAGACCGCGTGGCCGCAGTTAAGACCGCTCTCACCATCATCGCTAACGTCGCTGATGAACTGAAACGCAAGGGCTATTCCGAGCAGAAGCAGAAAGACGCTTGGGAGTATGCGGCTAAGTACATCTGGCTGAACAAGAAGGCAACCGGAGAGACATTGAAGTCTCTTTATGGAAAGGTTGCCAAAGAACAGGCGAACAAGGCTTCATCGGAACCACAGGGCCAGAATAGTCCACCTAATGGCACAACCACAGCGAGTGCAAAGGATGCCGCACCACCTCCTCCACCATCATCCTCCGCCATCAGCGCTTGAAAGTACTTCATGCATTCCAGCAGTTAAGCTTTTGCAACTGGTGAAAGTACAGTACACTCTTGAATACACAATGTACAACCAATTCTTTGTCCTCAAACTTCCAGCATGGCCGTTTTGTGCGTTTAGCGCAGCATCTTCTCTTCCAAGCCTCCTGCATCCAAGGCACGAACCCAAAAACAATCATATCACCGGCGTTCACATCAAACATGATCTTTTCAATTAAATGGGCAACAAGCACTCAAAGCATTTTCAACGCCGTCACGAGTTCACTCATGCATGGCAAAGCCTACAGCCACGGCTGTGGTGGCTCTAAATGGATGGGATGAGGAGTATTTCCAGGCGTGTTGAATATTTGTTTCTCTCCGAATGCGTGGTTGTGCAGATTTGTTGTGGGTGGTTGGCACGAACATGGACGACAGGGCAATTACCGTCTGACCGCACATAAGCTGGATAATTTCGGTTTCCAGAGGCATCTCGACCTCTGAAGATGTCAACCAGATGGCAGAATTGTCGTTATAAGAGCCTTTTAATACATGGCTAACGTAGAATCCATCACTCATTGGAGATCGATTGATGGACGAAATCAAATGTGGACCTGAACAATACGTCTTCTTCTCTATTTATGTGAACACTTCGGTGCTTTTCATGAGGACATACGTAGTGATGACAGTGCAGGTAGACGAATGGCGCCATTCCTGAGGTCTTAACGCCTTCAATTCCAAACTCTAAAAGCGTACTGGGTATAGAACTCCACAAATGCAATCTCTTCGAAAGTGTACTCAGTTTCTCAAGACGGGCGCCCTTTCACTAGGAGGTATTTTCCTTCCACTGGTATCCTTCAGCGAGCCAGACGGTCTCACGCGACCATTACTGCCTCTTCCACCGTTGTCCTCCGCCTCCACGTCGTCGACCTTGGCTCTCATATGATCCGAGTTCTGCCGCCTCAGCATGGCCGTCCCTTCATCGTAATCCTCATCGTCCTCCTCTGCCATGAGATGCCCATCCTGGCTATCGTACTCCGGCGGCGTGATCCACTCCCTAGGCACGACGCACGGCAGCGCCAGGCCGATACCAGCGGCCCTGTTGAGCCATCCAGGCGCAGGCCGGCCGGTCAGGCGCTCGACGAGGTACGAGGTGAAGTGGTTACAGTTCTTGGAGAGCAGGTTGTAGGAGGGGCCGAGGAAGGCGAGGCTGGCGGCGCGGATCACGGCGTCGACTTCGGCCGCCGACAGGAACGTGAAGCCGTGCAGCAGCGTCGCGCGGTGTCTTCCGCCTGGCGGTGCCTGCCCCGCCCGCGTGTGGTACACGCCTGTTCGCGCCGCCGTGTCGTGCCCCCCGTAGGCGTACTCCCGCTCGTTCAGCACTACGCCGCTGTGCAGCAGCGAGGTGCCTAGCGCCCAGAGGACGGAGGAGAGGCGTGAGGGTGGGAGGAGGTCGTAGACGTTGATTCGCACTTCGGTTTTTTGGGCTGATGGCGTTGAGCGGTGCTGTGAGCTTGATGACCGGTGCGAGCCCGCTTTGCTAGGCTGAGGTTTCGGAGATGGAGTCGCTGACGAGGACATGGTGGGATGGCGCTTTGACTGTTTGATGCCAAAAGTAGAGCTCGAAGGAACGGTCGAGGTTTAAGATGATGTTGGACAAGAGAAGAAATATTTGCAGGTGAAGGTAGATGGTAAGTCGAGGGTCAACGAAAGCTGTGGAATGGAAAAGGTTAAAGGAAAGGGAGATGCTGGCGTTTGGTTGTCGCAGGCTGATAGATGTCGTCGCAGATCCACATTTTGAAGCACAAGGCGGAATTGAGGCCTTGGTGCCCCAATAATCCTTGACGTCGGAGCGGGTTTCGCCGAATTTTCCAGTCTGCCATTTTGTACGAGCCTTGTTTAGTTGGAAGAAGCTATTCAGAACTCTTCTCTTGCGCGAATCGACCCTGCGAGACGCCTGTAGTTGCGTCTCCCAGCCAGTCAAAATATCTCTCAAGCTCATTTTCGTTCCCTTCCATTCCACACGGCCCTTGATCGGCGCATTTGCAGCAGGATCTGCTTTCTCACTCAATTTACGTCGACGCACTGCGCAGCAACACGTATCCATCAGATACTACGTCAAGGGAAAAAGAAGAATGCCACCTAAGAAGGAGGTCAAGCAAGAGAAGATCCTTCTCGGTCGGCCAGGAAACAACCTAAAATCCGGCATTGTCGGTCTCGCCAACGTTGGCAAATCTACCCTATTCCAAGCCATCACAAAATGCTCTTTGGGCAATCCTGCCAATTTTCCCTATGCCACAATCGATCCTGAAGAAGCCCGAGTCATAGTTCCCGATGAGCGGTTTGATTTCTTATGTCAGCTTTACAAACCGAAGTCTGAGGTCCCTGCCAACTTGACGGTATATGATATTGCCGGCTTGACAAGAGGAGCCAGCACCGGTGCAGGCTTGGGAAATGCGTTCTTATCACACATCAGAGCCGTTGACGCCATCTTTCAAGTCGTGAGATGTTTCGACGATGCCGAAATCATACACGTGGAAGGTGACGTGGATCCTGTGCGAGATCTGGACATCATTGCTGAAGAACTACGGATAAAGGACATTGAGTTCGTGGAGAAGGCACAGGAGAATCTGGCAAAGCAGACGAGAAGAGGTGGTCAGAGCTTGGAGATGAAGAAGTTGAACGAGGAGAAAGCGACAGTGGAGAAAGTTTTGGAGTGGCTCAAGAGTGGGAAGGACGTACGGAAAGGAGACTGGGGTCCAAAAGAAGTAAGTTATGCTTCTGCTTCTATATTTTCACTGTGTTTTGCAATGATGAACAAGAGCCAAGGCTCGAATCTAATCCCAGCTCTTCGAATGCCTCATAAATCTCACGTCAAGGCAATCATGAGACCAACTCCAACCCTGACAATTTCGACACTTCCATAAACAATTACAAATTACACTAGTCGAGCAAGACTAACCTTATGAAGGTCGAAGTAATAAACCCGCTCTTCCTTCTCACTGCGAAGCCAGTCGTCTTTCTCGTCAACCTCAGCGAAAAGGACTACATTCGCCAGAAGAACAAGCATCTCCCCAAAATCGCCGCTTGGGTGAAGGAGCACGCGGAAGGCGATCCTATCATCCCAATCTCCGTCTCATTCGAGGAGCGTCTTACGCAGCTAGGTTCTGACGAAGAAGTTGCGGAGGAATGCAAGAATCTGAATACAAAGTCGGCACTGCCAAAGGTCATCATAACGATGCGGAAAGCCCTGAACCTAATCAGCTTCTTCACTACCGGTACAGACGAAGTAAGGCAGTGGACGATTAGAGCTGGCACCAAGGCGCCGCAAGCAGCAGGTGTTATTCACACAGATTTCGAAAAGACCTTCATTCAGGCTATCATTTACAACTACGATACGTTGAAGGAGGAGGGCAGTGAAGCAGAGGTGAAGGCGAAAGGAAAGGTCATGACGAAGGGGAAGGAGTATGTGATGCAGGACGGTGATATTATGCTAGTAAAAGCTGGTGCGGCGAAGAGCTGATTCAACTAAAGTTTTCGAGTCAAAGGTCTTCAATTATGTTGATCTACCTTTAATATACTGTAGAGATGATACAGCAAATATCACATCGGATGGTACCCGCTCGTCACCAACACGAGTAAAGGAGCCAATGCCGATCATGATTGATTAACTCCTCACAATGCATGTTCTATGCCGCCTGAAATGGGCATTGAATCTCAACTCTAAACCAAGAAGATACTCAACCCAAGCGTCTCGGATTGGGACTTCTCGTTCCGCCAAACTTCAACCTCGTGGCATCCGCCACCTTGACGACCTTTCCTCGTAGTAACCTTCCCTCATTCCCAAGCAAAGCCTTCGTCACAGCTTCTCTGCCGTCCCCGAAACCCCGAAACACAATCTCCAAGCTCCTGATGGGCTCCTCGACGCCATCGGCCGCACCGGCCGCGCCCTCCGCCGCGCCCTGCGCCGTCGGCGCCCTCAAAAGGCCCCTCTCCTGGATGCTGCGCATGACGTAGGCGGCGAGCTGGAAGGCGGCGTCGAAGGAGCCGCGCTGGCCCTTGCGGAAGCCGATGTTGCCGGCGCTGAGGGACACGATGGCGTCCTTGGACGGCCGCGTCAGCGTGATGTGGCAGTTGTGCTTCGTCGCGTACACGTGCAGGTGGTGCGGCTCCGCGTCCATCGCGCGGTTGCCGTAGCCGCGGGCGTGCGCTGGCGGTCGGAATGACGCTTCCAGCAGCGACGACAGGTCGTCCAGCGAGAACCGCGAGGGCTGGGGGGGAGCTGCTGTCGTCTCGTTGTACATAGACCGGAGACCGCTCATCAGCGGCGACAGGTTTGGAGCTTGGCGGGATTCGCTTAGTGGCTTGTCATTAGCGGTGAGAGGAGCTGTTGATGAGAATGGTCGTGACAATGGGGATATTCGAAGTCGTTTTGCGCGGCAGGAGGGACATATTGAGCGGGTGAAGAGGTGTTGTAGTGACTTGGGCGTCATGATGGGATTGGACTCCTCAAGATTGGCAGGAATTTGATCCCGCAATTGAGATTGTGTTGGTCGATTGATAGCAAGCTGATAGGTGAAGTCCACGGTCGAATTGCTTGAGGTCTGGAAAAACTATCGGCTCTTTACGGTTCATCTCCGTCTTGGCGGCTCATTCCGCCCGTGCCTTGTAAAGATTTATGCGAAGGCCTGCCCTGTTAAATCTTCGCCTCTTCAACCACCATCTCCAACTCTAATTCTTTTCTCATTGTCTATCCAGGGCATGAGAATCCTTACATCGAGCGCTGCCAAAGCGCGCTTACGGCCATTGGCCGTGAGGTCTTATGCCTCTTTGGCAGTCGCTCACAGTAGAACGGCGGCCTTCCGAAGGTTATCAGTCGATGCGAATCAACCACATGCGCTGCTTTCATCTCCTACGCTGTCTTCAAGATCGCCCTTGTCGCCGGCTTTATCGTTACTACGAAGTCCTCACTCCCCACATTCGTTGCGCACCACTGTAGCTGTCAGCAGACATATACACACTGGGACCCGGTTACGACAACAGCAAGCAGAAGCAAAGCAAGAGGTTAATGATCAGCCGCGGTCAGAACCTGCAGCACAGGCAAAACCTCCTCCCGAAGCCGAGTCGTCAGAGGCAAACACGAAGACAAAGGCAGAAGGCGAGGAGGGCGCCAAGTCCAAAGAGCAGGACAAAGGCGAAGAAGGCGCAAAGGATCAGAAGTCGAAGGAAGACCCTCCTCCGCCTCCACCACATGGCGATAAAACTCCGTGGCAGGTATTCACAGAGACGCTTAATTCTGAGTTCAAAGCCTCAAAGGAGTGGAACGAGTCGACCAAACAACTGGCTGCCGGATATCAAGATTTCACTCAGAACCCTACGCTGCAGAAAGCCAAAAGTGCATACACTCAGAGTGCTGACGCTGTCGGCTCGACTACGTCCGCTGCGCTAAAGAGCACAGGCCGAGCCATCGGCCAAGGTGCTGCGTGGGCTTGGGAAACGCCAGTACTTAAAGGAATCAGAAAAGGTGCCGAGGTCACGGGCAAAGGCATTGAGAAAGTTACGCGTCCTTTGCGAGAGACGGAAGCTTACAAGAATGTGAAGGAGACCATCGATGACGGTGCCTCATCACGATATGGAGGGTGGATGGAGAAAGAAGAGCGCAAGCGACGACGTGAGTTGCGAGAAGCCAAGGAAATTCAGAATGGATCGAAAAAGGAGCCCGCGGTCGAAGATCCAAAGTGAGTTTGACAAGTTCCTATGGAAATACTACTTTCAGTATGCTAACGTACGACAGTGCTGGAACCGGCATCACCCTTCACAAAGACTCGGCCTTCCACACTCGTTGGCGCGAATTCCGTGACTCCAACCCACTCATGCAGTCTCTTTTCTCCTTGCGCGACACTTACCAGGAATCTGAGAATCCACTGATTTCGACCGCGCGCAGCATCAGTGATCGAGTGGCTGGTTTCTTCGCCGAGAACGAAACCGCAACCGTGATCAAGAAATTCCGCGAAATGGATCCGAGCTTCCAGCTGGAGCCGTTCCTACAGGAAATGCGCGAGTACATACTTCCCGAAGTGCTTGATGCGTTCGTCAAGGGCGACGCCGAGACACTGAAGCTATGGCTCAGCGCGGCGCAGTTTCAAGTTTGGTCGGCGCTGATGCAGCAGTACACCCAGGCGGGACTCAAGTCTGACGGCCGCATCCTCGATATCAGACACGTTGACATCGTGTCCGCGAAGATCCTCGACCCCGGCGAGATCCCAATTTTCTTGATTAGCGCCCGTACTCAAGAGGTTCACACTTACCGCAACGCGAAGACCGGGGAGCTGGCGGCCGGTGTGGACGACAAGGTGCAGCAGGTTACGTATGTAATTGGCATCACAAGGATTCCCGAGGACGTATCGAATCCAGAGACCAGAGGCTGGAGGCTTATTGAATTGCAAAAGAGTGCGAGAGACTATATTTGAGCTTCAGGATTTTGTTGGCTGAAAGTTTGCATCGCAATGGCGTTGAGAAGATTCACGCATTTACAGCATCTTTGATGCATTTTGGTTCATTTCCCCCTCAATGAGGCTTTCATCAGCACCGGTACCTATTTAAAGGCTGTGCAGAGGAAATGGAGGATGTCTCTTGAAATGGCGGGTGTTGGAACGATGATCTCCCTTCTCCTCTCTGTACAGTATTCTCAATTGACCAGCGGGATAACTGAGCCTGGCTCAGATAACCAGAAATTCGACAGTCAAGAATCGAGACAAAATGCTTATAAATGTTCAATTGATTGTATATTTGTATGTTCGTCTTAAGATCGAACTACCAAAAAGCTCGGAGCAGTTTCCTCCCAGTGCAGCAGTGATGAACTGCGCATATGTGTGTTCGCCTAGCAATCGAACCACAAAAAGCTCGGAGTAGTCTCCTCCAAGCCTGGGCAGTGATGAACTGCAAACTGCAAGTACGCTAAGCAACGGCCTATCCATATGGATGCCATCGCGGTGCCGCCCATAGAACGCCATCAATGTCGTACAACACCTCATCACACATACAGTCTCGCACATCTTACGCCAAAAACACTCAGATGCCAAGGTAGAACTTGGCCCGTTCGTACACAAAGAAGCTGGCTGCCACCATCGGCACAACCTTAACGTAGCCGATGCCTAGGCCGACGAAAAACCCGCGCCAGCCCCTCTCAAGGTAAATGCGGCGCGCAACCTCGCCCATACGCAGACGATGGCCGTCGCCGACGACGCCACCAACCTGCATGCGGCGGCGGATGACCTCGAGGGGGTACGAGACGGTCTGCGAGACGAAGCCGGCGACGCCGCCAGTGGTCAGCTCGGCCCAGTACTTGAGCTGGGCGGGCTTGCCGGCGTCGGGGCGGGCGGTGCCCGCGATCGTGGTGTGCGCCGCGAGCGCGCCGTGCCGCATCACGTCCGTCATCGTGTCGTGCACCAGGAAGCTGCTGCCCGCGTACGGCAGCATGCCGCACAGCGTCGCCGTGAAGCCGCGGAAGAAGTTGGCGATGCCGCCGCGTTGCAGCGCGGCGCGCTCGAGCGTTGTGGTGGCGCTGGCAAGCGCGCTGTAGGCGGCGCGCGTGGTTGGGGATGCGTCGAGGTGTACGGTTCCCGCTGGGAGCGGCGGGTGCTCGTAGTAGATTTTGCGGACGATGGAGGATAGAGAGGATCGGCCGTCGCGCTTGGTTTCGAATGCTAACCGGACGCGGATGACTTCGAGTGGGTATGTAAAGAAGACTGATACTACTCCCGCTAAGCTGCCACTTGCGAAGCGCCGTACTGGTGTCTCGTGCTCCTTCTTTTTGATGAAGTGTTCACGTATTTGTTCGTAAGCGAGGAATTTAATCCCGGCATAGGGAAATATACGGAGTAAGGTTGCGGAATGGCCTCGGAAGAGGCCCAATGGCCCATCGAGAACGTATATGTCGCGGATCGCCTTCGCCACGCCCGTCCAACTGCCTGTGTATTTCTGGAATAGTGGATTGGATGCCTGGAAAAGGATTTTCACTCTGTCGAGAGGAGCAACAATGGTTTTTGCCTAAGATCAAACGTCAGTACCAGAAGGCTAAGTGACCGTCAAGTCGCCTACCGCACAGCCCGCGAAGCCGCCAGCAGCGCCACTCTTGATAATGTACTCCCAACTATTCTTTTCGAGTTTCCGCTTTTGAGGATGCTTCTTCGTTGCGACAGTTCCATCTTCGGGTGGATATCTCACGGAATCTCCGGGTAGTCTGCTGCTGGTCGCGGTAATAGGGGCGCTTATCATCTTGGAGGAGCGCTGAGGATTGTCGGAAGGTGTTATCTTTGCAGCATTGTAGCCAAAGCCACTCTCAGGCATGAGATGCGTGCAGGTGCTATCTACGCATGAAGTAGAGAAGCGAAAAGGAGGCAAAGAAAGTGGATAGAGGCAGCGAGAGAGCGCGATGTGGAGGAGGATGTCGTGAAATTGTTGAAGAGGAACGGCTTGGGGATTTGTGACGCAAGCAGGGAAGACCTCGGGCCTCAATGCGATCTCCGAAGCGATGCCGCACGTCTCTGCAGAAGGCGGGCAGGGGTGCCGACGCTTTTGGGCTCGAGGCCTTTGATTGTTGACTTTCTTTCCGTCCAAATGACTTCCGATGGCGGAGCTTACGCTTCGACCTGTTTCTGAAGATGGATAGAGTAGCTGAGGAGCACCAAAACAAAGAAGCCTTCTATGGGAAAATTGGTCGCCACGAGGACAATCCAGCCTTTACTTTACCGGGTACCGTCGGCAAGCTGGTCGCATGTCCCATCGATCCGTCCCCCATCTCCGCCGCACTTCACCCACGCAAAACCACACTAATTACGGAAACCCTCAGCTCGTATCGCTCACTTCCCCACGGCCCGTAAACCGGCATCAGCGTTCGGGTCGATACTGGATAAACATTTAGTACACCGCTTCACCACGTGACTTCCACTCGACAAGACCCGATCATACTTTCAATGAGGACTTTCGGCAGCTGGCATGAACATCACATCTCCACGGCCTCTCATCTACATCAATGATGCAAATACCGTGGCTTTGATCGACATACCAACATCGATTGCGCATGCACAGGGTACGAAAGACTGTCCCTTTGACTACACCTTAACCTCCACCGAGCCATTGAACACTCCTTTCCAAGACATCGAGCCAAAAACCCAAGCTGCAAGACGTAGACTGACTGAGCGAAATCCCACTTTACCTGAAGGTGAACTGTATCAGAAATTGATCGATGTTGCTTTGGCCGAAATACGGCTCAATCATCATGGAAACTGGTGTCACCCTCGAAGAACCTCTTCCGTCGTTCCATCAGAGAAATCAGAACAAACCACTGAGCAAGATGTGAAAAGGAAACGATATAGTGAAGACCGAAGTGGAGGGTTTGAAGATGAGTCTACAGTCATCGCCACATCCTCGCATGATTTCAAACAAATCAACATCAACGGCCATATAGATCGAGCGTCTTACGTTAACGCCACAGATTCTCAATGTCTTCTTTGCTTTGAAGATGATTCTTCTCCATCACGGCCTTTGAAATTCTTCTGTCCTCCTAGAGCTTCATTAGTTGCTTCCGACTGTAAAGATCACGCCTACGTTCACAAATGTCAAAGAGCAAGGCTAGATACAAACCAACGGCAAATGTTTGATATGGACATGATCATTATCGACCCGCCATGGCCAAATCGATCAGCACGTCGAAATCGCGGCAAGACTTCGTATGAAACTTTCCAAAGCGCTAGCGATATCGTTTCCATGCTTATGGACCTTGACATGAACAAGTACTTAGCTCATGGCAGCTATGTAGCAGTCTGGGTTACGAATCAGCATAGAGTGCGAGATTCCATCCTCGACACCGATGGATTGTTCGCAGAACTCAATGTTGTACCTGAAGAGGAGTGGATTTGGGTCAAGACTACGATCCACGGCGAGCCAGTCACCAAATTGGACAGCTTATGGCGAAAGCCTTACGAAGTTCTTCTCATCGGCCGACATTGGAAGTATACCTCGAATGATCAATCCATGAATCCTCTCAAGCGGAGGATAATTGCGAGCGTGCCAGACCTCCATTCTAGGAAGCCCTGTCTGAAGTCTCTTATCGAGCGATGGTTGCATTTAGACGAAGGTACGCACCGCATTCTGGAGATTTTTGCTCGCAATTTGGTATCTAGATGGGATAGCTGGGGTCTTGAAGTTGTTAAGTTCCAAAATATCGAGTATTGGGCACCCTGCAAACGTGAAATTCCTCTACAGGACTGATTAAATTTGCCGCAGCCAAAGTCGCATGTAGTATGCTATCAAAAAGGCTAGGGAGCATTCACACGCAAGGCAACAGATAGATAGGGTGTAGATTACGTTTTCTACCCTCATCCGTGTGTATCTCTAGAAGTTACTTGATAATTGAAGAGATGGTGCAGAAACGGCGGCCACGCAAATACAATACGTCAGATTGGCGGACAACGGTCGCAACGGTGGTGGTGTCCGACCACCAATGTCCTTCAATCGCGTGTTCGCCCTATAACCTCGAACCCGAGCTTCGGTTGTCCGTCATTAGATGGATTGCAGGCAATGGAGACAGCAAAGAAGCTGCTGTGGCCTTATCCAAATACAGGTCGGTTCTTCGTACGCTTCGGCTCCGCTGAAAATCCTTTTGGAATGATATTCTAAGCCATAATGGGACCCGAGAGTGGCACTGGTCGCAATTTTGCCCTCCGCAATAGTTGTGTGGCTTAAAAGATGGAAGTTCCCATCTGGAATCTTTGAATGAAGTCTTCGATTCATCTGTCCGAGTTATTAGCGGGAGAAATCGATAACTGCCCTATCAAGTCATCGTCTTACCGGCCCATATTTCCAGCAGCGACAAGGCTGGGACCCCGACAAGGAGGACTCCATATAATTGGCCAAAGGCCCACTGGTTTTCTGAAGCTTCATCCTCAATCGCCGCTTTCGGTTTTTGCCAGTCAGTTAGGAGCCAAGCGAAACCCCAAATCCACGAGATGATCTGCAGGACGAGGGCCATCTTCGGCCGAGGACAGAGGAGAAAAAGATACGTCATTCGCATGAGACTAGCAACTCTTCTTAAGTGTTTATGCCCGGTAGTTCTCTCGACGCCTGGTATCATCTCTAATACTGATTTTACACGACTTAAAACGAACCCCGGAAAATTCAACAAGACCCTAATGGCAAGCTGACGATACCACTTCCAAACAAACATTAAACATGTCGAGTAACACCAGAACAAGAAGACAGTCTGGCCAATACCTGCAAATTGGTAGCCCGTAGATTGATTCAGCTCGGTGATCTCGCTGAAGTCGTTCGATACGGTTCCGTTCTGGAACGTGCACTGAGCTGGACAAGCAGCGACCCCAGACGAGGCGTTGTATGGTGGAGACCATGAGGGAAGAGTACAGACGTCGATATTTTACTCTACCCGTTACTGCGAGTTGTTATCGTACCTAGCCATCGTCGACATCCTCTATGCATACTCGGTCTTCATTCGAGCCGTTGTTTGGCCCCCATAAGTCATAACAGCATTTCTCCCCTGGGCTAAACCTGCAAATTAGTAAGAGTGCATTATTTCGCTTCAAAATTTTGTCACCAATTGTTCCCTGCCTAGCTAAGGCCCTATATGTTTGTGCCCGCCTATTTAGTTAGGGTCCAAAGCTATACCAACCTCACTTCGTCCGTAGGTAGTTTCGTACCCCAGCTTAAGCCTAGAACCTACCCCATTATAATTAGAGTGGAAGCGCCTAGTACACACAAATCGCAATCGCTTAGACCACGTCGAATTAAAGCAATGTTTGTAACAAAATCAAAGATTGAGTCTGACTGATGATACAAAGAAAGTCATGGACGTACTTCAACAATATCCCCACCAATGGAATTGACGCCTATCAGAAAAGTAGAGGAATCCTCTATCCCAAATATAGGTCTCCAACTGGTCAAGGATGCATCGTACGATCTAAAAGTGTAAGGGAGTTGGGTGCGGCTGAAGATGCCAAGTCGTGCCACACTCTCAGCCGTGTAGTGGGGTTTCTCAAAAGTCTCCTGTTATCCAAACTGACAGCTAAGCGATTGCTCTGCTTTGTTTTGATGTGAATCGTCTCTGTTTGCTTGTTGTCGATTCTGCTCAACTTTGAACAATTGAATATTCAACATGGCAAGCGGCGCGGGTGCTTTGCTGCAAGCTGCCAGCAGTGCGACCCAACTTGGCAATCGAATTTCAGTCAGGATGATTGATTTCTTGGACAATGTCAAAAGCCAGCCGCTCGGCTTCAAAGACCTTGGTATGGACTTCTTGGCTGTCTGTCAGATCCTTAATGCGCTCGAGGCAAGTCTGAAAGAGCATTTCGCGACAAATCAACCCTTTCCCGAACAAGCTCTTCCAGAACTACGAAGAATTCTAGATAATACCGTTCAAGATTTTGCCTCGCTCCAGAGCTTGCTTGAGAAGTTCTTGGAATATGAGACTGGTGGCGTCACTGCGAAGCTACAAAAGACTTGGAGAATGTTCTTCGCGGATAAGGACATTGCGAAGGTGAGAGGCAGTCTGCAAGAGAATAAAGGAGCGTTGAACATGGCGATGCTGTTGACAAACATGTAAGTACTGTTGTCTTTGTTATTGATATGCAGCATAGAGCTAACGATATCTAGCAATCCGAACCAAATGTCCACTCCATTCGGTCATGAACAGAGCCTGTTAGCAGCGAGACTGGCTGAGCACCCTTCGGTATCGGAGCTTGACAGTGCTTCAAGATCGGAGCTTGATAACGTTTCAAGATCCGAACTAGATAGCGCTTCAATTGGATCTCCGTCTATTCTAGCGCCGACAGCCAGCTCGGAAGATTCGGACAAGATACCTATGTCCGCCGTATCTGCATTGCACATCCACGATGGCCTTATTCCAGTTGAGGGCGAAAGAGACGTTGGGAAAGCTCCTCCCGTCGAGGCAGATCCCGTCGAGGAACAGCCGGTCGAGGAACAGCCTGTCTCTGCGATGACTGAGGAGTCTCCACAGGAGCCAGAACCACCTAAAAAGCCTGAGGTCATCAGAGTTGATCGCTCCACTCTCACATTCCGTACCCCCAAGAGTACTGTAGGTGCAAAATCTCCAGCTCTTCAGAAAACATTGATTACGGCGGTGGAAGGCCGCAAGACCAATATCGTTGAACAGCTTCTGGACCGCGGAGTTCCGCCAGATACCGGGACGGAGAAGAACGCCGTGTGCATAGCAACATATAACACCGATTCACCCACTCTCAAATTACTACTTGAATTTGGTGCAGATCCCAATGAGTCCATGCGGCAAGATGGCATAACGGCTCTGCGCCTTGGTTGTAATAATCGAGCACAGCAAGCGCAAATACTCCTTGAATGGGGTGCCGATCCTAATCAATTCTCGCAAGAATGGTCGCCTCTCACGAGAGCGAATGAAAACAAATGCTCGGATGCTATAAGAATGCTTTTGAAATATGGCGCCGATCCGAACTTGATAGACAAGAGAAATCAATCACCTCTTGCGAACTTTTGCCTTCGAGAACAAGAGCCCGAACTGGTCTCCGAATATATTGCATATGGTGCCGATCCGAACATGAAAGACGGCAACCGTTGGACACCACTTCAGGTAGCAATAGATCGCAACCAGGTTAAGCTTGTTGAGGCTTTACTTCAGAATGGCGCGGATCCAAACGTCGAAGGCGAGAAACTCCCAATCTGGGAAGCTCTCAGACATCCTGAATGCATGAAACTACTGCTGAAGCACGGTGTGAACACCAATCTCGCCGTGGGTAGTCTGGAGCTCGCCGTTGCACGTCATTATGTTGAGACCGCCATTGCACTTCTCGACCACGGAGTCAGTCCAAACGAGAAGATGAGGGATCATTACTCTCCTTTGTCGACTGCAGTTCGCGAGAACCATTCTCAGCTTGTCGACCTTCTTCTCTCCAGGGGTGCAGACCCAAACATGAAGGGCGAGGACTGGCCACTGGTCATGGCATTAAGGAAGCTCCCAATCCTCAAACAACTGCATGAGGCAGGCGCAGACTGGAAAAAATGTCCCGAGATCATAGAACTCGCGGCAGTTCACAACGCTATCGAAGGTTTCAAATACCTGCTCGAGATTGGCGTGCCTGTCGACACTCCACATCCGAAAGTCGGCTATTATGCGCTTGGCTCTGCAATCAGAGAAAACCGTAAGGAAATCTTCAATATGTGCCTTGAAGCGGGTGCAGATCCGAACCTTAAGGGCCAAGATTACCCTCTACGCATGGCTATTGGTAGACCTCACTTCATTAAACCTCTTATCGAGCATGGTGCGGATCCGAAGAAGTGCCCGGGAATAATAGAGACTGCCGTGTTCCATAATAATCTTGAACCGATCAAGGAATTCCTAGCAGCAGGCCTCGATATTAATGAACCAAATCCTGATGGCTATCTGCCTCTGACGACGGCGATTCGCGACAACCGTTTCGAGATGTTCAAGTTCCTACTCGAAAATGGGGCAGATCCCAACATTCGGTTTCGCGAAGACCCGTTTATGATGGCCGTGCCGAGAGGAAATAAGTTTATCAGCCCACTTCTCGCTGCCGGTGCGGATCCCAAGCTCAGCCCCAAGGTGGTTGAGTACGCCGTCTACCACAACAACCTCGACGCCGTCAAGGCACTCGTCGAGGAAGGCGGCATGGATGCTAATTACCCGCATCCAGATGGATACTTCCCAGCCACCACGGCTATCCGCGATCGGCATCCCGAGATGCTTCGATACGTGCTGTCGAAGAACCCGGACCTCAGCACTGTGCCACACCTTGTGCAGTGGGCGGTGGAAATGAATTCCCTCGAATCGGTCCAGATAGCGCTTGAGGCTGGCGTGAACCCCAACTTGAGGAAGAAATCGAATGGTGCGACCGCGCTGACCACGGCTATTCATCAGGATCGCACCGAGATACTGACGTACCTGCTGGAGCATGGTGCCGATCCCAACGCACCCGGAGAAAGGGACGCGCTCCCCATCCTCATAGCCGTCGAAAAGGAGAAGCCGGACATCCTGAACGCGTTGCTGCAGAAGGGCGCTGACGCTACCGCGGTGAGAGAGCACGATGGCGCCAGTGTACTGCATATCGCGTGTTGGCGCGGAAAAAGTGAACATGTCAAGTCCCTCATTGAGAAGGGCGCTGACATAAACTTCTTGGACAAAAACCAGAAAGCACCGCTGGACATCGCTGCTGAGAGAGGACATGATGAGGTTGTTATGACATTATTGGAGTCTATGGAATAACTGATTGTTCACGAAGAGTTACGGAAAGCTCGTCATGTCTTGCTTTTGATAATGCTCTGGCAGCATCTTTAATCTAGTTCCGAATGAATTCAGAACAATATCTTTACGTATTCTACAGGTTTCAGCCATCGTTATGTGCTTACATGTACCAGTTTCAGCAAGATAGTGTGACCTGGAACGGATGGTAATGAGACATAAGGCGAGAAGCGAATAGCTCAAAAATTGTGAATTCTATCGCATTATACGGCTGGTAGAGTTCGAGCTGATCTGATTGAAGATAATTAGAAGAGGATATTCTTGATATCTGGATAGCTTATACGCCATACATGCAGGTCGCTATTCAAAATTCGCTAAATTCTGGAACATTGCAGCAAATCGACATCGCTCTTCAGTTCCTAAGCTTTATGGCCTCTCCCATGCTCTCTCCATGCTCCAGAGCCTCCATGACTTTGTCGTCTGCCTCCTTTCGCTCTGCGCATATCTGAGCTACCTGATCCACCAAGACGGGTGGAACGACGACAACACCATCTTGATCGCCAACAATAATGTCCCCCGGGTTGACCCACAGATCCCCTCGGAACTGCAGCGGAACGTTGATCTCGCTGGCTCTGGTGAACGTGTTGCTGCCCAAGATCGAGCAGTCGCGCGCGAACAGCGGCAATCCCATGTGCTGTATTTCTGCCACGTCTCTGAAGCGCCCGTCAACCACCACTCCCGCCGCTCTGGAATATTTCGCCCTCATGGCCATCAGCCCGCCAAAGCAAGCCGACGGAAGACCTGGCGGTTGGTGTATGAACATGACCTTTCCCGGCTCGTTTGCGTCTACAAAGTGTTTGTCTGGCCGCGGGCTTGTGTTATCGTGTGCTGCCACCATCTTGGAGGTTGGTCAGTGGTACGATCCGTCAGGAAGGAGGACTATGGAGACCGAAATGATCGTACTTTGACAGTTACGGCGGGACCGATGATGGATGACGAGCGACCTGAACCTACGCGGTAGGGAGACCACATCGTCAATCCATCGAGGAAGCCCCCATTGGGATATTTCAAGCGTACAAGAGCGTCGCCGATCTAGAATGGGTAGAGTTAGCGGTATTCTGCAAGATGCGATAGTTTTGAGCCCACATCGCAGGAAGCGAAAGGTCTGAGCGCCTTTATAAGGTTAGGCATGATGATTACGATTCCATAGAATGCAATTGAATACCGTAGGCCACAGAATCTTTAACACTGAACGCCTGAGGACAGAGTAAAACCAGCCGCGTGATGTTTCAATGGAGTGAAGTTTACCAATTTTTGCCCTAAAGCCACCCTCGTTTGACTACCTCCTTTAGGATCGAATGTAAGTTTAAAGATTACGTTCAAACCGTACATGGGAATGAAATCAGAAAAGCAAAGTTAAGATGTAAAGGGATCTTGGTAGTAAAACATATATGCCTTTCAAATCCAGCATATCAAGATATCTGTCACTTTACAAAGCTATATTCATGCTATATCAGGACTCTTTTAGCGAATCGCAAGTCTCATATCCCTTTGCCCATTATCTTGTCATTCAGCGTTTCAAGTTTTGTAGTACGCCCTTGGGATATTGGTATAATATGGGACTCTTATCTCGTTCTCGTTGTAATCTCCCACCATACTCTTGGTGACTGGGTGGATTGGTTCGTCGTTCACAATCAGGTCGATGCAACCAGGTCCTGGAGCATTAGACAGCTTCTTCACGGCCGCAGGAACATCCTCGACCTTATTGACTTTCACGCCAGTCGCACCGAAGCCCTGCGCAACAACCGAGAAGTCTGTCTTCGGGCTAAGTTGACTGACTGGTCTGGCTCCCGTGATGCCGCCGTAGACCAAGATCTGGCCGGACTTCGACATTCCCCAGCAATAGTTGTTGACAACTACCGACAAGATGTTCAGGTTGTGCCTCGAATACGTGTCCAACTCCGCAACATGGAAGCAGGCGCTTCCGTCGCCTTGAATGTTGATGACTTGCTTGCCAGGCTCTGCGACTGCCGCACCCAATGCATAGCCCCAACCATTTCCAAGGAAGCCAAGGTATCCAGTGCAGACCATGTACAGTGACGCTCGGGCGGTTGTTTCAACAAGATCTTGTGCCCAGCATCCCGCTTCGCCACCATCCATGCACACAATTGCGCCCGGCTCCAACGATTCGAAGACGGCTTTGACGGCATGGTAAGGGTGCGCTCGGCCCGGCGATTCCTCAAGCGGTGCTTTTTCGAAGGGTGAAGCGAGACTCTTGAGGCCGGTGGCAACTTTGACCCACTCGTCACTCGCTTTCTTAGCAGATGAAGAGGCTGCCGCGTTCAAAGCGATCAGTGCTTGTGTGGCGTCGGATACGACGCCAACGTCAACCGGGTGCGAGCGACCGATCTCCGAGCCGTCGACGTCGATTTGGATCAGCTTGACGTCTTGATTTGGAATGACAGCACCATCTCGACCGCCGAGTAGGAATCCCGTGCGTGCGCCGATAAGTATGATAAGATCTGCGTGTTTCTGACCGATGTGGGAAAGATACGCCATTCGAGTGGCCATCCCGCTCCTCAGTGGGTGGTCGATTGGGAAGCTAGTCGAGAATTTGCTGCTGTTGAACACAGGAAGATTGTGCGTTTCAGCGAACTTCACCAACTCCTGCGCACATTCTTGGCCTCGAGCTCCGGTGCCGACAACAACCGCGGGTCGTTCCGCATGTTGGAGTGCATCGAATACCCGCTTGACGCTCTCTGTGTTTGGTCCGGCTGGAAGTGGTAATGGCCGCTTGATTGAGCCCCACGAGATCATCGACCTTTGAGGAGGAGAAAATAGGATATCGATAGGGAAATCAAGAAGGACCGGTCCAGGTGGACTTGCAACGGCCGTTCTGAAACCCAGTGCCACAATACGTGGAATCTCCTCGACAGTGGTGATACGGTGTGCGAACTTGGTCATTGGCTTTGCAAGTACAACTTGATCGTGAAATCCTTGAAGAGCGTTCGTCTCTGCATCGCGAAGTGGTGGAGATGATGTGACGACGAATACTGGGCTGCGGTCGGCGAATGCTGTAGCTAGACCGGGAAGACCATTGCAAAAGCTAGAATACCGTCAGTCACAGAGTTGGCTTTAACATAACAAGGAACAGACCCGCTATTGGCCGTGATGAAGGATATTCCAACATTCCCCGAGACTTTGGCATAGCCTTCGGCAGCTTGAACGGATACGGTTTCGTGTCTCGTATCAACCAATTTAATTCCAATGTCATGGGCACCCATTAAGAAGGCATCTAAATGACCTCCATGGAGTCCGAATGCTACTCGGACTCCCAAAGCATGAAGGGACTGCGCCAGAAGGTCACCTCCAAGGAACTCTCTTCCCTTCGGCTCTTTCAGTTCTAGGGCTGGAGACTCAAAGCTACTGGCTCCATTGGCAGCGTGACCGTTTTGGGTAGTCATATTCGATGTTCTTTTGGTTGTGTCTGGAAATTACACTTTCAAGGAATACGTCTCGCGGCATCCTCTACTTATGGGGGGTGTCACTCATAAGGTACATGTCGGCCGGATGGGCTTCTGGTCCCTGAAACGAAGGTCGGCAGCGGGGTCCTGAGCCGAAGCGGGATGTGGGGTAAGGATCTACGGAATGTACGTGTGGTTCCAATTGCCTGTCGACAACCGGGAGGAAGATTTAAACGTCGATATATTCGACGTCAGGAAGCAGAAGATTAGCTTGGAAGATCTAGAACGATGTGGCAAAGGGTAAGCCAAGAGCTCAACCAGTCACAAATACCCGAGACTTCAGGCCTTCAGGTTAGTTCTAAAGAGTTTCATCGCAGTTAGGATTCCAATTGCACACGGGCTGAATCAATACGAGCGCTGAGGTAGTAGGCAATGTTGCTATGAAGTCAAAATCAACTTAGCTGTCGTTGACATGGCATCAATAAGGACGTGCCAGAACGGGTTAGTTGAGTGTGGCGAGTACACTTTCTGCAATCAAGGCTCCTTGACTGCCAACACATGCAGTAAAAGGGCTAGATTGCCATGATGAGGAATGCGGCGTCTATGGTGAAGTTGCTGTGGTGAGATGTTGGAGTGGGGAATGAACATTGGCAAAGATCGGATGCACATACATAGATGAACCTGGAAACTCAGATGCGGCACAGCCGCACGCATGGACCACAGGACGAGGCGCAGTGCTTGCATCGAGCCAGGCGCCAACCTTTCTGCCCTTTCACACAAATCTCTGCAGCCTGCCATTTCCCTCCACTCTCTCGCCGCCTTCTGGTTCCACAGCAGGTACCTCTACCGGATACCCGAACGCCGTACGTTGTCTGATTCTATTTACAGCCTCGCGTGATGATAGGGCTGATGTCGACCGTGACATGTGTGAGACTGCAGCACTTATGTCGCCGAATTCCTCAAGTCAACGCTTTATCTTCCCTTCACATTTACCAATTCGCAAGTCTCTTTTACAATGAAGGAGAGCTTAACGAGTCTTTCACTGCATCCTGCTAGCCTTTCGCTCATCCCTGCGAACGGAAAGTGGGCTGAATGTACCAGCTGAAAGCCGCAATGGTCGCCACCAGTCGGCGTGTCCATCAGGAGACTCCGATGCAAGGAATCGGCCCCCGAAGCAGCAACCAATAACATAGCCTTAGCTACCATGGCCAGTTTTCACACTGTAGGGCCTCACCACCACCTCGCCGCCGTATTTGTCCTAAACTTCTGGCTGTTGCAACGGCTTTAGGAGGCCTTCCTCTTTTGGTTGGTCAAGCCATGCAGGACCCACGCGTCAGCCCAGATTCCTTTCATGACCAGTATTCGCGCCAAGTAGGGCTGGCACTGCATCGTGACTTCAACGCCACAATCGGCCATCTCCAAATACAGCTCTGAGTCCCTGCTAGGCTTGGCTGTCAAAGCCTCCACAAAAACGGGTTGCCAGCCATCGTTCCATCGTATGCTTCATCGTACCTGCGTTTCCCTTCCTCAACGCACTTTTTAACGCCTCCTACCTAGCCACATCAAACATCTCTAACGTGTGGCTATGTATATGACCATGCCCATGATTTAGAGTCATCGTACTTCCTCTTACTCTCTCCATAATCTTTCCTTCGTTTATAACGACTGGTGGAGTTGATCGCAGGCGGACGCAACTACAACACTCGTTCAAGCGCAAATCCTGTCGCCAACATGCGGCTCTTTATCTACCTTTCGTTCGTTTGTGCCTCGACGGCGAGCGTCCTCCAAGGTCAGTACAAGTACCGTTATCCACATGCACCAAGAGCCGATCCTGACGTAGATCCTCCAGCACGATTCTCCAACAGCACAAGTCTGTCAACAACGGCTTCACCACAACAGAACCCAAAAGGAAATTCTGCAACCCCGACAACATCATCTCCTGGTGGCCCTACAACCTCGAACACCACTGTAACCAGCTCACAAACCACGTCGCTGTCTAGCTCGCTGCAGCCAACAACAGCAACAACGAACCTCTCATGCTCCGTGGCCTGCAATGTTGACCTCCCAAACCTCTCATCTCTCTCCTGGGTCCCAATTCAGTATGGCAATGGAACAACAACTATCCCCTACGTCGCTGCAACCTGGATAACTTATGTCGACCATACTCACAACCTTACCTCCTCTACTCTCGTCCGAGCAACTACCACTCCAGCCGGTATCTTCAATCAGTCTAACTTCGCCACAATCACATTTGCTGTTGGAGAAGACGAGACCAGCACAACAGTTATAACGTATCCAACAAACTACGTCGCTTACGATCCTTCATATGAGGTAACCGGCATCTTTCCGACCCAAACGGTCCTATCAAACTTCACTCCCCCACGTACATCCTCGGTATGCGACAACTTCCCAGACGGAATCAACATCTTCCCGACATCTCATCCCGTCTTCCCAAATGCTGGAGTGCAAACTATTGATACTTCAGATCCCCTTGGCCTCGACTACACGACGACGTGGGTCCAAATTGACGACCCAGAAAATTCCTTCTTCACGAGTGCGTTCCCAGATCAGTTTGCGTTTACAGCGTGTAGTTCAGCACCTGCCGAATCCAGTCCCTTTGAAACCGAAACCATTACCGAAGGACCACCCCCAGCCACGAATTCGAAGACATCTGTCGCCGTCCTTACCACGTCGATGGTAGTCACCACGAATTTGGCTCAACAAGTACCCATCATTGCGACCGCTACTGACGGAGCGTCACAAGGTGGTAGTGTGAACAACAATAACAACAACAATAACAACAATAACAACAACAATAACAACAATAACAACAACAATAACAACAACAATAACAACAACAATAACAACAACAATAACAACAACAATAACAACAACAATGGCAACAACAATGGCAACAATGGCAACAGCGGTCAGGCAGCAGATAATTCAGGAAATTCGGGTTCCGGTTCGTCAAGTCAGAACGCTGGACAATCGAATGGGAATTCTGGATCATCCAATGGCGGAACAAATAATGGCGGAACAAACAATGGAGGCAATTCAGGATCTAACTCTGGCTCGTCCAACTCTGGAAGCTCATCTGGTGGCTCCTCGAATGGAGGTTCCGGATCGGGATCGGGATCCGGTTCAGGCTCTGGATCAGGATCAGCGAGTGGTCTGGGTGCTGTAATTCTCAGCGCCCTCGACTTCGGAGGTCCTGGCCCAGCAGCAACCGCCACTCAAGGGCAATCCGGATCGTCGAACTCGGGTTCATCGAACAACGGACAATCAGGATCTTCGAATTCAGGTTCATCGAACAACGGAGGCGCACCGGTCGGAGGGCAAAGTGTCACGATAGGAGGAAGCACCATCCTCGCAGTCCCTACAACAGCAGCCAATGGCGCTCCAGCAGTTGTCGTCGGGGGCCAGACAGGCACCATCGGCCAGACGCTCACATTCCAGGGCACACCAGTTGTCGTCTCTGGATCCTCTTCCTCGCCGGTGATCATCGTAGGAGGAAACGGAAACACTCCGGCTCAGACTATTGCAATCCAGACTCCGGCACCGGGAAGCAACGGCGGCAACGCGGTAGCCACCACCGTGAATGGACAACCTGCAGTGGTCGTTGGAGGAGTGACTGCAACCGTTGGCCAGAGTGTCACAGTCGGTGGACAAGTCGGCCAAGTCGTCACCTCCGGTTCCGTCACCGAGATCGTCTTCTCCGGCACCGGAACCGCGTCGCCTTCCACCAGCGTCATCGGATCTGTGGTAGCCAGCGCCGGCACATCGAATACAGTGGTGCGAGTGGTGTCCACATCGAGTAATCCCACGACCGTGTTGAGTGCCGTACCAACAACCATTTCCGGAAAGCCGGAAGTGGTCATTGGCGGCAGCGTTACCGCCAGTATTGGGCAGGTGGTGACTATCAACGGAACTCCTGTTGTAGTCACGACTTCGGGCTCATCCACTGAGCTCATCTTTGGTGGAACAAGCACAAGCGTAATATCGCAGCCTACAAAGACTTCGGGAGCATCGGCATTTGGCAGCGAGCATAGACGGATTGGATATACGGCAATTTGCTTGGTTCTTGCATTGGGACTTACGGTATGGTAATATTGCATCTTGGAAGTTAGCATGGTGTTTTGGCGTTGGCATGTAAACATGGGAAATGACTGGTACGGCTGTTAGAAAGCCCAAATACCCTGTATGTAACCCTAGAAAGGGCTTTTAACAAGGCATATTCGGATACCAAGGATAGATAGTAAGGTAATATCAGTGTCGCGGCATACTTAGCCGCGTTTTGGCAACACTCTTTTGAATCCGACTATCCAAACTTTCGCCATAATTTGTTTAAATTTTAGGAGCGCCGTATATATGATGATTGTAAGTTAAAGAAGCCCTTAGCACAGTTATAGTGTCAAAGTCTAGATTGCATACCGCAGATCATCATCCGAATTATATAGGAGCAGAAACTGGACTTCCCCATCGGATGTTCGGAAAACCCACTTGAGAGACGTTTGCTCCACATTTTATGCCCACCATCTATCTCTATAAGTTCCCGCTTCAACTCCTCGGGATAGATCCTGTTGCAGAGAAGATACCTAATGGCGACAGTTTGCTGTCTACCACATGGCTGCTACGGGAACCACAGGCTGGCCTCACGACTTCGAATTAGACGTTTATGCACAACAACCTGGGATTAACCGGCTTTATACTCAATTGACATTCTGCTTCGCAGTCTCAGACGACTCCTTGGATTCACTCGTCAGGACCTTGAAAGAGGGTATTGCACGACTGTCGGCGAACTTCCCATGGGTAGCTGGAAAAGTGGTCAACGACAATGGCAGATTCAAGATTGCACCACTGGAGAAGTCGGCGCACTTCGTTGTTAGAGATTTAAGATGTGATCCCTCAGTTCCAGACTGGGACACCATCCGGCGGGCCAACTTTCCCTTCAGCATGTTGGACGAATCTGTCGTAGCGCCTTACAAGACGCTGGCAGTCACCGACGTATCGGCATTGGAATTGCCGGTTTTTATAGTACAAGCCAATTTCATCGCTGGCGGCTTGCTGCTCACTTTCAATGCTCAACATGGATCCATGGATATGGCTGGCCAGAGCCAGATCATCAGTCTCCTTGCAAAGGCCTGCCGTGGCGAGGCGTTTTCTCAGTCAGAGCTCTCGATTGGCAACATGAACCGTAGGAACATCATACCCTTGCTCGACAATTATGTCCCGGGGTCGGAATTGAAAGAGCAGAGTGTGATGGATCATCCAAATGGAAATATCGAGCCAATACAAGTGCAGTCTCCCCCTGGCGAATGCACCTGGGTATACTTCGCCTTCTCCGGCCCATCTCTCGCGGCGCTCAAAGCCCACGCTTCGAAAACCATAGCTCCAGAGACGTTCGTCTCGACCGACGACGCCCTCAGCGCCTTCGTATGGCAATCGCTCAGCCGCGCGCGCCTCGCCCGCTACCACACGCAGCGTTCGGCGCAGACCACGCTCTCGCGCAACGTCGATGCCCGGCGCTCGCTGTCGCTCCCGCCCACGTACCCAGGCCTCATCGTGAGCAGCACGGCGCACAGCTGCGCGCTCGACGCCGTGGCCACGGCGCCCCTGGGCGCCCTCGCAGCACAGCTCCGCGCCGCCCTCGATCCCGCCGCCCTGGCGCACCGCACCCGCGCCCTCGCGACGCGGGTCCGCCAGCGCGGAGATGCGCGCGTTGGTGCCGGCAGCGCGCCGGATCGCGACGTCCGCCTCAGCTCGTGGGCCAAGGAGCGCTGCTGCGAGGTCGACTTTGGCTTTGGGAGGCCCGAGGCTGTGCGGCGGCCGCGGTTCACGGACGGCGCGAGGGAGGGCCTCGTGTATCTGTTGCCGAAGGCGCGGGATGGCGAGATCGTGGTTGGGGTCTGCCTGCGTGGTGATGACCTGGAGAGGTTGAGGGAGGATGCGGAGTTTGCGAGGTTTGCGGCTTTTGTTGGGTAGGTGCGAAATACTAAGTATAGGATTGCGATGTGAGGTCAAGTGAATGAAAGCGATAAAGTATATCCCGGAGCATCTTAGGTTGTAGGCTAGAAATATAACGATATTCTCCTTATGGACAGACGAAAAGCCAAGACGTGACAAAATAAGTAGATATCTATTCATATAATCGACCGTATCAAAATCATCGACCGCCATGAGTGGCATTCATGTCTTATACGGCCGTTTTAACTTTCGTTAGTCTATATACCGAGCCCTGTATAGATATAAACTGATTTGAGAACCGACCTCAAGGCAGAATGGTCGATGACTTCACTCCGAGAGCATCATAAGCATAGCAGTCTGCCTTCTGGCCATAGCAAGACATCGAAAGATCCACCCCAACTATCGAAACCAGAGGTTCTCGCTTCCACTATACAGGATATCGACAAACATTACGGCGTGGCTGCCACATCAGCCATGCCATTCTCAGCCTTCAACAAACTGCTTTTCCTCTTCGCCGTGGCTCCTTTTCCCCTACCGCTGTACTCAGGGTGCCGATTGCGGACGTGCTTGCTCAGATTGCTGGAATCGCCGGAGCGGTGATTGCAGCCGTCGACAGGGCAGACATACGGCTTCTCGCCGCTGTGGATGCGCTCGTGGGTCTTGTGCTGGGTCTTCGTCGCGCTGCGGTGGCCGCAGTGCGAGCACACGTACTGGCGCTCGCCCGTGTGCTTAGTCAGGTGGTTCTTCAGTTGCTCCTTCGTGCAGAAGGTCTTGCCGCACTCCGAGACCGTGCCGTCTTCCGCCGTGATGCTGTGCGGGCACACGTGCTCGTGGTAGTGCGAGTGCGCCCCGCGGATGTGCCGCAGGAGCTTGCCGCGGTGGTGGAAGTCGTGCGATAGGAGAGATGGGCAGGTTAGCCAGTGGCAGTGGAAAGATTTGGATAGAGCCGAGACGTGCACCGTCTTAATATGTGTGTCGAGTTCTTTCGGCGTATTGAAAGTTTTTCCACAAGTGGGAGCCTCGTCGATGGCAGAAGTGCGGACACCAGTGATCCAACGACAAGTAAGGTCATATCCTCGCTTGGCCAGTTCATTTACGGTGTTGATGGACTTAACCGGAGAGTGATTCTCAGGGGTTGTTGTATTTGAGTCCTGGAGCGCTGAATCCTTGTGTATCAAGTCATCATCTGAGAAGATGCTAATGTCGGAGATTGTTTGAGTCGAAGGGGTGTGTAGAGCAGGCGGAGATGCCGCCGATGAGGTTCCAGAGTGTTGAATTGCTCTACACGGTGGGCCCATGCTGATCTCAAGGGACTGGAGCATTCCAGAAATGTACCCAGGTTGGTAATTCAATGAAGTCTGTCCGAGTTGCTGCAGAGTATGGTTCAGCCATAAGTCATTGTGGTCATTGTTGGAGCAAGGTGTAAGAATTTGCGAGCCAAGATGAGAATGGACAAGGTGATCGGTTACATCAGATGATATGCCCATCTGCAGAAGAGTCTGATTCAACCACAGATCGTTGTGGGTGTTATCAGCACATGGGTAGTCGAGATGTGATCCTAAGTGAGATTGTAGGAGATGACTTGTAAGGTCCGATTGGAAATCACGACTGAGCTGGTTCATCATCGGAGTTCCATAATCCGGTTGGGAGGAATCGTAGCTCTCAACTCTCCTTCTTTTGCGCTCACGAGGAGCATTGAGCATGTCGTGATGTCCTTGTTCTTGCAGTGATAGCATCGATGAGCCTAATAAGCCTGATTGGGCCTGAAATTCACTGAAAGGCGCATTTTGAGAATGTGGGTCATGGACATTCGTTGATAGACCGGGAGCAAAACCTTGACATTGCCCAGGTGGACATGTTGGCGGAACACTGTGCACAAAACTGAACGCACCAGGATCTCTGCCGCCGAAGCAATTCAAGTCATAGCAGGTGGTGTCAATGGAGTGAGGTCCTTCCGGGCATGAGGTGTCGGTGCATGGTCCTGCCGTACATGTAGGTAGTCTACAAGTCTCCTTCTCGCACAGGTCTGTGGAGCAGTGCTCGTCGTAACAAGCTTGGGGCAAGCCGCAATCATCGCCTCCGGTACAAGGAGAACCACAATCCTGGTAACATTCTTGAAAGCCTTGACAGAAGCCGTTCGCCATGTCGGACGTTTCCAGACATTGCGCGCAGTTTGGTTGGAAGCCTGTGCTCTTGCGATCGTTGTGCTCGGTGATCCCACGGTCTATCATCTCGTTTTCATTGTTGAAGGTTACCATGTCTCCAGTCCCGAGCCCATGGGTACCGAAGAGGGTGTAATCCATGCCGATTGGCCCGAAGAAAAGGTAGCTAAGGTAGACGGTGATGGCAGCGCAACCATGTGTAGGCCGTTGTAACGGTTGGATCTAGAAACTATGTCAAGAAGCATTAGCGATTGAAGACAGTGATGGCAAGATGTGCATGACAAGCGAAAGGAGTGGATTCATGCGGCGGGTGTTTATTATTGTATTGTTCGAATGTGTAGTGGGTATGGGGTGGGGAAGTTGGCCATCACGGTGCGTTGACTGACTAACCGTGGTTGCATCATGGCGAGATTCCGCCAGCGAGCCTCAACAGATCTTGGAGCCAAGAATAGATGAGCGATGGCAGGAAGGAGTTGATTCAGTCTCGCGTTTGTCGATCGCAAGGCAGGAAGTAGTGATTGAAAGGATTGAGCGTGAACAGCGGTATTTGGCTGCCAACTGAAATCAAACGCCCAGCCGCACGGATAATGCTGGCTCCCCGCGGCGAGCTCACACTGACCCCAGCCAATTATAAAGTAGCGAAGCTCTATAACAAAAGAACACCCACATTCATCACCTCCAGCTCTATTGCATTTACTGATAATTCCTTCCCAAAACTCTCGTATCCCTCGTCTCCAGCGTCTTCAGCGTCCAATACCGTCATCATGGGTGCTCTCTGCAGCAAGGAGGGTAAGAAAGACAATTTCGCCGGTCCCGGGCGAGTCTTGGGTTCAGCACCAGCCCAACGAACCACCGCCCCAGTCCCATCCGCAGCTTCGCAACCGCGTCCGGCGCCTTCTAACACTGCTCCTCAAGGTCCTGGCCAGGTTTTAGGCTCCTCAAATGCAGGAGATGATCCAAGAGAAGCTGCAGCACGCGCCGCAGAGGTACGTAGAGACCTGATCGAATTTTTACGCGCTGGTCCACCAGAGCCACAACGGCTCGAAATATAGATACCAGGCACCACCAAAAACTGACTGGCCAAAGGCACGCGCAACGAAGCCCCAAGGCCAAGGGAAACTGGCAGAGCAGTTAGCGGCGCAAAAGAAGGCCGGTATGCAGGGTGCATTGAAGGATGCTAGTTACGAAAATCAAAGACAGCGTGATGCAGATGCCGGACAGGAGGCACGAAATTGGTCATGAAACTCATATCATTACATCAATAGCCGTGGCGACTTGATGATTGTACATAGTATGCAGGATATCGGCCCTCACGAGCGAGACGGTTGCACTTCATATGGATTTGCGTGGCGTCGGGTGATGCCAAATGGAGCATTCTACAGAAATGTTATGGCATAAAATGGAAGATCCTTCAGAGTTTGGAGACAGTTCGTTGACGTTTCATTCATTCCACGGTTCTTAGATGGTGAGATACGTGCCTGTCTACGTGAATCCACGGACTTTGCTGAACGTGTCAGATCTCTGCTAATTTTATCCACTAGGTCAACTTCTATCGGAATCTTGATCGGTGTCATACCAACTGTCATCTTGTCGCACCTTTCTCATGTTAACCTATCATCTGATCCTGATCCATCATCGGGGTCAAGGGTTGTCATCTCTGGACACTGACTAAAGCCGAAAGCACCTCTTCTGCAATTCCACCCTCCTTCAACACTGATTTGGTAATACTCTGTAGAAGATCCCCTTTCATTCCTCCTCTTGGCGGTTTCCACACGCCACTTCCAGCTGCAGCAAGCTCTCTCAATGCAAACGCTTCCTCGATAGTGCTCTGAGTCTCGCCTGTATTCACGGCGTTTGGAATGCCTGGAGGAGTAAGTCGAGATGGAGGGTCGATCGCCCTAATAGCGATCAGTTTGAGTGTTCCGTTTGAATCAGACCCGGTTTTTGTTGACGAAGATGATAAGCAAACCGACAGAGCGAGGACTGCTTCGGCGACAGCTAGCTCCTCCTTACTCGGATCGAAGATGATGTTGGGGCCAACAGTGATAACAAGAAGAGTGATAGGAGGTCGATCCAAACGCTGGCGGTTCTTTTGTGAATAAGGGTACAGAAGACTTGCTGCATCCCAGTCGTCGTCAAAAAGAGGATCCTCGTCTTGTTCCGATTTGAGTTTGGGTATTCGCGTATCCAGGAGAGCTAGATGTGTAGTAAGGGAGAGTAGCGGTAGTGGATATGAAAGCGGTTGGGATAGCAGTAGAATGTCGACGTATAGCTTCCAGTGAAATCTGTTGTTGATCCACAGTCGGTCCTTGAGTTCTCCGCTAGCAAGCAGTGCTTCGATCAACATCGAGGAGAGAAATGTTGGCAGGACGTCATCATCTCTGTAACCAGGCATCTCAATACCAACTTCTACCCATTCACCACGCCCAGCTCCTTGAGATGTGCTGGATCTACCTCGACGTTCTCCTTCCTCATCTTGGTCTTCATCATCAGGCTCTGCATCGCCACCGCTAGTACTCAGGTTCAATCCATGTTCACCGGCCACAGGTTGCCATTTACTCTTCTCGAGTTCTGCTTTGACTCCAACTATGGCCTCTGTACCGTCAGCAAAGCAGATGCGTGCGCTACCGCTGGTATTGGGAAGTATTCCAGTCTCGGCAACGAGAGGCCGGAATTGACTCGGTGAGCGACCATCAGGTCTGATGGGTGGAGTTATAGAAAGCTGATGATGAAGATAAGAAAGCTCTGCAGGTGACAGTAGCACTTGAGTTGTGGATGAAGGCGCCATTGAGATCCATCTGAAAATCTAGTGGTCACTGAAGACACGAATGTAGTTGGGAGCTTTGACCACCATACGATATCGTATGCCGAATCGATGCGTTTGACAACATTCGCTCCTCATGAGCCTATTTACGACCTGAACCCTAAATTCGACAGTATCGATATTCCAGCTAGCTAACATCTGCAAATTTGTACGCGCTGTCTCTATGTCTCAGATACAGTCCTTACCAGGTTAGGAACTACATGCATCAGCAGTACAGCACTACAATCGAACCATTCGGCCTACCCGTTGAGAACCATAGTTCACAGAGTGGTATGCTAGAATACCCTCAATCCTTCCGGTCGAGCTTCTACGTATGTACAGGGGACATTCTGGTGCTTGTAGAGGCCGTTCCTCCATTTAACTGCGCCTCACATCATAGCGAGGATGTATTGTGCCACTCACCACTTCATCGTCTTATGTGTCTCAGAACCAATCGGCATAGCTCCAACGTATTAGTATTTGCACACGCAGATGAAGAAACGGCGAAACGACCACCACTTCACCCTGTTGGCCTGACCATCGCCTCCTTCAATGCTGATCGCTGAGAACGGTTGGATGTCGCACACGCAAAACCGGCTTCGGTCTAGTGCTCAGTGCCAACCTAGTCTGTACGGAAGCAGCCGGTGTTACCTTATGCACCACATTCCTCGTGAAGATGGAGTTTCGGTTCACTATGCCTGTGGAGGCGCCGGCCCAACGTGAAGAGGAAGTCGGTCCGAAGGGTATAAGCTACCGTCCCATGCCTTGTGCAAGCCCACAACCATGAGTTTCTCCTGATTCTCGTGAAACTACGAGATGGCCATTACCCTTGTCAATAGATGGCCTTTCTCGAGGCTGAAGAGATTATGGCTACCGGTAGGAGAATGCTCGGTCTGTTCGGTACGTGTTGTGAGACTCTACTTTCCGGTATCCCATCTGCAACGTCTTTGCTGTTACGATCTAGCCGCGCACTTTGCCGCTGTAATCCATGCAGCTACCCACCTACCGAAAAGCAATTCAGCACCTGCGGGAAGGGCTGCTTCATGGAAGAGCAGGAATCAGTCCATCGAGCCTCTAAAAGTTGAGAGGCTCTCCTTTATCAATGCTTGCAAAGTGGACCCATGAAGCCGGCCATGGGATGAAGAAATGCCAGACGAAATTCCTGTGCAACCCACCTTTTTCATCGCTCTAAGAAACAGATCTTCATCATTAACTGCAAGGTGCTCCACTGGGAAGTCAGACTCCCATCACCACGGGTAACGGATTCGATATGAACTAGCATGCCGTCCAAGCTCTCATCCACTCGCGTTTGTATCTCACTGAATCACTTGCAGATGGTGCTTGGGATATGAATCGCGTAACGATTGGCTCTGGAACATGCCTACGCATCCTGGTGGAGATGATGAAGCCCATGCTCTTTGATCATCAGTCACCATGTCTGCTGAACAGGCTGCTGGCAGTTTCCATCCACGTCCGTCGAAGCTATTTGGCCGCTTCGCTTTCAGATGGTCAAGTCAGTTTCCGCACCTCATTGCTCCTCTCACAGTCTATCGCTTATATATCCAAAAACAGCGATATTTTGGTCTTCGCCTCTGTGGCCTGGGCCTCGTCCAGATCCGGATCGAGCGTCCGTCTTCAGTCATTTGACCATTGCTCTCTCTCCGTATGCAGTTAATTTTCGTCGCCTCTGGCTACTCTACAATCGGTACAAATACGAATAAGTTGACCACTTCGACAAAGGAAATACTAAATACTTCTCTTATTCTACGTAGGAGTTCTACAGTCCACCAATTTCAACAAAGACGCCTACTTACAGCCTCAGCAACGAGACAATTATCCCGTTCGGGCGGCAAGGATCGTGTGCGGTTTATGGGTTATTGCTGATCGTAAGTCTTTCCAAGCTACCTGTCAAAGACTCACTGTAGCGGGTAATTCCCTCTCTCTGAGGTGTCTCTTACGATTTCTAAGACTGTAGCCTACACCGAAACTTACCGATGCAAAAGTCTAGCCCAAATAGTAGAGAGCATCTGTAAATACCCTCATTAGACTGAGACAGCTGCTTTGGTATCCGGTTCAGGAGTCCTGTTCAATTTCCGCTTCGAAGTTTTGGTTTCCATGAAACCATCCGCTCTGCTACACTCTACATCCAACAAGGTCTTTTACAGTCCTGAGAACTCGGCAGTACCTGGATTTTGAAGGTAACTTTTCTGTCTCCTGCCGAACCTTCTTTGTCCACCTTCCCTGGAGAGAACTCTGCTGCTATTCCGACAGCTTGCACCTTGCCGATACAGGCAGCGAACACAAAGAACCTCATCAAACGGAGCATCCAAAACTCCCACGGGACCTTGTTCTCAGCTGCTGTCAATGGCTTACGACCCATATATGAATGCGGAATATGGTGCAAATCAAGGCACTGCGGCACATCATCCAGTTGGTTTGGGGATTCAATATGTACGTTCCGTTCTTAACGAATGCCACGCACATCTAACATGATTAGGATGACTATGACTACTCACAGCCGAGTTATGAGGAGCAGGCACGGCACTCGCACACGAGCTCTCCGGTATGTATACGAAGACACCGAAGGATTCGTCAACGCTAACGAATGCAACTGTAGTACCCACCCAGCAACCTCTCAGCAACGCTCCAACCCAATCTCAGCTCAGATCGTCGGCGTACTAGGAGTGGCCGCTCTGTCACTCGGCCATCTACTCCCCGCAGCAGCAAGGAAAAGCCATCTCCGAAGTTGAGGAAAAAAGCGGCGGGGAAGATGAAGGCACGACATATAACTCAACCGCTGAGCATTCTCACCAAGCATATGACAGCTGTTCCCGTCCGAGATATGCAGGCCTGGGTGAATCGATCCGCTGAAGAAAGGCAAAAAGAAGTTGCCAAGCGAAAAGGATACATCACAAGACCCATGAACTCTTTCATGTTGTACAGGTCGGCATACGCTGAGCGAACCAAAGCCTGGTGTGCAGAGAACAATCATCAAGTCGTAAGCAGCGTGAGTGGCGAGAGTTGGCCATTGGAGCCCCCAGAAGTACGAGAATTTTATAACGAGCTTGCCAAAACCGAACGTCTTAACCATCAGCGCGCACATCCTGACTACAAATTTAGCCCCAGCAAGCCAGGGTATGCCGGCAGCAAGAAAAGGAAGAGTGCGGAAATAAGTGATGAGGAGTCGCTCTTAACGGAGGATCCAGATGGAGACTGGGCTGCCACGCACGGTGTTCGGCAACGACAGATGACGAAGCCTGGAAGAGACGCAGATTATGCGTTGCGAAACACTGCGACAAGCCAGGTAACCAGCTACTCGTCAAATCCTCTTGAGATGGCTTCGAACTTAAACGACAATGCGTACAGATCTAGTTGGGAGGCAAACTATCTTGGTCGTTCGCTTCCAGTGGCTGTCGACAACCAGAGACTGTATCACAATCAGTATGTCCGCAGTCATGCCGAACCCGTACCATATGCATACATGGGAACTGGTGTCGTCGAGAATATTCATTATGCGCCAGTCGAAATGGCACCTGTTCCCAATCACACATATCTCTTCGCCGCTCCTGGTCAATCAAGCTTCGAGCTTCAAGAGCTTGACCAACCTAGTAGTGTGATGCCTGCCGACCCGCATATTGATCCCACACTCTTTGGCTACGACGCATCGAACATCGGCCTCGATAATACACTTGGCGCGAATGTGAACTTTGTACCGCAGACGGAACACTATGGATCGGGACTTGTCTTTGATACCCTAGCGGTACCAGAGCACACGAACGTCGCCAGCTCTGGTTATCAGGCGGCTCACTGGGCCGACCACACAGGTGTTTTCTTCGATCAAACAACAGAGATCGGTTCTATATTCGACGAGCATGCCCAAAGCGCGAGCAGAAGGACGAGTGCTGCGCATCCGTCGACAAGAGAAGGAGTGGAGAAGCTGGTGAGTCCGAGGAAGAGGGAGTAAACAGGGATAACAATTGATTTGGATGTAGTGGAGAAGAAGTTGGTCAGCGATTTCACGCAAGCTGTGGAAAGAAGAGCATTCCTGGAGGTATTGGGCTTAGACTTCTGCTACTCTCACGAGCTTTAATAGAATTTTGTAGTCGTTTGCTACATTCCTTGTGTTACCCAATGTGACAGCAAATTCTTTCATCGCGATGTTGGTAACACCTTAGATACAAAGAAGCAATGCATATCAAATGGAATATAGAACCCAAATACGAGAACCACTGGAAAGTGTAGACGAGCTGTTTGGGGTTGATTTTGTGTGGGATCCTGGATCGTGATTCTATATACCCCAGACTAAATTGCGCGACAGAGATACAGTGTGGAATGCCACACAACTGGATGGATGTAACGTTCTTCATAACTGTTAGAGGCTCCTCTCATTCAAATGCTACCGTACACTAATGGACTACCATACAAAGGGCTGACAAGGTCGAGAAGAAGCAGTCTTTGCGCAGTAAAGCTGCCGCTGCTGTAGGCGGCCTTTACCGCGCCGCTTTCCTGGTATCCAGACTCTCAGCGCACTGCTCATTTTACAAAGCTCTTCATGTTCTAATGCATTCGCTTGTGTATAGATAGGGAGTAATGTGAGGAAAGTTTTGAAGATGGGCAGCCTAGGCCGAGGCCGGCTCAATCATTGTTTGTATAACGCCATCCTCGTGCATCTGTCGCTATCTACTAACAAGCCCGATCCATACATTAGCTTATAAGGAATGAAATGTCTTCTTCAAGGTCGTTGTCTTTCTAAAAATCTGTTCGTTTGAGATCAAACTGTCGCAATGACAGTAGAATTTATCGGCTTAACTCCCCCAAACGCATCGAACGAGATCAAACCTATTCCCCACGCGGGAGTCGATGTGGATTTTCTTATCCGCTACTCCCGGACACTTGACGATTATGGCTTTAATTATACACTCGTACCTTATGATTCTTCCTCCTTTGACCCCTGGACGATCGGCGCGACCATTGCGGCTGTGACTAAAATTTATCAAAGTCATCATCGCGCTTCGACCGAACACGCTTTACCCAACAGTCGCGGGCAAAAGCTCTAGCGACGCTTGATCAACTCAGCGCAGGTCGAGTCGTGGCACATTTCATCGCCGGCGGGAGCGACACCGAACAGGCCAGAGAGGGTGACTTTCTCACCAAGGAAGAACGTTACGGCCGCCTCGAGGAGTATATCCGCATTCTTCGCCGCGCATGGCAGTCAGCGGACCCTTTCGATTGGGATTGCAAGTATTACTCTAGTAACCCTAGGGAGTGGGACCTTTGCCGCCGTTTTTGGAGGTATTTGCCGCCAAAAATGGCGGCAATTGCACCCAGGGATCCCCTGCCTTTCGTACTTTGCCAAAGGGCTTTCACTGGCCAGGGCGACCCTGGTCGTTGGACACAGGCAACCAACTAGGGTAGCGCCGAAGGGATCTGCTGGCATCCCAAAACTGGTACCCCCTATGCTTCAGGCTCCACGTACAGTAGAGAAAGCACCAGCGTTTTCCGCAGAGCACTACGAGAAGCGACGTCGGCACCTGCGTAAGCTCGCGACGGACGAAACGGACGCTCCAGAAGCGCCTTCCGGTTGACCTCCGCTATCATCCGTCCACTGTTGATGATTTTAACTTGAAGATGCCCACGCGGATGTTGCTGGCATGTTGAAAGTTGGCATATTGAAAGATGTTGGAACTCCCGGCGACGATGATGCCTCTTCTAGCTAATAGCCATTATCATGGCTCGAACTGGTTTCACTGTCAGGTCTAATCAAGGTGGAGTATAGGTATTGCCTATGGATATGTTGCTATTGCCGTCTCCATCCCCGTTGTAGGCAATAGTAGCTATTGCATGTGCGATGGGAGCTGTGACTGAGGAATTGTCAGAGCTGATTGAGTTTGCAAGGAAGCAAGCACGTCTAGCTGCTGTTTGAGAAGCTGAACAACGTCTTGCTTGGTGTGGAATTCATGATTCATGAATTTGGACCGAAAGTCTGATCTCACAGATGGAAAAGTGCCGGATTTGAGGAGAGATGCAGTAGACTCATGACCGTTGGACTGGGCGTAGGCAATTGCGGTTTTCCCAGACCCATCAGTAGCGTTTGGGTCAGCGCCTGCTTGCAAAAGCACTTTCGCTACTTCGTCTTGGCCATTTTCAGCGGCGTACGAAAGTGGTGTGCGGCTTGTCAGGCCCTTCCCATCAACCTCCGCGTGGTTGTCTAGCAGGAGCTTTACAACTGATGCATGTCCATTCCATGCCGCAGCTTGGAGTGCATTTTCCTGCTGCGTGTCATTAACTGTTGAGTCTGAGGGTCCAGACGAAGAAGACGAAGCCGAGTCGACGGTTGCACCCTGTCGGAGTAAGAAGTCAACGACACCGTCATTTCCGTTTGCTGCAGACTGATACAGCGCTGTCTTTCCGTCATCTGTACGAGCTTCGATTGCTGCACCACGCTCAATCAGAAGCTTCACTGTTCGCTCATCGCCTCTTTGCGCGGCAAGATACAACGCGGTATTCCCTTTCTTGTCCTTGGCTTGCACATCCGCTCCATTCACCAGAAGAAAATCCGCCATGGAGGGACGACCAGTGCATGCTGCGTGATGCAAGGCTGTCATTCCGTCTTCATCTCTGGAGTCGATGAATGCTCCTCGTTGAAGGAGAAGGCCAACTATCTCATCGTAGCCGCATTTGGCTGCGGCATGCATCGCTTTTTCTTCGCCAGCTTCTGCTCCGTAAACCAATAGGAGCTCGACAATGGAAGAATGCCCTCCAGAGGCCGCTATCAATAGTGTATTGCCAGAATCTGGGTCAGCGCCCCTCTCAAGCAGAATTTGAAGAACTGTTCGGTGGCCGCCATAAGCGGCGTGGTCCAATGGCGTTCGGGAATCAGAATCTTGACAGTTCATATCCCCTTTATATCGCGACAAGATCAATGACACAATCTTCACGTTGCCTCGTATGGCCGCGTAATGGATGGGTAGTCTCTTCCAACGGTCTGGCGCATCTACCTGGGTATTCAAGTCAAGTAGTAGTGCCTCCACAACTTCCAAGTTCCCCCTTTCGCAAGCAATGTGGAGCGGTGACCGATACCAGGTGTCCAAGTCGTTTGATGATCCCCCACCGGGTTTCATGAGAACGTTCTGCAGAAGTCTGCTGGAATCAAAGTAGGCAGCGAAATGAAGGCAGCTGAACTTCTCCGGAAAGTCCACGACATCCTTGTCGCTCTCCGGGTTCTTCACAAACATAAGTTGCGTAAGTGATGATAGCACCATCACGCTGTTCCAGATTCCATGTAGCAATGAGTTAATTCTTGCACTAGCCTCCTCTTGCTTCGTATCCGAGACCTGCTGCCAAAACTGACGGATATGTGTACCCCAATAGTAGGCACAGTACTGCAGGAAGGGATAGTCTTTCAGTCGACTTTGAAATCCACTAAGAGTCGATGTGGGTCCTTCATCAATGCGTGTGTACGTGAGATACAGTAGGCACCCGGTGGCAACTATAGCTCCCCCTTTACTGAAGAGCTTATCTCGAAATTCATTGAGATAGTACGTGAGAGACGCATGCCTCAGCAGAACGAGCTGACGAATTGGGTCGACAGTAACAAATCCCATACACACGTCTTGAATGAAATGGGCGGGAGGGAGACGATCCTGATTCCACTCCGATGCGTTGAGATCGATAGCTACTGCATGCTGAATCTCAACGACTGTCAATGGCCTAGACGCGTACGAGAGCCACATAAGAACTCGTTTGGCCAATGAAGCGCGGTTACGAGGTTGCTGCTCACATCTTGCAAGGATGTGACGGTATATATCCTCAGTATTGCTGGGTAGAGCGTTAAGTGATTGTCTGATGTCGCAAACAGAGGTCTGGTCAAGCAATTCCCTCATCTGGAATGCAGCGAACAAAAAACTGGACGACTTTTGTCAGTAGTCCCATCTCGTTTGTAGGAAATTCACACATACTTGCTATCCGATTTCTGGACTATTGTTTTCGAGATTTGCTGCTCCAGATCTCTATTGCTTCTGAAGTCGTCATATTTTTCAAGCTCCGCATGGATGAAAGATTCGATGTCCAGTCTGGTAGCTCGGACGTCAATGTGAGGGTAGCCATTGAAGAGTTCTCGAAACACTTCTGTGTCTCGGCTAGCAGCGAGAAGTGAACAATGAGACTTGTTGAACCTGCGTATAATCTCGCATAAGGCGGTGGAACAATCAAAGTATTCGTCAAGTCCGTCTAGACATACAAACGTCTGACGAAACCTTCCTGCGAGATTGAAGAACTCAGCCATCACGTCTTCGTAGTGCTCGTCAGCTTTAGTTTCCAGCCGCTTATTGGCATCGTTGCATCGGCTTCGTTCCCAGAGTTGCACCACAGGTGTGGGCAAGGCACTACCGCGATGACACAATTGCCTAAGGAGACTACCCACAAGTGCTCGCGGTGGAGCTGACGTTTGCTGATTGATGTAAAAATACGCGACAGCCACAGATGGGTCGTCTTTGAATTGGTTCCGCAGGTGCTCGATGATGGATGACCTAGGGGGTTAGTATCGATCTTCGATATGATCTATTGACATTGGCTTACATCAAAACGGACTTCCCAGATCCAGGGGGACCATGACACCAGAGGGTATTCGCTTGGCCCTCATCTAAACTCAAGCTAAGAGCGTCTCTTGATCTGCTTCTCAAGCGCTGGGAAGTCAACGACGGCTTCATCCAGGTTCTGAATTTTGAATCGTCGAACAGCCACTGGCCAGTGCCTGGTGCTCTGGACTTGACCAGAGCCGCATGTTTGTCTTCATATGCTGAACTTGCAAGCCAGTCTAGAATGGCTCGGTCTCGATCTCTTTCGGTAGCTAGCAAGTCGCTAGATATTTCGTCATGGAGCGCCTCAAGCCGTGATGTCTCGATTTGCGAAGATAGGTTCTCTACGAGCTTCCTATCCATGCCTTAGCCAGATTCAGAGAGTCTATTAAGGCTCAGAATTGCTACTCACTTGGATTTTAGAACCTGTGACTCGTTCTGAAGCAGCGCAAACTCCAGGGCAAGTGTAGCCGCCCTAAGCCGCTCTATTTGGACACCAACAGTTCTTTCTTTCGCTTTAAGAGCCCAGCGAAGGTGGCTCTTTAACTGCCAATCTTCAGGAAGTTCTTTAGCCAATTCGTACAGCGAACGCTGTGAGAGCAAAAGCGCCTGGTTGAGATTTTCCTGGGCTGAATCTGACAGTCGAGGGTTTGAATCGCCCAAAGAATCGGTATACAAGCGGAGTGTAATTTGCAATTTATGTAATTCATATCGTAGGTGCAGGAGTTGTGCATCATCTTTGTGGGCTTGGAACTTGTATAGATTCTTGACTACGGTGTTGATGGAGACCAGCAGGCTGAGCGTACCGGCGACTGCTGAGAGAGGATCCATGAGCGCAACGAGGTTGTGCTTAGGCGAGGATGCGACAGCAAGGGGTAGAATAGCTTTATGTAGCGTGTAAAGGCATTCTGCGCCTGGAAACAGTGCCTAGGAGTTTGACGGTGATGATCAGGTAGAAGGTGGCACAGCCAATTGTGGGGACGAGCACGTGCTCTCAGCTGGGCTTAGGATAACTACCTAAGTGACTAATCAAGGCCCTCAGCCTCGCAGCCTCGTCCGATGTACTGTTCGTATGGTCATGCTAGGGAAACAGCCAAATCAATGTGTCTGATGGGGGCTAGAGGACATGCATGGGACGGACTCATTAGCTTGCATTATAACGGTCTTCACTCTACTACCTTATACATCGTATTGAAGGATGAAGAGTCGTAAAGTATCATTGTCTCAGCTACATACCTCGCGTTGCTGATAGCGGAGGGCGTTAAAAAAATATTAGCTAAAGATGTTGCAGTCGAAGAACAATCAAATTGACCACAACATTCACTCGACGTTGACAACTGTCAATTCGAATGTCCCTCTCATGCATCCCAATCGGTGCAGCCCCAAGTCGCCAACAAGTCTTTCCTAAGAATGTACTCGTCCTCGATCAACTCGCCCAGAGAGTCTGACTTGATCTCGATGTTGCAATTTTCGACACCATGAGGATTAAAGCTAGGATCAAAGATGACTGGATCATCAACGACGCTCTTCCCGCGCCAATCGTTGTACTTCTCACTCAGATTGTACTTCACTCCTCCGTCAATCTTAAGCCTGAATATGCCGTGGAATTGAGACGCGTCTTTACGAGTGACCAAAATTGCCGTCCTGAACTCTGGAGTTATACCAAGCTTATGGCTTTTGTTCTGGGTAACACGCCACCAAACTTTGTCGTGGATGGCATGTGGGTCAACGTAGCGTCGACCGGCATCCATTTTCTCAAAATATGGCTGCGTATGAACTTCTTTATTCTCCTCTGAGTATTTTCCGTCCGCCTTTGCCGGCGATGCCTCGCCTCCAGCTTCGAACTCAAGCTCTCGCTTCTTGGTCTTCTTTGAGGTTGATTTGTTGAACCTCCGGTGGCCAGGCGCAAACGCCATCACGTTGATGGTGGCATGAGAATCCTTTTCATCGACCTCCCCAGGAAGTTTGAAAAAGAAGCTTGTTCTGGCTGATTTGACTATGGAGCTGCTGTCGTCGGACTGGATCACAAAGTGCAGGACTATGAGCGACGCGGGCGTCTGGCGGTCGGGTTTGAGGTAACCATGAACGCATGTAGCGAGCGAGGCCTCGATAGAGAATGTTGTATCGTCGCTACCACGCTCGGTGACCTTTGACCTCTGGCGGGGTTCTTTCTTTGGGTTTAGAGTCTTCAGCTCGCCGTCTTCAGGAGAGACTTCAGCGACAGCAATCTTGTGAGACGCCTGAAGGTCCACTTGTGATAACATTGCGAAGGAAAGGCTGCTTTAAGGGTAAGTAGATGGTTTCTCCCGAATTTATCTTGGAGTCCAAAATGACAGCCTTGCGCTCTCATCTTCTTTGGATGAGACGCAAGCGATCTTGCCAAGGGTGGCGCAATTGACTAGGCGCGAAAGAGAAGTTCAGCTGGATTGCAGCCGACGACGGGTGAGGGATGGAGAAGCTGGACTAGAAAAGACCCGATATATGCTCTGCAAGCTCCGAGTTGGAGCGAATTGTGGTTTGTATCATCCGAGTGCAACATCGCATCTTGTATTCGCCCCACTTACTAATAGCTGTAGTGCCGAGTACATGCTGAGAACGCGTAGCCGCTCGCCGCGGTCAATGATGAGAGAACGCGACTTCGTACAACGCCACCCAACAATCAATGAAGTGAGGATCCTGGTAGTCAGGCAACAGATTGAGGAGGCCAAGCAAAGACTAGAGACAATAGAATTTGCGCGATTCGGTCTAATAACAGAATGGGCCGATTGCATCAGGGACTTCCTTCAAGCGGACATACTTGCAGAGGAAGAAAAACGGAGCTTCCTCGACCTTTTGCTCGGAGTAGGGAAGAATGAAGACCAGGACAATAAACGAAGGCGTTTGTTGCTTGACCTGGAGATCGTGGAGATTGGAAAGGCGCAGTGCGACCCTCAGGCCTATGATGACGAGTACCCGCTAAAAATCGTCCAAGAGCTTCTTAGTCGATTTCCCGATGTAGCGTCTGTATACGAAAGGGAGAGGCGAACCATATTTCATGTAGCAGCTGAGCACGGAGCTGACCGGGTCCTAGAAATTGCAGCCACATGCATCACTTCCACAGAGAGAATGCAGGCTGTGATTAGACTTGGAGATGCCAATGGCAAGACGCCCCTAGCACTTGCAGTCCTGAAAGGACGTAAAGCTACCATCAAACAACTTCTCATACTAGATCCGCATCAGTTAAACGAGAGCGAGGAAGAGCTTGCTGCGAAGCGGAGAAGCGCTCCCAACAACAAGCATGTAAGCGTTGCTGATATAATCCTCGTGGCCGTCACTGGCGGCGAAAATATGATTGAATACGATCCGGAGATCGTCTCTATCCTGCTGGAAGGGAGGAAGCACCTGGTAACGGAGGAACTCTTCAATGCCGTAATAGATTGTGGAAACGTCAAGGTTTTCAACACTCTCCTGGATTTGCGTCCAGCCTCGCTCAAATCATCGGGGTGCCTTCACTATGCGGTTGAGAGGGGCCAGGTCGACATTGTTAAGAGTATCGTGCTGAGGCACCGGGAGCTGGCAATGGTGATGAAAGCAGAACCAGGAAAAGGAGCAGACTCGTTGAAAAGATCCGTGCTATTTTACAACACTGAGGCGAAAAATCCAGATCCAAGCTCAAGAATGGCAATCAGAGCCACGATTCTCCCTATTTGGATCGAGGACGGAAATATTGTTCAAATCCGTCACCTGACTGCTGAGACAGATGGTATGTGGACATCTTCGTCTAAAACTTTTGCTAACGCAGTTTTCAGAAGTAGGTATGTCAGCCAAGCGAATAGCGCCACAGCTTTTCGAATCCGAGTCTAGAACTCCTTCCCGTTCTTTCGCGAAAGCTTTGGTCGACTAACGATGCGTATCAGGCAAGGAACTTTGTCTCGACCTTTCAAGCCTGGCCAGTCGCCCAGCCAAGCTTAAGGATATTCTGTCGCAAGTGATAGCTGAGCTCGACTTTCTGAAGAGAAAACCTGCAAATGATGAACTGACGCTTGAGGCATCACTAAATTTGTTAGCTGACATTCAGAAGTCGAGTAACTTGCGCGAAAAAGAACCAGAAAGATACCGTTCATACCTAGCCGACGTGGTCAAGCGCCTTCGTACTCTTACTTTACAGCCCTCAGAAAGTGTCAAAGAAGATAACCCAAATGTTGATCAAAGCATCAATGGTAGGCCCCACAGATTGCACGACGATATGTTCCCAGTCCTCGAAATAAAGTTCCAATCTGTACTCAAATACGTCGATCTGCCCTCTTTCAGCAGGATTGAGGATTGGCGCGGCGACGAACCGAGACTGTTCCTACAATGGCTGTCGGAATACCACCACGTCAAGAAGGTTTTTGAAGTGAAATTAGACGATTTCCCTGCCAATGCTCTTGGTGAAGAAGCCATTGCAATGGCGATAAAACCATTGAAAATCGAGACTCTGAACTGGCGACGACTTGACCTCTCTGTACCAACGATTCTTGATGCGGCCCCAGGTGTAAGTCAACTGTACTTATACTCCAGTGGCAACAGAGGAATACTAGACCACTGGTGTGGGGATGGTGGAGTCTGCCAATTAACAAACGTATGTTGACATTCGAACAAAATGAAGACCGGTAAGGGACGTATGAACTAACTATTTTATCATTTTTTAGCTTAAAAAACTGAACGTCACCATCATCAAGGTGCGTATTCCAAACATCCCGTGACAACCTCCAGCGTTGCATGTATCTATAAGCTTATGCAACCCAGGATTCTCTCACTAGCTCTCAGGTGTCTACGTGCATCACCGAGTTCAACTCGAAGTGGAGAAATAAGACTTTGACGCCGGTCGTACGAATAGGATCGTGGGAAGAAAGAAATGAAGGTGTTCTTAAAAAGGACCCGGCTACTTCAGCTTTGTACGTCCGTCTACTTCACTATAAGTAGCCGCAAACTGACAAATCAGACGACCTATAGAAATCACGAAACTCGCATATTTCATTTCTACGTTCAAGCGATTCCAGAAACAATCTGAGGCCGACACGAGGGTCAAAATCGCCATTTTGGACAGTGGCGTGGACAGATCTACATTCAAGGCCGAGGATGCTACCACCTTGGGAACGAGCTTTGTGCACAGATCCCATGGGACTAGGGAAAGTCCCTGGTGGCATGCTACGAACCGTCATGGATCGCATATCGCCAACATCATAGCCGAGCTGAATCCATATTGCGACTTATATATTGCAAAGGTCGCCGAGGACACGCCAGAAACAGACGCAGTCGCCGAAGTATGTGCATTTGACACACAGATCCAATATAAGCGTCACTTACAGCTTCTAGGCAATAAAGTGGGCCGTCCGTCAACAGGTCGACATCATTAATCTTAGTCTCGTACTGTTCGAGGAGAAGGCAGTACTATGGAACGCAATTCAGAAGGCGAACGCAGCTGGAGTCGTCGTCATATGCAGCACAGCCGACCAGGGATTCATTTGTCAGGACGTCTGGCCCGCCAAATACGCCTCAACCGATCAAGCCAACAGCATCGTCGTTCCTATTGCCGCATGCAAGGCCAACGGAAAAATAACCGAATTCAGCAGTGAAACCACAGCAAAGTATGTGCTTCAAGGGGAGAATGTCGACGCCGCGGAAACTCCAGTCTCCGGAAGTTCCGTTGCCACTGCTATCGCGACTGGCGTAGCCTCGCTAGTGCTGGCCTGCCATAGGATTCTCATAAGCTGCGACACTTCTTCTCTATACGCGTCGAAGACCAATTATTCGCTCATCACGAATGTATTCTCTAAGATGTGTGATCAGCCGCCCAAGGAAAATCAGCCTCAGTTGGTCAAGCCGTGGCTAGTATTTCCTACCCAAAGATCCAAAGAAGGTTCGTCTGTTACGCACAAGTCGGATTTCACGCTTTCAGAGCCACATCATATTAGAGATTGGATAACAGAACAATTTTCGAGCAGTTAGTTGCGCTAAACATGCATTGACGGATAGTTAAAGTTAACCTATTACTAGTGCTCGATGAGATATTCCGAGCTTAGCTCGGCTGAGCGCTTAGATCGCGACAACTTGTTTCGCAATACTTGATATCGCTGGCAGACGATCCGTGTGGTAAGTTAAATCAAGTCTATTGTATTCTTTAATTTAACGATTCCATGCCAGCCGAGTTCGATCCTGTGATGGCTGAGACACAAATTAATGGTTCTTCTTGTAAACTGTGCTTCTTCTGTAGCTAGCAGAAGGTGGTAGACGTGCTCTCTGCTGCTTGCGGCAGTATTCATCGTGCTGGGCGGGTGGCAGTGGCACCAGTTTTCTTCCAAATACTCCCAATTCAGCTCCTTAGACGCGTAGTGCACAACTCTCGGCGATAACATTCTCTCTTGGTATATCCAACATCGTGACATCAAAGAATGTCCGGAAGCATCGTAACCATAGATATCCGCATGCTTGTGTCGTTCTCTGAGCCAAATTGTGTAGGGACATTATCTCAAGGAATCCCACGACACTTCCTACTGCCTTGGTGGCCGTTATGGTGATATAGGAATTCTGATAGATCTGTTTTATACATCCAGATTCGCGGCGCCAATCTTCGTCGTCGTCTTGGATAATGCAGAGTGCGTCGATTCACAGTAGGATTTGCTGAGTATCGTGTTGCAAATGCCGTAGCGCGATGGCCAGATTGTTCGTGATCTGAACTTCCGTACCATCGAGGATGAAAGGCACTTTGTCCGTTTCTGGACCCCAAACATAGGATAGTGCGACGAATTTGGGTGCAGAAGCCAACAAGACGGTTTCTAATCTCCTAGCGAGAGGTCTCTGCCGGGACTGTGGCTCCTCGACCGTTACTTTTTGGTGCTTGCAATTGGGAGGCGAGGTCCTGCGCTAAGGATATGATGCGGTTTGGATCAGCGCTGCTGCCAGTAGCGGAATTTGGACTCCCCTGGGTCGCAGCGAGCTGGGATTTGGTTTGTTCAAGAAAGCTTTGGAGGTTGATATCTGGCGACTGTGCCACTTGAAGCGTAGGATAGAGGTGAAAGGGGCGGATTTGGGATATACTGTCCAGCTGTTAATAGACCGCGTCAGTCATTTCTTCGGAGCTTCCAAGAGCAAGTTCACGTGAGACCAGGCTTTCACTTTTACAGTGCCGTTGGAGAAATCTGGAGCAATGTTGAGAGCTAGTTCTGGTTGAGACGCGACCAATGTTCAGACGATGCATGTGACCAGCGTTTGATTTGAAGGGGGGCGCTCTAAGCAGTCTCACTTCCCAGGAGTGTCTCCCAGGAGAGAGTGTCTCCTAAGAGCGTGTTTCTCCCAGGAGCGTGTCTCCCAGAAGTGTGTGTCTCCCAGGAGCGTGTTTCTCCCAGGAGAGTTGTGTCTCCCAGGAGCGTGTATCTCCCAGGACAGCGTGTCTCCCAGGAGCGTGTTTCTCCCAGAAGTGTGTCTCACAGGAGCGTGTTTCTCCCAGAAGTGTGTGTCTCACAGGAGCGTGTTTCTCCCAGAAGTGTGTCTCACAGGAGCGTGTTTCTCTCAGGAGAGTATTTCTCCCAGGAGCGTGTAAATTCCAGTGATCCGACCGGGTCCGAATTGAGATTGTCACGAAATGGGTCGGAGACTATGAGGAATGGACGAAACCAATCGATTGGTCTAACTAACAAGAGGTTGAGCAAGGAGGGAAGGCCTTTCCTCTCGCCTCTCCTTGGTACTGAACAGTGTCACGTGATTACAACATGTCAATTCGTGACAAGATCCTACGAAATGGGTCTGTGACAGACCTTGCTGGTCCCCAAAACCGGTTGCATCTTGCCCTGGAAACGAAGCGTGGTGGCTGGAGCTGACGAGTTCGAGTGGTCCGGACTTTGGAGGGCGAGGGAGAAGGAAAGGACGCGGGAACATGGTGAGAGAGGGAGAAGGTATTTTAAGAGAGAAAAAAGCACCAGAACGGGGAGGTCATCGGGGAGGTGGGTGTCGGAGAAACCGCGGTGCCACTCCCGAAAACAGTGGCAAAAGTCCCGCTAAAACCAAACAGGGGCGCCCCAGGATAGAGTTTACTACTTCCAAGTTCGCTCATAAATCGTACTTATATTACTATGTAATCGAAATGTGTAGCTGGCCTGCTTATAGATCAGTTGACCCAAAACGCTCGCAAGGGAAGCCACATTTTCTCAAAGACGAAGGTTAAGGTAATCAAACTAATCAAGGCCAAGTTCACGAACCATATCCGGACCCCCTTTCTTGACCTCTTTGGCAGCGCAGATCCAGAGCTCTTTTGCTTCCTCATCCAGGCGTAATTTGTCGCAGACGCCAGCTAGATGCAACATGCTAATTATGGTGGAGCTGTGACCCAAGCCTAAGAGACGCCTTTGGGCATTGAGAGCTTCTGTCCCAAGTTTTCGAGCTTCGTGAAACTTTTCTTGGTCTCCGTACGTTGAAGCGAGGTTGCTTTTGACTGACAACGTTATGCTGTGGTCCGTCCCAAGAACTGCCTCAGCTTTCTCTAGCGCAGACTCTCCGAGTACAGAAGCTTTGTCCAAAAGTCCAAGGCTTCGATACGTAGAGGCTAGATTAATGATCGCCACTATAGTATCCGGATGGGTAGGCCCTAAAACATCCGTACTTATCAACATGCATTCTTCTTCGTACACCTGGGCTTCATCGAGCCGATCTTGGCTGGTGAGAACGCCCGCAAGGATAGACATTGTGCGTAGCGTTAACCAGTGCTTCTTTCCAAATGAATGAACGTACCCTTCCATGGCTTGTACCAGTAACTCTTCCGCCTCTTTGAGTTTCCCTTTATGTCTCAGAGCGCATGCGAGAGTCAACATTGTCGTTAACGTTGTAGGGTGCCTTTCGCCAAGGACTTCTCTCCTCGCTGTAACCACCTCTTCAGCAATTTTTTGTGCTTCAGTCCATCGTCCTTGTTTTGAGTAGTGGAGAGAGAGATTGTACAGCGAGCCGAGAGTGATTGGATTCTTGATGCCGACGATCTCCGCAGACAGATTTGTAGCGGTTAAATGCAATTTTTCCGCCGCGGCAAATTCATCGAGCTCATCAAGGGCATTAGCCAGGTTACTCATTGTCAAAAGTGTATCCGTGTGCTCAATGCCCAACAATTTTGTCTCAATCTTCAACACTTGACTGTACAATTTCACAGCCTCAGCTGGATCACCCCTGTCCAAACGTATCGCTGCAAGGTTAGCCATGCTCGTTAGTGTGTCCGTATGCTCAGAGCCGAGGACTGTCATTCTGTACTCCAGGACCTGCTTCTCTGTACTGTCTGCTTCTTCCCACCTGCCCAGAATCCGATAGATGTTGGACAACTTAGACAAACTTCTTTGAGTGTCTTCGTTCTCAAGGCCAAGCGTTCTTTTTCTCACATCAACAAGATGGGCTTCTACTTTCTCGGCTTGCGCCCACTTGCCTCTTTCTCTAAGGATAGAAGATAGCACGTCTCTTAATTGGGCTAAGACATAACTCTCTTCACCAAAAGATTCCTCAACATCTGCGATCTCCTTTGTAAGGTTCAAAATGATTTCTTCTGCCGTTTCAGTTCCCTGGAAGGACTCAATGAAACTCATCGTTCGAATATGACCTTGAAGCCATAACTGCTCGAAAAGTCCTTCCTGCGTTGGAGCTTCCAAACCGGTTCTCACTCTTTCAATTTCCGCCAAAAGAGCATTTTCGTCTCTTTTGCTACGCTCAAGTTGCCTGTATGCTTCATCACAACTCTTAGCGACCCCAAAACCGGTGTGGTATGCGAAGGCGAGCTGAAAAGCAGCGTCCAACGAGCACTCTGACTCGCAACGCGGGCAAGATATTTGGGACGTGCGAGCTTCGAGTGACTTGATGATATTTGTTCGAACTGGGTATTCGGTACGACATAGCTGATAGATTGATTTTACAAGCTTAGGCAATGGTTAATATCAAAATTCAAAGCATGGACCAAATCTCAACCTACAGAAAACTCGCCAAGGATCGGCGTAGATGATGAGTCCCCAATGGAAGTGGAAAGGCTTGTTGTGACCCTAAGATATATTATTAGCGTACAGGTTCCTATAGGTAAGGCTCAACGTTGTACTTTTCGAGGTGCTCGGTGTTGCTCAGGTTACCAAGACGTAGACATCTTCCGCTGGGGTTGAAGCAAAGCGCACCATGGAAAAACTCCACCAACGCTTCGCTTTGTCCTTTGTTCGCGGCGCAACTTCTACGAACAATTTTCTCAGTCAAGTTTGAAATAGCATCTTGACTCTTAAGCGTCCCAAATTCCATGCTTTCCTTCAATTCTAAGTTTGATTTTGAAAGAAAGAAGACCACTTTCCCTTCAGTCGATACAGAAATGTCGGATGAAGGCTCTACAAGCTGATCATTGAATAGAATCCACACACAAAGAAGTCCAAAAGAGTAAAAGTCGGCCTTCTTCGCAGCAGCAATCGTGAATCCCCGAGGATGCCATTCAGGCGCTTCCCAAGGTGGGGTTTTCGGCATTCTAATCATATCGGTGTCTTTGGCCCCAAGGCATGAGAACCCAAAATCAGCGACTTTGGGTACAGGCAGTCCACGTTCGTTATTGAAAATGAGCACATTCTCTGGTTTTACGTCTCCATGGACGATATCTAGCTGCCGTGTTAGCCAACGTCGAGAAGAAGATGCAGTCATCACGTACTGCAGCTGTGAAGTGTCAAGATAGCGCTTGCGATACTAGCACACAACTCCACTCTTTGTAATAATGAGAGGGACCTGCCGCTCTCTGAAGCCATGAACGATCTCAGGTCCCCATGAGGAGCCTTCTCAAAGACAAGAGCCGGCCAAATACTGTTGAAATCAGGTTGCACCTCTAAACGAACACCCTCCAAATTCAGAATGTTTGGGTGTTGCTGAATCAGAGGCCGTTGCAACGCCAGAACCTCTGAAGAGAACGCTCTGAATACGGCCTCTTGCCCACTTTGACTCTGCGCTCGCTTGAACGCAAAGCTTTTCTGCGCATTTTGAAGAGACTGGCTGACCACCGATTGTGCACCGCTACCCAAATCCGGAAGACCAGATTGCCACGAAATGGGGAGGATGTTGACGTTACACTGCTGTAATAATGAAAGGAACGCAATGAGGTCATTATGGCCATCGACGGACGGTTGGATAAGAGGAGCTGCGCTCCAATATGACACAGCGTCTTTCGAAAAGCTTGGGAAGGCTTCCATCACTTTTCCCGGTCTCAAGTAGGATATCCTACTGCGCAGATCTCATACCTGATTGTGTTCGCTTCTGCTCCTACGGAGTTTTGAGGTGCGTTAAAAGTACGCGGTACATGTCCAAACCCAGTCATCGGGTTGACCGATCCTAAAACAAAAATACATGTATGTGGCGAACGGAGGTGTGGCTCTACAGGCCTGTGGCTGCAGTTTTGAGGGGTTTGTGGCTCCCTACAGGAGACGCAACCCGCAAAGCGCAGGCTGCCAAAAGAAGCCTTGAAGAACGAAATTACGCAGTACGGAGTACAGGAGATGCAAACCGCTGGTCGCTGTTTGCCTAGAAGAGCCTTGAGGAACGAAGCTGGATTTGGTAGGTTTTAAATTTATCACAGTTACTCTAGTCAATTGTTAAAATTGGTATTCTAAGGGTTGTCTGTGAGGTAGAATAGGTGGCTGACCCGATAACGACCACAAATGCGGAAAGACTGGCGTAGCGACGCCAGCAGCTACACACAACTTGTGAAAGAACGCGTTGACTGAATCTCGCTGCGAAGACCCACGACATCGAACGACATGATCTGGTACCAGCCTGCGGCTCGAGAAAGCGTGCGACTCGCTGCTAGCGCGCCCAGCATGCGATAGACCCCGTTGTCGACCTTCAAGCGCGTCGGCACGCAGCACAGCAAAGACGGTCACCACGACGTAACAATGAGAACTTTCGAATATAAGCTAACCGACCTGGAAGGACCGACTTTTGGCTCGTCTGACTTCTCAAAGTCTCCTGTGAGAAATCGGTGAGAGATTTGATGCATGCTCGCTCTCGAAGCCCTGACACGGTATACTCTAAGCTCGTTCTCGGCGGAACACACGAGATTTAATTGAATGGTTATACATTGAACGTTGCCTCAAACTTGCATTCAGCGCTACTGTATCTCCATCACCCATACCGAGACCACATATTATCGATTCGCGCCGTTTGCATATCCTATATCTTGATCGATACCGAATCAAACGCTTGCGAAAACTTGAGGTTTAGAACTCACTTTTGTGATGGGTTTGGTTCTACGTATTTAGCGCGCTGGGTCGGGAAATATACTGCTCCAACGTTTCAAAATTACATCGCTTGTTAACTTCATCCAATAATTCTGCTTTCGCGCCGCCTTACCTATTCTTCGTTTCAATATGATCAAGTATCATTACTTTAAATCTATGCGAATTTCGCTTCCACCGATAGAAGGCGGCACAGGGTAGAGGATTAAAGTAATCATAAAGTTATTTGCTCTTCTCTATAGATGCCAGCTAGAAAATTCGGCGAAGAACACTATGTGGGTGAACTAGGATAGTATTGGTAGTGGGTAAAACAGGCAGGCAGTGGTATCGCTTTCTCGCAGATCTCAATTGGCCGGTCATAAAGTGCGGCTAACCCGAGCATTGTAGTGAAACCTGATCTCTTGCTTATCATATTGTGAGAGGATCATGATCATAATAAATACGGTCTTAATGACCACAGGTGACGAGTACAATATCTAACCGACAAGTTGGGTGGACGTAAAAAGTATCAGTGGATGAAACCAAACTTGTGTGTAAAATCGGGTATAGGATGCGAAAATCCTCATCGGCTTATTCTGACTATTGTCGTTGTTCCGGAAGCAAACCTAACAGTCTACGAGACTTCCTCAAACCTCGTCCTCTAGTTTCTTCCCTTCGTTGACTTTCTTGGCGCTTTTCCTGACCCTTTTCCTTGACCTTTTTTCTTGACCCTTTTTCTCAGCGCTTTCTCTCGACAGTGTTTCTTGAACCTTCTTGAGGTTCGTATCGTAAACACGTTGATGCTTTAATGCATTCTCCACCATCTGGTTGAGTTCCTCTGCACTGATTGAAATGATCAGGCTTTCCAAAGAGAATTTCGTGTTCGGAAGATGCGTTTCATCATCCCTGGAAATTAGATCCTGCAGATTAATGTCCAAACTGACATCGGCAACTGTCTGGCTGTTCTTGTCTCGAAAAGTCTGTTAATGAGTCCGAGCTGCCCAGTGATGATTTTGTAATGCGTCTACCTGGTATACGAGCTTATCAGTTGTTATCTCCTCTTGGTCATTATCAAATACTACGCGCTGTACTGAAAATCGAACGGATTCGTCTCTCTCTTCAACCTTGGCTTTCCCTTTATTTCCTTTGGCCTTATACACCTTGTACAGCTTGTTTGCGTCAAAATGAACAAGGGTTCGAATTTGATCCGTAGTGTGACGTTCTTGTAGTACTTCTAGTGCCTTCTTCTCGACATCTTTAGGGTCTCCTGACCATGATACTTCGACAACCAGCGGCATTCGATATATTTCGTCGCCCTGACTATCACACCAGTCATAAAGGATGGATTCGTCTGTTATTGTATGGCTACCATCATCGTGTAGCACTTTGCGGGGCCCTCCAGTCTCCAACTTTTCAATTATTCTCCCAATTGGGTTATCTGGTTTGAGCTGTAGCTGTGTTCTTTTCTTTAGAATATTTTCTGCTACATCTTTACTGAGTTTCTGATGGAAATTGTCGGGCATACGAATCGTGAAGATTCCAGCTGTGGGTGAATATTCATATCTACGAGTTCTTCAGCGAGTATTGATTACGCAATTTAATCAGGAACTAACCTTAGTTTATCATAAAAATAACCACAGAGCTCGGCATCGTTATTCACTCGATCAAGCAACTGCTCGTACCCAGAGCGGTTGAGTTTCCAGGCGCTCCATTCGCTATTTTTTGGATTACCTTCACGAAGCTCACGGATGAAATGAACTAGTTTTGTGACTTGAGCTTTGTTGTAAGTGGTCGCCACGATGTAGGCTGGAGCTTTTCTAAGGATACGCAAAAGGGTCGAAAGCAAAAATGATTGAGGTATACGTTCCTCGTGGTCTTGCGAGGACGAATCGCGCGTATTTGGTAAGTCGGTTGTATCTATTGGTTGAAATAGCGCTGAGTTGAAAATTTCTGGCTTTAGTTTATCGGAATCGAGAGTGCGAGGTTGGAACAGCACTGACTTCGGTGTTTCCGGCTTTGGTCTGCCTAAACTGAGAGTGCTAGGCCCGGCCGAGGTACTAAAAGCTTTACGACTTTTCTCCGGAGTTTCAGGTGGTGTTGGAAGGGCGTTATAGATTTCGGTTGGCTGGAATAAACCCTCTTTGAGTATTTCTACCGGTGGTGTCTTTGGCTCAGGCGTTAATTCTTTCGGATCTGATCTGATAGGAGTCGGAATGGCAGTCATTAGAACTTTATCAAGAGAATAGAACCGTTTCGGAGACACCAAAAGATAAAGAAACAAAAGTGAGAGAATATGCAAATGCGCGAGGTTCGTGTCACTGTAGTAACGTATTTCACAAGCGAGCCGATCACCCCGTCCATACCTTTGCATTTTACCACGTTATGGCACCCCACACACACCTAATTCAAAGCTTCAAAAGGAAGGTAGGGTACTTCTTGCACTCAATACCCTTCAAAAGAGCCAGGTTTCGAGTATTAGGAAGGCAGCTAAGCTCTACAATATACCCTATACCACCCTAGCTGATCGACACGGACGTGCCTCACGCACCGATTCACGCGCAAATAACCACAAACTCTCTCCTAGCGAAGAGCAGACCCTCATACAATGGATACTGTCAATGGATGCACGTGGTTATCCACCTAGAATCTCTGCAGTACGCGAGGCGGCTCTTTTATTGCTTGCGGCGCGCGTAGGCAGGCCGAACGCGTTGATCGGCAAGAATTGGCCTACCAACTTCGTGAAGCGCCAGCCAGCTCTCAAAGGCAAATGGACACGCAAATACGACTACAAGAGGGCTAAATGTGAAGATCCAGCTACGATACAAGCCTGGTTCCAGCTGGTTGCAGATACAATAGCCCAATATGGGATTCAAAAAGAGGATATCTACAACTTCGACGAAACGGGCTTTGCACTCGGTATTGCTTGCACCTCACGCGTGGTTACTGGCTCTGAACGGCGTACTAGGCCTAGGCAGATCCAACCTGGCGATAGAGAGTGGGTGACGGCTATTGAAGCCGTCAACGCAAGCGGCTGGGCTCTGCCTCCTATGGTGATCTTCAAGGGCAAGATCCATATGGCTTCGTGGTACCAGAACGAGTTGCCTCATACCTGGCTCATTGGCGTTAGTGACAACGGCTGGACCACCGACGAGCTTGGCTACACCTGGCTGAGGAAGCTCTTTGAGTCATATACGGCTCAAAGAGCAGTAGGCAAGTACCGGCTTCTGGTATTCAATGGCCATAGTAGGCACGCAACACCAGAATTCGATCATTTCTGCCAGGAGAACTCCATTATCACGCTCTGCATGCCTCCACATTCATCTCATTTGCTTCAGCCACTCGATGTGGGCTGCTTTTCGCCATTAAAGAGGTATTGTGGCCAGCAAGTGGCAGAGATCATGGCTGCCGGCGTCAACCACGTCGATAAAACGACTTTATACCGATGTTTCTAGAGGCTAGAACCCAAGCTCTCTCTCAAAACAACATCCAGAGCGGCTTTGCAGCAGCAGGGCTAGTTCCATTGACACCAGAAATGGTACTTTCTCAACTGCCAGCGATGCCAGAGACGCCTCCAGAAGCAACGCCTCAATCGAGCCAACAGTCGCTCACCACGCCTCTAAACGTTGTGCAGCTCCAGCGACGAGCAACTACGATCAAAAGACTCCTAAAACGACGCTCAGCGAGCCCTCCTACTCCCACCGATATGGCTCTCAATAAGCTAGTCAAAGGATGCGAAATGGCGATGCAAAGCGCCGTGCTTCTGACGAGCGAAAACCAGAAGCTGAGAGCAGCCAATCAACGTGAGGCGAAAAGGAAGGGATCCAGTAAGAAACAGCTCTCAAAAGGAGGTACTTTGACGCGTGCAGAGGCAGAGGAATTGCTTGCAGAGCCAGAGGCAGGCCCATCAGTAGTTGAAACGAGTACTAGGCTGGAGGCGCCTCAGACGGTTCAAGCGAGCTACCCGAAGTGTATGAAGTGCTATTCAGAAAACCACATCACCAGAATGTGTAAACAACCTCAATAATGCTCTAAATACTCAATTGAATCGATATATTAAGTGGTTGTGGAGATATACGAGCTTGAAGCCAGTAGGCTCGATGGGGTTGATCGGCTCGCTTGTGTGATCGTCTCGCTTGTGAAATACGTTAAGTATTTCTATTTGCTTAAGATCATGCAAGCCAGGTGAGCTAGGTGTATTCCTGTAAGCCGATTTCGCAGGTCATTTAGTGCAGTAGCCGCGTAAATACACACGTATCACAAAGTCAGAATTGCTCACTGGTCTACCTAAGGGGGTTGATACCGTTTTATGCCCCTCTGGGAAGCTATACATAAACAAAACAGATTACCGAATACGTTAATAGTCCAAAATTATAAATATTTCCGTCAATAATGCGCGTGCGCTGATCTTAGACGTCTTGCATACAGTACAATTCCCTGCGATCCGAGCCTCCCGGTGAAGCGAGCCCCCACACAGAGAGATAATCACTATATTTTAAATTCAATTTCCTTAACAACCATAGCCTCAATTAATAGGGCGCTTGCTACATTAAATTCTACAGAGTCTATTAATTATACGGCTACTACGGAGTATACTGAAAGCAATTACATGTAGAGTACGGCATCAAAGTGTGGCGGGGAACCCACGTGATTTAAGTCGTGAGGGATTTCCGTTTAGGGTAAGGTTTTTGTGCGCGGCAAGAAGCCTTTCGTCTCTTCGTTCCTTAAGGCATATAGTCAATACCAGCCTTGTTTACTTTGTAGCCCTGTGTCTCTGATCTTAAATCGTGACACTCTGCTTAAGGCACCCTGGGCCGACAGATGTAGCCATCCTCAAGACCGGTAATACTGATTGAAGGTCGTGAACGCCCCTAAATGACCCTGTTGTTCCTGAACCAATGACCCCGCCGCCAGCGCCACAGTTACAGCCTCGGTACTGTGTTGTGACCGCGCTAGCAAGTACAAGAACACGTTCCGCAGTCTTTACCTGTATCGCTATGGAAGTTTTTGACACTACCCGCCCCTGAAATGAGTAGATCTAACGTGCGATTCCGCTACCTCACAAAATCGGGGCAATATAGTGATTCGCCCGTCGCGGTGGTCCCTATCCCGAAGCTGCCTGACGTCGAACGGCTGAGTCCGAGTATAGTTCGAGTGTTGGGTGGAAACCCTTCAAAGGCAAGGCGAAGTCGATAAATCTTGTTGATCGTAGTACTGACGCGTCTGTAGTTTACTTTGCAAGGTAACGAAAACAAATAGCGATCGATTTGCGAGCACGCTAGCTAAATGTCGAAGGTACAAACACATATCTGGTAGGCAAGGGACCGACGCGCATCCTTATAGACACTGGCCACGGGAAGCCAATCTGGATCCAAACCCTGCAAAAAGTTCTTGCGGAAGAGAATGCCACTGTTGACCGCGTCGTAATCACCCATTGGCATCCCGACCACGTCGGCGGAATTTTCGACCTACTCAACATCTCTCCCGACATCCAAGTTTTTAAAAATGAGGCTTGGGAAGGCCAAAGAGAGATTGTGGATGGACAGATATTCAAGACTGAAGGAGCCACGCTGCGAGCGTTCCACTGCCCCGGCCATACCACCGACCACATGGCCTTCATATTGGAGGAGGAAGATTCAATATTCACGGGAGACAACGTGCTCGGTCATGGAACGGCCGTGTTTGAGGACCTTGCAATCTACGTCGACAGCCTTAAGCGCATGGCGACCCAAGTGTCTGGACGCGGCTATCCCGCCCACGGTGCAGTGATCGACGATATCAAGAGCAAAATAGTGGAGTACATCCTGCACCGACAAGGGCGAGAGAACCAGATTCTCGAGATTTTGAGCCGACCAAAGGAAGCAGAGGCATCAGAGTCACCAGGCTGGACGACATTAGACGTCGTTAAGTTCATCTACACGGAGCTGAGCCCTGACATGTATCCTGCGGCAGAGCAAGGTGTACGCCTGGTGCTAGACAAATTGGCCAAGGAAGTACGTGTTTCGCACAACGCACAGGCTGATGCTTGGCATATAAAAGGCAAGGCGATGTTATAGATTGGCTCTTCTGTTCTCTGAATATGCCTTGTAGACGTCACGTAAGGAGTTTGCTTGGTGTGGCGGTTCAAACATATTCAATAGAATGCTTTTCAGTGACGATCCAGAAAACGGTTGATCGTCGATACTAAGCTTGAAAGAAAAAAGCTTGAAGAGTTTTGCGAGCTAGATTCAACAACTCAGGCTCGTGAGTTACGAAAGTGTTGAGTGGATATAAGTCTTGGCGCAAATCGTGCAGGTGGAAGGTGATAGAATATATTGCGATCTAACGAGCTCAGCGATATGCGGAGCTCAATATAATTAAATACATGTACAGAGTACATCCTAAAACAATCATATCTGATAAGTGTGGCGGGACAGCCTGTGGCTACAGTTTTGGAAGGGGGGAGAGCGGCCTTAAAGCCCTCTCGGAACGAAGTTCCGAAAGGCATAGACACAATGAACACCGAACAGCGCATACTGCACTGACCGAACAGCGCATACTGCACTGCAGCTTTAGCGTTGTTTGTGGCTGCCAGCTCAATGAAACAGACCAGCTCAACGATACTTTTTCGAAATAACGACACACCGACTCCCCTCCCTCGACGGAGGCCGCGTGCGTGATCTGTTCTCACTCGTGGTTCTCAGCGGCCTTTTGTCATTCTCAAACCACAACTCCTGCGAGTACTTGGGCATCACCGATGGCACCACTACAGGTGGCCTCATTGTAATTATTCTCATTCGTCTGAAGGAGCGAATCGGCCATCGTGCATCGTCCTTCGTGATGCTTAAGGCGGTTGTACTCATATGGATGAGTTTCACTCTTGGAAAGGAGAGTTGTGGCCTGAGTGGTGTGACCAACCACGAGGCTGTGTTAGGTACTATTTTCGTTCAGAAGCTGAAGTGAAGTAAAACCTTTCGCACCTGATTGGATGAAAGCTAATTTCCGTTGCAAGGCTGAGCCGAGAAAGTATTCAATCGTACAACTGTGGCAGTGGCCTCCCCCGCGAACAATACAAATCAAATATCAATTCTGCTCAATACTTCAAGCTTCTACGCAAAACTCCTGATTTTCCAAATTTTCTTCAGCTTCAGATCTCATTCAAAATGTTTCGTGCACTTAGTTTCACTGTCCTTTTGATCCTCACTTCTTACTTAAGCTTTGTCTCAGCGACATGCTACGGACTCGACGCCTGTCTGGAAGGTTGGGTTTGGCGACAGGCAATCCCTACCGATCATGTCTGTGTTACTCCCGAGGTTCGAACCCAGACCGCTGAAGACAACGCTGCGGCAGCAAGTCGCGTCAATCCCAACGGCGGTCCATACGGTCCCGATACTTGTAAAGACGGCTACGTATGGCGTGAAGCCTACACCAACGACCATGTTTGCGTGCTACCCGCTACTCGCACCGAAGCCGCAGACGATAATGCCCAAGCTTCAAATCGAGTTGCGTCACTCAATCTTTGGACCACCGACTGGTACCCAGGCCCGGATACGTACCCATACTTCAAAGTCAACGGCGACCACTTCAACCTCGGATCCGTTCAAGTTGCAATTTTCGACTACAACAACAATAACGTTGTTCAAGATTGGACCACTGTTACAGCATCGTCGTACCCTGGCTATGTTGGTGGAGCTTTTGGAATTGAGTTTCAGGTCAATGACTGTGCGGCCACCGATCCTACGGGAACAAAGACTGGCTATGTAATTGCACAAGATGTGACTTCTGGGTGCTATTCTCAGCAGCTTCCTATCGACATTTGCTATAGTCTTTGAGGTATCGCGGTTTATGCATTCAGCGAAGCTTGGCTCAATGGCAGGTTTCATTCAGTTCGGATTTATGTATTTCTATGTAACTTAGGCTCTACAGTTTGGTTCATCCAAAAATACAGCGCTGGCTCCACGTAGCCACAGAGACTTTGAAGGTTTCGAGCTGTTTGCATGTAGCAATGGAAATTCCTGTGACCAAAATCATAGCATCAATCAACGTAGACCATGTAGGTGCCTTATTATTTCCTGAGGCATTAGACTGAAGCTCTTCAACTCCATCTCGCCTCACACTTCAAAGCATCGAATCTTCGCACTTTTGATCTTCTTCCTCAACCATTACTGTTAATTTGGCCCCGGATCTCCTACGATGTTGCCTAGCCTAGCCAAATGTTTTTCGACGGCTCGTCTCAACTTTGAGAAGCCGTTATCACGTGTTCCGGAACGGCGCGGCGCGTTTGTCTAAAGTCCGGACCTGGCGTACACCTACGGACCGAAATAGACTGCGATTTTCAAAGTTTTGCCCCTAGTCTCTCGCCAAGAATTTAATTTCATTCGTCGTAAAGGAGTTAAAAACGGATGTAAGTGATGTTCAATTGGCTCGTAGATCTTCACTGTGGATATTGCGTCATTGCCCCCAAACTGAATGCTTCATGGGTAGGTTTGCACCATTGTGTGTGTGACCGCGTCTCCCTCACCCCTTTCTTCGGTTCCTCTATCAAATACGATAAACATTTGGCCCCTTGGACAGTCATCGAGCATCTGCATTAGTGACATCACTGATCGGAGGGATATAGACCGTCGGGTCCCGACGGAAGCCTATCAGAGTAACGTTATCTTCTCTTTCTCGCAAGCTGCTTGGACCACAGACCATTTACAACCAGATCCACTTTACCAATGAGTCTTATGTCAGACTGTTAGCCAGATCTCAATACTATGTCCGGTCCAGTTTCTAGCACGCAAGATCCAAGTGGCGTCAAACAATACTAGCAGAGCTAGCCTCGTTGGCTCACCATGTGCTACCAGTCATTCGCTATGTTATCTACAATCGGCACCAAACTTCGTCCGATCATGACTAACGTAAGGTTTTTGGTCCAGTGTCGTCAAGTTTGAAGGCCGAATCGAAGGGGTGCTTCAATGCTCTAGTTAATAAAAGCTTTCATTCCTGTTGCTGTGTTCTCTCTTAACATTGCGTTTGTTTTCACACAAGTCATTACAGTGCGTGGGTATTATACTTCCCAGAGCCAAGTCATCAAAATGGCAGCTATCTTTCGCGAATCATCAGCGGGACAAATATGTCGCTTATTTCTAGGGTTAAAGATTACGCCCTATATTGATGAGCAAGACGGATTCGTATTGCCTCAGCAAGCTGTTGGAGAAAACGCTGTTGCCACAAATAACAATCCTGAGCTTCAGTCCAATCGAGATGCTGAAAGAGAAGGCTCAGAAATAGGTTCCGACAGGTCGTCAGACAAGGACATCGAGAAGGAGGCCCCCACTGAGCCTCAACAACCTTCTGAGAAGCCTGAACAGAAACCTGACACTAATGTTGTCGACTGGTATGGACCTGACGATAACGAAAACCCCCAAAATTGGTCTACAGCGAAGAAGGCTTTCACCTTTGCTCAGATATGTCTTCTAACTTTCTCGAGTAAGTTGTAGTTCTATCCTCCGACTTGTAGCAGTTTTAACCATGTTTGAAAATAGTTTATAGCGCCTCAGCCATTATTACTCCTGCTGAAGGTGTCTTCGAAGAAATCTGGGGCGTCTCTGCTGAGGTAGCCTCGTTAGTACTTTCCATGTATGTACTTGGATACGTAAGTCTTCACCTATAGTGCCACCAGCGATGACATCTAAATCATTAACATTCCTTAGGGCCTTGGTCCTCTACTTTTCTCACCTATGAGCGAAATGCCCGATGTTGGAAGAAATGTGGCATACATGTCGTCATTTTTTATTTACATCATCATCACCATTATAGCCTCACGGGTGTCGAACTTCCCCGGTCTCGTTGTTCTCCGGTTCATACAAGGGTTCTTTGGCGGCCCTGTACTAGCCACTGGAGCGGCATCGGCTCAAGACTTGTTTCCATTCAACAAAGTTCCGTATGCTCTGTCTTGCTGGGCAGTTTTTGCATACGCCGGCCCGGCCCTTGGCCCTACGTTGACCGGTTTCTCAGTTCCCTTAAGTACATGGCGTTGGTCATTGTATGAAACATTGATTCTCTGTGGCTTTACCTTTGGCATTCTTTTCTTCTTCCTGCCTGAGACGAATGGCGAATACATTCTAGGTAAGCGCGCTCAACGTCTGCGCGCTCTGACTGGAAATCCGGATTTGAAGACAAAGGCTGAACTTCACGCCGAAAAGAAAAATTGGGTACGCTTGACCGTATACCACTTGACTATGCCGTTCAAGATTACGTTCATGGATCCATCTATTTTGTTCATCAACCTATACACCGCTTTGACCTACGGCGTCTATGTGAGTTTCCACATCTTGATGTGCATCAAACAGATCTAACGCTTTTGTAGTACTCGTTCTTTGAGTCTTTCCCAATCGTATACATGGGAATATACGGCTTCTCTGTTGGTATAATGGGAGTCGTATTTATAAGTGTCATCATTGGCGCTGCTATCGGCCTCAGTGTCTACGTTGCCTTGGTTTGGTTTATCTATGAACCATACACCCTTACGAAGGGCATCGGGAAGCCTGAATATCGCCTTGTTCCCGGTATTTTCGCAGCCGCGCTAGCACCCGCTGGAATGTTCATCTTCGGATATGCGTCCAAAGCTGATATCAGTTGGGTTGCACCAACTGTGGGAATCGCCCTCTATGCCGGTACAACATTTATAGTAAGTTAACACATATTAACCTATGTTCGATAATTTATTGACCGCCATTCTCTTTCAGCTGGTCAATGTCATCTTTGTATACCTTCCAATCGGCTACCCGAGATATGCCGCCAGTGTCTTCGCATCTAATGGTGAGGGCTATTGTCATAATGAGTACACATACGGTTAGACTGACTTTGACATCCAAATAGGCTTCTTTAGGAGCGCCTTGGCCTGCGGTGCAATTCACTTCAGTCAGCCTCTCTTTGGCAATCTCGGTGTTGGTAACGGATGCGCCATCCTAGGGAGCATGGGTGCTCTTTGTGCAGTCTTATTCCTGGGACTTTGGCACTTTGGTCCGAAGCTCAGAGCTAGGAGTAGATTCGCAGAGACATATTAGATTGGCACACGTTGATTTGAGACCGATAATTCTATGGTGTCGTTTCATGGTAGATAGAAAGGGTTCACCGGACGGGACATAGAATTAGACTATTACTAGCTAATGTTTGGATTATCCAAAGACATCTAACCGCTCAATGTCAAAAGTTTCCATTAATACGGTTCATTGTTACTCGCGATTTGTTATGGAACGATCTTAGAAGCGCTGTTTGTGCGAACGACTCTCTCATTCGCCATGTACCCAATGGGGATCTTGCTACGAGGAACGAACTGTCCATAGCGATCTGTATAGAGGCAGTTGCTCCGGTAGTAGATAATGAGAGTTCTATTCTTCCAAGTGAGATTCCAATAGGAAAGTGAAGCTGCGTTTCGGGAAAGGTGCCCTTTTTGGACTCCTGCTTGTTATACCTTCACCTTTCTGCCTCCTATATTATTATGAACGATATATGTACAATGCCTAACTTCTGTAGGCGAATTTCAAGATGTCAGTAGAACTATACAGTCCCAGCATAACCATGAGCGAAGCCAAAAATACACTCGCCAGGTTAGCTTCCATCCTTCCCGACCCACCCTTCTTACTCGTGCTTGTCGCACCCGACCCTGCCGTCCCAACACCACCAGACGGACTCATAACCGTCAAACTTGCCAAGTCCAACGTAGAAGTCGTGGTCATGGTCGCTGGGATAGCAGAATACGGTACACTCGAACTTTTCCCATTACCAATTACCAACAACCCACTAGTTCCAGCGCTCACAATTTCGCCATCCGGTAGCGTTACCTGCGCACCACCCAGCGTCAGCGTTTGACCGCCAATGACCACAATTGTACTGCCCTGCGCATTCACAGACTCAACTGCCGTAAACACAGAAGATCCGATCGTGAAAATTGCGCCCGTGACGTCTGAACCTGATCGTGGAGGGCCAGCCACCACGAGCCCTGCTGAGACGGCAGAGAGAACAACACCGTCTGTTGTCAAAGCCGTGCCGTCCACTGTTAGTGTTGTGTTGCCAAAGGCGATCACGGGTTTGCCGTTGGCGGCGGTCATGCTCGTCGCGGTAACGACTTCGCCGTCGTCGAGAGTGAAGACCGCAATGATAGGGTTCGGATTGATAAGAGGGACGGTTGTTGTTTGGCCATTCTGTGCTACAACAACAGCGTTGCCACCCGGCGCCACGTAAAGAGTCTGACCGCCGATGGTTGCGGTCTGTCCCTGTGGAAGGGTTGTGCCATCTATGAGAACGCCGCCGTTATCGCCCTGAATTGCAGTGACAACCTCACCTCCTAGCGTTAGGATTGCCGCGGGCGGAAGAGTGACTTGCGCCTGGGCAGCGAATCCGCTACCAGCAATTTGGCTCAATGCTATGGTCGTAAGGTCATCAGGGCTCACGACAACGATGGAACCTCCAGGCGCAGCAGAGATCAAGTCTTCCCCTATCGTGGCTGGTGGGTCGCCAAGTTGGATGGTCTGCCCAGCTACGACTATTCCCCAATTGCCGTCTTCCGATGCCGTGATTGTTGTGCTACCATGACCGAGAGTTAGTATCGCTCCTATTACAGAGGAATCATCGGGATTAGTATCTTCGGGAGCTGGCACTCCGCCACCGGAACCAGAGACATCATTACTGTTTCCATTCGAACCCGTTCCGCTAAGCCAAGAAGCTATCTCTGTAGAGAAAGAAATTGACTCTAATCCTTGATTTCTGTTTGATCCAGGACCCCCCGGGTCTCCCCCCGGGTCCGATCCTGAACCCGACGCCGAGTTTCCTGCGGGATCCCCAGATCCTCCTGGAGAGCTATTCGAGCTCTCAGGTAGCTGCAAAAATGGGATAGTAGTCAGCACAGCGGTAATAAGAGGGAGAGTTGGGCCAGGATCTGCGGGCGTGGTAGAGGCGGGACCGGAGACAGTAGGCGGGGTTAGGAATCCCGCAGTAGCAAGCGCGGTAGGAGGATCGAAGATGCCGTTGAGGTCAAAGACGCAGCTCGCGAAAGCAGGATCTAAGTCCAGAAACTGTGTAGGGTAGACCAAAAATGGTTCGTAGGCGTCATCGACAATAGTCGTACACCAGGGCCAAGGTTCCATTGTATCTGGATAAAATACGAGATCAAACGAATTCACGAGATCAAGAAAACAGAGTTGCGAGCCTTCATAGGCGAGGACGGGAACAGGATTTGGTGGAAGGTCCGCAAAGTTAAAAGAGTAGACGCTTCCAAAATAGCCGGCCATACCGCGATAGGATTGGAGTTCGGTAGACGGAACCGTAAGAACACCACCTGGAAGTGTAGTGTAGCTATAAAGGTCGTCTACCATCATATTCTCATATTCAGTAACGGTTCCAGCGGCCAATGTATATGTTTTGCCTTCAATGGTTTCGGTTGTAGCAGACCACGTGAGTGTCGTGGTACCAGAAATATAGGTACTAAAGCCTGCCGGAAAGGCGGCGATGACAGAAGGGTAGGATAGGTAGCAATTCTCATTTGAAATAAATGTTCGTCCGTAGGCAACTGCTGTAGGTATAAGAGTATTATTGGGAGCTGCCGTAATATCGATCGGGAAGGGATAATGGCAGAGGTCTTGCGATGCTAGGGTTACCGGCCAGCTAGAGTTTAAGGTTAGCCAGATTTTCGACACGAGAGTAGTGTAGGATTACTAGAGTAATTTTACCGCAGGGATACTGATGTAACATGGACCTGAGGGAGGAACTGGATCAATGGGCTCGCAGTAAAGAGCAGGAACGGCAGTAGTGTTGATCGCGCCTCCGGTGAATATAGCATTACTGGACTGAGCCATTAGCCAGGCACAGTCACTCGGTGAAATCCGACATGTCGGAGAAGGAGGGAAAGTGATATTGCCAATCCAAATACTCGGATCGTAACGTAGAGTGGATGTGATAGTGGTGATCACGGTCTCATAAATCCTGGTGGGGATGGGGGTTGGTGGGATAAGATTCTGTTGGATGATTTCGGTCTCAAGCAAGAATGTCGACCCATTTGGGATAGAAAAGACTGAATAAAGGTATGAGATGCTGGCCGTGCCGCTCGCACTCGCGCGAGGGATACCATCGCAAAGTGTATAGAGGGAGTACTCCGAGACAGTAGTCGTGTGGGTAGCGGTGAATTCAACCGCATGTAAAAATTCTTCCGAGTTTTGAAGATCTGAGCTCGCTTGAAAGTAGACGGCCCATTCTGAAACACAGCTCCAGAGGGAAGCGCTGACACTATCGTCGCTTATTGTGGACTGAGCACTGGTATTGGTAGCAGTGGCGTTCCAGTATCCGGTTGTAGTAATCGTAGAAAAAGGTGTAACCGAAGAGATATTCCCAACAGGAGTCGTGTATGTCGCATTTTGGGCGTCACTGCTCGCGACGGGGGAACTTGTCGACGATTCTGAGTAGTTGAGATATGGCCTGAAAGAACTCGACGCATTGAAAGCGGACGGATTGGTCAATGAAGATGAAGTACTATCCGTCGTAGAATTCGTTGGAGCTAATTTCCGTCAGTGTCAATCTTCAAGGCTACGTAGGAAATGGGACATGCACTGAGCATCGGCGTACCAAGCCGCCGCTATATACAGGAGTAAGGTCGTAGGTAGCAAGAATGATGGCATGTTTGGAAACAATTTGCTTCATCACGTTTGTGTGTACGAAACATCCATAAACGATACCGATGAAAGGACCAGTTGGAACAGCACTTGGATTTCGTTTGGAGTCATATCTCAACAACCACGCGTATTCCCTCCTAAAGAGGAATATCCTCTTGAGATGGCCAACATGTATGCCGAAGATTAAGAGCTGCAAGCCAGGCGTCCTAAGTACGCTTAAATTAGAGGCAGGTCACATTAGCGATGTTGGACAAGCGTTAGGCGCATGGCCCGGATGAGCCGATGCTTACCGTATTCACCCTAACCGATGGCTGTACTCTACGACTATCTTGACCTCTTAAACTCCATTGGAGTGCACCACCCCCTGCGTAACCGAGGTGCAAGAAGTCGCTTACTTCCTACGATGATTGCCGATGACTTCTGTCCAACCGCAAAGCACCTTGGCAATGTACAGGAGGGTGGAGAAAGTGGATGAGATTTGCCGTTTCAGGGAACGACCGTCCCATTTGGAGTTTTATTTTTTCCCTAGTGCACACGACTTTGCACACAATGGCCAAACGTTTGAAGCACTGTTGGCTGGCTGAGGGATAAATCCGCTACGAAGTCCGCTATTCATCAAGCGTTGCAATCACAGAAATGGCGCAATACGGGGGAATTCCTTTGGCTAGCGATAGACGATTGAACGACCACACCCTCAGGATCAACCTCTTAAAATACGGATTTAAGCGAACGAAACTCGCTCTATCATTAATTACCACGCGATGCCCTGGAGACACATGTCCAGGAACCTGCGTACCTGATGGTTGGCGACTTTAGAGATGAATTGAATGAGTACTAAGAGAGTATCGTTAACTTTGAAGATGCAAAAGTAGACTTCGAATTCGAGAAATTCAATCATCTTTCATACAACACCAACGTTTTAAGGTATTTTCCATATGCATCATGGTCAACCATCGACGGATAGATCGTAACTTTCCCCATCCGATCGAGTCGGCTCTTAATACCTTTAGAGGGCCTCTAGGTAGGACGCATTTAAGCTGACAAAAGTAGACCGTCGCCAGCTGAACGATCTGATTCCGTAAGTGGGGACCTCCACAAACTCCGGAACCCTTAAGGTCTTCTACTCCGATGTCCGCATGGCCGATTCAACGCTTTGTCGTGGGCAGCAACGGCCTCATAAACTGTTATCTCAGTGTCGCGGCCTTTCTCCTCGGTTTTGGCAACACTTGTCGACACCCCGACTGACTCTTCTCCCATCCTCACCGCGTTGAAAGTCGACGCAAACTCAACAAGGGGCCCACGAATACTAACGGCCTTTACCCGGTTTCTAGATATCTTGCCGCCTTCTTCTCTTACGCAACCATTGGTATAAATAGATGCATGATTCCACAACCAGGGCTATGCAAAGACCGATAAAAGCGCCTATTAAAAATGGTAGTCCGGTCCAGGGGTCATTTTTAATCCAGCCCATAACTAAACGAAAGAGGAACTATGAAACAAAGACATACACTGATCCACTGAAAGACAAACTGTGTAGTCCTGATATCACCCGACTTTGATCTTGCGACGTCTCGTAGATATATCTTTCCATCTTAAGAAAAAGCCAAACTGCGGCACAGGCAATGACGGCAGCGGCTGCAACAAAGGAAGAGACGCCAAAGAAGTCGTACAGAAGCAGGTGTAAATCGTTTACGCGTGTGGTCATGCTCAAGATCCCGCTTGCGAGTGATAAGGGCAGAAAAATCACTACCAGGATGGTTAGGCCATCAATTCTCTGCGAACTCTTTTCACTGAGTATCTTCAAGTGTAGGCTTTGAGTGCGCTCGTAGCGGTCGACGATGCGCTGAGCTAGTTTTGCGTTGCGGTTCGCCTTAGCTTGTAGGCCTACAATTTCTTCTTGCAAGCCTTTGGAAAAGCGGTCAGATGATCCCAATACACGCATAAGGTAGGCAACTGCATCTTCGACGTCACGAAGATATGCCCGGGCCTGCTCCAGTCCGAGTGATGCAGCCGAGTGTTGTTTCGCTTTTATGATATTAGGCGACTTTAGACGATTGAGGAGCTCCTCCAAGTAGTGTACCGTTTCCGAACTACTGTTTACGAGATATTCTGCCACCAGCAACTTTATGAAGCTTGCTTGCTCTCCATCTGCCAATGCTATGGACGAGATGTGATGCAGCAGGTAGTGGCGCAGACTAACGTCGGATAGTCGCTTGTACAATACTAATTAACAGTCCGCCTTTCAGAACCTTCATCGAGATCGGCATGCTCTTCACCGAATGGCCGATCTTTGTCCATCACTACACATCTAAAACGAGCCTGTTCTCTTCCCTAGATAAGAAGGTTTTCGGGTGTTGCAAATTTCTGTTCCTTGAATACGGAGGCTACAATCCATGCGGACGACAAGCTATCGAGGTGTTGTACTTTTCATTGCGATGAAAGACCATCCACATCGGACACACTGTTCGACATTGCAGCCGGTTTATACCATGCCGGAAAGACACTCGCAATGTGCCTGATGAGCTCTTTGCGCCGATCATCCGGCAATCTAGGATCAAGATCAAAGATTCTTGCGAAGCCTGCAGGATGCAAGGGAAGTAAATTGAGTTTTTCCTCTAGCTTATCCTCCACGCCCACTGCGCAGATCAAAGCAGGCGGTTTGCCGTTGCCTTGCAACGGTGCCTCAAGAACGACTACTTGTTCTACTCCTTTGGCTGTGGTTAAGGACATTTCGATTCACATAAGCAAGGTAGCTTCGTTTGAGATTGAAGAGGGCGTCGACTTGCGCTCTTGATAAACTTTTATGTCGACGTTTGGTGGCCAGCGGGCTTCTCAATGCAAAAAGCAAGCAAAGCCGGCCTCATTCTCAGTCCAGCTTCATCACGTGAAATTGAGAATGGCTGATAATGGCGGATTTTATATCTATATTTAGTGAATTGCAGATTTAAAGTGTGTTATCACTGTTTTATTTGTCCTATTTCGGGGCGCGAAGAAGGCTATGGTGTAGTGAAAGGAATATAACTACTCATAGGTTACGTGGGAAAGCGAGCGCGATCTGAGCCGCTGAAGGCACCGTCAAAAGCCTCCGCATCGGGCGGGCGAAACCGCCACAATCAGCTTTACAGTGTAGTAATAAAAGAAATTTGTAAAGATGGATGGATTCGGAGGCACATACACACAGGATTTAACAACCATTGCATTGTGCCGTCGAGCGGACGTAATGACAGGCTGCCTCTGTTTGAACGTGAGGCGCGAATTCCAATTTCTCTACAATTGCCTTCTCATACGTCCTTGATGCGTTTCCCGCCCATTACCATTTCGCATAACCACGCCGTAATCCATTAATCCATAACCCATAACCCAGGATTCCCAACCCCGGAAGAACTCCATCCCGTCCCGCTGGTCCCGCTTATTGCACTCCGCCGAGCGAAGCACTTAGCGCAAGGTACCATGTGCGGCTCGCACCGCCATCCAGGTACTGCGGGTCGAAGCTGCTGTCGCTGAACCACTCCCAGCTGGTGACGGGATCGATGAAGGCCAGGTTGGCGTAGAGGATGCCACGCCACCCGCCGGCGATACTGTCGACGCGCCCGTTCGAGAAGTACGTGTCCCATTCCTCCTGGACGAATTCGGCCGCACGTGTGAGGCCGGAGTTTGGTGCTAGCGGCAACATGTGGATGCTTGGATGACGCGTTAACTTGTTCTATGTTTGGAACGTTCGCGGTGTGTATGGACGACAATGCTACGTACCCTTCAATGTACTCAATATTCGTGCCGAAGTATGTCGTGTGGTCGTCTTTCTCCTCGAAGGTGATACCAACGGCTTTGTTCCCTATAAAATTAGCTGGTTCGACAGTGTTGTCGCTCTGCATCAGAATGTAGTTAGTGAAAGACCGTGCCTGGATGGCCAACATTAGATTGCCTCGCGCCTCCATGTTGGCATCACCCGTTACCTTGCCCCACATCTTGATTGCGTAAGATGCAAAGCTGTCTTCGCTGCTGCTTTCTTGATCTGATGTCGAGTATTAGCACCACCTTCTATATAATTTGCGGTACGAAAGCGACTTACTCTTTCCAGCCCCGGATTCGAACACTCCAGCAGCCCAACTGTGGCCGTGATACCAGTCGAACATGCGCGAGAATGGATAGTATGGATCGTTAGTCGATGGATTGGCGAAATCGCGCACGAGCATGTCAATCCACACCTTGTTGGTACCATCTACCAGCCAGTCGGGATCCAGATAGGCAATAACGGCCGCAGCGTACACAAAGTATCCGTAGTGGAAGTGATGATCATTGTATCCAGTGTTCCCAAAGTCGTTACTGATATTAGCGTATCCGTCGTTGGAAACCGCACCCTTCCAGACAGTGTCATAAACAATAGGCGTCTGCTGGGTGTTGCTGATAAAGGTGGCGAGAGCATCCTTTAGCTTGGCAAGGCCAGCTGCTGCAAGACCGGGGTTTTGAGCAAGGTCATTTGCGGTATAGACGATGGCGGCGAACTTGGCTAGGCCTTTGCCGCTGAAGTACAGAGAGTCCAGATCAGTCTGAGACGGCATGTCTTCACTAAGTTCACTCGCGGCGGAAGAGTTAACCAAAGCAATAGCTGCCTCTGGAAGAACAGTAACACTGTTGTACGTCGGGCTCCAAGGAGCAAACGTCATGTTCGTAGGCAAAATCTCGGTCATGTTCCAGCTATCCGCTAACACGGCCGTGGCAATTCCCTTTGTGGTCGTCTGAAGCGTCACGTTGTTGATTGGGGCGTTAATGGTATCGCCGCTGAAGGATTGGACGTGGTGTGGCAACGCAAACATGATCAATGTTTTCGAGGTGTTACCAGCCTTTGTCCAGGACAGAGAGTAGTCCGCCGCAACGATGCCAGCGCCTGAAAGTATGGAGGGCGTTCCAAGAGAGGCAGCAATGGTACCGCTAATTGCATAAACACCAGCTGATCCATCGTAGGCTGCCTCACCACCGGAGCCACCAGAGAGCTTTGCAATCTGAATAATGCCATTAAATCCTGCTGGCCCGGTGATCGTCGAGCTGCTGGTTAAAGTCACAGTCGGTTCAGATCCATCACCATCTGGAGTAATGTAAACCAGCCAGGTCGTGCCATCGTAAAGCGATACCGAGCACTTCCAAGATGCACCAACTCGAGTGAGCGGCGACAGTTCTCGAAAGAGAACACCAGATTGGATCAAAGGAGTCGCTGAAGTGTATACGCCCGTGACGAAGCCCATTCCTTGGACCAATGGAAGCGCCAAGATCGGAGTGGCGCCGGAAGATGGTGCAAGGTTGACAATGACACTGAATCCTTCGTGAGCGTCGGTTGTGAGAACAGTCCCGGCGCCAAACTCTGAAGCGGAGAGGATCATGGAGTCGATACCGACGGGCGTGACATAGTAAGAAGCAGGTGTTCCCGGACCATATTGGAATTGAGATAACTCGACATGACTCATCGCGATACCCCAGCTCCCAATACTGTCTTGGCCAGCACTCCAACGGAGGGAGTAAGGAAACGTCCAGACACTTGACGTCTGATTGTTCAACATAAGGTTGGCATAAAACTTATTTGTCTCTATCGGCTGGTCATCGCTGCTGCTGATACCAACTTTTGGTATCGGATGATCGCTTCTTGAAGTGATCTGGGCGGGAGGTGGATCAGATGCCATCGGAACGAAGATATTTCCAGCCAGTGCGCTCACTGTAATCGATACAGAGGCAGAGGGAATACTTGTGGGTGATAAAGTCGCCACAGGCGTCGAAATTACACTCGTTGCGAAGGGCACAACTGAGGAAATGCCTGAGGATCCCAGTTGCGTAATTACAGAGCCACTGGTGGAAGGCAAGACGGAAGAACCAACCAGGGAGACCGATATCTCAGACGACGCAATCTGGATCGAAGACGTTGTAAAGACTACAATCGGTGAACTTGCTGAACCCGTGCTAGTAGCAGCGCCGGCGGAGGTTGAGGAGCTAGATCCTTCAGCGAAGAGAGCTCCTGATGGACTGTCATTCGCAGACGAAAAGAATGAAGATGAAGACAGCGGAGTTGAAGACGATGACGATTCGGAGATGGTAGGTTGAGAAGGTGCTACATTAATCTCTTGTGTCGATTCTGTGTGAGAAGACGTGGCCGATGCTTCAGTCGTGGATGTTATCGGTGGGACCGCAATGGTCACTGTTGAAGTAGAGAAGATCGTCGTAGTGGTGTCGAAGGCCGGATATACATCTTCCACTGATGCCGATGCGAAATTCACGTTGTTGGTACCGGAATATCTAGTTTCGGTGAATGAGATGGTGACAGTTGGTACAACAGTCTGTGCACTATTGTAACTTGTAAGTGCCTCGTTTAGTATTGTTGTATCACAGCTCATCTGGTTAATTGGGTGTCCCTCATCGTGATCCTTAGGTCCGCCGAAGGAGTTATCATGGCCGAACGGAGGATCGCGACGTTGAAAGGGGATTGCTCGTACAAAGGTTCCCTGCAAAAGATAGGTAGTTAGCAAAGCATTCACGATTTTTCGAGGGGAAGATGGCCTCGGTGAAGCCATTGCTGAGAAGTCTTTCGAAGATTACACAAATGTTCCGCAGTTTAGACAGCAGAAGTTGAGTTTTCTTCAATCTGTTACAATCCAACCAGAAGTATCATTAAAATATCATCTCAAAAATTGAGGACTTTTGGGTATGTGGTCGCGGATAAGAATATGCAGGTTAACGAAACAAAGTTCGCAACCGTCGATTATTATTGCGTTCACACAAGAGAATATTGGGGAGACTTTGATGTTGTTTTCAGGGGTAAGGTAGAAAATGATAGCTGGTATCAATGATAGTAGTGAGTAACAAGAGTAATTGAGCAACGATCAACTCTCCGAAATGATATACATATACAAGTGGTTCAACACCAGCCGGGAAAACAAGATGCTCCTTTGAGATAGGCGAGTTCTATGGATCAGCCACTAAGGCCTCTTACTGTTTACCTATACTCTGAGGCTAGGTAGCTGATGAACGGTTTGATGAGAGGGCGCACACTATGGAGCGCTAATCTGAGCCAGCCACATAGCGCGTTGCGGCGAACGCATCAAAGCTTGTTTCGATGATCGTTGCTGCGTTGCTAGTCCGTCACGGCTAAGATTATCCTGTATCGTTATTCGCCATAACTGAAGCAGTGATAATTGATAAGAATTCCACGTTTGAGCTGGTAGAAATACGAGACGCGGGAGAGATGTCGATGGAATTGGGAAGGCGATACGTGGGGAGATGAAGCAACAACAAGACCCTGCAGAACCCGCGGCGATAGCGAACCGCGAGCCAGGTACAAGGTTACGGAGCTTTTGGCTTCCCATCTGTCGACGCGGCTCATTCGTCGTCGATCGCGTAGAGCTGCATTGCGCAAGCACGTTCCTGTGGTGCTCCAAGCTTCGAATGCAAACCATCAGCGAGTCGCGCTACTGCGCTTAAATGGTTAGATTATTATTGCGTCTATCAGCAAAAACGAGGGCTCGGCTGCAGTGGTGGGTGGTGGGCCAGAAACGAAGGGTGGCGTTGCGCGATGGCGTTTTTTGAGCCGTGGTTTGTTCCCGTGTCGGCAAAATTCTCCGACTCGCGTGGTAACCCCGGCAACAACGCTGTAGTCTACTCTGTTCATGACAACTAAGGTGTGCAATTTTCAAGGTGATGAACGGCCGTTGAAAGATTTGCGGACATGCCGAAACAAATCTTTGCCGGCGGTTTTTTGGCATGGTCGTGATGTTGATGTTCCCAAGGTGGTGGAGATCAGCCGAGCATGGATCAACACGAAGCGTTACGCCTTGCCACGGTTCTGTTTAGTGATGTGCCCAAGGTTCAAGGTTTGACGACCGGAAGCTTAAACTTCACCACCGATGCTGCCATCGAAAATATTAGCGAGAACTCCGCTCACACAAGCCTCAATGTCTGGTTCGAACAGTCCGTATGTCTCTTCGAACGAAGTCATGCTTAGCTGTCCTAGAAACGGTCTGAGAACTCGACTCGCTAGTTCGGCTTTCGGCAAACTACGGAGATCGGAAACATCCACGTCGTCGCCTAAGCCCTGTAATATGGTGTCCAAGAGCGGTCTCCTTCGTCCACCGTGCGCGTTCTCGGCCCCACTGAATTGGTGAGAGTGGGTCGCGCTTGGATTGTTCTCCATCTCGACAGAAGCCAATGCCTCAGCAACGTCGTCGGCCAGAGCGGTTGGTTCCCAAGCGGCAGGCTTGTAGACGGCGTCTATCGTGTCTGTGACGAAAAGCCATTCCTGCAACTGGAAATCATCTGGCTCGAGGGTCACAAGGACATCAAGCAACTTGCATGCGCCCAAAATTGCCGCGTTATTGTACTTGTCATCGTTGTTATTAGCCGGAAGGACCGATAAAATAGCTTTCTGTAGCTCTGAGTTGATGGTGGGCCACATCGGGGCGAGGTGAATGCTTGAAGTCCTTAGCACTATTGCTCGAATGACCGTAAAGACTTCAGCAAGAATTGCCGATGAAGGTGCAGACACGGATTTCGCATTGAACAGTTCTGCAATCTTCTCATGTAGCTTTCCTAGATCCGTGACAAACGTATCGAGGGGGCTTGAAAGTATGATGAGCACAATTCTCCGTAGGTTGGCTTGGGTCTTGCGGTCTGCCTCCATCCGTGCCGAAGTGGCTCCAACGCCAAATACCACACCTGCTGTTGTTGGTGCTGAAAGCCGTGAGACCAGCTCAGGCATGCGTTCTTTGTCGTTCATTGTTAGTTGTCGGAAGATTGGCATCCATCGCTGTCGCACCAGATCTAACTCTGTGTTGAAAAAGCGAGCGTCATTGAGCGCATCCGACACATCTTTACGCCAAAATTTTCCAGCTTGAGAAACTCGCGTCATTTGGTAAAGAACGTTGAGAAATCTAATATCGATGTTCGTTGGAAACACTCTAGCCTTGAACGCTGGAGCGATGACATTGCTGGAGATGCTATTTGCCGCATTCCCGATACGGTCACCATCGGCGAGTACAAGCTGTAGCTTCGGCATGACGGAGGTCAAGATGCCTAGAAAGTCTCCGGCTTGGGCGATCATTACAGCCGACTTATGTGGACTGGTTGGAGTTACGATGGGATCCTGAAGACTTCCTTGCGGCCTTGTAGTGAAAGTTGCGGTTAACATTCGCAAGAAGAGATCCTGTATGGGATATATGTGAGTCTCAAGAACAAATGGCCATTTCCGTAGTAAACTTACACCAAGTTCTCTCCGCATCCTTCGCTGATCCCCGAAGTTAGTGTTTTCGAGTTTCTCTGCCAATAACGTGGTAAACTCTAGCAGCATGGGAAGAATCTGTCTTTGAGGCATGGGATTAGAGAGTATATCCCTCAAGAACGTCATGCAGTCAGTCCAGATCTCGTCCATTGCATCGTCTTCGATGGATGAAATGTACTCTACCAAAAATGCAACCAGCTCCGTCTCAGACAAGTCTGAGGTCAAGCTCGACATTCTTGAAGGATCGAGAGCGGAAGGATTAGTACGGCTGTAAATGGCGTTGAAGATGGCTGGAACTGTACGCTTAGGCCGGGAGCTACTCAGAACATTCAGAAGCCCGATAATGGATTCACATTGAAAGTCTGCCGAAGGTGGACGACTCCAGAGCACAATGAGTGTCTCTAGACATTCTAACGCTTCCGCGGCGAAGAGATGGTCAAGAAGCCGCCGTGCACGATTTCTCATACGTAGAGATGTGTAACTGAATGTTGCTGATGCTGTGACAGCAGGATGATCGGTTCCAGACCCGTAAAGACCCCAGCACCACACTGTAAAACAAGATCGTATCGTATCTTGGAAACACAGAAGGACAGTAAGGCGGCTGTTCGCTGCGGATGACCGCATTTGTTGCTGATTTTCTCCTGCAAAGACTCCTTGAACTACGGAGCCAATGAAACTCTGAGGTAGATCAGGTGACTTTGGATTTGCCGCAGATTTGGTTTCGTCGTTGACCAGTCGCTCATGAGCTTTCGCAAGTATCTGCTCTACGCCATTCATCAAACCGATTAGGGTTGTCTCCGGTGAAGCGTCGGCACCTGCAAATTGGCCACTGAAGATGGATTTCAACTGGCCGAGCACGAAACTGATTTGGTAGCAAAAGCATTCAACAAGGGGTATCATATGCTGGAAAATCGACTCCGTAAGCAATGGTAAAACCTCAACCAAAAACGATACCCAATTCTCTATGATTGGGTGGATGGTGGGTGAAGAAAATCCGGCTTTGAGGCATTCAATGAGGACGGGTGGAGGTGCTTCTCGAGGTGTATTGGCACTATCGCTTTCGGGGTCTTCCTTTGAAAAAGACGTTTTGACGTTCGAACTGCTTCCCTGCCGTGAAGCTCTCCAGGTTGAAGTTCTTGTGTGAAAAGCTGGTGGTGCCGATTGGCCTAGCTTTAATTTGAGAGCAGCCGTTATGGTCTGGAGTAAGGACACTTGCAACATTGGTTCCATAGATCCAACGCTACGATGTAACCTCTGCAAAAGGTCTTCATCGAGATCTAACTCTTTCAAAGGCGCGGAAAATGGGCCACCTATAAGGACGTTCAGGATGTCCATGCTGACATAGTGAAGCTCTTCTACATCGGGCTTTGTTTCCACATATTCTGTCGACAATGCATTTAGGGAGCTCAAGCAGATCTGCGAGATGAGCTTCTGGAGTACTACATCTTTCGACTCTTCTTCACTCTCAGGTAGAATGGCCGAAGCAGTCTCGCTGGCAAGTGTACGCCAGGTATGTTCTGATGCAAATCGTAAAATGTTCAGCAGTAGTTTCAAGTAGTAGACTAGCTCTCGGATGTCGGTGGAGTGCTTTGCTCGGATTGAAGTGTTGGGGGTTGGCTTCTCGCTGCTTAAGCGAAGATTCTGGAAGGTATGTAGTGACGATACGTTCTTTATCAATAGGTCGAAGACTCCATTCAGACCAGGCACCTCTTGAATCCAAGTGCGCGTGAAAAGTGATAGATCGGCACCTTCATCAGCTAGAGATTCTAGTAGAATCAACAACGGTCTAGTCAAAATGATGGTTGGGTCAACAAATGCTGGTGAAGTCGCAACCAGACCGTAAGGTCCACTCCCTCGTCGTAAAATAGACTTTTGGCCCTTCTCCAATGTAAAGGACTTGTCTTGAGTCAAATGTGTCCAAAGTATGCCAAATCTTTGCCCAGCTTCGAATGGAGAGCATTCTGGCGTTTCATTAACTTGTTGACATGATATCTGAATCAATGAAGCAACACAAGCTTCGACTCCACGGTGCTCGGACAAAGAATCCAGGAAGGCTAGGCAGCGAACTGCTTCTACGTGAAATTTTGGTAGTGATGGGCTGAGATGTGGCCAAAGTCTTTTGGCGAGGATCTGTTGGAATCTCGATATTTGAGATGGAAGTAGGGACGTGAAACCAGAGAGTTTGCTCTGTAAGGCTACGAGGATCGCTGTGACAGAGGAGCTGATGGCGAAGTTGCCTTCACTCGGGTCGCTGGGACTGTCAATCATCGACATCAAGAAGGTAATCAGATCTGTAGCCTCTGGCGGTATAGAGTTCGCGCTGAGTTTGCCGATAATGGAGACCAGTACTTTTGTAGAATGATCGATCTGATGAGCAGAATGTGAATTTATGCTAGCTTGGAAAACCGCGCTTGCTTGAGCAAAGATTGCTTGTCCCAGTCTCTGCGAAGGTATTGGAGCGGCTTTGGCTTCCAAACTTCCTTGATTGTCGCCGTAGAAATCTTGTACTTGACGAAGTGCATCCAAGTCATCTTGTTTTCGAGACGCTGTACCGTTTCGTGATTCCGTTTCTTTAGACTGAATCACAAACGCCCTGTCTGGAATGACCTGGATAAGCTTTTCCACAATATTAAAAGCAAGTTCGAGTGTTTCTGATGAGGTTGACTTTGCCCGCGATGATGTGATCATGACCAGGAGCGCCAATGCATTGAGCGGAATATGAATCGTAAGCATTTCTTCCTCACGGATATTGAAGCGGTCAACAATGAAATCGCATAATTCAAGCTTGAGTGCTCCGCCCGAGATCTGAGGAGTCTTTATCAAGGCGTCATTGGCGAGAGCGAAAAATTTCGTCCATATGAGGGCACTTTCAATTCCGTCAAAGAAAATACTGGCACTACGCAACAGTTCATCAGCATCCTCTTTGCTCACCTGACGAGTATAGTTGTATGCGCTTTCCATTGCAGGAACGAATACTTCGGGTATGAGAAGCCCGCCAACCTCCCAGCGGTCCATCAGTGAAAGGCAGATTCTGAATGGTCTGGAACGTTCAGCAGCCGACAGAGCACTTGCATTCGCGATCATCTCCAGAATACTTTCTGAAAGTGCGTGCAATCCATATCGAGCAAAGTACGCGGCTTGTTGAGCTGCTTTCTCAAGAGCAGATGAATGAGTGGCAGTGTCAGGACTCCTTGGTTCGGTATCTGACTCTGCCTTTGGATCTGGACCAAGAAGCCAAGTCCAAAGCCGGCGGTTGAGACTCATATCACGACGAGAAACCACCCCGGCGGCAGCAGCAACAAGCCGTTTAAGATCTGAAGCGGGGACCGAGGTTTGAAGGACGTTTGAGTGAAGAGGTAGGTGGCTAACGAGTAGATCCAGGAAGCCTCGCTGCACCAAAGGTTGTTTATCTGAAAGTCCGACAGCAAGACAGCGTACAAGAAGACCAGGTTCGGGTGAAAGAGCCGCTTCAGCCTCGGGTGAGAGCTTGACAACGACATTTTGATTGTCTTGGACCTTCTGATCAACACCTCTTACAGATTGGAGGCCAAATTTTGGAAGATTGCGAGACAAATAAGCTAGAGCGCCTTGACGTCTTGACGTGCTGGTAATTGTGGCCAGAAAGAAGCATTGCCAGAACAGAGAACATTGAGATTGCCAATCCGAGCCTTGGATTTTGGACTCTGTCGGTTCTGCAACCTTCGTCCGAAATTTATCTAGGATTCCAAGCACTCGATCAAAGTCCTCACTTGTCTCGTCTTCCAGACCGGGTAGCAAACTGAGAATGATTGCTTTCAACGCAGGCCGGATCGTTGGAAAGTCTAGTGACGCGATGTAGCCGTCAAAAATGGCCAGGAAGATCGGCCGTACGGATAGAGACGCGAAAGAGAGTACCGAGGATAGGCCAGGAAGGTATATATGGAGCTGCTGTGCCAAAGAATCTCCCTTCAGAACGGAGAAAACGTATCCATATACCTCTAAAGCTTTCTGGTGTACGCCGGAGGGTAAATTTGGAGTCAGACACTGTGAGAGGCGAAGGGCAACGGTAGGACTATCCGGCACCACATTCAATTCAGCTGGTCGGGTTTGTAAAGCTTTCAATAAGCGACCGAGGAAGGATATATAGTCAGCCCATTCTTGCTGGGTTGTTTCGAAGGAAGCGAGTGCTCGATCAACTCCGGCAGCATATCGACGGTAACTTTTGTCCTTTGGATCAAAATCTTGAACTTCCATGTTAGTCGTGGCTCTTGTTTTGAAGTAACCTCGCAAATACGCACTCTCATCTAGATTCTGGCGGTGGAATCGTGAGACTGGTGTTGAGCGACCAGACACAGGCGTTCCACTGCGCTGGCCCGAGCCAGTTTCTTGAGACATATTCGGTCATCTAGAGAGTATGTTGGGGGTTTCCGAGCTGTAGTAAGGGATTTTGAAAGGGAGGAATTGGCATTGTGAAACTGTGGCCTGTGAACGCCGGTGCCTGACTACATTGAGTCCACGTCGATTTAAAAACGCGTCGCAAGCGAAGCTCCGCCAAATTCAAGATCAGCCCCGCGTGTCGTCACTTAACCACTTCACCTCTAAGCTCAGCTTAAACACCGCCAACCACGCAAAAAACAGCCAGGGCTGCCTTTTCAAGCTTGAAGGTCAAACAGCTTTTGGACGAGGGAACGATGCGGGTCCAACTGCTTCCCATTGAAGACCGACAAGAGGCCAGCCATGGCCACAACAGCTCATGCGAACAGCCAAGTCGAGACCCTAGCCAACAGTTCACAACGAGATGATGGAGGATCAAGAGGAGAAAATAAAACTCCAGAAGGACAAATGAAAGCTCCAACAGCTCGAGATGGACCAACGAGAACTGCAACTAGTTCGGAGAACGCTTCCATGGAGGGCACACCACCTCCACTTCCCCCTCGACCGAAGGATCCAAATGACACAGCAAGAACGCAGAGTTCAGTGGGATCTTTGAGAATTGGTCGCTCATCTTCCAAATCTCCAAGCGATTCGAGACCGCCGCTTCAATCCAAACCGACCACTGCCCTCGACCTGACCGATATACAAACGCAATCCCATGGTCGAGACGAGCAACTGACTTCTCCGGCCTCTAAAAACCTCACTCACAGCGGATTCCGAAGAGCAGTGAGCAAGAGTGGAAGCGATGGAGATGATAGTGCTAGCGTTATGAGCTACGCACCAACACTGGAAGCTGGCGTAGATTTGGAAAGCATGCTTGGTGATGTCCTTGGTGATGTGTCTGCGCGGCAACTTGAGCCAGCGACATCACAAGCAGACGAGAAACCCGAACGTCTCTTCACAGAAGATGAAGGCTTTGAAGAAGCTTTTGAGCATGAATTCAACGAACTGGACGATATTACCTCTGATGGATTGAACACCGACGCTGTGATGCAGCAATGGAGATCAAAACTGAAGCACTTTCTGATACTATCATCCGCTGGGAAACCGGTTTGGAGCAGACATGGCAACGACCAATTAATCACAAGCTCCATTGGTGTCATACAGACCATCATTTCATTCTACCAAGACGTCGCGGACAATTTGAGAGGTTTCACGGCAGGAGGAGCGAGATTTGTGATTCTCTCAAAGGGATCTTTGAATTTTGTCGCCATCAGTCGAATTGGTGAGAGCGATCAGCAGCTCCGGGTGCAATTAGAAGCGCTCTATATGCAGATTCTTTCGACTTTGACATTGCCAGCCTTGGAGCGCATGTTCAAGACCAGAGCCTCGACCGATTTGAGGCGGCCACTGCAGGGAACCGAGAAGCTCCTGTCAGCACTCGCAGATGGATTTACACGAGGTTCTCCATCCACTCTGCTTCAGGCGTTAGAATGCCTGAAACTGCGAAAGTCACACCGTAATGTGATCAACAATACGCTGTTGAGAGTCAAGCCTAACGACCTTCTCTATGGACTGATCGTGGCCGGCGGTCGACTTGTGAGCGTTGTCCGGCCTCGCAAGCATTCGCTACATCCGGGCGACCTTCAATTGATTTTCAACATGCTCTTCGAAGCTGGCAGTGTCAGAGCTGGTGGTGGTGAGAATTGGATCCCTCTTTGTCTCCCAGGTTTCAATAATACCGGTTATGTATATATGTATGTCAGCTTCTTAAATCTGGACAATCCTATGGAGGAGGTTGTCGATCGCCCTTCCTCTTCATCGGGAGAGGGCGAAGAGGTGGCAATACTCCTAATCAGTACGAATCGAGAGTCTTTCTATGAGCTAAGGCAAATGCGGGATGATTTGGTTCAGGTATGAGGTACAACGAGCAATCTTCTGTATTTTCACTAATTATGGGACAGCAACTCAACAAAAATGGCAGCCTCGAGCTCATTCACAATGCTACGCGCCGCGGTCGTCCTTCATGTACTGATATAGCTCCTGGAACCGTTCTTCGGCATTTCCTGTACAAATCAAGAGGCAACGTTCAATTTGTAATGCCATCCTTCGATTCAAGTCTCTCCACTCCCATTTTGCGTAGAAGGTTTGTGACAGTCTGTTTCTTCGATCGTTCTGAAGCTTTCACTGTTCGTCTGCTAACTCCTCGTCAAATAGTCTAATGAGTCTGTATTGTAATCTCAACGCCGCGATGCATTTGAAACCGGTCCATCCTAAAATTCATCATGGCGCAACAGAAACACATATCAGTCTGGCATGGAGCACTCCTGTATTCGAGCTATACGCTGTTGCACCGGGCAACACTCCTCGTGCTGCACTTGCTCAAGACGCCAATCGAGTTGTACAATGGGTCCGAAGAGAAGAAGAACGAATTTTCATCATCGGCGGTGCTGTATTCTGAACGGACAGATCCCACATTTTATCAACGAATAACTTCACAGAATCACGTTGCCTCCCTTGACAGCGTCCTCGCCGCGAACGGCTCCCCAGCAATACCATAATTCATGCCGGGGCCGTGGCCCATGCGAATCCAGCTCAGCCACTCCTCCCGCTGCGCTAACAGCGGCACCCAGCGACCGTCTTGCGTCTGCGGGCCAAAAAACCGCGGCACGACCTGGCCGGGGCTGGGGCCAGGCCCGAACACAGGCGGCTCGGGGTCGCGGCGCGCGGAGCCCGCGCCGCAGCCGCCCTTGCGCGCCAAGTGCAGCGCGCGCAGCGGCCTGCAGCGCGGGCACGGCTCGGCGCAGGTCTCGCCCCGGCAGCCGCACGCGCGCGGCCCGCTGCTGCTGCGCGTGCGCCAGCTCGGCGCCGTGCACTGCGTCGACAGGCTGTCGCGTGAGTGGTGCGCCGGCCCGCACCACGAGCTGGGCGAGCCGCGCTGCGAGGACCCCGCCACCGACGCCGACGAGTAGCTGGATGTGGAGGAGGAGCGTGGGCGGTGCCGCGCGGCCGCTTCGCGCACGAACGCTGCCGTCATGAGGTCGCGGTCGTTGAGCGCTGTGGCCCGGACGTGCATCTCCCGTCTCGCGCTGTAGTGAATGGGCGGTTTGGATAGCCGTGCCGTCTGCTGGTCTTCGTCTTCTGAGTCGCGCTCTAGGATTGTGTGAAGCGGTTGGCCGCAAGCGTGGCAAAAGCTGGCGCCTGGATTATACTGCGAATTGGAAGAGCCTTGTATTCTCGAGTTCGTCGATAGTATTGCGGGCGAGGAGCGGCAAGAAGCTGCTCCACTGAGGGAAGATGATCGACGCCGATGTGTTGGAGAGAGTGACAGTTCTTGGAATGGCATTTGTAGAAGAGTTGGATCATGCTCAGAAAGCTTCCATGATGGTGATATAGCCACGGCGTTACGTCGATATCGTTGCGGCATTCTCATTGTCTCAACAGATGTCGTTTCCAATTGAGAACCTGGAAGATCGTCCGTTGGCTCGTAAGAGTTTCTATGGTTTGAATTGTCTTCTTGAGAGTTGTCACATGGCAAATATGGTTGTTGCTTTTCGTCTTCAATTTGCCTCTGCATCACCTCACGCAGAACACTTAGCGGCAGCTCATCGTCGGGAACTTCCGCTGGGAGCTCGACTGGCTCAGCCTGAACTTCCAATTTCTGAGAAAAAGGGATCGCGTATCCATCCAGCTCTACTGCGCCCTCATGGACGACTGGAGGAGGATTAAGTTGCGTCTGGGGTAGTGTTTCCGGGCTGGGTTCCGAGATCACGGAGATACCCTTCGCTTTGCGCTTCGTCCAAGAGCAGAGACTGGATACAGAGATCCGACGTCGCAGGCTTTGTGGCTTTGAGGCTTTTGGTGCTTCGTAGGTCTCTGTCTCTAGGTTGGATGATGTTGTTGGGAGAAATAGAGATCTGGGACGTCCAGTCCGTAAAGGCATCTCGGAATAATAAAAGGCTTTGTGCTTGGATCAGCGAGCTGAGATTAATTCCTCGCAGTAGCACCGACTACAAGCAGGTGTTGAATGCTATAGGATGATTGGGATGTCTGAGAAAGTGCCGCAATAAGGTCGCTTACACGAAATTCAAATAGACCGTATGTAATGATCAATTTTCAGAGTGTTTAATGTGTATAGACAAAAGATCTACGCAAGGCAACGTTATTCCTCTACTGCAGAGCGATGGGATACTGATTTCGGTAAGTGAACGGACGAGAATCTCAGCGGAGGCGAATTTCCCAAATTGTTGAATTAAGTAAACTTGGATATGACTCTTCAACCCTCACGAACCAATCGCATGAATTACAATAAGTCGTTGGCATCCATGAAACAAAGAGCATATGACTGCTGTGACATTGCTGATGCTATCTAACCCAAAGAAGATGTACACATGTAGACGTACATGATGCAGCTTGGCCAATCAGGCTTCGCACTAAGCAAAACAGAGGGCCTCGAATCATGGTAGAATGAATCTGGAGATGTCGAGCTTTATGGAGGTGAGCCGCGGCACGAGCAGCGTGGTGTTGGGGGAGACAAACGAACCAAGGTTGAAGTGATGCTCAACTGGTAAGGTAATGAACTAAAGGTACCACGAAGGACGACTTTCAAAACCACGAGAGTCTGGATGTCCGGATTGTATACTAACAAATGATGTTGATTCTCTTCGTATCCTTAATGTCAGCCATAAGCCAATTCATAGCCATCGGGTTTTCTAGACGTGGATTCTAGCTTCGCTAGACAACTACTCTGATTGATGGATGTGGGTCGAATGAACGAGTGGCGAGGTCCAAAGCAAACTGTAGAGTGATGTACCCGGCGGAAATATGGTGGTACCAAATCTTTTCTCGAATGGGAGTAATCGGTCCCAACAATGTCAAAGCCAAGACAAGGCTGAAACACGCTGTCGATGCAACGGGAACCATGCTGGCATAGCAGAATGCCCCGGAGTGGAATGGAGAGTCCCGATTATGGTTCACTTAGACATACCAAACCAATGCACCAGATATCGACATAGTCGTGGTTTAGGGAGTCACCTCATAGCCGCAAAGATGCTTCATCGAACTGCGTCAAGTAACTGCTGTATCCAGAGACCGTATGAGTGATCGAAATGCTGCAACGTCGGATGAACAGCTCGTTGGAATGTCAGTTATCGAAACGGTGTTTGACCAAAGAGTCAAAATGGCATTTGCCTTCAGATCCTCCTATTGCTGTTCCTCCTCTTCCGGGTCGCCGTCGAGCTCCACGACTTCTCCATCGTGCTCTTCTTGAACTCGTTCCTCACTGCCAACTTCATCATTGATCTCAACCGTCGGCGGTGCACACGCAGCGATACTCCCACCACACAGCCCACTCTCCAGCCCCTGAACATCTTCACTCCTCACAAGCACCCGCTCAAGCCAACTCATCCCCTCATCATCCTCCTGGACCCTCCTCCCCGCCCTCAAACTCATAGTCCTCAAAATCTCCCCACCCCTATACCAAAAAGCCTTAATCCGCTGCAGCAGTCTCCGGGCCCTGACCTCCGAGCGGCCCATAACATCGACGCACTCATACGCAGCGTGGTCCCCCTCCGCCGCCAACGGCATGCCCCTCCCCCTCCAAGCAGTGATGCGTCTCAGGCGGCCCCTCGCGCCCGCCACCGACGCGGCCGGCCCCTCACCCACGCTGCTCTCCTCGCTGAAGAAGCTGCGCGCCTCGCCGTCGAAGCCGAACGCGAAGCCGAACGCCGCGCCCGCCGGCGACAGCAGCGCAGACGTGGGGTAGCGGTCGCCGGGGTCGACGGGGCGGGCGGGGTCCGGCGGCGGCGGCGACGCGTGCGGCGGCAGCGCGGCCGCGCATGCGGCCACGTCGATGCTGGGTACCGCGGGTGCGACTGCGCATGGGGGTGCGGCCGCCGCCGCCGTCGACTGCGCGGAGTGCGAGCGCGCGAGTCCGATGCGCCGTGATAGCGAGCCGAGCAGCGTGCGCTTGCTGGATTTACGGGCGGTCGCGCCGGAGGCTGGTGCCCGGGTGCTGCTCGGCCCGCGTTGCGGGTGCGTCCGGCGCGGCTGGAAGGTGTCGGCGGTGGTGCTCGTGTGGTCGCCTGCGTCGCTGGGCGTGCGGTGCGCGCTGGGATGCAGCGTCGCGCTGATGCCCGAGGGGCTGCTGGTGCTGCTCGACGAGGAGATGCGTAGGCGTAGTGGTGACGGCTGCATTTTGGCGCTGTCTTTGCGGTGCGTGGGTGCCGGGAGATGGATCGCGATGTCCGGGTTTGTGTGTGCCCAAGGGTAGGATGTGTCTAGGTTCCAAGGTCGTGACTCTGGAGGTGACCTCCCGATGGGTGAGTGACGAGAGTTGCAAACGGCATCGGGAATGCGCGTGTGGTGAGATGGGCCATCGAGATTGCTATCGGAAAGAGAGCGAGAACGAAGAGCGGCAGGCGTTGGGGTGTCCAGTTCGGTGAGATGTGTGATTTCTCCACCGAGTTTCTCGTGAATCAAGTTTAGAGGTGTCGCTGGGCGTTTCTCTGGTGGTGTTGACTTTGGACGGATATCGGCTGAAATCGGTCTCAGTTTGTAGCTTTTCGATGGTGATGGTTCGGTATAATCCTCTTCCACTGAATCTCTCTTCGAGTTTTCTGATTCAAGTCCCTTGCCAATGCTTCGGATCTCGTTGATTGTCACCTCCACGGCTTCATCCACTAGGTCTTTTGCAACTGCTTCGCCTTCCTCCTCGCCAGCCTCTTCATCCAGTTTCTCTCCTTCGGGTTGATAGTACTTTTTGAGCGATGGCAAAAATTCTGAAAGACGTTGGGTGAGACCATTGATGCTTGGTATCGAAATTCGATCGACCTCTGCAATTAGTTCGTCTGGGCTGAGAGGACGAAGCGTGGGAGCTGTGAATGCAACGGTGGCATGTCTGGAGAATTCCTCGTTCTCTTCGTCTACATCCTCATGTTGTGAGTCATTACCATCGTCGAAATGCTCTTCAGGTTCGTGGTCAGCATCGAGGCTGCCGAAAAGGCTTCGATATTTCTCTCGAATCATGTTGTTGTCTGTATGGGTCGATCGTTCGGGCGTGGGAGCAACAAATATTGCGTAGCCATCCATGCTTGATCTATGACGCGATTCGAATGCATCGTTGAGTTTCGCAAACAAATTGATCTGACTGAATTGCAAGGATGGTATCCCGCGCGTCTCAGAGAGCGAATGCGTGTGATGAGACTTGAATGCAGAGCTGTGTGCACTCTCTGCTCTGGGCGAAAGAGGGTCTCGTGTCCGTCTGATCTTGTCGATTGGCACGAGTGGAATACCACTCCCAGGTCGAGGAAAGCGGAACACATTCGAATTACGATCAAGACTTGTCTCCGATTCCTCTTTAAGGCCGGGAAGTTGAACCGCATGTGGCCGATAGGAAGAAAAGCGTAGATCTGTTGTACTCTCTATAGAGCTGCGTTTCACTAAAGATGAATCCTTGGGACTATCAACTGGTGTTGTGGAGGAAGAAATCGGTTTACGGTATGACCAGTTGACAGAAAGATGAGTGGTTGAAACGCTATCGCGGCAAGCTGTAGGAGTAGTTTCAGTAGCGATTAATGTCGATATCGGACTGACTGATCCAGCTGTCGAAAATGGAACCTCCTCACCCTGCGGATGTACAAGCGAACACTCTTCATGAGCGTCAATTTTGCTGGCTGTACGATAAACCTCGATGCGAGGGGTACTGTATGAACACACAACTTCTTTTTCGCTTTCAATCGGTACGGCTACCGGTCTAGCATAATCACTGTTGTTTTCAGGAGTACGAACGCTCTCACTAGAAGGCGCGGCAGTGTAGCTGGTGGGGATAGAGTGTCGACTTGATGATACAAAAGGACTGGAGCTGCTGTAGTGAGCGATTGGTGACTCTATATCCGCACCGAGCTCGGGCACTGGAATTCCTTCACTTAGGTTTGGAGTAGAGTGTTGGCATTTCATAGAATACTTTGAGTTTCCATGTTCAACTAATGGTGTTTCTTGTATGGCATCTTGTTCAACATTGTGCATTTCTTCATCTCCATCGCATGAAATGGAATTTATGTTGGACTGAAGCGAGACCGTTGAGACAGGCATTGAGTAGCGAAGAGCATATTCAAATTGAGGAGTTGACGAAGTTAGTGCGGATGCAATTGAGTCAGGAACGGAGAGTGCGCTCTTGCGGTTCTCATTGTTGTCGGCTGGAAGCTCAGCAATGGTTGGTTGAGCAAGAGAGAGCTGGTTCTGAAGAATGGTAGTATCATCAGCCTCATCCACTTTGATTGTCACTTCGCTGTCAGCGATATCCGAGACGGGACCGATGGCGGCTAGAATCATCTCCCGGGTTATCCTTTTGAGTACAGGAGAAGCTGGTAGCTCAGGGATGTTTGGTTCAGTCGCTTTCTCTGTGAGTGAATATCTTGACTGGCTGATCGGAGAGGAATTCTTGCTACTAGCAGCTCTCTCCTCAAGTAAAGCCTTGATGCGGTGAACGAAACCCATCGGAATTGGAGATGATGTGGTCTCTTCGTAGACTTGAGTAACATGTTTTTCGAATTGCTCGAAATCTTCGCCGTAGTCATAATACATTGACCCTTTCCCTGATACGGATGGAAAAGGAATTGGAGCAGCCACATGAGCCGCGATTGTAATTTTCGGTGTGGTTCCAAGGACGATATCTCTTGGGGTTGGTGGAGTCGAAGATGGAGGATCAGACGAAGGACCGTCAGATGGAGTTTGGCCACGGGTTTTTGATGAAACAGAGAGAGATGCCTTGTCCGTAAGAGCAGGTGATGATTTCCGTGACACAGGAAACAGCAGAGCCTTTTGTTCCAATCTCTCGACGACATTGACGAATGGTGTACATCGATTACGGAAAGCAGAATATTGCTTCGGATGCTTTGTAAATGGCACGGACGGCTGTGGGAGCACGACCTTGTGTTTGACAGCAACCGAATTCTGGAGACGGGATTGCTGCAAACCAGTTACATCGCTCATGGCTGGAGAAGACGGACGATATCCTGGGCGCTTGAGTCGTGTTGGATAGCGGTATGGTGAACGTGGTCTCTGTACAGGATCATGACTCCTCAAGCTTGTGAGGGATCGGTAGTTTGGGAAGCTGGGATGTCGAGATGTATTGGTCAGTGAATACGACCTGCAAGAATCTTTCAGGAAGGCAGGTTGAGGAGGAAGCACTGTCGGGTCTGACATATCCTTAAAGTCTGGCTGAACGTCGAAGCTGGGAGACAGAATATTTCTCGTCATTGAGCATCTTCGCCCGGTCGAAGAGACAGAAGGAAAAGTATGATGATAGGAGGTTCGCTTTGATTGTTGTGATTGAGCGGAACCAGTAGACATTCGGGAGCTAGCTCCATGTCTTTGATGGACTCCCGAACGAAATGGTGGACTTCGTACGCCAGGTGCCGCCAGTGAGCCTACGTTTCCGATCTCGGTTGACGTTTTGAGCATGCTCTGTACGCCAGGAGCGGCAGCGAGAGAGTCTGCACGAGGTCTGATTGAACGGCGGTATGTACCTCTAGAGCCATTGGAGAAGTTAGATGCTCGGCTGTTGCGGCCTGTGATGGTAGATTCGAAGTCAGTTTGAGGCATTGTGCCACCTCAAAGGCTTGTGAAGTGTAGTGACGACTAGAAGAACGAGGATAGAAGAAAGACGGTTGGGTGACTAGAGAGGAAATGGTCGTGAGATGAGAGAGATGTGTAGTTGGAGCATCCGTGAATAGCAGAAACACTAGAAGCAGAGATTAATGCGTCAATAGAAGAAAGAGAAGTTGCCATTGACTTTGAGCGTTGAAAGCAATGCAGTAACGTTGGACTAAAGTCATATCCACCACGCATCTGTTGCACCTCCCAGCCATCGTCTTCGCGCCTTCTGGCTTCGCTTGTTAAGCTTATTTCAGCCATCGAAGAAGCTACGGAGTCGTTGAATCAAGCGGCGGTTGCTATTTTAAAGCCCACCGCAGGTCGACAAGAAATCTCGTATGCAGAGCCATAGGATGAAGTTTCCTCACCGATACTACAGAGGACTACAGTTCATTGAGCCACTGGCAAGCGAATCAGTCGGACTACGTGCAAGGTACAGAGTAAAATATGATGGACTGGGTTTAGAGACGATATAAAGATTCGGCAGCGGTTAAGGTCGGGGGTCGTGTGATTGTACCTGCAGAGAAGTACCCAAACATGCAAGGAAAATTTGCCGGGATAAGATGTCGAGTGTGCCGGTTCGATCCGAGAACTGGGAATCTCTGCAGCCACTGTTTCAAGAGGCTCGATCTCAATTTCTTCGGACGAGGGGGATGGAGCATTCATTACCTTGCCTTAGAGCAAGACGGTGGCCCAAGTGAAGTCCGATGGAAGAAGGGATGCTGGGAATCGAGGCTTGGCAGAAACGTGGACTCCGAATAAAAGCTCACAGAGTTGTCGCTACTCTACATATATTACGCAGAAGAATGCTTTGTTGGCGTTTCACACATGCCAAAAGCTACTCACGCAAATTTCGCCCAAAACGGCCCTTCTCCTCAATAGTTTAACTCCAGCAGCACTGTTAGCGCTGTAGAAGCGACAAATGATCACGGGTGTAGCCAGCCAAAGCGTCAGCCACAGCCGGTTGAGTGAAGCGGAGAATCAGGAACAGGACAAGCATCGTTTCGTATTCTTTTTTGCTTTTCAGCTGACGGCCGCTTTGCCTGAGTTTGGCCGCCTTACGCCATGTGGGTATTTTGGGTTCTGCTGTCTTCGTGGATGTACGGAGTGGAGGTAATTACGCTGGGCGATCAGTCATCTTCGCAACTCCCAATGTCAAGCGTGTAACGGTGCTTGCCATTTTGTTCACTATTTTCTCCGATCGGCTGCATGACTGCTTTGATTGCATCTCATCAGATGCCACGTTTTGACTCGCGTTACCAACCATCCACGCGCCCGACAACGCTGCATGCTATTTCACCCCCTCCCATCTGCACATGGACACGACCAGGCCCGCAACCCGGCCCCAGCACCGCCCCTATTCCCTTGCCAGTCGCGAGCACTGCTTGCTTCTCCACCGACTTTCGATATTAGACTGAATAATAGGCTTTTAACTCAACCTTACTTCCTACCCTTCATCACCTGCGTTTCTTCGCCGCACCTTATTCTATGGCCTCTCCGTGCCGCCATATCACACCACCACCTTCACGTCCAGCAACTCTCTAATACTCACTCCGGTGCTCGTGCCACAGCATGCTGACCCGTTGAGTGATTGCTTGCGCCGCGTTGGCCGGGGTTCGTTGAATCTCTCACATGTACAGCTTGGTGCTGCCCTTCAGCGCGTTAGCACTTGGTTAACCATAATGACCAGAACACAAGAACCAGAATTCTCCCGAGTCGTTCACCTGGTCAATTGTAATTTGGTATACGCTGCGGCTTCTCAAAAATAAACAAAAAATCCGATCATCATCCTCACAACCTCACATCATGGCTGACTCTGGCCTTCACGACAAAGACGACGAACCTACTAACGAACTGATTCCTGAAGAATACGACTATGACGACGATACAGACGTTGACGACGGAGTTTTGGTGGGAGAGGACACTCGAAGTCCACAAACCGCTCCAACCCATCCAGTTCCCTCCATGCAAGGTCCCTTTGAGGAATCTATCCTCGAGTCCGAGCGAGTGGACGAGAATCCCGCCGACTCCCATACCACTCCCAAATTCAGTGCAAAAACACGTCACGAGAGACTACTGTCAAATGCGAGCTACAATGAATCGTACAACGCCAAATGGCGAGCGCAGCCCTCTGCAAAATGGCACCCGTTGAGCAAGATTTTGGCTCAGATTGTCTTTGGTGTCCATCTGCTGCACCAGCAACTGGCAAAGAGCGATGAAGAAGTGGTCAAAATTCTACAAAGACACGTTGACGAGGTGGACAACTTCATCCAAGACACGGGTGAAGACTTTGAATTGGCCATTGCCGATATTCAACAGCGTATCGACTACCTGAAGGTGCCTTTGGAGCACGTCAAGATTTTTGATATCATGCTTGACGACAGACAATTTCGAAACCAAATCATCGACGGAAACGAGAAGATCGAACATATTGTTGGGAGAACAGCTCAATTGATGAACGATCTGTTGACTGATGTTCACAAAGGCATAGAAACAACCACGGAGATGGCTAAGTACCTGGACAAAGTTGCAGGTGAATGGCCTGAAGACGAAGGCTCTTTGACAATTTTCAACACCATGCAGGCCAACGCGGAGGGCTGGATTGACTGCTTTCAGAATTTGCAGATGCAAGGCAATAGCTTGGGTGTGGCGTTGGTGCAACTGGGCAGTATTCTGAACGAGATGACCAAAAGAGCTGGTGTGGCGAGCAGAAGGAGCGTAGTACGTTAATAGTCTTCTTTTGGTCCAGTGCAGTGCGTTTCGTAGATCCCATCGCTAACAATCTTTACACTTAGGTTTCGCGACCTTCATCAGCATCTTCTGCTACTCGTCACCAGTCTCGGTCGAGTCACCTTCAACCAGCATCCCGCTACACACCAACAAAGAACTTGAAACCGCTGCCCGAAGATCCGGACCTGGTAGAAAGCGCAGTTGCCGCAACGCTCCCTCGTTCTCAACCCGGCTTCAACCGTCATCCTATACCATTCGAAGAGCGCTGGGAAAAGCCACGTTCGCATCCTGAAGCGCCGTGGCGCCAATCTAAAACTCCAAGACAAGATACCGGCGAACCACCTTCAATCGCTGAAAATCAGAAACCCGCATTGAATCCGGAAACCGCAGCGCTCACCACTTTTTTCCGCGATACTGGTCCTGACGGTAACCGTACGCCTCGACAACCGAGATCCTCACAAACACCTCGAAGAGTAGAGATCCAAGAAAGCCGTGCCGAAACACCACTCGAATCCATTCCCACCACACCGACACCGAAAGCCAAACGCACGCGCTCCAAGCTCCGACGCAAAACCCGAGACATGGACAAAGTGAAAGACAAAGCCAGCAGCAAAGCAAGCATCACCTCGCCGACGCTAACCTCGCCAGCGGTGACGTCTCCGCCCGACACCACGCCGCTCAACAGCACGCGGCCGGCGTCGCCCAGCGCACCAGACTCCGCCTACAGCTCAGGCTCGAACTCAGTGGAGGCGCGCCACGCCAGCACGACCGCCAGCGCCGCCCGGCCGCCGCCCTCCCCGCTCGCACCCATTGCCGCACCCGCCGCCGCCGCGCCGCCCTCGCCGCCGCTCGCCTCCCCCGCGCGCCTGCCCTCCGCCGGCAAGCTGTCGCTGTTCCCCAGCGCCGCTAACAGCGTCATGAGCTCGCGCTTCCCGTCCGAGCTGAGCCTGGCCGTGGGCGGCAGCAGCGGCGGCGGCGCGCGGCCGGTGACGTCACGTGCGTCGCGGCGCGCCCGCGACGGCAGCGCCTCCGCCGCGGCCAGGCACGGCGGTGGCTTGGCAAGGCGTGGGTCTGCGCCGGCCGGGCCCGACGACGAGAGGCCGCGCGTGCGCAGGATGGCCAGCTTGCAGGGCTTGCGAAGGTGGCTGAGCGGTGGGTGGAGGGACCGTGAGAGGAGTGGTGAGAGGGAGGGGGTGGAGGAGACGCGCAGGGATTTGCTGGGCATTGGTGAGAGCTTGGAGGTTGTGCCGGAGGCGTATTAGTGGCCCGAGTGAGTGGGCTGCGAGAGCGGAGTGGAATTTATACCCGGATTATCGTTTCGGTTCGCGTTCGTGCATTCTGGAGGTGCGCTGGCTTCAGCGAGGTGGCTTGTTTGCTCCGCGAGAAATGTGAGCGTCATTTAGATGGCTGTTTTTGGACTGCTACGATTAGCGTAGTGAGGTGTATGGCTGATGGCTAGAACACCCGCGACCCAGAGAGGGTATACATGTTCTTTCACGTAGGATGCATAGCTGTGTCTACAAAAATTCTCCAAGGATCTCTCTAGTACTTTCAACTTTCTTAAGTCAATGAACAGGTAACGTCTGAGCTTAGCAACTAGATTGATCATGAACTCCTTAGAAGAGGCTATGACGTGGTCGTTAATCAGTCCATGCCATTACAAGCTGACAACTCTCCTAGACCTTGGCCTTGCTCCCAAGAAAGCGAACATCCCAATCTGCCTTTGATCCGGACTGGACAAGATCGTAATACACCTTGCCATGTTCTTCACCATCGACATCCGGATACGGGACAGGACCACCATCTTTGGTGACTTGGGATGCGAAGTAGAGCCTACGAGCGCGAGTAATTAATTTTCTGCTGGAACGTCCAAACTTGCAATTGCGTTTCGTACCTGTAATTTGTTGCCGAATAAGCTTTGAGCACCGATTCAATCAGATTAACGACACCGGCCTTTCCAGCACCAAGAGTAAGGCCTAGGCCAGATGGCTGCCAGGGAAGAACATTGCCGGTCGCGATGAATACCGTTGGCAGATTGTCGTTGGCCAAAGTCTTGAAGCCTCGAACACTTTCTCTCAGTGATGTGTACACACCGAACAAGTTGATAGCTGTATCTCTTTCGAAATACTTCGGTTCGATCTCTAGTGGATCATGTGCATCCTTAGGGAACGTAAGAGCAGCAGCTACATTTAAATCAGCATAAGAAAACATCATTCAAGCCGGTCACATGGTGTCGCACTGTTGTAAACCACGACGTTAGGTACACCTAGCTCTTTCTTGACCGTTGCAAATGCAGACTCAATCTCTTCCGACTTTGTAACATCAACTGTCACGGGCAAGAATCCATCATCCTTTGCTTTCTGGATTTTGGGGTTCCTGCTCCCAACTGCAACTTTGTAACCTTCGGCCTTGAACTTGGTCGCCACGGACCAACCGATGCGCGGTCCGGCACCCAATACGAAGAGAACTTTAGACATGTTGATAGACAAAAGAAGGGAGGTTACTCTGTCATTTCCGAAGTTGCGGAAAACGAAACATTATTTAAACCTCGCGTGCTCTTAGTTGCTTTGTAATATACCACGGCGTCGGCGTCTCGCGTTTTACAACATTGGCAAGAGACACTCCAAATTACGCCTACGGGTTCTTAAATCGGCCCGCCTCGTATTTGGGAACATGAAGATCATTGCTTCTAGATCAACTGTTTCCAACCAGCATTCGTAGTTTGAGGGATTTGCAAAGGCCGAAATTTTGAAAGGAGTGGGGTAGATCTGATGGAGTACCCGCGAGAGTCGAACTAGATTCGATTATCTTGTCCTTTTGGCCCCGTAGTGCGTAGGGTAACGGGTACCGTCCTAATAATACATCGACCATATCTTCACAGACATGCGAGAGACAGAGTTCAGAGGTCTAAATCGTGAATTCGTTTCGCTACGGCGTGCGTCTGTCGTCCCAAGGACGGACGTTAAGTTGCAAAGTGACGTGAAAAGACTTCTTTAAAGCTCCAACAGTGTAACGAAAGACGGTACCTGCAGAAACGACACAAGCAGAGTTGCAGTTACTTAACTCTTTTATGAGCTTGATGAATCTTCAATATTCATCTCGATCGGTTCAATTTCTCTGAATTGAGGCTCCAAATCCAACTTTTCACAAATCCAATTGAGTTCACCTTCACCCAGTTTAACCATTCCATACGTATTTCGAAATTCCTCTTCAGCTTCCAGGGCGTGTTTGAGACTGATCCTCATGGAATGGAATTCCGACATTTCGAATTGTATTCTCCCAAGATTCACCCATGCACTAGTCAAATGCCATAACCTCAAGGGAGCGTCTTCCAACATCATGGCTTTACTAATGATCATCAAACAAACTTGTTCAGCTTCTTTGAGTAATCCTCGACTTCGCAATACGCAATAACGAAGATTGAGGGCCAAAAATGTCTTCGAACTGGTAGGTCCATGGATGATGGTACATTCATCGTCGGTGGGCATCAAATCGTCTATCTTTCGATCTGGATTTGCTTCGAACTTTCTTTGAGCGAGAACCATTTTATGTTCGAAGCTTGTGAATGCTTGTTGCCCGAGAAAACCTTCGAATCCTTTTACTAGGCAATCTTGTGTATTCATTTGCAGTTCACCAATATCCTCCAATGGAAGGTGTTCGAGTGCGAAAAACACCGGATAATATGGATGGTATGGACCTAACAAAGTCTGAGCCATTTTGCATGCGTACCTCCGAAAAGCGTCGGATACGGCACGGTGTCCTTCCTGGTCAAGGTAGTGTATACACTCCAACAATTTTCCAAGAAGATTGTAGTGTGTACTTTGAACCATGGTGGAAATGAAGGAGAATGCTGCATTCCACTCCTTGTAAGCGGTAATCGTATCTCCTTTCCGGACATGAGTAACGCCATTGGTCAAATATCTGAAGCATTCATCTTGATGATAACTATCAGAAACCGCTAACTCGGATGTCTGATTGAGTAGAGTCGGGGTCCATTTCATTTCCAGCTGAGGTGATAAATTCCAGAATCCTGTTTTGATCATCAATTCGAATCCAACCGTAACTCCACGCATGTAATCTTCGCGATGACCAAGTGTCGCCGGTAGTACGATGGCTCTTGGTACGAAATGAGGTGAAGATGTATCTAGTGAAGACGATGTCAAGGGAGGCGATGAAGACTGAGGAGATGGTGAAGCTGGAGGTGTATAGCACACCAGATCCGGAACCTCTTCCAAAGTGGATTCCTTAGAGGTCGAGATTTGGACTTGATGTCTTCTCTTATACCGTTCAATGTCATCCATATCAACTTCTCTACCTCGGTACCTCCGAGTAGAAAATTCGACTTCTTCCCAAGCTTATCTCTTTCACTCTTAATTTTCAAGATTGCTTCTACCTCTCGTCGTCTGTTGTGCTTTCGAAGACCCCAACTTTTAAGTCTCACTTTGTACATTTTCTCTCTAAACATTTTGTAAGGGGCGGAGGTAACTTTGTGCGCGGTAAACCCACGTTGCTTTGAAGCCATATGTGCTTTCAATCTCCTTCACGAGTTTCGGAAGCTCCCAATTCTCATCGATGTACAATTTCGTGATAATAGGTCTTAAATACTCCCATTCTGCTGATGCTGTGATATACACGGCAACAGAAGGTTCAGCCATGTTCTTTCGCTGCAACAATTGCAATTGTAAAGCAAAAATTGCGGAGGGATCGATATGCATCGTACAAAGTAGGACCTGGTGTTCAACCTGGTTGATTCGTCAAACTCGATGGGTATCAACCCGTGCCTTTAAAATGCAGAATGTCGAAGACAGAACGTATCTGATTCGCTGTCACTGAAGTTCCATGCATGGCGCTCTGCTTTCGTCAAAGTATTCGTGCTAATTGGCCCAGATTCATGTCGACATTCTCAGCTCCACATTTAATCCCTCGCCAACTGAAGAAACGTACCCAATGCTTCGCCTACCCCATGCGCCTAAGCCACACTCATTTATACAATGCTAAATACGAGGGCGCCAAATGACCGGGATTGCAGAAGGACCATGCAGGGTCTCCACCTTCCCGATTTTAACCACCGCTACATCGTTTTAACCAATCGTTTCCAAGCCAAAGTCCAGCTCATCCGCTATGCGTTCTGTGTTGCACCGGTCATTGTTCCCGAGTTCTTGCTTTCGTTAGGATTGTTAGCATCAGAGCCTCCAGTATGACGAAGAATACAAAAGCAGACCGAATCGGCGTCCGCGAGGGTTCTCATGTAGGTAATGACTTCAAAATCGCCTCCTCCTAGCGCACGGAAACACCGAAACTATTGATCATACTCCAGACCACAATATCAAACTTTCCAAGTTCCCTGAACATACATAGAAATATGCCGGGTGTTGCTGAGCTACCAACCAATCAAGTCAGTGGCGACTCAAGCCACTCAAGCTATGTCGACGTAGGGAACTTAAGTGATATGCACGAGTCCTCCAACTTTCATAGCCTCTCAACGAACCGCTATGATCGACAGGCTATGCTGCCATTTCATTCTTCTCATGCTGCCGTTGCCTCAGCAAATCAGGTCGAGCAGGAGGATGATAGTGTTGTGGCAAATGAACACCATGAAGCATGTTCAGCTGGGTCGGTCATACACACGGATTGTGTTACAACCATCCATCAGTATTCATACGATTTTCAAGTCCCAGATATGAGTAATGAAGTAGAGATGGCTCCAATGTTGCAGAACTTCCAAGATGAAGCCAATCCCACAGATGGTCGACTCTATGGGTGGTTTTCTTATCTTGAGGACAATTCTACGAATTCTGGTGGGATGGTCTTATCAGAAAACTTGAAATCTACGAAAAATCAAATAGAAAATGCACCAACCTGGGATATTCTCCAAGGTATTGGGACTTGGGCTTCGTTTCCAGTCCAGGAGTCAGCAGAGCAGTTCGATGATTTGATTGAGCTGGAGATTTGTGAGTACGATATACTAAGCCCGAAAGAATATCAGGAAAACAGGGAAATGGAAAAATAACAAATCAACAATGATTGGTCTGGTGGATACGGATCGATTTAAATCTCAACCAGTACGGGACAAGAGGTAGGATAAGACGTGAGTCGCCGTCGGTCGTTCTCGCCATTTCTGATAGAGTGCTTAGCCACCACTCAGGTTCGCCGTAGACTATTTCGTACCAATGTATTATTTGATGTGAAATTCTGCTCCTGACATCTACGGCAAACGCTACTGTGAGGCCGCATGATACTATGCATTCGACGCTCCGTTCGTCAGGCTCTAGATGATTTGGAATAAGCCACTCTACGGTAGCAGATTCGTAGTGCAAAATTGTAGCGCGACCGTAAGCTGCAAAGTTAACTTTGCCAACGAACCAGAGTTCAAAACTGCGATGTATGCATTTGAAAGAATGGATGTCGAGGCTCTGAGAAGAGAGGGATCTTTAGATTTGACGAATGCTGTATAAGCAACAAACGCGGTGTGTTTGGCTGTGTTGGGGCTTTGTTCTTGCGCCGAAGTGCCAAACTGTACGGGATTCGCGAGCGTCAAGCCAGAAACCCGCTCCCAAGTATCAGACAAGTGAACACCTGCTCAAAGCTGTTCGGTGCAAGCTCAGTCCTGGTCGGTGTTGTTTACGCGGTCTGGCTTGCTCAGACTGCTGACTCATCGCTCACGTTACTCATGTCTAAGGTACCTCCGTAGTTACTCCGTCCTCCTTAGAGACATTCAGTTGCAAATAACTACCTTAGTATCCGGAAAACGTTCGGATACGTGTTCTAGCAGACAAGTAAGCCATAGTCCACGGTCAGAGAGACACCGAAGAACGTGACTTAAGTGAGACCGGGCTCAGGTGACTACGGAGTACGGAGTACTCTCGACAAAGTTCGCATGTTCGAATGGAGGTTGTACGAGACTCGGTACTCTAAGATGAAGCCGATTGATTCAAGCTCCGATGCCGCGATGTTTTCGCTGCCCTACCTAATCGGAAGTTATGCCCGAGGCGTCTTAAACTGCGAGCTCCACTGACATGTCAATTTCACAGCTCCCACCCGGCAATCAGCGCAGATCTTCGATCCCCGGATTATTAACCGTCCATTAGCAAAAACATTCGTCATGGATTCACGCGAGGAGAAACTCAGTTCTATGGACGGAACAATGCCTCCTACGGAAAGTGAATGCATTTGGGACTGCTACAGCGAACCAACCACTACACTTACGTCACATATCACGGCACATTAAATCCGTAGCGGATCATGATCGCGAAGATCATGGACACGCGACCCTTGTTCTTATTTCCTGGGACGGATATTAGTTTCTAGGCAGCCTTTTCTGGGCAGCCTTGCTGCTGTTGCGCATTGCTACTCTATTGTCTTCGCACGCGAAAGGTGAACCACGACGATGGCGACCGGCACCCAAGATCACTTCCGGAAATCAATCAAGCCGTATCTGTATGGCATTGCACCTACACTGGGTGGATATGCCTTTGGTTACGACACGGGTTCGATTTCGGGCATTCTGACTATGACGCAATTCGACAAATACTTTCATAATCCCTCGAACGGTCTTCAAGGTGGTATCACTGCATCTATCCAAGCTGGAGCCTTTGCAGGAAGTCTGCTAACTGGACTTCTTATTGCGGACCTTTTAGGCAGACGGAAGACTCTCATATGTGGGAGTGCTCTGTTCACCATTGGCATTGCAATTAGTTGTGCTTCGAACAATGTTGTATGCCTAATTGCAGGTCGTGTCATCAATGGGATGGCCAACGGATGTAAGCAACCTGTGGTATCTCTAACAGAATTGCTAGTAATTGTCTTAGGTTGCGCAATGATGGTACCTCTGTGGCAATCTGAAGTCACTCCTCGTGAAATCCGCGGTCGTATCATCTCACTTCAGCAATGTTCCATCAACTTCGGCATTCTATCTGCCTTCCTGATCCAATATGGATGTTCTTTCATCAACAGCAACGCAGCTTGGAGGACTCCTCTAGGTCTTCAGATGCTGCCGACCATTGGGCTATTTACAATGATGTGGTTCTTACCAGAGTCTCCACGTTGGCTAGTGCAAAAGGACCGCGAAGCTGAAGCTCTCGAGGTTCTCGCACGTGTCCATGCTGAAGGCGATCAGAATGACGAGTATGTTCTGGCAGAGTTTGCCGAAATCAAAGAGAAGATCAACTGGGAAAGAGAAATCAAGAAGCCTTCATACTTGGCTCTGCTCTTCTCTCCCAAATACATGCGACGAACTTGGATAGGGATAGGAGCGCAGTTCTGGCAGCAAGCCGTTGGCATCAACAGTATCACTTACTACGCCCCCTTTCTGTTCCAACAAGCCGGCGTGGGATCGACATCGGCTTCCCTCCTCGCTAACGTTGTCGATGGAGTCATATTGAACGTCGTGACATTTCCAAACATGTATTACCTCGACACATGGGGTCGACGCATTCCTATGATCCTTGGTGCCGTCGGTATGGGCATTACAATGCTGTTAGTAGGCACGATCCTAAAGACAGAAGGCAACCCACACTACGACCCATCTACACACAAGGTGAACTTCGACTTTACCGGCAAGCCACATGCGGGCAAAGCCGTGCTGGCATTCTTGTATCTGTACGTCGCATCGTTTGCCATCAGCTGGGCGACACCGGCCTGGGTGGTGCCGGCCGAAATCTTCCCGCTAATCTCACGATCACGCTGTAACTCTATGACTACGGCCACTAATTGGTTTGTCAACTTCTGGTTCGCACTGTACATTCCAACTGCTCTCAACAAGATCTCATGGCGACTTTACATCATGTTCGCGGGAATCTGCTTCATGGCAGCCGTCTGGGTTTTCCTCTTACAGCCTGAAACCGCAAATCGCTCATTGGAGGAGATGGACGACATGTTTGCTGAAAGCAGAACCAAATGGCCGTTCTTGGACCGTGATCTTACCAGAGTACATCCCTCTAGGGATCCAGAGAGGTTGAGGCGGTTCCAGAAGGAAGATAGAATGGGTAGTGTTGCTACCCATAGGGACGAAGAGCAAGGCGAAGAGAAGGAGAAAGAGGTGCACCTTGAGAATGTTTGATGACATATCGCTAACTTTGAGGTGCTGTTAGGAGAGGTGTAAAGCGGCAACTACAGTGAGTATCTGAAGTCTGGATGTTTCTCTCCTAAATCTTCAATCGAATCATGATCAGTTCCTTCGTATTCCTCCTGACTCCTGTCCTTTCTCCGATTTGCAAGCCGAAGACCGATGTACAACCATGTCAATGCGATTGTACTTACCATGTTCATACCCATTCCAACGCTGAATCCGGTGTGAAATTTAGGTGTCTGCTTGGTAAGGAAAACATTTGACGACACAAAAGCTCCACAGTTACCAATAGCGATGAGCAATCCAAGTCCGACAGTTCTCTTGTAACCTTTTTCAAGATTGATCGCAAGCCAGACAACTGTCACTGGCATGGTAACATATACTCCTGCCGCAAGAAAGAACATACCTGTATATTTGACTCCAGGATGCTTCGGTTGTGCAATCTCTATCGCCAGACCGATTGTTGTCAGAATTACTCCAAACATCCCAAACACATATCGCTTCCGCAGGCGATCGGCCAGATAAGCACAAGTCATGGATACAACCCAGGCTACAGCGTACACAGGAATGGTATGAAGCTGAGCTTCTGACGCTGTATACCCAAGTCCAGCAAGAATGGTAGGTTGGAATGCCACGACACTGCTTGAGTTCTCCTCAGCGCCCATATATGCCAGCGCTGCAACCCATATCTTCCAATCCTTCAGCGCTGAGAAGATCTGCAACTTGTCATGCTTAACTTTTGCGCCGTCCGAATCAAGACGAGCGAGAAGAACTCTTTTCTCTTCAGGCGTAAACATTTTCGAGTTCTCCGGAAATGGTATCATCAGAGGAAAGCAGATCAATGCAACGAGTATTGTAGCACAACCTTCGATGATGAATATCCACCTCCAGCCTTCGTAATGACCGACACCATTCATCTTGACAAGCGCATAGGCAAGCAGCTATCTCGCATCAGCAATACAAATACATGCCGTGAAAGAGAGAAGGACCTACTCCATTAAACGCACCGGCAACAATCGACGCACCAAAGAAGAACGCATACCGCTTCAGAAACTCATCACCACGGTAGTAACTCGCAATGAGGTACGCCGCACCCGGCACGAAGCCGGCCTCCAGCATACCCTCAAGCAATCTACACGCAACCAAACCGCCATAGCTCTGCGTAACACCCTGGCCGATCACACACAGCGCCCACCCAACCATCATAGCAGGCAGCGTGCGCGGCCCAAGACGCCGGAAGAGCAGCACAGCCGGCACGCCGGCAACGACGTAGCCCAGCACGAAGACCTGGAAGGCGATGTTGTAGCGCGCGCCCGTGAGATGCAGCGTCTTGGTCATCCCGGCGATCTTTGCGTTGCCGATGTTGCCGCGGTCTACGAACGACACCAGGAACAGCGCCCACAGTGTCGGCAGCAGCGTTGCGTCCAGCCGTCGTAGGATACGCCGCTCCACTGCGTGGGGGAGCGGCGGCGCGGAGAGCGTGGGTGTGGGTGGGTTCTCTGTAATTGATGGGTGGGCGGGTGTCGTGATGCCCTTTTCGATGTGGTGGGTCGCCATGGCGGTGGGTTAGTAGTGGGAGATGTGGTTCTTTACTTGGGTTATGGATACGACGATGGTGGAGAGAGGATGAGGGGTGAGAAAGGAACGGAGAATAAACACTTCATTTCTACTTCCCCAGATTGGCCGCAGCTGAAAGATATACTAGGTTGACGGAGCAATTGCGCAGCACAAAATGGAATGTGTATCGTCCCTAACTCCCAGCGTTTTGGTCTGCTGGGATGTTGTAAGATTGCGATTACATTAGCTACCACATATAAATGCACCGTAAGCTGTATGAAAGCCCGGGATATCACTTCTTTGCTTGCCTATTGAACGATCTTTGCGGAGTTCCTGGATGTACGAGGTGGTGATGCAGCGAGAGCGTTGGGGGCCCTTTTTCAACGACCACAAGGCGGCTCTCGTTCATGTTCTGCAGGCCTGATTCCTTCATGTGGGGCTTGACGATAGAGCCAGTCAAATAGAGTTGAAAGGCGCTCCATGGAAGATCAAATAGATCCTCTGTAGATCCTTTGTCAAGTGTAATCACTCCTCCACATCTAGTAAGAAGTACCCATGTGATCGAGAAAACGATTGGGTTATGGAAACTTCCCATAACTTATCAAAAATTAGAATACTAAACCGTGAACGATATTTCAGATGAATGGCTCAATCCTTTACTACTTTAAACAACCTGATGGCAAGTTGACCGCCGTTTTTGGCGGTTTGTGACGCCGTTTTCAGCGGTAAACTTGCCAACTTACTCTGGCAGTTCACGAATTCCAACTTTTCAACCCTCCAAATTCGAAGGGGTGCCGAAAACTGTCCCCAATACTGCTGTCGCCCAGCGTCTCCCTCATGGCGCCTCTCTCCCTCTCTCATCTCCTTTGGAGGCTTCCTCTTCTTCCTTCCACTCTCAATCCTTCCGTTGTCTCCCGTCCTTACCTTCCTCCCAACTCTCTGTTCTCTTCGACATTACAAGGCTTGAATCAGTTTAGGCCTCCGTCCATCAGAAGACTCCTGTTCTTCTCCAGAGTCGGAACAGGACGATGTTTGGTCCGACGATGAAGCTGGCTATGAGACGGACTTCACAGACGCGGCGGACATAGCAGATTCGACCTTGCTCTTCGCAAGCAGTGATCACCCGCCGGAGTAACTAGCACAAATGAATAACTGTGGCTCTTCAGAAGCCTCTTCGTCCTTGCAAAATCCCGAATCTACAGCTTTGGGTTTGTAGACTGCCTCAATCAGCTCCAAAATCTCAAAATTCGCAGCCGTTATGGCTTCTACAAGATCTTCCTTTGGCAAAATGCTGACAACAACTTCATTTCCCATCTACTACGTTCACACTCGGGGTCCTCACATTAAGGTGTTCGGTAGTGTGAGAAGTGGCATTTTTGTGCTATTCCACAGAGCTAGGATCCTTCCGTTGGTTCACAAAGACTGGATTTCCCGGCGTCGACTGATGTCAGCAAATCACAGCAAGGAGAGGGCATCTTGCGCTACGGCGATACTTCCACCCCAATTTTATCTGGCCGGATTCCATCTCTGTCTTTGGAACTGAGCAGTCACTGTTTTAGCCTGAGCAGCGCATGAGCAATCTGAGTGGTGCCTTAGCGGAAGCTACGGTAAGCCATTTGATAGCATGGGAGGCAGAGCCTCTTTTTCTACTCTATCCAAATGTCTTTGGCCGTGTACCACCCCTTCACAGCCTTACCGAACATAATTTCGGATTCTTCCATCTTCTCCCCATCGCACACAACGACGTGCCCGCGGAAGCTGTAAGTGTCTGGTCCTTCTGGCCGCAACAATACTGGCTTGCTTGCACCATATAGCACCCAAACCTGGTCATCAACATGCGAATTTGGAGGTACAAGAACAACTTGGCCATGACCTGTGCTGAAAATTAATACCTCGCTACTATCATCCGCAGCCTCGTCTTGTTGGTCTAGAAAATCGATGAATACGCCTCTGACTCTCATATCCACGTGAGAAGGTTTCGACCTGTGATGACGGAATTCCGTGACCGCCTTTCTGTTCTTTGAGGCATTGAACGCGCGATTCTGAGCGTTGTGAGTGAGTGACGACAGTTTCTGTATGTCGGAATCTTCGCTTCTACTTGTCCAGTCTGGAACCCAGGTCGGTAGCTGGCATCCGAGGTTGTTTCGCCCGTGCTGAACGTGGGCGAGAATGGCCAACGATTCATCTACCTTGACGATAGCTTCAGCGGTTTCAATCAACACTGTCTCAATAGTGCTTGTAGCATCGTACTTCGGAACGATGGTATACCCGGCATGAGCAAGACCAAGAAAAGCATAAACTCTATCTCTTAGGTCTGAAGAGTCACAATTGCGAGAATGCTGAAGTAACGGAATGAGGCTGGTTGTTCTTCGAATCGTTCGTTTGCCTTGAATTGTAGACCATAGTGCCGAAGCGTCAAGGTTTTGGAGCTGAGCTTGTAGTTGCTCAATATTAGCCGTTCGAGTATCCCGGAGGTCTCTCGCTGTTGGTATTGCTGCCGGATTGGGATCCAAGTCCGGGTCATTCTCTCGTCTTGGAAGCCAGTTCCTGTCGAAGCCGTCTCGATTATATCCATCTCGATCACGCCCATCTCGATCAAGCCCATCTCGATGACGCCCATATCGATCAAACCCATCTCGATCACGCCCATATTGATTAAACCCATCTCGATCAAACCCATTTGGATCACGCCCATCTCGATCAAACCGATCTCGATCACGCCCATATAGATCAAAACCATATCGATCAAACCCATATCGATCACGCCCATGTAGATCAACCCCATCTCGATCACGCCCATCTTGATCACGCCCATCTCGATCAAACCCTTCTCTGTTCAACCCCTGGAGATTGTAGCCAGACCTGTCATAGCCTTCTCCGTCGAATTCAAGGACTAGTCTCTTCTCACAGCTGTAGAAGTAACCAGGGTAGTGGTTAAGCTGGTGATATGCGCTGGATCGAGACATCGCAGAATTCGAGGGGACCTTATCGAGCTCTAATAGTCGTCTCACCCTCTCAGGAGCAAACTTCCGCCGACGTAAGCGCTCTTGGAAGCTTTCTTTGAAGAAACGTGGGTAGTGACTTGGATTCAAATTAAAGAAGGGTGGACCGGTTTTGAATATTTTGCCCTGATTGTTCTCTTTTATTCCCTCGATTTGTTTATCGATTGAAAGCACGGCCTCCGCCTCGAATGCTTCCAAGACCTTCAACAATGAACGATCATTGTTGCCAGCCGTCATTATTTCTCGCCTGATCTCAGACAGCTGTTGTGAGTGAAACTGCTCTCGATTTTTTTCTTGCTCTTGCCATGCGCTTTCCCAAGCCTTGTTTTGCTGTTGTCGAAGATTCTTCCATTCTTCGAATTTGTTCTTCATGAGCTTTGAATTTTCAATTCTCCGTCTCTTCTCCTCATCAGCTTGCTCTTTGGAGCGTCTCGCGAAGGAAATGCGGCGCTCCTCCTCTAAGCGAGCTGCTTCTTGCTCCTCCAGTTTCCGCTTCTGTTTCATAGCCTCTACATCTCTCGCGTGCTGTCGACGACGCTCCTCAGCCTTACTCTCCCTTGTTTCATTTCTTAGACGTGCCTCGGCCTCCAATTTCGCAATTTCGTGGTCCGCCCGTCTTTGTATAGATTGACGCATAGAGCACAACAATGGGTCAAGGCCTATCTGAAGAAAGTTCATCAAGGGTAGGAGCTCCGGCCACGGGATGCAGACGTTTCCAGAAATGAAACAAATATTGATGGAGGATATGAGTTCCTGGTAGATCCAGGCGCGTCGCCAATACACATTGGTCAAAAACGCTCGGATACTATCTTGGAACACGTTGGAGTCTTTCGGCATATATTCCTTCCTCTCTGGGGATGGGGCTTTTACGGTTCCTATGACATTATTTGTGCTTGAGCCAGATTGGATTCGTGATCGTTTGATCAACTGGCTAAGCTGGGGATTCATAGAACTTGCAAGGACTGCAGAATGGCTTTGTGATATCAGGACTAAGGCTTCGGTTCCTGTTGCCGGCTCGGAAGTTGACATTGCGGGTGCCGAGTCCTGAAGTTCTGAAGAATATAGATCTTGGAGAAATGCGGCGCCTTCTTGTTCACCGATGAGAAAGTTGGTGAGTGCCTTCTTCAGAAGTGAGACTGCTGGAGACTCATTTACCAGAGAGGTTGATACCGTCTGTGATGAACCAGGTCGTGGAGCCCATGATAAGCAATCTGGGATTCGGGGGGTGGAAAGACAAACAAAGGTCTGCTTGCTACAGCGGTATATGTCTCTCATCAATCCAACTTGATAACCACGCTCTTCCTTGTCACTCTGATTGATACATATTTGATCGGCCCACAAAAGAAGATCTTTGTCAGGATAGGCTGCTTTCCAGTGATAGAAGGCATGAACCATGGCGTGCTTGAGGTTTGAAAAGGCATTGAACGTCATGCCATTAACGGAGATTGGTGCAGTTTCCCTTGGGTCTCCCGCAACATATGAAAGAGCACAGTACTCTCCGGCTGCTCGAGAGAGAGAGGTGGTTTTCTGGATATGGCAATCGAGATATCGGTTAATATTTGGAATTTGCGACGACAAGTTAGATTGCACGTCCGCCTGTAATGAGATCTTAAGCAGCCTGATTTCTCGTCGTGATCGATCCAGTGTGCTGTATGGCGATGCCCTGTAGAAGGCATCATTTGCCGGTGTAAAGAAGCCGTCATAACTCTCGCTCCCGGTAGCACTCGTGGAGCTCATGACGAGCTTTTAAGGGCCAAAGTCGACAAGATTTGAATAGGATGAGGAAAACGATGGAAAATTATGAAGCATACAGCGCAAGACAAAGGTCAACCTTCCGCCTCACTTTTGTGGACTCGTAGAAGCACCTCGATACGCCAACACAGGCTAACTTGCATACGGGATCAGGCTGAGCATCACGCGGTTAGGTACATTCTCCTCAGTCATGCTGAGCTCTTCCAGCGGTTAATTGGTCGAATGAGAGGATGCGTAGGGACGGAAAAACTACTCTATCGCAAGAGCTATTGGGCCAATGGGAGCGAGGGAGAATTGCCTACGGCGGAAATCGCTAGAAACGGGGGTTCACCTGCCATTAAGTACGGAGCAAGATTATTTACTTTAATTGAAATGGTTACTGAAAACGAGCTCATCCACATTGGAGCTATTCACGTGGAAATAGTCAAGACCTGGACGATTCAACGCAATGTGCTCAATTCTTAATTTCAGCTTATCGTATATGCTAGGCCACGTGTTCGCTGGCATAAGGTATATGCTATGAACAGTGTCACTAGAAAACTACAACAACTTTTGCCATCGCCTCGTAGGGATGAAGGTGGCGTACCGGCCACGCTAATCGTACGGTAGTGGGACCCGAAGAGCTCGCGATGGCTGTCTGCTTGCGATAGTATATGCTCAAAGGTCACATTCCATGTCAAACTCATCAAGCTTTGCTAAAGAGCATCGCCAGTTATTTCAGACAATGTAGAGCAGCTAGCTTTGATGGTGGTGGTAATATTCAACCACCTTGGCTGCGGATTCATGGTGGATGCTTTATTGTGCCTTCGTTCCGCCCTCCTGTGTCGTACTGGTCATAAACGACATACTTCAGGTCCGAAGTAATCAGCGACATCATCGCCCACCATGCTTTCGCAACCGAATTCGACCTAAGACATCCGAACTTAGATGTAAGAGAAGAAACGCTTCTACAAACAATAGGTGGCGTCGAGATTTCGATTTTGGCAATTTCTTACGGCTAAGGTCCGCAGCCCTATCGTAATTGTTTCAGCACGAATACTATTCCCGCCGCAGGTACGTCAGCTAAGAACACGAGTATCGCCACGCTTGCATCCTGCAGGATCCAATCAATGGATATCTAAAAGTAATCGCCAGTGCTTGGACTCGAAATTCGCAAAAGCTTCCTAGAGGAGGAGAACATGTCACTGCATGAAATTTGTGCTGCCTCCCACCTCTGGATCAAACTCATACGGTTACGTGAAGTTCCGCGTAGTGCAGTGACAATCATTAAATCATTGTCTCAAAATGAATAACTTCTCGTGATTCGAGTGCAACTCCATCACTTAGTGCTCAATGCTCTTGAGCACGTGGCGGTTTCTGATTTTTCATTAGCTTCCAGTAGAGTGCCGTTTTCCTAGAAATTGAGTCCTAGCCGAGGATGATCTGAACATGCTTAAACTTTAATTCGCCTTAGTATCCTTCAGGATGCCGAATCTCCCGGCAAAGTCATGGGTCTCACCCTTTCCGTAATCTGCGAATCCTAAAGACATCACCTCGTGATGTCATGGCCGAAGGTGTAGACTCATACGATATTGGTGCAGGTGAGGACTATTCTTGAATAGCTGTTCTCGAAAGGCGATGATGTTCTTTACTCTGGTATTTTTCTTGCTTGCAAACTCGTAAATGCCATCATCAGTGAAGAGCGCAGCGAATACCTCATCTGCGCTGGATATCCAATCGAGCGTTTTCATAAGCAGAACATCAATTCGCCCTTACTCTCTTCATGCTCTGAATGAGTTGATACTGCGTTCGAAGAGTGATAGAGCCGTTCTAAGAGCTTTTTGATAGGTGGAAAGATGTGTATCTCGGAATGCACCGTGCTTGATTGTCATAGTAGCGAGCAATTCAAATGTTTCTGGGATTGATGTCGAAGCACAGAGACACACAATTGAAAAGATTCAAGATCCAAGAACAGAAGAGCTGGATGTAGTCAAGGTGAAAGCTTACGTATGTAATTGCGCAGAACTTGGTTGCTTCTTTCGCGCCATGAAATTGTCTCCAACTGAATTACTTCCAAGTAATAGAGGTACGACTATCAGCGGGAACAAAGCGTCCTGCTCGCTGCTGTACAACTTCACATTGATGTTCCATTGTTCGGAGTAGTGACTTTGATGTGGTTTGCTAATAAGGTAGACGGACGAATACGTGCATGAAAGCGAAGAAAATGGCTCTTCGGCATCGGTGGTAAGCTATTTGCCACAGATACGGTCGACGACAGATTGAGCGCATTATTAATCAGTCAGCCCTGCGAATACGGCGGTACACTTGGTGATCCGATGTTGAGAGTTAGCTGATTGTCCAATCTCGGCAGTCCAGGCTCGGCGGGACAAGACGGCATCGAGCGTACACGCAAGCTCGTATCGCGCTTCGTAATTCAAGGCTCCATAATGCCGGATGGAACAAGCAGACCTTGTGAAACATTCAAGAGTAGGAGCGTGTGGGCCGGAAAGGTGAGGAGATGCCGGAGGAGCAGAGACTCATCGGTATTTATGAATAGGAATCAGCATGGGCTATGCCGACCGGCGACGGACTGAGTGCAAAGTGATACGATTGCAAAGATGAGGAAGCTGAGTCGCTAACGAACCAAAAAGCGCAGAAAGCCAAATAGGAGAGGAGATGGAGAGCAGCGGATTGGCTTATGCGGAGCGGCAGCAGCGATGGAGGAGCTAAATTTGGGGCCGGAACACAGATTGGCCGATGGCGCCGTAAAGCATTCAAATCTCACCCTACGGCCGTCAGCCGGAGCCACTACAGCACCCACTATTATCAGCCTATGATGCGCTGCACTTTCTGCCAGGGCAGCTCAGTTAGGCAAAAGGCCACGGAAAACTCACGCCCCAACGCCGCCATTGAACGCCATTCCAACGCCGCCATTCCAACGCCATTCCAACGCCCCATCAACGCCTGCTCTGCTCTCCCCGCGCCGTAATTCCATGTGCCAGCCCAGCCAAGCCCAAGCCCAAGCCCAAGCCCAGCCCTGCCCAGCCAAGTGCCACCGCCGTCCTCAGCTTTTTGCGCTCGTCTTCTGCTGACGATGACTCTCATCCTTCATCGCACTTTTCCTGTCTTCATCGCCGCCTGATATCCTCCCGCTCTCCTCCCGCTCTTGCAACCCAGAACTCCAACCGCTTCCCGCTTTCCGCCATCCACCATGTTGCGAAAGAAAGAGGTGTACACCCAAATTACCCCTCTGCCCTCCACCATTCCGAGGCAGCTGGCCATTGACATGCTGCACAACCATTCGGAAATCATCACCCTGAACCCTCTCGTGCTCGAGCACCATCCCATCAAGGCTCCTCGCGATGCTGCCGCCGACGAATTCTACTCGACATGGTACGAGATCACCGAGCGCATTCAATACTTGCCTGGCATGGGCAAGATGGGTTCCGGTAAGATCAGCTTCAAAGGCTGCTTCCACGACATGCCTTGGGGCATCCAAACCCACATCTACGCTCCCATGAACATTGACATGCGAAACAACTGGCGCATATGCGGTAACCAGCCTGACGAGCCGCCGGAACCCAAAGAGCTTGGAATCGGCGCTCCCGCAGAAGGTCTGTACTTGCGCGAGGACATCGAGATCAGGTGCAACATCACCATGGTGTCATTCGTTAAGTCGCAGATGCGAAGCGCAGCCAAGATCATGGTCGACCGCATGATTAAGAAAGCCGAGTTGCTCGATGCAGGCGTGCTGCAGGCCATGTTCGAGGACGGCAAGCTCAAGACCATCAATCCGGCGGACCGGTCGTCGGTGCAGCGCCAAAACACCGGCTCCTACTACAATCCACTATCGCCACGCCTGTCGCCACGCATGTCCTACCAACCACCCATGTCGCCCGGCGGCCGTCCGTACTCTCCAGGCCAGGTCGGCGCGCAGTACCAAACCCACCAGAGCTGGGGGCCCGGCGCGATGCCGGCGCAGAAATACCAGGAGCAGCCGATGGTGATGGAGCTGCCGGGCGACTTCTACCACCCGTCGGACGGCAGCGTGAGCGGGCTGCACCCATCGTACAGCGTGTCGTCGCAGCACAGCATCGGCGTGCAGCGCTACAGCACCACCTCCTCAACGGGGTCGTCGGCGGACGCGCACCACGCGCGGTGGTCGGCGCACGAGTCGGCGCCGTCGCGACCAACCTCGTACTCGTCGGCCGCCGACGGCGGCATCGGCGTCGGCGGTTCGGCGCGCTCGCCTGCCCTCGACCAGAAAATGTTTGCCGCTGAGCTCCCCACCCATGCTGAGACCGCCGAGGAACACGTCAATCGCGATGCCCTGCTGCGCCTCGAGGGCCGCGACGACCTCCCGCCGTATAATCCGCAGGACTACGCTAATGTGCCGCCGGTGCAGACCGGCGGGCCAAGCTATGAGAAGGATGGGCTGCTGCATCCGGCGCTGCGTTGAGGTGGACGGGAAGAGATTGGTATGATGGTTGATGAGGTTTATGCTTGGGATTTACGATGGATACCGAATGTGGGATGATGAGGTTCATGCTTGGGCTTTACGATGGATACCGAATGGTTTGGCACGTCACGGCGTTTGTTGGCACTCGTTCGGACTATTTCTCTGTTTCCTTGACAGAGTGTTATTACTGATATACCCTTTCACTCAAAGGATCTTTGCTCAACAACGATAAGGATGAAAAGTTGGCTGGTGTCTGTCATAGTTGGACAATCTTCGTATTCCTACTATATGAATTCAGAGGTACGTTTGATAGACTACTCAAACTTTGTATACGGTGCTGTTTCTAGCTTCCTTTGTGTGCAGATGCCCTCGTCTCAACTTAGATGACACTACAAACGTACTCACCAGATAACAGATTTAAAATTCGACGAGAGATATACACAACGATCTATGAATTCAAGTGGCTGCCTTCAATTCGAACACAAAGTCAACCTAGATCGCTATTCCGACATAGCACATAGGCATCGGCTCATTTCTGTCACGATCGAATATTACCAATCAAAGTCTACATCAATCTCTAGTTCTTATTCTTCTGTGCCTCTAACATGGCTCTAACATCTCAATCTCATCACAAGGGAATATTCGGAATCATCAAGTAGACCACATTCTTCTTCGGGATCCTGCCCATGGCAGGCACCTCTTTCGATGGCGTGCCCGTGACGCGCCCTCGCGCCCTGTACGCCATGTACGCATCGTGCCCTTCGGTAGGGGATGGTGCAAAGCCGGTCAGTGCCTGGCGACCTATTGGTTTAGTAGGAAACGTCCTTAAAGTGTTTTTCAAATTGAACAATGAGCTGGGTGATAGTGACGCTGTCGCCAAAAGAAAACCCAAAAGACATGATGACACCGCACCTATTAAATAGTGTATTAAGAGAATAGAGAGATTGCAAAATGAGAAGATATATTGCCGCTCGTGTACGGAGTACAATCAGGCTGAATAAGAGACCTCGGTCAGCCGAAAAGATCGACTAATTCTTCGCCCATGCTAACATCCCTTAGTTGAAAGTAGGAAACAGGCTTAGTATTGTAACACCTAGATAACTGGGTGTTCTTATATACGTGACAGTACCATGACTGCCTAATTAGGCAGTCATCTGATCTGGGATCCAACACTCCCCCTGGGCAACGGACCGAAGGGCCGTGGCACACCCAAAGGATCCGATGATCCCTTCATCTGAGATGCACTCAGGAGACTCTCCCACTCAAGCGTGAGATCTCTGGAATGGGCAAACACCATCCTGACGCTGCTCCCCCTGACTATGATCCCTCCGCAATAGCCCTGACTGTAGCTCTGGCTCTGGCTCTCTGACTTTGGCTCTCTGGCTCTCTGGCTCTGGCTCTCTGGCTCTGGCTCCCTGGCTCTGACTCTGTGGCTCTGACTCTGGCTCTGGAATTCGCTTTGCGTTCATCGTGTCATGGAGCGAATGTATGAGGTGTATTTCCGCTGTTGGCTTTGGTGCTCTTCCGCTGCTCGGATAGTGTGTTCGGACTGGTCTTATCGTAGCCAGGACGGAAGCCTGCCCTAGCTAAGTGCTGCATAGCTGCGCGGTGTCAGCGCTCCGGGCTCATAACCATTTGAAAGTAGGAAACAGGCTTAGTATTGTAACACCTAGATAACTGGGTGTTCTTATATACGTGACAGTACCATGACTGCCTAATTAGGCAGTCATCTGATCTGGGATCCAACACCCTTCCTGCGTAGCGAGAAACCCACCGTGCCGAGAAAAGTGAGGGTACTTTGACTTCAAGTAGCTTGGGCGCTGTTCACAAATCCAAATTTCCCATATTTCTATATAAACCATGCGCTATAGCTGCTTACGAACAATCGAGACCCGTCCTCCCCAAAAATTACGTTGATATTGCCGCCTTCTGGTGTGATTTGCGGAGAGCTCACTTTTCATAGTATGACTAAATTTCTTCACCACAACACTACCATTAAACTTGTACCACTATCAAAACTCATAAAAGGCCCATATCTGAGCCGTAGAGTCCTAGGACAGTACTAAAAAGTTATTATTGGCCGTGTGTCAAGCAGTGCGTTCGAATTTACACAATGTCACTACCCCGGTCGGTACCTCCAAGTGAAGAAATCGCTAATCCCGGTTACCGCAAGATCACTCTGATGTCTGGGAATAAAATATTACAGTGTAAATTAACTTATATAATACCCATGTGGCTGTTGGCCAGGTGGCTGTGGCTTCCCTGCGGACGCAGCGTGTCCCTGGCGTGCCGGAACAGAGAACGCTGGGTAAACCACCCACTGCACCCGCGCCTTCGTCGATGGCGAGAGAACACGCGACCAGCGCCAATGTTGCTCGGATAACGCTTGTAACAGCAATTGAACGAGATACCTGGTATCTTTCGACCCTCTAAATGCAATGTCTACCATACACAAAAGTGCGAAGAAGCGTTGACTGAATCTCGCAGCAAAGTCCTACGGCCGTTTCAGTCGTGTCAGCACGTAGCACAGCGACTACGGCTACCATAGCCGATGGAGAGCGTCTCCAACGATGCGCGCTATCTATCTAGCAACCCCCTACGACTCCTGAACGCGTACGACGAAACTTCAAGCGACTCGCGGCATGCGATATACCGCATTGACGCTCTCTCTCTCCGCCTGACTGTGGCAACTCCGTTCTCGAACTGAGCCGTCATCCTCCTTTACGCGAGCGTGCTATTCGTGCGAACAGGATGGTCCACCGCGAAGCTAGCTCGCTACTTTAGTACTCGCAGTGCCGAGATGTCGTCAGCTTAAGAGAGGCACGCAGGATCGCGGGCGAATAAGCATACGAAGGAGCCCATATTTTGAAGGTCCCTCAAAATCAATAGCGGACTTGGATCCTGCACGTAGATCGCTGCATGACAAGATGCGCGACCTGTCGATCAAACGGACTTAAGGCAATTCAAGGGGACGCACCGACGGACGCTCACCTATTCCTAATAAATCTGTAATCGGCTCTTGATGCCTATACGTTTCGTCAGATGTCAGCAGTCTTTCTCCAATTCGCCAGTCTCCATGTTCAGTATTGCTGAGTTCCAAAGGTGATCCCACAAGTATATCGCCTTCAACCTCTACCGCGTCAGGATTAGATTTTTCGTAGTTAAGCTTCGTCGCAAGGGTTTCCTCGAGACTCTTGATCGCTAACTCGACGGCCTGATCATCTGTGGCTCTCTCGCCCGGGGTGATATTCTTTTGCTCAAAGTCGCGCAACTCCTCCCGCTGCGACATTGCAACCGGAAGGAGCGTGGCGACTTGCGTCTTCAACGTGCTTCTGCAGGCCCCGTCAGTGTGAAATCTATTTCTCACCAATAGAAGACGTACATCTGTAGCTGAAGAGCTTGCTGCTGTTCCAAAGAGAGCGCAGCTTTTCTTAGTTTTCGTTCTCTATTCGTCCATTGTATGTTCGCTATGAACAAGCACATTGCCAGTGTGGCACTGTCAAGTTCTTTTCGCAAATGCTTTACGGGATTCTGGCTAAATACCCATAGGAGTTCGATGATAATACGCTCCGCAAGGGGTACATCCCGTGTAACGCCTCGGCTCTTTAACTTTATGAGAAGCTTGGTCATTCCGGCTTCCACTCTCCGGCTCTGGGTCAGCAATGCTACAATGAGCCTCCGAAACTTGACTTCGTCTTGATGCTCCTCGCTAAGATGTGACATATGTTCCATCGAAAGTTCATAGAACATATCAAGGTTGCCAGAGAAGGCCATGGCCTGAGTTCGGAAGCTTTGTATCTCATCTGGTGCTTTCCTTAAGAGCTGAATGTAGTCATTTAGACTGTTTACTGATTTTGCTAAGCCTGTGGCTATCTGGAGCGCAGCAGCAACCCCGCCGAGAGCAGAAAGAGGGTCAACCATAGTAGTAGGAGGATATAGCAGTCTTTGACTGGCGGAATCGGGCAGGCTAAAAGCTGCAATGCTTCGGAAGATGGAGATCAAGGCTCGGGTTTTGGTGGATTTTGAACTGAGAACCTCTTGTTGACATGCTCAACAGAGCGATTATGAGGCGCTGAGCCATTCATTCGAGGGTGAGGTACAGCTTTGAAACTGGCTTTCAGCTCTCGCGGCTACATGTTGAGTCAGGAAGCGTCTACATAAGGAGATTCGCGTCCAAAAGTCCTGCTCAGGCATCAATTTGTTGCCGGAATTTAGTTACTCCGTAGTCGGAGAGCCAGCTTGGAGATCACGCGCACTATCGACTGTACAATATATTGTAAATTATTGTACGTGACATGCGGAGTCGTTTCGCGCTAACCAAAACCGTGATCTCTTTGGTTGGAGGTACCGATCGGCCCGCTGCGTCGTACGAATAAGGGTCGCCACGGCTGCCACAAGGGATGACAATGACTTCTCAGCATCGTAGCGAGGCTCTAAGGCTTGTATAAGACCCTTTTATGGGTATTGGGAGTAATGAGAGCTTGGTTGTGGAGCTGTAGTGGAGCAGTCCTGCCCTGCCCTGAAATGAGGCTCTCCGCAAATTAGGCGCAGAGGCGACGGTGAGATTGAAATTTTCGCGGTAGACGAGGTCAGGAGGTGCAGGAAGGGTCAGAGCAGCGACTTGTACAAGACTGTAGAGAATTCGACTCTGTGGAGACATCTGAGTTACTTCAAGTCAAAGTATCCATGATTTTTCTCGCTACGGGATGCTTCTCGCGATACCGGGGGGATCTTATTAATGATAGATACAATATTAGACAAGGCTAGGCATAACTGATTCCTATTTTTCACCAGGTACGCCGTCGCTAGTTCTTACCCCACTTAAGTCTGGAGGAGACGCTTCAGCGCAGAGATGTTTTCACGATCAGTAACGTCCTGCGTGTTCGCCGTCTTGGGCACATTATTCACCCCGGCATCACCAGCTAATTGCTACTATCCTAACGGTGATATCGAAACCTCACACTCTGCTTGCAACGAGTCTGCAGATGTCAGCGCTTGTTGTAATCCCGGAGATCTCTGTTTAAGCAATGGCTATTGTTTCCAGCAATTTGGAGCGTGGGCAGACAGAGTTGCTCGTGGCTCTTGTACAGATTCGACTTGGGAAAGCAACTCCTGCCCTTACTATTGCTCAGACGGTAGGCTGTCGTCGGAGCGAATACTAACGCAATTGGCAGTTCAAACCTTTACCGGCGTTTCCCTGTACCTAGCTTGGGAGAATGTTTCTACGTTGAGCAGTGGCTTCTGCTGCCTCAACGCTTATGACATCTCTACAAACAGTTGTCAGACGGAATCGCATGGCACGAACACCCCTTTCAGCCTAGATGCCGGTGCCACCATCTACTATCGTACAGACGGTTCGACAACACTGCCTTCCAACCTGATAGCGAGCATTACTGTGACCAACGGAACAAGTACTATTACCGTTACGGTTGGAGTTACGGCCAACCATACAGATATCGTGACGGTAGCCGCAAGCATAGCGGTTCCACTAGGAATATTGCTCTTGCTTGCCACCACCAGCGCCATCGTATTTTGGAGGAAATATAAGCATATGAAGAAGCAGGATGAACAACAGATAAGCACCGATGCTCAAACTCAACCACAGATCAACATGCTGCAGGGTCATCCGGCGCCGCTAGCGTACAACCCAACTCCACAAGAGCTTGGCTAGCGCCCCCACTGACTATATAGTAAATGGGAGCGATTGCATTCTCAAGCCGCGGTTGAGAACTGGGTGCGCAAGACTAACCCTCTCTCCCCTCCGATATGGACAAAGACGCTATCTCTTCTGTCACTTGGTTTGTATCGAATTTTACTTCTAGTCTATTATCAAAATCCGAAGCGTTTAACCTTTATCTTTGACTACCTGAAGTGCCGCTGGATGAGCATCGCTAGGACGACTTGGATGGCTGTAAGCCTCTTCAGGAAACGAGAGAGGGAGTGAGGGAGGAGCCGTGACGAAAACGCCGGGTGATAGAAACATTGCTGCCATTTCGATACCCCTCGAATGTGAAGGGTGGTTGGAATTGGGGATCAGGAATTGCATAATCACGAAACTGAAAGACCCACATCAGGTGAGGCTGAGCCCGTATTACCCAGCGGATTGGCAGGGTATCCCGGTGTGCTCCGCCAACTGCTGCAGGCTGGCAACGATTACGATAGCGAGGCTCTGCAATTGGTGAGGGTATCTTCATTGTGTGCTGTTTCGATACTCAGCCACTTCATTCCAGCATGTAATAGCCAGCCTCCAGATCTTCTGCTCCTCTGCTCCTGGTCATTAATTCTCCCTCTTTGAAATCTCTTTACTCTATCGGTTCTTCGCCTCCCTTTATCCCACTCAGTGACAGAAAGTCATCAACTGTACCACCTGCAAGAGTCAGAGCGAATGGTCATTCATACATCAGCCTTGTAATTGACGGTAGCCGCAATAAAAGCCACTTTTATTAGAAGCAGCTGGACATCAAATGACACTATGTGGCAACTGCAAAGATGCCGACCTCGAAAAAGCCTTCGAGAACCGTTTTGTCCCTATCGATGGAAAGGAGTTCCTTGGGAGGTTATCCGACCTGAACCGCGTCGCTGTTCCACGGAAATCGGATTCTAGGATGGCTTGGAAGTGGAACAAAGTTTCCGAAGCTTGCGAGTTGTGTGATATGCTCAAGCTCCTTGTCGTCATGATCCGCTACGAGAATTCTTGGGATGGCCAAGGATCTGGCCGCTTATTTAGATTGCCTGGATATATCGAACCAACACTCGGATTCTGGCAATCTATAACAGCACCAAGATGGGGACTCATACCTACCAAAGGATCGCTACCAGGACGCGAAGGTACGACAGCATATACCGACTCACTACCCATCTCCTGTCTGATCAACTCCTTCGAGCGCATTAGATCCTTACTCGGCAATGGCACAAGCCAGAACCACCAATCACACGTGGCACAAACGGTCTCTTTAAAAACTATTGACTGTCAACTGATGTGCGTTGCCAGCCATCCCGCATCCGCTCCTTATCTTGCGCTGAGTTACGTCTGGGGTGGCATCCAAGAGTCAGGAGAACTCATAGAAGGCCATATCCCCAAAACAATTCAGGACGCTATGATAGTCACCCGCCGCCTAGGATACCGGTATCTTTGGGTCGATAGATACTGTATCGATCAGCAGAACGCGATAAATGTGGCGGTACAACTGCATCAAATGGATCGAATTTATCAGAATGCCGCAGCTTGCATTATTGCAGCTGCTGGGAATAACCCTCATCATGGCCTTCCCGGAGTATCGGATCCACGATTTGACCCATCTTCTCCCTTCTCCCGAGATATCTCTGGTACTCAAATCAATCTTGCACATAGACAACAAGATCTATGGAAACAAGTCAAAAAGTCAAGATGGGTTTCTCGCGGATGGACCTTTCAGGAGCTTCTCTTTTCGAGAAATCGGATCTTCTTCACTGACTCGGAATTCATCGTTGATACCGGGTCTAAATGGTATCATGAATTTCATGCGCGCGGTTTTGACCCAGGCGAAGAGCTAACTACAATTCACTGGCCAACGACTTCACCGATTCAACTGTTCTATGGACATCTATTGCCCACTTATAGTGCTCGCAAATTGACTTATTCCAACGATATACTGAGAGGATTCACTGGGGTCCTCAATGCATACCGTAATCTTGATAATCCATTAATGCATCTCTACGGCGTCCCATACCAAGAAAATCGAAGACGTCTTTTTCTTCTCGGGCTTTCCTGGGACTCCCTCTCGATAACTAGAAGATACACGTTTCCCTCTTGGACGTGGTGTGGTTGGTTCACTCAGATTTCTTTCACACCTTCAACGATCAAAGTTCTAGAATCTGTATACTCCAACCAAACTGATACGACCGAGGCTAGTGACTGGCCTTCAGTTCACATCCAGCTTCAAAGCCAACAAATAATGTCAATAGCGGACTATAGTGAACTAGCGCTACGGGTACCAAGTGTAGCTATTTCTATGACCCTTATTTTGAGGACTTGGTACATCTCGTTGCGAATTGCTGGGCATGGCTCTACGCCAATTATTAGCGACCCAAAAGGAGTATGTACAATTGGTGACTACATACACGGATGGGACATCCTGAGAAACCACGGGTTTCGCAATGGAATTGGCGAGTTAGACTGTAGAGGAGTGTTTTTGGACTTGGATTCCAATGTCCTTCTTTTGCTGGGCCGAAGATTGGATCTCTGGGAGAGACTCAGTATTTTAACAGCTACGCCTCCAAAACTTTCCAGCTGGCTTGATTTAGTCAATACTGAGAAATCAACAGACTGGAGTCCTGATTTGATGGAGATAAGAGCCTTGTTTGATATTCGTTTTGGGGAACTCCGAATTGGATGAGTCTTGCTGGTCTCATGCGAACTCGCCTTCACGAAATGCGCTCGTATAGCAACCAACACAAGGCATTTCTTGTGGTGAGACAGTTATGAAATCAGAAGTGAATAGAAGCGAAATCGTTCGAGTATATTGTCTCACCACTTTGAACCAAAGCTTTACTACTCTCTCTTATTTGACTTCGGCAGCAGACTTGCAAAGTGACTCACTCCGTCGATGAAAAGTACCATAAGTTGCACACTACACAGATTCCAAAGGCCAGCGCGAAATCCAAAAAGCCGCTCATGACAATTTTCGACCCAGTCTAATAGTTATCAAGGTTTCGAAAGTACATGGATTGCCATTTCATGCTTTTACTTTCGTAAAGGTTTCTATGGCAGGTGTACTATACTACTTGCAACGGCGGTGATGGCTCACGGAGTGCAATAGAGACGATCCTCGCCTCTACACGTTCTTCGTGCGAACCATTCAAATAGAAATTAAAAACTACAAGTTACTTGATAATATCTGCACCTAGATAATATCATAGATTTCAGTCTTCACTCTTCCGAACCAATTGTACTCTTGATCAGCCCTCCGCATCCATTCCTCCAAGCTCTCCTCTTCTTTCCTCTTCTTGTCGTGCTGTGTCCTATACTGAAATGTGCCGATTCGGGTAAACGTATCTTCTCCACAACTTCGTGCAATCAGGCCACGCGTCGACCACTCCCATTCCGTCAGCGAACTCGATAGTTCCAAAAGCACCGCGTCGTTCTCCTCTTTTGCTTCCTCCGCCTCACTCAAGCTATCTACCGAGATATCCGTGTAGAACACATCTCCGCTACTACCATTCATCATAATGGACCCTACATACGTGTGTACGTCGCCAAACATTCGCGGTGCGAACTGAAGCACGGCAGGAAGAAGCCGCGCTTTGACGACAAGCCGGCCCGATCCTTCCAGCACAGCGCCAAAAGTGTGATCAGGGTTGCAGAGAGCCAGGTCGATATCGACAATCTGGGGCTCATGATCGTTGTCGATGTCCGTGGGCGTCGGAAAGCTCACGGCTCCGGCAACGGAAGTCCACGACCACGATGGGCCCTGCCATTGCCTTGGACGTGGCACCTTAATGTCGCTCGTGGTCCAGTAAAGCGATCGGGAGAGAGACGAGCGCCATAGTCCCGCGAGGTATCGGTCGTTCAGGATCAGACTATAGCGTTCGGCGATGCCGGAAATAGCAAGGATGCGGTCCTTCGGATCGGTCAGGCTCCGGTTTGTGTACGCCTTAACGAGTCGGTACCATGTCTCGACGGCGTTAGAATAATCGGTTCGTTGCGTGTTGCCTGATTGTACGCCGTAGTCGGCTTGTAGAGTGGCGATGCTCTCAAGAGTATCCTACCGCAGGGCATTGGCTTCGGGTTTGAGACGCCAGCCATCAGTGATGCCACGTGGGTTATGTTGACATATGAAACGAAGTTGCCGGGAGCCAAATTCGAGTGTGCGTGGTGAGAGAAGACGTTCCTGTAGACACCAGCCGCGAGTGTCAACCGGTTCCGGGTTGATTTGCGTACGGATGAGGGTGACCGATCCCAGATTTGCTAACCGCTTGGCCTTGTATCGAAAGGTGAAAACTTCGTCTGGAAACTGTGTTGCTGAACGGTCTGAAAGAAAGCCTTCAGAAACTTTAGCAGCTCGAGAAGCGGCGATGGTCAGAGTCGAGTTGCAATAGACGTTCTGCATCTGGGAGATCTCGATCGCTTTTTCATCTGGATTGTCTTGGACGATACAAAGAGCATCTACCCAGAGATATTTGATATTCAGCTTGCAGCACACACTCACAGCGTCACGAAGCGTCTGCGGAATATCAGTCCAAGGAATGAAGTCCATCCATTTTGGCAGCAATGCATTCGTTGACTTTAGCGACTGCTCACCGCCCCAGCAGTAGCTCAATGCACAATACGGTTCGGTCGGGGAGCCATTAGTTGCTTTAACTTTCAATTCGACACCGTCTTCTACCTTTTTGATCTCGATGAGTCTCGTTGGCATGTAGTCATCTCTGGGATTTGAGCAATTGGCGTGTATTCTCTTTCCCCTCAACTCTCCGTGGAAGCACTCTTCCAGCCAGCCTGCACCACCACCAAACTTGAACGACTCTTTAAACTCGTGAATGAACCCCATCTCGTTGTCAGAGCATTATTTTGATGTGGAAAATTCATCATCAGCCTTGTGGCTTCAGTGATGCGCGGATTCACGCAAGATCACCACCCCGGTCGGTACTTCCAAGGTAACGTAATTGACGATTCTGGTTAGCGTTAAGTGGCTTAGCGTGTCGCGCAGCGCCACTGAATTTATATAATCGTTCGCAGTTTAGTCGTGGGCTTTTGGGGCCTGAGGCTTGTTAACGCCTGAGGCAGGTTATTGGAACAGCGGTGGCACACCCTTCGTTCCGCGACTGCTGACGTGATGAGAGTCTCACGTGATTCAAGTGCGGATGCTGCGCCTGCGCCGTAGTCGCATTCTCTGACGCGCGACGCAAACCAGCCTCCGAGATCCAACTGCAATGCAGCATCTCTTCGATTCCAGTCTTATGAATACCGATTGTCGACATTCTCAGTCGGTGGCTGAATGGCAGTCACGCCGATGAATCTGACCTAGCCACCATACAAGCGTCGGACGAACCGCTCACTCAATTTATCGCACCGAATATCTCACCATGCGTCTTTTGGAACGCAAGGCCGACGGCGCCCTCCTCCTTCACGATTTCTCTTACCTACGCAATACTCTCTCATACTTAGCATACCGACAACAAACAGGAGGTCACCCTTCAAGATGTAGAAGCTGGCATCGGCAAGAGCAAGGCTGGATATGGAAAGATCGACTTCTGCATGAAGCAGGCCGCAGCGGATGGTCTTCGGTACTTCTGGGTAGACACTTGTTGCACTATACAGACTCACCCCCGGTGCTAGCTAGGGAGAGATGTTAATATATATGCACTTTTCTTCCCCCGCTAGGTCTAGGGTTACGCAAATATGGGACATCATGGCAGGTGGTTGTTGTTGTTGTCAAAGGTAAAGGTCTGCGTCCAGTCAAAGCCGATATCGACGTCGGCCATGGACGACCAATCGCCGCCGAGCTCTCCCTCCAGGCTTCCAGAAAAGTGGACGAGGTCGAAGGGGTTCGCGCTAAACTCGACGGTGCCAAAGGGAGGAGGCGCCTGCTGCTGCTGCTGCTGCTGCTGCTGCTGGTGGTGGTGGTGGTGGGAGTACTCGTCCCATCCTTCCAGATCGGCCGTCTTCCGGCCCCGCGACAAGGTAATGGTGATCTTGCCAAAGTACGGCAGGACGACGTTGTACCTGTCCGGGCCGGCGTAGGCGCCCCGCGCCGCCTGCGTGAGGAGGCCCAGCACCTCGGCGGCCTGGCTGGCGACGTCGCACCGCATCAGGCTCGCCGTGCGCCGCAGGGCCATGGCCAGCGCCTCGATGAGCGGCCAGTCCTCGTCGCCCGGCCTTCCCCCGGACGCAGGCGACAGCAGGCGGATCAGCAGCGTGATGCCGGCGCTAAAGGCCTGAAACTCGAGCGACTCGCACACGACGAACCGGCCCCTGCAGCAGCTCCTCAGGCCGAGATAGGCGGCTATCAGGCCCCGCGATGCGGCGACGGCCGATCCGCGGCTGTACTCGTACCCAGCGTCAGCACTGAGCATAAAAGGCAGGTGCAGCAGCTTGGCGATGAGAAAGTACTGCACCTTTGTCGCCTGCTGGGCGTACAGCTGCGTAAACGGCTGGTCCGGCCGCGGCGGCTCGTGCCACCAGCTGTCGGACATGAGGGCCCGGCACCTGTCGAGCTCGTGGCTGATCTGCAAGGTGGCGAGGTAGCTCGGCTGCGGGCTCTGGTTCCTGGCCACGACGGACGCGGCGAGGCTGCACATTCTGTGCTGGAGCGTGCGGAGCGGGCTGTCGCAGCCGCTGCTGCTGCCGTCGTCGTGGTCGCGCTGCGGCGGCGGGCCGGGGCTTGGGGTGGGGATGGGGATGGTGCTCGGCAGGCCTAGGATCAGCGCGAAGCTTGTCTCGAGATGCCGGATCTCGGTCCAGATAGCTGCCTCACGGCCTCCTCCTCCTCCTCCCTTTTGGTCTGGAGCGCGATGGAGACGCAGGAGCAGCGCCCCATCGGCGGCGCGGCGGACGCTGAGCCAGGCCTGGCGCGGCCAGCCCATGTTCATGTAGAGCCTCTGCTGGATGAGCCGGGCCTCGATCCCGTGCAGCGTCTCGCCCGTGCCGGCCGCCGACGTCAGCAGGCTGTCGGTTGTTTGCATGTACGAGGCGAGAAGAGCCTCCTGTGATGATTTACAGCGTGACAGCTGCAGCGTCTTTGGCGCCTGTTGAATACACAGTGACAGCCAGAGCAAGGCCTTGGCCGCGATGCAAGGGCTGCTGGACCTCGCCATGTGGGACAGAAACCGAGCGGCAAATTCGACTCCGCCGGTCTGGAGAGTGCGCATGGTCGGAGGCAGGGCGCCATACTGCCAGGGTGGCCAGATGGGCCAGTATTGCTCCGTCGCCGCAAGGACCGTCAACAGATCGTCGTCCTGTAGCATCAGAGACTCGGGCAGATGGACGGCGTAGCTGGCCTTATTGCCGCTGGCCGACGGCTTGGAGGAAGCAAACTGCAGTTCTTCCGTCATGCTGGCCGCCTTGACCAGGGTGAGCAGCGGCGCGTCTCGGAAGCCAAAGCCGTCATCATCGGCCATGTCGGACTCGTCGGGCGTGGTAGCGTGGGTCGCGTTCTCAACGTCGAGCATCGACTCCAGCTCGGCACCAACATGGTCTTCCACGCTAGGCGTCGCGGATGGAGGAGCCCCTGGCAGCAGCCCCGTGAGCGATGGAGAAGCGCCCGTCGCACTCAGGCTAGCCCAGATGTCGCGCACGCTGATTTCAATGTCGGCGAGCCGCTGCTTCAGCCGCTCTTCTCCCAGGGATGACAGGCCCACCGACGACCCAATATCCTGCCCTGTTGGCTGCTGAGCAGTGCACGGGATGCCGCGCAAGCCACATTGCTGGCATGGCGGATACGCGGCTGGGAAGACGCATCGGACTTTCCGCCTCCGGCACTCGGCACAGCTTCGCGTGCCCAAGCGCATTGGCTTCGGGTAAACGCTGTCTGACATGGCGATGTCGTTTGACTGTACCAGCTTGGCGGCTGCGAGTGAGCTGTGTGAGCGGAGAAAGGCAACCAATCAACCAGCGGTGTCAGACGGTTGAGCAATGTTCCACAGGATAAAGGCTGGTTTGTACTGTTTGTGCGGTGTGATGAAGAATCGTGGACATCAGCGTGGGCTTTGCTTTGTGAGAGACGAGGTCGGGGCGGTGGTGTTACTTGTCTTTGTTCTGCAGCTTCGCGCTCACCGTGGTAAGAAGGTGAAAACACGCAAGACGAGCGTCTGAGGCGCACATAGGGAGGTGATGTCGTGACGAGCTCGCACGAGCTCGGAGCGCATCGGTTCGGCCGAGCTCGCACGAAAGTGGGCTCGAGGCTTTGAAGCCGCCCGAAGAGTGAAAGACCGGCCCGTACGTGCGCCTCGCCCCTTTTTCGGCATCGAGGCTACTACGGAGTAGTAGTATCGCTTCGTGTGCTCATGGAGATATTCGCCCGGGCTCGGACGAGTTCGCACCAACATCTAACCCGTGTACAGCGTGTTCAAAAGCTACGATGACCAAGCAGCCACATCTGTGCGTACGGAGGAGCGCGTCAATAATTCCGCCCAGGCACCAACGTTTTACCCACTAACTTTAGGGGGTACCCCCGCTATTACCCCACTAACATTTCGGCCGAAAAGTTGGTGCCCGGGCAAGACTTTCGACGCTACGGTACGGCGGCGTTCACCGTGGTCCAAGTTTGCTGTATATAAACGGCCAGGCCGCTACTCTTCGGAGAGCGTAGCCTTTGCTTGACACAAGCCAGAAGCATTCACGCCAGCAATCACCTAGCAGACGTCCACTTCCAGTATTACCAGCAAGGCATCGCCAGGAGAATATACATGGAACATTCGATCGCGCTCGTCACCGGCGCCACCTCAGGGCTCGGTCAGGCGGCAGCCCACGCTCTTGCCGGAGACGGCTGGCGCGAGATCATCGTCACCGGGCGCAGCATGGCTCGGGCCCAGGAAACGGCCGCTCAGCTCGCGGTGGAGACCAAAAGACAGGTCTTCACACCGCTGGAGCTGGATCTGGACAAGCCGTCCAGTGTCCAGTCCGCCCTCGCCGAGCTCGTCAAGCAAGGTCGGCCGATCGATTTCCTACTGCTCAATGCAGGGTTGGTCGGAGGTCACAAGCGCGTGCTCACTACGGCGGGCGTCGAGGCTTCTCAGGCCCCGCTAATCGGCCATCATCAACTAACTGTCGGGTTGCTCCGCGACCACCTACTGAGCCCCAACGCGCGGATTATTATTGCCGGCGCGGAACCTGCCCGAGGGGACGTGCCCCTGTTCAGCTTCACAGACGTGGCGGCCTTCGCAGCCAAACACCACCAGGGCGACCGAACCGCCGCTGTTGAAGCCCTGCTGCGCAACGGGCCGAACGTGAAGTACGTGCCCAACCGGGCGTATGCCGACGCGAAGCTCATCATCGCTTGGTGGGTCGCGGCGCTGGCGCGCCGGCTACCCTCCGGCATGGCCGTGTACGCCGTGTCGCCCGGCAGCGCGCCCGACACCAAGGCGGTGCGTAATGCTGGCCCGGCCTTGAAGTGGCTGATGATTCCGCTGCTGAAGCTCATCCCCGGCATGACCCAGACTCCCGAGACCGCCGCCCGTCGGTACCTCCAGGCATCGGAATTCGGAACCGACGTCTCCGGGCAATTCTTCGCCTCGGCGCCCATGAAGCTCACCGGCCCAATCGAGGCGATGCGCCACCCACACCTTCACGATCGCGCCAACCAGGAAGCCGCGTGGCAGGCCGTCGTCAAGGTCTCCGGCGTCGACCTTTCCGATGGCCAGCGTCCATACCAGAACACCGAGACACAAGACACGCAGGCAGTTAGACTGCCCAGCGAGTAGACCCCAGGCCTGCCACCAAACCTCTTTCCGCCATCCCCCCTCCTCCTCTCCACCACCAGGACACTCAACATCCACCGCCCCCAGCTCCACCGCCAGCCACCCCAATGGAGGCCGAAGACACTGCGATCACCCCCCTGTTGTGCCTCTTGCGCCGTTGCTGCTTCCTGCGCTCCATCCTCTTCTTGGCAGCATAGCTGCTGTAGGTGTTTGAGCTGGCAGGAGCGGGGCGAGGCCTGTGGTAGGCTGGGTCTCTTTCGGCGAACTGTACAGAGGGGTAGATTAGTTTCTAGTAGGCTTGCGGTAGAAATTACATACTTCCAGCGCGTCTCAAGGCAAGGCGAGCGTGATCGCGGCCATATGTTAGCCCGTCGCCGAGGTGTCAAGGATCATGAGCTTAGCGAAGTTGACGCGTTTTGAAACGCGTCTCCACCAGCTCCCTTTCCTTTCCACACAAACGATCTCCCTCTGTTAGCGAAGTCCATGCTACACTGCTACAAGCTAATCTTCGCACAGTCGTAAGGTGAAGAGCTGGAGGGAGGAGCAGCACAAACGTGGTAGAAACGCGGCGGCTGCGGAAAGGGTCGATTTTTGGTCAACGTTTTGCGGATTCGTTAGCATAGAGTGGGAAAATGCTGCACGACGGTCACGGATTCGAAAGATCATTTGGAACTTACAGTGTCATCGAGTCTCGTCAGGTTTCGGAAATAATGGCGATGCGGGTGGAGGTTACCGTTCAGAGTGCGGAGACATGTTCAGGTCACGATGGAAGCGGGAATCGAGGAGATTCGGTGTACGCTAGAGGCAGAGAATAATCAGTCAAATTATGGACCTATAACATTTCAGTCCACCGGGACCCAGAGTTCCGCTATTCATTCTCCTTCAGACGATGGAGACGCTATGGAAGATGTGATTATGACCGGTCTGGGTGGATTGGAACTGTCTTATGAGGATGAATTAGTTCGTGCTATGAATAGGCTCAGCCTCTATGAACGCAATAGACCCTGATTGTTGTAATGATGGAGTAGTTGAGGCACAGGGGAGACTAAACGGAAGGAAACTAGAGGGAGGACTTGGGTTGAGAGGTAGATCAAATGCGAGGTCATTTCATCCGGGCGAGCTAGAAATTCGTAACCAATCTGTGAATGATATTATCGATCGTCGTGAAGAGGAAATAGTATGCTCTGAAGAGCCGCAGTAGCGATGCCCACGACTGAGGCGGCGACACTGAGGCCATTAACCATTGTTTAAATGATATTTGGGATAAGGAGGGAGGAGGGAGCGCAATCTGCGACTCTTCAAACACTGTCGACATGATCCGGGACATGTTCGCCTACGAGGTGCTACTGTTGACACCATAGCAGCACTTACGAAAACGACAAACTGGGAACATAGTTGGATACATCGACTGCCTGAACAAAATGCAATAGAATTTTTCTCCAAAATTCAGCAGCTTTGCAACGAGTCCCCAAGGATTGAGATTGGCCGAAAAGAGCGGGAAGCCGCCCGAATTGCAGTTGCCGATTGGCGCTGGGGTAAAAACAACGATGAGTTCTTCAAAGACTTCAACGCAGCTAAAGCAGAGTGGTGCAAAGCCAAGCCGCCTGTTATTCCAGGGGGTGACGCCCTTGGGTTTAACCAACATTGGTATACTAATGCAATGAAATGAATTCGTTCTTGTCGGCCTTTCAGATCCCGGACTGGGTACGTCGGACTGGCGCCTCCAAATGCTCAGCTGGAGGATCAGATATGCGTCTTTTATGGCAGTGTGGCTCCATATGTGATAAGACTCTCCAATCAAGATCCATCCGACCCAAAGCACGAACTTATCGGCGGCGCTTTCGTTCATGGGATAATGTATGGCGAGTTTATGGAACAAAATCCTGAATCTGAATTTTTCACATTGGAATGAATGGCTCACAGGCAGAAAGGTGAAAGTGCAGAAGATTGACAGTTTGACAGCTGTATATACAGATAGAAATCACCGACACGGGTCAAGAAGGCGAACAAGGTGGGTTACATCTATTTAAGTTAACCAGCGAACAGTACTAGTATCTAGCTCCTTTAACTTACCTGGCCTTCCCAAAGTTCCAATTTCGTCTAATCTTCTACAACTTCATTTTCAATGGGAACCTTAACAAAACCGGAGAATGGAAGGCGCTGTCAATACCTTAGATTCCCAGTGCAAGGAACAAACACTTGTTTCTGGCTGTCTTTTCCGTAGCCGTATCCTCGGCCCAAACGGTAGCGCCATTGAGTCGCCACCTCGAATGCCTAGAGTGGTGGCACTATCGGACCACAACTTAGACTCTCAGGTTCTCTGTATATACCTTCGTCCTTGTCTAACCGGAAATTTCCTTGCTCTTTTCTCTTCATTGCGCTTCTTTATTTATTGAATCAAAGGTTGTATCTTTCAACATGGACGGAATTCGGATTCCATCTATTATTGCCGATAAGGTTCGCCCGAAAGGAAGGGAAACACTGTTGAAAGTCAAGAAGTTTGTTGAAGAAGAATGTACATAGTTCGCATTTCGACATGGAAAACATCAATAGACCGACAGATTTCTAGGCGAGCCGGCAGATGAAGTGTTTGAAGCTCAGCTATCAACTGATCCTGATAAGAGGTGGAAAACTGTGCCGGAAATCGTAGAACACCTTAAAGCAAAAGCAAGGAAGCTTGGTCTTTGGAATCTATAGCTTAGCGATCATGATGGTGGAGCTGGTTTCACGAACCTCGAGTATGGTCTTATGTGCGAAATCCTTGGGCGTAGTCTACTATCAAGAGAGGCACTGAACTGTAGCGCTCCCGACACTGGTAACATGGAGGTAGGAATAATATGGAAACTTAATCTGCAGTTCATCTTGACAACGTCTAGGTTCTTGCGAAGTACGGCACCGAAGAACAAAAGAGGCAATGGCTACAGCCACTGCTTGATGGAAAGATCAGATCGGCGTACGTGATGACAGAGAGATTTGTTGCCAGTAGTGACGCGTATGTTGTGTTATTTCCCATCCATATTAGCAGAAAGAGCTAACTACACATAACAAAAATATCGAACTCGACATGAAGAGGGAAGATAATGAGTATGTGCTCAACGGCGGTAAGTGGTGGATCAGCTGTGCCGGAGATCCAAGGACCAAGCTCTTCATTGTCTTTGCATGTTCAGATCGCCACAATCCGAATCCAATGAAGCAACATAGCATCGTTCTGGTTCCTGCTGATGCTCCCGGTATTACCGTCAAGCGCGCATTGACCGTCTTTGGATATGACGACGCTCCTCAAGGTCATTGCGAAGTTCTATTTAAGAATGTGAGTGTGCCGACATCCAATATCATTCTCGGCGAAGGTCGCGGCTTCGAGGTTATGCAAGGTCGTATGGGTCCAGGGCGTCTTCATCACTGTATGAGAGCGATTGGGTGTGCAGAGCAAGGTCTCGAGTACATGATTGCGCGTGCGCATACAAGAAGAGCACAGGGAAAGCTTCTGGCAGATCAAGGCGTTATCCAAAGCTGGATCGCAAAGTCGAGGATCGAAATTGATGCTGGACGATTGCTAGTGTGTAATGCTGCCGATATGATTGATCGTGGAGATGCGAAGAGCGCAATGGTTGAACTGGCGATTTGCAAGATCTATGTTCCCACGATGGCTTGTGATGTACTTGATCGTGCGATGCAGGTTCACGGAGGCGGAGGTCTCTCTCAGGACTTCCCACTCGCAAAGACTTGGGCGTATCTCAGGACCACAAGGTAAGATAAGACATGTATGAGGTTACGAATTAGTACAAAGCTGATTGAAAACAAGGTTGGCCGACGGTCCGGATGAAGCTCATACGGCACAGCTTGCGAGGATTGAGAACAAGAGACACATGCAACTGTGGGTATCCTCAAGATCCTTTACTCGAGTAACATTACTAACCCGAGATTTTCTCTTCTAGAATTCACAAGATTGAGGCCAGAGATAAGAGGATCGCAGATTTGATGAGGGAATATGGTGTAATCATTCGCGAGAGGCTGTGAAGAAGCTGTGCATATAATGCGGTTTGAGGTTGCATTACAATAGAGTAGATGTATATTCCACATCCTGTATTATGCTTTGCGGAAGCTCTTATCCGAAAAGACTTGCATTCGAAGGAATATCAGAATTCCGCGGTCGAGATTTGATCATACTGTAGCCTCACGCCGGGTCACGGCCATCCAATAACGTGCTAAAGTGTTTCACGGCTTGGATATTTGTTCTTTGTAACGACGTCAGATGGACCGGGTTCAGAGAAGATCTCAAATGTAAAACCACGGGCAGATGACACGCAGCACGATTCGTCCCTCGAGTTTCAAGATGATGGATTTCAGGGTCCAGGTGATGGCTCCAAACCACCAATGAACGCCTGATCAGCACTGCCACCGCCACAGTACAACTGTCACCTCCCGTTCAGCAGCTGCATATTCGCACTTGGGACGTCATCGCTTAACACGAAGGACACTTCTGTAAACAACAAATCCCGAGTAACGCATTCGGCAACCACTTTCCTCCTTCCGCACGCTCCCGTCAATAACACCTCCTTCCCAATTCTCTGTCCTTCGAGCTCAACAACTGTACTGGAGCAGGAGAGAAGCTCGCCATGCCAGGCTTCGCAAAACACGACGTCGAACTCGATCCCAAGTACGACCATTATGACTTCCCTGTAGACGCTCCTGTACCGCAGAATGGTCATCCTGGCTGGACCACGCCCGAGCAGGATGCCCAGGTTCACCAGTTGAGAGCCATGCTGGAGCAGGAGGGCTACACGGAAAACCTAGACACCCTGACAATGGTACGTTGCCTAGAGGTGGAGAGCGGCTGGAAAGAGAGCATATTTGCTCAACATCAATACCGAAGTAAATTTAAGAGATATACGAGTCTCATTGCTACAAGTAGTAGAACTGGACAAAAGCACACTTTGTTATGTAATAAGGCTGACGAATTTTCCATGACAGCTCCGCTTCCTTCGTGCTCGGAAATTCGACGTCCCAAAGTCTCTGGCCATGTTCAAAAAATGTGCCGACTGGCGCCGTGAGTTCGGCGGCGGTCTCGACCAGCTGGTGCCGACCTTCGACTACACAGAGAAGCCAGAAATGTTCGAATACTACCCGCAGTACTACCACAAGACGGACCGTGACGGACGTCCCGTCTATATCGAGCACCTGGGCAAGATCGACGTCAACAAAATGCAGCAAATCTCGTCTGACGAACGCATGCTGCAGAATCTCGTGGTCGAGTACGAGAAGCTTGCGGATCCGCGACTGCCGGCGTGTTCACGCAAAGCAGGCCACCTACTGGAGACGTGCTGTACGATCATGGATGCGAAGGGGGTAGGCATCACGTCGGTGCCGTCGGTGTACGGGTACCTGCAGCGGGCGTCGGCCATCAGCCAGGACTACTACCCGGAGCGGCTCGGCAAGATGTACATCGTCAACGCGCCGTGGGGGTTCGCCGGCTGCTGGAACGTCATCAAGCGCTTCCTCGACCCCGTCACCGTCGACAAGATCCACATCCTCGGCTCCGGCTACGAGAAGGAGCTCCTCCGCCAGGTCCCCGCTGAGAACCTGCCTAGGAGCCTCGGCGGCGAGTGCGAGTGCGCTGGTGGTTGCATGCTCAGTGACGACGGCCCGTGGAAGGATCCGCAGTGGACTAAGACGCCTAGATGGGTGAAGAAAGCAAAGGAGATGCACTTGGACATCAAAGATACGGAGACGTTCCAAGGCATGGAAGGCATCGACGAGACGAACGAGGAGGACGAGGTGAAGACAGACGGTATCGAAGGGCAAGATCAGAAGGGGACGGCAACCGCTCCAGCTCACGCATAACGTTCTGTTTTTTTTTTCTTGGGTGCGCCGGGACACACGGCAGATTGAAGACTTGGCATTTCTGTTCACTGCCTTGTTTCCATGGAATCGTTATCTCTTTCCCCGTCCCCTTTACCCGCTTGCATGAGTAGACTAGTCCATGGTTTTGCAATGCCTGCTTGCTGTTGGAGCGCTGCGGGAGTTGCTTTGGGCGTTAGATAAGAATCATACCACAACACACAAGCTGTGAGGACGCCAAAAGATAATTCATGGGTAGTTGCCTGATGTTGTCGAGTGTCATCTACCGTATACAGTCAATGCTGTGATTGCTACGTTGTCCATCTCGAATCGCCATGCGACTAGCCGTCTTCGCTAAGCAAAACTAAGTCTATTCAGCTGCAAATGTGGAAATTGATGAGTTGTCATCCGTCTCGAGGTGGGACAGAACGGTCGCGACCTGCTTAGCAATAGTCTTATCGTCGATATGAAGTCGAATGTGCCGCCTTGCTAATATTCAGCTGGCGGTGAGTGAAGGAATTCAAGATAACGATTGTAAGTTCTATTTGCTGAAGAGATGAAGCGGTTCGGCAACTGTAAAGTTCATATGTGTATCCTAGAGCTGACATGCATTCCGTGCTTCAGCATGTTTCTCGAATGCAATGCCGAGTGAACACAGCACAGAACCTAGATCGTTATTGGTTCAGGGCTGAGAGAGACGCCGCACGTCAAGAGACTGAATACAGTACACGAGGCCTACAAATTCAAAAGTAGCCAAAAATAAGCTCAAGGCTAACGATGCTCGGGAGTTCCGGGTGGCAAGTATTCAGGTACACGGCACAGAGCTGTAAAACAGCCGCTTCCAAGGAGAACGGCGCTTAGCGACGACGATTCAGCCTTGAACTGGGGCTGAATAACTGCCAAGAATGTACACCGAAGGGGCGAAATGCCGAAAGGGCGAAATTCTCAATGACGTGATGCATCGTGAAGTAGGAAAGAGATGAGCGTCACCGGATGAAAAATTTTATGACGAGGCGTCAACGGCTGGATGACTGATGTGTGATGAGAAAATGTTGTGGTACGAGATTATTCCCGTCGACGTTTGCAGAAGACCAAGGAACGGAAGCGGAAAGTAAAGAGCTGAGTTACTAATAATGGCTAATTACAGAGTACAGGAGATGGTTCTGACAAAGTTCTACAGCTACGGCTGGAACGTTGAATGCGGAGAGTTACAGCTCATACGGCTGGTCAGGGCAGCTTCGGTTCTCAGGAGCGGCTTCAGCCAAGCAACGGAATCTCCGCATTTTCACCACGGAGATGCGGCAACTGGCTAAGAATTAGCATGGAACGAACCTATCACGCGTGCCTGGTCAAGGTGCATCTCGTTGACAAAGAGAAACCATTGGCTATCCAATCGCCTTCAGCACTTCGGCTGGCGGCGGTGCTGCGTGACGTTGTGTGGCCTGCTGACTTGGCCCTTGACCGATGTCCGTAGCAAACCCTTCCATCACGACACCAGGAGAACTTTGATTTCTGTTGCGTAAACAATGACACAGCCCTGGCTCGGGAGCAGTGAATGGTAACCTTGCGAAGCTTTGTCCAAGCGTTTCCAGCTACACGGTGCAGCTCGGTAGGATCGTCCCATTGAAAAATGTCTATAAAATCCCCTTCCCCATCGATATGTCTGGCTCTTTTCTATCATCATCAGTCCAAACACTTTCTAAAGACAAACAAATCACTCGTCTTTCTTCAAATCAACCAAACACATCAAACCAACTTTCAATCAATATGACCGCCCCTCAGCAAACTCACAAGAAGAACTCCTTCGGTGCTCGCTTCAACGCCATCTTCCCCGACCTGCGCACTGAGCGCCAGCGTCAGGAAGACCAGCGCGAACTGGAGTCAAACCTTGCTGCCAACCAAGCAGAGGAGGTTGAATTCCAAGAGGAGCGTCGCCGCCGCAGCACCGAGCGACGAAACTCCTAAATGGCTTTCGCCACTCCCATCATCAACATGTTCGCAATGGTCCAAGTGATGCTTAGCTTGGCCTAGGCTCACTATGGAGACTTCTTTTACTGTTAATAACCGGCGTTCATCTTCGGTCTTCACCTTTCAAGATTTGTCTTCAGAATCGATTGTTCCAAAATTTCCGACGCGGCTATACACTTCTAAACGGCATATGATCATCTACTTGCACGGCGTTGAGAGAGATTCGAGGCGAGGTCGCTGTCACACCAACACGACCACGAGATCCTCAGGGGCATTGAAAAGTACGATAGGGTCCGGGCTTTCTACGAAACTCTTATCACGATACCAAGACTTCGAGTTCAGATAGTGGCATAATGACATTTCATTTACGGTTGCGAATAAATTGTCATCCATCTGCAGTGATTGCGAGAAAGTGAGCTTCCCTGCCTGAATCTAATCTACTCGTCTCTGCATTGACACCCGTACGTTATCTCTGCTCTCACGTTTGACATAGAGTGCGATCCACCTACAGTCGCCCGAATACGATTCATCACCTCACCGAAGGTGACTGACCACGCCTCGTAATAGTCGGCCGACGGAATTCCGCTCGGCCAAAATGATCGGATTCCGATTGCGAATGACGACATTACCAATCAGACTTTTCGAGAGTGTTCCCTCGGAAGGCAAATGCTCGAAGAAACGAAAAGCTTCCCTGAGATGGCGCCTCCGACGACGTTCGTGTAAGCTCAGAAGTGACAGCAGCCCAACCCTGGCAAAAATTTCTCTGTGGCGAAACGCGACTGGCGGCAGTACATGTAGTCACATACGCAGTACATTGAGGGCTGGAACCGCACACCATCATTTTTCTGCCTCTCGCATTTTCTTTTGCTCGCCCTGATCAGCAGTTGGCAGAGTCACACATCACAACACTCAACGTCATATGCGAGCTTTCTGGAGGCTTCCTTGGATGACATTTTGAAGATCTATGGCAGCAGCACACCCATGCCGTATCGGTTGCTCGCCAATTGCAGAAACCCGATCACAAACGTTATGCTGCGCTGAAAATTCAATATGCGACGTTCCGTAACTTTTTGCTAGAGTATGAGTTTGCTGCACTAACGCTTTGCACCAGCTCATTTCATCCGCTGCAAATGGGCTCGGAGTGAACAGACGGGCCTGGATGAATTAGCATACGCGCTTGTGCAGAATGGACTTGCCGAACGATGCGGTCGCCCCGCGCCCTTTACTTGACACTGGGGTTGGCATCAACTTTTAATTGCAGTACGAATATGCGACCGTCCGCACTTCCTCCTCGGCTCCGTTTTCGCGAATAAATTTTCTTATCTCTGAAATTTCGATAATGCAACAATGCAATCTCAGATAGATATTCCTTTGGACGATTCCGTTCGAAGGCGAAATGTCGCACCCGATGGACTGACCAGCGTAACCACCAACGATACGGAACACTCCGAATGGACTTATCCTGAAGGCGGCATGGAAGCTTGGAGTTGCCTGTTTGGCTCATTCGCTCTCATGTTCCCATCCTTCGGCTTCCAAACAGCGAGTGCGTGACTTCTGACGGCTGTTGCTGGTCAGCTCGCATCACGATCATCACGCCACTAACAGTCGGCCCTAAGTCGGTTCCATCCAGGACTACATCAGCACGCATCAGCTCTCCAATTACAACATCCGCGATGTAGGCTGGATCTCCGCGGTGCTGGTGTTCCTGACGCTGTTTCTCGGGTGCAGGTGGGCCCGCTTTTCGATCGCTACGGGCCGCGGTATCTGCTGGTGTGCGGAACGACTCTGAGCTTCATGTCGTTCATGGCGTTGGCGCAGTGCCGCGAGTACTGGCAATTCATGCTGAGCCTGAGCGTGTGCGGCGGCGTGGGCTGCACCATCATCAGCACCATCTCCATTGCCGTGCTGAGCCATTGGTTCCATCGACGACGCGCTTTCGCCTCGGGCGTGTGCATAGGCGGCTCGTCGTTTGGTGGCATGGTGATTCCGCTGATGCTTCGTAATATGCTTCCTCGGTTTGGATGGACCTGGTCTATTCGTATGATCGGATTTGTGGCCCTTGCCTTCTACGCTGTTGGAATTCTACTTGTCAAAGGTCGACTTCCAAACAACGGATCGGCCAAGGCTGTCGTGGACTTCAAGGTCTTTGCGTCCCCTCGTCTTACATTCCTTGCCATTGCCGTCTTTTCGTTTGAGTTCGTCATATTCGGGTGCCTGGCATTGTTGCCGACCTATGTCCGATATGCAGGTTTCTCATCCAATACGCAATTTTACTCAGTGACGTTATTGAATGGACTTAGCTTTCTCGGCCGTACTTTGCCTGGTTTTGCTGCAGATATGTTTGGCCGTTTTAATACGCTTTTGATTTTGATCGCCATCTCGCCCGTCACCATGTCGGCGGTTTGGCTACCACTTGGATCCAGCAGCGAAATTGCGTTATATGCAGTGATTGCTCTATTCGGGTTTGGATCTGGTGGTTGGATCTCCTTGGCTCCAGTATGTGCTGGACAACTCTGCCGCACTGAAGAGTATGGTCGATTCTACGGTACAATGTATTGTTTGGCGGTATTTGGAGTTTTACTAACCGTTCCCATTGGCGGTGAGCTGCTACAAGCGACGTCTCCTCAGGTGCTAGTGGGATTCTACTCTGCAGTACTCCTTGTAGGACTTCCCGGTATTGTTGCGTCCAGATGGGCCATATTAGACTGGAAATGGAAGTGGAAAGTCAAGATATAAGAGACATCTGACGGAGAGCACAAGATGGCAGTGAGGATACACGTCGAGCAGATATACAATTACGCATAAATCTAGAGTTCATAACGCTCATCCTACCTCATGGTACCTCAAGCGCCTTCTAGATCAACATGCTCTCGTACCGATTCTATAGATCGTCTTGAATCATTACAGTTACCAAGAACTCTGAGCGCAACCAGCACGGAAGCTCCAACGCTGAGAACAAGCCAATCTCACAACACCTGCATCTGCTGACCTCCAGCAAGGCTACTCACTGGACATTCCAATTCGCCGCCGAGTCAACACTATCCCACATATTCTGCTGCAAGCCAGCCTGGAACGCCATATTAGCGGCGCGATCTTGCAGTCGTTGATGCAGGCGTCGCAGAAACCGTGGTTCTTGCAGGACGCGCACAAGGTGTAGCGTTGCAGCTTCGAGTAGAAGGTCCTACTGCACTTGTCGCAGGTCCAGTCGTGTTCGCCTTTCAAGAGATCCTGCCAGAAGTTCGGGTCCAGCGTGCGGTACGATAGAATCATCGGCACGGTTGGGTGCGGATGGTGGAGTTGGCCAGAGGTTTGACAGTTATCGCATGCAATGTAGCCACAGCTACCGCAATGGTGAGTGCTTGCCGATGCCTTGAACTCTGTGCAGCAAAGTTTTGTCAGCATGGGATTGCACTCAAGTTCCGGAAAGGATAATGCGTACTCTTCCAGCAGAAGAAGCAGCCGACGTCCTTGTCCTTGTTGTGTAGTTCCTCCGGCTTCACGGCGTCTGCCTCCGTAATGAAGCTACGGCGAGGGCAGCCTCGCAGCGTAATTCCGCGGATTTCCTCTGCCTTCAGCGGGCCCATTTGGCATTCCCATCGGTGGTGTGCGTGTCGACCCAACGTCAGGGAGTTCCATTCAGAGTACTCTGTAAACCATCAGCGTTCATGATGGAGGGAGCAAACAATCAAACTCACCGCGTTCGTATTCTAGGCACTTCATGCGATAATATTTATTTATCTTCTTTATCCTCTACAATGGCATATTAAGGTTGTGCCCATGCATGCTTTCCTCACCCATAACAGCCTCAAAGCTGGGCTCGCAGAACACGGCGCCGGGATCCTCATACATGCGCGAGCAGTCTCTGCACTCGTAGCTGGGAGTATCCTGGCGGATACCGCCGAGGCGGCGCGAGCGATGTGTGTATGCCCGTCCCTGCTTGCAAGCGCGGCAGTCTTTTCCTACCAAGGTGTTAGTGGTGCGATGCGTGGGCTCGACAGACGTGAGCACGGTGTAATGGTGCATGAGGCCTTGCTTCAGAGAGTCACCGAAACATTCGCCGCAAAGTAAGAAGCTGCAATCCCTCTCTGCACAATTTACGTGGCAGTGCGTGAGCTTCTGGCATGCAATGCAGGTCTGTGGATTGTATGGAGCGTCAAGGGCGGTTGGAAACGAAGTCACCATATACTCCGCCTCTTTGTGCGCTTTTGGGCGAACGGCAGTATTCCAGCTCGCAGACAGAACATTGGTTGTACGGCTTGCCGTAGGGAACGCCTGCGTGAGGTATAAGTCCAGATGTCTGGTATTCAGCGCATGTATCTATGCTATAACGCACCTTTTCAGCAATGGCAACAGTTAGTATAGAATTTCTCCATATCGATCTGTAATGAAGAAATATCTTGGATCCGAATTGTACTGTTTGAGGGAGCTGCAACGCTTCCTGAATGCTAGATACAGGAGCACAACTCTTTATCAACTACCAAACGAACAGCTTCCATCTCGACCCAAGTCTTCACGGAAACTCCGGCATGTTGGACTTCTAGCTTTACCGATCTAACCACTCAAGAAAACGGTCCAGGCGGACAACACCTTGCTACGAGCAAAAGCAGGGGCGTACCGAAGGCTAAGCCTCCATCCAGTATTGGTCATTGTGAAGGCTAAGGATGGAAGTTTGGAGCCAGATGCCTCAATTTTCGTAACAGGAGTAAGCCTTTTCCAAGGTTAACTAAGCTTTCCAACTCAAATCCATTTACAATTTGCAGTAGTCGGGAAGGGATTGAAGTTCGGGAAGGGTTTTACGGCAGTAGAAGAAGCTAGCCTTCACGAGTCAAAGAGTGGTGCAATTGGTACCTGTGAATGCTCAAAGGGCGAAAATCCGAGCCCCACTGATTAGCCACACGGAGTTATCGAACCGTATCCGACGACCATTGTACAGATTCTGTGCAGCGGACAGTGCCGTAGATGCAAAATGAAGCTTGGTGTTGGATTGTCGCTCCCCTCACTGCTTGAACTACTACAGGACGGTAGAGTACCCACTACGCTATATCCGTCGACATGCACCTGAAGCCTGAATTGGAACACCAGGTACAATTTACCATACCCTGAGAAATGAACCTGGTCTCATGTGTTTCCGATCTCTCTGATAAATCGTGCTGCACTCAGTACTTTTCCTAACGATGTGGCGTCGTCTAATCTAATTTAGCTAGCTGCAAGCCATCGATCTCATCACGCAAAACCTCCCCACCATGCAGTGCTCGAAGACTTTTCAAACATTAGAGGTGACTATACAGTCTCTCTGAAAGAGCTAGGGGTGGAATTGATCTAGAGGAGCTGAGAGAATCACGAATTGGTCTTCGACATGGCTCCTGCAGGCCTCCTGGCATCTTTCCTGGCTGCACTTCAAGCAAGCTTATCAGTTCTGCTGGTCATCTTCTATGGTGCGCTCGCAGCTCGTTTCAAGCTCTTGGATAGTCCATCGACGAAGGCAATCTCCAAAGTTTGCGTGAAGATCTTCCTTCCAGCTCTTCTATTCACCCAGATAGGCTCCGAGCTACACGCAAAATCAGCTTCACGCTATGGTATCATACTTCTCTGGGCCTTGTTTGCCCACTTCGTCAGTTTCTTGATCGGAATTGGTGCTCACTACCTGCTTAAAATGCCAAACTGGATCACTTGCGCTCTCATGTTCAACAACACTACTTCTTACCCATTACTACTTATCCAGAGTCTCCAGGAAACGGGAATCTTGGGCACTATCGTCACCGATGAACCGATACGCAACGCCATCGGACGTGCCAAATCGTATTTCCTTGTCTTTGCCACCGTATCCAGCTGCCTGACTTTTGCAGTGGGGCCGCGTCTGATAGACGACGAGCACGCACCCGAGCCAACCGAAGACAAGAATGAGGATGAGGACGAAGAAGAAGAAGGCGAACAGCGCAACGTCAATCAATCGCGTGAGCCCGAGGACGATTACTACGATCCTGTGTCGCCAAATGAAGAAACGCCGCTGGTAGCATGGTCGGACCAAGCGCACCGCGCAAGCGTCTCGTTCTTCCCGTCGCGCCCCGCCGAGCTGTCGGAGGAGTACTTCCAATCGCGCACTCCAATCCTGGACCGACGGCCTTCCATCATCGCGAAGAAGCACTGGCGGCGCCTCGGGCCGCGCGTGAAGTGGTGGCTGCAGTTTCTGTTTGACTTCTTGAACGCGCCGCTACTGGGCGCAGTGGTGGGCGCGGTGGTGGGCTTGGTGCCCGTGCTGCATCGCGCGTTCTTCAACGAGGCTGACGAGGGTGGCATTTTTACGGCGTGGCTGACTGCGTCGTTTGAGACCGTCGGTAGCTTGTTTGTCCCGCTGCCTGTCGTCATTGCTGGTGTCTCGCTCTATACCAGCTACAGCCAGGCCAGACGCGCCAGCATTGCGCACCCTGAGGCTGGAAACCCATGGGGAACGACCGTCTTCGTGTTGTTTGTGCGGTTTGTGCTGTGGTCGTTAGCGAGTATTGCCATGGTATACGGCATGGCGAAGGCAGGGTGGTTGAGTAACGATCCGATGTTGTGGTTTACCATGATGCTGATGCCGACTGGGCCTCCTGCCATGAAATTGATTACGCTGGTGCAAGTCAGTGATGCTGCAGATGAGGATGAGCACAAAATTGCGAAGTTGCTGACCGTATGTACGCCATTCTCCGCAAGGTCAAATGCTAACTGAACGGCGCAGGTATCGTACATAATTTCACCTATTCTGGCTTTCACAGTTGTGGGATCACTGAGGGCTAGCCAGGCTGGTCTTAGCTAGGAGTGTTATGATTAATCTTCGCACTCGCAGTAAGAATGCCTTGTCACAAGTACTTATGAAACTATTCAATGTATCGCAACATTCAAAAACTCGCCCCACAGTTTACAATTTGTCATCCCTACTAATGAAATTCCGATAGATTCGTGGCAAGAGCATCATCAAGCTGACTCTTTATGTTCGATGTCCTGATCATCCTTCTCATTGCTCCGAGGACGCTCTACATCCTCGATCATTTCATCTCTTCCGACCAACTTCTCCCTAGCCCTGCGTTCACCAACCTCTTGGAAATTAGTACCTATACGTCGTAGGTTCTCGAATTCTTTCGCTTCCTCAGCCATTTCTGCCCTCTCCTCGGGTGTCATCTCAGGACCAAGGAATAAGAAGAACAGCATGTATGCCCACACGGATCCCAGGAAGATCCCGATCACACGACCATAATCATAGCGTGAAGTCCCATTCGGCAGCGGTGGAAGAGGATACCGTTGTCCAATGGTGGCCTCGATCGTTGCGGAGGCGGCGGAGACAAGATTTCCAAGTTGATACGTCAACCCTACTGTCAATGTACGTAGTACCGGAGGTGAAAGCTCTATCAGATGGATTGGGATGCTAAAGATGAACTTAGAATCGTTCTGGATTCGAAATTTCATGGCAAAACTTACGGTCCCCACACGCCGCCCACGAAGAACTGTTCGAAGAAGACCGGTGCGATGATACGGAGGCTGCGCGTAAAGATGTAAGCGGGCACGAGAGCTCCACCGATCACACAGGCAGTCATCATTGTCAAACGGCGACCGATGATGGTACTAATATAACCGATTGTGGCACCGCCGATAAGAGCACCGATTTGTCCAATTACGGTGATAACAGTCGTGTTTGTGGCATTCATCCCGAGCTGGTCTTTGAGAAACGTTGGGTAGAGATCTGTTAACAAGTGAGTCAGTATCTTCACGTCTGGGATAACTGCCATCTCTAACCTTGGCTCCCATGACTGACGCTGTTGAAACCACTCATTAAAACAACCATGTATATCAGTAAGACCCAATTTCCTCTAATTGCTTGTCCCGCTTTAGTAACGAACGCCCGAAGCTCATTGGCTTTGCTTTGTGTCTGGTGCCCTGCTTTGAGCGCAGCATGCTCTGCATCGCGTTCTGCCTTCATGACCAGGAAATAGTTCGTCTCTGGTAGGCATAATCGGTAGGCAATGATAAGGACTGGTGGTCCTGCGCCGAACCAAAAGAGACTACGCCAGCCATGAGAAGTCGTTGGGACCAGAGCTCGATAGAATAGAGCTGAGAAAAGATATCCCATGGCGTAGCCTTGCTCGAAAAGCCCAGAGAGGAGCCCACGAGCATCCCATGGCAGATCCTCTAGCGCTGTCGCGGCAGCGGGACCAAAGAGGCCTAAAGTCATGTTAATGCATGTTTGACACTGACGTGAAGCAAATGTCTCCAACTTAACTAACCTCCCATGGCAATTCCGTACAAAGCGCGAACTCCTAGGAATTGTCTAAGATTATGCGTAAACCCGGTTGCGAGCTCCAGGACGATGAACAAAACCAAGCAAGTGATCATGGGCCATTTTCGACCATATCTGTCTGCAAGAGTTCCGAAGATGAGTGCCCCAACAGAGCGAAGCATCAAAGTTACTGTAATGCCCCAAGTGACCGATGATGGCTCTACCTTAAACTCTGCAGCAATTTCAGTGACACATAACGAGACGGTGAAGAAGTCTGAGGAACATATTAGTCTTTTAGACTGCCTGAGGCTCTATGATAGTAACCTCACCAAACGAATCCCACGTCCACCCGAGGAAGCCAGCAAGAAACATCAACCATTGGTGACGGTCTAGTTGGCGCAAAACCGCAATTGGATGTCGAGGGCCTTGTCCTCCTCTCCGTGGCTTAAGTGATGAGATACGAGTCGCAAAATATCGTACAATTTGGGACGGTGAGTAGAACCACCCGGCTGCCATGTAATTTCTCATGATGAACTAGTATGAAGTCTAGCCTTGCCAGACAGAACTGCACACAAAGCAAAAGTCCGAACTCTCTACCACAAATTCAAACCAAGTACGTGCGTCCCTAGCCATGATATAGCTCTTTAACAGCCCATAAAACGGACCAATGGCCACCAATGTGCTTTGTGCCTTCGTCAACGGAGGATGACGTCGAAAGAACTTACTCGCTTAACTGCTACCGTAAAGCAAATTGCTCGTCGATCAGCATAGAATCAGGCAAGTCATAAGCACTTGACCACCCAATGACCGCAGCCAAGGCTGGAACGAAGCATCCTAGGAGAAGCAACACAGATAGTTACCAGGTGAATGGACGTTATCCGTGGGACGGGAAGGAAGAGAGATTTGGTTGGTACAAGATTCAGCCTAGCATGAAGGGTTGATCTCTGCGGGGAACCCAGGCATTTGACCCGCGCAGACGTCAACGGCATTCCATGCTCCGAATCATTCATTGTGTACAAAGCTGGTTGGAAATAATCCTGGAATGGCATTAAATGACATCCAATACTTTGAACCCAATTCCACAGACTACATGCGCATGAAAGACGATTGTCGCATCTCGCTTACACGTCTGGAAGGAAGTAACCGCTACAAAGCACAAATCACTTATGAATTTCACCTCATCGCACATGATTTATATGCGTTACGGTGTCCGCTGATCCATCCGTGAGCTTTGGAATCGCCTACGCTGAACATTGTCTTGGAAGCAATAGCAGCTAGCTACCTACTCTTTGTCGAGATTCGAAAATGCTGGGTCTGCATAAAGTCGGCGACGCTTCGACGGTGGCGACTCTCCGTTTGAGTTTGCGTTTTGACCATTCGCTTCATAATTGACTTCGTCTTCGGCCGGTTCCTCTTCATCGTAATAATCTTCGTAATCTTCATTGCTGCTTTCATCGTCGGTAGTAAAATTGCTGTTCCATGTTTTCTTCCTCGGCATCGCTACTTGGCTCTTCAGGGGTTTCGTCGTTGTACCAATCTTCAGGTTCAGATTCTGTTTCGGAGAGCTGATTCGAGTCAATGTCATCCATTGCAGCTGCCGAAAAGACCGTGCGTAATCACACAGCTCCTCGTCAAGCCGGTTCCAACGCGAGTGCACCTCATAGCGCTTCTTCCGCGGCACGATACTCCATCGCGAGTACAGGTAATCCACGGTTGACAACCTCCTGCAGTCACCGCACTCACAGCACAGCCCCAACTCGCGCAGCTGCGTCGTCCCAGGCGTTACTTGGCCTTGTAGTTCGCCATACCCATACACAAGTACGGCATGCCGCACATGCCGAACTTTGGGGTTTCGCGTTTCCCGCACGTCGCGATGTGCAGCGCTCGCAGACCCTCGAAACCGACTGTTACGCTCATGTCGAACAGAATTTTGGTGACTCCGAGTTGACAGAGCGTGTCGATGATGGGCAGGTGCAACTTGCGCGCTGTTTTTATTGCCTGCAAAGCTGCAGGGTCGGTGGGGAGCTGCGTGCTTTGAGAGAAAGGGAAGAAGGCGTTATCAAAGCCGATGGTGTGCGCCTCGTGATAGATTTGTCGGCACGTCAAGAGCGGGAATAGGTTTTGAGAGCCGAGAGGGCAAGGAGGAAGAAAAGCAAAGGTGTAGATTTTGTTGCGGATTTCTGTAGTTGAGGGCGAGTGCGTCAGAGAAGGTGAAAACCAGAAGAGAGTATCAAAGTTACGGGATCTGATAGACATTGAAATTCACAGATTGGGGGGTTGATAATGCGTGAACGTCTCTGTCGTCAGGGAAATATAAGGTCTCAAGAGGGACGGCTTGCTCGGAGTCTCTCCATTATTACACAACATTTCCTCTTTCTCTGGCACAATTCAAAAGCAACTGGTCGGCAGATGTCGAAGAGCTGAAACTATTGGGGAGTTTCGCCATGGCTCTCTGGAAGTTTACTGAAATGATACAAGAAGCTGAGCCCCATCTAAGTGAGGATAAGATATTGGAGCACTTAATCGGAACTCTATGTGCATTCCAAAATCCAAACGATTCTGCGCCCTACACGGTATACTCTATTGTTGGTGGGTCAAGGCTTTCGGCCTTACGCTGAGCAAGCACCTGACAGATATGGACGACGAAGAACTTCACAGATTTGTTTAGAAACTTATCAAGATTTGGACTAGTCTAAGCTTTGCCGATTATGGGGATATGGAAGCGCAGTTGCAACTACACTCCCTACTCAAGGCTGATGGCAAATACTTTGGTAAAGCAGGCGAGAATGCGTGAGTTGGAGACGTCCTAGTACTCATTTCGGGGTCTCCACTACAACTACGATACTGCTTCGGGGCAATCACGATTATTATCACTATGTTAGTCCAGCTTACGCACATGGTATCATGCAAGGCGAGATGTTGGACAGCGATGACGAACTTGAAGAGTTTCGGATATACTAGATTGAGGCGCGAAAGTTTGAACTTGGAGTCCCTGACCTATCGTACATGTCAGTTATGCTGTGCCACTGAGTTGAGCATGTAGTTTTCTGGTTCCTGTTACAGGAGAATCGAGACTACTCCGAGCAAATGGCTTTCTTATCTAACGGCAAGATATCAACACGTGGTGGAATGTGCAAAGTTTGAGTAATGGAAGACACTGATATTGAATAAATCACACTGTAACCGAATGAGCTTCAGCCGCATCAATATTTCGACCGTTTGGCCACTTCCAGTTGCGAATATCTGGCGCTGAACCCAAGCAAAACAACAGTCACCAAGCGTGAAAGCGGGTTTGAAACGGGAAAATACAAAGGATGGATGCGTGGGAATCGCATGCCACGTAACTAAGGTCGCTCGATTAAGTTGTCAAGCTTGACGGAAGCAAAGACGCCCCACGATAGAGTACCGTATTGGTGTGGCAGAAGCAAAGATTAACTTGCTGCTGCCTTGGAGCAAGGCCGGAAGGCTTATTGGGCTCTCAGAGGATGCGTACGGCATAGAGTAGGGTACCTCTAAGAAGCCCACAGAATAAAAGGATTCCGCCGCGGTTCAGCTGCGCGCACGAGACTAGTGTTCGCCCGCAGGTGTCATACTCTCCGTATGCGGGTTCCATCCGCTTTCCCGTCCGGGTACCGTACTGCAGTACTAGTGCGACAGCTCTAGTCACTTCACTTTTATAGCCAGACCATCATTCGCCTCTACGTTCGAATCAGAAATGACATGACGAAGGGCTACGCCTGCGGTTCAGAGACAGTACACTGGTTGCTATGGAATTTAAATGGTCGAGTAAATCCCTCAAAATGTCAAAATGCATGCTGAAGTCTAAAATTTCTTCCCACAACTCCCAACTGCGCCTTGCCGCGCTCAGCAATACGATACTTCAATGGCTCCACAGCTACCTACTTTGGCCCCATTGCGTCTCTCAATCAATACTAGTATTATGATCCAACAGTCTCGCTCTGCAGCAAAGACGACCTTGGGGTATCAGGCCAATGCAACCGGCAGTCCCATTCTCCTTCTCTCCAATGACGGATCAAATTCAAACGTCCAGGCGCTACTATTTAACATCCTTACTGTGATGCTCGGTTTTGCGGCTGTCATTTTGGCATACCTTCAGCTGCGTCGTTTCGTGAACGAGCGATTTGGTACGGAGCTCCCCGTATTGGACAGAGGTCTGTTACGGTAAGTCATACCTCTCAGTGTCGGGCTTCATATCATCGAAAGCTGACTCCAATCCCCACAGGCGCTGGACTCGACTCCTTCTGAATTAGCCTATTGACCTGTTAATTTCACTGCTGGCTTGGAGTATACGGAGCAAAGAAAAAGATCAATTGATAAAACGACCAAAATATACACCTACAATGCTCCCAAATGGCTCTTGTGTACAATGCCTCCTGTCTCTATCACTCAACGCAGTCCAAATAAGCAGACGTACCTACTGTTACTTCTGCTGCAACTCTGCATGTGCACCTTCGCTCGGAAACTTACTCCTCAAGAACTCCTCAACGTTCCCATCCTCCGCGCCATCAACTCTCTCATCCCTCTTCACCTCCCCATCACCCTCCTTCGCCTCACCCTCGCCACCCTTCCCCCGCACCCCCACCGCCTCCGCAACCTCCTCCACCACATTGACCGTAGCCTCGTACGCCCGCCCAACCACCAACCTCGCCTGGTCAACGACCGTCGGCCACGGCGGCTCCTCAGGGCGCGGCAGCACGGCAGCGACGTCCTTGGGGGCCTGGCCGACGGTGGCGGTCTCGACGGTGGCGGCCTTGTCGCCGCCGCCGTAGTCGACCACGTGCGGCGTGCCGGCGGCCAGCGTCCCGGCCGCGTGCGTGCCCGCCTGCTGCGCGAAGCGCGTCGACGATGTGCCGGTCCGCGGCTGCGACGAGCCCACCGGTAGCGTGTCGTGGTTGGTTTCGGCGGGCTGGGCGGGCAGCGTCGCGCTCGTGTTTTCGGGCCCGCCGGCCGAGATCGTGGGGTCCATTGCCGGTGGCGGGGCGGTGCTGTTGCTCGACGTTGGATTGTCGGCGGTGGTGTTTGTGTCTTTGCTCTGTGGTGTGCTCGTGCCGGGTGAGTTGCCGTTTGCAAGGTCCGCGCCGTAGAATAGGTCTCCTTCTTCCTTGGGCTGGGTGGATGTTCCGGCCGTCGTCACGACCTTTTCGAGGTTCCAGTCTATGGGAGTATTATGTGGTGGTCCTCTTGTAACTCCATGCATGCCTTGGAAGCCAGTGTGTATCCTTGCGAGAACTGTGTTGCGCATGGTGCCGTCATCGCTCTGCAGCCCAACGCCGATCGCTTCCATTTCCTTCCCTCGGCCTTCGTGCCATTTGATTGGCCCGATAGGCAGTGTTGCTTCACCTCTCTGCTTCGGCAACCCACTGCACCCTTCTTTCATGTCCAAAGCGTTGACTATGGCAGGTTCGAGTACAGGCATGTCGCCAAAATTGAAGTCCAGTTGTCCACCGTACTTTTTGGGAATATTGGCCGGGTCGATGTATTTCTCTAGTGTTGATTTCATATCCGAACTTGAGAGTATAAAGATCTTACTGACAGTGATTGGGTCGAACCAGCGCTTTATCCATCCCCAAACAGTTGGAAAAAATACAGGTGCACCTATAATCTAAATGGGGCTATCAGTGAAAAATATCGCCGCATAGACGAAGGATATCTTACGAAGATCCGGTCCAGAGTTTCTGGATAATAAGCGGTTGCAAGTTGACTGGCGTCCTGCATGTGATTTTTCAGGTTCCAAAATTGGCGAAGGCCAACGCCTGAAATATCGACGATGTTGCTGGATTGCGATATAGGAGTTTCTAGATGAGGCCGGTCCTTCATGGCTGAGCAGAATGGCAAGACGAATCGTGTAAGGTTTTCATACAGCGCGAAGAGCGTGAGGAGTTTGCTTGGAATAGTGGAGTTCTTATGAGCAATGGTTGGGTTCTTCGATACCATGTTGGTGTATTTGGAGACAATTTTCGAATCCAGATAGGAGACTTGAAATACATAGACCTAAGGGCATCAGCGCAATTGAAAACTTCGGCGATATTGATTCATACAGGTATACCACGACGATCTCGTCTCCCTGTCCATTGTGGATACTCCTCTTGGTTAGCACTGCAACGCCTTCCAATTGATGATGAACTTACAAGTCTGCGAGCTTCTTCATATTCTTGGATGTCAATCGTATCATACAATTCTTCGATATGATTTTGTTTTCTCCAGTCTTCGGTGTCCTTCAATTGCTTGAAAGCATCTTCAGGCCTAAACTTGCGTGCGCGAAGAAATCGACTGGATGATGTCAGCGTCCATCTTGCACCATACAATTTGGGGTCCGGATTGGTAGGACATACAGCAAGGTTTCATCGTCGTGGCTGGCATAAATGTTGCTTTCGTCTACTGCCGGATGGTAGTAGCCTTTCTCCTGGCATAATGATTTAAAACGATCAAGTGCCTCTTGTTGACCGTCGGTGAGATGGGCAAGATGTGCTGATGGATATTGATACGAGTCGACTCGTTTGAGCTCATTCGCCATTCTATTCAAACGAATATCAGCAGTTGTCAGCACTGAGAGACGAGTTGATGAAGGTAAATGCTCTGCTCCGAGTACGCGATACTTATAATGATGATGGAAGACGGCATATAGCCGATCTACCGGCGTTTCACGGGGGCGATCCGAGCAGTTCTTCGCTCTTCTTAGGGTGCCATGAGGTAAGACTCAGCAGCTAGGAAACCGTCCCATACGTGCGAACCAACAGGCAGAGATGGGTGTCTGAAGAAATGACGCACTTACTTTAGTTCCAAGCAACTTTGCGACCAGCACTTGGCTTAGTCGACTTCTTGATTAGATTTAGATGCGATAACGAAGAAGTCCTAACCCTCCTGCGTGAGTTCTATGGAGTAGAGTAAGCGAATTGCCAGAAGTCTTGTAGACGAGAGTTTGGGTCTATCTCCACATTTAAGAAGCCAAAAAGCGGATCAAGAAGTCAAGGAGAGGTCGTAAAAGCTGCCAATTGCAGGCTCGTACCTGAAGCTGCTTACAGGAGCTCGGCAGGCGGCGGATACTCTACATATGGTCCGGCGGCGGAAACTGAAGACCGAGCCCGTCTAGTTTGTGGTTGAGGCATGAAGGCATCCACTCACTTCTAATAGGGAGTATGCCAGTGGGTGGCTAGTGGGTGGGGGCTTCCATCCACTATAAGCGTGAACCACCTTTCTAAAACCTGCTACTACGTAGTAACTACCTTACCTATCGATTACCACTTTTACTTTCTGAGTCAAAAAGAGCAGCCGCTATGTCGACTGAATCCAAATCACTTTGCAGCCTCCCAAACGAACTCCTTGTGCACATTCTCCTTCATATCGAGCCAGAAGACACCCTCTCCATCTCCCGAACGTCACAGCGACTACGTCAGGTCGCTGACGAACCTACACTCTGGCGCAAACACTGTCTAAATTCCTACAGGCATTGGGCTCACCGTCATCACTTTACACAAAAGCTTCAAGGTTCTCCCAAGGATGTTGATTGGAAAGCACTGCTCAAAGAGCGCCGTGCGAGTGATCGCGTCATCAACTCGGAATTCCATGGCATCCTGAGCTCCACCGCGCGCCGCATACCGCGAATTGAGAAAATTGTAGACTTTGAAGGGGATGCTAAAGATGCAATGCTCAAACATGTCGAAGAAGAGCATGACTCCGAGCAGCCCTTGGCAAGACACTTCTGGAGCAAGCAGATTCTGCATCGTATTGGACGCGGAGAGGCTATCGACACTTGGACTAAACTTGCGCGTGGCGAGGAGATGGATCACGCTTTGGCGCTCTCTGCCTACGATATTTTCGTGCTTGGATACGATTCACGGGTAGATCCTAGCAGCGTGGACCACGAGTTGCAACTTCTTGCCGACGAACTTCGCAGCATGCACCCAGACTGGTCCCAATTGCCCACAAGATCTCGGGCACTCAAGCTAGCCGACTTCCTTACAAACAAAGACTTCCTTGGCATCCGAGATCAAGATCATTTCCATAATCTCCCCAACAACTTCATCAGTTTGTGCCTTACCACTCAACGGCATGAGGCTCTACCTTTAGTCTGTGCTGCCATCTACTGCAGTATTGCTCGACGCGTAGGCATAAAGGCTGAACCCATCAATTATCCCTTGCACGTCTACGTTAGCGTCCAAGCTCCAATGGGAGTAGATCTGAGTGGGAAACCCTCTGAGATTGTGGAGCTCACTCAGCAGGAGTACGAGACTACCGAGAAACTCCCAGGTGTTTTGTACAAGGTTCAGGATGGTGAGACCATTGCCTACAGATGTATGCCGGATTCGATGTATGTCGATGCATTTCGGCTCTGGGAAGAAGAGGTCGGTATCGATACATTGAAACAAAATTTGACTCAGCTCGGTGTGTCTTCCAGGTACCATTCAGCCTATCTTCGCCCATCATCCACTCGCGAACTCGTCCACAGGACACGGAATAACATTCTTGAATCTCTTCGTGATCATCCTTCTCCGTACGCCGAGCTCTACCAGTCCTCAATCTGCTCCACAATATGGGTTCATCTACTCCTTCCAGCATCGGATCATCCAGTCGCATCCCTCGCTGCTCGTCGGAGATCTCTTCCCGCTCTTTGCGAGTTTCTCAGAAATCGTTGCCCATGGGATGTGGAATTGGTTGAAACTAACATTCTTACCATGTTTCGCAATCTACCAGAATATGGATCGCTTCTTGACATCATGCAAACCATACGCTTTGAAGATATTACGCCACAGCCAAAGCAGTCGCGTAGGGAAATACTGAAAACGGTCAAGTACAAAATCGGTCAGGTCTTCAGACATCGCACACATCCATACACGGGCATGATCATAGGCTGGGATACGAGATGTTTGCAAGGTCAGGAGTGGATCGATCGTATGGGAGTCGATAGCCTAAGCGGAGGGCGCAACCAATGCTTCTATAATGTAATGTAAGTTCTGCCTACTCACCTAGTTATAATCTCACAGATGACTGACAACCTTTTAGCAGCGATGATGGCACCAACCGATACGTAGCAGAAGAGAACATCGAACCGACAACAGAAGATCCACCCGAGTTGCTGATGGACGCAGCTGGACAATATTTCAAGCGCTGGGATAAGGATTCCGGCCAGTTCGTTAGCAACATGGTTGACATATACCCGGATGATTGATAACATCACCCGGTTCAAATTGCGATGGCATGCATTCCTACTCAGTTCCTAGATACAGTTCCAAGCGTCATCATCTGTACGCGTCATCTCTAGCGATACTGAGGGCCTTTGATATCTTATGGAAACTTCCAGAGCTTAGAATGGATATTTATGCAATAGTCACGTATGACAGATACAAATGCAAAAGTCCTCTGCTGCATCATAGATTCGCCCTACTCTTCTCCTTCTCCTGCAGTGCCCTCACCCTCGCAAGACTAGCATCAAGAGCGCGCCTCGTGTTCTCAAAGTAAATGTGACTAAACTCGCTACTCGCCTGGCCAGCATACGTGCGAGCCTGAATGCCGTGAGAGATGGTGCCGCCGCGAACGCCATGAAAGATCTTGGCGATCTCCCAGTCGCGGCCGCCGGCGTCCTTGCGCAGGTCAAAGCCAACAATGCTGGCGTAGCGGTCCATCAGCTCGTCGGGCTCGGGGAAGCCGTAGCGCGCGCGATTCTCCGGCGCGTACGGCCGGTCGCCGGACTTCACGCGCGGGTCACCCGCTACCGTCGACTCGTTCCAGAACGACCCGACCACGTACACCGCGTCCATCAGCGGGTGCCCGATCGTCGACAGCTCCCAGTCTAGCACTGCGATTACGCGCGGCTCGGTCGGGTGCAGGATCACGTTGTCGAATTTGAAGTCACCGTGGACGATGCAATAGCGGTCGCCGGGTAGATGTTGTCGCACATAATCGACGATTTCTTGGTATTGTGGATGTGCCGGGCCGAGCAGTTTGCCTGTCTTAACATCACGGACTTTGGCTTGCTGCGCTTCTATCCGTGAGAAGGTGTTGCAATGCCGCGCATAGAAGCCTGTTTTCTTTCCGAAGCCTTCTAGTCCAATCTTATCTGGATCGATACTGTGAAGCCATGCCAGAGTCTCTACAAGCGAGAACCAAGCTTTTCTTCGGTCCGATGGTGACAGCTCGCGGAGCTCCGGATCCGTTATTATGCGCCCTTTCACGAACTCCATTACGTAGAAGGCGGTTCCGATAATGCTAGGGTCATTGCAAAGAAGGTAGACTTTCGGGACTGGAAAGCCAGGAACTGTGCCGAGAGCTGCGAGAACTCGATACTCGCGGTCCACTTGGTGTGCCACGGGAGAAATAATGGTACCCGAGGGTTTCTTACGAAGGATGAATCGAGTGCCTCTAGAAAGCCGTTAGCAGAGTGTCGCCTCTCTTGCTTGACAAGACATACGCTGCATCGTCAACGAAATATGTGGGATTGCTCTGGCCATAACCAATCTTCGTTGAAACCAGAGGTAGCTTTAGCCCTGGTATCGCCCCGCTTGAGAGCAGATACTTTCCAAGCGAAGTGTCATCTAGCTGATGGCGATTACTAGGTGCCGGACTAGAAGCCATCTTGAAGAGAAGAGTTTACAAACTACGATTGTTCAAGGTGGCAAGTTCGCCATCTCAAAAGTTTACAGTATGGAGGTCGGTTTACCTTGGGTATTCCGGTGCATGTGTGAGGAGAGCGGTGGTGTTTCCTAATCGCCGGATTCAACCGAGGCCAGCCGTGGAGATCTGATACGTGCGGAAAATGCTACCCACTTTGCTGACTCGCATTGAAGTCGAAACTCGTGAGTTTGGTGAAGACTACGAAAAGAAAGAATCATCCTAGAACTCATGGAGCGCATCTTTAATCTTTGGAGCATACGGCTTAACCAGATGCGCTGGCAGACGTCACGTCGAAGCAGAGTACGACATCTCACCGGCCCGAAGTATTTTCGACGAATTTTTCGCCATCTCGCACGAAAGCAGACTCTGTCCAATCTGTCGACTTCGAAGAAAAACTTTAAAGGTCAATTTTTAGAACCATTTCGATGATTTCTTAATCTACATCAAAGCCTCGGCGAAGGATTGGTTTGATTCTTACCGCACATTTCAAACCAATGGCTGCTGAACGAATGGACGACGACGACTTGGAATCGCAACAGGGCATTCAGACGCCAAATAGTCAGGAGGAGAAGGAATTCTCAAAACCAAGATCAAAATTGGGTGTCGGTATCTACCTAACGCGTCATATCGACAATTCCCTGACATCGATACCAATCCTGCTATGCTGCTTTTGCTCAGGTCTTATCGACTCAAGCGTATTCAACGCTTGGGGTGTGTTCGCGACAATGCAGACAGGTATGTCGCCAAAATTTCTCAGTTAACGATTCCTTAAAAGCCGTAAACTTACTTCGGTAGGTAATACGGTCATTCTTGGCCTTGGAGCATCACAACAGCCATTTAGGCACCCTCACGCGTGGTTACAAGCTCTTGTGGCCATCGTGTTTTTCTTTCTTGGAAGTTTCTTCTGCTCAAGGGCAACTGGATTCTTATCACCATTAAAGCGTCGCACACTTGCTTCTTCATTCTCCCTGCAGACCGTGTTGATCGTCACAGCCGCGGCGCTCATCCAGGGTGGAGTTGTTCCTGGAGTTGTGAGGGATGGCGCAGAACCATTCATGACACTTGTACCTCTACCGATGTTAAGTTTCCAAGCAGGCATGCAAAGTGTCACCGCAAGGCAACTGGGGCTCAACGAAATTCCGACTACCGTTCTGACCAGCGTCTATTGCGACTTAGGGAATGACGAAAAGCTGTTTGTCGGACTGAAAGACAACTGGAGGCGAAATCGACGAATTGCTGCCGCGGTGCTTTTGATCTTAGGAGCCATCATAGGAGGATGGTTGAGTAGAACAAAGAGTGGTATGTCTTCTGGGCTTTGGATGGCAGCCGGTGTAAAAATCTGTATCACGGTGTCATGGCTTGCATGGCGTGCAGAGAGCGCTTTAGATTTGCCGAAGTGATAGGGACTAATTGCGAAATAGATTTTCCTGGACAATGGTCAACCATATAGATGGGACGTTTACAAAATACAAAGTCTGGCCTTCAGGATATTGTCAGATAGATTCGGTACGTTCCGGTAGAGATACCTCTGAGACGGCTTCTGCAGAGATAGATGTACTTAGACTGTACTATAGATAGACTGGACTAGTTAAGCTGTGTATGGATTCATATGATGAAAATTGATGTGAACCGCCTGGAAGGTGAAAGGTTTTAAACATCCGTGATGTGCCGGCCCAGTCAATTTCATAACAGCAGAGGGTCTTTCCATGCTTTTTCTTCAACGTACTGTAGATACGTAATGAACAGGCCCACATGGAATTCCTGCGACATCTAAACTCAACAGGAAAGCGGCCAGATCGGCCCAGAAGAGATCAACAGCCTCGCTGCATCGCTGATCCGCTACGACAAATCTCGCTTTTAAACGCACTTCTTCCCCTTGGAACAGTGATTTGTCGAACGCCACATGAAACTCCATCGTTACACCATGGAATCTCCGCAGTATTCCCTTGACGTCCTTTCTACACCTCTTCGATGGTTGGGTGTGTTTTGACAAAGTGTCCACTTCTCAATCCCAATCTCATGACGCGGAGCTGCCCCCTTTCTGCAAAATGCGTACTTTAGTAGGTCCTACACAAGATTGAGAGCTCTCAGTTCAAACTACTCATATCTCTCTTTGCGACTTTCCGCGGTTGTCGTAAAAGTTATCGCCATAAAACCCATAACAGCTCTCGCGCTCCAATCTGGTTCCCAGTCTTGAACGACCTACTCAAAGGCTTGCTAATCGACCCTCAGCTAATAAGATGTCCATTAGTAGGATATTTGCATGGCGCAACAAAATACGATGAACAGCAGATATAATGCATAGACTTTGTTGGACTTTTTGCTGGATATGACAATCAGACGATTCTCTCTCCAGTCATATTCTACCCCTGGCGCAAGAGGCTGCCGTTTCAATCCGCTTTCAAGTGATAACTATCTGCAATCATTTCGAGGACTACCTGTCCTTCTAGCTTCTCGGACGCTGGTTTTGTTTGAAACGACGACTCCCCGACAACTCAACGGGACATCGAGATTAGACATACGGCGGTACGGATTTCCGAGCTCCTGGCAAATAAATGCGGCATTTTCGCTCTCGCTCAAGCCTGATCTACGCATTATGTTCTCCGCTATCGGTCCTTTCTTTTCGTATGGACCTCTAATATCATTCTGCAGCGAGTAGAGGTTACACCTTCATTCTAGTCAATTTTTGGACCTTCCATTCACACGTCGAGTTCTCCAGAGACAAAATACGGTGGTGAACGAGGCCCGCCATCTGAAAGTGGAAGAGCGGATCTGAAAATGAATGCAAAACTCCAAAGGCATAAAAAATGAGGCGGGATGAGCCTGTGCAGACCCGAGGCAGATTCCCAATCTTTGTTCCAATCGCATTACTTCCCTGGCTGCACCTTGGCATGCATCGAGCTCAAAGAGCAACACAACTAGCAGGCTTACGGAATGAATGCGCCTATTTTCGAGGCGAGCTTTGACGGCTGAGCATCTGTTTACAGAAGCCTATCCCGGCTCTTGGCCACGTCATTTGTTCGTTTCCGCCGTTTGGTTTCCCTTTGACAATCCAAGCCGCCTCGCCGTCCCCACACCAAATCTCCCAATCCCGCAGAGACAGGCATCCATTGCAGCTCTCTCGCCTTATGGCGCCAGATCCGTGATGATATAACCCTGTAGGCCTTCCGTACATAATCTTCCCAGGTCCGCCTTTTGCCATGTTTGCTTTTGATCTCTTATTTCCACCATGGATGACCACAAATTAATCGAACAACTCCAAAACGACCTCGAGAGTTACGAGCTCGATACCCAAGAGCTCAAACGCAAGAATGAAGAGCTTCAACAGAAAATCAGTGCCCTGCTGCAAAAGGAACAGAAGAGCGAGGCTCTAAGGTCACAGCTTGAATCATTACTATCCATCGGAACTGGAAACGATGACCTCAGCAAACGCCTCCGCGCACTTCTTAGAGATTTCAAGAGCGGTGACGGAAAGACTGGCCAATGTACGAACACCACGTTGTTAGAGATAAGATTCGCAATTCTTCACGCTAACCAGTACCCACCAGAACGCTCAACAAAACAGCGATTCAACGGCGTTCGAACCCAACGCATTGAATGACGAACCTCTTCAGTAACACTGAAATGAAGACAAGGAGGCGCAATGGAGTAGCATATGGCGTTGGAGAAATAGACCGGATAATGAAACAACACGGCAATCATGAACGTTCTATAGACTCGCCTCATCCGGAGTCTGCAAAAGGAGGATGATATCCCAGTCTCATATTTCATAGATCTGCCACCATCAAGCATCTTTAAGATTCAGCTCATCCATTGTCCATATTGGCTATCCTCTACAAAAAAACACGCGGTCAGTTGCTTGCCTGCTTTCACGAGCTCAAGACCATGCATCGCGTCTTGAGTAGTCCTAGCAAGACCTAATGACCGCCAACGCGAAGACAACGCTGAGAGCATCTTCGAAGACTCGCGCAACAACAACAAAAACACCATCGCACGACCAAATTAAAACACGATCGAAGCCATGAGGAATGCCGAGGCGACTTCACCTTACGTATGATCCAAATTCCGGCAAATGTAGTCTCAGCGCTTGTCGTCACGACCAAACTGCGGGACGAATCGCATCGAACACCTCCGGCTACAGCAGGTAGAGCTCGGGCAACGCCTTGATACCATTGTGCCCGTCCGTGAGATAATACGCGGAGAGCAAGTGGCGTATACAAATACTGTGGATTCGGCTAGAAGTCATGTGTTGACATTCTAGCTCAGTTAACAGGTCCGCATCATAGGACTGAGAAACAGACAGAGAA